>Ga0213878_10000021_pt1 | contig 226775 bp, 195 predicted proteins | sample VelepicoBEBS_R02_FD_161053 | JGI IMG/M metagenome (GOLD analysis project Ga0213878, IMG submission 161053) | Vellozia epidendroides bulk soil microbial communities from rupestrian grasslands, the National Park of Serra do Cipo, Brazil - BS_R02 | ecosystem: Environmental > Terrestrial > Soil >... | reverse complement strand
CGGCCCAAGCAAACAGCACACGATCTTCAACAACTTCACCTCGGCGTTCATCTTCAAGTACAGCAAGTACCCGAACGCGGCGAAGGAGTACCTACGTTTCATGCTCGACACGGCGCAGGCCGATCCGTGGGTCACCGGGATGGCGGGCTACGTGACGCCCGCGCTCAAAGCGTACGCCGAGCTGCCGGTGTGGACGTCGAACCCGAACATCACGCCGTACCGCGACACGATGGCCGGCGCGAAGTTCGACGGCTTCAACGGGAAGCCGGGCAAAGCGGCGGCACAGGCGCTCGACGAGTTCGTGATCGTCGACATGTTCGCGGACCACTGCGTGAACAACATGGCGGCCAAGGACGCGATCGCCAAGGCCGAAAAGCGGCTGGCGACCATCTACAAGCGTTGACCGAACGCGCGCCGATCCTCGCGCGGCTCGACTCGCCGCGGGTGCTGGGCTATCTGCTCGTCGCACCCGCGGCGTTGCTGTTGCTGGGTTTGCTCGCCTATCCGCTGGTGCTCGGCGTCTGGCTGAGCCTGACGAGCGCGACGCTCGGCGATCCGGGCGTGTTCGTCGGACTGAAGAACTACGCGACGATCCTGCAGGACCCGATCTTCCGCGGCGCGGCGGGGTTCGCGGTGCTCTACACCGTCTGCGCGGAGATCGGCAAGCTCACGCTGGGGCTGGCGCTGGCGCTGCTCGTCAACCAGCGCTTTCGCGGCTACCGCGCCGCGCGCTCCTTGATGCTCTTGCCGTGGGTCGCGCCGACGGTGCTCTCGGCGCTGGCGTGGCTGTGGCTGCTCGACCCGCAGTTCAGCGCACTGAGCTGGCTGCTGATCAAGCTGCACCTCATTCGCAGCAACATCGACTTTCTCGGCAACGCCTGGGGCGCGCGGTTCTCGCTGATTGCGGTGAACATCTGGCGCGGCTTGCCGTACTTCGCGATCGGCTATCTCGCCGGCTTGCAGGGCATTCCCAAGGACCTCTACGAGGCGGCAGCGATTGACGGTGCGTCGGGCTGGCAGTCGTTCCGGCGCATCACCTGGCCGCTGCTCGCGCCGATCACCACCATCCTGGTCGCGTTCTCGTCGATCTTCACGCTGACCGATTTCCAGCTCATCTGGACGATGACGCGCGGCGGTCCGACCGACTCGACGCAAGTGTTCACTACGCTGGCCTACCAGCGCGCGATCACCGGCGGGCAGCTCGGCGAAGGCGCCGCGATCGCCGTGGCGCCGATCGTGTTCATGATCGTGCTGGCGTTCTTCGTCGTGCGCGCGGTGCGCGAGCGCTGAGATGGTGCTGCGCCGGCTGCGCGTCTACGTCCCGATCGCGCTGTACGCGGTGTTCCTGCTGCTGCCGTTCTACTGGATGCTGCTGACGACGTTCAAGCCGGATGCCGACCTGCTGAAGACCGACATCAACCCGTTCCTGATCTACCACGTCACCGTCTCGCACATCACCGGCCTGCTCACGACGACCCAGTACTGGCAGTGGTTCGCGAACACGCTCTTCGTCGCGGTCGCCTCGACGGTGGTGAGCGTGTTCGTCTCGTACATCACCGCGTACGCGATCATCCGGCTGCGCTTCCCGGGCTCGGAGGTGGTGAGCACGGCGATCTTTCTGGCCTACATCGTCCCGCCCGCGATCCTGTTCATCCCGCTGGCGACGATCATCATCCAGCTCCACTGGTTCGACCAGCTCTGGGCGCTGGTGCCGATCTACGCGACGTTCCTCGTCCCGTTCTGCACCTGGCTGCTGATCGGGTTCCTGAAGAACATCCCGCGCGAGCTCGAAGAGGCGGCCCGCGTCGACGGCGCGAGCAACTTCGCGATCATCTGGCGTATCATCTTCCCGATCGCGGTCCCCGGCCTGATCTCGGCGGCGATCTTCTCCTTCACCCTGTCGTGGAACGAGTACCTCTACGCGCTCGTGTACATGTCGTCGTCCGCGCACAAGACGGTCTCGGTCGGGATGATCACCGAGCTGATCCGCGGCGACCGCTTCCAATGGGGCGAGCTGATGGCCGGCGCCCTCATCGGCGTCCTCCCCGCCGTTCTCGTCTACTTCTTCTTCGTCGAATACTACGTCGCCGGCGTCTCCGGCTCGGTCAAGGAGTAGCCGTCCGCCGAACCGCGCGCATTTCCTTCCGCACCTCGGCGGCCGCGGCCGCGACCACCTCCGGGTCGCGCTGGATCACCTTGAGAAGAACGCGGGCCGGCATGTCCGGCATTGCACGATGTTGCTCCCACTGCTGGATGGTCCGTTGGCTCAAGTGGAATCGCTCGGCGAACTCCGCCTGCGAGAGCCGCAATCGCCCGCGGATGGCGCGTACGTCAGGTATTGGCACGTCATAAACATTGCCGTCGATGTACGCGCGAAACCGTTTGTATCGTCCGGTCAGGCCGAGCCGTTTCTTCTCTTCGGCAGCCTCCGCGTTGATCTGCTGGCGGGACTTTTTCCCGAAGCGCGACCAGTCGATGTGAGGGTCAGAATCATTTCTAGATGGCATACGTCACCATATAATCGGCAATGTCGTCATCGTTTGCCTCGAAGGCGCTGATGATCCGCTTCCGTCCGCCGCGCTCGACGTAGACAACGCTGACAAAGAGAGTCTCGACCAAGCCCGTCGCGATAAAGTGATCTTCGCCGCCGGAATGTAGCTCGTCCCAGCGCTCGACGTACCGATTCGACTCGAAGATCCGCTTGGCGGCGTGGGAGTCGAAAGCGCTCCGCGCGAGCCGATCGGCGCTCTTGTCTTCGTCCCATTCGAACGACTCGTCGCGGTATTCCGGCAACCCACACCCCTATTATATACGCGATTAACGGATACGTCAATTGCGTACCCCGTTGGCGCGGACGGGTCGCTCAGAGCCGCCCGAGAAAGCCTTTTGTAGCGCTCAAATACGTAGGTGCCGCACTAACGCGTCGTTTAGCTTGCCGTCTCGATCGAGCCACATTCTTAGCGGCTGCGTACTGTTCAGCGCTAGAAATACGCAGCGCCGGTGGTGGCGTCGAAGAGGTGCATGCGGTCGGTGTTGATGCCGAGGGGGATGGTGTCGCCGGCGGCGATCGTCGCGTGGGCGGGGGCGCGGGCGGTGAGCTGGGCGCCGCCGGCGGTGAAGTAGAGGACTTGCTCCGAGCCGAGCGGTTCGACGACATCCACCACCGCGGAGATCGCGCCGGCGCCGTTCGCGTGCAAGGCGACGTCCTCGGGGCGCACGCCGAGCGTCGCCTGGCCGTTCGTCGCGCTGCCGATGGCGGCTTTGCGCGCGTCGGGGATGCGCAGCGAGAACGACGGACCGCGGGCGAAGAGCGCGTCGCCTTCGGCTTCGAGGCGGCAGGGGAGAAAGCTCATCGTCGGCGAGCCGATGAAGCCGGCGACGAACTGGTTGGCAGGACGGTCGTAGACGTCTTGCGGCCGGGCGACCTGCTGCACGACGCCGTCCTTCATCACGACGATGCGGTGGCCCATCGTCATCGCCTCGACCTGATCGTGCGTCACGTAGATCATCGTCGTCGCGACGCGCTGGTGCAGCTTCACGATCTCGCCGCGCGTCTGCACGCGCAGCTTCGCGTCGAGGTTCGAGAGCGGCTCGTCCATCAGGAACACCGCCGGATGGCGGACGATCGCGCGACCGAGCGCGGCGCGCTGGCGCTGCCCGCCCGAGAGCTCCTTCGGCTTGCGCTTCAGCAGCGGTCCCAGGCCGAGGATCTCCGCCGCCTCCTTGACCCGCTCGTCGATCTGCGCCTTCGGCACGCTGCGCATCCGCAGCCCGAACGCCATGTTGTCGTAGACGTTCATGTGCGGGTAGAGCGCGTAGTTCTGGAACACCATCGCGACGTCGCGGTCCTTCGGCCCCAGCTCGTTCACGCGCCGCTCGCCGATGAAGATGTCGCCGTCGGTGGTGGTCTCCAGGCCGGCGATCATGCGCAGCGTTGTAGACTTTCCGCAGCCGGACGGGCCGACCAGGACGACGAACTCGCGGTCGGTGATCTCCAGCGTGACGCTGTCGACCACGACGGTTTCGCCGAACCGCTTGCTGACGGACTGCAGGCGCACGGAGGCCATGCCAGGGCTTACGGGCGCGATGACCGCTCACCCTTCGACAAGCTCAGGGTGACACGGGGTAGCCCAGGGCGACATGGGGTTCGCTCGGCGACAACGATGTTCGCTCGCGGTGAGCGGGTTTGTCCTAGAGCGCGACTACGGGCGAGGGGCGGGTGCCGAGCCAGGTCGCGAGGTCGGTTTTCTGGTCGACGTGGACGCCTTCGCGGAGCTCGCGGCGGAACTCGCCGAACAGGCCGAACGCCTCGGCGAACGCGTCGTGCTTGTGGATCGACTCGTAGTTGAGCTGGGTCGCGCCGACGTACGTGGTGTCGGGGAAGTCGGCGTAGACGTCGAGCGCGCGCGCGAGGATCCCGCGCACGACGTCCTCGACGAACTTCGGGTTGTGGTGCGCCTTGTTGACGATGAAAAACTCGTCGGGGCGCTTGAGCAGATCGTACGTCTCGCTCGACATCGACGACTCGACGATCTCCACCAAGTCCTCGGCGCGGACGTGCTCGGCGAAGCCCGGCTCGGTGCCGACGTAGACCGCGCCGCGCCCGCGCTGGTTGTGCGTCGCGACCGGCAGCGCGTCGAGCGCGCGCACCGCGTCGGCTTCGCTGAACCCCGCGTCCTGCAGCTCGCGCAGCGAGTGCTCGCGCACCATCAGCTGCGCGCACGGGCACGCCGTCATCCCCTCCGCCTCGACGCCGACGACGCGGCGCGTGCCGTTCGCGTCGGCGTGCGCGATCCCGACCAGCGTGTACGTCTCCTCGGTGCGCCGGCCGCTGACCGGGGTCCAGCGCTCGAGCGCGAACTCCGCGCGCAGCCGCACGTCGGCGCGCAGCGCGCCTTGCGAGCCGACGATCTCGCGCGCGATCTGCTCGGTGAGGTCCTCGACGCGCGCCGGCTTCGCGCTGCGCGAGAGCACGTCGAGCGTTGCCGCTTCCAGCAGCTCCGAGAAGCGCGACATGTGCACGCCGGCCTTGTCGGGCGCCAGGTCGGCGACCATGGTGAAGTCGCCGAGGAACGAGCGCTCCCGGCCGCCGATCCGGCTGCGGATCACGTGCTTCACCGACGAGACCCCGACGCGGTTGAGCGAAAGCCGCACGTCGGGCTCTTCTTCTTGCCGGTTCGCGGCGAAGTGCATCGCGCGCGCCTTGCGCACGATCCGCTCGTGCGGCACCGCCGCGGCGAGCTCGGCGATCGTCTTGCCGCTGCGCGGGTCGATCACGTCCGGCGCGATCTCCGCCAGCGGGATCAGGTTGAACGCGCGCGAGGCGAGGTACGGGTGCGGCACCTCGAACCGCCCGAAGTTCGCCGCCACGCCTTCGATCAGCAAGATGTCCACGTCGATCGCGCGCGCGGCGAGCGGGGTGCGCGTCTGGCGGCCGATCGCCGTCTCGATCCCGCGCGCGAACGACTCGAACGCGGCCGGCTCGAGCGCGGTCGTCAGCTTCGCGGCGACGTTCAGAAACGCCGGCCCGGCGACGCCGTGCGAGGGCGGTGTCTCGTAGAACGACGACACCGCCTCGACGCGCGCTTCCTTGCGCAGCCGCTGCAGCGCGGCCAGGATCGTGCTCTGCCGCTCGCCCAGGTTCGCGCCCAGGCCGACGTAGACGGTGTGCATGCGCCGCTTACAACCGTGCGGCCCGCGCGGAAGTTGCCGGCGCGCTCGCATCCCGCGCCTTAACGAATCCTGATCTTCGCCTCCTCGCCGGTCGACGTCAGCGGCGGGCCGTACATCGCGTACACGTTCGTCGCGGGCGCGGTGAACGAGCCGGCCGTCGTCGCGCGCAGCGTGTAGTGCAGATGGATCGCCGAGTTCGCCCATATGCGGTCGGTGAAGAACACGACCCGGTCGTCGAAGAACTGCAAGCCGCTCCAGTCGTCGCCCGACTGGTACTGCGCCGGCTGGTACTCCAACCCGGCCGGGAGCGGGTCTTCGACCGCGACGAACTGCGCGTCGCTGTTCGCTGAGACCGTCAGGTCGACGTCGATCTGGTCGCCGACGTGCCATTCGTTGCCGCCCGGCGTCGAATAGGTGCGCCGCACCGTGAACGTCGGGTCGAGCTGCGCGAGCGCGAGCGCCGGAACGTACTGCGTCCAGTCGGTCGACCACGTCAGCGCCCCCGTCCCGGCGCGCTCGAAGCGCAGCGTTCCGCCGCGCCGCAGCAGCTTCGCCGGCACCGTGAACGAGGCCAGCGCGCGCGGCAGCACCGGCGCGTCGATCCGCACGCTGTTCACCACGCGGCCGTCGAGCGTCACCCGAACCGTCTCGTGCGGGTCGAGCTCGTGCTCGTCGAGCGGCACCGCTTCGCTCATCGCGTAGATCGCGGCCGCGGTGTCCTTCGTCGACTCCCACCACGAGCCGTGCTGCTGCGTGCGTAGCCAGTTCACCGCGCGCGCGACGCGCGGATCGTCCGGCGTCATCGCGTGCACGAACCGCAGCGCGTACGCCGTCGTCTCGATCGGATCGTCCTGCCAGCCGTAGTGCCAGCCGCCGCTCTTCCACTGCGCGTACGTTCCGTCGTCCGAGGTGCGCTGCAACAGCTCGGCGAGCAGCGGCTGCGCGCCGGCGCGGTCGTTCAGCTCGAGGTGCGCGAGCCCGAGCGTCGCGAGCGCGTACGCGTTCAAGTTCTTCGCCTGCGCGTCGGTCTTCGCGAGCAAGTCGCGATCGACGGCCTTCGGGTCGGCATCGGCGAGCGCGAAGAGCATGTACGCGCGCGTGTTCCATTCGGAACCGCTTTGGCGGCCGCCCCACAGCGCCAGCGACTGCGTGTCGCCGGCGGCTTGTCTGGCGAGGCTCTTCACGCCGTTCCCCAGCGTGTCGGCGGGAACCGCATAGCCGTCGTGCGCGAGCTCGGCGAGGCCGTAGAGCGCGTACGCCGTCATGAACGGGTTGGCGTGGTCGTGCTCCCACCAGCCCCACGAGCCGTCGTAGTGCTGCAGCTTCACGAGCCGGTCGACGGCGCGCTTCGCGACGTCCTTCGGCGCCGGGCCGTCGGCCGGCGGCAGGTTCATTCGTTTGCGCATCCGATCGACGTAGATCGCCGGCAGCGCGGCCGACATCGTCTGCTCGACGCAGTAGTACGGATAGACTTGCAGCAGCCGCACGCCCGCGGCGAGCTGCGCCAGCGCGCTCGGCGCCAAATCGACGCGCAGATCGCCGGCTTCCGCGCCGCGCGGCAGCTTCAGCGCGAGCGACGTCGCCGACGGCAGCTTCCCTGCCGCGCGCAGGTGCTGCGGCGTGCCGTCCGACTCGACCGGCAGCGTCGTGCGCATGCCGTCGCTCAGCGTGCCGCTCGTGCCGGCCAGCCGCACCGGCGCCGCGCCCAGCTCGCCGCCGCGCACGTTCCAGCCCACCGACGCGCTCGCGTGCGCGTCGAACCGCGCGGCCGTCGTGTCGTCGGCGACGCCGAGCTCGGGCGCCGAGAAGCGCAGCAGCGCGCGCTTCGCCTTGCGCGTCCCTTGCGCGACCGCCGTGATGCGCGCGGCGTCGCCGCGGCGCAAGAAGCGCGGCGCGCCGAGCCGCACCAGAAAATCTTTGGTCACCAGCGCGCCGCCGTGGCCGGCGCCGACGTCGGTCTGCGGCGTGATCGCGACGCCGCTCGCGGTGTACGACGTCAGCGAATCGGGCCAGTTGAACGTGACCACTGCGCGCCCGTCGTTGCCGGTCACGACCGCCGGCGTCCAGTACGCCGTGTCGCGGAAGTCGCTGCGCAGCTTCTGCAGCGACGGCTTGTTGGTTTGCGCGCCGGCGATCGAGTAGACGTCCGCCGCTTGCGACGGCGCGAACCCCGGCGTGGGCGGCGGCGGCGCCAGCGCCGCCGCGCCGCGCGAATTGACGTTGCCGATCGTCCGCAGCTGCGGCTGAACGTACAGGTACAGCGAGAGCGGCGCGTCGAGGCCGTGCCACGAGCTTCCGTCCTGCCGCCACGGCATTCCGTTGCGATAGAACGCCCCGTACGGATCGATCGTGCTCTCCGGGCGCAGCGCGAAGATCGCGTCGTCGACGACCGCCAGCGCGATTTGCGCGCGCACCGGTTTTCCTTGCGTGTCGGCGACGCGCACCGCGAAGCGCGCGCGCTCGCCGGGGCCGTAGACGGCCTTGTCCGGACGCACCGCGACCTGCAGCAAGTGCGGCGCCGGAGCGACGTTGAGCGCCGCGTTCGCGCTCGCCATTCCCTGCGCCGTCGGCACGCTGACCGACACGCGGTAGTACGCCGCGTCGGACGGCGGCTCGATCTCGACGGTCGACGCGGTCGTCGCCAGGCGGCGCACGAAGACGCGGTCGGTCGCCCCGCCGACGACGTGCACGAGCGCGTCGACGTCGGCGTGCGGAACGGTGACGAGCAGCGTCGCGCGCTCGCCCGGCGCGTACTCGGCCTTTTGCGGCAACACTTGCGGCTGCTCGAAGGTGTAGCCGCGCTCGTACCGCTGCGCGGCGATCCACACCGCGTTGGACGAAGTGATCTCGCGCCCGCGCTCGTCGCGCGAAGTGGCATTCACCACGAAGTAACCGCCCGACGACGGCTTCCAGCGCACCGTCGCGCTGCCGTTCTCGTCGGTCACGACGCTCTGCGCGTCGCCCGTCAGGTCTTCTTCGTGCGAGGTGCGGTCCCACCACTGCCGCGCGAACGTGATGCTGACCGGCGTGTGCGGACGCGCCGGGTAGCGCGGCGCATACGTTTGGCTGCGCACCGTGAGCTCGACGACCTCGCCCAGCACGTTGAAGTACGTCTTCGGAATGATCCCCAAGAAGAACGAGCCCGGCGTGATTTGCGAGAAGGCCTGCGCGGTCACCGTGCGCCCGGAATCGTCGCGCCCGTCGACCTCGACCGTCAGCTGCTTCTCGCGCGTGACGCGTTCGGTCTGAATCGCGATCGTCGCGCGCCCGGCTGCGTCGGCGACGAGGTCGCCCTGCAGCGGGCTCGGCTCGCTCTCGTACACGGGGCGGTAGCCGGCGAAGCGGAACGGCGAGCCGTTCCGCCACCAACCGTACCCCTGGCGGAAGTACGCGCGGTAGTGCAGCTTCATCCCGGCCGCCGGGCGGCCGAAGAAATAGCGCGCCGCGACGCCGAAGCGCACGACCTCGCCGCCCGGCGTCGCCGCCGGCCGCGAGACGTCGAGCAGGTACTCGGGTTTCTTGTACGCCTGCACTTCGAACTGGCCGACCGCGCTCGAGCTCTCGCCGCTTCCCGCGCTCAGCATGTACGAGCCCAGTTGCGGATCGTCGCCGAGCGGGATATCGCCGCTTAGCGTGCCGTACGCGTCGAGGTTCCGCTGCGCGGTGAAGATCGTCTTGCCGCTCGGGTCGCGCAGCCGCACTTGCTGTTCCCCGTTCGGAACGCTGAACGCGCCCGGCCCGCCGTCGCGCACGATCGCGCGAAACCGCACGCGATCACCCGGCCGGTAGATCGGCCGGTCCGTCTGCACGTAGCCGCGCTCCGACGCGCTCTGATATCCGGTGACGCCGCGCGTGACGGCGAGCGCGCCGTCGTCGCCGCGCGCCACCAGCACGTCGCCCGAGCCGTTCCCTGCGGCACGCGGGAACGAGACGAGGCCGCTCGCGTCGGGGCGGCGCGTCTCGGCCGCGCCGCTGCGCGCCGGATAGCGCTCGAACGTCACGTCGCTGCGCGCGTGCAGCGTGCGCAGATCGACCGCGTATGCGGTAAAGGCGTCGCCCACGTCGGTCGTCGCCACGCCGAGCGAGGTCACGACGGCGAGCTGCACGCCGCGCGGCTGTCCGTTCGCGCGCACCCGCAGACCGTAGAAACCTGGCTTCAGCGTGCCGATCTCGACCGTGTGCGGCTCCTGCTTCGGGTTGTCCGGGATCGTCGTGCGGACGGTCTTGATCGGGCGCCGGTCGTGTTCGAGATCCGCCGCGAGCTTCTCGCTCGCCGCGCCGCGTTCGACCGCGATCAACTCGTCGAGCGAGACCGGCACCACGCCGATCTCGACGTTCACCTCATAATACGACTGGATGGAAACCCGCACGGGCGTGTCCGGCCGGAAGGTCGCCCCCGCGCCGACGAAGCTGAACTCCGGTGCCGCGCTTGCCGCGCGCACGCACAGCAGGGTCGTGAAAAAGGCCAGGAGACGAAGCAGCGCCCGCATCCCCGGACGTTCGACGAGGCGGCGCTCGCGCACCGCCTCGTTCTCTGTCCTGTTTCTGTCAGACGCTCAGGTCGCGTTAGTGATTGGAGCTGCCCGGCGTCGGCGTCGGCGTCGGTCCGCCGGGGTTCTGCGTCGGCGAGGTCGTCGGGTGCTCCGTCGGCGCCGTCGTCGGGGGGTAGGTCGGGTAGTGCGTCGGCTCGGAGCTCGGGTGTTCCGTCGGCGCGGTCGTCGGCGGATACGTTGGGTAGTGCGTCGGCTCGGAGCTCGGATGTTCCGTCGGCGCCGTCGTCGGCGGATAGGTCGGATAGTGCGTCGGCTCGGAGCTCGGGTGTTCCGTCGGCGCGGTGGTCGGTGAGGGGCTCGGGCGCGGGGTTTCGTACGGCGTGACGACGCCGACGTGCACGACCGCCGACGCGCCGCGGTCGCCGAGGCCGATGATGACGCAGCGGCCTTGGCCGACGGGCGTGATCGTCCACGTCGGGCTGGCGCCGTTCGTGTTGACGATCCCGGTGCAGTCGCCGTGCAGCGAGAACGTTCCGCTGAAGCCCTGTTGCGAGAACGTGACCGGAACCGGCGAGGAGCTCACCGCCGGGAAGTACAGGTTCGTCGGGCTCGCGACGACCGGCGCGGGCTTCGGCTCGGGCGAGTTCGTCGGGACCGTCGAGGGGATCGGCGTCGGGCTCGGCGCGTTCGGGTCGACCTTCAGCAGCACGAGATAGTACGTCTGGTTCGCGCTGAAGGTGATCGGCTTGCCGTTCGAGGCGAAGTCGAACTTCGTCGCCGCGTTGCCGCTCGCGGTCTGCGCGGGCGTGACCGCCGCCGGACCTTCGAACTGCTTCTGCCAGCCGGCGGCGGCGCGCAGCGGATCGTACAGCGCGAGCCAGTACGTCACGCCGTTCGCGGTCGTGTACGTTCCCGGCACGGTGAACGTGAAGGCCGGCGCTTGCGGGAGCGTCACGTCGGCCGAGAACTGCAGCCGCAGGTACGCGATCGCGCCGCTGCTGTTGCTCGTGCCGCCGTCGCGCGTCGTGCGCGCCATCGTCACGCGCGCTCGGGCAAGCGCCGGGACCGAAGCGTCCGCGTTGGCCGAGTACGTCGAGGCGACCGTCGTGTCGGGCGGGACGTTTCCGCTCGCCGGAAACGCCGCGTTCGCCGCGGCGCCGCTGGCCGCGTCGGAGGTCAGCGGAACCGGGACGGTCTGCGCGCCCGGCGCGGGCGTCGGGATCGCAACGGCGTCGCTGGAAGTGAACGCCTGCGAACCGGAGGGTGCCGAGGTGTTCGAGGGCGGAACTGGGCCGCCGTTCGGGGCGCTCGAGCCCGAACCGCCGCCTCCGCCGCAAGACGCCAAGAGCGCGGCGCCGAGAACGGCGCCGCCGACGAGCGCTGAAATCCGTTTCATACCGCCCATCCTGCACCAAGCAGCCAGGCGGATGCACGTGTGCTAGCTCACTTAGATACCGTGCGCGGAACGTTCCGTCCCGCGGCGCGCCGGCATAACGCGGTCAAAACGTAGCATCCGTCGCAGCCAATCAATGCCATTTTTCGTGGTGTCGCGGCCTTGCGAAAAATGCCCGCTCCGAGGTACACTACAAGCAAGCGCCCGCGGGCGGTCGTCGTTGGCAGCGGTCGCTTTGTGGGCCGGCAGTTTCAGCGGAGGGTCCGCCATGGAGAATCAGTCCAGAACAACGGTGCTGGGCGGCAGCGAGCGACCCCGTCATCCTCAGGCTCGGCTGATCGGACCGCTCGGGCCCAACGAGCTGGTCGCGGTCACGCTCGTCGTCAGGCCACGGCCCGGGAGCCCGCCGATGCCTGACCTCGCGCATTGGCAGCGGACACCGCCAGGCAAACGCCGTTTCTTGACGCCTGACGAGTTCGCCAAAACGTACGGCGCGTCGCAAGCCGATCTGGATACCGTCGGCGCGTTCGTCGCGGCGCACGGGATGCAGGTGCTCGACAGTCATTGCGGGCGGCGCAACGTGACCGTGCAAGGCACCGCCGCCCAAATGAAAGCGGCGTTCGGGGTCCAGCTTAACAGCTATGAAGCTCCACTGCCGCCGCCTGCGCCGAAGGCGCGTACGCCCGAGGGCCGTCATCTAGATGTGGCGGCAATGGACGCTGCCGGTACACAGATCCACCACGGCTATGACGGCGCGGTGCACGTTCCAGCGGAGCTCGCGGGGATCGTCACGGCGGTCGTCGGTCTCGACAACCGCATGCTGGCAGGGCCCGCGGGCACCCCTGACCCAGGCGGCGCGGGCTATAATCCCGTGCCGACCGTGGCGCGGCTGTACAACTTCCCGAATCCCGGCGCGGCCGATCAGGTGATCGGCATCATCGCGCCTCAAGCCACGCCCGGCAACGGCGCGAGCTATCTTCTGAGCGACATCAACAATCTATACTTTCCGGGCCTGGCTGCCGGCTATCAAACGCCGCCCGCGTCCGTGAACGACGTTAACCTCACCGTCGGAGCGCAAACGTACTCGAACAGCCCCGCGACTGTGCAGGGCATCACTGCAGCGACGAACACGAACAATTTTCCGTACAGCTTCATCCTCGAGATCACGCAGGACATCTGCACGTCCTCCACGATTGCCCAGGGCGCCACGGTCAACGTCTATTTCACGCAGAACACGGAGCAAGGGTGGCTCGTCTTCCTCAACCGCGTGCTGCAGCCGCAAGGGGAGAAGCAGCCGACGGTGGTGTCATGCAGTTGGGTGATGTTCTTCCAGGACGACGTCGCAACCATCGGTTCGATCGCCACGCCGGGCTCGATCGCGTCGGTCGTGTCGTCACTGTTCCAGCAGCTTGCGATCGTCGGCATCAACGTGTTCATCGCGGCCGGCGATTGGGGCGCCGACGACGCGGTCACCGACGGTACCCGGCACGTGATGTATCCCGCAAGCGATCCGTGGGTCACGTCGTGCGGCGGTACGGTCGTCGGGCAACCCGCGCCGCCGGCGTTCGTCGAGAACGTGTGGAGCGACGCCTTCTCCAACTCGCAGTTCGGTTCAAACAATTCCGACTTCGGCGCAACCGGCGGTGGAGTCAGCGCGAACTTTCCGGTACCCGCCTATCAGACCGCCGCGGGCATCACGCAGATGACGGACTCGCAGAACAACGTCGCGGTCGGTCGCGTCATGCCGGACATCGCGGGAATGGTCGGATATTCTGGGTTTTTCACAAATGGCGTCGGCTACGGTTTCGTGGGCACGAGTTGTGTCGCGCCGCTGTATGCCGGGCTCTTCGCGGTGCTGCGCAGCGCGTTCAAGTTGTCGCTCGGGTTCTTGAATCCGACACTGTATCAGCTCGGCCCGAGCGGCGTCTTCAACGACGTGACCTCCGGCAACAACGACTCGGGGGACACGCCGGACTCACCGTTTTTTACCGCCGCTGCCGGCTTCGATGCCTGCACGGGCTGGGGCAGCGTCGACGGCACGAAGCTGCTCAATGCCATGGCGAGCCAGATGTACACGCAAACGTTCTATTTCGCAGTGGAAAAGAACACGTACGGGTTCGATGAGGTCGGCACCCAACCGAATTACCCGCTCGCGTTCTGGCTCGTCCTCGAAGGGTATACCGGCAGTGCTGCCGCGGGGATCGCGATGCCTCCGACGGTAACCGGCCAGCCGAACGGCATAACGATTACAGTAAACCAGGGGCAACCGGAGATTCCGTCGCAGATGTCCACCCCGCAACGGATCCTCTACCCCTGCAGCCTCACGTTCACGCCCGGTGCGATCCAGACGACGGCGCAGGGCGGCGTGTTCCCCGCGCCTGGCGCGGCGCCGAACCCGATGCTGCTCACCGCGCAGGTCACCATACAAGGACAGACGTTCCAGCCCGAGTCACTGTTCCAGTTCGTCGCGGGCGCCAACCCCTACTTCGTCAACATCAACCCCGCGCAGAACAACGTCTTTTATCTCAGCCAGGATCTCCGCGTCTTCGCCGCAACACCCGGCATCAGCAACACGCCGATCGCGGGCGCGGGCAATCCGCCGCCGCTGTCGGCGAACAGCACCACTGGCATCGACACGAGCGCCGGATTCACGTACATTACAAACCTTATCGCGTATCTCAATGCAAACTACAGCAACCCCGCCGGCGTCGACCCGTTCAACACGATGTTTCCCGATCAGTCCAGCGCGCTGAGCGGCGACTCGTCGGTCACCCCGAACACGATAGATCCGTCCAATCCTAACGGCCCTAGGTTCACCAACTACAACTTCGGCATCGCGCGCGTGCGGCTCAATGGCACGCCGAACACATCGTCGGTCAAAAACGTGCGCGTGTTTTTCCGGCTGTTCGTGACGCAGACCAACGACACGGATTTCCAGCCGTCGACCTATCCGTCCAACCCCGACGCCGCCGGATTTCCCGGCGCGCCGCTCGTCGCAAACGGCAACGTCACGGTGCCGTTCTTCGCGACCGGGAACTACGAAAACAACCCTGACTTCGCGCAGAACGTCGACTACTCGGCCAACAGCGTGAACAACCAGCCGATCTCGATAGGCGCCAGCGGCAGCGTCTGGGCCTACTACGGTTGCTACCTCAACGTGTACCAGCCCGCCAACACGGTCGGCGGGCAGTCCGTGCCGGCTGTGCTCGCCGGCACGCACCACTGCTTGGTGGCGGAGATCGCGTTCGACGACGCGCCTATCGTCAACTCGAACGGCATAACGATGAGCCCGGACAACTCCGACAAGCTTGCGCAGCGCAACTTGCAGTTCACCCAGTCGGACAATCCGGGCGGACCCGAGACGCACCGCGTTCCGCAAACGTTCGATCTGCGCCCGACCGCAATGATCAGCAGCACGCCAGGCGAGCTCCTCGACTATCCCGACGAGCTTATGATCGATTGGGGCAACACACCGGTTGGCACGAAAGCGCAGATCTATTGGCCGCAAGTCAACGCGTCCGATGTACTCGCGCTCGCGCAGGCCCGGTACTCGACCCACCAGCTGTCCGCCGTCGATCCCAACACAATCGAATGCACGGTGACCGGCGGCATGACGTACGTCCCGATCCCGCTCGGAAGCGGGGACAACTTTGCCGGACTGTTTACACTTGACTTACCGCAAACGGTGATCACCGGCCAGGAGTTCGATATCATCGTGCGCCGCTTGGCGACGCGTGGGAACGACGCGGTGCCGCGGACCCAAACGCCGGCACGAGCTGTTCTGACGGGAGCTCCGGTCCCGACGGGTGCGGCGGCTCCGGCGGGCGTGACGAAGCAAGACCTGGTGCGCCGGAACTGGCGCTACGTCGTCGGCACGTTCGGCGTCCGGATACCGGTGTCGACGCCGGCGCTGATGCTGCCCATCGACGAAGATACGTTCGCGATCATGAAGTGGCGGCTCGCGCAAATGTCGCCGTCCAACCGGTGGCATCCGGTCTTGCTGCGCTACATCTCCTATCTCGCCGCCCGCATCGAAGGACTCGGCGGAAACCCGGGCTTGATCCAGCCGTCGCCGTACGGCGCCCACGGCACGCCCGAAGGCGGCCAAGAGCGACACGAGCTCACCGGGAGAATCGTGGCGCTCAAGTACGATCGGCGTGGCGAGCTCGAGGAGTTTACGCTGCGGCATGAGGACCACCAGCGACACTTCCGCGTCCCGGAAGGAGAGCTCGAAGCCGTGATCCGCTTGGCCTGGGAACAGCAGGTCAAAGTCACGGTCGTGGTTCCGCACAAGCACTCCCATCACGTCGTCGCGATCGTGCTCCACCGGCCGGAGTCACGATTTTGGCGTTTCTTCGGTGGCTGACGGTGATTGCCGCTCGTGCTGCTTACGGTTAACGGCGTGCCGCTTCGCGTGAGTTTAGATCGCGCGGATGTTGTGCGCTGAGAGCAAGCCCTTCACCCGCACGCGCAAGTCGACCAAGTGCGCGCGCGTCCCGTCGTCGCGCGCGGCCCGGATTGCGCCGTCGAGCCGCGCGGCGAGCCGGATCAAGTTGTAGCGCGCGAGCGACTGCGTCTCGCGCGGCAGGTTCAACTGGTCGGCGTACGGCGCGGGCAGCGCGACGATCTCCATCTGCAGGTCGGAGAACCGGCGCTGCAATTCGCGGTGCGTCGGATCGATCGAGGCGCGGCCGAGGTCGTCGTAGACGGCGGCGTTCGTCCAGTTGAAGAGGTCGGCGAGCGTCATCGTGTCGCCGGGCTTGCGCACCTTCAGCTCCTGGTCGGCGATGCGCGCGAGGTTGACCGGCGAGAACAGCTCGGCGATCACGTCGTCCTGCAGTTCGGCGATCACCTCGCGCACCGGAAAGTCCGCGCGCAGCGGGCTGCTCGCGCCCCAGTGCGTGCCGTAGCGCGTCGGCGCGACCGAGTTCAGCAGCTCCGGCGAGAACCGCAAGGCTTTCGAAGAGAGGATGCGGCGGTCGAGCAACTCGAACGCGCGCCGCTCCTGCGCGCGCGGGATCGCGCGGAACGGCGGCGGCGCGCCGGGCTCGCCGCGGTGCGCGCGCGAGGTGTAGATCCCGCCGACGTAGCGCGCGGCGACCTCCGCGTTGTTCAATTCGTTGTTGAGCACCGTCACCAGCCCCGAGCGCAAGTCTTGGAACGAGCGCGCGTCGCCCGGATAGCTGCGCGTCAGCCGCGACGTCACGTTGTCGTCGACGCGGAACTGCTCGTCGACGTACGCCAGCGGATCGCTCGAAAGGTCGAACGGCTGGATGCGCGGGTCGACCGAGTACGCGGTAGCGTCCTCGTCGGTGCCGTAGGCGTGGCCGGGCTGCGTCGAGCGCGCGGCGATCCGCGAGAGCGGGATCGCTTCGTCCGACGAGCTGCGCACGTTGGGGAAGCTGCGGTAGCCGTACTCGATCGCCCAGTAGTCGTACGCGCCGAGGTGCGTCGGGAAGTAGTCCGCCTGCTTCTCGCCCGGCGCCGCGATGTTCGCCGGCGTGTAGTCCATCACCGACGCGGTCGTGCCGTGCGCGCGGGTGAACGCCGGATCGTGCAGCTCCGCGAAGCTGTCGGCGGTCGAGCCTTGGAAGTTGTGGCGCAGCCCCAGCGTGTGGCCGACCTCGTGCATCACGGTGCTGAATAGCCACTCCTGCGCGTAGCGCTCGCGGTCGGCCGCGGTCGCGCGCGGGTTCTGCGCGAGCAGCAGCGTTCCGAGCGCCGCCTGCGCGACCGAGTCTTCCTCGTACGAGCACTCTTCGGTGCGCTGCCCGTCCTCGTCGTCGGCATTGCCGGCGCTCGCGTACGGGTCGAGCAGCGTGCTCGGCTGCGCGTACGCGGAAGCGCGCGCGCGCTGCGCCGGCAGGATGCGGTCGACGTAGCCGCGCTTGATCGAGCGCAGCGACTCGCCGTCGATCACGACCGTCGCGCGGATGATCTGCCCGGTGTCGGGGTCGCTCACGTGCGGGCTGTAGGCGCTGAAGTCGGGCGAGTCCGAGGTGATCCAGCGAACGGTGGTGTAGCGCGCGTCGTCGGGGTCGAACGAGGGATCGGTGGGCGGGTCTTTCACCACGATCGCGTTCGGGTGGCCGATCTTTGCGAATGCGTCGTTCCAGGCCAAGATGCCGCGCCGCACCGTGTTGCGGTACTCCGCCGGGATCTCGTTGGTCAGGTAGAACGTGATCGGGCCGTTGTCCAGGTTCCAGCGCTCGATGAAGCGCTCGAACGGCGAGGACGCCGCGTCGTTGCCGTAGCGCTTCCGCGCGGTAATGAAGTAGCCGATGCGGTCGTCCGCGTAGCGCGGGACGAACTTCGGATCGCGCTCCGGCGGCGCGACGACGCTGTAGTGCACGCCGATCGGCACGCCGCGCCCGTCGGGGACCGTGCGCAGCGCGTTCGGCGGCCCGTTGAACGTCAAGTTGACGCTGATCTCGTCGTTGCGCGGAAACGCCTTGGTGGAGACGTAGTACGACTTCGTCGCGTCGACCGCGAACGAGGGGCGCACCGCGAGCACGAGCAGGCCCGGCAGCGTGGTCGGCGTCGCGCCGCGCCCGAGATCCGCGCCGATCCCTTCGAAGTCGGTGAGGAAGAGCGTCGGCGCGACGACGACGTGCTTCTTCGCCGGATCCTCGGCGACGATCGGCGTCGAGAGGATCACCGAGTCGGCGACGCTGATCGCGAGCGAGTTCGCCGCGGCGCTGCCCTTCGCGGCGACGTAGCGCGTGTTCGGCGTGATCCACAGCACGCGCTTGCCGACCAGCTTGAACGTCACTTGGAACGGCTCGTAGACGCGCCCGGCGAACGCGCCGCCGCCGACGCCGCGCTCGATCGACGGCATCACGATGTACGTCTTGTCGAAGTTGTCCGGCCGCAGGTCGAAGTACAGCTCGTCGTCCTTGCGAATCAGGTCGATGACGCCGTCGAGATGCGTCGTCGACTTGGTGAAGGTCGCGTACGACTGCGTCGGCACCGTGCCGGCCGCGAACGGAAACGCCGCGGCGGCGCCGCTAGGCATCGGCGAGGCCGCGGCCGGGCGCGGCGCGGCGGACGGTTCGGCCGGCGGCGTCGGGGCTAGGGTCGGCGCGGGCGCCGGGCTCGGCGCGACGGTCGCGGCGGCGCGCGGTGCGGCCGTCGCGGCGGGCGCCGCCTCCGTCGGCGTCTGCGCCGTGGCGAGCGAAGCGAGCGACGAGGTGCCGAGCACGACGGCGAACAGGGCGACGAAGGGGCGCCGGATCATCCGCCGTTGTTCGTGCCGCGCGAGGTCCGGCCCGCTATCCTCCTTCGCCTTCCTACTAGGCCGGGGTCGGTTCGCCCACGGGAGCGCGCCGCTCGCGCAGCTGTTGCAGCCATGCTTCCAACGCGACGCCGGTCATGAAGAAGCGGTCGCCGTGGAGTTGTCCCACCCGCGCTTGCCGGACGGCGAGCCGCCAGCGCTCTCGGTCGGCAATCCCGCGCTCGACCATTTCGGGCCGGTCCGACAGCAGCTCGCACCACGCGCTGCTGCGGCGAATCCCCTCGACGAGTCCCCACGAACCGCTCGCTTTCGAGCGCCGGCGCAGCACCGCTTCGGGGAGGATGCCGCGCAGCGCACGCCGCTGCAGCACGCGGTCTGCGCCCGGGCGCACCTTGTAGTGCGGCGGCGCGCAGCTCATGAACTCGACCAGCGGCAGATAGAGCAGCGGATGACGCGTGTCGTGCCGGACGCCGCGCTGCGCACGCGTTCCGAGGTTCAAGGCGATGTTCCAGAGCGCGTCGGCGACGAATTGCCGGCTCGGGGTCGCACAGCGCGGCGACAACCGGCCCTCGCAGCGTGTATCGAGCGCCCTTGCGGCGCGGTACTCGCGATCGATCCAGTCCGGCAAGTCTTTCGAAGGGACGCGCCACACCTGTCGTCCGCGAACATGGCGAACGGCCGGGGCGAGCAGCTCGTGCCAGACCGAATGGAGCATCGAGCGTGCGCCGCGACCACCCCATTCCGACACGTCTTGCAGCGCGCGCCAGGGCCGGCCTGTGAACAGCGCGTCGCCGAGGTGAAACGGCATCCCCGCATCGGAGCCGAACACTTCGTCACCGCCGGTGCCCGTGAGCAACACGTCGGCTCCGTGCGAGGCCAGCAGCTCGTCGCGCGCGCGCGCAAGCCGTCCCATGTAGATCGACGGTGTCGGCTCGGCGAAGAATCCCGCTGGTGGCTCGGAAAACGGCAGCAACTCCGAAGCGTCGATCGGGTGAAGCGTGACGTTCCACCGTTCGGCGACCGCTTCCATGAACCGCCGTTCGTCGGCGGGCGGCCAGCGCGAGTAGACGAACGAGACGGCGTCCAGCGCGCGCCCCGCGGACGCGGCTGCCGAGACGACCGTCGAGGAGTCGAGCCCGCCGGAGAGCTCGGCGAACACGCGCTCGTCTTCGTCCAACGCGGCCCGCACCGCATCGTGCACGAGCTGGACGATCCGCTCATCGTAGCCTGCGTCGCTCGCCGGCAGCTCCGCATCGGCTTGTGCGAGCGTCCACGCGAAGCGCGAACCGACGCGCTCGTTCGCCCAGCGCAACACCTCTCCCGGGAGCAGCCGCTGCACCTGCGCATACGGCGTTCGTGCGCCCGGAATCTCGCCGGTGGCGAGAAAGTCGGCGATGTACTCCTCGTCGAGCTGCCGCACACCGAGCGCCTCGACCAGCGTTGTAAGGTGCGTTGCGAAAGTCAGCTCGCCCGACCGCTCCGCGTAGAACAGCGGAACGATTCCGAGCGCGTCGTGGACGAGCAGCGCGGTGTGCGCTGCGACGTCCAAAACGACGGCTGCGTATTCGCCGAGGACGACGCGCGTGAGTGCTTCACCATGACGCCGGTAGGCGCGCGCCAGCAGCTCCTCGGCGGACGCGCCGGGCGCAGCGCCGAAACGCTCCGCGAGCTCGCGGCGATGCGCCAGATGACCGCGAAAGAGAATTCGGCAGCCTTCGAACGCCGCGCCCGCGCCGGCCGGCTGAAGTCCGCCGCGCGAGAGGCTGCCGAAAAAGCCGCTCAAGCCTCGGACGATGTCTCTTCGGGCGGCAGGCCTCTGGGCTTCGTCGCTTCCGACTCGATGTGGTCGTGATCGAACTCTACGACGGACGAGCGCCGCCAGCCGGTGCCGTCGCACGGCGTCCCGTCGCAAATGTTGCCGTTCCGGCCCATCTTGGTCACCGCTTGAACGGCGCCGACGAAGACGATCATCGGTTCTTCGTACGTCGGGGCGTTACGGATCGGGTCGGCGTCGCGCATCGGGTCCTCCGGTCGGTCGAGTAAGATCAAGAGTTCGAACGCGTCTCGTCGGACGGCACGTCGCGTGGCTTCGTCGCCTCCGACTCAATGTGCTCGTGATCCAGCGAGGCGCCTTTCCGCCAACCGGTTCCGTCGCACGGCGTTCCGTCGCAGAGGTTGCCGGTAAACGTTTGTTTCGTGACGGAACCCACCGCTCCGACGAAGACGATGGACGGCGCGCCGTAGGCCGGTTCGTTCGGATTGCGTTGCTTCAAGATTCCTCTCCGGTTTCGGTTGGTCGTTGTCCCTAGTCTATCCTGTGGCCGGTAGTCTTGCAAGGGGAGTCATACCGGCCCGCACCGGAGAGTCGTCGAGGACCGGGTGGCCGCCGAACTCGACCCAGGCGTGGGCTTGGAACGGAATCCGCGTCACCCCGATCACGTGCGTCGCCGGGATGCCGGCGAGCCGGAGAAAGCGGTAGAGCGCGAGCGAACGCGGCAAGCAGTCGTCGGGAGCATGCCGAGAGATGCTGAAGTTCTCGGCTCGGCGGAAGGCGGCCGCCGCACGTTCCAAGCCGGCGCCGGGCACGGTTAAGGGCAGGCTCGCGCAGCGCTCGTACACCGCCCGGAACCCCTGGCGCGCGAGCGACGCGCGCGTTTCGATCAGGCTGCGCCACGCGAGCGCGGCCAGGAGCAGACCCGAGGACGGCACGACGGCCGGCCGCACCGCCGGCGCACGTCGCAGCACAGGCACCGGCGGCGCCGGAAACTCGAGAAAGCCGCGCGCGACACAATCGGTTACGAAGCGGTCGAAATTGCCGCGCAGCCGCTCCCGTTCGACGCCGAAGCTCGAGGCCAGCTCGACGAGTGCAGACTCGATGTCGGATCGTTCGGTCACGACCGACCACATCGCGCTCGCGACGTCGTCGAGCACGTAGTACGAGGCGCTCGTGAGGTCCAGCACCACCTGCAGCCCGTCGACGTTCGCATACCGGATCGAGCGTCCGGGTCGCGGCAGCGGCGCGTGCAGATCGAGCGTCATGAGATTCGCACTCAGACTCCTTGAACGTAGAGCGTCGCGGCGCGGCCGACGACGTCGGTGAACGCGATGTCGGCGGTCTGCGGATAGGTGCAGCTCGCTGCGGCGCTGACGCTCACCGTGAAGACGTAGTTTCCGGTCGCCGGCGCGACCGTGATGCACGAGCTCCCCGGCGGGTTCGTCACCACGCTGGTCGTGTAGTTGCCGGTGTAGATTCCTTCGGTGACGTGAAACGAGACCGACGTGCCGTGCGTGATGCTCAGGCGGCTCGTCGGCGTCGTCGCGCTCGGTCCTTGGCCGAACGGCGCGATCGAGATCGGCTCGGTGATCTCGAACGACGGCGTCCCGCCGGCGCCGCCGCAGCCGCTTGCGGCGAGCAGCGCCAGCGCGCACGCGACGGATCGTACGGTCCGCGGTCTCATGGCAGGCGCTTTGCCGGAGGCCGCGCGCGAATTCCTGTCCTGCGTGCGGCTACTTGGCCGCCGCACGCAGGCTCCAGCGCTGCGCGTCCGCGCTCTGGGTGACGAGCGTCGGGGAGAAGCCGGCGAGGTCGTCGCGCAGCGCCGAGATCGCGACCGGCGAGCCCAGGAAGTGGATCGGCACGTCGCGCAGCAGCAGCGCCTCGACCCGCGCATACGCGCGCTTTCGCACGCCTTCGTCGTACGAAGAGAGCGCGTCGCGCTGCGCGGCGTCCATCTCGGCGCTGCAGTAGAACGAGTGGTCGTAGCCGTTGGGCGGGCGCTGGTCGCAGGTGAACTGGCCGCTGTCGTCCGGATCCATTCCCGCGTACCAGCCGTACAGCGCGAGATCGTAGCGGCCGCGCGGCAGGATTCCGCCTTGCGAGGGCGGCGAGTCGAAGACGTTGCCGAGATACGGATGGATGCGCACGTCGACGCCGAGCGGGCGCAGCTCGCTCTGCAGCGCGACCGCCTCCGCGCGGTGCGTCTGCGAGGCCTGCAGGATCGCGAGCTCGAGCACGAGCGGATGCGAGGGCCCGTAGCCGGCCTGCGCCAGGAGCGCTCGCGCGGCGGGTAGGTCGTGCGCGAGCGGGCGCAGCGAGCGGTCCGCGGCCCACAGGACGGGCGGAAGATCGGCGATCGCGGGCGCGTAGTAGCCGTGCGTGACCTTCTGGCGGAACGCGCGCGCGTCGATCGCGGCGGCGAGCGCGCGCCGCACGCGCAGGTCGCCGGTCGGATGCGAGCGCTGGTTGTTCATCATCACGCCCCAGTACGCGTTGAGCGGCGAGATCGCGAGGCGCACGTGCGGGATCGCGCGCGCTTGCGCAGCGGCGTTCGCCGAGAGCACGATCACGGCGTCGAGGTCACCGCTGCGCAGCCCGACGAGCTGCGTGTTCTCGTCAGGGATGAAGCGCACGACGATCCCCGCGAGCGCCGGTTTGCCGCCCCAGTACGCCTCGTTCGCGGCGAGCTCGAGGTGGTCGCCGCGCGCCCAGCGCACGAGCCGGAACGGTCCGGTCCCGATCGCTTCGCCGTTGAGCCGGTTCTGCGCCAGCGGTTCGCCGCGCAGCACGTGCGCGGGGGCTAGATAGTACGGCTCGTCGCTTTCCGCGAAGACGGTGCCGACGAACGGCGCGAAGCGGTGCTTCAGGCGAAAGCGGGCGGTGAGCGGATCGGGCGTCTCGACGCGCGCGACGGCGTCGTAGCCGTGCCGCGTTTGCACCAGGCTGCGCGGATCCATCACCGCCCGGAACGACGCCGCGACGTCGGCGCTCGTGAACGGCGCGCCGTCGTGCCAGCGCACGCCGCGCCGCAGGTGATACGTGATGGTGAGCCCGTCGGCGGAGATCCCGCCGTTCGCGCGCGTCGGCACGACGGCCGCGAGCGCCGGGACCGGGCGGCCCGCGCGGTCGCACGCGATCAGCGGGTCGTACATCAGCCGCAGGATCTCGTTGTCCGAGATGGACTGCGCGAGCAGCGGGTCCAGGCTGCGCGGCTCGTAGCTGATCGCTTCCCGCAGCGTCCGCGCGCCGCCGGCGCTGCCGGTCGGCGCGCACGCCGGGAGAACCACGGCCGCAAGCAATACGAGGAGCCGAAGCATGCGACTCATTGCGGCTCATCCTTCGACGAACCCACGGCGACGCTTCCCTCCGACTTGGTCAGGATCGACAGCCGCGGTGCGGTCACTGAACGATTGCGTTGCGGAAACCGAACTGCAAGCACTATTGTGCCTTCTGGTATTCGCAGACGACCGATGAGGTCTCGATCGACACTTTTGCTGACCGTTCGCGGTGCATTGATGCCGAAGCGATCTGGGCTCGCCCGGGCGATCCGCGGGCTCACGACCAGGGTACCCGGCAACGCACCATCCCTTTCGGCCAGGTTTGCGCCTATTCGAATGAAGTCGCGATATTTTGCGCGTCCAGCGCGCGAACGTGCGGCTCGGGGGCGCTGCAGGTGCATGTGGCCTAGGCTCTCACCTCTGGCCAGCGGGTTCGAGTCCCGTCGCCTCCAAGCCCGACGCGGGCTTCACGCCGAGCGCTCTTTGCAGTATAATGGCCATGAGAGCCTAGGCCACTGCGAAGAGCTCTCGGCGAGCGTGCCGAGGGCTCTTCCGTTTCGCACGGCGATGGTCAACCGGCAGCACTGAAATGTCGAGCGTTGATTCGGTAGGCACACCCCGGGGAGGTCAGCGTGATAAGAGAGCCGTCGTGACGATGATGGATTGGTGTTGGGGGTCGGTCCAGCGGCCGCGGCGGATGCGGGGATGGGTGAGCCAGCGAAGGCGGCTTCGACATCGGCGCGAGTGCAGCGTGCGGGGCTGTTGCCGGCGGAAAAGTGTTCCTCGAGGATCAGCATGGCGGCATCCACGTCGAGGTGCGGCGCTTCTGAGGCCGGCGCGGCGAGCGCTACGCGCTGCTGACGCGCGGCGATGGATTTCGAGGATCTCGCAGATCGCGGCGATGCGCTTGGCTTCGCCGTGCGCGGCGTCCCAGACGGCGCCCTCGACGACATCCGCAGCGAGCCCCGGGCCGAAAGCGGGCGCAGACGATCCGAATCGAAGCCGGCGCGGACGACGGCGGCGAGGTCGTCGAAGGTCCAGGCCGAGACGCCGTGGACCTGCAGCTCGCTGGCGAAGGTCGTGCGCGGGGCGAAACCCGGGCCGACCAACAGGCAGTAGTCGGCTTCGTAGCGCTCGCGATACTTGACCGCCTCCGCGACGTTGAGTTGCGAGACGATGACGTTGGATTGGTCCACGCTGCCTGGCATGTAGCCCCATTTTCTGATCTCACGTCACGCTGCAAAGTCAAGCGTAACGCCCGAGTAGCGCGCGACCCACGCGCACTGCTCTTCCCCGAAGAGTTCACATACACGGGCCGATCGATATACTGGCCTTATGTGGTGGAACCGCATGAACCACCGTTGCGTGACGCAGAGTCGCCTTGTCAAACTCCTTAGCGTCTGTGAAGTCAACACCGTCCAGGCGTGCACCAGTGAAGTCCACTTCCCTGAGCGAGGCTCCTCGGAAACTCACGCAGGTAAGCGCAGCGCCTCTGAAGCTTGTTCTATAAAGGTTGCTTCCTTCAAAGTGAGAGCCGGAAATCTCGGCATGAGAGAAATTCGCCGAATCCATCCGAGAATCGATGAACTTGGTGACCAGCACCTGAGCGCGCGCAAAGTCGGTACCTGCCAGAAAAGCCGACTCGAACGCGCAGTCCCAGAGTTGAGCGTGCGTGAACCTTGCACCCTCAAGGCTTGTATCAGTGTGACCGCTAGACCTTTGTTCTGCACCCTCTCTCCAAAACGAGCCATATACTGTAACAAACGACGTCTTCGAAAATGACGAATGACTAAAATCAGTTCGATCGAGGCTAGCGCCATCGAACCGATCTTCGCGAAGCTCGCTGTGCGAAAAGTTTCCGCGGACAATGTCGGCTTGGTGAAAATCGGAGTTGCTGATCTTAGAGTCGCGGAAGTCTGCAAACGGTAGGCGCGCTCGAGGGAGTCGAAGGCCCTTCAGGACCGCACCTCGGATTATAAGGTCCTCTAAGTCAACGTGCTTTTGAGCCAACTCGTCCAACGCCTGAACGCGGCCGCTACTACCTGCTTGTCCGGCGGCCGAATTGATTACTTGCCACGCCTGGAAAATCGCCGCGTTATTGCGCTGAGGAGCCTCAAGAAGCCACTGGATAACGGTAACAACTATCGCGAATTTGCCAAGCGTTTCGACTACCTTTGCCGGAGTCTTTAGACGTCTGTACAGAATCATCCAAAGCCGCGATGACGTCTTTGGCGCTAACACCGAACCGCTTTCATGCATAGGGACCTCCTCAGCTCTTCAATGTCTTATTTTCGGATCATTTGCGCCGTAAATGGCGACTTCACTTCCGCGAATACTATTCACAACGACCCTGTAACTTCCGGTCCCGGCCGCAATCCGGCTCCCCGTATGCGACAATCACGGCGAGGAGTTACCGCCTCGGCGGGTTGCAGACTTCGTTCCGTAGAAAGGGCCGTTATGAACGCGATGATTTCACGGTGTGGGAACAGCATCGGGTTCCGTATTCCTCGGAGCGCGCTGAACCAAAGCGGCTTGCATGAGGGCGATATGGTTTCGGTGACCCTCGTCGACGACAGTGTCGTGTTGCGGCGGGCTCAGCGGAAGGATCTTCCAACGCTGCTGAACGCCATAACGCCGGAAAACGTGCACGGCGAGACGATCGCCGACGCGCCCGTCGGCGCAGAGGTGTGGTGACGCAAATGCGCCCGAACCGCGCCTCCTAGGCAGTTCAAGCGTCCAGGCCCGAGGCCGGGACGCACGCTCGCTCGGCGCAACTGTGTTCTCCGCACACGAGCCGGCACAGCGGCACTCCGAGCGCGGCCGCGAGCGGCGCGAGCATAAGTTTGTCGACGGGGCTGCCGGATTCGAGACGTCGAATCGCGCCCGCCCGAACACCCTGCCGCGCTCGCAAGGTCATCACCGCTGTAACCGCGGGCGATCCGGTATCGCAGGACGCGCGCGCCGACAGCGGTACCACCGGCGCGCGGCGCGACCGCTGCGCGATCATCGCTTGGCCTCCGCACCAGTACGCCGCTTCACGGTCATAGCTGATGGACGCACGCAGGCAAACGCATGCGAAGAGGGCGTTCGATGCGCGCTCTGGGTCGTCGGACGCGTAGCCGAATCCGTCGTCGGATTCGGCTAGCCATGCATCGATGCCGTTACCACGCAGGAACCGCACGATCACGTACGGGTTGAAGTCTTCGGAGCGCACCATGCCGGGCGTATTCTGTGCTCTTCATCCGTCACGTCCGCCATCGTCGCGTTGAAACTGCTTCGGAGATGCCGCCGCGCAGGCGGCCGCGCGGACGAACGTGCGTTCGAATCAAAATGTTGTGACGCCAGATTTCGGAGCCGCGGATTGCAAACTCTTACGGTCGCGGTTTGTCGCTGACCCTTCGACAAGCTCTGGGTGACACACGTACTTCGACGGCTGCGTGACGACGACTTAGTCGGACTCGCCGAAGAGCGGGCGCACGTTGCGCTCGCCGCGGTGCAGGTAGTCGACGCCGTTCATCCACGACGGACGCGGCGCGCCTTTAAGCCAGTAGTCGAACCACTCGTCGAGGTGCACCGTCCAGTACTTCTGGTGCTCGCGGTCGCGCAGGCCGTGCTCCTCGCCGTCGAACGAAAACAGGTACGCCTCCTTGCCGAGCCGCCGCATCGCGGTGATGAACTCGATTCCTTGGAACTGCGGCACCGCGCCGTCCATGTCGTTGTGAATCGTCAGGTACGGCGTGGTGATGTGCTTGATCCCGAACAGGCCGGAGTTCTCGAGGTAGAGGTCGGGGCGGTCCCACGGCGTCGCACCGATCCGCGACTGCGTGTGCTCGTACTGCGACTCGCGCACGATCCCGCTCTCCAAGCGAATGCCGGAGTACGCGCTGATCATGTCGTCGACCGCGGCCCCTGCTTCGGCCGCGCGGAAACGATGCGTCTTCGTGATCATGTAGTTGATCTGGTACGCCGCCCACGAGTGGCCCGCGATTCCCATGTGCTTGTCGTCGATGTAGCCCGTCTTCAGCGCGGTGTCGACGGCCGGCATGATGCAGCCCAGCGCGCTGGTTCCGGGATGGCCCGGCTTGTAGTGCACGTCCGGCAGCAGCATCACGTAGCCGTTCGAGACGTAGCGCGCGAAGTTCGGCGACGTTCCGGGGCCGGGCGAGTAGAACTGGTGGAACGTGCTGCTGTACGTCTCGTAGAAGTAGACCAGCAGCGGCGCCTTCTTCTGCGGCTGCAGCCCGTCGGGGACGAGCATGATCGCGCGCACCGGCGTTCCGTCGGCGCACTTGTAGCTGATCAGCCGCTCCGTTCCCCAGCGGTATTTCGCCAGCTGCGGGTTCGCGTCGGTGACTTTCTTCAGCGTGCGAAACGACGAGTCGGTCGCCCACAGGTCGCGGTATTGGCGGAACGACTCGCGCGAAAAGACGAGCCGGTCGGCGTGCTTCGCCGCGAGCGGCGACGAGGTGAGATCGTGCAGCCCGACGTTGAACACGGTGCGCGTCCCGTACACGAGCTCGTCGGCTTTGAAGAGCGTCGCCGGCGTTCCGCCCGACGGCGCGACGCGCGCGTACCCGCTCGCGTACGTGCGCGAGTCGATCAGCGCCAGCAGGATCGGTTTGTCGGTGGCGAACGACGTCGCGTCGGGATCGGACTGCACCGGGCTATAAACCGTTCGTGTGCGCCGGCCTTCGCCGCGCGTCAGGCTCGTCGCGGCGCCCGTGTCCGGATTCGCGAGCCACACGTCGTACTCGTCGTAGAGCAGCACGCCGCCGTCGCCCGCAAGCCAGCCTCCGTTGCCGTACGGCGGCGGCGGAGCCGGATGGTCGTCGTCGACGTTGTAAAACGCGACACTGGCGTGCGGCGCGAGCACGACGCGCTTGCGGTCTGCGACGCGGAAGGCGATCCAGTGCCGCGACGGTTCGTCCCAGCTCAGCACGTACTTGCCGCCGGGCGAGAGATCGCCGCCGGTGGTGCGCCGCGCGAGCAGCGTGCGGCGCCCGTCGGCGAGCGAGACCGCGTAGAGATCGGTGTAGTCCTCGCCGAGCCACGACGACGCCCGGCGATACGCGCGGTCGTCTTGGCCGAGCGCGACCGAAGGGTTGTCGTTTGTCGTGACGTCGCGCAGCGTGGGTGAACCGAGCTGCGCGAAATGCGAGCGGGCGAGATCGTAGACCGCGGCGTACGTCCGTTTGCGCTCGGTGTCGGCGTCGTGCTTCTGCTGCGACTGCAAGATGGAGTCGTGCCACGACCACAGATCGACCGCGGTCGGCGCCGGCGTTCCTGACGGCATCGGCGTCGGCGCGGCCGCGGTACCGAGGAAGAGCCGCTTGCCGTCGCGCGAGAAGGTCAGCTTGCCGTTCGTGTTCGGCGTCGTGTTCGCTTCGAGCCCCGGGGTTCCGGCATCGACGACCTTCACCGCCGCCAGCTTCGGCGCGCGCAGATCGACGACGTAAACCGCGTCGTGCGGGACGTCTTGCTTGTACGTGGCCTGATCGCTCAAGAATGCGAGCGAGGTTCCGTCGCGCGCGAACGCCACGTTGCGGTAGCGTCCTTCGCCGGTCAGCACGTCGGTCGTCGTGCCGCGTGTGACGTCGTAGACGTGCAGGCCGTCGTTCTTGCCGTTCTTCGTCTCGGTCGCGTACGCGACGAACCGGTCGTCGTCGGAGACCGCGAAGTCGGTCGCGTCCGGCGCGGTCACGCGCTTCGTTCCCGCCAGATCGCGAATCGTCAGCAGCGTGCCGGTCTCTTTCGTCTTGTCGGCTTTCGGCGCGGGCGAACCGGACGGCGACGGCGACGGTGCGGGCGAGCCGCTTGCGCCGGGCGCGGGCGTCGCCGAGACGACGACTTGCGGCGTCGGCTCTCCTTTGGGCGGCGCGCTCGGCTTCGCCGACGCGACCGGCGATGCGCTCGACGACGGGGCCGGCGAGCCGCTCGGCGCGGGCGAGGGCTCCGCGCGGTACGCGATCGTCGCGCCGCCGTCTTTGGCGACCACGATCGTCTTGACGTTGTCGACGATCTCGGCCGGCTTCTGCGAATCGAGGTCGAGGATCCCGAGCCCGTTCTTGGGCTGCTCCGCGGCCGGCTTCTTCGCCTTCTTCGCGGCGTCGACGTCCTTCTTCAGCGCGGTGTGCGTGTAGACGACGAAGCGCCCGTTGCCGGCGAACGCGGGCGCGCTTCCGCGCGGCTCACGCCGCTCGGTGCCCGCGTCCAGATCGCGCACGACCAGCGTCGGATCGCCGTCCTGCGGCGTGAGCGCGTACGCGAGCCGGCGGCCGTCGTCGGACAGCTTCGGGGTGCGAATTGCGTTCCAGCTATCGTACGCCTTGTAGTCGAGCGGGACCGGCGCGTCGGCCGCCACGGGCCGCGGAACGATCGGAAGGAGCGCGCACGCGAGCGCGAGCGCAACGGAAGCACGGGCGCCGAACATTCGGCGTCCGTACCTCCGCAATCGCTAGGAAACCTGCCGTGCCGGCGTGCTTACTTCCCGACCGCGATCCCGAAGATCGCGTACGGCGAGGGGAATTGCAGCTGGGCCGTCGGCAGGCTCGACGCGCTGAACGGGGGCGCGTAGACCGTGATACTGCGGGCGCCGAGGTTCCCGACGTACAGGTTCCCGAACTGGTCGCTCGTGAGCGCCTCGGGGATGTTGATCGCGTTCCCCGGCGGGCACGGGCACGCGGTGCCGATCATCGTAAACGCCGGCACGCTCGCGTTCGTCAGTGGCAGGTTGTAAACGTCGACGCGTCCGAGCGGCTGCGGCGTGCTGATCGGCATCGAGACGAACAGCTGGCTCCCGATGACCGTCTCTTTGCGGTACGAGGTGTCGCTCAGCGCCGGCGTGACTACCGAGGGTGGGTTGTTGTACGGCGCCGCGTACACGTAGATCTTGTTGACGTCCGAAAGATACATGTTGAGCGAGCTGTCGAACGCGAGCCCGACGAGCTGCGAGGCGCCGGTCGGGAACGTCTGCTGCGCGGCCGTCGTCGCGTTGCTGAACGGCGGCACGAAGCGGTCGATCTCGGTTCCGACACTTGCCGACCAGAGCTGGTTCATCTGCGGCCCCGACGCCGGGAACATCAGCTGACCCACGTTGCCCGCGGTGCCGTTGTTGAACGTCGCGTTCGGCGTGCTGAAGCCCGAGAGCGGCGCCGTGAAGCAGAAGATCTTGTGATGGAAGTCGCCGGTGCAGAGATTGCCGTTGGTGTCGACGCCCACCGCGACCAAGTCGTTCCCAGCGATGGTGAAATTCGGCGTCGAGATCGGGCTCAGCGGGAGGTTGAACTGCTGAATCCCGCCCGGCGTGTTGTCGTTGGCCACGTAGAGGTGCTGCGACCACGTGAAGAGCGAGACAATGGTGCTCGTCGTGACGACGACGAACGAATACGTGACGCCGTTCTGCAGCGTGAGCGGGAAGCTCGACGTCGGCCAGGTGTACGTGTTCCCCGAGACCGCGGCCGGACCGGAGATCGCGTTCCATCCGGCGCCCGGGTTATGCGGATCGTAGATGGCGACGTACGTCGTGCCGGCGGCCGGAGGGGTCGACCCGGCCGGGAACGTGACGGAGAACGTCGGCAAGTTCGGGCAGTTGACGTTCGCGTCGGGCGTCACCGTGAACCAGACGATCGGGGTGAGGGGACCGCCGCCGATGTTCCGCGGCCGGCGCTTCATCGCGGCGAGGGCCGGCGTGCCGCCGGGCTGCGTCGAGGTGAAGTTGATCGCGAGGTGCGCGACGACGTTCGTCGGCGGACAGCTGATCGTGCTGTTGAGCGGCGCGCCGAACGCGCCGACCGGGCCGACACTCGTCGAGGTCGTGTTCGTGGTGCTCGTCGTCAGCGTGCCGGAGGCGCTGCCGATCGGCCCCGGGGTCGGCGTCGGCGTCGGAGTCGGCGCGGCCGCGCCGGTGAAGAACGGGGGCGGCGCCGTGGAGCCACCGTTGCAAGCCGTCACCACCGAGGCCAAGGCGATGACGATAAGAAGCCGCCTCAACATAGCTGAGTCCTCACAAGCGAACGAAACCGGACGAAGGAACCCCTGCCGGATACCTTCGTCCCCTCCTTGGGGCTACCTGTCGTTCGCCGGGGGCACGCATGACGAACGCCCCGGCCGAGGCGGCCGGAGCGTTCGCACGTTGGCGGTGAGGGACTACTTTCCGACGGCGATGCCGAAGATCGCGTACGGCGAGGGGAATTGCACCTGGACCGTCGGCAGGCTCGACGCGCTGAACGGCGGCGCGTAGACCGTGATACTGCGGGCGCCGAGGTTCCCCACGTACAGATTCCCGGCTGCGTCGGCCGTGAGGGCCTCTGGGATGTTGATCGCGTTCCCCGGCGGGCACGGGCAGGCGGTACCGATCATCGTGAACGCCGGCACGCTCGCGTTCGTCAGCGGCAAGTTGTAGACGTCGACGCGGCCGAGCGGCTGCGGCGTGCTGATCGGCATCGACACGAACAGCTGGTTCCCGATGACCGCTTCCTTGCGGTACGAGGTGTCGCTCAGCGTCGGCGTCACCGCCGCCGGCGGGTTGTTGTACGGTGGCGCGTAGACGTAGATGTTGTTCACGTTCGACAGATACATGTTGAGCGAGCTGTCGAACGCGAGCCCGACAAGCTGCGAGGCGCCGGTCGGGAACGTCTGCTGCGCGGCGGTCGTCGCGTTGCTGAACGGCGGCACGAAGCGGTCGATCTCCGTTCCGACGCTCGCGGACCAGAGCTGGTTCATCTGCGGCCCCGACGCCGGGAACATGAGCTGACCCACGTTGCCCGCGGTGCCGTTGTTGAACGTCGCGTTCGGCGTGCTGAAGCCCGAGAGCGGCGCCGTGAAGCAGAATATCTTGTGATGGAAGTCGCCGGTGCAGAGATTGCCGTTGGTGTCGACGCCCACCGCGACCAAGTCGTTCCCGGCGATGGTGAAGTTCGGCGTCGAGCTGTTGGTGAGTGGCAGCGTGAACTGCTGGATCCCGCCCGGCGTGTTGTCGTTGGCGACGTACAGGTGCTGGCCGAAGTTCGGCGGCGTCGGCGTCGGGGTGGGCGTGGGCGTCGGCGTCGCGACCGCCAGCATCGAGGTGGTCGTGAACAGCACGAACGCATACGTCCGTCCGCCGACGAGCGTGAACGGGAAGCTGTACGTCGTCCACGAGATCGTGTTGCCGTTCATCGTGGCGGGACCCGAGATCGTGAACCAGCCGTTTGCCGGATTTCCCGGATCGTACATCGCGACGTATGAGCTGGCCGCGCTCGGCACGCTCGCGCCGCTCGGGAACGTCATGGTGAAGGCCGGCGTGTTGGGACAGTTCACCGTCACGTCCGGCGTCACCGTGAAGTAGCCGAACGGGGTGATGTTCGAGCCGCCGATCGTGCGCGGGCGACGGCGCATCGCCATGACGGCCGGCGTGCCGGACGGCTGGGTCAGCGAGAAGACGACCGCGAGGTGCGCCACGGCGCTCGAAGGCGGACAGGCCGCGGTCCCGGTGTCGCCGGGCGGTCCGCCGATCGGCCCGAGCGAGAGCGTCGAGGACGCGCTGGTGCTCGTCGTCAGCGTCCCGCTCGCGCTGGTCGGCCCCGGCGTCGGCGTCGGAGTCGGCGTCGGCGTGGGGGTGGGGGTCGGGGTCGGAGTCGGCGTCGCGACCGCGAGCATCGAGCTCGTCGTGAACAACACGAACGAATACGTGCGCCCCGCGACCAGCGTGAACGGGAAGCTGTAGGTCGTCCACGAGATCGTGCTGCCGGTGGAAACCGCCGGTCCGGAGATCGTGTTCCAGCCGGCTCCGGGGTTCCCCGGATCGTACATCGCAACGTAGGAGCTGCCCGCCGCCGGCACGGTCGCACCGGCCGGGAACGTCAGGGTGAACGCCGGCGTGTTGGGACAGTTCACCGTCACGTCGGGGGTGACCGTGAAGTAGGCCAGGGGGGTCAGGTTCGCGCCGCCGATCGTGCGCGGCCGGCGCTTCATCGCGGCCACAGCCGGCGTGCCGGCCGGCTGCGTCAGCGAGAGGACGATGGAAAGGTGCGAGACGATGCTGCTCGGCGGACAGGCGGCGGTCGCGGTGTCGCCGGGCGGCCCGCCGACCGGACCGAGTCCGAGCGACGACGATGCGGTGGTGCTCGTGGTGAGCGTTCCGCTTGCGCTGTTCGGTCCCGGCGTCGGTGTCGGCGACGGCGACGGCGTCACCGTCACGCCGGTGAAGAACGGCGGAGCCGATGCGGAGCCGCCGTTGCAAGCCGTCACTACGGCGGCCAAGGCGATGACTACAAGAAGCCGCCTCAACATAGCTGATCCCTCGCAAATGAACGCAAACGGACGAAGGAACCCTGGCGAGACCTTCGTGCGGTCGCTCGGGCTACCTCTCGGCGATCAAACTTTCGCTTTGCGACGGCCGGATCGGGATCTGTTTGAGCGGCGGAAAACGGGGGTACCGTCGGGCTCGAGGGGCCTTCAGCATTCCATCGCAGCATGCCCTCGGAATCACGGCGCCGTCCGCACCCGCAACGAGGTGGACGGCGTCGTTTTCCATGTGCTCGTCGCTTCGCGGGCCGCGAAGCTAGGCGGCGCCCGCCGGCACCCGCTGCACGATGCGCCGCTTCGCGGCTTCGCGGATCGCGCGCCGCATGATGTGGTTCGAGGCCGTCTTCAGGACGCAGACGACGGCCTCGTCCGTCCGACAGCTCAGCAGATCAAGGGTTGGGCGCTGCGCGACGGCGCAGACCGGAACGTCGCCGAGGCGCGCACGGATGCGGCGAATCAGCGCCGCGCACGGCTCCGCGTGCCCGTCGGCGTCGATCACCACGACGTCGTACGGCGCGCGCGGCAGCTCCTCGATGCTGCGGGCGACCGCGACGAGATCGAGATGAAGCCCGGCGACGATCGTGCGCCACGCGTTGCGAAAGACCATCTGCGGCTCGACGACGCAGACGCGGTACCCCGGATGCTCCTGATCCATGTTCACCTCCGTGTGACGGGCTCGGCACCACGTCCGTGTGGTGCGGGGGCGCTCAGGTAATCGCTTGTTTACCCGGTTCAGGCGGCTTCCACGCGCTGATCCCAGACCGAACCGCCGTCGAGGACGACCCGCAGGTCGTGGACCATCTCGAGGTCGGTCGCGTCCTTCGAGACGACGGCAGCGGCGCCGTAGGCCCGGCAGCGGTCGAGCCGGCCGCGCCCGCGCTCCGAGGTCAGCACCACCGGGCGGATCGCGGGGGCCTCCGCCTGCAGGACGTCGAGCACGTCGAGGACGTCGTAGGCGGTGAAGTCGAGGTCGAGCAGGACGGCGTCGGGCGCCGCCGCGATGATCTCGTCGAGGTCCAGCTGCGCCGCCGAGCCGGCCACACGAGCACCCGCGAGGCTGACCAAGCGTTCCAGCTCCGGCTCGAAGAGGGATTGCGGTTCGACGATGTAGACGCTAGCCATCGGTTTCTCGGGAGACTGTACCCGAACGCACGGAGCGGCTCTCCCGACTCAGGTCACACTCTGGTTGAGCCAAACCGCTCTGTCATTTGACCAGCCGGCCGCGCTCGAGCCGCACGACCGGCGCCGCGAAGGCGGCGACGTCCGACTCGTCGTGGGTGACCAGGACGACCGGGACGTCGAGGGCGGCCAGCGTCGTCCGGACCTCGTCGCGGACGCGGAGCCGCGTCGTCTCGTCGAGCGCCGCGAACGGCTCGTCGAGCAGCAGCGCCCGCGGCGTCCAGGCGAGCGCGCGAGCCAGCGCGACCCGCTGGCGCTCGCCGCCCGAGAGCGCCCCCGGCCGGGCCCGGCCGAACGCCCCGAGCTCGAGCCGCTCGAGCCAGCTCTGCGCGGTGGCCCGGCGGCGCTCGCGCGGCACGCCGCGCGCCGCCAGTCCGAAGGCGACGTTGTCCAGGACGCTCAGATGCGGGAAGAGCGCGTAGTCTTGAAAGACGTAGGCGACCTCGCGCCGGAAGGCCGGGACGTCGAGGCCCCCCTCGTGCAAGACCCGCCCGTCCAGCACGACCCGCCCGGCGTCCGGCCGCACCAGCCCGGCGACGATTCGCAGCAGGGTCGATTTCCCCGCCCCGCTCGGCCCGGCCAGCACGGTGACGCCCCGCCCGAACGCCAGCTCGACCTCGAGCGCGAACTCGCGCAGCTGCTTGCGGGCGGCGAGCTCGATCACGCGGCCCGCCGCTCCAAGGCACGGACGGCGGCGACCACGGCGAGCGCGACCGTCACCAGCACGACCGCGAGCGTCGCGGCGAGGTCGACGTCGCCGCTCTCCAGGCCCAGGTAGACCGCGAGCGGGAGCGTCTGCGTCACGCCGGGCAGGTTGCCGGCGAACATGATCGTCGCGCCGAACTCGCCGAGCGCGCGCGCCCAGGCCAGCACCGCGCCGCCGGCGAGCGCGGGGAGCGCGAGCGGCACCGTGACGCGCGCAAAGGTCCGCAGCGGGCCCATCCCCAGCGTCGCCGAGGCTTCCTCGTAGACGCGCTCGACCGCGGCGAACCCGGCGCGCGCCGCGCGGACGTAGAACGGCGCGCCGACGAAGAGCTGCGCCAGCACGACCGCCGCGGTGGTGAAGGCGACGCGCAGGTGCAGCGCGCCGAGCGCCGGCGCGGCCAGCCCGTAGCGGCCGAACACGAACAGCAGCGCGAGCCCCGCGACCGCCGGCGGCACGACGATCGGCAGATCGACGATCGCGTCGAGCGCGCCGCGCCCGGGAAAGCGCCCGCGCGCCAGGACGTAGGCCAGCGGGGTGCCGAGCAGGAGCGTGAGCGCCAGCGAGCACACGGTGGTGATCAGCGAAATGCGCAGCGCCCCGAGCGCGCCCGGCGAGCCGATCTCGCTCGCGAAGCGGGCCGGCGCGAGATGCAGGTACAGCGCCGCCAGCGGGACGGCGACGAAGAGCACCAGGAGCGCCGCGGCGGTCGCGACCGCGGCTCGAATCATTCCTCGAAGCCGCGCGCCTTGAGAAACGCAAGCCCCGCCGGCGAGGTGATGAAGCCGGCGAACGCGCGCGCGCCGGCGGCGTTCGGCGCGCTCTTCAGCACCGCGAGCGGATAGGTCGCTTCGGGCGCCGCGCCGGGCGGAAACCGGAGCACGCGCACCTTCGGCGCGAGCACCGGCGTCACGTCGGTCGCGTAGACGATTCCCGCGTCGGCCTCGCCCAGCCCGACCTTGGCCGCGACCGCTTTGACGTCGGTCTCTTCGCTGACGACGTTGGCGTTGACGCGGGACGCGAAATCCGCGCCGTACGCCGGCTCTTTCGCGAGGTTCGCCAGCGCCGTGCGCGCGTACGCGCCGACCGGCACCGCGCTCGCCGCCAGCACGACCTTCACGCCCGGTTTGGCGAGGTCGGCGAGCGCGGCGACGCGGTCGTCGTTCTTCGGCGCGATCACGACCAGCCGGTTGCGGGCCAGCGTGCGCGGCGTCGCGACCAGGTCGGTGACGCGCGTCATCTGCAGCTGGTTGGCGGAGACGAACACGTCGGCCGGCGCGCCTTGCAGCAGCTGCGCTGCCAGCATGTCGGAGCCGCCGTAGCTGAAGCGCACCGGGTAGCCGGTGCGCTTGGTGAACGCCGGCGCGGCCGCGTCGAACGCCTCGCGCAGCGACGCCGCAGCGTAGACGGTCACGACCGGCTTGTCGTCCGCGGCTGCGGCAAGCGGGGCCAGCGCCAGCCCGGCGATGAGTGCGAAAACGGCACGGCGCGGCATCGTCGCATCGCTACGGCGTGCACGGTTGTCGACCTTTCCGCGCACCGGGCGCGAGCCCGGGGAAACTTGACATGACCTGTCAGGTTTGACGGCGTACAGTCCTGTCATGAAGGCGAGCCGGCTGCTTTCGATGCTGTTGCTGCTGCAGTCCGCGGAGCGGCGGACCGCGAGCGAGCTGGCCGAGGCGCTCGAGGTCTCGGAGCGGACCGTGCACCGCGACGTCGAGGCGCTCAGCGCGGCGGGCGTGCCGGTGTATGCCGAGCGCGGAGTGTACGGCGGGATCGCGCTGGCGGCCGGATATCGCAAGGCGCTCACGCAGTTCGGCGAGGACGAGATTCGCGCGCTCTTCATCTCCGGCTCCAACCCGCTCGTCGACCTGGGGCTCGGCGTCGACCGCGAGCGCGCGCTGGAGAAGCTCTCAGGCGCGCTGAGCGACGTGCAGCGCAAAGCGGCGGCGAAGACGCGCGGGCGCATTCACCTCGATCAACGGCGCTGGAACCAAGCGGCGCAGCCGCAGGAGCACCTGGCGATGCTGCGGCGCGCGGTGTGGGACGACCGGCGCGTCGTGCTGCGCTACCGCGACCGCGAGCGCAAGACGACGGAACGCACCGTCGACCCGCTCGGGCTCGTCGCGAAAGCGGGGATCTGGTATCTCGTCGCGCGCGTCGACGGCGGCGAATTGCGCACGTTTCGCGCGGAGCGCATCGCCGGCGTCGATGCGACCGCCGAATCGTTCGCGCGGCCGGACGACTTCGACCTCGACGCGTTCTGGCGCACGTGGACGACCGCCGTCGAAGAGAGCACGCAGCGCTTCGCGGTCGTGCTGGAGGTGCGCCGCGACGCGTTCGACGCCGTCACCGGATATTGGGAGACGCACGTGCTCGGCGACGCGGACGGCGGCGAGACGGTCGCCGTGCGCGTCGTCTTTCCCGGCAAGGACGCGGCGCTCCACTCGTTGATCGCGTGGAGCGGCGAGGTGCGCATCGTCGAGCCGCCCGAGCTGCGCGAGGAAGTCGTCGCGCGCGCCCGCGCCGTCCTCACGCACTACGGCACCAGCAGCTAGGAGTTTGTCGGGCTTCGCTCGGCAAAGTCGGCGCCTCGATTACCAGCACCCAAATGCATATCGTTTGCGGTTATGCGCAACGGTATAAAGGGTTCAAACGCCGGCGTACGTGCGTGATGGCTCGATCAGCGGCGCACCGTGATCGAGCCGTTCACCGTTTCGAGGCTGAGCTGGCGGGAGCCGTCGCCGACGGTTCCGCTGGCATGGGCGCCGGGGCCGTAGCGCGGGCGCTCCACGGTGAAGCCGTCGGCGTTGATGCCGCCGGTGAGCGTTTTCGCTACGAGGCTGGCGCCGCTGCCGGGCGGGAGCGATACGTCGACCGAGCCGTTCACGGTCTGCGCGTAGAGGCGTCCGCTGCCGCGGTCGAGGACGCGCACGCTGACCGAGCCGTTCACCGACGTCGCCGTTCGCACGTCGCGGCCTTCGACCCGCACCGAGCCGTTGACGCTGCGCGCGTCGGTCGGGCCGTCGTTCACCGCGTCGACCGAGCCGTTCACCGAGTTCGCCGACAGCGTGATGCCGCGCGGCACCGTCACGTCGAAGTCGACCGCCGTGTCGTTGTTGTTGTTGTGGTTGCCGCCCGAGCGGCGGTCGTCGCAGCCGCGGCTCGCTTCGGGCGGATAGCGCACGCACACCACGATGCCGTCGGAGCGGTTCTCGACGTGGATCGCAACCTCGTTCGGATCCGAGCGCTCCGCGTGCTTCGTCGCGCGGATCGCAAGCCGGTCGCCGGTGCGCACCCGCACGCTCCCGTTGACGTCGTTGATCGTCAGCGTCTGGCCGGGCCGCAGGCTCCCGTCATAAGCGAACGGAGCCGTGGCGAAGGCTAAAACTAAAAACATAGTTACAAATTACTTGAGCCGGGCCGCCGTGTCAAGGGCCGCCGCTCGACGTGCTGGTGCCGGACGGCAGCAACCCGGCGTCGCGCACCGTTTGCAGCTGGCCGCGCTCGGTGTAGAGGCGCAGCTCGGCGATGTCGCGCGGGAACAGGACGCCGACGCTCCAGTCGAACGCGACGCGCACTTGACGGTCGAGCCCCGGAAGCCGCAGCAGGTAATAGGTGCGCCACAAGAACCACGCCAGCCACCCGGTCAGCACGATGCCGCCGGGAAGCTGCGCGACGCCGCGGCGGCCGCCGAGCGAGGCCATCGTTCCGAGCGAGGTGTAGTGAAACGGCTTCGTCGGCTTGCCCCGCAGCGTCGCGACGATGTTCTCCGCGAGCTGCGGCCCTTCGCGAATCGCGTGTTGCGCGGTCGCCGGATACCAGGCGTCCTTGTCGTTCGGGTCGGCGTTCGGCTGCGAGGGAATCCACGCGCAGTCGCCGAGCGCCCACACACCGGGCGTGTCGCGCACGGACATGTCTTGGTTCACCAAGATTCCGCCGTTGCGCGCGTGCGCCACGGGCAGATCACGCAGCACCGGCGAGGGCCGCACGCCTGCGCTCCACACGACGGTGTTGGACGGAATGACCTTTCCCGACTGCAGCGCGATGCCGTGCTGGTCGATGCCCGTCACGCCGTCGCCGATGATCAGCTCGACGCCGCGCCGCGCGAGGTGCTTTGCGGTGTAACGCCCCATCTTCTCCGGCAGGTCGATCAGCAGCGCCTTCGCCGCTTCGATCAACACCATTCGCACTTCGGCGAGCTTCAGCGGCCGGTAGAACTTCACGATCGAATGAAAGAAGTCGACCAGCTCGCCGGCGCACTCGCAGCCGGTGTAGCCGCCGCCGACGACGGCAAAGGTGAGCAGCCGCTCGCGCGCGGGTCCGGGCGGCGTGACGACGGCTTGCTCGAGCGACGCGACGATCCGGTTGCGCAAGGTCTCCGCGTCCTCGAGCGTCTTCAGCGGCAGCGTGTGCTCGGCGACACCCGGAATGTTGAACGTCGAGGTGACACTGCCCAGTGCGAGCACGAGGTGATCGTACTCCAACCGTGTCATGTCGCCGGTGAGCGGGTGCTGCGCGTCGACCGCTTTCGCCGCGAGGTCGATCTTCGCGATCTCGCCCAGGACGAACGTCGTGCGGCGCAATTGCGCACGCACGGGCGTCGCGACGTGCCGCGGCTCCAAGCCGCCCGAGCTGACTTCCGGAAGCATCGGCGTGAACAGCGTGAAGTTGTCGCGGCTCACGATCGCGATCTCCGCCTCGTCGCGCCGCATCTTCTTCTCCAGCCGCCGCGCGACCGCAACGCCGGCGAACCCGCCGCCCAGGACGACGATGCGTGTCATGCGGCGCGGCTTCGGGCCCGGATCGCGCCGGCCTGCGCGACGATCTCGGCGACGCGCGCGGCATAGACGGGCGCGCCGCCGACGTCGCCGGGGACGCGCTCGCCGTGGCGGGTGACGACGTACCACACCAGCATGGCAGCGTGTGCGACCATCGCTTCGGGGATGAGCTCGCGCTCGCTCGCGGCGAGCGGCGCTTCGCTCGCGTACGCGTCGAGCAGCGGGCCGATCAGCGCGAGGTCGAGCGGCGCGGCGAAGCGCGGGCGCGCGAACTCGTCCAGAAACACCCCGAGGTCGTAGACGCGCTCGGTCTCGTGCGCGAAGTCGAAGTCGATCAATCCGGCCACTTCGCCGGGCGCGGTGCTGACGAAGTTGCCGGGGTTCGCGTCACCGTGCACGACGACGTGCGGGAGCCGCGCGGCGAGCGGCACGACGTGCGCCGTCGCCGCCGTCGTCGCCGTGACGAGCGCGCTCCAGTCGAGCGCGCGCGCGAGGAGCGGATCGCTCGCGAACCGGTTGAAGCGCTCGCGCAGCCACGGCAGGTGGCCGGCGAGGCGCGTGCTGCGCATCCCGCCGGCGAGGTGGACGCCGCGCATCGCAACGTGAAAGCGCGCCAGCACCCGGGCCGCCGCGCGCATCGTCGCCGGATCGCGGCGGTTCGTCTCGCCGTCGATCCACGGCAGCACGGCCGCGAGGCCGCCGTCCGGCGCGGTCACGACGGTATTCCCTTCGGCGTCGCGCAGCGGCGCGGCGATCTCGGGCATGCGTGCCGCGGCGTGCGTCATGATCGCGTGCTCGAACGCGATCGCCGCGCGCGTCACGTGCAGCCGGCCGTAGCGGCGCACGACGAATCGTCCGGCGCGCGCGTCGACGCGCAGCGACTCGTTCGACCATCCGCCGCTCAGCGCGAAGGCGCGCGCGCCGGCGGCGTCGATCCCGAAGCTCGCCGCGACGGCGAGCGCCTCGTGCTCGGTCAGCGTCGTTTCGCGAGCAGACCCGCGATGCGGTTGCGGAACCAGTCGCCGGTCGCGGTCGCTTCGTCGGGCAGCAGCGGTTCCGGCGAGGGGCGCAGCCGCGCGATGTCCCAGCGCGTCGACTCGAGCCCGGCACCGAAGTAGCCGTCGGCGAGCGCCGCCTCGGCGTGCGTGCGCACGTTCGCGACGTCGATCCCGTAGAACGCCGCCAGCGTCGCGGCGACGCGGCAGAGCGCGTCGAGCTGCGGCTCCGTCAGCGGATACGCGCCGAAGTCGGACGGCGTCGCGCCGCGCATCGCCGCGATCGACAGCCCGATCGACCACGAGTTGCCGCCGCGCGTGTGCGGCGCGTACGGGAGCGCCGGATCGAGCCGCACGTCGCGCATGTTCTCGCGCAGGTCGTGCGTGTGGTGGACCACCACGTCGTCGGGCCGGGTCAGCACGAAGTGGTAGGCCGGAAAGACCTGCTCGTAGTCATGGGCGGTCCAATGCAGCGAGATCGAGCGCAGCTCACCAGGCGGGAGCTCGGGTCTCCAATCGCGGATGGAGACGGGCTGGGCAAGAGCTATCGGATGATGCACGACGACGAGGAACGGTTGGCGCGGGAGCGGCTGAGCCAGCCGCGGCAGCAGAACAAGGAACGGCGAGGCGTCGGGACGGCCGGCGGAATCCTGGTCGCGCTCGGGGTCGCGGCGGCGAAGTTGAAGAGCATTCTCGCGGCGGTCGGTCTGTTCAAAGTCTTGATCTTCGGACCGAAGCTGCTGCTCAGCTTCGGCTCGGTCTTCCTATCACTGTGGTTCTACGCGATCCTGTTCGGCTGGAAGTTCGGGATCGTCTTCGTGCTGCAGATATTGGTCCACGAGATGGGGCACTATCTGACCTTCCGCAACTTCGGCGTCCCGGTCTCGCTCCCGCTGTTCGTCCCCGGGCTCGGCGCGTTCGTCAGCTCCCCGATGACCGCCGACCCGGCTCGCAACGCGGTCGCCGCGCTGATGGGGCCGGTGTTCGGCGTCGCGGCGGCGGCGGTGTGCTGGGCGTACGGGCTGGCGACCGGCGAAGCGTTCTGGCTCGCCGCGGCGTACGTCGGCTTCTTCCTGAACTTGTTCAATTTGATTCCGGCCTACCCGTTCGACGGCGGGCGCGTCGCCGGCGCGATCGACGGCCGCATCTGGCTGGTCGGCGTGGTGCTGCTGCTGGCGTGGGTCTTCGTCAATCGCAGCTTCACCGCGTTCACGATCATCATCGTGATCTTCGTTCTCGTCTCGTCGGTGCCGCGCGCGCTCGCCGCGTGGCGCGGCCAAGTCGACCCGCGCATGCAGATCGCTTCGCCGGCGCAGCGCGGCGCGCTCGCGCTGGCGTACTTCGCGCTCATCGCGATCGCCGTCGCGGGCGCGGCGGCGACGACGATGGAGCGCAGCGGCATCCGCGGATGAGCGAGCGCGATCGCCCGAGCGAGGAGCCGCGCGCGCCGGACTTCGCGATGCAGCGCGCCGTCGAGATCCTGGCGCGGGTCTACGAAGCGAACCGCGGGCGGCCGAACGTTCCACCCGCGCCGCTCGAGCGGCCGGTCGTGCTCGCGAACGAACGGCTCGTCTTCGCGCTCGGCACGACGACGCGCGCGGAGGTCGAGCGCGCGTTCGGGGTCGCGTTCGCGTACCCGCTGCGCGGCTGGCACACGTACGCCGCGCGCGAGGACGCACGGCGCTATTTCCTGAGCCTGTTCTACTCGGAGCAGAAACTGATCGCGCTCGAATACTACTTGCCGAAGGCCGACCGCGCACCCTCGCTCGCGGCGCGCGACTACGGACCGTTCCGGTTCTCGCCGGGCGACGTCGCGCTCGGCGCGGCGACCGGCGCATTGGACGAGCGCTACGCCCCAGCGGTCGGCGGGCCGGCGCCGGTCGTCTACGCGGAAGCGTACGAGGCGCGTTTCCCCGGCGGCGTCGCGTACGTGATGGGGAACGACGGGCGCGTCGAGCGCCTCGGGCTCTACGCTGCCACGTAGCGCGGCGCTCGCCGGCGCGCTGCTCGCGCTCGCGCTCGCGTTCACGCTGTTCCGCCCGCCGCCGACGCAAGGTCCGTTCGGGCGCGACTTCGAGGCGTACTACGCCGCCGGCGCGACGTGGAACGGCGGCGGCAATCCGTGGTCGCGCGAGGTGTGGCGCGTCGAGCGCACCATCGACGGCGTCGATCCCTCGCGCGAGGAGCTGCTGCCGTACGTCGGCCCCGCCGCCGCGCTCCCGCTCTACGGTGCGCTCGCGCGGTTTCCGTTCTCGCTCGCGGTGCGCGTCTGGACGGCGCTGCTGGTCCTCGGACTGCTCGCGCTCGGGTGGTGTGCGCTCGCGCTCGCCGCGCGCCCTGCGCAGCCGCGCGCGCGCACCGTCGCGACCGTGCTCGCCGCGCTGCTCTTCGCCGCTGCGAGCGGCGCGGTGACGAGCGCGCTCGCGCTCGGCCAAGTCGCGCTGCTCTCCGCGGCCGGGATCGCCGGCGCGCTGCTGGCGTACGCGCGCCGCGCGACGCTCGCCGGAGCGTTCGCAACGCTCCTCGCCGGGCTGCAGCCGAACCTGGCGCTCGCGCTGCTCGCGCGCCTGCGCGATCGCGCCACGTTGCTCTCGGCGGCGCTCGGCGCGCTCGCGTTCGGCGCGCTGACGCTCTTCGCCGGCCGCGGCGTCGGCGGCTTCGTGACGTACCTGCGCCTGCTCGGCGCGCACGGCAACGCCGAGCGCTTCGTCATCATCCAGCACACGCCGGCCGCGATCGCCTACGCGTTCGGCGCGCCTGACAACCTCGCGTCGGGACTGGGCGTCGCGTGCGCGCTGAGCGCGGTCGTCGCCGTCGTCGCGGTCACGTTCGCCGCGCGGCTCCCGGCGCGCGACGGAGCGCTGCTCGCGCTCGCCGCGCTGCCGTTCGCGGTCCCGTTCTTCCACGAGCACGACTTCGCGGTCGAATTGATCCCGCTCGTCGTGCTGTCCGCGCTCACGCGCGGAGCCGCGCGCGCATGGAGCGGTGTCGCCGCCGCGCTGGTGCTCGTCGACTGGCTCGACCTCGCGCAGCGTCCCGCCGCCGCCGGACAGGTCGTCGCGCTCGGCATCGCGGTGGCGTTCGCGTTCGTCGCGCTGGGCCCCGGCGCGCGCGCGACGCGCGCCGACTTCGCCCCGTTCGCGGCGCTCGCCGTGCTGGCGTGCTGCGCGCTCCCGCTCGCGCGCGCGCACCCCGCGCCCACCTGGCCCGACATGCTGCCCGCGGCGTACCGCGCGCCCGCGAACGCCGACGCAAGCGCCGTATGGTCCGACGAGCAGCGCGCCGCCGGCCTCGCCGCCCGCAACCCCACCGCCGCCGCCCTGCGCGCCCTCCCCCTCGCCGGCTGCATCCTCGTTGGTTTCACAATCGTCTGTGCGGCACGACGCGCGGAGCGCAGCGAAGCGAGCACCGCGAGTCACTAAATATCGACGTTCAGGAAATCGTCGAACGGCGTCTGGCTGTTGGGGTGCCAGCCGGTGAGGTCGTCGTTGTACACGTGCACGCTCTCTTGGATGTAGAGCACGACGTAGGGGACCTCTTCGTCGATGATCCGCACCGCTTGGGCGGCGATCGCCTTGCGCTTTTCTTCGTCGTAGGTGCTCTTCTGCTGCTGCAGCAGCCCCTCGAGCCGTTTGTCGCACAGCCGCGTGACGTTCTGGCCGTTCGGCGGCATTAGCGCACACGAGTTGAAGGGGTTGAGGTCGCCGTCCGGAGTCATCTGCCAGCCGAACGCGGTGACGTCGAACTTGCCGTCGTAGACGATCCCGCCACGCAGCTGAAAGAAGAGCGCCGGGTTGTAGTGCTTGAGGTCGAAGGCGACCCCGATCTGCTTCCACATGCTGCGGATCAGCTCGATCCGCGAGTCGGCGTCGGGACTCCCCGTCGTGCTCGCCCACTCCAGGTTGAGCCGCACGCCGTTCTTCGCGCGGATCCCGTCCGGGCCGCGCTTCCAGCCGGCGTCGTCGAGCAGCTTGTTCGCCTTTGCGACGTCGTAGCCGACGAACGGAATCTCCGAGCTGATCGGGATCGCCGGCGAGATCGGCGACTCTTGGACGATTCCGACTCCGTGGTTGATCTTCCGCACCATCTCGGGGCGGTCGAGCGCGAGCCGCAGCGCCGCCCGGACCGCGCGCTCGCGCAGCGCCGGGCGCGTCGTGTTGAAGTCGAGGTGTTGGTAGACCGCGCCCGGCTCGCGCACGTGTCCGGTCGTCTTCAGCGCCATCGCGCGGCCGGCGTACGCGGGCGGAACGTACGCCCACAGGTCGACCTCGCCGGTCTCGAGCTGCGTGAGCAGCGTGTTGCGGTCGGGGATGATCTTGTAGATCACCTTCTTGATCTTCGGTTGGCCGCGCCAGTAGTACGGGTTCGCCTCGAGCGTCACGTGGTCGGCGCGCACCCACTCCGTGTAGCGGAACGGGCCGATCCCGACCGGCTTCGAGTTGTACGGCGCGTTGTTGATGTTCGGCAGGTTGCCGAGGATGTGCTTGGGCAGGATGCACGGGTTCGCGCCGGCCGAGCCGAAGAACGTCGGCAAGTAGCCCGAGTACGGTTTCTTCAGGTGAAAGACGACGGTGTGCTTGTTCGGCTCGTCGATCTTCGTGATGAGGTCCCAGCCGTCGCGCCCCACCTCGTTGTTCGCCGGGTTGTTCACGGCGTTCGTCGAGAAGACGACGTCGTCGGCGTCGAACGGCGCGCCGTCCGACCACTTCACGCCCTCGCGCAGGTGCCAGGTGATCGTGCGCCCGTCCTTGCCGATCCCGCCGTTCGCCTCGGTAGGGACGACGGTCGCCAGCTCCGGCACGGGCCGGTTGTCGGGGCCGTAGCGGACCAGGTACGCCATCGTGAGCTGCGAGAGGTTGCCGAGCGTGATCGCGGTCGCCAGGTGCGGGTTGAGGCTGTCGAAGTCTTGCGTGTCGCCGATGCGCAGCGTGTGCGGGATCGTGAACGCGTTCTTGCGCCCCTCCGCCGCACTGCCCGGCGAGCCGGCGCCGGCGAGCAGCAGCACCGCCAGCACGAACGCGAAACCTCGCTTCATGAACCTCTCCTTCGGCTCAGATGTCGACGTTCAGGAAGTCGTCGAACGGCGTGGTGTTGTTGGGGTGCCAGTTCTTCAAGTCGGAGTTGTAGGCGTGGACGTCCTCGCTCACGTAGAGCACCTCGTAGGGCACGTCGGCGATGATCTGCTTCACCGCATTGGTCACGATCGGCTTGCGGGCCGCCTCGCTGTACGTCACCTTCTGGAGCTGCAGCCACTTCTCGAGCCGCGGGTCGCACAGCCGGGTGACGTTCTGCCCGTTCGGCGGGAAGTTGGTGCACGAGTTCGTCGTGTTGAGATCGCCGTCCGGCGTCAGCTGCCACGCGAACGTCGTGACGTCCCACTTCCCGCCGTACAAGATCCCGCCGGTCACCTGGAAGAAGAGCGCCGAGTTGTAGTGCTTCGGCGTTACCTTCACGCCGATCTGCTGCCAGTCGCTGCGCAGCTGCTCGATCCGCGCGTCGACGTCCTGGTTCCCCGCGATCGTCGCGACGTCGAGGTCGAGCCGCACGCCGTTCTTCGCCCGAACCCCGTCCGGGCCGCGCACCCAGCCGGCGTCGTCGAGCACCTTGTTGGCCTGCGCAACGTCGTACGGCACGCTCGGCAGCGGCTCGTAGAGCGGGCTCGCCGGCGTGATCAGGCTCTCTTGGAGAATTCCCACGCCGTGGCTGACCTTCTCCAAGATCGTCTTGCGGTCGGTCGCGAGCCGCAGCGCGGCGCGCACCGCCTGCTCCTTGAGCGCCGGATGGCTGGTGTTGAAATCGATGTGCGTGTAGAGATAGCTCGGGCCGCGGTAGCGGGCGACGTGGGGAAGGGCCGTCACGCGGTCGACGTACGCCGCCGGGATGAAGGTCCACATGTCGAGCTCGCCGGTCTGCAGCTGCGTCACCAGCGTGTTGCGGTCGGGGATGACCTTGTAGATGACTTTCTTGATTTTCGGGACGCCGCGCCAGTAGTACGGGTTCGCCTCGAGCGTGATGTGGTCGCCGCGCACCCAGTCGACGTAGCGGAACGGGCCGATCCCGACCGGCTTGCTGTTGTAGGGCGCATGGTTGATGTCGGGCAGGTTCCCGAGGATGTGCTTCGGGATGACGCACGGGTTCGCGCCGGCCGAGCCGAAGAACGAGGGCAGATACCCCGAGTACTTCTTCTTCAGATGGTAGACGACGGTGAACTTGTCGGGCTCGTCGATCTTGGTGATCAGATCCCAGCCGTCACGCCCGACCTCGTTGTTCTTCGGGTTGTTCACCGCGTTGGTCGAGAAGACGACGTCGTCCGCGTCGAACGGCGCGCCGTCCGACCACTTCACCCCTTTGCGCAGGTGCCAGGTGATCGTGAGCCCGTCCTTGCTGATCCCGCCGTTCTCTTCGGTCGGCACCTCGGTCGCGAGCTCCGGGGTCGGCTCGTTGTGCGCGTCGTAGTGCACGAGGTACGCCATCGTGAGCTGGTTGAGGTTGCCCAGGATCAGCGAGGTCGACAGGTGCGGGTTCAGGTTGTCGAAGTCTTGCGTGTCGCCGATCCGCAGCGTGTGCGGGATCGTGTAGCTGTTCTTCGCCCCGCCGCCCTCCGACGCTGCCGTCCCGGTCTGCGTGGCGGTCTTCGTGCACCCGGCGAGCAGCAGTCCGGCCAGCGCGAAAGCAACGGTTCTCTTCACGGTGCGTTCCTCAGATGTCCGCCTCGACCAGATCGTCGAACGGCGTGGCTTGGTTCGGCCTGAACCCGCGCAGGTCGTCGTTGTAGGCGAAGACGTCCTGGCGCGCGTCGGTCACGATCGTCGGCACGTCGCGGACCAGCGCCAGTTGAAAGGTCCGCGAGGCGGCGCGCTGCTGCGCCTCGTCGTAGGTGAGGATGAAGCGCTGCAGCGCCGCGTCGGCTTCGCGATCGCACCAGCGGAGCGCGTTCTGCCCGACCGGCGGAAAGCGGTCGCAGCCGTAGAGGTTGCGCAGGTCGCCGTTCGGTGGCGGCAGCCACGCATAGAGCGCCACGTCGTACTTACCGGCGTAGAGGATCCCGCCCGCGAGCGCCGGCGCGAAGTAGAGCGGCGAGGGATAGTGCTTCACGTCGAAGCGCGCGCCGATCGCCGCCCACGCCGGCCGGATCTGCTCCAGGATCGCGTCGGTGTCGGGTAAGCCGGTCCCGATCGCGAAGGTGAAGTCCAGCCGCCGGCCGTTCTTGGCGCGAATCCCGTCGGCGCCGCGCTTCCACCCCGCCGCGTCGAGCAGCCGGTTCGCCGCCGCGACGTCGAACGGAATGCGCGGCACGTCGACGTGCATCGGGTGCCCCGGCGGAAACGGCGTCTCTTGCAGGATCCCGACGCCGTGCCGGATCTTCGCCAGGATCGTCGCGCGGTCGGTCGCCAAGCGCAGCGCGCGCCGCACGACCACGTCGCCGAGCGCGCCGTGTTCCAGCTCGAAGTCGATGTGGTTGAAGAGATACGAGGGCTGGCGCAGCGTGCGCACGCCCGGCAGCGCGTGGACCCGGTCGTAGTACGCCGCCGGCGCGAACGCCCACATGTCGATCTCGTGGGTGGTGAGCTGCGTGAGCACGGTGTTGCGGTCCGGGATGATCTTGAAGATCACCCGCCGCAGCTTCGGCTTGCGCCCGAAGTAGAGCGGGTCGGGGACGAGCTCGACCGAGTCGGCGCGCTTCCACGAGACGTACTTGAACGGCCCGATCCCGACCGGCAGCGCGTTGTACGGCGCGTCGTTGATCGTCTTCAAGTTCCCCAGCAAGTGCTTGGGGAGGACGCACGGGTTCCCGCCGGCCGAGCTGAAGAAGTTCACGTAGAACCCGCTGTACGGGCGCTTCAGGCGAAAGACGACGGTGTACGGATCGGGCGTGTCGAGCCGCGCGATCTGGTCGAAGCCCACGTGCGTCCCTTCGTTGTTCGCCGGGTTCAGGACGACGCCGACCGAGAACTTCACGTCCGCGGCGGTGAACGGGACGCCGTCGGCCCACTTCGCGTCGCGCCGCAGCTTGTACGTGATCGTCTTGCCGTCGGCGGAGATGCCGCCGTTCGCCTTCGACGGCACGGCGAGCGCGAGCTCCGGGACCGGCCGGTTCGCGCGGTCGAACTTGACCAGCCACGCCATCGTGTTCGAGGACATGAACGAGAGCGTGACCTGCTGCGCAAGGTGCGGGTTCAGCCCGACGACGTCCTCGCCGGTCGCGTAGCGCAGCACGTGCGCGAGCGTGTACGGGTGCCGCCCCGCCTGTGCTTGCGCGGCGCGCGGCGCCGCGCCGGGCAGCGCCGCGCAAGCCGCGATGCCGATCACGGCGAGCGCGGCGAACCGGCGCTGCCGGTCAGAAATGGTACACCCAGGGGTTCCAGAACGGCGTGGTGATCACCGGCGTCGCGGTGAAATCTTTGAGATCGCTCGGCGAGATGATGATGAACTTGCGGAACCACAGGATCACCGAGGGATCGTCCTTGGCGAACTCCTGCTGCACGATCTTGTAGTCCGCGATCTGCCGCTTCTTGTCGACGGTGCCGTTCGCGTCGTCCATCGCCGCGGTCGCGCGCGCGTTCTGCCAGCGCGGGTAGTTCTGCCCGTGCGGCGGCATGAAGTGTCCCGAGTAGATCGCGCTCTGGTCCACTTCCGCAGCGCCCGCCCACGCGTAGATCGCGGTGTCGTAGGTGCCTTTCGCGAGCGGTCCGTTCGCCTGGTCGAAGAACAGCGCGCTCGGATAATTCTTGATCTCCACCTCGGCGCCGAGCGCTTTCCAGTAGATCTGCGCCTGCGCCTCGATGAGATGCCCGGTCGTCGACTCGGCGGTCCCGGAGAGCTGGAACGCGAGCCGCTGCCCGTTCTTGGTGCGAATCCCGTCCGGACCGGCTTTCCACCCCGCGCCGTCGAGCAGCGCCTTCGCCTTCGCGACGTCGTAGGGGTACTTCATGACCGTCGGGTCGACCGCGTCCTTGTAGAGCGTCGGATCCATGAACGTGTCTGAGAGCTCGCCGAGGTTGTGCTCGACCTTGTCGAGCAGCGAGGTGCGGTCGAGGCCGTAGGTCAGCGCGCGCCGGACGCTGGGGTCCTGGAACAGCGGGCGGCTCAAGTTGAAGTCGATGTGATCGAAGAGATAGATGACCGGCGCGATCGCCGTCACGCCTTGGAAGGTTTGGAGGCGCTGCCACTGCGCGGTGGGCAGGTTCCACGCGATGTCGATCTCGTGCGTCTGCACCTGGGTGGTCAGCGTGTTGCCGTCCGGGACGATCTTGTAGACCATCTCGGCGATTTTCGGCTTGCCCAGGAAGTAGTCGGGGTTCGCCTCTAGCCGAATCTGGCTCCCGCGGTCCCACGAGACGAACTTGTACGGGCCGCTCCCGACCGGCGCCGCGTTGAACGGCGCGTTGTTCATGCTCCCTTTGTCGTCGTCGTACTTGTCGATGATGTGCGCGGGTAAGATCGGCGAGTTGCCGTTGACGCCCCACAGCTGCTGCAAGAACCAGGCGTAGACGTGCTTCATGTGGACGACCGCAACGTAAGGATCGCTGCAGTCGAGGTCCTTGATCGCGTCCCAGCCGACGGTCGTGTCGATGACGTTCTTCGGGTTCACCATCATCTTCCAGGTCGAGCGCATGTCGGCGCAGGTCAGCTCGCCCTGCCCGTCGTGCCACTTGATCCCGTGGCGCAGCTTGTACTTGATCGTCAGCCCGTCTTTCGAGACGTCGCCGTTCTCGATGGTCGGGATCTCGCTGACCGCGTCGGGGACCGGCTTGGCATGGTCGTCGTACCGCACCGCATACGAGAACAGCAGCGCCGAGAGCTCGAGCGTCGGCGTCGCCGAGGAGAAGGCCGGGTTCAGGCTCTTCGGATCGGAGATCGTCGAGATCACCAGCCGGTCGGGGTGGCTCGCGGGGCCGCTCGTCGCGCTCGCGGAGCCGGACTCGCCGACTTTGGTGCAGCCGGAAAGGACGAGCGCCGCCATCGCGCCCGCCGCCAGAATACGACCGAACATCAGCGCATCGCCTCCGGGTCCAGAGCATGTTTCCGGCAGAACTCGACGTACGCTGCCGGCGCGATCTCGGACGGCTTGATCTCGCTGCGCCCGCCCCAGAACACGTTGGTGTAGTCGAACGCGATCCCCGCTTCGCGCAAGTGCGCGTCGATCGCGGCCTTGTGCGCGAGCAGCGTGTCCTTCTCGGTGCCGTGCGCGACGCCCATGACGTTGACGCCTTGGAACTCGGGCCCGCCCTCGCGCCAGTAGGCATGCGTCATGATGTAGTGCCGGCCGACCTCGCGCCCCGCGTCCAGCTCGCGGCCCGGCGGGACCTTCCAGTGGAACAGCGCGTTGTAGCGGGTCACGCTCTGCCCGCCGGCGTTCGCGTTCGGCTTCACGTGCTCCAGGAAAGTCGAGAAGCGCCCGATGACGCCCTTCTCGTTCAGCCGCCGCCCGGTGCGCTCCAGCTCGGCGAGCGAGACGCCGGCTTCTCGCGCGCGACCGGCCCACACGTCGCGCACGATCTCCTCGGGCGCCAGCTCGCGCTTGATCGCGGCCAGCACGCGCCACTCCTGTTCGCCCAGCGCGACCACGTTGGTGTCCTTCACCTCGGCCAGCTCCGGCGCGCGCGCTCCGGGCTCCGTCCCACGCCGCCGCACGTGACCGACGCCCAGCGCGAAGAGCGCCTTGGCCGGCATCAGCCGGTACCGCTCGGCGCCGATCGTCGCGGCGAGGAACGCGGCGTGCTTCTCCAGCGAGAAGCCCTGCGGAACCTTGAGCGTCGTCCACAACCGGTAGTTCGAGCCGGGCGTCGCGCTGTCGGTCGTGCGGATCACGACGTGGCCGGAGAACGGATCGTCGCGGAAGAGCCACTCGAACGCCGCGTTCAGCTTCTCCGGCGGAACCTGCCAGGCGCACAGCGCGCCGTCGGCGAGGCTCGTCGCCATCAGCGTCTGCCGCACCCGGCGGATCGTCCCCGCGCGCAGCATCGCGACGATCCGCTCGAGGACCGTCGCGACGGGAATCCCGCTGCGCTCGGCGATCTCACCGAACGGGTCGAGCTGAAAGCCCGCAAGGCGATCCTCGCTCACCGCGAGGATCGCCGCGTTGGTCGGATCGTCGATCCAGACCGGGACCGTTGAAGTCATCTCGCCCGGGAGTTCACCCGTTGGCGTTCACGCCCTCCGCGAACAGCAGCGCCTGTTCGGCCTGCCGCACGGTGTACACCGCGTTGACCTCGTCGGTGAGCGCTTGCGTGATGCCGACCTGCGCGTTGAGCAGCAGCGGCAGCGTCGTCACGCCGGCCCGGTACTGGGCCTCCGTCGACTGCAGCACCTGCTGCGCCTTCGTCAGCTCGGCGTTGGTCTGGTCGAGCGCGGCGTACGCCGAGACCAAGTTCACCAGTGCCTGCCGGACGTTGAGCTGCACGCCCTGCTCGGCGGTCTGCAGGTTCGCTTGCGCGAGGTCGAGCTGTCCTTGCGCCTGCGCCGTCTGCGCGCGCGTCACGCCGCGGTCGTAGATCGGGATGCTGAGCGCGACGCCGATCGAGCCGTTGTTGCGGAACGTTCCGCCGCCCGGATCGGTCGAGCTCGTCCCGTAGTTCGCGGTGCCGCTCAGGTTCGGGAAGTTTCCGAGCCGCGCCGCGCGCACGTTCTCGCGCGAGGCGGCGACGTTCTGCTGCTGCGCCGTCAGATCGGGCCGCAGCGCGAGCGCGCGCGTGACGGCTTGCTGATACGTCGGCGTCGGAAACGCCGGGTTGACAGCCAGCGTTCCCGACGTCGCGCTCAGCGCGGGGACGTCGTCCTTCGGCTGCACCGCGACGTCGGCGTCGAGCCCGAGCGTGTTGGCGAACGTCGCCAGCGCGACGTTTTGCGCGGCCTGCGCGCGAATCACCGCGACGCGCGCCTGCGCGGTCGGCAGCTGCGCGGTCGCGAGATCGGCGCGCGCGGCGGTCCCGGCCCGAATCTGCGCGGTGACCAGACTCTCCTGAACCTGATCGAGCTGCACGGTCGTCAGCGCGACTTGCGTCTGGCGCTGCGCGGCAAGCGTGTTGTAGTACGCCGTCGCGACGTTGAACGCGACCGTCTGCAGCTGCCGCTGGTAGGTCGCGATCGAGGCCGACTGCGACGCGCGCGCGCTGCGGATCTGCGCCGCGACGCGGCCGCCGTCGAAGATCAATTGCTGCAGCCCGACCGTCAGGCTGTTCGTCGTCACGTTCGGATTGAACGTCGCGGCGCCGCCGGTCGCCGTGCCGGTCGTTCCGGCGTTACCCCCACCGGCTTCGCGGTGCGAGTGCGTCGTCGACGCGTTGCCGGTGACCGCGGGGAAGAGCGCGCTCTGCGCGAGGCTCACCGGCGCGCTCGCGATCTCGACGTCGGCGCGCGCGGCTGCGAGCAGCGGCGAGCGCGCGTACGCGATCAGCGTCGCCTGCTGCAGCGTGATCACTTGCGGGACGCCCGGAGCGACGCGCGTTTGGATCACCGGCGCCGGGGTGCCGTAGGCGGGATACGGGAGCGGCGAGGCCTGATCGGCCGGCGCCAGCGTCGGGATCGCCGAGGCGTTGATCGCCCCCGATCCGCCCGAAGGACGGGTTCCCGACGGCGCTCCGGGCGCGGTCCCCGGCGGCGCGGTCCCGGTCGCGCCGGGGAGCGCGCTCGGGGTCTGCGGGCGCGCCGAAGGTGAGGCGAGGGGTGCCGGGGTGACTGCCGGCCGCGCGGTCGGCGCCGGAGTCGCCGGCGTGGTCGGCGTCTGCGCGAGCCCGGGCCGCGAGGTGAGCGCGAGCGCCGTCAGCGCGACGCCGGCGAGCGCGCGCGAGAGCGCAGCCGAACGCATCACTGCGCGCCGCCGCGGCGGCCGCCGGGTGCCGGATTGCTGATCGCGACGACGCTCTTGTCCTGCAAGGCGTCGGGCCGCGTGGTGATCACCGTCGTCCCGGGCTGAACCTGCGGGCTGCGGATCTCGGTGAGCGTGTCCGTCTGCAAGCCGACCTGCACCGGAACGACGTTCGCCTGCATCAGCTTGATCGGCGGCGCCCCGCCCGGACCGCCGGCCCCGCCGGCTCCGCCCGGACCGCCCGCTCCACCGGCTGCGCTTGCGCCGCCCGCACCGCCGCGTTTTCCGCTGCGCGCGCCGGGTCCGCTCGCGGCGCCGCCGGGCGCGCCGCCGCCGGCGGCGGCACCACCGCCTTGTCCGCCCGCACCGGCCGCGCCGCCTTGAGGCGCCGGCAGGTTCGCGACGGTGAAGACGTTCGACCCGTTCTCGCTCTGGAACACCGCGGTGCGCGGCACCACGATCGCGTTCGGATGGTACTCCTTGCGCACCGTGACGCTGACCAGCATCCCGCCGCGCAGCCGGTCGCCCGGGTTCGCGACGCGGACCCGCGCGCGGTACGAGAGCGTTCCCTGCGTCGGCGTCGCGTTGACGTCCATCACCGCGGCGTTGTAGCTGCGGTTGCCCAGACTCGAGGTGGTGAACGTCACCGGCGTCCCGCTATGCACGTACGGCAGGTCGTCGTCGGGGACGTTGACGTTGACGTACACCGTGTCGATCTGCGAGACGCGCACGACCGGCTGGTTCGGGCTGGCGAACGCGCCGGGATCGAGCAGCCGCTGCGTGACGACGCCGTCGAACGGCGAGACGATCGCGGTCTGCGCGATCTGCGTCTGCAGCAAACGCGCTTGCGCTTGCGCGGCGGCGAGCTGACCGCGGTTCACCGCGATCGCCTGCTGCTGGATCGGCACGGCGTTCGTTCCCTGCGACTGCGCGGCGCGCAGCGCGACCTGCGCCTGCCGCTCGCTCTCGCGCGCGGTGTTCAGGGCCTGCTGCGTCTGCACGTACTGCGCGCGCGCCTGGTCGAACTGCGTCTGCGCGACGTAGCCTTGCGCGAGCAGCTGGCGGTCGGCGTTGTACGTCGAGAGCGCGCTCTGGTACGCGGCTTGCGCGCTGGCGGTGTTGTTGTGCGCCGCGGCGACCTGCTGCTGCGCGCTCACGATCGTGTTCGACGCGTTGGCGGCGGTGACCGGCGCCTGCAGCGTGGAGGAGCCGAGCTGCGCGGTGTTCGTCTGCACGATCGCTTCTTGCTGCGCGAGCGAGGCGCGCAGCGTCGAGTCGTCGAGCTTCGCCAGCAGCTGACCGCGCGAGACGTGCTGTCCTTCGTTCACGTAGACGGCGGCGACGTTGCCGGACTGCGGCGAGCTGAGCGTCGACTCTTGAACCGGCGCGATTTGACCGTCGAGGGTGACGTAGGTGGCGATGTCGCGGCGCTGGGCTTGCGCGACGTCGACCGCCAGCGGCGGCGGTCCTTTCTGGCCTGCTCCGCCGCCTCCGCCCTTGCCGCATGCGGTCACCGCCATGGCGAGGACCGCGGCGGCCAGCAACGCGCGCTGACTCCGTCTCATGGTGCTCCTTCTACCTGTCTTTGCTTCGAACGATCTCGGACCGCGGTATTTTCCGCAGCACTTCGACGCTACTACCGCGTGGGACATGAAAATGATTCGCCCGGTTGCCGGTCGTAAGGACCCGGCGGGATGCGCGGCAAGATCGAGGTTGGGGGGACCTATCAGAGCCAGACCCGGGTCGAGGAGTGGATGACGGCCGAGAAAGCCGGCAACAAGGGCGTCCCCGTTCTCTCGACGCCGATGCTTGTGCAGCTCGTCGAGGAGGCAGCAATGCAGTGCGTCGCGCCGGCGCTCGATCCCGACGAGGTCACCCTCGGCACCCACGTCGACCTCGCCCACCTCGCGGCGACCCCGGTCGGCTTGATCGTCCGCACCGAGGTCGAGATCCTCAAGGTCGACGGCCGCCGGATCGAATACGCCTTCACCGCGTTCGACGAGCGCGAGAAGATCGCCGAGGGCACCCACGAGCGGTACGTGACCTCGCGCGACAAATTCCGCGAGCGTTTAGAAGAAAAGCTGGGATAGCGCCGCGACTCGACGCAAATCTTCGCAGCAAGGGAGCTTGCGACCCGAGCGTGTAAAGGGAGCGTTACGGCCTTGTCTCGCCGCATCCCGGCAGCCCAACGGAACCCAGGGCTACCTCGCGGCGTTGTGAGGACCAGAGCGGGGCAATTGACCCCGCCTCCGTGATTAAGGCGCCCCTCTCGTGGGTAGGTCCGACATGGCTGAGCAAGCGAGTACCCTCGCGGGCTCCCGTAATCCGGGCCGTCCCCGAACGGCGCCAACGCCCTTCTCGACACAACACCTTAGCTAGGGAGTATTACGTGAAACGACTGAGCACCGGGCTTCTGGCCGCGCTTGTCGCGGTCGGAATCGGTACGACGTCCGTCTCGGCCCAGAACGCTGCAGCGGCGAAAGGCAACACCGGAACCTTCGCGCCCGTGCAGATCGCTCAAGCCACGATGGCGCCGTCGTCGTCGATGCCGCCCGCTGACTTCGGCACGCCGCCTTCCGGCGAGGTCCCGATCCTCTTCAACGACCGGCACGTCTATACCAAGCCGGACCGCCTGAAGGCGAACCGCGTCCTCGCTGCGCTGGTGCGCGGCAATACCATTCTCGTTCCGCTGCGCTCGATGTTCGAGCAGATGGGCGCGACGGTTTCGTACGACCCCGCCTCGAAAACGGTGGACGTCTCAAAGCCGGGCTCCGACGTGAAAGTTACCGTCGGCCGTCCGGAAGTCGTGATCAACGGCGAGAGCCGTCCGCTCGACGTTCCTCCCGAGATTTACAAGGGCACGGTCGTCGTGCCGGTTCGCGTGATCTCGGAAGGGATGGGCGCCTACGTTCAGTGGGTCCCGGATCGTCGGATCGTCGTAGTCCGCTACCTGCCGCCGCAGCCGCCGCCGCCGCCGCCCCCGCCGACCGCAACGCCGGCGCCCGTGGTGACGCCGCCGCCGCCGCCGCCCACGGCTACCCCGACCCCGGCTCCGCCGGCTCGGAACCCGTACGAGCACTTCATCGTCGGTGACTACGTCTTCAACCCGAAGGTCTACAACGAGTTCTCGCCCGGCAACTCCGGCAAGGGCGGCTCGTATGCGGTCCGCGGCGCGGTCGAGTTCCCGGCGTTCGGCCTCCCCTGGATGCTCGAGGGAGACTATCGCTCGTACGCCTACCCGCACGACAGCACGATCACGCCGGCGATGTTCGCCGCCTCGTTCGACGGCAACCCGTGCCCGCACAACGGCCTGCCCGTTGCGCTGACGCCGGCCGCCGGCAACCAGGGCTGCGTCACCGTGATCGGGGCCTACGGCCAGACGGCCGTCCCCTCGTTCACCGCGCGTGACTCCGACTTCGACGGGCGCCTCGGCCTCAAGATCGCCGAGCCGCGCATCTACATCGGCGTCGGCTACCTCCACCGTGAGGAGAACTACGGCTATCCGAAGCAGAACGGCTTCGGCTTCGGCGCCGAGAAGCTCCCCGACCTCGAGAACACCCTCTCGGTGTACGGCAGCGTGTGGTACTACCCGAGCATCTCGGGCAACTTCACCTTCCCGGCCGGAGCGCCGCCTGCGCTCGTCGGCACGACCGACAAGTTCCAGCAGCGCTTCCTGAAGTACCAGATCGGCGGAACGCTCAACCTGGGTAGCTCCGGGCTGTTCCTCGACGCCGGTTTCCTCGGCGACACGATCCGCGGCAAGAACCTCTCGCCGTCCGACGCGTCGCACGCGGGTGGCTACATCGGCCTCGGTATCAAGTTCTAAGCGCCGCAAGCGCAGCGAACACGAAAGCCCCCGGCTCGCGCCGGGGGCTTTTCTTTTGCGTCAGTGGTGAGGAGCGGGAGTCGGGGACGCGGTCTGCGCGTTGATCACGCTGCTCGGCGCGCTGCCGGGGACCGGCGTCGCCGCGACGCCGCCGCCGGGCAGAATCTGGGGCTGCTGCGCCGAGCCGCCCGCCGGCACGGCGGTCGTGGTGCTCGCCGCGGACGCTGCTTCGGCGGAGCCCGGGATCGACGCCATCGCCGGACCGGCGCTCACCGAGGCTTCGCCGTCCTCGCGCTTCGCGACCGCGACCATCCGGTTGCGCGGGAAGTCGTGGCGCAGCCAGGCAAACGTGGCGTGGACGTGCTTCACGCCGTCGGCGGTGTGAATCTTGCCGTAGAAGTGCTCAAGCGCGTAGATCGTCCCGGGGATCCAGCCGTCGCACGGGTACTTGCGCTGCCAGTCGTGCATCGCGTCTTCGGTCAGCGCGATCGCGTTGAGCGTGGAGTCGGCCTTGGCCGGATCGATGTCGACCTTGATCCCCTGGTCTTTGATCGTGTTCCGGATGCCGAGGATGCTCATCTTCAGCTTTCCGAAGTACTCGTCGGCCGGCGCGACCTTGCATTTCCGCACGGCGGCGCGCGCGACGTGCTTTCCGTTGGCAGCCGGATGCGCGGGCGCGGCGTGCGGCGCGCGTTTGGGCGGAGCCGTCGCCGAGACCGCCGCAGTGGTGGCGGCGGCGACGAGCGAAGCACACACGATCAGTCGTTTCACTCGGACGTCCTCATGTCGGGGCTTGGATATGCGAATGCGGCGAGCGGCTATCCGTCCGTGTAGGCCCTCGGATCGGAGACGTAATTAGGTGAGTGCTCGTCCGACACCCGTCGCTGCCGTGCAGACGGTTGCGCACGATCGCGCCGACTTCCCGGAGCGGTGGCCCGCGCTGCTGGCGCGGATCGCCGCCGCCGCGGAGTCCGGCGCACGCTTGATCGTCGTCCCCGAAGGGACCGTCCCCGCCTATGTCATCGGCACCGAGCCGGTCGATCCGCAGCAATTGGAGGCCGCGGCGCAAGACGTGATCGCGGTCGCAGCGCGCACCGGCGCGACGATCGTCTACGGCGGCGCGCGCGCCGGCACGCACGGCCTCGCGAACAGCGCCTACGTGGTGACGGCGGCCGGCATCGCCGGCTATGCCGACAAGTGCCTGTTGTGGCACTTCGACCGCCGCTGGTTCAGCGCCGGCACAGCGCTCGAACCGGTCGACACGCCGGTCGGCCGGCTGGGGATATTCATCTGCGCCGACGGACGGATCCCGACCATCGGCAGCACGCTGGTGGCGAAGGGCGCGGAGATTCTCGTCGTGCCGACGGCGTGGGTCACCAGCGGCCGCGACCCGCGCGCGCTCGAGAACCTGCAAGCCGACCTGATGGCGCCGGTGCGCGCCCGCGAGAACGGCGTCCCGCTCGTCGCCGCCAACAAGGCCGGCGTGGAAGCGCGCAGCGTCGCGTACTGCGGGAAGAGCCAGATCGTCGCTGCCGACGGAACGCTCGTCGCGCTCGCGCCGCAGCACGAGGAGACGGTGCTGCGCGGGACGGTCGCGCTGGGGCCCTCGATCGCCGATCTGCCGCCGCAGCCCCCGGCGGTAAGGCGGCTCGCGGGGGACCTCTTGCCCGCCGCGCTGCGCATCGCGCTCACCGAGCGCTCCGATCCCGAGCTGCGCCGGCTCGCGGCGCTCGAGGACGCCGACGTGGTGATCGATCCGCACGCGCCGCCGGCGTTCGTGGACGCCGCGGTCGTCGAGGACGAAGCGGTGCTCGACCCGCGCGCGCTCGTCGCGCCGCGGCTCGACGGGGTGCGGCTCTTCGTCTGGCACGCGTCGATCGAGCGCGAGTGGGTCGTGCCGTTCGCGCGCACGCGCGCCGCCGAGCTGCGCGCGTACGTCGTCGCGTTCGACACTCCGCGGCGCCGCGCGTTCGCGGTCGATCCGGACGGCAACGTCGTCTGCGGCACGTTCGGCGACTTCGAGCTCGCCGCGTTCACCTTTGAGCGCAGTCGCACGGAAAGTTGGAGGGTTGCTCCCGCGACCGACGTACGAGAGGCCCTCGTGCGCATCGACAACTTCCCTTCCACCAACGCGGCGACGTGAGCACGAACGCGGCAAAGTCCTTCGAAGAGGCGCACGAAAGGCACGAGCACGGACGCGAGGGACCGCGCTGGGTGCCGATCGCCGCCGCGACGCTCGCCGTGCTGGCGGCGATCGCCGGCTACTTCGGCAACCTGCGCTCGACGCAGGCGCTGGTCGAGAAAAACGACGCGATCGTCTCGACCACCAAAGCGTCCGACACGTGGAACCAGTACCAAGCGGGGCGGGTGAAATACTACGTCGCGACGATCGCGCTCGATCAGGGCGTGGGTCCGGGCGGAAACGCGGCTGATCTCAAGCAAACCGCGGCGAGCGAGAAATCGAAGGGACCTGCGCTCGTGGAGAAGGCGCACGCGTTCGAGGAAGAAGCGGCGCGCCACAACGAGCGCTCGGAGCGGCTGTTGAACCAGCACGAGACGATCGAAGTCGGCACGACGCTGTTCGAGGTCGCGATCGTGTTGGTCTCGATCACCGCGCTCGTCGGTTCGCGGCTGCTGCCGATCAGCGCGGGGATCGCGGCTGTGCTCGGGCTCGGGTTCTTCGTCGCCGGGCTGACCGCGAAGTAGCGAGCGCGCTTGCGCCGCTTTCGCGCCTTCGCAACGCTGTGCGCGCTCGGCACGCTGCTGGCGGCCGGCGTTCCCGTTGCCGTGCGCGCCGTCGAGCTCCCGGCCGCGCTCGCGCCGCTCGCGCCGTTTCCGCTCGTCACCGGCTCGAGTGTCGAACGTGAAGCGGTCGCGCCCGGCGTCGCGCGCGCGACGTACCGGCTGCTGACGTCCGCCGGCCCGCTGGTCGTCTCGGTGGTGACCGTCGATCCGCGCGAGCCGACGGTACGCCTCGGCACGGTGCTCGCGAACGAGCGGATCGTCTCGAAGGACGAACCCGTCTCGTCGATGGCGCGGCGGACCGGCGCGGTCGCCGGAATCAACGGCGACTACTTCGACATCGGCGCGAGCGGCGCGCCGCTCGGCGTGCTGATCCGCAACGGCGCGCTCGAGCGCACGCCGAGCGCGCGGATCGCGCTGACGGTTGGGCGCGACCGCAGCGTGCGCTTCGAAACGTACCGCTTCTCCGGGAGCGTGACGAGCGGTGCGGTGACCGTCCCGATCAACGCGCTGAACGAATGGCCGCCGCAAGGCGGCGCGGTGGTGCTGACGCCGGCGTTCGGCGCCGTTCCGCCGAGCGCTAATGACGTCACGCTGCTCGATCTGCAGCCGCTCGCGAGCGACGCCGGCGGCGCGCGGTACCGCGTGGCGGCGGTAACGAACGCTCCGCCGTGGCCCGCGCCCGGCGCGCTGCGGCTCGCGTACGGACCGGCCGCGCAAGGCTTCGGGCCGCTCCCCGACGTCGGCGACGTCGTGCGGGTCGCGTTCGGCACCGAACCGTCGCTGGCGGACGTGGCCGCCGCGATCGGAGGCGGGCCGGAGCTGCTGCACGCCGACGCGCCGGTCGACGATCCGGCCTCACCGAACTACGCCGACCGCGACCGGCGCATCCCGGCCGCGGCGGCGGCGCGCTTTCCCGACGGGACGCTCGCGCTGGTCGTCGTCGACGGGCGTCATCCGGCGACCTCGATCGGCGTGAACCGCGGCGAGCTGATCGCGCTGCTGCGCGCGCTCGGCGCGAGCGACGCGATGCTGTTCGACAGCGGCGGCTCGGCGACGCTCGTCGCGCGCGTGCTCGGCGACGCCGAAGCGAGCGTCGTCAACGAGCCGTCGGACGGCGTCGAGCGCCCCGTCGCGGACGGACTGTTCGTCTACAGCGACGCGCCGCTCGGGCCGCCGGCGCGGCTGATCCTTCGTCCGGCGCGGATCGTCGCGCTGCCCGGCGCGCGCGTCGCGCTGCGCGCGCGCGTCGTCGACGCGAACGACCACGGGCTCGGCGACGCGCGCGGCGCCTGGCGCGTCGCGCCGACGCCGCTCATCGCTTCAATAGGCGAGGATGACGTGTTGCATGCCGGTGAGCGCGCGGGCAGCGCGCTCGTGCACGTCGCGCGCGGCGGCGTCGCGACGGATCTGCCGGTCGACGTCGTCGATCGCGTCGCGCGCATCGTGATCGGCCCGGCGCGCGCGAACCCCGATCCGCACGCCGCGCTCACGCTGAGCGCGGAAGCGTTCGACAGCCACGACCGCCCGGTCGCGGTCGACGGCCTCGTGCGCTGGAGCGCGCGCGATGCGAGCATCGACGCGCGCGGCCGGCTGGTTGCCGGCGAGCGCGACGCGCAGGTGACGGCGAGCGCCGGCGGCGCGAGCGCGAGCGTGACGATCCCGGTCGGCAAGCACACCAGCGCGCTGGCGCTCTTCGACGACGCGCACCGCGCCGGCTGGAAGCTGGTGACGGCGCCGGCCGGCGCCGCGGGCGCGGTGAGCGCCGACGGCGAGCGATTGCAGATCGCGTACGACTTCAGCGCGGGTGAGCGCGCGGCGTACGCGGTGAACGAGACGCCGCTCGGCGAGCCGGTCGCGCTCGCGTGCGCGATCGACGGCGACGCGAACGGCGCGGCGCTGCGCGCGACGTTCTCCGACCGCTACGGCGACCGCCAAACGGTGACGTTCGCGCGCGCGATCGACTTCGCCGGAACGCGGCGACTCGGCGTCGCGGTGCCGCGTTCGCTGGCCCCGCCGATCGCGCTGCGCAACTTCTACGTCGTCGGAACGCTCGCCAACCCGCCGCTGACCGCGGCCGGAACGGTCGGCGTGCACGACTGCGTCGCGACGTTCCCCGGCGCTCAGGCGCCCTGAGGCTGCGCCGCCGCGGGCGCCGCGCCGCGCGGGCGCAGCATGCTCCACCCGATCCCGGCGCAGAACAGCACGCCGCCGAGCACCAGCGCCCAGGTCGCCGGCGCCGCCGCGATCGCGAGCGCAGGATACGTGCCGATCGCGGCGCGCACGCGCAGGCCGGCGAGCGCGACGCCGGCGCCGGACGGCGCGAGCGCGATCCCGAGCGGTTTGCCGGCGTCGTCGGACGCGGTGAGGATCAGCGCCGGTTTCGAGGTGTCGACGCCGTTCACGCTCGCGTGCGGAAACTGCGCCAGATCGTGCGGGGTGAAGTAGAGCGCGTGCACGACGCGGTGCCGCGCCGGAACCGCGAAGGTGTCGAGCGGCACGTCGAGCTCGCCGATGCGCTGGCGTTCGGTGAAGAGCAGCACCGGCGAAAGAAACGATGCGTTCGTCGGCTGCGTGACGGTAAGGTGCGCGCCGCGCTCATCGCTCACGTCGACGTACGCGGCCGGATGCGCTTCAAGGTAGAACAGCGACTCGCCGGCGAGGCAGCGCGCCGATCCGCTCAGCACGATCTCCGGCGCGTTGCGCCGGCGCAGCGTGACGCCGCTCGTCCCGCGCGCGATCGCGTTCGCGTCGGCCGGCGCGAAGAACGCCGCGGCGCCGACCGCCGGAACGGGGACGACGGTTCCGGGCGTTCCGCTTACGCCGGCCGTGTCGGGACCGAGCAGTCCGGCGGCGAGCCCTGCCAGATCGGCGATCACGGCGCCCGCCAGCGCGAGCAGCAGCCGCTTTCCGGCGACACCGTCGTTGCCGCGGCGGGCTCCGTTCGCATACGCGAGCATCACGACGAGCGCGATCGTGAGCGCGAGCGCGTACTGCCAGGTGTGGTAGAGCGGCGTCGCCGGAACGAGATCCTGCGCGAGGACCAGCGCGATCGCGACGAGCGCGACCGCGAGCGCCGCGACGCGCGCCGTCACTTCGCGGCGAGCGCGGGCGCGACGGCGGCGCGCATCTGTTCCAGCGTCAGCGCGCCGTCGATCCCGCGCACGACGCGGCCGTCGCGCGCGACGATCACCGTCGTCGGCAAGCCGATTCCTTGATATGCGCGCCCGTACTGCTGCTGCTCGTCGACCAGGATCGGAAAGGTCACGCCGAACTGCCGCGCGAACGCCGCCGCCGCCGCGGACGACTCGCCCTGATCGACGCCGAGCACGACCACCTTGCCGGCGTTCTCGCGCGCGAAGCGCTGCAGCGCCGGCATCTCTTCACGGCACGGCGGGCACCACGTCGCCCACAAGTTCATCAGCACCACTTGGCCGCGGTGGCGCGCGAGCGAGTCGGTGCGCCCGTCGGTGCGGCGGACGTCGAACGACTGCGCGGGAGCGCCGGCGAGCGCGCCCGGTCCGCCGCCGTTGCCGGCCTTGCCGGGATCGGGGGCGTTGTAGCAGCCGTTCAGGAAGACGAGCGCTGCGATGACGAGAGCCCTGGGCACCGAAGTCTCTTCGTGGTGAACGCGGCGGTTCCGTCCGCGTGGCGCAGCGGGCGCGTGCGCGCACGCGGCGTGACGCTGGCGGCGTACGAGACGGGGAGCGACGCGAGCGACGCGCGGGTCGTGGTGCTCTTGCACGGCCTCGGCCACTGGACCGACGGCGCGTGGGGCCGGCTCGTGCCGCAGCTCGATCCCGCGCTGCGTTACGTCGCCTTCGACCTCCCCGGCTTCGGCGCGAGCGAAAAACCCGACGCCCCGTACGACGCCGCCTACTTCCGCCGCGTGACGAACGACGCCGTCGCAGCGCTCGGGCTGGAGCGCTTCGCGCTGGTCGGACACTCGCTCGGCGGCTTCATCGCCGCCGACTATGCCGGCGCATTTCCCGAGCGCGTCACGCACCTCGCGCTGATCGCGCCGGCAGGTTTCTCGCGCACGCCGCGCCACCTGTTCTACGGCCTCGCCGGCGCGCTGGCACGCGGGCTCTTCGTGCGTGCCCCTTCGAAACGGTTTGTCTCGCGCATCTTCGAACGCGGCGTCGTCGACACGTCGTCCCTCGATCCGGCGCACCTGGAGCGCGCTTACAAGCTATCCCAGGATTTAGCGCTGCGCAAAGCGTTCGCCGGCGTCTACGCCGGCGCGCTGCAGACGTTCGCCCGGCGCCGCAGCATCCACGCCGATCTCGCCCGTTACCGCGGCCCGGTCTTCTGCGCCTGGGGGAAACACGACCGCTACATCGGAATCGCCGCCCTCCGCGAAGTGCAACGCATCTACCCCCACGCGACGACGCTCGTCCTCAACCGCAGTGGTCACCTCCCGACGATCGAAGAGCCCGAGAAACTAGGCGCGGCGCTGCGCGCGTTTCTGACATAGTAGCCGCGCGCCGTGAATCACCAATCGCCCATGCGGTTTTCGTCGACCTCGCCTTCGAAGACGAGGGTGCCGGGGGCGAGGATCGCCGAGACGACCGGGACGCCGGCGAAGCGCAGCTCGCGGCGCAGCGCGTCGTCGGGCGAGCGCCCCGTCAGCGCGGCGAAGCGGCTCAGCACGTCGGGCGCGCAGAGCACGCGCTGCGGCGCGACGTTGTACATGCGCCGAAACCCGGCCAGCGCCGCGTCGAAGGCGGGCTCGTCGAACGCCGCGCCGAGCGCGACGGTCCAGCGGACGCGTTCCAACCGTCTACCGCAAGGCTGAACCGACTAGCCGCCCGAACCGCAGGCGCGATGACGGCCCGAATCCTGGACGGACGCGCGCTCGCGGCCGAGCTGCGCGCGGAGATCGCCGTGCGCAGCGAACGCTTGCGCGCGCGCGGAATCGCGCCGTGTCTGGTCGTCGCGCTCGTCGGCGAGGATGCGGCGAGCAGCGCGTACGTGCGCAGCATCGAGCGCGAGGGCGCGAAGACCGGCGTCGAGGTGCGCGTCGACGCGCTGGCCGCCGCTGCGAGCGAGGACCAGGTGCGCGCGCGGCTGAGCGCGCTCGGCGACGATGCGCAGGTTCACGGCGTCATCCTGCAACAGCCGCTTCCGCCGCACCTGGGGATTCGGCGGATCGCCGAGGCGATGCCGCCGCACAAGGACGTCGACGGCGCGAACCCCGTCAACCTCGGACGCCTCGCGTTCGCCAGCGGGACCGAGTTCGTCCCGGCGACGCCGATGGCCGTGATGCTGCTGCTCGAGCGCAGCGCGCGCTGGCCGCTGCGCGGCGTGCGCGCGTGCGTCGTCGGGCGCTCGAACGTGGTCGGGCTCCCCGTCGCGCTGCTGCTGATGGCGCGCGACGCGACGGTCACCGTCACCCACAAGGAGACGCGCGACCTCGCGCGCCACACGCGCGACGCCGAGATCGTCGTCGTCGCGACCGGCGTTCCGAACCTGTTGCGCGCGGCGATGATCGCGCCCGGCGCGACGGTGATCGATGTCGGCACGACGTTCGTGGACGGCAAGCTGGTCGGCGACGCCGCGTACGACGAAGTGGCGCAAGTCGCCGCCGAGATCACCCCTGTTCCGGGCGGTGTCGGTCCCGTCACCAACGTCGCGCTGATGCGGAACGTGGTGCTCGCAGCCGAGCGGGCGGATCGGCTCTGAGCGCAGCTCAGAGACGAACGCGAAGGCTTCGCGGGACGCGAAGCCTTCAGTTCATCGAAAAGTGCTTGCCGAAATAGCGTTCTTGGTGCGTCCGGAACTCGCCGCCGGGGGCAGCGTCGCGCACGACGTTCTCCTGCGCCCGCTTGCGCTCGAGCAGCGAGCGCAGCTGCGGCAGCAGCCGGCGCAAGAACCCCAGCTCCGCGGCGAGACGCGCCTCGGCGGTGCGCAGCTCCAGCAGCCGCTGCTTGAGCGCGTCGGCGACTTGCAGCGCGTCGCCGACCGCATAGCTCGCGTCGACCGGATCGTGCGGCACGTCGACCTCGCTCGCGTGGCCGGAGAACGCGACGAGCAGCTTCACGTACTCACGGAACTCCCCGCGCACGCGGTGGGTGAGCTCCGAAGCGCGCGCGTCCTCGTCGTCCTCGTCGTCGTGCTCGTCCTCGTCGAGGAAGTGGACGTCGGCGGTCAGATACGGATCGCGGCTGACGATGCGGTCGATGCGGAACCGCCGCCCGCCGACCGTGCTGATGTAGTAGCGGCCGGCAGGGAGCGGCGTGACTTCCGATATCTCCGCGGTCGTCCCGACCTCGTGCGGCGTCACGTCGGGATCGCCGGCTTCCTGGCCGTCGCGAATCAAGACGACGCCGAACGCCTCGCCCGCGTCGAGGCATTCGGCGACCATCTTGCGATAGCGCTCTTCGAAAACGTGGAGGTTCAGCACCGCGCCCGGAAAGAGGACCGTGTTGAGCGGAAACAGGCGCAGCCTGGTCATCGTCCCGTCTCCGCCACGCGGTTAGGGGCGGCCGCCGCCCTTCGCCGCGTCGAGCCGCTGCTGCACGACGTTCCAGTCGACGTTGGCGAAAAACGACTCGATGTACTTCGAGCGCTCAGCCGGCTTGTAGTCGAGCAGGAACGCGTGCTCCCACACGTCCATCACCAGCAGCGGCACGAACCCCGCGACGTTGCCGTCCTCGTGCAGCGTGATCCAGTGGTTCGAGACGCGGCCCGCATTCGGGTTGTAGTACGCGATCGCCCAGCCGACGCCGCGCATTCCGCCGATCGCGCTGAAGTCTTTCTTCCACGTGTCGAAGTCGCCGTGCGTCGCGGAGACCACGTCCGTAAGCCCGGACGTCGGCGAACCGCCCGCGTTCTTGGTCATGTTCCCGAAGTAGTACTCGTGCAGGACCATGCCGTTGTACTCGAAGCCCAAACGCCGCGTGAGCTCGGCGAAGTGCGGATCGGCGCCGGCCGCTTTGCCGGACTTGACGATGTCGGCGAGCTGCTCGTTGAGCAGGTTCGTGTTCTTGACGTAGCCCTCGTACAGGCCGAAGTGGACCTGCAGCGTGTTGTCGGAGATTCCTTGCAGTCCCGACAGGTCGAACTTCTTCGGCGTGTACGATTGTTGGGCGAGCGTTGCCAACGGAAGCCTCCTCGGTTCATCTGATTGGTGGGTGGGTTGCGGAGCTTCGACGAGGCGCGCGATGCCCCCGGCAGGTTCCCGCTCGCGGCGGGAGGCAAACAAGCAGCATCGTGCGCGACCTGGCCTACCTCACGCGGCTCCACCGGGAGCCGTCGCCGCTGCTCCTGGAACTGGAACAGCACGGGCTGCGCGAAGGGATTCCGATCGTCGACCGGGCCGCCGGACGCTTCCTCTCCGTCCTCGTGCACTGTATGCAGGCCAACCGCGTCCTGGAGCTCGGGACGGCGTACGGTTACTCGACGCTCTGGATGGCGCTCGCGCTGCCGCCGGCCGGCCGCATCTGGACGATCGATCCGGATATCGAACGCACCGAGATCGCGGTCTCGTACTTCCGCCGCGCGGGGGTGGACGAGCGGATCGAGATCATCAACCAGCCCGCGCTCGAGGTGCTCGGCACCTTTCCGCAGCGCAACCTCGACATCGTCTTCATCGACGCGGTCAAAACCGAGTACGCCGACTATCTCGAAGCCGTCGTGCCGATGCTCAAGCGTTCCGGAATCGTGGTGGTCGACAACCTGCTCTGGTCCGGGCGCTCCGCCGCGGCGCCGAAATCGTCGGACGAGGAGTCGACGAAAGCGATCCGCGCGTTCAACAAGATCTTCCTCAACCATCCGGAGCTCGACGCGACGATCGTTCCGATCGGCGACGGGATCGGCATCGGTGCTCGCGTCGACTGAGGAGTTCATCGCCGCGATGCGCCGCTTCGCGACCGGCGTGGCGATCGTGACGACCACCTATGAAGAACAGGTCCGCGGCTTCACCGTCAACGCGTTCGCCGGCGTCTCCGCGGAGCCGCCGACGGTGCTGATTTGCGTGAACCGCATCGCGACGACGCATCCGCTCATCGCCGCCTCGCAGCGCTTCTGCGTGAACATCCTCTCGGTCGAGCAGCGCGCGCTCGCGCAGCGCTTCGCGGGCGGCGAGCCGCGCGCGCGCTTCGAAGGCGTCACCCACCACGCCGGGCCGAGCGGCTCGCCGGTCCTCGCGGGAACGGTCGCGTACTTCGACTGCGCGGTCACCGAGGAGCTGACCGCGTCGACGCACACGATCTTTCTCGGCAGCGTGCTCGAAGCGGGCTGGCGCGAAGGCGCGCCGCTCGGCTACTTCAACCGCGCCTACCGCGACTTCGGGCTGGAACGATGATCGTCGAGACGTTCGCGGTCGGCGCGCTGCAGTGCAACTGCACGATCCTGGGCGATCCCGCCAGCGGTGAGGCGATCGTGATCGACGGCGGCGACGAGGTCGCCCGCATCGCGAGCGCGCTCGAGGCGCGCGGCTTGCGCGCGCGCTACCTGGTGCACACGCACGCGCACATCGACCACATCGGCGCGCTCGGCCCGTTGCGCGAGCGCGCCGGCGGCGAGGGCTTGCTGCACCACGCCGATCTGCCGCTCTACGCGACGCTGGCGCAGCAGGCGGTGTGGATCGGGATGCTCGAGCGCCCGCAGGTCGTCGCGCTCGACGGCGACCTCGCCGACGGCGAGGTGCTGCGCGCCGGCGCGGTCGCGCTGCGCTGCGTCCACACGCCCGGCCATACGCCGGGCTCGACCTCGTTCGCGCTCGAAGCGAACGAACGGACGCTGCTCTTCACCGGCGACACGCTCTTCCGCGGCGCGGTCGGCCGGTGGGACCTGGGCGGAACCTCGCTGGCCGACATCGTGCGCTCGATCCGCGAGAAGCTGCTCGTCTACGACGACGCCAGCCTGGTCGTTCCGGGCCACGGTCCGGCCACGACGATCGGCGAGGAGCGGCGTGGGAATCCGTATCTGATCTAGCCGCGAGCGCAGGGGAAGCGGCTCGAACGAACGTACGCCGCAACGATGCTCACCAGGAAACTGCACGGCGCCGCCCTCGCCGCCGGCACCGCGCTCGCTCTCGCCCCGCTCGGCCTCGCCGGCTGCAGCACCGGTTCCAGCTCGACGGTCATTCACACGCCGGCGCTCAAAACGTCGGGCGGGCGCGCGACCGCGCGCAGCAGCGTGCAGACGACGATCCTGGCCGTCACGACGTCGAACGGGCTCGCCCTTCCCGGCGGTTTGACCCCGGCGTCCGCGATCCGCACCGTCCGCAGCGTGATGCACCACCGCGCCGCGCTCGCCACCGGCGCGTCGACCGGCGCGTGCAACAACGGCCAGAAGCAAAGCCAGGTGACGAACGCCGACCAGTCGGTGACGACGACGACAGACCTGTACTACGAGCCGGCCTGCGTGACGCTTGAGAACGAAGAGATCGTGAAGACCGCGGCCCCCGGCAACACGCCGATGACGGCGTCGGGGACGCTGGTGACGTACGACAAGAGCGGCGCGGTGACGAGCTCGCACGTGCTCGCGCTCTCCAGCACGACGTCGAACGCGAACAACACGACGACCGAAACGATCACGCTGACGGACAACGCGTCGGCGACGGTCGGCGGAACGGTGATCGACCAAGTCGGCGCGACGTGCGTCGGCGCGCCGAACGCGGTGACGATGACCTGCTCGGTCGCGCACATCGGCACCACGAGCGGCACGACGACCGGTGAGGCGATCGCGCTCGACGCCACCGCCGGAACGAACGGGGCGAACGCGACCGAATCGGTCAACGCGTCGTTCTACTTCGGCTCGCTCGGGCTCTCGCAGAGCGGGACGACCTGGGGCGTCACCAACGCCGGCGCCTTCAACTCGGCGAGCGGAAGTTACGGCTACGCCAGCACCGGCACGACCGGAAACGGCACGCTCACGCTCAAGGACAACCTCTACGCGTACTCCGAAACGGCGACGCTCGCCCCGACCGGGCTGTCGGTCAACCTGATCCAGAACCCGAACTCGGCGTTCAACACGACCTCGAACATCGCGACGGCGACGGTGGACGCGGGCGGCAACGGGACGATGAACTATGCCGACGGGACCGCCGAGCCGATCTGGGGCGGGTTGATCGGCGTCTGAGGGACGTTCGTCCCTCGCCCCGGGTGACGTTCGGTGCGAGGGGATCGGTCCCGTCGCGGGTAGGCCTTCTGAAACGGAACGCGGATCAGGAGGCCCGGTCGATGCATGTTCGCGCGCGCGCGCTTTTCGGTGGACTCGCCCTTTCGTTCGCCCTCGCGGCCTGCGGCGGCGGCAGCAGCGGCAGCGGCGGCGGCGGCAACCCGCCGCCCGTCGGGCCGGGCTCGGTCACGATAACGCCTGGCTCGATGTCGTTCAGCGGCCCCGGCGCCGCCTCGCAGAGCTTCACCGTGAGCAGCACGGTCACCGGCGTCGCGGCGCCGACGATCGATCAGTTCGGCTGCGCGCCGGTGGCGACGATCACCACCAACTCCACCACCCTCCCCGCGACGTACACGGTCTCGCCGACCGGGAACGGCACCTGCACGGTCGTCGCCAACGTCGGCCACGAGTCCGCCTCGATCGGGATCACCGTCGGCGGCGGGGGCGGCTCGGGGCTGAGCGGCAGCGGCGGGACGGTGACGCTGACGGTCGGCGGCTCGCCCGGCACCTTCACCGCCACCGCGTCGAGCGGGACGATCCTCCCCGACACGACCGCGTGCAACGGGATCGCGCAGATCGGCGGCGCGGGCGGACCGGCGCCGCAGCAGAGCTTCACCATCACGCCGATCGCGGCCGGCTCGTGCATCTTCACCGTCGTCGACGGCTCTAGCTCGCTGGCGGTGAACGTCGTGGTGAACTCGCCGGGCGGCAGCGCGGCGGTCTTCGTGACGCCGCCTTCGATGACGTTCGCCAGCCGCGGCGCCGCCGCGCAGAGCGGGACGATCACCGAGAACGGGCTGGTCGGAAACGTCTCGATCAACGAGGACTCGTGCACCGGCACGCCCAGCGGGCCGAAGATCGCCTACCTGACGATCACCGGCGTCCCGCCGGGGCAACCCGTCACGCTGCCGGCGAACTTCACCGTCACGCCGTACGGCACGAGCTTCCAAAGCGGGACCTGTCAGATCGTCTTCACCCCGCAGACCGGGGCCAGTGCGACGCTGACCGTGACCGTCAACCCCTGACCGTCAGCTCCTAGGCTAGAGGTTGGGGAGGATCTTTCCGTCGTCGTCCGCTCCGAGGAGGAGCGGACGGAGCAGCGGGATCGCCGGATCGCCGTACCGCAAGAGGTCGTGGTGGAAGCGCGCCAGGGTGAACGCGCTCCCGAGCTTCTTCTTGTAGTCCGCGCGCAGCTTGAGGATCTCGAGCTTGCCGAGCGTGTAGTAGCCGTACGTCGCGTCCTGCGTCCCGCGCTTCGCTTCGGCGCGCGCGCTCGCCGGGTCGAGAAACGCCTGCTGCTCGAAGAACCGAACCGCTTGCGCGACGGTCATCCCCTGCGTGTGCATCTTCACTCCGGCGACGTAGCGGGCGTTGCGCCAGATCGCTTCGCGCAACTGCATGAGCCGCACGCGCGGGTCGCCGTTGCCCCAGCCTTGGTCGACCATCATCTGCTCGTCGTAGTGCGCCCAGCCTTCGACGAAGGAGGTGGCGGTGAGGAGCTTCTCGCTCAGCGTCAGCGGCAGGTGGCGGTCGATCGCGAAGTTGACGAAGTGGCCGGGATAGACTTCGTGCGCCGAGATGATCGGGCGCTCGAAGTCGTTGAACGCTTCGAGATACCCCTCTTGCACCTTCGGCGGGTCTTTCGGGTTGACCGGGGTGACGTTGTAGTACGCCTGCGTCGCGACTTGCTCGAGCGGGCCGGGCGAGTCCATCGACGCTTCGGTCGTCGCGCGCAGGAACTCCGGCGTCGGCGTGACCTTGATGTTCGCGTCGGGCGGAAGGTCGATGATGTGGTGCGCGATCACGAACGCGCGCAGCTTGACGAGGTCGTTCTGCGCGGCCGACATGAGGTGCGCCGAGTCGGGGTGGATCTTGTAGAGCCGCGCCAGCACCTGCTCGGTGCTCGCGTGCGGGTCGATCCGCTTCGCGGTCGCGACCATCTGCGCGTGCGTTTCGTCGAGCGCTTTTTGACCGATCGCGAGGTACCGGTCGAGGGGCATGTCGATCCCCTCTTCGTACTTGAGGCGCGCGCTGTAGTTCGCCGCGCCGATCGCGTACGTTCCGGCCGGATGCGCGACCCAGCGCGTTTGCAGCCACCGCGCGAACGCGCTCGTCGCGGCGACCGCGGTCTTCGTCGAGCGCGCGAAGCGCGCGCGCGTCGCGGCGTCGCCGGCGCCGGCGAACGCCTGCGGCACCGTCTTGGAGAACAGATCGACGCTCCCGAGCGCGTCCTCGGCGGCGATCGAGGCGGTGTCCTTGTCGACCGCGGTCAGGTTCGCGCGCGCCTGCGCGAAGAGGCGCGGAATCTGCTCCTCGCGCGCGATCGCGTCACGCAGCCGCACGGCCGGCGGCGCAAAGTTGCGCGAGATCATCAGGAACACCCCGCCGCTCGCGGTCTGCACGTAGTTGTCGGGCTGGTGCCGCCACTGCTGCATCGTCTCGTTCAGCAGCAGATCGTCGCGCAGCGAGTTCTCTAGCATCTTGCGGTCGAGCGCGATCCGCGGCGAGAGCGACGCCGGGTCGAGCGCGGCGAGCCGGTCGAGGTAGCGGTGGTCGCGCGCAAGCTGTGCGGCGTAGTCGGCGGCGCCGTACGAGCCGAGCTGCGTGTCGTACGTGTGGATCCCCACCGCGCTCGCGGTGACCGGGCCGGCGCGGAACGACTCGTCGAAGTAGTCCTTCGCGAGCGCAGCGTACGCCGCGTCGGCACCGGCGGCGGAGGCGCCGCTCGCCCCGGCCGAGGGCGCGGGCGAGGCGCCGAGCACTGCGGCCAGCGCGAGGCAGGCGAAAACGCGAAGGTTCGAAAGCATCGTTTATCAGACTTCTCTCATCCCGGCGGGGTATCATCGCGCCGACTCGCTCCTTTCGGGAAAGGAGGCACTTTTGCGCCACTTCGTTCTCATCGCCGCCCTGCTCGCCGCGCTCGCCGCGCCGGCGCTCGCCGCCGACTACGCGGTCGACCCCAACCACACGCAAGCGACGTTCACCGTGACGCACTTGGCGATCTCGCGCGTCAGCGGGAAGATTCCGGTCACCGCCGGCACCGTCACGCTCGGCTCGTCGAACCTGCCGACCGCGATCAGCGTGCAGCTGAGCGCGAAAGATCTCGACACGCAGAGCGCCGACCGCGACCGGGACCTGCGCTCCCCCGACTGGTTCGAGGTGACGAAGTATCCGACGATGACGTTCGTCGCCAAGTCGATCACCGGGACGCCGCAAGCGTTCACCGTCGTCGGCGACCTGACGATGCACGGCGTCACCAAGCCGGTCACGCTCGCGGCCAAGGAGCTCGGCCGCATGACCGACGCGCGCAACCGCACGCACATCGGCTACAACGCGACGGGCACCCTCGACCGCCGCGACTGGGGCCTGAACTGGGGCAAGACCACCCCCGGCGGCGGACTGATCGCCGGCAACGACGTGACGCTCGATCTCAACGTGGAGATCGTCTCGAAATAGATTCTACTTCGAGGGGATTGCGCAGTCGCTGCTCAGCCAGTAGTGCGCGTCCGGGGCGTAGCCGGGCTCGGTGACGGCGACGTTGGTTTCGTAGAACTGAAAGCCCTCGAGCGTCGTGCGCGGGCCGCTGACCAAGCCGAAACGCTGGCCGAGCGTCGCGTCGCCGGTGCGTGCGCGCACCGGCCGATCGGTGCCGGAGAGGAAGACGTAGAACGGCGTGCGATTGCACGTCACCGTGACGGTCGCGTTCGGCGAGGCGCTCGGCGCCGGGCTGGGTGACGCTGCAAGGAGCGCGAACGCCGCGAGCGGCGCGGCCAAGAACGTCTTCATGCCGGCGTAAACGTTTCTTTAGTGGAGCTTGATCGTCAGGACGCCGGCGTCTTCGAGCACCTTCGGACCGGCCTTGACGTCTTCTTCGGTCGTTCCGTTGCCGGGCTGCTTCGCTGCCGCCGCGGCAGCCGCGATCCCGCGCGCTTGCTCGAGCATCGCGTCGGTGATGCGGCCCTCGGCGCGGCCCTTGCGATAGTCTTCGATCGCGGCCTGCAGCGCGAGGCGCGAGCGCTCCGGATAGTCTTTCTTCTTCTCGGGATAGCCGTCGAGCGCCGCTTCGATGTCGGCGTCCGAGATCGCGAGCGCTTCGTCGACCGTCTTGCCGCGCGCCAGCTCGACCAGCAGCGAGCAGGTCGCCGTACCGAACCCGCAGCCGGTCGTGAAGTAGGTGACGTCCTCGATCACGTCGCCGGGACCGACCTTCAAAAAGAACGTGTACAGGTCACCGCACGAGTCGCTGAAGTACTCGCCGGTCGCGGTGGGATTTTCCATCGTGCGAAAACCGGTGCGGTGCTCGACGAGCTGCTGAAACTTGGCGAAGTTCATGCTGTTGCGGCGGTCTCTTTCATGGCGGGGTCTACACTGATCTCGAATCGGCATTCGGTGCCGCCGGTTGCGAGCGACTCGACCTGCTGCGACTTGCCGGGCGCTACCTGGTCCAGAATGGTATGGATCGCGCTGCACGCCTCGGGGTTCTCCGCGACCACCGAAGCGTACGGACAGGTGTGCTCGTGGAGCAGGATCGTGCCGTGCTCGGTCTTCTGCAACTCGGCGTTGACGCCCGACGCCTTGAGCGCGGAGACGAGGACGTCGAGCCGGCTCTCGGCGCTCGGCGAACCAGCGGCGATGCGCTCGGCGGAGCGCTTGCCGATCCGCTGAAAGACCGCTTTGACCGCCTCGTCGCCGCCGGCGCTGCGGATCTCGCGCAGCACGGCGTTGAGCATCTTGTCGTAGCGCTGCGGGAAATAGCGGTCGGCCTCGGGGGTGAGCGAGTACTCGACGGTCGGCTTCGTCTTCCCGCGCCTGACGCTGCGGCCGCTGATCAAGCCGTCGCGCTCCAGGACCACCAGCTGCTGGCGGATCGCGTTCGGCGAAAGCCCGAACTGGGCGGCCAGGTCGAACGCCGAAGCCGACCGGCGCTCGCGGAGGGCGCCGATGATCTTCCCGCGCGTCGTGTCGAAGAAGCGGTCGTGCATATCCGGCCTTCACCCTACCACGGAAGTCGCAGATAGTCCAGAGTTTCCTTGACTTTCTCGGCGCTCCGGCCTACGATGGCAGAGCATGTCTGAGGCTGGAAATCCCGTGCGCGGGCTCGTCGCGCGCGACCTGCGGGTCGCCGTCGAGAACAAAGAGATTCTGAAGGGTATCGACCTGAGGGTCGAGCCGGGGCGCGTCCACGCGCTCATGGGCCCGAACGGGAGCGGCAAGTCGACCCTCGCCTTCACCCTGGCCGGCCATCCGGGCTACCAGGTACTCGGCGGCTCGGCCTCGCTCGACGGCGAGGAGCTCCTCGAGCTCTCGCCCGACAAGCGCGCGAAAGCCGGCCTCTTCCTCTCCTTCCAGTACCCGGCGGCGATCCCGGGCGTCTCGGTGGCGAACTTCCTGCGCACCGCGCGCATGGCGGTGCGGCCGGCCGACTTGAACCCGGCGAAATTCCGCAAGCTCGTCTTCGAGAAGCTCGACACGCTCGACATGGATCCGGCGTTCCTGGGCCGCTACGTCAACGACGGCTTCTCGGGCGGCGAGAAGAAGCGGCTCGAGATGCTGCAACTCGCGATCCTCGCGCCGAAGTGCGCGATCCTCGACGAGACCGACTCGGGGCTCGACATCGACGCGCTGCAGGCGGTCGGAAACAGCATCGGCGCGCTGCGCGGGAGCGAGGAAGGCAAGGAGATCGGCTTCCTCGTCATCACGCACTACCCGCGCATACTGCGCCACGTTCCGGCCGACGTCGTGCACGTCATGATCGACGGCCGCATCGTCAAGACAGGCGGCCCCGAGCTCGCGCATCAGATCGAAGCCGAAGGGTACGACGCGCTGCGAGAAGAGGCCAGTGTCTAGTCTCATCAACGCCGACGAAGCGGTCGCATTCGAGCCGTCCGCAGCCGGCCTGGATGCCGTGCGCCGAATCATCGGCAACGACGATCCCTACCGGGCCGACCGCGAGACCGCGCTGCACCGCTATCAAACGCTCGCGCTGCCGGGCCCGAAACCCGGCCGCGGCTGGCGCCACGACTACGACAGGCTGGCCTTTCAGGGCTTGCGCTGGACGACCGGCACGATCACCGTTCCGACCTCGCCGTTCGACGCGATCGGGGCGCTGATGGGAGCCGAGAACACCGGCGTGCCGGCGCTCGCGACGGAGAACACCGCAGGGGTGGTGCACATCGGCGCACGGGCCGTTCGGCCGGCCGCTGCGCGCGTGCTGCCGAACGGAGTCGTCGTCGCGCCGTACGCGGAGGCACGAGCTGGCAATCCGGAGTCCGAATACGACAAATTTCTGCGGCCCTCGATCCAAGCGGCGATTGCGACCGATCGCTTTGCGGCGCTCGCCGAAGCCTTTGTCAACTGCGGTGCTTTCGTCTACGTCCCGCCGGGACTCAGCCTCGACAAGCCGATCCAACTCGTGTTCGCGACGCCCGAAGGAAACGATGATGCGGTGTTTCCGCGCATCGTGGTCATCCTGGGCCGGGGCGCACGAGCGACCGTCATCGAGCGGCACGTCGGCTCGGCGGATGCGTTCATCTGCGGGAGCGTGTGGGCGACCGTCGAGCAAGACGCCCAGCTGGAGTATGTCGGCGCGCAGCAAGCGGGTGAATCGGCGCGCGTGTTCATGTACCGCCATGCCGCATGCATCGGGGGCACGGCGCGCTTCCACGTGGCCGAGCTCGGCGGGACGCTGGTGCGGTCGGTCATCGAGCTCGACCTCGAAACGCAAGGGGCGCGCGGTGAAACCTCGGCGCTCTTCTTCAACACCGGTTTTCAGCACGTCGACCTCAGCACGACGACGAACCACATCGCAGGCAACACGACCGCCGACACGGTGGTCCGGACCGCGGCGACCGATCGCGGCCAGGGACGATTCCTCGGCAACATCGCGATCCGCAGCGGGGCCCACGGCGCGGACGCTTCGCTGCGCGACGATGCGCTCTTGCTCAGCAAGCGCGCCCACATCGACAGCGTCCCGGCGCTCGAGATCGCCGCGAACGACGTGAAGGCGTTTCACGGCGCGACCGTCGGCTCGCTCGACGCAGACGCGCTGTTCTATGCGCAGAGCCGCGGAATCGCGCGCGCCGACGCCGTCCGCATGGTGGCACTGGCGTTCTTCGAACCGGCGATCACGCGCTTCCCGGGTGAGACGCTGCGCGACGAAGTGCGCACCGCGCTCGACCACAAGATCGACGCCGCCACGGAGATCGACGGATGATCAAAACGCTCGATCCCAAGCAGGCGCGGATCGTCGCCGACTTTCCGATCCTGGCGAAGCCGACCTCGCGCGGGAAGCGGCTGGTCTACCTCGACTCGGCGGCGTCTTCGCAGAAGCCGCGCGCGGTGATCGACGCGCTGGTCCATTACTACGAGAACGACAACGCGAACATTCACCGCGGCGTCTACGAGCTGGCCGCGCGCGCGACCGACCGCTTCGAGGAGGCGCGCGCGAAGGTCGCGCGCTTCGTGAACGCCGCGCACACCGAAGAGATCGTCTGGACGCGCAACACCACCGAAGCGATCAACCTCGTCTCGTTCTCGTGGGGCCTGGCGAACCTCGGCCCGGGCGACGCGATCCTCACCACCCAGCTCGAGCACCACTCCAACTTGGTGCCCTGGCAGCTGCTGGTGGCGAAAACCGGCGCCGAGCTGCGCTTCATCCCCGCCGACGAGAACGGCGTGCTCGTTCTCGACCGGCTCGACGACCTGCTCGCCGGCGTGAAGCTCGCCGCGCTGACCTACGTCTCGAACACGATCGGCTCGATCGCGCCGCTGGACGTCATCGTGCCGCGCGCGCACGCCGCCGGCGCCGTCGTGCTGGTCGACGCGGCGCAAGCGGTGCCGCACATGCCGGTCGACGTGCAGGCGCTCGACGTCGACTTCCTCGCGGCGAGCGGCCACAAGATGTGCGGCCCGACCGGGATCGGTTTCCTGTACGGCAAGCGCGCGCTGCTCGAAGCGATGCCGCCGTTCCTGACCGGCGGCGACATGATCAAGCGCGTCTCCTACGAGACGACGACCTACAACGAGTTGCCGTGGAAGTTCGAGGCCGGCACGTCGAACATCGCCGACGCGATCGCGCTCGGCGCGGCCGTCGACTACCTAACCGAGATCGGGATGGACTGGGTGCGTGCGCACGAGCTGCGCATCACCGCGTACGCGCTCGAGCGCTTGCGCCCGCTGGAGCGGCGCGGCCTTGCGATCTACGGCCCGCCGCGCGCCGAGGACCGGGCCGGCGTGATCTCGTTCAACCTGGGCGACATCCACGCGCACGATCTGGCCTCGATCCTCGACGTCGAAGGAGTCTGCGTGCGCGCCGGCCACCACTGCACGATGCCGCTCATGGAGAAGATGGGCTGGCCCGCAACCGCCCGTGCCTCGTTCTACCTCTACACCACCGAGGAAGACGTGGACGCGCTCGTCGCCGCGCTCGAAAAGGCGGCCGACGTGTTCCGGCTGTCGTAATGGTGATGGACCGAGCGCAGAACAAGCGCCTTTAAAATGGACGACTTCTACAAAGAATATATTCTCGATCACTACCGGAACCCGCGGAACTTCGGGCACTTAGAGCGCGCCGACGCGACCGCGGAGGACTTGAACCCGCTGTGCGGGGACGTGGTGCGGATCGAGCTCGAGCTCGACGACGAGCGGCGCGTGAAGGACGTGAAGTTCAGCGGAAAAGGCTGCGCGATCTCGCAGGCGTCGACCTCGATGCTGACCGAGTCGATCAAGGGCATGAAGCTGGAAGACGTCGCCAAGCTGCCGCAGGACGCGGTGCTCGAGAACGTCGGGATCGGGATCAGCCCGACCCGCATGAAGTGCGCGATGCTCGGCCTCAAGGTGCTCAAGAGCGCCGCGCTCGGTGAGATCGCGTCCTGGCCGGACGAAGCGCGCTGAGCTTTTTTCGCTTCGCCGCCGCGATCGTCTTCAACGCGCTGGCGTTCACGATCTGGGACGTCGGGACACGGCCGCCGCTGCGGCTCGCGCGCGACGTCGCGCGCGGCGTCCGGGTGCCGCGCGCGCTCGGGTACGGGATCGTCCGCTTTCTGGTCGGCTGCGGGCTGCTGGTCCTCGCCGTCCTTGTGGCGCGGCCGGCGATTCCGACCTTGCGCGCCTTCACCTTCGTCGAGACGGGGATGCTGATCGCCGCGCTGCTGGTCGAACAGTTCGTCGGGCCCGACCTGCGCAGGAACCTGCGCCGCCGGGCCCGCGTCGTGCGCTCGTAGTTCCGTGACTCAGGCCAATTTGCCCGAGGTCTTCTCCAGCAGCGCCCAGGCCTGCGGACCGAACTTTCCGGCCCACTTCGTGTAGAAGCCCGAGCTCGCGAGCTTGGTGCGGAACCCGCTCGTGTCGGCGCGGTTGATCGTCATCCCGCGCCGCGCGAGCTTCTCCGAGAGCGAGTCGTTGCGCAGCTGCGTGTCGCGGCGCTGCAGCAGCGCGTACTTCGTCAGGTTGCGCTCGACGACCGACTGCACGTCGCGCGGCAGCGCGTTCCAGGCCTCCTGGTTGCCGAGGAAGTGGTACGCCGACCACATGTGGTTGGTGACGCTGACGTACTTCTGCACCTCGTAGAGCCGCCCGACGTCGATGATCGCGTACGGGTTCTCCTGCCCGTCGAAGACGTGGGTCTGCAGCGCGGTGTAGAGCTCGCTGAAGTTCAGCGGCGCGGGCGCGGCCCCGAGCGACTTGAACAGGTCGACCCACAGCTCGCCGGCCGGCGTGCGAATCTTGAACCCCGCCAGATCGCCGACCGCGCGGATCGGCTTGTTCGAGGACGTGATCTGCCGCATCCCGTTCTCCCACATCTTGGGATGCACGTACAACCCGCCGGCGCGGATCGCGGCGCGCACGTGGTCGCCGAGCGCGCCGTCCATCGCGCGGAACGCCTCGGCGGAGTCCTTGAACGCGAAGCCTACGCCTTGAATCGCCGCGACCGGCACGACCGATTGCAAGATCCCGCCGTCGAGCGTGAAGAACTGCAGCGCGCCGGAGCGAATTTGCTGCAGCGCCTGCGTGTCGCCGCCGAGCTGGTTGTTGGGGAAGATCTGGACCTCGAGCCGCCCGCCGGTCTCTTTCGAGACCGCGCTCCAGCACTCGCGCATCCGCACGTTCAGCGGATGGTCGAGCGAGACGTTGCTGGCGTACTTGTACGTCCACTGCGCCGCGCGCGCCGGGGACTTCACCACCGCGACGGAGGCGAGCGCCGCGGCGCTTCCGGCCACGAATCGGCCGCGCGTGATACGTTCGGTCATGATACCATCCTTCATCGAGTTGTCGTGGTCAGTCGAGCATCAGTCCGCCGTCGACCGTCAGCGTCTCGCCGGCGACGTACGAGGAGCGGGACGAGAGAAGCCACGCGATCGCTTCCGCGATCTCGGCGGCCTCGGCGGAGCGTCCGAGCAGCGTCATCCCCTCGACGCGCTCGCGGTGTTCGGCGTTGCTGAACGGCTCGTCCAGCATCGGCGTGAGCGTCGGTCCCGGCGCAACGCAGTTCACCGCGATTCCCTGCGGCGCGAGCGCGCGCGCCGCGCTGCGCGTGAGCGCGAGGACGGCGCCTTTGCTGGCGGCGTACGCGGCGGTCCCGGACAACCCGCCGCCGCGCTTGCCCGCGACGCTGGCGACGGTGACGATCCGCCCGCCGGGCCGCATCCGCTTCGCCGCCTCGCGGACGCACAGAAACGTGCCGACGACGTTGACCTCGTTCAGCCGCCGAAACGTCTCGGCGGTCAGCTCCATGAACGGCGTCGTGTCGGCGATCCCGGCGGGAATGGCGAGCGCGTCCAGCGTCCCGCCGAACGTTTCCAGCGCACGGTCGAACAGCGTGATCACCGAGGCTTCGTCCGCGACGTCGACCTCGAACGCGTGACCGTCGATGTGGTGCGCGACCTCTTCGGCGCGTTGCTTGTCGCGGTCGGCGACCGCGACGCGATACCCGTCTTTGCACAGCAGCTCGCACAGCGCGCGCCCGATCCCGCTCGCCCCACCCACGACCATTGCAGTACGCGGAGCATCACCAAACCATTCCATCTAGCGTGTCACCCTGAGCCTGTCGAAGGGCGAGCGATCATCGCGCATCAGAGAAGTACTCCCGGGTCGGCGCATGCGGCGGCGAAGGCGGCGAGGAATCGGGCGGCGGGGGCGCCGTCGATGAAGCGGTGGTCGAAGGTGACGACGCAGGTCAGCATCCAGGCAGGGACGAGCGCGCCGTCGACGATGGCGGGGCGCTGCGTCGCCGCGCCGATGCCGAGGATCGCGGTTTGCGGCGGATCGGGGAGCGGCGCGACGCGCTCGACGCCCTGCGGTCCGACGTTGGAGATCGAGAAGCACGCGCCGCCGACGTCGTCGCCGCTGAGCGTTCCGTCGCGCGCGAGCGCCGCGAGGCGAACGATCTCGCGCTGAATCTCCGCCAGCGAACGGGCCTCTGCGTTGCGCACGACCGGGACGATCAAGCCGTGCGGCGTGTCGGCGGCAACGCCGATGTCGATGTGCCCGAACGCCGCGCCGGTCGCGGCATTGGTGCGCAGCTCGACGTGCTCGCGCAACAGCCGCGCGACCGCGCACACCGCGAACGCCGTCCACCCGAAGTCGCGGCGCCGCTCGATCAGCGCTTTGACCGCATCGACGCGCGCGGCCGTCTCGACTTGCGCGAGCGGAAGCAGCGCCACTTCGGTCATCTTGCGGAAGATCGCGCGCCGCGACGCCGGCAAGTGCGGCGGGAGAGCGCCGGTCCTCGTGTCATCCTGAGCTTGTCGAAGGACGGGGATGGGGGCGGTCACGTCGGAGAGCGTGATGCGTCCGCGCGGTCCGCTTCCGCGCACTGCGCTGAGCGCGACGCCGCGCTCGCGCGCGAGGCGGCGCGCCGCGGGCGAAGCGATGACACGCGCGCCGTTTCCCGCGGCAGCGATGCGGGGCGCTTCGGCAGCGATGCGGGGCGCTTCGACGAGCGCCGGCGCGTCGGACTCGCCGGCGAGCGCGATCAAGCCGATCACCTCGCCGCACGCGAACTCGTCGCCCTCGCCGCCGGCGGCGCGCGCGACCGTTCCGGTCGCCGGCGACTCCACCTCGTAGGCGATCTTGTCGGTCGACACCTCGACCAGCGGCTCGCCTTCGCGCACCGCTTCGCCGGGGCGCTTGATCCAGCGCGCGATCGTCCCGCTCGCCATCGTGAGGCCTAGCTTCGGCATGACGACCTCGACCGGCATGCTACGCGCGCTCCGCCGTCATCGCTAGAGCTCTTTCCGCACCAGGCGGCGCGCGGCGTCGGCGATCATCGGCGCTTTCGGGTAGATCGCCTCTTGCAGCACCGGCGCGAACGGGACCGGGACGTGCGCGGCGCCGAGCCGCACCACCGGCGCGTCGAGCTCGTCGAAGCAGTGCTCGCCGATCCAGGCGGCGATCTCCGCGCCGACGCCGCCGACCCGCACCGCCTCGTGGGCGACGACGACCCGGTGGGTTCGCGCGACGGCGTCCACAATCGCATCGAAGTCGAGCGGCCACACGGTGCGCAGGTTGATCACCGTCGCACCGATGCCGTCCGCCTCCAGCGCACCTGCCGCCTCCATCGCGCGGCCCACCGTGATGCCGTAGGTAACGATCGCGACGTCGCGTCCGTCGCGCATCGTCTTGGCCTTGCCGATCGGGACGACGAAGTCCTCGTCGTCGGGCACGGCGCCCTTCTGCGGGAAGAGCGCCTTGTGCTCGAAGTACAACGTCGGGTTGTCGCTGCGGATCGCCGCCTTCAACAGTCCCTTGGCGTCCTCGGCGTCGGCCGGGACGACGACCTCCAGCCCGGGCGTGTGCACGAACCAGCTCTCGAGCGCCTGCGAGTGCTGCGAGCCGGCCGACTTGGTGATCCCGTCCGGCGCGCGCAGCGTCATCGGCACGCTGCACTGCTCGCCGAACATGTAGCGCAGCTTCGCGGCCTGGTTCACCACCTCGTCCATCGCGCAGGTGATGAAGTCGGCGAAGTGCATGTCGACCACCGGGCGGCAGCCGGTCAGCGCCGCGCCGACGCCCGCGCCGACCAGCGCCGCTTCGGAGATCGGCGTGTCGCGCACGCGGTCGAACCCGAACTCTTGCGGCAAACCTTTGAACTGGCCGAAGATCCCGCCTTGCTTGGCGATGTCCTCGCCCATCAAGAACACGGTCGGATCGCGCCGCATCTCCTCCCGCATCGCCTCGAGCGTCGCGTCGGAAAACGACATCGTTCGCGCCACGTTAATGCCCGCTCCCCTGCGAGCCGCTCCCGACGTTCGGCGCGAAGGGGACGAACTGCTCGCGCTCGCGCGACTCGACCGCGTGCACCGGATCGGACGCGTCGCGGTCGCCGGCGTAGGCGCCGAAGAACGCTTCGTCGCGCTCGGGCGGCGGCGAGCTGCGCGCGAACGCGACCGCGTCGGCGAGCTCTTCGCGCGCGTCGTGCCAGAGCTGTTCGAAGCCGGCGGCCGAGAGCGCTTCGCCGAGCATTCCCTGCATGCGCACGATCGGGTCGGAGGCGGTCATGACGTCGTCGACCTCGCTCTTCTGCCGGTAGCGCTCCGGATCGCCGATGTAGTGGCCGCGCGCGCGGTACGTCTTGCACTCGACGAACGTCGGCCCGCCGCCGCCGCGCGCGCGCGCGACCGCGGCGCCGACCGCGTCGTACACCGCGAACGCGTCGAACCCGTCGACGATCGCCGAGGGCATCCCGTAACCGGCCGCGCGCACCGAGACGTCGGCGATCTTCATCGTCTCGGCGGTCGAGGTGGTCGAGGCGTACTGGTTGTTCTCGAGCACGAAGATCGCCGGCAAGTTCCACACCGCGCACAGGTTGAGGTTCTCGTGGAACGGGCCGCGGTTCGTCGCGCCGTCGCCGAAGAAGCAGACCGCGACCTGATCGGTCTTGCGCTGCACCGCGCTGAGCGCCGCGCCCGCGACCAAGCCGAAGCCGCCCGCGACGACGCCGTTCGCGCCGAGCATTCCGACCGAGAAGTCGGCGATGTGCATCGAGCCACCCTTGCCCTTGCACACGCCGGTCGCGCGCGCGAACAGCTCGGCGACCATCCCGCGCATCGGCGTCCCTTTGGCGAGCGTGTGGCCGTGGCCGCGGTGGGTGGAGGCGATCGCGTCGTCGGCGCGCAGGTTCGCGCACGTCCCGGCGGCGACGGCCTCTTGCCCGATCGAGAGGTGCGCGAACCCGGGGATCTCGCCGCCCAGGAAGTGCTTCTCGATCCCTTCCTCGAGGACGCGGATCCGGATCATCGTCCGCAGCAGCGCGACGCCGAGGTCGCGGCGAGTCCCGTCGACCGGCGCACTCATCGTCTTAGCCAAGCGAGGTTCTCCGGGAATCGGCGGCCAGCGCGGCGGTCGCCGCGCGCGCGGCCGCGAGGACCGCTTCGCGCGCCGCCACGCGCGCGGCGCGGTAGCGGAACGAGGGGACGGAGACGGACAGCGAGCCCGCCGCCGAGCCGTCGCGGGCGAAGAACGGCGCGCCCAGGCAGCACACGCCCTCGCAGAACTCTTCGAGGTCCTCGACGTAGCCGCGGCGCCGCACGCGCTCGAGTTCGCTTTCGATCGCCGTCAGCGTGACCAGCGTGCGCTGCGTGATCCGGCGCGGCGGGTGCGCGGCGAAGTGCGCGCGCACGGCCGCCGGCTCGCGATAGGCGAGCACCGCTTTGCCGAGCGCCCGAGCGTGCAGGTCCGCCGAGTAGCCGCGGTGGAGCGCGTGGACGCGCACGCGCTGGCGCGACTCGACGATGTCGGTGATGACGACCTCGCTCCCGTGCACCATCGCCAGGTACGCATTCTCGCCGGTCCGCGCGCCCAGCTCGCTCACGATCGCGCGCAGCTCCGGCTCGACCGGCCACGAGCGCGCGTACGCTTCGCCCAGCCGCGCCGTCTTCGCGCCGAGGCCGTACGCCCCGGTCCGCTCGTCGCGCGAGACGTAGCCGTCGGCGCAGAGCGTGTTCATCACGTGATAGGCGCTGGAGATGTTCAGCCCCAGCTCGGCGGCGAGCCGCTTGATCGCGACCGGCTCCTGCGACTCGGCCAGGTAGTCGAGAACGCGCAGGGCGCGGCGGACGGTTCCGAGCAGCTCGGCCATTTCAGTATTTGAAACCTCGTTCGAAATTGTCGAACACGGTGCGGCGACGATACCGCCGCGGCGAGCCGGTGTCAAGAGTTTTGCCGCCGACCGGGACCTCCGACGCAGGGAAGTTTCCTGGGAAGGGCCTAAGTCGCTCGTCCACCTCCTCACGCCGCTTCTCTCAGGAGTTCCGCTCGTGAAGCAATCCCTTTCGCGTGGTCGTTTCGTTGCAGGCACCGCCGGGGTCGCCGCGCTCACCTTCGGCGGCGGGCCATACGTGATCGCCGCGCCGACGAAGGAGCTCACCATTGGGCTCAACGTGCCGCAGTCGGGGCCGTACGCCGAACAGGGCGCCGACCAGCTGCGTGCCTACCACCTCGCCATCGACGAGATCAATGGCAAGGGCGGCATCATGGGCATGAAGATCAAAGCCACCGAAGGCGACGATCAGACGAAAGCCGGTGTCGCCACGGAGAACGCGCAGCGCATGATCGAGCGCGACGGCGCGATCATGATCACCGGCGGCTCGTCGACCGGCACCGCGGTCGCCGTCTCGGGCGTCTGCCAGCAGAAGGGCGTCATCTTCATGGCGACGCTGACCCACGGCGACGAGACGACGAACCAGAACTGCCACAAGCACACCTTCCGCCGCTACAACGACGCGTACATGAGCGCGCAGTCGCTGGCCAAGACGCTGGTGACGAAGTACGGCACCGGCAAGTGGTTCCACATCACCGCCGACTACGCGTGGGGCCACTCGGTCTACGACAACATCACCGCGGTGGTCGAGCCGAAGGGCGCGAAGACGATCAAGAACGTGCTCACGCCGTTCCCGGGCACGAAAGACTTCTCGCCGATGCTCCAGCAGGCGCAAGCGGCGAAGCCCGACGTGCTGGTGCTCACCGAGTTCGGCGCCGACATGGTGACGTGCCTGAATCAGGCCGCGCAGTTCGGGCTCACGAAGTCCACGAAGATTCTCGTCCCGCTGGTCGACGAGTACATGGCGAAAGGGACGAAGGACAACTTCGACAACGTCGTCTCGACCGCACCGTGGTACTGGGAGTACCACGCCGGGAAGTACGCCGGCGCGAAGCGGTTCGTCGACGCGTTCCAGAAGCGCTACGGCTTCCCGCCGTCCAACGGCGCGGAGACCGCGTACGCCGACATCTACATCTACAAGCTGGCGGTGGAGAAAGCCGGCTCGACGGATCCCGCCAAGGTGATCAGCTTCCTCGAGGGCTCGAAGTTCCAGTTCACCAAGGAAGAGGAGTGGTACCGCAAGGAGGACCATCAGGGCGTCAACTCGTGCCTGGTCCTCGAAGGGATTCCGGAGAACCAGCGCGGCCCCGGCGGTTTCAAGTACGCCAAGGTGCTCGAGGTGCATCCCGGTCCGTCGGTGATCGCGCCGGTGTCGAGCCTGTCGTGCAAGATGGAGACGGCGTAAGCGCAGTCCCCGTCGAAACTCACGCGGGCCGGCGCCTTCGGGCGCTCCGGCCCGTTTCCTTATCCCGCGTTCGAGGAGTCTCGTGGAAGCGTTCTTCGAAGCATTGCTCGGCGGTCTGGTTCTCGGTCTCATCTACGTCGCGATCGCCGTCGGCCTGACGATCATCTTCGGAACCCTGCGGCTGGTGAACTTCGCGCACGGCGCGTTCTACGCGATCGGCGCGTACGTCGGGCTGGTGATCGCGCAACGCATCGGCGTGGGCTGGGCGTTCATCGCGGCGCCGATCGCCGTCGCGCTGTTCGCGGTGCTGCTCGACCGCCTGGTGCTGCGGCAGTTCTACGACAAGGAGCCGACGGCGCAGCTGCTGGTCACCTTCGGGATCGCGCTGGTCGTCGAGGAGACGCTGCGCCTGATCTTCGGCGCGACGACGCAGCAGTACCAGATGCCCGACGCGCTGCAAGGCTCGGTCTCGCTGGGGTTCTTCACGTACCCCGCGTACCGGCTGCTCTTCGCCGGCGGCGTCATCCTGATGCTGGCGCTGGTGTGGCTGTTCATCGAGCGCACGAACTACGGGCTGATCGTGCGGGCCGGGATCCGCGACCGCGTCATGGTGCAGCTGCTCGGCGGCAACATCCGGCAGGCCTCGACGATCGTCTTTGCGCTCGGCGCGGCGATCGCGGGGCTCGTCGGCGCCGCGGCGACGCCGATCTACAGCATCGATCCGGCGACGGGGTTCGCCTTCCTGGTTCCCTCGTTCGTGGTGGTGGTCGTCGGCGGGCTCGGCAGCTTCTGGGGCGCGGTCCTCGGCGGGCTGCTGATCGGCGAGTTGCAAAGCCTCACGAACCTCGCGTACGCGCCGGCCTCGAACGTGGTCATCTACCTGTGCATGGCGCTGGTGCTGCTGCTGCGTCCGCAAGGGCTGCTCGGCGAGAGCGAGGTCATCCGCCAGTGACGACGTCGACCGCGGCCGACGCCGCGCCGGCCGTCTCCGCGCGGCCCAGCCTGCTGTGGCGGGACGTGCGCTTCACGGTGCTGTGCGCGCTCGGCATCGCGCTCTTCCCGTTCGTGCTGCACCCGCTGGGCGGGTACTCGACGCTCGCGACGCAGATCGCGATCGTCAGCATCGCCTCGATCGGCTTCAACTTGCTGCTCGGATACGCGGGGACGCTCTCGTACGGGCACGCGATGTTCTACGGGGGCGGCGCGTACATCGCGGCGATCCTGATGCTGCGCGCGATGCCGCAGCATCCGAATTTGTGGCTCGCGGTCGGCGGCGCGACGCTCGGGACGCTCGTCATGGCGGTCCTCGTCGGCGCGGTCACCGTCCGGCTGTACGGCATCTACTTCGCGCTGCTGACGCTGGCGTTCGCGCAGATGGTGTACTTCATCGTCGAGCAGGCGAAGGACTGGACCAACGGCGACGACGGCCTGCAGGCGCTACCGAACGCGCTGCTGCCGATCGGTCCCTGGAACCTCGATCTGACGACGCACTTGCCGGCGTTTCCGCTCGGGCCGTTCGGCGATCTCTCGGATCTTCGCATGTGGTACGTGTTCGCGGGGATCTGTTTGCTGCTGGTGCTGCTGTTGTTCCGGATGCTGACGCGCTCGCAGTTCGGTGAGGTGCTGGGGGCGATTCGCGAGAACGAGCAGCGCAGCTCGCTGATCGGCTTCAACGCGCCGGGCTACCGGCTGGCGGCGTTCGCGATCTCCGGCGCGCTGACCGGGTTTTCCGGCGCGCTGCGCGGTTTGTTCGACGGCACGGTGCCGGTCGACTCGCTCAGCATCGACCGCAGCGGCTCGTTCGTGATCTACACGATCGTCGGCGGCGTGCAGACGCTGTTCGGGCCGGTCGCGGGGACAGCGGTCATCATGTGGTTGGAGAACGTGCTCTCGGCGAAGACGCCGGCGTGGCGGCTGATCGAAGGGCTGATCTTCGTCGGCGTGATCGTCTTCTTGCCGCGCGGCTTGGCGACGGTGCTGCGGCAGCAGCGCGACAAGAACCCGCGCGCGCTGTTCGTGCGGTCGCTGCGGCCGTCCACCGAGGAGCCGGATCCGCTGCTGAAAGCGGCCGGCGAAGGCCACCGCGGCGGCGTGATGAGCATCATCGAGACGTTCAAGCTCGGCAAGCTCTTCGGGCACTTCGCGGCGGTGCGCGACGTCGATTTCCGGGTCGACCCGGGCGAGCTGCGCGCGGTGATCGGGCCGAACGGCGCCGGCAAGACGACGTTCTTCAACCTGCTCTCGGGGACGATCGCACCGTCGGACGGCACGATCAACTACAAGGGTCGCGACGTGAGCCGGCTGACCGGCACCGCGCGCGTTCACCAGGGGATCGCCAAAGCGTTCCAGACCGCGAGCATCTATCCCGATCAGACCGTACGGCAGAACTGCCGGCTCGCCGCGCTGGCGAAGGTGCAGGGCGCGTTCGCGCTGCAGGTGTTCCGCCGGTCTAGCCGGCTGCAGGACGTCGACGCGCTCGCCGAGCGCGCGATGGCGCGGCTGGAGCTGACCGGCGTCGCGGACGTTCGCGCCGGCGATCTGTCGCACGGCGACAAGAAGCGGCTCGACATCGCGATCGCGCTGGCGACGCAGCCGCAGATCCTGCTGCTCGACGAGCCGGTTGCCGGGATGTCGAAGGACGAGGCGCGCAAGACGGAAGGGCTGATTCGCCGGCTGGCGACCGAGATGACCGTGTTGGTCATCGAGCACGACATGGAGATGGTGATGGGCATCTCGGACTCGATCACCGTGCTGCACCAAGGGACGGTCCTCGCCACCGGAACGCCGGAGCAGATTCGGAACAACCCGCGCGTGCAGGAAGCGTATCTGGGCGGCCACTCGCAGGCGGAGCTGGCCGGATGAGCGCGCCGGCAGAATCTCCGGCGGCGGTCGCGACGCGGCTGCGCGTCGACAAGATCAACACGTATTACGGCGACAGCCACGTGCTGCGCGACATCTCGCTGCACATCGGCGCCGGCGAGACGGTGGCGCTGCTGGGCCGCAACGGCGTCGGCAAGACGACCACGCTGAAGAGCATCGTCGGCTGGCAAAAACCCCGCACCGGCAGCATAACGCTCGACGGCGAGGAGCTGGTCGGCCGCGACATGATGACCATCGCGCGGAAGGGCGTGTCCCTGGTCCCCGAAGAGCGCCGCATCTTCACGAACCTGACGGTGGCGGAGAATCTGAAGATCGCCCAGGTGACGGCCCGCAAGCCCGGCTGGACCCTGGACCACGTCTACGAAAAGTTCCCCCGCCTCCGCGAACGCCTGACCCACAAAGGCGACGAGATCAGCGGCGGCGAGAAACAGATGCTCGCCATCGCCCGCGCGCTGCTCCAGGACGTAAAGGTGCTGCTCCTGGACGAGCCCACGGAGGGTCTGGCCCCCCTGATTGTGCGTGAAGTGGAGAACGTGATCCAGGAGATCAAGGCGGCCGGCATCACGACGCTCCTGGTGGAGCAGAATCTGTACTCGGCCCTGGCTGTCGCCGACCGGTGCTATATCATCGACCAGGGGGAAGTCAAATTCGAAGGCACCCCCGAGGAAGTCCGCGAGAACGAAGACATACGGCGGCGGTACCTTCACGTGTAGGTTTGCGGTCGTAAATGGCGGACCCGCTCAGTCAAGGAAGATCGCACCTGTCTCAAAATAACTGAGAATTATGATCCTTCAGGACACCGATCCGCGGCTGGAGATCGCGGCGGTCCGTGAACGGTATAGCGACCCAGCCGCCTATAGCGGAACAGACGACTGGCACCGATTCACGGCAAATCGCATACGTGGCGAGCTTCGCCGGTATTGCGCAGATATAGTTGCGCGACCGGGAAGCGCCATCCTAAATGCCGGAGCCGGTAACAACGATCTTGGCATCTGCCCACCCACGACGTTGAACCTCGATATCTCCGAGTCGGGGCTCTCACGCTTACCAAATCCCATTGTCGGGAGCGTTGAGAATATCCCGCTACTCGATGAGACGATCGATACGATCATTTGCGTCGGTAGTGTGATAAATTATTGCAGCGCGGCCGCTGCAATAAGGGAATTCCAAAGAATACTGAAATACGGCGGGCAGCTGATTCTTGAATTTGAAAGTAGCCGAAGCGCAGAGTTTATCGGTAGTAGCGCGTTTGGGCGCCCCGCCGCCATTGCCGAAACGTTTTATCAAGGCGCAACAGAAGTGGTGCGGGTATACGACCCGCTATATATAAAGAACTTGCTTCTTGCGTCAAAGCTGAGCGTCGTACGCGTTGTACCGATTCACATCGCCTCACCGCTCGCCTTACGCGCTACCCGGAATCTTCGCTTTGCGGCTAAGGTGGCGCGGCTTGACGCTCTTTTTAGCCATACGCCGATTTTGTCGCGTTGGGCGTCGAATCAGATACTGTTCTGCGAAAAGTCTATCTAAGGATTTCTCGAACATAACGCTCAAAGCCAGGATCTAGAGTGACGCTTTCCTTCAATACGCCATTTTCATACCAATAGTCGCGAAACTCAGAGATCTGGCAATGAATGCGGATATAACCCTCCCACGCCTGCCATTGTGGACGAGGGATGTACTGCTGAAGAAGATACATTTCTTCGGCCAGACACCAGAAGTAGTCGACTATTTGCCTTTGCCTATACTCGTCAGCAGTTGAGAGCTCTGGCAAATTTACGCCCGGCTCGTCTGCAACAATAAGCGGATAAGCCGTCAGTAACTTGACAAAGTCGAGGTATCTATTATTCGACTCGACATATTTTTCGTACTCATCCCTTCGACTCTGTTCGCCTCTCCGAAGAAAGAAGGGAATAATAGCAAATACGACCGCGATGACGCTCGCAAAATAGAATAGACCTTCTAATACTCGTACCGATCTATCGAGGAATTCGGGAAGCGGACTTAGCCAAATTCGCAACGCCGGCCATTCTTGAACCGTCGGAACAACAAGAGCCAAAAGGGCCAAAACGCAAAGGAAGAGCAGATCTTCGTGAAGTTGGCGCTCCTGGCGCCAACAAGCCCACAACTGGCGAGGCCCCATGCTCATGATGAGAAGAGGCCATACGGCGACCTGTTGTTAGTCTCCTCGCCTCGACGAGGCAGGCCCGCGAGTCCGTGCAACACAGGAATGCCCATTGGCGACTATCGGCATGCGCCTGTCTGTTCATCGCGCCGGCGGGCGGAAACGTCAACGTCGCCCCAAAGCACGGCATACTATCGTCGGCGCGACCGCGTTGCAATCGTCAACGAAGTGCTGGCGCAGCGCATGAAACGCCTCATCGACGGCACAGGCGTATTGAGCCTACCGGACGCCTGGCACCCTTTGAGACGTATGGCGGAGCGACACGGCGATCACAGCCCGGGGTCATGCACTACAACGAATCCGGCCACATTCGCTTATTGATTACCTCGCGGGCAGTGACGGCTCAACTGCCCAGAAAACTGCGGGGCCACTTCACCAGCGCCTCCCCAAGCGGACTTCGGTCGAATCGAAGCGAATCGCATGAACTTGTCACCTAGGGCAGCTTTTGGACGTCGGGTAATTCCGTGGACCAAACTCTTTCTACGAGCAAGCGATGATAACAAGGAATTATTGAGCGATGGCAAGACCGCGGCGGGGCAAAACGCCGTTTGAAATAAGACAGCTCGACAAGGAATATTCTGGATCTACTTTTGTCGAAAAGAATCTCAAAAACGCGAGCCTCGACGAAAGCTTTTTCAACGGCGTCGTGCTTCTGGACTGCTCCTTCGGCTCTGTAAGCTTCAGGAATGTCGAACTGAGCGAAGCGAAGGTAGAACAATGCCAATTCGAGCACGATGATTTTACCGGCGCAGACTTTGTCGACAGTACGTTCCATCAAGCGATCTTTCAGAGGTGTGACTTTGCCAAGGGAGAGTGGCGTGATGCGAGCTTCATCGAATGCAGTTTTATCGATTGCAGCTTCGCACATACTACAGTTGCGCTCTGCTATTTCCAGAGTTGTCAATTCGACTCTCGCTCGCTTGAATCGATTCAAAGCCGCGCGGTCTATTTCAACGTCTTTAGTGAAAGCGACGTTCCGGGACCGGTGACCGATGCCGTTTTTGCATCTCGAAACTTCGGAATAGCAGCTTCCTTAAACGAAGCGGCGGTCGTCGTGCCGTCTTCAGCAGAGACCATTGAGCAGATGTGCCTGCTGAACAATATCGGTCAATTTAGGGTCGTCTCACTCGTCGGCGTGGTGACCGAAATTTGCACTTCGCTATCGCGACAGCGGCTTCGACGAGGCAGCGCGCTACGCTTTTTCTCCAAGGTGTTAAGAGTTCTAACGCGGGAACGCCGAATCTCGTCGACGTCGCTGGCATATCTTGAGATGCTCATCACCGGCTTCGGATCGACCATCGACGATCAAGATTTACTGATGGCAGCAATGGCGGCGGTCTTGGAAATCCATAGTGCGCTGCTAACAATCGCCGCCGAGCCGCTCCCGAGCACCCAGTATGCGGACGGTCCAGTTGACCGCATTACGATCTACTTCTCCCAGTCATACGGCGAGGCGCACGTCGAAGCGCTTCGGGATACGCTTGCTCAGGTGGCTGACGTGAACCCGGGCGCCTTACGAGTCGACGGCGTTCAATCCGGGTCAACGTTCATCGAAGTGGCCGCGGTGGGCCTCGTCTCAACTGCAGCCCTGCTCGCCGCCTTCAATCAGGTTCTGCGGCAAGCAAGAATTGCGATTCGGGAGACGACTCACATCGTCCTCGACGCGGCCGAACTGAAGACGGCAGTGAGCCTTTTTGCTAAACCGGCTCAGCGCCGCTCGGCACACCGCCGCAGCAAACCGCCTGCGCTTTCGGGCACTGTGGCGACGGCGATCTTGCGGCCCGAAGAAGAGGTTCCCTCTATACGCCGGATCCGCGGTGCGGTACGGCAACACGGGCCTGCACTGATTGAAATGGATGAACCTGCCGATGCTCTGCTTTCACTCGAGCCTGCTGATGGAGGGTGAGAGCAAGTTTATTCTTCGATGGTCTTTGTATCGTGGCTGATCAAAGTATGAGCCATCCATCATCGCACTTTTCGAATCGATCGGTGCAAGAACTCGTTCGAACACGAAATAACCACTGTCCGGACACCAAGGGGCGTCTATCCTCCGATTTTGTCGGAGGCGTGTATGACGGTCCTTGACAAAACTCATAAGGGAACGAGTAATGTCGCCGAGACCCATCGCGGTCGCTGCGAATCTGCCGAACGCGAGACTGTCGGCGGACGCGGAGCCGTATACACGGCTATACACGGAGGTGATCTCCGGCCCCAGGTCGGCTGGTGCGACAGCGTATGCAAAGCGGTATCCATGCGCAGCTAAGGCTTTCGTCGGACAGATGATGCGAACAGTGGACCTGCTCGTTAGAAGAGCCGTCGATTCCATCTGCAAACCGCACCAGTTCATATATTGGAAGCTGCCGTCGACGATCACCAGCGATTGAGTCCGTCTTTGCCAGGAGTCGATGCGCATAACGAAGTCACGATGAAGGCTCATCCCGGCATACCATACGGGATCCGAAAAGAGCAGGACGCACCGTTTAGGCGGCAGATTTACCGTAAATCCTTCTTCAAAGGCATGTTTCGCTGCGACCGGCCTGGCTTGGAACCCTAAAAGGCGAAGGGCATAATGCAGCGTGAAATAGAGCGGCGGAATATAGAATACTTCCTCGATACCTCGTTCACGCAGCCATGCACACAACGAAAAGAGCAGTGACGTACTGCCCTCGCCGAAGAGAAGAGCTTCTGGCGCGACGCCGTCGATATTGAGATGAAATGCCACGAAACGCTCTCGGAGATTCAAATCATCTTCGAGATACACGTACTTCCCCGCGTCAATGGTACCCCTTTCAGCTTTAACGCCGTCATGAATTGAGGCCACCCAGGGATTCTCGCATTGCCAACCGGACAAAAAGTTTCCGTTGTTCCCGTCATCATAGAGCGCCTCGAGTTCGGCGTGCCGTTTTAGCAGAAGCGAGACGGAGAGGTCGTCCACCATAATTCCTTGTTATCATCGCACGGAACTTAGGCCGTTCGCGAGACGCTACTGAAGACGTTTGCGCGAACGAGAGCGGCTCGCAGTGCGCGATCGCTCACGTGAGTGTAGATCTGCGTTGTCAGGATGCTGCGATGGCCAAGTAGACGCTGCACGAAGCGGATGTCAGTTCCAGATTCCAGCAACATCGTTGCTGCTGTGTGGCGTAGCATGTGGGGTGTAATGCGACGCTTAAGGCCCGCAATACGGCCGAGCCCGGCGATTGCGTGGCGGATGCGGGCCGCCGAAAGAGGGCGGCCGCGCGCGTCAATTAGGAGGCGTGAACCGGCGGCGGCTTCAACGGAAGCGGGTCGCGACGCGATGTATCGGCGGAGTTCTTCCCGTAGGTGAATGTCGATCACGAACACGGCGCGCTCGCGGCTGCCCTTGCCAAGAATATTCAAGCGTTCGCCGGCCGTGTCGACGTCGTCGACACGGAGCGCCGTTAGCTCGCCCACGCGGATTCCCGTCGCGAGTAGCAATGCGATCGCGAGCGCGCAATCAGCGCCCTGCAAGAGGCGATGGCGCATTAGCTTTCGCACTTCGCGAGTGTCCAAGCATCGGGGCAGGCGATCCGGAAGGCGAACCCGGAGTTCGGTCTTCGCGAAGGGCGATGCCTCCAGCAGCTCGCGCCGTACAAGCCAAGCCAACATCGCGCGCAAGCATGCGATCCTGCGTTTCACCGTCGCGAGCGAAAGGCTTCGCTCCGACGTTAGCCGATTATGGTATTCGATCAGGTCGGACGGCCGGATCGCGTCGACTCGGCGGGAGCCGCCAGTGTTCCGCCGAAACTCGGCGAGGTCCTGGCGATAAGCACTCAACGTGTTAGGCGCCAGGTGCTTCTCCTCGGCGCAGTAACGGAGAAAAGCTTCGATAGCTGCAGAAACGCGCAAGAGAACCTCCAGCGGGGGTGCAGTGATGGCGCCGCGCTACACCCCGCCGGCTCCTCGCTGTCTGACCCGCGTGAAAGAGGTCCCTGCGACAAGTTTTCGCCGTTGTGGCCGTCTTCGTGACGACCATGGCGGCGGGCTAAAGCTCTACTCTTCGAGCGTCGTTACGTCGCCGAGATCTTGGCCTGTTTCTTGTGCTTTGAGCAGCCGCCGCATGATCTTGCCGCTGCGCGTCTTCGGCAGCTTTGCGGTGAAGCGGATGGCCGACGGTGTAGCGATTGGGCCGAGCTCGTGCCTCACGTGGTCGACCAATTCTTTCGCGAGTTGATCAGAGCCCGAGTAGCCGGCACGCAGCACCACGTACGCCACGATCGCTTCGCCTTTAATCTCGTCGGGGACGCCGACCACGCCGGCTTCGCCGCAGGCTTTGTGTGAGACGAGGGCGCTTTCTACGTCGGCGGTTGCGATGCGGTGGCCGGCGACGCTTAGGACGTCGTCGGCTCGGCCGAGTACGGTGAGGTAGCCGTGCAGATCGCGTGTCGCGACGTCGCCTGCTACGTAGGCGTCCCAGCGGAAATACTGCGCGTAGCGCTCCTTGTCGCCCCACACGCCGGCGAACATGTGCGGCCACGGCTCGCGGATCACTAACAGCCCGCCGGCGCCGCGCGGCAGCGGCGCGCCGTCCGCCGAGACGACGTCGAACGCAAACGGCCCCACCGCCTTTCCGCTCCGATCGGGCAGGATCGGCGCCGTCGGGAAGAACCCCATCATAGGACCGCCGGTCTCCGTCTGCCACCATTGATTGCACACGGCGACCTCGCCGCCCCCGAGCACGTCGTACAGAAAGCGCCACGCCTCGGGGTTCAGCGGCTCGCCTGCGCAGTAGATTGCCTGCAACAGCCCGAGATCGTGCTTCGCCGCAAGATCCGGACCCAGCCGCAGCAGCATGCGCGCGAGCGTCGGCGCGGTGTACAGCTTCGTCACCTTCAGCCGCGCGAGCGTCTCATAGACCGCGTCGGCGGCCGGATAATCCGGTGAGCCCTCGCGCGCAACGCAGCGATAGCGGTTCGCGAGCGCGCCGTACACCATCATCGTGTGGCCCACGATCCAGCCGATGTCGCTGGTGCACCAGTAGACGTCGTCCGGCGTGATCCCGGTCGTCTCGGCCAGCATCGCCGCGCCGCCGACCAGATAACCGCCGTGCGTCATCACCACGCCCTTCGGCTTCCCCGTCGTCCCGCTCGTGTACAGGATGAACAGCGGGTGCTCCGAGCCGACGATCTCCGGATCGCATTCCGCGAGCTGCTGGTCGCAGTACGCTTCGAAATCCACTTCGCGCGCATCGCTGGGCGGCGGGCTCGCCTCGCGGCGGTGAACGACGATCCGCCGCACCGTATCGAGCCCGCGCACCGCGTCGTCGACGATCGGCTTCAGCTCGACCGCTTTTCCGCGCCGGTACGTCACGTCGGCCACGATCAGCACCTGCGCGCCCGCGTCGGCGATCCGGTCGCGCAGCGCCGTCGCGCCGAGCCCCGCGTACACCACCGAGTGAATAGCGCCGATCCGCGCGCACGCCAGCATCGCCACGATTCCTTCGATCGTAAGCGGCATGTAGATGCACACACGGTCGCCGGCCTTCACGCCGTCCGTCTTTAGCGCGTTCGCGAGCTGGTTCACCCGCGCCAGCAGCTCGGCGTACGTGATCGAGCGCTCCGTCCCGTTCTCGCAGACGTAGTCGTACGCCACCGCATCGCCGTGCCGCACGAGGTGCCGGTCCAGGCACGACACGGTCACGTTCAGCCGGCCGTCGGGGAACCAGTGCGGATCGCTCAGCGAACCGCGGAAGACCGTCTTCGGCGGCGTCCCCCAAGCGATGCGGCGCGCGCGCTCGCGCCAGTACTCGAGCGGATCGGCCAGCGCTTCCGAGACGTAGAAGTCTTGGTCGGCGATCGGAAACCACGTCTTCGCGCTCGCCGGCGGCGGGACGACCTCGCCCGTCGAGAGCAGGCTTTCGATGTGCGAGGTGGTGTCCACGCGATCTCCTCCGGGCTTATACCTTGATGTAGTCGTGCTGGTCGATCACCGGACCGTTCGGGCCGTTCGTCACGTGATACGTCGCGAAGTACGATCCGCGCGCCGACTGCAGCTCCACTTCGACCGTCGCCGAGTTGACGTCGGTCGCCGTCGTGCGAATCGAAGTGATCCGCGTGCCGCGGTCGATGAACGCTTCTTCGGTCAGCGCGTTCGGATCGCCGGGCTGCTTGCCGAGCTCCGCGTACGCCGCCGGCTCGTTGCCGGCGATCAAGTCCGCGAGATACCGGCGCACCGTGTTCTGCGCGATTCCGCCGAACGTGAGCGGCGTCGCGCGCGCGATGACCGTCGCGACGGCGCGCGGGGTCGGCGTCGGACGCGGCGTCGCCGGACGCGGCGTTCTCGTCGGCAGCGGCGTCCTCGTCGGGAGCGGACGCGGCGTCGCGGTGACGGGCGGCGACGGCGTCGCTTGCGGTGTCGGCGTCGCACGCGGCGTTGCGCTCGCGCGCGGCGAGGGCGTCGCGTTCGGCGACGACGTGGGAACCGGCGTTTCCGTTGCGCGCGGGGTGGGCGATGCGCTCGGCGTCGCGGTCGGATGCGGCACGACCGTCGCCAGCGCGAGCGGGCCGCGGGTCCGCCGCGGGACCGGCGTCACCATCGGCGCGCTGCTCGTCATCGCCGTCGATCTCGAGGTTTGATTTCCTTGGTGCTGCATCACCGAAAGAAACGCGCCGATCCCGAGCCCGGCGACGACGACGCCGATCCCCAGCGCGATCGTCGGCAGCACGCTCGAAGAGTTGGGCCGGCGCTGTGGCGGTACGGTGCGACGGCGGCGGGGCGGGTCGGACATCGACGACCTTCGTTCGCGCGCACACCGGGAGGCCCCCCGCACTTTTGGGGAAAGAGCGTCGTCGGTATGCTTCGGGTCGCCGTCCCGATCGACGTCTCCGCGGTCGCTCGCACCGCCTCAGCCGCGTTCGCGCTCGCCACGCCGTTGCGCGTCGCCGACCTGTTGGCCGCAGCGGTGGTCGAAGCGCTCGGTCCGCGCGCGCCGCAAGACAAGCGCGAACGCGTCGTGACCAACACGCTGGACGGGTTGAGCTCGGGCGCGTTCGTCGTCGAGATCGACGGCCGCGTCTACTGCGATCCGGAGGACGTCGCGGTCTGCTCCGGGACCGCGACGCTGCGCTTCTTCCGCCGCCGCGCGCTGCACGCGGCGTGAACGCCGCCGACGAAAGCGAGCGACTCCCGCACTCGGTCGGCGGGCTGCTCGGCTTCGCGCTGAGCGCGTGGTTCGCGAACGCGCCGCTCTACATCGCGCTCGCGATCGGCGTCTTCGCCGCGTACTCGGTGGTCGAATATCTCGTCCCGTCCGCGCGCCCGCAGACGCCGCTCGGCGACTTCAAGCTCTACGTGCTGCTCTACACCGGCCTCTTCGCCGACTCGCTCGTCGTCGCGGCGGTCGCGATCGGCGTCGCCGCGCGCGCGGCCGGCGCGCCCGCATCCCCCGCGACGCTCGCGGGCGCGGCGGTCGAACGCTGGCTGCCCGTCATCGCGGTCACGTTCTTGGCGCAGACCGTCGCCTTGCTGACGAGCCCGCTCGCGGGGTTCACGCAAGTGACCGGGATGCCGCGCGGCGTCCTCTACGTCACCGCGCCGCTCACGTGGATCCTATGGGGCATCCTCACGCTGACCGGTCCGTTCGTCGCGCTCGGCGCGAACCGCGGCCTCTTCTCGGTGATCATCGGGTTCGGTCGCGCGTTCGCCGTCTCGCTCGACCGCCGTAACGTGCTCCGCTTGTGCATCCTCGGCGCCGTCGCCGTCCTGCCGATCGTGCTGCAGACCGCCCTGCAGAACTTCCTCGTGCAGCGCCACGTCAGACACGCCATCTTCTGGGGCAACGAGCCGGTCGACGCGATCACGATCGGCCCGCTGACCGCGGTCGCCACCGCGTTCGCGCTCGACTTCGCGCGCCGCGCGGGGCTGCTCGAGAAACCGCAACCGCCCGCGAGCGGCTAGCGCTCCGCGTACGTCTGGCCGCGGCGCGTCAGCACGAGCTCGGCGTACAGCGCGTTCGGCCACGCGAAGTCCTCGCGCGTGTACGACTCGGGCCAGCTGGCGTTGAACGACTCGTGCAGGCGGTGGTCGCCGACGTCGGAGATCGCGATCCAGCCCAGCACCTTGTCGACTTCCTTCTCGTCGGTCGCGGTCAGCGCCTGAACGCACAGCGCGAGCGGCCAGATGTACCCGTGGGGCGTGTGCGGCGAGCCGATCCCTTCGGCGTACTTGCCGCGGAAGAAGTACGGGTTGCGATCGGAGAGCGCGAACGCGCGCGTCGCGAGGTAGAGCGAGTTGTTCTTCGGCAGATAGCCGAAGTACGGGATCGAGAGCAGCGAAGGAATGTTGGCGTCGTCCATCACGTTCGCATGGCCGCGCCCGTCGACTTCGTACGCGTAGATGCGGCCGAACGGCTGGAGCTCGAGCGTCCCGTACTGCTCGATCCCGCGCTGGATCTCGACCGAGAGGCCCCAGGCGTTGCGCGCCATCCGCTCGTCGTGCCAGACGTCGCGCGCGATCGAGGTCAGGTCCTTCATCACCACCGAGGCGAACATGTTCACCGGGATGTTGTAGTGATAGCGGGCCGGATCGTCGGAGGGCCGGAAGCCGGTCCAGACCATTCCCGTGTACTTCACCGGGCTGCCGCGCCCGCCGTTGGCCAGCTGCGGGTGGCTGTAGTGCGAGCGCTTCGGATGGCGCTGCTCGGTGCGCAGCGTCGCGAGCACCTTGGTGAACGCGCGCCGCACCTCCGGGGTGAAGATGCTGCGGTCGCCGGTCTGGCGGTAGTAGTCGGAGGCGAACCAGATCGGGTAGAGCAGCGAGTCCACCTCGAACTTGCGCTCCACCACGTGATAGTTCCGCGAGAACGCGTTGGCGTACGGGTCGATCAGGATGTACTTCGCCTGCCGCGCGACCACGCCGCGCAGCGTGCGCCGCACGTCGTCGTCGTGCTGCGAGAGCCCGATGTACGGCCGCACCGTCGCGCTGGCGTCGCGCAGCCACTCCGAATCGATGTCGCCGGTCGACACATAGGTCGTCCCGTCGCGCTGGGCGAGCGCGTGGCGCTGGATCGTCTCGTCGTACGCGGTGAGGTAGAGCCGATCGAGCTTCGCGTTCAGCGCGGGGCTCATCGTCAAGCCGTCGCCGGCGCGCGCCGGAACAGCGGTGGCGATAACCGCCGCTGCCGCGACGACCGCGGCGATCCGGCCGAAGACGGTCTTTAACAGCAACTCAACATCCGTATCGGCACGTTTCCGTAGTACCATAACACGGGAATGTAAAACCAACCTGGTAACACCCGCCGCTCTCGCCCGCCCGAGGCCGCCCCCGATGATGTTCCGCCGCCGCTTCGTCGCCGGCACGTTCGCGCTCCTCACCGCGACCGCGGTGCCCGAAGCCGTCCGTGCTGACCAAGCCTATGCGGTGAGCGGGCGCGACACGTTCCGCGTCGGAAACGGCGAAGTCCACAGCGAGACGGTCTACCGCGGCGTGGAGCGCCTCGCGATCACGCGCAAGGGCACGACGACGACGTACGTTGCGCACGTCGAATACGACAAGGACGGCGACGGCGGACGGCAACATCAGCGCGCTTCGTTCACCTCGACGCTGCTTCCCTCGGGCGAACAAAAAGACGGTCCGGCGGCCGATCCCGACTACCTCACCGTGCTGAACCAGCCGTTCGCGGTGCAGCTCGACGCGCCGACGATGCGTGACCTCCGTCACGTGAAGCGGCCGGTGCCGTTCGACTTCCCCTCGCCGATGACCGGGGCGCCGCTGCGCGGGACGCTGCGCCGCCTCCCCGACGCGCCGGTCGGCGGCAGCCGCGCGATGGGGATCGCCTTCGAGGCGACGGGACCGCTGCACGGCGCCCTTCCGGACCGCCCCACCATGCAGCTGGCCGGCAAGATCACCATGAAGGGGACCGCCTACTACGACTACGCCACGGCGATGCTGGTCAGCCTCGACGCGACCTTATCGATCGACGGCAACCTGGACGACGCCGCCCACCGCTCGCCCGTCTCGATCGTCTATTCGCGCTCGATCCGCCCGGCGACCGGCCGGGAGGCAACCGAGGCGGCTCGCATCAGCCCCGCCCCCCAGCGCACCTAAGCCCGCGAGGGAACACCTGAACTAAACGGAAACCGCGCAACCGGCGCTCGGACGGGTCCGGTTGACTACCCTGATGAGTGCGCTCGCAGCACCGATCATCGGAGAGCACTACCGCGTGACCGCACCGGCGACGGTGTCGCACCCTGTTCCGGGTCCCGAGACGTTCGAGTCGATCGTCGACGACTACCAGCGCCGTCTCTACGGCTTCGCGCTCCGCATGACCGGCAATCGCGAGGACGCCGAGGAGATCGTGCAGGACGCCTTCGTGCGCGCCTACCGGGCCCTGGCCAAGATGGACCCGCAGCAGCGCGCCGAGCTGCGCCTGCAGCCCTGGCTCTACACGATCACGCTGAACGTCACGCGCAACCGCCTGCGCTCGAAGCGGCCGACGAACGTCGCGCTCGACGCGCTGGCCGATCCCGACGCGCTCCTCAACGAGACCCAGGAAGGCCCTGACCAGCCCGAGCAGATCGTCGACCGCGCGGCCGACATGGTGCTGGTGGAGCAGGCGCTCCTCCAGCTTCCGATGCACCTGCGCGCCGCCGCGACGCTGCGGTTCATCGAAGGGCGCAGCCACCCCGAGATCGCCGAGATCCTGAACCAGCCGATCGGCACGGTCAAGTCGCACGTCCACCGCGCCGTGCGAATCCTGCGCCGCATCCTCGGCCCCCAGGTCGGACGAATCGTCCCACCCGATCGCCCGGCGACCGCCGAGGAAGAGGAGTAATCCCCATGCGCTGCTGCGACGTCGAACGTCTTTGGGACGAGATGCGCGAGGGTGTCGAACCACAGCGCGAGCACGTGCTCGCCCACCTGCGCGGCTGTCCCGAGTGCCAGGAGATCTACCGTGAGAACGAAGGGATCGCGTACTGCCTGACGTGTCTCCCGCCGGTCGATCCGCCGCAGTCGCTCGTGCCGAAGATCCTCGACCACATCAAGGCGACGGTGAAGATCGTCGCGCCCGACTCGATCACGCGCGTCGACTCGCCGATCGGCAAGCTCTACGTGGCGTTCCGCCACAGCGGGATCACCGCGGTGGCACTGGACCGCGGCGAAGGCGACGAAGCCGTGCTCGCCAAGCTGCAGCGCCGGCTCGGCCGCGGCCTGATCCCCTCGCAAGCCCCGCAGTGGGTCACCGAGACGGTCAGCGCGTTCTTTCGCACGCACCAGCCCGACCTCGCCAAGGTCGACATCAGCGAGCTGACGCCGTTCGAGCAGTCGGCGCTGCGCGCGGCCGCGACGATCCCGCCGGGCGAGGTGCGAACGTACGGATGGATCGCCCAGAAGCTCGGCCAGCCGACCGCGGCGCGCGCCGTCGGCCGCGCGATGGCGCGCAATCCCGTCCCGCTGCTCTATCCGTGCCACCGCGTGGTCGACTCGACCGGCGCGCTGCACCAATACGCCTACGGCGTCGAGGTGAAGGCGCGCATCCTGGAGTTGGAGGGATATTCCGGTTTGAAAGGCGCTCCGCCCCAGGCTGCGCGCCCCCCACGCTAACGCGCGGGGCCCCCGGTCCGACCTCGCAACAACCTGGTTGCAAGCGCACCATTGTCCTGCGCTCGGTCCATCGCCGTTAGAGGAGTTTCTGATGCGCGCTGTCGAAACCGCACTTCACGATACGTCCGCGGACCCTTCAGATTACAGACCAACGAAGGCTAACAGGCGGACAAGAGGAGGTGGTCATCGTTACTAGCGACAGTCCCAAACACAGTCTCACGATGATCGGAGGTCGTCGGACGTAAGTCCGCGCTTCCGGAAAACCGAACCAACCTTGTCCGCCGCCCCGTCCGGGGGCGGCTTTTTTTGTCAGCACGCTCTCGACACGCCAGTCTTGTTGATACGCCCGCAGGGCGTCGGGTACGGCCGCAGGCCGAAGCCAGAGGTGCGGCGCGTTCTTCGCAGAAAAGGCGCGGTTCGTGTCCCGGCACGTCCTGCTGACCGGGTTCGAGCCGTTCGGACCCCACCCCGTGAACCCCAGCGAGCTGGTCGTGCGCAGCTTCGAAGGCCGCATCGTCGGCGGGGCGCTGGTGACGATCCGCATCTTTCCGGTCGAGACGCGCACGCTGCGCGACCGCATCGACGCCGCGCTCCGCGAGGAGCGCCCCGAGTTCGTGATCGGCCTCGGCTACGCACCGGGCCGCTGCGCGCTCGCCGTCGAGCGCATCGGCGTGAACGTGCGCGACTTCACGACGCCTGATTCGGCCGGGATTCTCTGCAAGAACGAACCGGTTCATCCCGGCGGCCCCGACGGGCGGCTCGCGACCCTTCCGCTGGCGGAGATCACGGCCGCGTGGTCGGCGCTCGGCGTTCCGGGCTACGTCTCCGACAGCGCCGGCACGTACGTGTGCAATCAGTGGCTGTACGAAGCGCTCGCGCTGACCGAGAACGCCGCGCCGCGGGTTCCGGCCGGCTTCATCCACGTGCCGGCGCTGCCCGCGCAAGCCGTGCAGCTCGGCGCGGAGCGCACGCCGTCGATGACGCTCGAGCTGATGCGGCGCGGCGTGGAGAGCGCGATCGAGTCGACCGGCGTGTGGCTGCAGGCGCAGCCGGCGCAACCGCCGCGCCGCAGTCCCGACCCGGTGTGGATCCCGCGCGGAATCAAACGTTGAACGACAACGACGAGCGCGACCTGCGCGTCTACGCCATTCCGGACACCCACGGCCACGCCAAAGGCGAGCACAAGCCGTACGCCGAGGAACGCCCGCTTCCGCTCACCGCGCGGATGCTCTTCCTGTGGTTCTACCACGCGTGCCGGCGCGGCTACCCGCGTTTCCTGATGGTCGCCGACCACATGAACTATCTGACGTTCGAGGATCCGGCGGCCGTGAATCTGGTGCGGCGCGCGCTGAAGCTCGCGCAGGCCGGCGATCTGTACGGCGCGGCGGAGACGGCCGGCGTCGACGTCGGGCACGCCGCGGTGGTGAGCCAGGGCTTGCAGCGCGGGATGCGCTACTCGATCGGCGCCGAGGTCGACAACGATCCGCGCTCGCGCCCGGACGCGCAGAACATCGTCGACGCGATGCGCCCCGACGCGATAATCCGCTCCGTGCACTTCATCCCGATCACCCACCCGGCGCTGGGCGAGAACTGGCCGTGGCCGTTCGACAACCCGGAGTTCCAAGAGCTGTTCGAGACCGTCGGCGCCGAGAAGCTCTGGGAGCAGTACGTCAACCTGCTCGTCGACGCGATCGAACGGCTTCCCGGACACATCGTCGGCCACTTCTTCGTGCCGGCGGTGTTCGGCCACTGGCCCGACGACGCGGCGCTCGACGCGTACGAGAACCGCGTCCTCGACGCGGCAGAGGCGCGCGGGATGGCGGTCGAGTTCAACACGCGCTTTCTGTACCGCGAGAACGACGCCGCGCAGAAGGCGCGCTACCTCGAGGCCAACAAGCGCTTCTTGCGCAAGGCGAAAGAGCGCGGGATCGGGATCGCAATCGGCTCCGACGCGCACTCGCCGAAAGACCAGGGCGGCGCGTTCGACGTCGTGCTGAACGTCCTCGACGAGCTCGAGATCAACGAGATCGTCTTCCCGCTCGCCGGCGCGCTGCGGCGCGTCGCGCTGCGCATCGTCCGCGAGCCCGAGCCCGAACCGGTTTCCGTCCCCGAGCCCGAACCGCCGAAGGCCGCCGAACCGGCCGCCCCGACCCCGGCACGGCCCGCGAAGCCGGTTCGCAAGGCGCGGCCGGCGTCGAAGGCGACCCGCCCGCCGGAGACCTCGCCCGAACGGCCGCCCGCGCGCCCCGAGACCGCCGCCGCGGCGCCCGAACCCGCTCCCCCCGCTGCACCTGCCGAGCCGCCGGCGCCCGCCGAGCCGGCGCCGCCCGCCGTCGCAGAGGCGCACCATTCCGCGGCCGAGGCCGCCCCGCCGAACGAGCTCGCGGAAGCCACGACGACGAACGAGCCCGAGCCGGCGCCGCCGAACGCGCCCGAACCCGCCATGCCCGTCGAGCTCGCGCCCGCCAAAGCGCCGGAAAAGCCGGCGGTGGCAAAGCCCGTGGCGGCAAAGCCCGTGGCGGCAAAGCCCGTGGCGGCAAAGCCTGCGGCGGCCAAACCCGTGCCGGCAAAGCCCGCGCCGGCGAAACCGGCCGCGAAATCCGCGTCGCCGAAGCCGGCCGCGAAGCCGGTGCAGGCGAAGGCCGCGCCGGCAAAGCCGGCCGCGCACGCGAAGAGCCCGGCGAAGAAAGCCGGGCCGGCCAAGGCCGGTGCCAAAAAGGCCGCTTCGGCGAAGCCTTCGGCCAAGAAGGCGGCGCCGGCTCGAACGGCCGCGAAGAAAGCCATGCCGGCCCGAAAGGCCGCGCCCGCCAAGAAGGCGTCGAAGAAACCGGCGCCGGCGCGCGCGACCGCCAAGAAGGCCGCGCCAGCCAAGAAGGCGGCCGCGAAGAAGGCGGCACCGGCGCGCAGTGCGCCGGCCCGCAAGTCGGCGGCCGCCAAGAAGACCACGAAAAAGACGGCGACCAGGCGTCGCTAGGAGGGATCCGGTTTGCGAATTCTCGTGCTCGGCGCGCTGGCGTGCGCGCTGTCCGTGGGCGCGTGCACGAAGGTCGGCGATCAGACGGCCGCGAGCAGCACCAGCGCCGCGAACGGGATCATCCCCGGCGAGCTGCGCGTCGCGACGCAACGCTCGCCGAACACGCTGAACCCGATCCTCTCCGCCAATACGACCGAAGGCTTCATCAACCGGCTCTCGTTCGACACGCTGCTGACCTACGATCCGCGCACGCACCAGACGGTCCCCGATCTGGCGACCGACGTTCCCACCGAGCAGAACGGCGGGATCAGCAAGGACGGGCTGACGATCACCTACCATTTGCACGGCGGCGTGAAATGGCACGACGGCGTCGCCTTCACCAGCAAGGATGTCAAGTTCACCTGGCAAGCGATGATGAACAACGCCAACAACGTCAACGAGCGCGTCGGCTACGAGGACGTCCAGTCGGTCGACACGCCGAACGACACGACGGTCGTCTTTCACCTCAAGCACAAGTTCGCGCCGTTCGTCAACACGGTCTTCGCGGAGAGCGACAGCCCGGTCTGCATCATCCCCGAGCACCTGCTCGCGAAGTTCCCGAACCTCAACCAGATTCCGTTCAACCAGCAGCCGGTCGGGACGGGGCCGTTCAAGGTCGCCCGCTGGGTCCGCGGCGACCACATCGAGCTGGTGGCGAACGACGACTACTTCCGCGGCAAGCCGAAGCTGCGCACGATCATCGTGCGCGAGATTCCCGACGAGAACACCTCGCTCAACGCGCTGCGCTCGCACGACGTCGACTGGATCTTCGAGGCCTCGCCGCAGCTCTACAAAGAGTTCAAGAACCTGCCCGGGGTCGTGACGGTTCTGAACGACCAGCCGCAGACGCTCGGCATCGCGATGAACACCTCGCGGCCGCCGCTGAACGACTTGCGCGTCCGGCGCGCGATCGCCTACGCGGTCGACAAGCAGTCGCTGGTCGACAAGAACACGGGCGGGAGCGCGACCGTCGCCTGGGCCGACCAGCCGCCGTTCATGTGGGCGTACGACCCGAACGTGATGAAGTACCCGCACGACCTCGCGAAGGCGAAGGCGCTGCTCGCCGAGGCCGGCTGGACGCCCGGACCCAACGGAATGGCTCAGAAGAACGGCCAGCCGCTCTCGCTGCAGCTCGCGTACAACGTCGAGAACGTCACCCGCCGCCTCGCTGCGGTGCAAGTGCAGTCGATGCTCAAGGAAGCCGGCATCGCTGCCGAGATCAAGACGTATCCCGCCAACCTCTTCTTCGCCACGTACGGCCAAGGCGGGATCATGACGAACGGCAAGTTCGACCTCGCGATGTTCGGTTGGATCGCCGGCGTCGACCCCGATGACCACTCGCTCTACGAGTGCGACCAGATCCCGCGGCCGAGTCATCCCGACGGCGTGAACTACACGCGCTACTGCAACAAGACGGAGATGGACCCGGCGCAGAAGGCCGCGCTCACCACCTACGACGAGCCGGCGCGCAAAAAGGCGTACGCGGAGATTCAGACGCTGCTGGCGCGGGACGTTCCCGAGGACTACATCTGGTATCCGCGCCAAGCGCACGCGATCACGCCCGAGTTCAAAGGGTTCGCACCGAATCCGGTCAACGAGTCCTGGAACGCCTACGAGTGGGAGATCTGAGCGGCGTGTTCGAGGAGCCTTCGTCCAGCCCGATCGCGCGGATCCCCGAGATCCGCTGGCTCAAGAACGTCATCATGGAGCGGGCGCTCACGCGCGGCGACTACCTGATGTCGGGCGGGGCGCGGAGCGACTACTACATCGACAAGTTCAAGCTCTTCGCCGACCCGCACGTGCTGCGGCGGATCGCGCGGCTGTTCGCGCCGATCGTCTCCGACATCAACCCCGACTTGATCGGCGGCACGGAGCTGGGCGGGGTGATCATCGCCACTGCGGTCTCACAGATGACCGGGCTGCCGATGATCGTCGTGCGCAAGCAGCCGAAACAGTACGGCGCCTTCGCCGAGGAGTACGTCGAAGGACCGATCCAGGCCGGCCAGCACGTCCTGCTGCTCGAGGACGTGGTGACCAGCGGGCGCGACCTGCTGGCCGCCAAAGCGCGGCTCGAAGAGCTCAACATGAAGGTCAGCGCGTACGCGGTGATCTCGCGCGGTCTGGCGCCGGTCGGCTCGTTGATCCAGTTCGCGCTCCCGCGCGGCGAAGGTGGCCCCCGCCAAAATTAATTCGCGAGGTCGAGGCTGCGGTGGTCGTCGGCGACGATGATCTCGCCGGCGAAGATCTCGCGCGCGGCTTCGTCGAGGTCGCGCGAGGTGGATTCTTCGCCGTAGTGCGTGAGTACTAAGCGGCGGACGCCGGCCTCGCGCGCCATCGCGGCGGCTTCGGCGGCCGAGGAATGGCCGCGCTGCCCGGACTCGACCTGGTCGCGGCGCAGCGTCGCCTCGCAGACGAACACGTCGCTTCCGCGCGCCAGTGCGACGACGCGCGGATCGGGCGCGGTGTCGGCCGAGTACGTCACGCTCGCGCCGTCGCGCTCCCAGCGCACGGCGAAGGCCGGGATGTAGTGCGCGGTGGGCGCGAAGCGCAGCGTCGTCCCTTCGACCGCCAGCGGGCGCGACGGGTCGTACTCGTGCAGCTCGAAGACCGAGAGAAAGTCGTCGCCGACCTCGCGCGGAAACGCGCCGACCATCGCGCGCAAGATCGCGAGCCCGTCCGGCGGGAGGTGCACCGGCAGCTTCTTCGCGCGGCGGCGCGCGCCGTAGCACAGCGCGTAGCGCAGCGGAACCAAGTCGATGAAGTGGTCGGTGTGCATGTGGCTGATCACCACCGCGCCGAGCCGGTCGTAGTCGGCGTGGCGGCGCAGGTTCGCGAACGCGCCGCTGCCGAGGTCGAGCACGACCGGCGTCTCGCCGTCGTCGACCAGATAGGAGCTGCACGCGCGGTCGGCGCGCGGGATCGAGGAGCTCGAGCCGGCGACGATGAGCCTGGCCGTCGCCGTCAGAGGGATCGGACTGCCTCGAGGACGGCCTTGTCGTGGCCCTCGACCGAAACGCGCGGCCACACCTTCGCGAGCGTGCCGTCCGGGCCGGCGAGAAAGGTCGAGCGCTGGATCCCGACGCTCTTCTTGCCGTACATGTTCTTCTCGACGATCACGCCGAAGGCGTCACAGATCACAGACTCTGTATCGGCCAAAAGCGGAAAATTCAGACCGTACTTCTCGGCGAACCGCTTCTGCGCGGCGACGTCGTCGCGGCTGACCCCGACGATCGCGGCGCCGGCGGCGTCGAGATCGCGCTTGGCGTCGCGAAACGCTTGCGACTCGGCGGTGCAGCCCGGGGTATCGGCCTTCGGGTAGAAGTAGACGACCAGCTTGCGGCCTTTGAAGTCCCGCAGCCGCACGTCGTTTCCGTCCTGGTCTTTGGCGCCGACGTCCGGCAGGGCCGTCCCCGCTTCGAGCACTGTTCCTCCTCGTTGTCCGGACCCGCTACGGCCGAGCGGTGCGAGGAAGAGAAGCCGGTCGAACGGCTCCGCTTCCCGGAACGTGTCGATGGGGACGAACCTGCCCGTCCCCTCGTTCCGCCACACACCGAGCGGGATGCAGTCCTCCGCCGCAGGAGGCTGCGGTCCCTCCGTGGCGCCGCGCTCGACGAGGTCGTAGGCGACCTCGCCGAAGGCGATCCGGCCGCGGGTCCCCGGCGAGTGCGCCAGCGCCGCGAACGCCGGCGCCGCGAGCGCCGCCGGCGAGTAGCTCTCGATCGCCTCGAACTGGCGCGCGATCGAACCGGCGAACGCTTCGTCCCGCACGCGCACGACGACCGGCACGCTGGCGTTGCGCGCCAGCGCGCCGAGCGCGACCTCGAGGTTGGCGGTGTCGCTGTCCGTCACCGCGACGACCGCGCGCGCCGCGCCGACGTTGCACAAGTCGAGCGTCGTGTCGCGCGTCGCGTCGCCGGTCAGCAGCTCGATGCGCCGCGCGCGCGACATCTCGATCACGCCGGAATCCGGCTTCATCTCGACCACGACGACCTGCTTGCCGAGGTCGAGGAGGTAGCCGATGACGCGCGTCCCCACGTTGCCCGAACCCGCGACGAGAACGTGGCCGGAGGTTCGAATTCGGCGCAGACCTTGCATCGCGTTGAACTGCGCGCGGGTGAGCGCGGCGGTCGCGACGGCGATGAAGATGCCGATCGCGGCGACCCCGGTGAACATCACGGCGTTCGAGACCAGCATCGCCACGGGCTGGTCCCGCTCCGGATGGAGATCGCCGTACCCGGTGCTGGTGAAGGTCGTCGCGACGAAGTAGAACGCGGTGATCGGATCGTAGTGCATCGTCACCGCGAAGTAGACCACCGCGAGCACGAATATCGCCAGCACCGCGGCGACGAACCGGCTGAGGATCGGCTGTCCGGCGATCGTTTCGCGCAGCCGGCGCAGCACGCCCGGCTGCGGGCGCGGCGCGTGCGGGGGCAGCGTCGGCACGGGCGCCGTGCGGGCCACCGCGGAGCGCGTCGCTTCGAGCCGCTCGACGGGTGCGAAGACGATCAGCTCGTCGTCGCCGCGCAGCACGGCGTCGGACGCGAGCTCGGCCGCGCCGCGGGCGGCCAGCACGCGCCCGCACACGTGCTGCTGCGCGGCGCGCACGGTGATCCCCGCGACGCCGAACTCGGCCGCGGGCCGCTGCGCGAAGCCGAGCTGCACGCCGTCGAGGTCGGGAAACTGGAGCGCGTAGAAGCACGACGGATCCAGCGCGCGCCCGACGAACGCCGGCGCGGAGTGGGCGGCGACCGAGATCACCGAGCAGTCGCGCAGGTTCTGCTCGATCTTGCGCCCCAGCGTGCGGTTGAACTGACGCAGCACGAGCCTGATCGTGGGGTTGAGGTCGCGCGCCTTGAGCGCGACCTGCAGGTTCAGCCGGTCGTCTTCGGTGAGGACCATGATCGCGCTCGCCTCGGCGACGCCGGCTTCGGTGAGCGCGTCGTAATCGTCCGCCTCACGGGCCACGTAGCCGCAGCCGAAGCTGCACAGTTTCTCAACGTGTTCCTCAACGTGCCGCCACAGCAGCGTGACGCGCTGTCCCGGCGCGGCGAGCAGCTCTTCGCAGACGCGCATCGCCAGCAGGTCACCGCCCACGACCACCACCAAAGAAACCGCACTCATGTCATCATCGCCGGCCCGAACCGCGCATCCGCTGACCGAACGCCTCATCGCGGACGCGCGCGAGCGCGCGCTCGACGGGCCGGTCATCGAGGTAGGCACCGGTTCGGGGCGCAACGTGCGTGCCCTGGTCGAAGCGGGGATCCCGAACGTCAGCGTGCCGGACGCGACGCCGTACACCCAGCTGCCGGGCGCGCGGGAGACGTACGGCGCGGCGCTCTCGACGCACGCGTACCTTCACGGCACCAGCGCGAAGCTGCGCGCGGGGATCGCCGAACTGCGCCGCGTGCTCCGCCCGGACGCCCGCGTCTACCTGACGCTCGGCTCGATCAAGGACGCGCGCTACGGCCTGGGCATCCCGTTCGACGAGCGCAGCTTCGCGCCGGGCGACGGTGAGGAGGCGGGGATCCCGCACGCCTACTTCGACCGCGACGGCGCGCTCGAGCTGCTCTTCGGCTTCGAGATCGAGTCGCTCGAAGAGGTCGAGGTCGACGAGATCGTCGGTCGCTGGGCACACGCCACCGACGAGATCAGCGGCCGCGTCCACTGGTTCGTCGTCGCGCGCCGAAAGTGAGCGCGACGAGCGGTCAGTAACGCGGTGCGCCGCTCATGCTCGCTCGGCGTGTTTCGTGGCGATCAGGTCTTGCATCGGGCTCGACGCGTTCGCGTAGAGCCGCTTCGGCATGCGGCCGGCGAGAAATGCGTCGCGGCCGGCTTCGACGGCGGCTTTCATCGCGCGCGCCATGCGAACCGGATCGGCCGCCGCGGCGATTCCGGTGTTCATCAGCAGCGCGTCGATGCCGAGCTCCATCGCGAGCGTCGCGTCGGAGGCGGTGCCGACTCCGGCGTCGACGATGACCGGGACGGTCGCGCGCTCCTTGATGATGCGGATCGAGTACGGGTTGCAGACGCCGAGGCCGCTCCCGATCGGCGCGGCGAGCGGCATCACCGCGGCGCAGCCGACGTCTTCGAGCCGCTTGCACGCGACCGGGTCGTCGATGATGTACGGCAGCACGGTGAACCCGTCGCGCACCAGCTCTTCGGCCGCGGCGATCGTTCCCTGCGTGTCCGGATAGAGCGTCTGCGCATCGCCGATCACTTCGACCTTGATCAAGTCGGTGCCGAGCGCTTCGCGGGCAAGCTTGGCGGTGAGCACCGCGTCCTTGGCGGTGTAGCAGCCGGCGGTGTTCGGGAGGACCGTCAGCTTGCCGCGGTCGATGTAATCGACCAGCGTCTTGCCGCTTTTGTCGTCGAGGTGCATGCGGCGGATCGCGACGGTGACGACCTCGGCGCCGCTCGCCGCGTGCGCCGCCTGCATCACCTCGAGCGACGGGTACTTGCCCGTGCCGACGAAGAGGCGCGAACGAAACTCGTACTTGCCGATCTTCAGCGTGTCCGTGTCGGTGCTCGCCTGCATCTCAGCCTCCCGCGACCGCGACGATGATCTCGAGCCGGTCGCCGTCGTGCAGCGCCGTCGCCGCATGCCGCGCGCGCGGCACGACGTCGTCGTTGAGCGCCACGGCCGTCCCGTCGGGCCGCACGCCGAGCGACTCGAGGAGCGCGTCGAGCGTCGCCCCGTCCGCGATCATCCGCATCTCTCCGTTCACCGTGATCGTCATGGCGTTCGCTTTGTCAGCATAGCGCTCGGCATACCTGCCTCGCGTGCCCCCGCGCAAAGTCGATCCCCTCAGATACGTCGTCCTTGTTCATCGCGTTTGTCTACATCCCCGTGTAGACGGGGCCTTCGCCGCCTTGGGGTGGGACCCAGGTGATGATCTGGTAGGGATCCATGATGTCGCAGGTTTTGCAGTGGACGCAGTTCGAGAAGTTGATTTGCAGGCGGCCTTCGGCCGGCGCGCCGTCTTTTTTCGTGAACTGCGGCTCGTAGACGGCCGCGGGACAGAAGTACTTGCACGGGTTGCCGTACTCAACCGTGCACTTTTCCGCGCAGATGTTCGTGTCGGCGACGTGCAGGTGCGCCGGCTGGTCTTCGTCGTGCATCGTGCCGCTCTTGAAGACGTCGGTCACTTTGTCGAACGTCAGCTTCCCGTCGGGGACGACGCGGTGCGTCCGCTGCGTTGGGGTGAGTTCGCTGAGCTTCCTCATCCGCTCGTGGCCGTACTCGCCGGCGAGCTTGTCCTTGATCCCGAAGCCGCGTCCGCCGGTCATCAAGCTGAGCTGCGCGTTGACGAGCCCGCCCCATATCCCGCCGCCGAATCCTTGGTGGAAGTTGCGCGCGAGGTGCAGCTCCTCGTGCGCCCACGAGGCGAAGAACTTGTCCTGGTACGCCTTGAGCTTCTCCGCCGACGTGTCGTCGGCTTGCAGCGCATCGAAGATCGCTTCCGCGGCCATCATCCCCGACTTCAGCGCGAGGTGGATTCCCTTGAGCCGGAAGCCGTTGAGGAAGCCGGCCGAGTCGCCCACGATGCACAATCCGTCGGCGTAGAAGCGCGGCATCGCGTGCAGCCCGCCTTCCGGGATCGCTTTCGCGCCGTAGCGGATCATCTCGCCGCCCTCGAGCAGCGCGCGAACCGCGGGATGCAGCTTGAAGCGCTGGAAGTTGTCGTGCGGATCGGTCGTCGGGTCGGCGTAATCGAGCCCGGTGACGAGCCCGATGTCGATGACGTCGCCGGTCATCCCGTAGATCCAGCCGCCGCCGAACGTGTTCCAGAGCGGCGCGCCGAGCGTGTGGATCACGCTGCCCGCCGCGAGCCGGCCGGGAACCCGCCACAGTTCCTTGACGCCGACCGCGTAGACTTGCGGATCGCGGTCTTTGTCGAGCCCCAGCCGGGCGATCGCGGTCTTGCTCAGCGTTCCGCGCGGGCCTTCGCCGAGGACGACGACTTTCGCGGTGAGGTCCGGGCCGGGCTCGTAGTTCGACTTGTGCGAGCCGTCGTGCGCGACGCCTTTGTCGCCGACGCGCACGCCGACCACGCGGTCGCCTTCCCACAACAACTCTTGTCCCGGGAACGCCGGAAAGACGTCGACGCCGAGCTCTTCCGCTTTCGCCGCCAGCCACTTCGTGAGGTTCGAGAGCGAGGCGACGTACTTGCCGTGGTTGTTGAGCACCGGCGGAATGAACGGCGCTTTGATGCGTCCGCCGTTGGTGAGAAACCACAGCGCATCGCTGGTGACAGGCGTGTCGAGCCCGCCGGTGATGTCTTCGCCGGGGAAGAGCTCGGTGAGCGACTTCGGGTCGACGACGGCGCCGGAGAACCCGTGGTTCCCGATCTCGCCGCCCTTCTCGATCACCATGACGGCGAGCTCCACGTTCGCGGCTTTGGCGAGCTGCTGGAGGCGAATCGCGCCGCCGAGCGAGGCCGGCCCGGCCCCGACGAACAGGACGTCGACTTCGAGAGAATCGCGCTGAGGCATGACTCGCCGAGGTTCGCGGACCGGCCCTACGGCTCCCCGGCTCCGGCGTTCACGTCACCCTGAGCTTTCTGCGTCATCCTGAGCGTGTGGAAGGACGGCCAGCGCCGCCGTCACCGCGACGCGGTGGGCGGCGATGCGCACGTTCCACGGGCGCGGAAGCGGCGACTCGAACGTCAGCGCGGCCGGCGTCCCCCGGTACATGAGCGCAAGCGAGCCCGGCAGACCCGCGAACAGCTTCATCTCCGCTTCGTAGTCGACCAGCACGGTGCCGCGCGTGAGGCGGTAGAAATCCGCCGGATCGTGACCGGACGGCGCGCCCAGGTCGAACCGTTCGTCGAGGTCTTGCACCGGGACGCCGGCGTCGTCGAGCGCGCGCACGACGTGCGGCGAGAAGTGCGGCGCGAAGCCGGGCCGGAGCGGCTCGTAGACGTAGCAGCCGTCGGCTTCGTAGTCTTCGTGCAGGTCGAGCGCGAAGGCGAACCTGCGGTCGCGGTTGGCGGTGAGGACGGCGCGCGCTTCCGGCGTCGTCCCACCGCGCGAGAAGCTGCGGTTGACGTCGTCGCCGTCGGCGTTGAAGCGCGTCCCGGCGTGATAGCCGCTCGGGTTCAGACACGGCCAGATGCGATACGCGAAGCGCGCGTCGAGCAACCCGTCGCGCACGATGGACAGCAGCGCCCAGGGCGCGGCCGGCTCGTCGCCGTGTACACCGGCCGAGATCGAGATCGCCGGCGCGCTCGCGTCGCCGAGCTCGGCGATCAGCAGCGTGCGCGGTGCGCCGACGCAGGCGATCTCGCGCACCCGCACGCCGAGCGGACGCAGCGCGCGCCACGCCGCCGCGAGCTCCTCGTACGCGGGCGGGGGGGAGAACGCCACTACGGCAGCGGCGTGCCGTTGATCGCGGCGTCGAGCAGCTCGACGGGATGCGCGGCGCGCAGCGTCTCCCCGCGCTCGCGCAGGACCGACTGCATCTGCAGCGTGCAGCCCGGGTTCGCGCTGGCGACCAGATCCGGCGCGACGCTCTGCACGTTGTCGACCTTGCGGACGCCGATCTCGTGCGCCGACTTCGGCTGGAACAGGTTGTACGTCCCGGCGCTCCCGCAGCACTGGTCGCCGTCAGGGATCTCGAGCAGCTCGAGCTCCGGAACCGTGCGCAACAGCTGCCGCGGCTGCGTGCGGACGCGCTGCGCGTGCGCGAGGTGGCACGCGTCGTGATACGCGACCCGGAGCGGCATCGGCTTGCGCGGTGCGCGCGGTTCCAGCGTGGCGAGGAACTCGTTGATGTCGCGCACCTTCTCGGCGAAGGCCTCGCCGCGCGCGCGCCACCCGTCATCGGCGGCGAACAGCTCGCCGTACTGTTTGAGCGTCGAGCCGCAACCGGCCGCGTTGATCAGGATCGCGTCGACGCGCTCGCGCTCGAAGTGCGCGATCAGCGCGCGCGCAAAACGCTTCGCCTCTTCGGTGCGCCCGCTGTGCAGCGAGAGCGCGCCGCAGCAGCCCTGACCGCGCGGCACGACGACCTCGCAGCCTTCCGCGCTCAGCACGCGAATCGTCGCCGCGTTGACGTTCGGAAAGAACGCGCGCTGCACGCAGCCGGCAACCAGCGCGACGCGCGCGCGCGTCTCGCCCTTCGCCGGCGTGAACGGCGGCAACGCGCTGAACGACTCGCGCAGATTGATCGCGGGCGCCATCGCCGTGAGCTGCCGGAGCCGCGCCGGCAGCAGCTTGCCGAGCGGCCCCGCGGCGAGCCGCGTAAGGCCGAGCTTCGTTCCGAGCCACAGTCCCGGGATCAGCGCGCGCAGCCGCTTCGGATACGGAAAGACCGAAAACACGAACTCGCGGAAGGCGCGATCTTCGGCCGAGCGCGGCAGCTCCTCGACGCGCTCGCGCGTCGCCTCGATCAACAAATCATAGCGCACGCCCGACGGGCACGCGGTCACGCACGCCATGCAGCCCAGGCATGCGTCGATGTGGCCGCGCACGACCTCGTCAAGCGCGATGACCCCGTCGGAGACGCCCTTCATCAAGTCGATCCGCCCGCGCGGCGAGTCCATCTCCTCGCCCCACGACACGTACGTCGGACATGCCGGCAAACAGAACCCGCAGTGCACGCAGTCTGCCAGCAACGAGTCGTACGTTCGCGGGCCGGCTTCGATGGTGGAACTCGCCGGCCGAGTCTCGGTCACGTCGGGCATCTTCACGATCCTCGCCTATTCACCGCCCGCGACGCGCGGCCGCCGCGCTGGCCGCGGCACCGACGGCGACCCCGATGGCAACGCCGATCGCGATGCTGTGGAACACGAGGCCCAAGCCGGCTCCTAAAGCAATGCCGATACCGATGTAGTTCGTCGAGCGACGCATAGTCCTAAGTTTCCCCGAGCCCCTCGAAGCATGCGAGTGCGGTCCGCTTACTGACCCGCCCGAGACACACTTAGAGTCCGCCTACGAAGCGGCCGGGATTGCAGAGGCCGAGGGGGTCGAAGTTGTGCTTCAGCGCTTGCATCAGCGCGAACGACGGCGGGGGCGGGCCCCAGGCGTCGACCAAACCGCGCGCGGCAGTCGGGATCGCGTCGAAGACGACGTGGCCGCGGCTGTGCGTGCCGGCGGCGACGGTCGCGCGCAGGTCGCGGACGTGCCAGTCGGGCGTCGCGTCGGAGCCGCCGGCGAACGTTGCGTCGCTGAGCGCGTGCAGCGAGACGCCGAGCATCGGGTACGCGACCGGCACCGCCAGCGGTGAGGCGGGAATCGCGTTCGCCACGGTCGCGACGGGCTCGGAGGGCGGCGCGATGACGCGCAAGCGCCACGGGCCGTCGCGGCGCACCGCGCGCTCGCGCTGCTCGTATGCTTCGCGCTCGAGGTGGGTGAGTTCCGCGGCATCGGCTTCCGCGCCGGGGGCGATCCCCTCGAGCAGCGTGCGCATCTGCTCGGCGACGCCGGGCTCGGTGCCGACGAACGTCACCACCAGCGCGCGGTCGTTGTACAGCGCGACCGACTCCGGTTCCAATTTGCAGGCGATCAGCGCGCGCAGAACATCGTCGATCGGCGCCTCGTGCTCGAAGCGTAGCACGGCGGCGCGCGTGGACTTCGGAATCGGATAGAGCCGGAACGTCACCGTCGCGATCGCGCCCAGCGTGCCGAGCGAGCCGACCATCAGCTTCGGCAGATCGAACCCAGCGACGTTCTTCACCACCTTGCCGCCGCCGCGCGCGCGCACGCCGTCGGGCCGCACGATGCCGACGCCGACGATCAGATCTTTGGCGGTGCCGTAGCGCTGGCGGCGCCGGCCGTAGGCGTTCGTCGCGACGGTGCCGCCGACCGTTGCGCGCTCGCGGTCGGCGACGTCGAGCGGCAGCATCTGACCGTGCTCGGCCAGCACGCGATCGAGCTCACCGAGCGTCATCCCCGCTTCCACGGTGATCGTCTGGTCTTCGGGTGCGTAGTCGACGACCGCGTCGAGCGCGGTCGTGCGCACGACGGTGTCGAGCGCGCGCGGCGGGTTGCCGAGCTCCAAGTGCGTCGCGCCGCCGACGAACGCAAACGGCTTGCGCTCCGCGTGCAGCGCCCGCACGATCGCGGCGAGCTCCTCGATCGTGCGCGGCGTGACGACCTCGCGCGGCTCGACGCCCGCGACGCTGATCGCCGACATCAGCCGCGCCCGGCTTCGCCGCCGACTTCGGCCGGGTGCGCCACGTACGCGCCCGGCTTGTCGCCGCACAGCCTCGGCGTCGGAAACATCTTCTCCGGATTGAAGCGCCGTTCGGGATCGAATGCGGCGCGGACCATCTGCATCGTCTCGAGGTCGTCGGCGTTGAACTGCTCGCCGAGGTAGCACGCCTTGTCGTGTCCGACGCCGTGCTCGCCGGTCACCGAGCCGCCGTAGCGCAGGCAGACGCGCAAAATCTCGCCCGCGACCTGCTCCGCAATCTGCTCCTGGCCCGGAATCCGTCCGTCGTACAGCACCAGCGGGTGCAAGTTGCCGTCGCCGGCGTGGAAGACGTTCGCGATGCGCAGGCCGGAGCGTGCGCCGAGCGCGGCGATCTCGCGCAGCACGGGCGCGATGTCCTTGCGCGGGATCACGCCGTCCTGGACGTGGTAGTTCGGCGAGATGCGGCCCATCGCGGCGAACGCGGACTTGCGGCCCTTCCACGCCAGCGCGCGCTCCGCTTCGTCGCGCGGGGCGCGAATCTCCAGCGCGCCCGCCGCGCGCAGGTGGTCGTACGCGCGCGCGGCGGTCTCTTCGACTTCCGCATCGACGCCGTCGACGTCCATCAGCAGCAGCGCGCCGACGTCGAGCGACCAGTCGACGCCGGTCGCTTTGACGATCGCTTCGATCGCGAGCTGATCGCACATCTCGATCGCCGCCGGAACGATCCCCGCACCGATGATCCGCGAGACCGCGTCGCCGGCTTCGTCGGTCGACGGGAACGTTGCGAACAGCGTCTGCGTGCGCGCGGCGGTGCGCAGCACGCGCACGAGCACCTCGGTGACGATTCCGGTCATCCCTTCGCTGCCGACGACGACGCCGACCAAGTCGTACCCGAGCGCGTCCGGCTCGCCGGCGCGCGAGCCGAGCTGCACGACCTCGCCGTCCGGGAGCACCAGCGTGAGGCCGAGCACGTGGTTCACCGTGAAGCCGTACTTCAAGCAGTGCGCGCCGCCGGAGTTCTCCGCGACGTTACCGCCGATCGTGCAGACGCTCTGCGAGCTCGGATCCGGAGCGTAGTAATAGCCGTCGGCGGAGAGCGCGCGCGTGATGTCGAGGTTGATCACGCCCGGCTGCACGCGCGCGACGCGGTTCGGCAGGTCGACTTCGAGGATCTTCTTCATCCGCGACAAGCCGATCACGACCGAACCTTCGCTCGGCAGCGAGCCTCCGGAGAGCCCGGTGCCGGCGCCGCGCGGAACGACGGGCAGGTTCAGCTCGCGCGCCAGCTTCACGCACGCCGCGACTTCTTCGGTCGAACCGGGCAGCACGACGATCTGCGGGCGCACGCGATAGCCGAGCAACCCGTCGCACTCGTACGTGCGCAGCTGGCTCTCCGAGACGATCGCGTTCTTCGCGCCGACGATCAGCGCGAACTGCGCTTGCAGCGCCGCGTCGCCGAGCGCTTTGCGAACGTCGCCGGCCGTCGCGCTCACGACGCGGCGTGCTCTCTTGGGTGGAGCGGCTGCAGCGATTTCGCCTGCATGGCCTCACGGTACCCCACCCGGCGGAGCGGCGTCAACGTTTGGGATACCGCATGCCGTGGACAAGGGTGCATGCCTACCTCGATCAAAGGCCTCCTGAATGCCTCGCTTCTCCGCCAACCTTTCGTTCCTGTTCCAGGATCTGCCGTTCTACGACCGCCTCGACGCGGCCGCGGCGCACGGGTTCCGCGGCGTGGAGTACATGTTCCCGTACGACTACGAGGTCGCGCAGATCAAGCGGCGTCTCAAAGCGAACAAGTTGGAGCAAGTTCTGTTCAACTTGCCGGTCCTCGACGAGGTCGGATACGGCGGCTGGGTCGGTCTGGAATACCGTCCTTCGAAGCCGGTCCCCGAGACGTTCGCGTGGATCGGCACCGTTCGCACGCACGAGGTCGCAGCACCGTAACAATGTCCGCGCAACCGCTTCCGACGATCGGCTTCATCTGCCTGGGCATCATGGGCAAGCCGATGGCCCGCAATTTGCTGAAGGCCGGCTACTCGCTGACCGTCTCGAACCGCTCGCGCGGCTCGGTCGACGAGCTCGTCGCCGACGGCGCAAACGCCGGCACGACGCCGCGTGACGTCGCCGTGCGGAGCGACGTGGTCATTACGATGCTGCCGGACTCGCCCGACGTCGAATCGGTCGCGCTCGGCGACGACGGAATTATCAGCGGTATCCGAGACGGCGCGCTGTGGATCGACATGAGCACGATCGCGCCGGCGACGACCAAACGCGTGGCGGACGAGCTCGCGAAGAAAGGCGTCACCTCGCTCGACGCGCCGGTCAGCGGCGGCGAGAAGGGCGCGATCGACGCGGCGCTCTCGATCATGGTCGGCGGGAGTGACGAGGCGTTCGCGCGCGCGAAACCGATCTTCGAGGCGCTCGGGAAGAACATCGTGCACGTCGGCGCGCTCGGCGCCGGACAGGTCACGAAAGCGTGCAACCAGATCGTGGTCGGGGTGACGATCGAAGCGGTCGCCGAAGCGCTCGCGCTGGCCGAAGCGGCAGGCGTCGATCCGGCGAAGGTGCGCGCCGCGCTGCTCGGCGGTTTCGCGCAGAGCAAGATCCTCGACGTCCACGGCCAGCGCATGATCGACCGCACCTTCAACCCGGGTTTCAAATCCAGACTGCACCGCAAGGACATGAACATTGCGGCGAACGCGGGCGACGAGCACGGCCTGAACCTCGACGCCGCAAAGCTCGTGCGCGCGCATTTCGACGAGCTGATCGCGCGCGGGGACGGCGAGCGCGACCACAGCGCGCTCCGCCTGCGCTATCACACGCCGGCGGCGGTCTCGGGCTCCTCGTAGCCGCGGCTCGCGAGCGCGCAGCGCCGGGCTGCCTCTTCACCGAAACGCTCGAGCTGTCGTGGCGAGAGCGCCGCGAGCTGGCCCAGCGTGCGCACGCCGAGCAATCGCAGGCGCAGCGCGATGCCGTCGTCGAGCGCGAGCAGCTCCAGCGGCGCGTCGGCGACGAACGCCGCTTCGCGCCCGGGGAGGCACACCGCATCGGCGGCGCGGTGCGTGGCGACGTAGGCGACGAAGCGGTTGGGGCCCGCGCCGCAGCGCACGGCGAGGCCCGTTGCGTGCAGGCGATCGCGTACGCGCGTGAACCAGTGCTCAGGCGCCTGCGCCGGGGACAGCGTCAGGAAGGCCAGCCCCGGACCGCCGTCCGCGACCGCGCCGGGGAGCGCCTGCAGCAGGACGAGGACGCGCCGCCACGCCACCGCGGCGCGTACCGGATCATCCAGCGCCACCACCGCCCGCGGCGCAAGCCGGACGGTCTCCCGTATCGACATCCCCGGCCGCACGCCGGCGGCCTCGACCCGAGCGGTCGCTTCGAGCACGCGCCTTCGGCCGAACCGTTCGACCAGGACGGCCGGGGCGTCAGCCCCCGGAACGCGCCTGAGCGCGGCCGCGAGCCGGAAGCACGGCAGCCGGATGCCGACGATCACCAGCCCCACCCCGGGCAAGTGCATTCCATGGGACCGTCATGGTATCGAACATATGTTCGATGCGCAAGAGGAAGGGCCGCTACTCAGCGGTCCAGCTCAAGAGCTCGCGCCGGCTCTCCTTCGGGAAGCGGGCCTTGGTCTTGATCGCCTCCAGGTAGCGCCGCTTGCCGGCCCGATTACCCTTGCCGATCAGGACGGCGCCGACGAAGCGGTCGTCGAGGAAGTAGAGCGCGCGGTACCAGCCCTTGTCCTTCTCGACGTGCATCTCGGTCTCGATGTCGTCGCGGTACTCGGGCGAAAGGCCGAACTGCGTGATCGTCTGCCCGCTGAAGACCAGCGAGCTGTACTCCGGGACGGTGTCGAAGATCTTCCGCTCACCGCCGTTCGCGTATGCGGCCATGTTGTGCGCCGCGAGCTTGCCGTGCGCGCCGGCGCTGTTCCAGGTTCCCATTCGGTAGTGCTGTTCCGCGATCGGGTCGTAGAACTCGGCCGCGTCACCGGCGGCGAAGATCCCTGGAACGTCGGTTTCGAGATGCTCGTCGGTGATGATCCCGGTGCGCGTTCGAATCGGCGTTCCTTCACACAGTTCCATGTTGATGGTCAGGCCGAGCCCGATGCCGACCAAGTCGGTCTCGATCGTTTCGCCGCTGGTGGTCACGAGCTTCGATACGGCGCCGTTCGAGCGCACGAGCTCGCGCACTTCTTCGCCGAAGTGCAGGTGTACGCCGTCGGCGCGCGCGGCGTCGTGCAACAGCTCGCCGGCCATCTCGTCCAGCATGCGGCGCAAGAAACGCGGCCCGCGAATCAGCCAGTGCGTCTCGACGCCGCGCGAGACGAACGCTTCCGCCAGCTCGTAGGCGATGAACGAGCCGCCGACCGCGACCGCGACCTTCGCCGTCTCGAGCGCGTGCGAGATCGCCTTCGTGTCGTCCATGTACTGGAAGTTGTAGACGTTGCCGGCGCCGAGCGCGCCGGGCGCGGTGGACGGGTTCGGACGGCCGCCGGTCGCGAGCAAGAGCGCGTCGAACGGTTCCTCGCGCCCGTTCGCCACGACGGTCTTCTCGGCGACGTTCAGCGTGTCGACGCGGGTCGAGAGCCGCAGGTCGATGTTGAGCTTCTGGTGCCAGGCGACGTCGCGCATGATCACTTTTTGCTCGGTCACCTGCTTGCGCAGCATCGGCGGCAGCGCGATCCGGTTGTAGAGACAGTACGGCTCGTCCGCGAAAAGGACGATGGAACAAGCAGGATCGGCCTTGCGGAGCTGCTCCGCACAGGTCGTTCCTGCAAACCCGTTCCCGACGATCACGTACCGACGCTCAGCCACGATACTCTTTCAATACATGAACCCCAGGCTTGTGAACCTGCTGGCAAGCTTCATCCGAGGCTCGAGCGACTACACGCTGGCGCGGCTGGAGTTCTGCGTGCGGTTCGAGGGGCGGCCGGCGCCGCCGGTCCTCGACCGGCTTCCCGACGCCTCCGAGGCGACGCTGCGCGCGCGCTGGGACGGGATCGAGGAGCAGCTGGCGGCGATCCGGGCCTTCGTGAAACAGGTGGAATCGGGATCGGGTACGGATCAGCGTACCGACCCCGCGTTCCGCTGGCTGCGCCGGACGGTGCGCGAGCTCGACCAATACGCACGCGCGCTGCGCTGGGTTCTCACCGTCCATGGCGGGGACGCCGCGCCGTAGGAGAGACGGAGCACATGGATTCTTTCTTCAACCGGGCGATGGAGCAGGCGAAGCAGCTCCAGCAGATCGCCGCCGATGCGATGCAAAAGGGCTACGAGCAGGCGACGCCGCTGGTGCAGCAGGGCGTCGCGAAGGCGCAAGAGCTCCAGAAGACGCTCATCGAGCAGACGCCGCACCTCACCGCCGCGGCGCAAGAGCAAGCCAACGCGGCGATGCAGCACGCGGGCGCGTTCATCGCCACCGGCAAGACCGTTCTCGAAGCCGGCACCGCGCAGGCGCAGCAGCTCCTCTCGATCTTCGCCGATCAGGCGCGCAAAGCGGCCGACGCGACGTTCAGCGCCGTGCAGTCCGCGACGCAGAAATCCGCGCCGGGGACGCCGCCGACTCCACCGCCACCGCCCCCGCCGCCGCCGGAACCGCCGAAGCCGCCGGGCTCGACGTACTAGCCGCTTCGACCGCAAAACGGACGAACGCGTCGAGCGCGCCGGCGCGTTCGTCCAGATACTCCAGCGCGCGCGGCGAGCCGGTCGCCTCGTAATGACGCCGCAACAAATCGCGCAGCCGCGCGCGTGAGACTTCGTCGAGCGCGTGCGCGACCAGCGGCGTCGGGCCGAGCCGGGCCGCGTGCTCGCGCAGCACGAACAGCTCGCCGCCGGTCATCCCGCTCACCAAGTTGCGGCCCGTCGCGCCGAGGATCACGACGGTCCCTTTCGTCATGTACTCGCAGGCGTGGTCGCCGGCGCCTTCGACGACGATCGTCGCGCCGCTGTTGCGCACCGCGAGCCGCTCGCCCGCCGCACCGCGCACGAACGCCTCGCCGCCCCGCGCGCCGTAGAAGCACGCGTTGCCGACGGCCGGCTCGTCGGCGCTCCCGGCGCCGCGCACGATCAGAATCCCGCCGCTCATCCCTTTGCCGGCGCCGTCGTTCGCTTCTCCGTCGAGCTCGAGCGTCAGCGGCACGGTGATGAACGCGCCGAAGCTCTGTCCCGCGCTGCCGCGATAGCGGTACGCCGCCGGACCGACGTGCTCGCCGCGCGCTTTGCGCACGACGGCGTCGTACGCGAGCCGCGCGCCGACGGCGCGGTCCGCCGGCGTGATGCGCTGCGTCTCGCCGGGGACCGCTTCGTCGTCGAGGTGCGCTTCGTCGGTCCGCGCGAAGTCGACGGGCGCGCGCGTCTCCGGCAAGCGCAGCAGCTCGTCGAGGTCGATCCCCTGCGCGCGGTCGTAGCGCGGCCGCACCAGATCGCCGCGGCCGCGAATCTCCGCGAGCGAACGCGCGCCGAGCGCGGCGAGCCGCCGGCGCACGTCGCGCGCGACGAAGCGCAGGAACGTCTCCGCGTCCTCCGCCGAGCCGGGGAACTTTCCGCGCAGCGCGGCGTCCTGGGTCGCGATCCCGACCGGACAGGTGTTCTGATGGCATTGCCGCGCGTAGATGCAGCCCAGCGCGACCAGCAGCGCGCTGCCGAACGCGAACGCGTCGGCACCGAGCATCGAGGCGAGCACGACGTCGCGGCCGGTCTTGAAGCCGCCGTCGACGCGGATCGCGACGCGCCCGCGCAGCCCGTTCGCCACCAGCGTGTGGTGCGTCTCGATGAGCCCCAGCTCCCACGGCAAGCCCGCGTGCTTGATCGAGCTGAGCGGCGAGGCGCCGGTGCCGCCGTCGTGGCCGGCGACGTGCACGACGTCGGCGCGCGCCTTCGCGACGCCGCTCGCGACGTACCCAATCCCCGACTGCGCGACCAGCTTCACCGCGATCTTCGCCCGCGCGTTCGCCCGGCGCAGATCGTAGATCAACTGCGCGAGATCTTCGATCGAGTAGATGTCGTGGTGCGGCGGCGGCGAGACGAGCGACTGTCCCGGCGCGGCGCCGCGCAGCAGCGCGATCTCCGCGGTCACCTTGAAGCCGGGAATCTGCCCGCCTTCGCCGGGCTTCGCGCCCTGCGCGATCTTGATCTCCAGCTCGCCCGCCGTCGCGAGATAGTCGGCGGCGACGCCGAACCGCGCGGAGGCGACCTGCTTGATCGTGTTCAGCGTGCGCGCCGGATCCTCGCCGCCCTCGCCGCCGTTGCTGCGCGCGCCGGCCCGCTTCGCACCGAGCGCGATCGCTTCGTGGGCCTCGGGCCCGAGCGCGCCGAGCGACATCGCCGCGGTCACGAAGCGCTTGAGTATCTCTCCTTCGGGCTCGACTTCTTCGAGCGAGATCGGCTCGCCGAGCGCGACCGGCTCGACAAGGTCGCGCAGCGCGATCGTCTCGCGCTGCTCGAGCGCGTCGGAGAGCGCGAAGAACGCGGCCTCGTCGCGCGCGACGATCGTCTTGCGCAAATTCTTCAGCAGCGAAGGATCGAAGGCGTGCCGCACGCCGTCGCGCCGGAAGCGAAACAGCCCGCGCTGCGGCGGCTCGCCGCCTTGCAGCGCCAGCGCGTCCCACGCGCGCAGGTCCGCTTCGAGCTCGTCGAACCCGAGCGCCTGGACATGCACCGCCATTCCCGGGAAACACGCGCTGACGACCTCGTGCTTGAGCCCTAGCGTCTCGAACGTCTGCGCGCCGACGTACGAGCGGAGCGTGCAGATGCCCAGCTTCGCGAGCACCTTCACCAAGCCGGCGCGCAGCGCGTCGAGGAACGGCGTCGCGTCGCCGCTCTCGGCGAGGGCGGCGCGCGCGCCGAGCCACGGCGTGACGACGTTCGCGCCGGCCGCGATCAGCGCTGCGCAGCCGTGCGCGTCGCGCGCGAACCCGTCGCACGCCGCGATCGACGCCTGCATGCGCAAGCCGGCTGCGGTGAGCCGCTGGTGGATCGTGCCGGCCGCGAGGATCGCCGGGACCGGCAGCGCGGCGGTGCGATCGTCGAGCACGAGATACGTCGCGCCTTCACGGACGGCGCGCTCCGCTTCCGCGGCGATCTGCAGCAGCCGCGCGCGCAATCCGTTTGCGGCGCAGTCGAGCGCGATGCGGTGCGGCACGAGCCGCGCGTCGAACGACAATTCGTCGAACGTCAGCTCGTCGAGGATCGCCGTCTCGATGGTGACGATGCTCGCGGGCGCGGGAACGTCGCCGTTCGTGTCGCCGCTCCCCACCCACGCGCGCACGTCGAAGACGAACCCTTCGCGCAGCGCGTCGATCGGCGGGTTCGTGACCTGCGCGAAGCGCTGGCGCAGGTACTCGGTGACCGGCATCCGGCGCTCCAGGAACGGCAGCGCCGCGTCGTCGCCCATCGACCAGACCGGCTCGCCGCCGGCGGCGAGCGGCGCGACGACGCCGGCGATCTCGTCCTTCGTGTAGCCGAAGCGAACCAGATCGCGCCGCAACGTTTCTGTGTCCACTTCGCGCGGCGTTTGGTTCGCCGGCGTCTCGAAGCGCCACGAGGCGACCGTCGCGCGGAAGTCGGCGTTTTCGCGCCGCAGCGCGCGAAACGCGTCCGGCCGCACCAGCTCGCCGGTCGCGAAGCGCACGACGAGCCGTTCGCCCGGACCCAGGCGGCCGCGCTCGACGATCGGGTCGCCGCCGAAGTCGACCACCCCCGCTTCGGAGGCGGCGAGGACGGTGCCGCCGGCGGTGCGGCACCAGCGCAGCGGGCGAAAGCCGCTGCGGTCGAGCGCCGCGCCGACGCGGTCGCCTTCGGCGAAGACGATCGCCGCCGGACCGTCCCACGGCTCGACGGTCGGCACGTGCGCGTCGTAGTAGGCCCGCAGGCGCTCGTCGTCGTCGATCGCGGGCGAGAGCATCAAGTCGACCGCTTCGTCGACGCGGTAGCCGGCGCCGACCATCGCGTCGAGCGCGACGTCGAACTCGAGCGAGTCCGACGCGCCGCGCGGCGAGACGACGCCGCGCGCGCGCATCCAGGCGCGGTTCCCCGTGATCGTGTCGATCTCACCGTTGTGCGCGACGATCCCGAACGGCTGCACGAGCCGCCAGCTCGGCGCGGTGTTGGTGCTGAAGCGCTGGTGAAACACGGCGAAGCGCGAGACGCACGCCGGCTCGCGCAGGTCGGCGAAGTACGCGCCCAGCTCGCTCGAGGAGAGCAGACCTTTGTAGACGACGGTTTGCGGCGAGGCGCTGACCAGCGTCGCGACGTCGCCTTCCTCGCGCAACGCGCGGATGACGGCGCGGCGCACCGAGCGCATCCGCTCGCGTGAGTTGCCCGGCCCGACGTCGACCAGCAGCTGCTCGTACGCCGGCGCGCTCGCGCGCGCTTGCGCGCCGAGCACCTCGGGATCGACCGGCGGGACGCGCCAGCGCATCGGCTTGACGCTCTCCATGCGGATCGCGTGCTCGATCTTCGCGCGCATCGCCGCCGCGAGGTCCTCGTCGAGCGGAAGAAAGACGCAGACTGCCGCCAGATGCTGCTCGGGGACGCGCACGTGCGCGGCGGCGAGCTCGCGCTGCAGCAGCGCGCGCGGGGTTTCCAGCAGGATCCCAGCGCCGTCGCCGGTGCGGCCGTCGGCGGCGCGCGCGCCGCGGTGCTCCATCGCACCGACCGCGCGCAGCGCGAGCTCGACGATCCGGTGCGAGGGCTTGTTGGACAGGTCGGCCAGGAACCCGACCCCGCAGGCGTCGTGCTCTTCGGGCAGCATCGGAGTCCCAACCATAGGCCATCGCGCGCCGCCTGTCATTGTGCAAACGGCGAACGAATCGGCTCAGCGGCGTTTCTTGCGCGGGCTGTGGGCGACGATCACGGTCCGCCGCACGCTGGAACGAAGTTGCGCGTCGACGGGAGGCTGCGCGGAAAGAGTCTTCTTCGCGGTGCGCTTCCAGTGCAGGCCGCGCGCGTCGAGCCGGACGTCGCGCCCTTGGCACCGCGCGGCGGCGACCACCTTCGCGAGCGCGTGCATGTCGGCTTCGCCGGCGACGTGCAGGTCGTGAACGTCGACGACGACGGTTGCGCCGCCCAGCCCGGCCAGCCCGCGCTCGTGCGTGCTGAACGCCGCGACCAGCTCGGCGTCCAGAACGCCGATCAATCGCATGACCACCGGAGCGGGAACGGGCTGACTCTGGGGTGCGTACACGGTGACTCCTTACTGCGGTGTACACCGAATGTACGCTCGTCTGCTGGGAACGGTTCAGGTCGAACGTGAGAATTCGCTGAGAAAGTGGGTTCGGCAAAGCCGAACCCTTCGCGGTCCTCGCTACGCTGCGGTCCGCCCGCCAACGAGGGCTAGGGCGACCATCATGCGGTAGCCGACGTCGAGCGCGCGCTCGTCCACGTCGAAGCGCGCGTTGTGGTGCGGGAACGAGGTCGCCTCGCCGCCGCGCGAGCCGACGATGAAGTACGCGCCGGGGCGCGCCTCCTGCATGAACGACATGTCCTCGGCCCACATCACGATGTCGTGCTCGACCACGTTCGTCGCGCCCAGCTCGCGCCGGCCGACCGCGCGCACCAGATCGTTCATCTCACGTGAGTTGACCGTCGGCGGGTACGACCAGTGGTAGTCGAAGTCGTATTCAAAACGCATCGACTCGGCGAGTCCTTTGAGGATGCGCTCCATCCGCTCGGGCATCGACTTGCGGACCCACGGGTCGAACGCGCGAACCGTTCCCCGCATCTTCGCTTCGTCGGGGATGACGTTGAACGTCGTCCCGCTGACGAACTGGCCGACCGTGATCACCGCCGGGTCCTTGGGCGCGATCTCGCGCGAGACGATCGTCTGCAGCATCGTGACCAGGTACGCGCCGGCCGTCACCGGGTCGACCGCGAGCTGCGGCATCGCGCCGTGCCCACCTTTGCCGCGCACCGTCAGATCGAACTCGTCGGCCGAAGCGAAGAACGCACCGTCGCGCACGCCGATCTTCCCGACGTCGAGGCCGCTGTAGAGATGAAGCGCGAAGGTGCGGTCGACGTGCGGATCCTCGAGCGCGCCGTCGTCGATCATCTTCTTCGCGCCGGCGTGGCCCTCTTCACCTGGTTGGAAGCAAAAGACGAGCGTCCCGGGAACCTCGGCCCGCCGCGCCGCCAGTGCTCGCGCGGCGGCGAGCAGGATCGAGACGTGCCCGTCGTGCCCGCACGCGTGCATCACGCCCGCGCGCTGCGAGCGGTACGGCACCTCGTTCAGCTCGGTGATCGGCAGCGCGTCCATGTCCGCGCGCAGCAGCGTCACCGGCCCCGGCTGGCCGCCGACCAACGTCCCGAGGACACCTGTGACGCCGATCGCGGTGCGAACCTCGTCGAGCCGAAGTTTTCCCAGCTCCTCGGCAACGAACGCCGCGGTCTCGTGCTCGACCATCGAGAGCTCCGGCGCGGCGTGGAGCCGCCGCCGGGTTGCGACAAGATCGTCATGGGGGATCGCGGTCGTGGTCATGAGCCGCTCTTTCGCGACGGGTCAGCCAGCTCCCGACACGGCGTCCGGGGCCGGAGAAGCGCAACCGCCCGGCGTGTCGCGGCCTTGCAGCGAGCAGTCGGACCAGGAGACTCCCGTTTCATGACCCCGGTAGCCGCTCAAGCCTGCACCGCCACCACCACGCTCAAGGTCGAGGAGCGCGCCGTCCACGCTGCGTTCACGAGCACGCTGTACGGCGCGGCCGGAACCGCATGTTCGCCGACGCTTGAGACGCTCGGCCGAAGCGCGGGCAAGGCCTACGCCGCCGTCCTTTGCGAGCCCGAATCGCGCGCCGCCTGGACGATGTTCGTTCAATCCGTCTTTGCCTTTCTCGACGAGCTCGACGCCGGCGTCGGCATCGCGCTCGACCACGCCGCCGCCCGCTCACGCCACGAGCTGCGCGACATCATCTACGAAAACGCCGACCTGCTCGCATCCGACCAGGCGCTGACGAACGCGCGTTAGACGGTCCCGCTCAGGCCGCCGCGTCGACATCGGTCAACGCGAAATCGTCGCCCTTGTAGAGCAGCCGCTGGCGGCGGTTCTTCGCGACGAGGGCTGACGTGTCAAGGACCATCTCAATGCGGAAGTCCGCGGTCGTCGTAGAGCCAACTATCCGGATCAGCCTCGTGAAGCGTCGGCAGTTCGGCAACCTCGCGAACGATTTGGCGAACGTCGGCCAGGATTTGCTGCACCGAATCCTTGCGGCGCTTGCGCCCCACCGGCGCGGCCTTGCGGCCGTGGCGCGAGGCCGTGGCACCCTTCTTCTTCCGTGTCATCTTGCAGAACTATACCACCCTCGCCGGGGACGACTAGGGGCGGCGGCAGGAGCGCCGGGCGGGGACGCGTGAGATTCGGTGATGGCGCTTTCGTCCTATGCTCACGGGGCGAGCCCCGTTCCCCTCCTCGGCGAGACGATCGGCGACAACCTCGACCGAATCGCGCGGAGGTTTCCCGAGCACGACGCGGTCGTCTCGGTTCACCAAAGCCGCCGGCTGACGTACGCGGAGTTTGTTGCCGAGACCGACCGGCTCGCGAAGGGCTTCATCGCGGCGGGGGTCGCGCACGGCGAGCGCGTCGGGATCTGGTCGCCCAACTCGCTGGAGTGGGTCCTCGCGCAGTACGGCACGGCGAAGGCGGGCGCGATCCTGGTCAACGTGAACCCGGCGTACCGGCTCTCCGAGCTCGAGTACGCGCTGCGCCAGAGCGGTGTGAGCACGCTGATCGTGCTCGACCGCTACAAGACCAGCGAGTACCTCGCGATGGTGCGCGAGGTGCGCGCCTCGCTGCCGGCACTGCGCGAGGTGGTGATCGTCGGCGAGAGCGAGCCGCTGGCCGGCGAGATCTCGTGGGACGAGTACGCCGAGCGCGGCGGGCGCTGCGGCGACGCGCTGCTCGCCGAGCGCAAAGCGCGCTGTCAGTTCGACGAACCGATCAACATCCAGTACACCTCGGGGACGACCGGCTTCCCGAAAGGCGCGACGCTCTCGCACCACAACATCCTCAACAACGGCTTCTTCATCGGCGAAGGCTGCCGTTACACCGAGCGCGACCGCGTCTGCATCCCGGTGCCGTTCTACCACTGCTTCGGAATGGTGCTCGGCAACCTGGCCTGCACGACGCACGGCGCGGCGATCGTGATCCCGAACTGGACGTTCGACCCGCAGCTCACGCTCGAGGCCGTCGTCAAAGAGAAGTGCACTTCGCTCTACGGGGTCCCGACGATGTTCATCGCTGAGCTCGCGCTGCCCGGCTTCAAGGAGTTCGACCTTTCGACGCTGCGCACCGGGATCATGGCCGGCTCACCGTGCCCGGTCGAAGTCATGAAGCGCGTGCAGAGCGAGATGCACATGCCTGAGGTGACGATCTGCTACGGGATGACCGAGACCTCGCCGGTCTCGACGCAGACGATGACCGACGACCCGCTCGAGAAGCGCACCGCGACGGTCGGCCGCGTCCACCCGCACATCGAGGTGAAGATCGTCGACGCCGACGGAAAGATCGTCGGCCGCAACACGCCGGGCGAGCTGTGCACGCGCGGCTACAGCGTGATGCTCGGCTACTGGGAGAACGCGGAGGCGACCGCCGGCGCGATCGACGCCGCGCGCTACATGCACACCGGCGACATTGCGACGATGGACGACGACGGCTACGTCAACATCAGCGGCCGGATCAAGGACATGGTGATCCGTGGCGGCGAGAACGTCTACCCGCGCGAGATCGAAGAGTTCTTGTACACGCACCCCGCGATCAAGGACGTGCAGGTGATCGGCGTCCCCGACGAGCGCTACGGCGAGGAACTGTGCGCCTGGATCGTGCTGAACGAGGGCGCGCAACTCACCGCCGACGACGTGCGCGAGTTCTGCAAGGGCCAGATCGCCCACTACAAGATCCCGCGCTACGTCACGTTCGTCGACGGCTGGCCGATGACGGTCAGCGGCAAGGTTCAGAAGTACAAGATGCGCGAGGAGTCGATCGCGAAGCTCGGACTCGAGGACGCCGCGAAAATCGCCACCGCGTAGCGCCGACCGGCGTCAGCCGTTCCCGGCCTCGCTTCCGCCGCCGCCGCTGGCGCTCGCTTTGCGCCGGCCGCGGCGCGGCTTGGCGACCTTCGCCGTCACCGACTCCACGACGGCCGCGCCGCTCTCGAGCAGCTGTCCGGCTTGTTCGAGGACCGTCCCGGCTTTGCGCGCCCCGCGCGTCGCCGTCTTCACGGTCTGCGCGGCAGTTTTCGCGATCCCGCCCGCGGCTTTGCGCGCTCGGCCGGCGGCCTTCGTCGTCGCGCCGGCGGCCTTTTCCACGCCCTCGGTCGCGTACGAGACGGGGCTCTTCTTCCGCGAGGTGCTCTTGCGCGCGGTACTCTTCTTCGCGCCGCCCCGCTTCGCGCCGCCCTTCTTTGCACGGCCCTTCTTCTCGCCGCCCCGCTTTGCGCCGCCCTTCTTCGCGCCGCCCTTCTTCGATGAGCCCTTTTTCGCGCCGCCTCGCGTTGCGCCGCCCTTTTTCGCCGCACCCTTGCGCGACCCCGCGGCCTTCTTGCGGCCGCCTTTTGCTGCTGCCATAACGACGAATCCCTTCCGCTCGAAGCGATGGAACGTTGGTCGTACACTTCCCATCGTGCGGCGCAAACAAACGAAAAGCCCGCCGCAACCTGGGTCGCGGCGGGCCTTCCCATGGCGCCACGCGTTCACGCGTGAGCCTCGGCGTTACGCCGAAGCCTTTAGTGCGGCTTTCTCCGCACCCCGCTGATCGTTCCGGACGTCGTGGTCACGGTGACGTTCACGCCGACCGAGCCGCCGTGGTTGTCGCTTACGACGATGGTGCACGACCCCGCGGCGACCGCGGTGACCGTGAACGTCGCGCTGGGTCCGGTCCCGGATGCCGGAGAGAACGTCGCGATCCCGCCGCAGTTGCCGCTGCTGGCGTTGAGCGGGCCGGTGTAGTTGTTCTCGGTGACCGTGAACTGCGCCGACGAGCCCGCGACCGTCAGCGAGATCGAGACCGCGCTCCCGCCGATGGGGGCCGGAACCGGCGTCGGCGTCGGCGTGGGAGTCGGTGTCGGCGTGGGAGTCGGTGTCGGGGTGGGAGTCGGCGTCGGGGCGGCCGGGGTCGGCGTCGGCGTCGGCACTGCCGTGCCGGTGTTGAACGGCGGCGGGTTCGTGCTGCTCCCGCCGCAGCCGACAACGAGCGCGGCCGCTGCGACCATCAGCGCCGTCGCGAGCACGCTGCGATCGCGCACGTGTCTATCTCTGTTCGCGCGCATCTCAGTACACCAGCTTTCCGATGCGGCCCGGCGTCGCCGGGGCCGAGCCCGGCTCGCAGAACCAGATGGAGCCGTCCGGAGCGGTGGCGATCCCCTGGAGCGCGAGGCCGCTCACCGGTGACGGGAAGTCGATCACCGTCCCGGTGGTGGTGATGCGGCCGATCTTGTCGACGACCGAGAGCGGCTGCCCTTGCTCGGTGAACCACAGCGCGCCGTCCTGCCCGACCGTGATCGACCAGGGCGCGCCTTGTTGCGTCGGCACCGGGAACTCGCCGGTGACCGAGAACGAGTTCGGCGAGAGCCGCCCGATGTTGCCGCGGCCGTTCTCGGTGAACCAGAGGTTGCCGTCGGGCCCGCGCACGATGTCCTGCGGGCTGCTGGTGGCGGTCAGCGAGATCTCGCTCTGCGGTGTGAACAGGTCGTGGACGCGGCCGATCTTGTCCACGAGCTGCTCGGTGTAGTACAGGTTGCCGTCCGGCGCCGTCGCGATGCCGAACGGCCCGGCGCTCGCGGTCGGGACGCTGGTCTCACCGGCTTGCGAGCCGTTGTAGCTGACGAACCCGACGCGGGAGCTGCCGTGGGCGACGTACCAGATGTTGCCGTCGCCGCGGTCGACGAGCCCAAACGGCTGATCTGCCGGCGGCGGCGCGAAGAGCGTACTGAACTCGGTAATCGTCCCGGTCGTCGTGATCTTCGCGATCTTATTCGCCGTTGCACCCGACTCCGTGAACCACAGATTGCCGTCGCTCGCGCCGATGATATGCGGGCCGACGCCATTCGGCGCATCGAACGCGTTCGGGGTCGGCACCGGGAACTCGGTCACCACGCCGGCCGGCGTGATCCGCGCGACCGCGTTGCCGGGCTGCTCGGTGAACCACATGTTCCCGTCACTCCCGGCCGCGATGTAGCGCGGCTTGTTCGCCGAGGTCGGGATCGAGAACTGGTAGATCGTCGGCTTCGGGGTGAACGCGGTCGACACGGGCGCTAACCCGGTTCCGCTCGCGACGACGGTCGCGGTCGGGCCGGCGGGCAGACCGCTGTTCAGCGTCCCGCCGTTGTAGGTGAGCGTCGCGGTCGTCGCCGAGTTGGGCAGGTTGTTCGTGGACAGCGACAGCGTGCCGCTGTTCGTCGAGTCGCTGACCGCCAGATGGATCGGAACGCTGTAGTCGCCCGGTCCGACGATCGTGTTGCCGTCGGCGTCGCGCGCCGCGACGTTGACGTTGACGGTTGCCGGCACGCCGGCGTTCGGCGCGGCGTTGCTCAGCGAGATCGTCACCGATGCGACGACGCCGTTCAGCACGGCGTTGACGGTGTTCGTAGCGCCGCTGACGATCGTTTGCGTCACCGAGGCGCGGCTCAGGACGTTGCCCTGTCCGTTCTGGTCGTCGTAGGTCTGGAACACGAACGTGTCGGTCCCGATCGGCGCGTCGATCGTGATCGTGGTGGCGGGAGCGTTCAGGTACTGCGGCGTGCCACCGTTCACGGAGACGGAGACGCTGCGAGCGGTCGGCGGAACGTATCTGGGACTGCGCACCGACGAGGTGACGGTGCCGGTGTTCCAGTGCATCGTAAAGGTCACGCTCGCCATCGTGCTGTGCGACGGAGCGACGTTGGCCGGAGGCGTTGCCGAGGAGCCGCCGCCGCCGGAGCAGCCGGCGGCGAGAACGGCGATCGCGCACGCGCCGAGCAGGCGCGTTCGGAAACGCGAAACGCGAAGATGACTCAAGGCCGCAAGGCCCATACGCATATCTCCTCTGTCGGAGGGCTCGGGAACGGTAAGGATCGTGCGCGTCACCCGCTTCGCGCGGCGAGCGGCCTCGTCTGTGGGGACGACCGTGTCGTCCGCTCGGACGTGAGAGGTTGGGAACGGACGCGCCGTTTCCTTGCTCGGTAGGGGCGCGAACGGGCACTTTGTAGATTGGCGAACGGCCGCTTTACCTACCGACCCGACCAAAACCGCAGGAGTCCCCGGTTCCGGCGCGCGAGTATCCGCGGTTCTCACTATTCTTCCGGGCCAGGGGACCGACTCGATGGCGAAAACGACGGCCGCGCGGGGGCGCGAGCTCGACCGCGCCGGTCTGAGCGACGAGCAGCTCGTCGCGATGCTTCGCAACATGCTGCTGCAGCGCCAGCTCGACAACCGCGGCTTTCAATTGAACCGGCAGGGGAAGATCCCGTTCGCGCTCGGCTCCGAGGGCCACGAGGGGGTTCAGGCCGGCGCCGCGATGGCGTTCAAGCGCGGCGCCGACGTGCTGGTGCCGTATTACCGCGACCTCGGGCTCGCGCTCGGAGTGGGGATGACCCCATTCGAGATCCTCTCCTCGCTCTTCGCGCGCGAGACCGACCGCTCGATGGGGCGCCAGTTTCCGAACCACTACACGAACCACGATCTCGGCGTGCTCTCCATCTCTTCGATCATCGCGGGCCACTGCACGCACGCGGTCGGCGTCGCCGCCGCCTTCAAGTACCGCGGCGAGAGCGGTCGCGCGGTGCTCGTCTCGAACGGCGAGGGCGCGACCTCGCAAGGCGAATGGCACGAGTCGGTCAACTACGCCGCCGTCCACGCGCTGCCGATCGTGTTCCTCGTGCAGAACAACGAGTGGGCGATCTCGACGCCGCAAGAGATGCAGATGAAGGTCGCCAACGTCGCCGACAAGGCGCCGGGCTATGGTTTGCCGGGCGTCGTGTGCGACGGCTTCAGCCCGGTCGCGACGTTTCAGGCGATGCACGACGCGCTCGAGCGCGCGCGCGGCGGCGGCGGGCCGACGATCGTCGAGGCGAAGTGCTACCGTTTCCTCTCGCACTCGACCGACGACGACGACCGGACCTACCGCTCGCGCGAAGTCATCGAAGAGCGCCGCAAGATGGACCCCGTCCCGCGCTACGAGCAGCTGCTGATCGAAGCCGGCGTGATCGACGAAGCGCGCGCGAAGCAGCTCAAAGCCGACGTGCTGCGCGAGACCAACGAGGCCACCGACTCGGCCGAAGCGCAGCGGTACCCGACCGCCGAGAGCCTCTACACCAACGTCGTCGCAGGCGACTATCGCCCGTGGCAGGAGTTCGAGAAGTAACATGACCGCGACGGCGCAGCAGACCGGCGTGACGATGACCAACGTCGAGGCGGTGCGCACGACGCTGCACGACGCGCTGGCGCGCGACGAGCGCGTGCTGATCATGGGCGAGGACGTCGGCGCGCGCGGCAACGTCTTCCTCATCACCAAAGGCTTCCTCGAAGAGTTCGGGGCGGAGCGGGTCGTCGACACCCCGCTGGCCGAGGCGTCGATCGTCGGGGTCGCAATCGGGATGGCGATGGAGGGCTTGCGGCCGATCGCGGAGATCCAGTTCGCCGACTTCATCTATCCCGCGTTCAACCAGATCGTCGGCGAGGCCGCGAAGACGCGCTATCGCAGCAACGGCGACTACACCTGTCCGCTGGTGATCCGCACGCCGTACGGCGGCGGGGTGCGCGGCGCGCTCTCGCACTCGGTCTCGATCGAAGCGCTGTTCTACCACGTGCCGGGGCTGACGATCCTCGCGCCGTCGACGCCGGCCGACATCAAAGGTTTGCTCAACGCGGCGATCGAGTGTCCCGACCCGGTGCTGTTCCTCGAGCACAAGAAGACGTACCGCAGCGTGAAGGGCGAGGTCCCGAGCGGCTACTACACGATCCCGATCGGCAAAGCCGACGTGAAGAAAGCCGGCACGCAGCTCACCGTCGTCTCGTACGGCTACAACATGCACCAGGCGCTCGATGCGGCGAACCGGCTCGAAGGGGAGGGCGTCTCGGTCGAAGTCATCGACCTGCGCTCGATCCGGCCGATGGACAAAGGTGCGATCCTGGCGTCCGTGCGCAAGACGCGCAAGCTGCTCGTCATCCACGAAGACAACAAGTTCGGCGGGATCGGCGCGGAGATCAGCGCGATGGTCGCCGAAGAGGCGCTCTTCGAGCTGGACGCGCCGATTCGCCGGCTGGCGGGCCCCGACGTTCCCGCGATGGGCTATGCGCAGCCGCTCGAAGAAGAGTTCATGACCTCGACCGACGAGATGGCCGAGGCGATGCGCGAGCTGGCGAAGTTCTAGACATGCCGACCACGATCACGATGCCGCAGCTGGGCGAGACGGTGACCGAAGGGACCGTCGCGCAGTGGCTCAAGAAGCCCGGCGACTCGGTCGAGAAGTACGAAGCGTTCGTCGAGGTCTCGACCGACAAGGTGAACGCCGAAGTTCCCTCGCCGGTCACCGGCGTGATTCGCGAGCTGATCGTCAAGGAAGGCGAGACGGTTCCGACCGGCGCGCCGATCGCGATCATCGACGACGTCGCGGCCGGCGCTGCAACGCCGGAACCGACCGGCAGCGCGTCGCCGTCCGAACAAGTCGCAGCCGCCGCCGGCGAGCGCAACGCGGAAGCGAACCATCAAGCCAGCGACGAGCCGGTGCCGGGCGGAAACGTCGGCTTGAGCGGCCCGACGTACAGCGCGCCGGCGCCGTCGAACGCCGCCTCGGGGAACGGCGCGTCGAGCGGCGTTGCACCGGGCGGCGTGCGCGTCTCGCCGGCGGTGCGCCGGCTTGCGCGCGAGCACCGCATCGATCTCGCGCGCGTGCGCGGCACCGGCACGAACGGCCGCATCACCGCGAACGATGTCCTCGAAGCCGCCAAAGCCGGTCCGAGCGCAGCCGTCGCCGCGATGATCACGACCGCCAAGGAAGAGCCGCATCCGATACCGGCTCCGCCGACGCCGACGCCGCAGGAGCGCGCGAAGCCTTCGTACACCGGCGCGCGGCCGGGCGAGCTGATCCCGCTCACGCAGGCGCGCAAGATCATCGCGCAGCGCATGGTCGACTCGAAGCACACCGCGCCGCACGCGTGGACGATGACCGAAGTCGATGTGACGAACGTGTGGAAGTGGCGCGTGCGCGAGAAGGACGCGTTCGAGAAAGCGTACGGCGTGAAGCTGACGCTGCTGCCGTTCTTCATCCGCGCCGCGGTCGAGTCGCTCGCCGCGTTCCCGCTGATGAACGCGTCGTTTACTGACGAAGGGATTCGCGTCCACCGCGACGTCAACGTCGGGCTGGCGATCGCGGCGGGCGGCAACCTCATCGTGCCGGTGATCCGCCACGCCGACCAGCTTTCCGTCAAGGGGCTGGCACTCGCCGCGGGCGAGCTGATCGACAAGGCGCGGCGCGGCAAGCTCGGCGCGGACGATCTGGCCGGCGGAACGTTCACGGTGAACAACACCGGCGCCAACGGCTCGATCCTGAGCGCGCCGATTCTGGTGCCGGGTCAGACGGGGATCGTCACCACCGAAGCGGTGGTGAAGCGCCCGGTCGTGCGCGACGACGACTCGATCGCGATCCGCTCGATGATGAACGTCTGCTTGTCGCTCGACCACCGCGTCGTCGACGGCGCGGTCGCCAGCGGTTTCCTGAGCGATCTCAAGAAGCGGCTCGAGGCGATGGGACCCACGGGATCGCTATGACGGGTTCGGCCTCCGGCCGAACCCGGCAGGCCCGGTGTGTAGGACTCGTTCTCGCGGCGCTGCTGGCCGGTGCCGTCCCCGCGCTCGCGGCGACCGACGAGGAGCCGGGCGGGCTCGTCTCCTCGAGCTTCTCGCTGGCGCGGGTGCGCGCGCTGTACGAGCGCGCGCACGCGCGGGAGCACACGCGCGCGGTGACGGTGCAAGAGGACTGGCGCCTGTTCCAAGACGGCACGGTCGGCTCGTACAAGGTGAACCGGCTCGGCCGGGACGTGCGCGAGACGACGCAGCTCGGCCCGCTCGCGTACGAGCGCGGCGTTCTGCGCGGCGTGCACTGGGAGCAGAACCGCAACGGCATCACCTTCACCTATCCGGGCGTGCACGAGCAGCACGACGCCTTGAGCGAGCACGCCTTTCGCGATCCGAACGACGAGCGCTACGTGCGCCTGATCGGCGACTCGCCGGCGCTGAACGCAGCCGTCGTCGAGGTGAACCCGCCGAACGGCCGGCACGAGTGGCTCTTCGTCGACAAGCGCAGCGGCAACCTGATTCGGCGCGAGTACGTCGAGCGGCGGCGCCGCTACACGACGACGTACGACGACTACCGGCTGGTGGAGGGCGTCCCCGAGCCCTCGCGCGTGCGGACCGTCGACTCGCTCGGAAACGAGCGCGAGCAGATCCTGGTCTCGCGTCAGCTCGACACGACCCCGGACCTCAGGGACGTCGAGATCCCGCCCTCGCGGCGCGTCGTCGAGTTTCCCGAAAAGCAGACGGCGGTGCGGCTTCCGGTGCGGTTCGTCAACGGGCTGCCGGTCGTGCGCGTGATCGTCGGGCGCGGCGCGTACGACTTCTTGCTCGACTCCGGCGCCGCCGGGATCGTGGTCGATCCCTCGGTCGTGCAGCAGCAGAATCTCGAGAGCTACGGCCGCCGAATCGGCGCGACGCTGGGGAGCTTCCCCGAAACGACGACGATCGTCCCGCAAATGACGATCGGCGGGCTGCGCATGCGCAACCTCGTCACGCGCGTGGTGACGATTCCGTTTCACCTCGACAGCCGCACGCACGTTGCGGGTCTGCTCGGCTTCGACTTCTTCGCCGACGCCGTCGTGCACCTCAACATCGGCAAGAACCTCGCCGAAGCGATCGCGCCCGAACGCTTCCGCCAGCCGCCCGACGCGAGCACCGTCGGCGTGGCGCTCGACGACAAGACGCCGGCGGTCTACGCGCGCGCCGGAACCGCGAACGGCCGCGTCGTGCTCGACACCGGCGCGAACCGGACCGTCTTCGAGACCGCGTTCGCCGACCGGGGCGACTTCAGTCCCGAGCGCGTCGCGAGCAGCACGCTGCACGTGCGCGGGATGGGCGGCTTCGCGAGCGCCGAGCCGACCCGCGTCCCGGCCTTCGAGCTGGGCGGGATCTGGACGCGCGAAGCGATGGCCGACGTCTCGAACGCCGACCTCGGCACCGAGGACCTCGACGGCATCGTCGGCACCGACCTGCTGCGCACGTACGAGATGTGGTTCGACTACCGAACCACCGCCGTCTACATCCGCAAAGCAAAACGCTGAATCGTGTCAGCGCGCGGTTGCGTCAGTGGCGCGGGCCGCGGCGGCGGTCTTCGCGCGCGTCGAGCAGGACCGAGGTGATGAACGCCGTCTTCCCTTCGGTGTAGGAGTCGCGGTCGTCGCGGTAGCGCTGCGCGAGCTCGCGTTTGAGCGCGCCGTACTCTGCGGCGAGGTCTGGATCGGCGCGCAATGCGTCGCGCAGGATCAAGTGCGCTTGCAGCGGCGCGGCGCCGGCGGCGCAGACGTAAAGATGGTGCCGCGGCAGATCGGAAGCCGGCATGCGAAACGCTTCGCGCCCGACGATCCCGAGATCGCCGAGGTGCGCGTAGCCGAGCGCGCCAAGTTGTCGCACGACATCGGGCAGCTCGTCGGCGTGGCGGATCACCACGTCGATGTCCACGATCGGTTTGGCATCGCAGCCGGGGACGGCGGTGCTGCCGACGTGCTCGATCCCGACCGCGAGATCGCCGAGCGCCGCGGCGAGCCTGTCGCGCAGCAGCTCGAACGCCGCCGGCCAGGCGGGATCGTACGGCACGACGACGACCGGTTCGGCGCGCTGCTCCGGCGAGATCGGGTCGACGCGCGGGTCCTTCATCGCAGTCCCAAGATGGTGGCGAGGTTCGCGCGCGCGTCGAGTGCCGGCTCGAGCGCGCCGCTCGCGGAGGTGAGCAACGTCGTCACGCCGGGGCCGTGGCCGGCCATGTGCGAGGCGCCGTGCGAGACGACCGCGACCGTCACGGCGCCTTGGCGGTAGATGCGGCCGAACGAGTTGTCCGCGTCTTCGATCGCCACGACGTCGCCGAGCCGCAGCTCGTCGAGCCCGTACTCGCGCACGGTCGCTTCGTCGAAGCACTGAATGTCGTAGTCGCCGCGCACGACCGTTTGCCGCCCGAGCCCCGAGCCCATCACGCGCGCGGGGACGCGCCGCGCGACCGGGACGCGCAGCCGCGCGCCGGCGCGCTCGACGCCGAGCTTCTCGAACAGGTCGGGATCGCAGTTGAACGCCTTCACGTCGCCGGCGTCTTCGATCTCCAAGCCGACGCCGACCGCGCGCACGCTGATCGAATCGCCGATCGCCATGCGCTCCATCACGTCCGGCGCAAAGTCGATCATCACGTGCTCGATTCCGCCGTGCTTGCCGGTCACCACGCCGCGCTCGCCCTTCGCCTCGCCGCCGGCGACGGTCGCCACGTTGCCGACGCACGCCAGCGCGCAGAACGCCGTGTTGACCTTGTCGTCGGGGTGGCGCACGCTGACGGCCGGCTCGACGTGGTCGCCCTCGAACGCGAACGCCGAGTCGCCGACGCGCGCGTTCAGCGTGATGCCGCCGACGCTGGGAAGAATCCGCGGGACGCCGTCGGCGCCGACGTCGTAGAGACCCGGTGCGAGGAGCGGCGGCGCGACCTGCGCGCTCAGGACTTGGACGACGAGTCGGGAGCGGTTCGTCCTCACGGCGAACCCCGTGGGCCGTGCAAATCCGCAAGTCCTTCACGTTCGAGGCAGCGCACGTGCTTCCGCACCACCCCGGCAAGTGCTCGCGGCTGCACGGGCACTCGTACCGGCTCGACGTCGCGCTTGAGGGACCGCTTCAGGACAGCGGGCCGGCGAGCGGCATGGTCGAGGACTTCGACGTGATCTCGCAGGTCGTCAAGAAGGCGGTCGTCAGCCGGCTCGACCACTGCTCGCTCAACGAGCTGATCGACAACCCCACGGCCGAGCGAATCCTCGCCTGGGTGTGGGGGCGGCTCGCGGACGAGCTCCCCGGCCTTGCCGAGCTGACCTTGTGGGAGACTTCGACGGCCTGCGCCGTTCTCAGGAAGGGTGACCCTCTCATCCAGGCGCGAATCGGGTAAGCGTGGGGAGGGCCCCAGAAACCACCGACAGGAGCACTCATTCCATGATTCGCAGCCTTCCGACCCTGCTCGCCGCCGCCGCGCTGGCCCTCGTGCCGCTCGCGGCTTCGGCCGACGTCTCCCCCGGCACCAACCTCGTCGGGACGATGTCGACGAGCATTGACTCGAAGAGCGCCGTCGTCGGCCAGCAGGTCGTCATCACGAACGTGCACTCGCTCGACAACAACATCACCGGCGCCACCATGTACGGCCACGTCTGCGACGTGCAGTCGGCCGGTCAAGGGCGGCCGGGCCGGCTTCAGGTCTGCCTCGACAAGCTGAACACGCGCTCGGGGAACACCTACGCGCTGGACGGGCGCGTCGTCGGCGCGCAGGTCAACACCAAGACCAACGCCGTGAACGAAGCCGGCGGCGCGGTTGCCGGGATGATCGTCGGCAACATCATCGGCAAGAAGCTCGGCACGAACATGGGCGGGCTGCTCGGCGCGGCCGGCGGCTACCTCTACGCCAAGAACGCGAAGCAGAACGTGACGATCCCGGCGAACTCGACCGTCACCGTGCAGGTTCTTACGGCGCGCCGTCAGGCCACCTACAAGCGCTAGTGGGTCACCTGCGGTAACGAGAGCGTTGCTTCAGCTGGCTGAGATCTTCTACAGCGTCCAAGGCGAGGGGACGTGGACCGGGACACCCGCGGTCTTCGTCCGCCTCGCCGGCTGCAATCTCAGCTGCTCGTTCTGCGACACCGACTACTCGCTGAAGTTCTTCGCGTCGGTCGAGGACGTCGTCGCGCGCGTGCGCGCCGAAGGCGGCGCGTGCCCGACGGTGATCCTCACCGGCGGCGAGCCGCTCGCGCAGCGCGAGTCGCGCGCGCTGATCGAGGCGCTGCGCGGCGACGGCCGGCGCGTTCATATCGAGTCGAACGGGACGCTGCCGACCGAGCTGCCCGACGACGTCTGGCTGACCGTCTCGCCGAAGGAGCGGCTCGCGCCGGCGATGGCGCGGCGGGCGAACGAGGCGAAGCTCATCGTCGACGGGCGCGTCCCCGAGGAGTGGATCGGCGCGTTCCCGTCGAGCACGCCGATGTTTCTGCAGCCGGAAGGCAACAAGCCCGCCAACGTCGCACTCGCGGTCGAAGCGGCGAAGCGCGATCCGCAGCGGCTGCGGCTCTCGCTGCAGACGCACAAGCTCATCGGCGTGAGGTGAGAGGCATGGCTTCCGGCAGCACTCTGTTCGACGACTACGGCGCGTACCACCGCGACCGGCGCAACCTCGTCTGCCACGAGATCGGCATCCCGCTGATCGTGCTGAGCATCATCGCGCTGCTGCGGCTGGTCGCGCTGCCGGGCGCGAACCCGAACCTGAACCTCGCCGCGATCGCGATCGTTGCGGCGGCCGCGTACTATCTCTCGCTCGGGCGCGCGGTGCGGGCGGCGGCGTACGTCGCAATTTTCGGAATGATCGTGCTGTACCTGATCGCGGCATACGTGTCGTGGCCGCTCGCGCTCGGCGCGTTCGCGGTCGGCTGGGTCTTTCAGTTCGTCGGGCATTATTACGAAGGAAAGTCGCCGGCGTTTCTGACCAACCTCGTCCATTTGCTGGTCGGCCCGCTGTGGGTCGCCGGCCATCTGGTTCCGCGATCGGCATCCTCGTCGTCTGCGCCGTAGCGCAGGAACTAGAGCGGCTCGCCCCGCGTCGCGACGTCGACGTGATCGCCGCCGGCGTCGGCCCGGTCGAAGCGGCGCTCGGCACCGCGCGCGCGCTCGCGGCGAAGCGGTACGACGCGGTGATCAACGCCGGGATCGCGGGCGGCTTTCGCGAGCGCTGCACGGTCGGCGACGCGGTCGTCTGCGCGCGCGACGACTACGCCGAGCTCGGGCTGGAGGACGGCACGGCGTTTCCGCTCCCCGGCGGGATCGCGCTGCAGCGCAGCGCCGAAGCGCACGCTTCGCTGCTCGAGCCGTTTCTGGCGGGGCTGATACCGGTGATCGTCGGGCGCGGGGTGACGTCGGCGATCGTGACCAGCACGACGGCGCGCGCGCTGGTGCTGGCGCACCGCTTCCGCGCCGACGTCGAGTCGATGGAGGGCTTCGCGGTGCTGCGCGCGGCGGCGCTGGCCGGCGTCCCGGCGGTGGAGATTCGCGGCGTCTCGAACCTGGTCGGCGACCGCGCGTCGAACGAGTGGAATTTTCGCGCCGGCGCCGAGGCGGCGGTCGCGACGACCGACGCCTTGTTGAACGTTCTGCTGACGGTATGACGCACACGACGTACTCGCTCGCGTACTCGCCCTGTCCGAACGACACGTACATCTTCGCCGCGCTGGCGAACGGCTTGCTCGACGGCGCGCCGGCGGTGAACGTCGTGCTCGACGACGTCGAGGCGCTCAACCGCGCCGCGCGCGAAGGGCGCTTCGAGCTGACGAAAGCGAGCTACGGCGCGATCCCGTACCTGCTCGACCGGTACCGGATCCTGCGCGCGGGCGGCGCGCTCGGGCGCGGTTGCGGCCCGCTCGTCGTCGCGCGCCCGACGACCGACGCGAAGGCGCCGCTGCTGACCGACTTCGCCACGGACGCAACCTTCGCGATCCCCGGGCGGATGACGACGGCGTACGCGCTGCTGCGCTTGGCGCTCGGGCGTGAGCCGCACGTGCGCGAGCTGCGTTTCGACCAAATCGTCGAGGCGGTCGCGAACGAAGAGGTCGCGGCCGGGCTGATCATCCACGAGTCGCGCTTCACCTACGAAAAGGCGGGGCTCGTCGAGGTGATCGATTTGGGCGACTGGTGGGAGCACGAGACCGGCAAGGCGATTCCGCTCGGCGCGATCATGGTGCGGCGTGACGTCTCCGACGCGGACGCGCGCGCGCTCGGCGATGCGATCCGGCGCAGCCTGGCGTTCGCGCGCGAGCGCGAGCCGGAGATCATCGGCTACGTGCGCGAGCACGCATTCGAGATGGACGACGAGGTGATGCGCAAGCACATCGGGCTGTACGTGAACGAGTTCAGCCAGGACGTCGGCGAGGAGGGCATCGCCGCAGTCGAGGAGCTGTTCACGCGCGCCGCGCAAGCCGGCCTCATTCCGCCCACGACGCGGCCGGAGTTCGTCTGACGTGAACCGCAAGGTTTTTGTTGCGGCCGGCGCCGCCGCGCTGGCCTTCCCGCGCACCGCGCGCGCGACGGAACCGGCAATCCGCCCGCCCGCGCCGCTGCGCGAAGCACCGGTGGTGACGCTCGGCGACGACGTCTTCGTGCGCGACGCCTGGCGCGATTTGCGCGGGCGGACGATCGGGATCGTGACCAATCCCAGCGGCGTGCTCTCGACCGGCGAGTCGGTGGTGGACGCGGTGCACCGCAACGGCCAGATCGCAGTGAAAGCGCTGTTCGGGCCCGAGCACGGCATTCGCGGCGTGGCGGGAGCGGGCGAGACCGTCGGCTCGTCGACCGACGAGAAGACCGGATTGCCGGTCTACAGCCTGTACGGCGCGACGCGCCACCCGACGGCGGCGATGCTCGACGGGATCGACGTGCTCGTGTTCGACATTCAGGACGTCGGCGCGCGCCCGTACACCTACGTCTCGACGATGGCGTACGTGATGGAGTCGGCCGCGCAGTACGGTAAGGAAGTGTGGGTGCTCGACCGCCCCAACCCGGTCGGCGGCGTGCTGCTCGACGGCCCGGTGCTGAACCCGAAGTACAAGTCGTTCATCGGTCTCTATCCGATCCCCGAACGGCACGGGATGACCGTCGGCGAGCTCGCCCGCATGTTCAACGAGCAATTCGGAATCGGCTGCAAGCTGCGCGTGATCCCGATGCAAGGCTGGAAGCGCGAGATGGTCTGGGCCGACACGGGGCTGAAGTGGGTCCCGACCTCGCCGAACATGCCGTACGCGCGCACGACGCTGGTCTATCTCGCCACCGGCCTGGTAGACGAAGCCGGCGTGAACAACGGCATCGGCACCGACAAGCCGTTCGAGTACGCCGGCGGCTACGGCTACGATCCCGCCGCCTTCCGCGACGCCCTTACCGCGCGCAAAATCCCCGGCGTGGAGTTCGAGCCCGCCGACTGGGTCCCGACACGCGGCTTCTGGAAGGACAAAACGCTGCGCGGCGTCTCGATCAACGTCACCGATCCGCGCGTGTTTCCCAGCGTGCGAACCGCCGTAGAATTCCTCGCCGCCGCCCGAGCGCAAGGCAAATACCACGTGGCCCACGAGCAAATCATGGACCGCGACTGGGGCACCGACACCGTCCGCCTCGCCCTGAACGACGGCACCTCACCCGACACCATCGTCGCATCCTGGCAGCCGGGACTCCGCGCGTTCGGCCCACTGCGCAAGAGGTATCTGTTGTACTGATTTTATGCTACACAGCTGCGGTCGCTGCGTTCCAGCAATACAAGTCGATTGCGCGCTCAAGGGTCGTCGCCGACGACCTGTCGATACACCGCTAAGCGATCGGGACTCAACGTCGCCTCGATATTCGTTCGTAGTTGATCAGAATAAAGGAAGAACATGACCACCCACCAGTTGACAACACGAACGCTGGTCCGTAAAATGCCTATGTGTGCCTCTGGAGCCACTGCCGAAAGGTACGCGTCAGGGGCCTATATTTTTGGTAGACGACTATGTGAAAGCGCGCCGATGCTCCTCATGCCAGGGAACAAGCGCGTCGGAACTTGGCCGTTTTGGCATAGTTCACGCCGGCTACTCGCCGGGCCACGCGCGCATTCAGAGCTAGGCGCGCGAAGTATGGTCTGTACCAGCGCTGGGCGATTCGCCGGTTCTCACCGCGGTGAGGACCATGCGCCGCGTCGACTCGTCAAGATAGCGCAGCGGAATCGGGACGGTGCCGCCCGTGCGCAGGCGCAGGACAAGGTTCTTCTTCGTCGTGCGAACGGAGTCGAAGGCCCGCCACCGGACGACGTTGGCGATGCTGCGTGAATGCGTCTCCAACGCCTCGGCCGAAAGCGCCACGCGCAGTCCCTCCGCTCGCGTCGCGGCGGACTGTGTCCGCGCTAGGCGGCGCAGCCTCGTGGTGATGTGCCACACGACCGCGCCGGCCGCGACAGCGAACAGAGCGACAAAAAGCACCAGGATGGCGCCGAAGTTCCACGCGTCGTCCGGGTACCGGCGCACGAAGATTGCGAAGGACACGATCGGCACGGTGAAGACCAGCGCGATGCTGACACGGATCGCGGACCACGACACGAGCGAGGACATCGCGTCGTAGAGCTCGCCGGCGGTCGGCGCGTAGTCGAACTCGACTCGCTCGGTCATTCGCCGCGCATGTGGGCGCGTTCGCGGAGCTGGCGGATTTGCCAGACGTGGATGAAGCGCTGGATCTCTTCTTGGGTGCGCTCGTCGATGTCGACGAACTGCAGGCCGTGGGCGAGCTTGCGGCGGTGGAGGTTGAGGAACGCGATCACCGACTTCGCGTGCACGGACATCGGGCGGAACGGGTCGGGGGGGACCATCACCTTGCGCTTCGTTTTTCCGCGCGGCGTGTTGGTGAAGATTTCCTTTTCGACGTGGACGCTTTGGATCAGATCGTTCGGGAGCGTGAACCGCAGCTCGACGACCGTCTCGTTCGGCAAATCCTCGTCGCCGATCAGGCGCAGGCCCCCCGCCGAAAGGTCGTTGGCGACGGCGGTGCGGCTGCCGGTGCGGCCCTCGACGGCGTAGACGACCGGGAACTCGACCGAGGCGCGATAGCTCTGCCGCTGGGTCTCCGTGATCGTCGCGCGGACCGGCGCCCGGCGCTTGACCGGTTTGCGCTTCGTCCACTTCTGCCAGAAGAACACCGAGCAGCCGGATTCCAGGAACTGCCCGGCCGCCCTCCGTACGGCAGGTGAAGATATGGCTCCGTCCGGCTTCGCGTCGCGCCTCGCCGACGCGCTCGGCCCTGAGGTGGTCCGCACCGAGCCCGAGGACCTCGCCGTGTACGCGTTCGACGCGTACTCGGAAGACCGGCTGCCGTCGGCCGCGATCGTCCCGCGCGACGCGCGCGAGGTTGGAATCGCGGTGCGCATTGCGCGCGAGTGCGACGAGCCGGTCGTCCCGCGCGGCGCCGGCACCGGCTTGTGCGGCGGGGCCGTTCCTTCGCGCGGCGGGCTCGTCGTCTCGTTCGCGCGCATGAACCGGCTGCTCGAGCTCGACGCGCGCAACCGCCGCGCGCGCGTGCAGCCTGGCCTGATCAACCTCGACCTCTCGACCATGACCGCGAGCCACGGCGTCTTCTACGCGCCCGATCCGTCGAGCCAGAAGATCTCAACGCTCGGCGGCAACGTCGGCACGAACGCCGGCGGCCCGCACTGCCTGAGCTACGGCACGACGACGAACCACGTGCTCGGCCTGGAGTACGTCGACACCGCCGGCGAGATTCACCGCACCTCGATCGACGATCCGGGCTACGACCTGACCGGCGTGCTGGTCGGCTCGGGGGGGACGCTCGGGATCGTCACCGAGATCGAGGTGAAGCTCTTGAAGCTCCCCGACGCCGTGCGCGTCTGCGTCGCGGCGTTCAACGACGTCGAGACCGCTTCCGAAGCGGTCTCGGCGATCATCGGCACGGGGATCGTTCCGACCGCGCTCGAGATCATGGACGCGCTGATCACGCGCGCCGTCGAGGCACACTATCACGCCGGCTATCCGGAGAACGCGGGCGCGGTGCTGCTGGTCGAGATCGCCGGCGCGCAGGACGACGTCGCAGCCGGCGAGGCGGTGATCGCGAAGATCGCGCGCGAGCACGGCGCGCTCTCGTGGCGCGCGGCGCGCGACCGCGCCGAGCGCGACGCGCTGTGGGCGGCGCGCAAAGGCGCCGCCGGTGCGATCGGCCGCATCGCGCCGAACTACTACATCCAAGACGCGTGCGTGCCGCGCACCAAGCTGCCGGCGGTGATGCACCGCGTCGACGCGATCGCGCGCGAGTACGCGCTCCCGGTCGGCAACGTCTTCCACGCCGGCGACGGCAACCTGCACCCGCTGCTGATCTTCGACCGGCGCGACAAACGCCAAGTGCGCGCGGTCGTGGATGCCGGCACGGAGATCCTGCGCACCTGCATCGAGATGGGCGGCACGATCAGCGGCGAGCACGGGATCGGCTACGAGAAGCGCGAGACGCTCTCGCTCGTCTTCACGCCCGACGACCTCGCCGCGATGGGCAACGTGCGCGAGGTCTTCGATCCGATGCGCACGTTCAATCCGGACAAAATTTTCCCCAGCGGCGCGATCTGCGGCGAGGTCGGCCGATGATCGCCAAAGGAACGCGCACGCCGCGCACGCGCAAGAAGGTTTCGCTCAATGCGTACGCGCTCGGCGAACTCATGCCGGCGCGGCTGGTGGAGCCCGCCGATGCGGCGGAGGCGGCGGCGGCGCTGCGCGGGGCCAGTGACGCGGGCGAGGCAGTCGTCGTGTTCGGCGGCGGGACGCTGCAGCGCGCGGCGAACGCGCCGTCGCGGTACGACGTCGCGGTGTCGACGAAGCGGCTCACCGCGCTGCACGACTACGATCCGCGCGATCTGACCGCCGGTGTCGGCGCCGGAATGACGGTCGCCGATCTCCAGCGCGCGCTCGCGCAGCACCGGCAGTTTCTTCCGCTCGACGTGCCGCTCGCGCAGCAGGCGACGGTCGGCGGAACGCTCGCGGCCGGATGGGCCGGGCCGCGCCGCGCCGCGTACGGCCGCCCGCGCGACCTGCTGATCGGCACGACGGTCGCGCTGGCGAACGGGACGCTCGCGAGCAGCGGCGGGATGGTCGTGAAAAACGTGACCGGCTACGACATGGGCAAGCTCTACGTCGGCTCGCACGGCACGCTCGGCGCGATCGTGCGGGCGAACTTCAAAGTGCTGCCGGCGCCGGCGGTGCGGCGGCTCGCGATCGCGCCGTTCGACGAAGAGCTGCGCGAGCGCGCGCTCGCGCATGCGATCGACGTGGCGCTCGAGCCGGTCGCGCTGCTGGCGATCGACGGATTTCGCGAAGCGGCCGGGCCGGCGGGGCCGCGGCTCGTCGCGCTGCTCGAAGGTTCCGAAGCGGTCGTCGACCGCGCGACGCGCGAGCTGCGCTCGGCGCTCGGCGCGGCCGGGATCGCGGAGACGCGGCTGCTCGACGGCGACGACGCGGCGCGCGCGTTTCAGAGCGTGCTCGACGCATACGTCGCGCGCGACGGCGAGACGTCGCTGACGCTGCTCGCGCGCGGTTTGCCCTCCGAAGCGGCGGCGCGCGCGCAGCGCGTTCGGACCGCGATCCGGCGCGCCGAGACGATCGCCGACCTGCGCACCGGCGACGTCGTCGTGCGCGTCCGCGAGGCTGCCGCAGCGAGCGCGGACGACGACGCTGCACCGCTCGACCGCGTGGTGCGCGATGTGCTGGGCCACGCGAGCGTGCTCAGCAGCGGCGCGGCGACGCGCGCCGACGCCTGGGGCGAAGCGCCGGCGACGCTGCTCACGATGCGCGCGCTCAAAGCGCAGTTCGATCCGCAGGGCGTGCTGGCGCCGGGACGGTTCGTCGGTGGAATCTGAGTTGTGGCGGGACGTGCCGCGCACGCTGCGGCGCGTCTTCAGCCGGCCGAGCCGGATCCGCCGTTTGATCGCGCTCGGACCGCGCGGCTGGCTCGCCACCGCGCGCTTCGTCACCGTCATCATCCCGCGCGCCGGGCGCGAGCTGGCCGCGATCCGGGTGCGCGCCGAGCGAATTCCCGATCGCGCGCTGCGCGAACAGGCCTTGGCCTCGATCGACGGCAAGGCGTACCACGTACAAGGCGGCTGCATCCTGGCGACCTTCATGCGCGGCGAGGCGATGCAGCGTTACATCGCGATCGTCGCCGCGGTCGAGACGATCTACGACTACCTCGACAACCTCTGCGACCGCCTCCCCGGCGTCCCGCAAGCCGCCTACGCCACGCTGCACGAGTCGCTGATCGATGCGCTCGACGACCGCCGCACGCCGGCCGACTACTACCGCGACGGCCCGGCCGGCGACGACGGCGGCTACCTGCGCTCGCTCGTCGACGCGGCGCGCGCGGGCTTGCGCGCGCTGCCGAACTACGCGGCGGTGCGCGACCGCTTGGTGGAGGTCGCGCGCTACTACGCCGAATTGCAAGTGCTCAAGCACGGTCCGGCCGGCGCGCGCGAAGGCGCGTGCGACGCGTGGTACGCACGCAACCGCGAGCGCTTTCCGGGGCTGTCGTGGTGGGAGTTCGCCGCCGCGTGCGGCTCCTCGCTTCCGGTGTTCGCGCTGATCGAGCTCGCCTCGCGCGAACAGCTCGACGCGCGCGACGTCGACGCCACGCTCGGTGCGTACTTCCCCGGCGTCTCCGCGGTGCACATCCTGCTCGACTACTTCATCGACCAGGCCGAAGACCGCGAGCACGGCGAGCTGAACTTCGTCGCCTGCTACGCCTCGCGCGCCGACGCCGTGCGCGGCCTACGGCGTCTCGTGACCTCGACGCTCGCGCGGGTGCACACCCTGGCGCGCGCCGCGCACCACCGCTTCGTGGTCGAAGCGATGTGCGTGTTCTACCTCACGCATCCGAAAGTGTTCGAGCAGCGGCTCGACGCCGAAAGCGCCGCGCTGCTGCGCGCGTTGCGTTAACCCTGCTCTTCGGCGCGCTTCTTCTGCCAGTCGAGAAAGTCGATCGCCGCGAAGGCGACGAACAGCGCGTTCGCGATCAGCGTCGCGACGCCGAGGTAGGCGCGGTACCACTGATCCACGGCGAGCGCGTAGCCGAGCGCAAGGCCGAGCAGGACGGCGAGCAGCGCCCGCGTCGAGAGGGTCAGCATCGGGCGCTTCTGGGCCAGCAAGAACGCCGCCGCGAACGCGAACAGAAACACGTACATATCGACCGCGCTACCGCTCATGGTAGTCCGGTGTTCGGCGTCACAGGCGCCGTTCCTTAGCCGCCCGCGTCAACGGACGGCAAAGCCGCGGAGGACGTTCGCGCTCGAGCGTTCAACGGCGCGAGCGTGCACGCGCCGCTGCGGGTCCTCGGAGCACTGCTGGCCGCCTCGGCGCTCACCGCGGTCGCGCCACCCGCACCGCTGCTCGGCTTCGGCGCCGCATCGAGCGGGCGCGAGCGCGCCGACGAGGCGCGCTTCCTCGACCTGCCGAGCGCGCAAGGTGCTCTCGACCACGCGGCCGTCATCGCGGCGCACCCGCACTACGCCGGCACACCGGGCGACCGCGCGCTCGCCGAGTACGCGCGCGACCGGTTCGCGGAATACGGGCTCGACGCGCGGCTCGAAACGTTCACCGCCCGCGTCGACACGCCGCGCCGGCTCGTCCTCGAGCTCTACCCCGACGGACGTATCTACGTCCCGCGCAACGGGGCGCACCGCGCGCGCGGGGTGCCGCCGGTCGGCTTGGATCTGCGCGAAGCCGGCAACCCGAGCGATCCGCCGACGCTCGATCCCGCGGTCGGACTTCCGTTCAACGCGGGCTCGGGCGACGGCGACGTCATCGCGCGCCTCGTCGACGCGCGCCGCGGCACGCCTGGGGATTTCGCGGCGGTGAACGCGCGCGGCGCGGTCGCGCTGATTCGCTACGGCGCGGCGTTTCGCGGGCAGCTCGCGCACAACGCGCAAGACGCCGGCGCGGTCGGCGCGATCTTCTACGACGACCCGGCCGACGACGGCGCGCTGAAAGGTCCGGTCTACCCGCACGGTCCGTGGCGCCCGAGCGCGTCGGTGCAGCGCGGCTCGCTCGGCGAGGGAATTCGCATTCCGGTGCTGCCGGTCAGCGCCGACAACGCGGGCATCCTGAAGAGCGCGCTCGAGCGCGGTCATCGTCCGCTGGTCCATCTCGCCGTCGAGCTGAACCGCACGACGGCGACGCTGTGGAACACGGTCGGCGTCGTGCGCGGAACGAGCGCGGAGAGCGTCGTCCTCGGCGCGCACCGCGACGCGTGGGTGTACGGCGTCACCGACAACGGCGCCGGAACGATCGCGCTGCTCGAAGCGGCACGCGGGCTGGGCTACCTCGCGAAGAGCGGCTGGCGGCCGAAGCGCAGCATCGTCGTCGCGCTGTGGGACGGCGAGGAGATCGGGCTGCGCGGTTCGACGGCCTACGCGAACGCGCACGCGGCGGAGCTGCGCGCCGGCTGCATCGCGTACCTGAACGCCGACGAGAACGTCACCGGCCCGACGTTCCGGGCCGAAGCGGTCGGCGCGCTCGGCCCGGCGCTGATCGACGCGACCCGCGCGGTCGCCGATCCCGCGCGCTACCACACGACGGTACACGACCGCTGGAGCGCGCAGAAGAACGGGATCGAGGTGCGCACGGTCGGCGGCGGGAGCGATCACGAGCCGTTCTTGTTCGGCTTCGGCACACCGGTCGCGGAGCTGGGATTCCACGGCCCGTTCGGCCCGTACCATTCGAGCTACGACACGCTGCGCTACGCGACGACGTTCAGCGATCCCGGATTCGCGCTGCACCGTACGGTGGCGCAGCTCTACGGGATCCTCGCTATGCGTCTGGCCGATTCCGACGTGCCGCCGTACGCGTTCGCTTCGTACGTCCCGGTGCTGAACGCCGGAATCGTGGAACTCGAAACGCGCGCCAAGCGTGACGGTCGCGCGCTCGAGTTGAGCGCGCTGCGCGGCGCCGTCGATGGGTTCGCGGCGGCCGCGCGGCGCGCCGACGAGGCGATCGCGCGCGGCGGCGGCCCGGGAACGGAACGCACGCTCGCCGCCGCGCAGGCGATCGACGCGACGGCCTACGGCGCGATCGGCTACGCCGACGTCGCCTTTCCGGAGATCGCGAAAGCCTATGCGAGCGGCGATTCCGCGGCGACCGTTGCCGCGGTCGACCACGCGCGCGCCGCGATCGATCGCGCCGCAGCGCTGCTGCGATAACGAAGCAGGCGGTCCCTACGCATAGCAAACGCCTCGGCGCGGAATCGAGAACCGATGCGTACAACACTGAGCGGGTTCGCCGCGATCGCGCTTGCAGCGTCGTGCGCGACGCTGTTCTCCGCCGCCGCGGCGCAGGACGTGGTCGGCGCTTCGTCGGCCGCGAGCAGCGCCGCGTCCGCCGCAAAGTACAGCGCGGCCACGAAGGCGTGCAAAGCAGCCGCCGACGCGGTCGTGTGGCTGGTCCCCGGCTCGAAGCTGTTCTTCCGCAAGGGTGCGGCGAAGTTCGGCAAAGGCGCCGGCTCGTACGTCTGCCGCCGCGCCGCGCTGGCAAAGCACGCGCACGACGCGACGAACGGCTCCGCCGCGACGCCGGCCCCCAAGCCGCCGGCGGCAGCGACGGACGCGCCCGAGAGCTCGCCGCCGCCGAGCAGCTCAGCCGAACCGGCGTCCTCGCCGGAACCCACTGCGAGCGCCGCCCCGACGGCAAGCGCGTCGCCGACGGCGCAACGGCGGTAGCCGAACAGGCGCGAGCGCGCGCTCTCCGAATCGTTTGCGCATGAACGCGTTCGCCGAGAGGCGCGCGGCGGTGCTCGAGCGGCTCGGCGACGGCGTGATGATCGTCCCGGCCGCGACGCACGCGCTGCGCAATCACGACACCGAGTACGAGTACCGCCAAAATTCGGATTTCTACTACCTGACCGGCTTCACCGAGCCCGAAGCGGTGCTCGTGCTCGCGCCGCACCGCGAGAACGAGCGCGCGACGCTGTTCTTGCGGCAGCGCAACCGCGATCTGGAGATCTGGAACGGCAAGCGGCTCGGCGTCGAAGCGGCGCCGGGCGCGCTCGGCGTCGACGCGGCGTATCCGATCGAAGAGCTCGCGCAGCGGCTTCCCGACGCGCTCGCCGGCGCCCACGTCGCATACGTCCATCTCGGCGAGGACGCTGCGTTCGAGCGCACCTTCTTCGCCGCGCTGGCGGCCGCGCGCACGAAGACGCGGCGCACCGGCTTCGCGCCCGATACCTTCGTCGAGCCGGCGGCGATCCTGCATGAGATGCGGCTGATCAAAGACGCCGGCGAGCTCGACGCGATGCGCCGGGCGGCGGCGATCACCCGGCTCGGGCACGTCGCGGGGATGCGCGCGACGCGGCCCGGGCTGAACGAGTACGAGCTCGAGGCGATCATCGAGCACGCCTACCGCGTGAACGGTGCGCAGGCCACCGCCTATTCTTCGATCGTGGCCGGCGGCGACAACGCGACGATCCTGCACTACAACACCAATCGCGAAGTGCTCCGCGCAGGCGAGCTGGTGCTGGTCGATTCCGCCGCGGAGCTGGATTTGTACGCCTCGGACGTGACGCGCACGTGGCCGGTCGACGGCCGCTTCACCGCCGAGCAGCGCGCCGTCTACGAGATCATCCTGGCCGCGCAGAAAGCGGCGATCGGCGACGTGCGGCCCGGCGCGCACGTGCGCACCGCACACGAAACCGCGCTGCGCGTCCTCACTGCCGGGCTGATCGAGCTCGGCGTGCTGAGCGGCTCGGTCGACGAAGCGATCGAGAAGGAAAGCTACAAACCGTACTACATGCACGGCACCGGGCACTGGATCGGCCTCGACGTGCACGACGTCGGTTCGTACGTGCTGCGCGACGGCGAGACGAAACGGCCGCTCGAGCCCGGCATGGTGGTCACCGTCGAGCCGGGATTGTACTTCCACCGCGACGGCGAGGCGCCGGAGCGTTTCAAAGGGATCGGCGTGCGCATCGAAGACGACGTGCTGTGCGGCGCGGACGGTCCGGTCGTGCTCAGCGAGGGGATTCCGAAAGAGATCGACGAGCTCGAAGCGATCGTCGGCGCCGACGCGCTGGCGCCCGCGCGCTAGTGCAAGCTGTTCCGCCCACACCGCCCGCGATCGTCTCACCGTCACCGGCGCCTGTGCCCAGCGGGCCGTGGATCGCCGCGCAGCGGCCGTGGTCGACCGCGAAATGGCTCGCGCAGCACGACGCGTTCGTCACGCGCGCGCGGCAGGGAAACGTCGACGTCGTTTTCCTCGGCGACTCGATCGCGGCGTTCTTTCAGCAGCGCGCGCCCGAGGTGTGGAACAGCGAGATCGCGCCGCTCGGCAACGTCCTCGACTTCGGGATCGAGGGCGACCGCACGCAGTTCGTGCTGTGGCGCGTGCAGAACGGCGAGCTCGACGGAACGAACGCGCGCGCCGTCGTGCTGATGATCGGCACGAACAACTTGGCGACCGCGACGCCGGAGAACGTCGCGCGCGGCGTCGCGGCGATCGTCGACGCGGTCCGCGCGAAGCTGCCGAACGCGGTGATCGTGCTGAACGGCCTCTTCCCGCGCGGCGATCCGAACGATCCGCTGCGTGTAAAGGCCGCCGACGTCAACGCACGTCTCGCGCAGCTCGCCGACGGCGCGCACGTGCGCTGGCTCGACGCCGGCCCCGGATTTCTCACAGCCGACGGCACGATCAACGCGATGCTGATGCCCGACAAGCTGCACCCCTCACCCGAAGGTTACGGAGTCTGGGCCGCCGCGCTGCGCCCGCTGCTCGGCGAGGTGCTCGCGCAGCCGCGTGCGTAGCCGAGCGGGCAGCTCAGCCGCTCGGCGCGACGGCTTTCCGGTCGATCTGCGTTGCGTCCCGCTCCAGATACTTGCGCGCGAGCCGCAGCAGCGGCCGCTCGATCCAGCGGTACGCGGCGAACGAGAACGCGATCGCCAGCGCGTAACCGCCGAACACGATCGCGATGCGCGCCGGCGTTTCGTGCAGGTGAATGCGGTGCAGCGCCACCCCAAGCGCGCCGAGCACGAGCACGTGCCAAAGGTAGAGCGCATAGCTCGCGTCGCCTTGCGCGCGCAGCCAGCGCGGCGCAACGGCTCCCGCGTTCTCGAGCCCGAGCGAAGCGTACACGAGCAGCGCCATCGGCAGCCCGACGGCCCACGGCCGCCACCACTCCACGGTGAAATACTCGCGCCCGGAGTACGCCGTCACCACACACACCACGACAATCAGTCCGAGCGCCACGGCGAACAGCGCGCGCGGCGCGGCGAACGCGCGCTTCAGCACGAGCGCGCCGATCGCCATCCCGAACACGAACTCCAGGTTGAACCAGCTCCCGAGAACGCGCACCCACGGATTCTCGTGCGATCCGAGCGCGCCGATCAGCACGATCGCGAGCAGCCACACCGCGGTCATGAGGGGCAGGAACCGCCGCCGAAACCGCAGCGTGAGCGCGAACACCGCGTAGAAGACGAGCTCGTAGCTCAGCGTCCAGCCAACGACGAGCAGCGGCTCACCCTGCTGCGGCAGCGCGAGGAACGAGGCGAGAATCTCCGGCCGCGCGCTGCGGTGCGCGCCGGTGACGCTCGGCGCAATGACGTAGACAACGAGAACCAGCGCGGTGACGATCCAGTACGGCGGGTAGATGCGCGTCGCGCGCCGCGTGAGGAACCGGCGCGGAGCAGCGCTTTCGCCGAACCAGTCCGCGGTCGAGACCAGCATCACCAGGCCGCTGATGACGAAGAACAGGTCGACGCCGTAGGTGCCGAGGATGTGGAAGGGCGTCGTCCAAGGGCGGCCGGGGAGGTACGTCGACTCGACCGCGTAGGCGTGGACGACGACCACCATCAGGGCGGCGATCGCGCGCAGCGCCTGGACGTTCCCGAGCACCACCGGAGGTTCGACGCGACATGCGCGTGACCGTTTTGGGCGCCAGCGGGTTCATCGGTAGCCATCTCTCGGCGGCGTTGGGCGCACGCGGCGACGAGGTGGTGGAGGCGAGCGTGCGCGATCCGGCGCGCGCCGCTGCCGCAAGCGCCGGCAGCGATGCGGTGGTGAACCTCGCCGGCGCGCCGGTCGCGGTGCGCTGGACCGAACAGGCGAAGCGCGAGATGCGGCAATCGCGCGTCGACGCGACGCGGGCCTATCTCGACGCGCTGGAGCGCTCGACCGGGCGGCCGAGCGCGTACGTCGGCGGCTCCGCGATCGGCTACTACGGGACCAGCCCGACGGCGGTCTTCACCGAATCGAGCCCGCCCGGCGCGGATCTTCTCGCACAGCTCTGCGTCGACTGGGAAGCGCAGACCGACCGCGCGGCCGCGCTGGGAATGCGCGTCGCGAAGATCCGCACCGGGCTGGTGCTCGGCACGCGCGGCGGCATCCTCGGGAAGCTGTTGCCGGTGTTCCGGCTCGGGCTCGGCGGCGTCGTCGCGAGCGGCGAGCAGTGGTTCTCCTGGATCCACGTCGACGACGAAGTCGGGATCCTCGTGCACGCGATCGACGGCGCCGCCGGCATCCTCAACGCGACCGCGCCGAACCCGGTGACGAACCGGCAGTTCACGCGCGCGCTGGGCGCCGCCGTCCGGCGGCCGACGATCTTGCCGGTCCCGGCCTTCGCCGGCCGGGTAATGTTCGGCCAGGGCGCGTTCATGCTGAACGAGGGCCAGCGCGTCGTCCCGCAGCGCACCCAGGCCAGCGGCTACGTCTTCCGGCACCCCGACCTCGACGAGGCCCTGCGCTCGCTGCTGGGCTGAATTCTGAGGGCGCTCTAGGACAAATCTCGCCATCGGGGCGGCTCGCCCGTAGGGCGAACGCGAAGGCTTCGGCGAACGCCGAAGCCACCATGGCGACGCTTTTCTCGACCGAGGCCGGCGGGGCGCTCCCGTCGACCATGTCCGACCAGCCGCTCTCGATCCGCGCGATCTTCGAGCACGCGATGAAGACGCACCCGCGCAAGCAGATCGTCTCGCGCGACGGGGCCGAGGTGCGGCGGTTCACGTACGCCGAGTTCGGCAAGCGCGTCGCGAAGCTGGCGAACGCGCTGCGCGCGCTCGGCGTGCAGCCGGGCGATCGTGTCGCGTCGTTCGCCTGGAACGGCTACCGCCACTTGGAGCTGTACTACGCCGTCCCGATGATCGGCGCGGTGCTGCACACGGTGAACATTCGACTCTTCCCCGATCAAATCGCGTTCGTGCTCACGCACGCCGGCGATCGCATCGTCTTCTACGACGGATCGCTCGTGAAAGCGGTCAAAGCCGCTGCGGCGCTCGATCCCGAGAGCGGAAGAACGTTCGTTCAAATGGGATCCTCGCCGGAACCGTTCGAGGGCGCGCTCGACTACGAGACGCTGGTCGCCGGCGAGCCCGAGACGTACGACTGGCCGGAGATCGACGAGCGCGCCGCCGCGCTGCTGTGCTACACCTCGGCGACGACCGGCGATCCGAAGGGCGTGCTGTTCTCGCACCGCTCGACGTTCATTCACGCGCTCGCCGCCGGGCTCGCCGACGCGCTCGGGATCACCGAGCGCGACCGCGTGCTGCCGATCGTGCCGATGTTCCACGTCAACGCGTGGGGCACGCCGTTCATGTGCCTGATGGTCGGCGCGGACTTCATCATGCCGATGGAGCGGCTCGATCCGGCCGGCGTGATCGAGCTGATCGAGAACGAGCGGGTGACGTTCTCCGCCGGCGTCCCGACGGTGTGGATGGGCGTGCGCGACATGCTGCGCGCGCAAGGCAAGACGCTGCCCACGCTCAAACGGCTGGTGTGCGGCGGTTCGGCGATGCCGCACGCGCTGGTCGACGATCTGAACGCGCTCGGGATCGAGGCGATCCACGCCTGGGGGATGACCGAGATGTCGCCGATCGGCACGGTCAGCCGCGACATCTCCGAGCTGGCGGACGATCCACAGCAGCAGCGGCGTGAGCGCTACAAGCAAGGTCGCTTCTCGCCGATCGTGCAGTGGCGCATCGTCGACGAGCACGGCGAGGACGTCGCGCAGGACGGCGTGGCGCGCGGCGAGCTGCTGGTGCGCGGCTACGCCGTCACGCAGGAATACTACAACAACGAGAGCGCGACGGAAGCCGCGTTCGAGCCCGGCGGCTGGTTCCACACCGGCGACGTGGTGACGATCGACCAGTACGGCTACATCGAGATCGTCGACCGCGTGAAAGACTTCATCAAGTCCGGCGGCGAGTGGATCTCCTCGGTGGAGGTGGAGAACTTGATGATGAGCCATCCGGGCCTCAAGGAAGCCTGCGTTTTCGGGGTCCCCCACCCGAAGTGGCAAGAGCGCCCCGTCGCCGCGGTCGTCCCCCGCGAAGGTGAAGAAGTCGACGAAGCCGCCGTGCTGGCCTGGCTTTCGGACAAGCTCGCCAAGTGGCAAACCCCGGACCGCGTGCTCTTCGTCGAAGCGATCCCACGCACGGGAGTCGGCAAGTTCCTCAAGCGAGATTTACGGGAGCGGTATAAAGCATTATTCCTAAAGGACTAATTGAGTCAATGGCCTAACGCGCTGCTTTAATGCGCTCGTCCGGCTTACGGCTCAGCTCTGAGAAACCTTTAACGTCGGACTACGCCGATTATGCACCGCTAGAACAATGGCCGTTCAAAGCATCGAAGGGTGTGTCTAAATGTCTGTTATCGACGATGATCAGAGGCTTGGAGCAAGGATTGTAGCTCTAAGGCAAAGTATTGATGCGTTTCGGCACGAAACGATATCGCTCGACGAATATGAGAGCATAATCTTGGCTGGCCGCGCCGCGACGCTGCACTCCGAAGTCCGGCGCCTTGGGTCGGTAAATTCCCGCAGATTCGCTCAATATCGGAAACTTGCCGAACTCCAGCGCGTGCAAGCAGACCTGGTGCTTGCCATTCTCGAAGCGAATGGCTTTGTTTCGGTAGAACGCAGCACGAATGGCAGCATCAGTAAAGTGACCGCGACGAAAACGACGCCCGCGGACAGCCTTCGCGCGGCTGCGATTGTATTTCGCACCACCATGCCGAGCCCGCTTGCGACTGCAGCGCTAATGATTCTCGACGCATCTTATTCAGCGCCGATTCAGCGCGATCAGGCAGTGAATTCAGCGACCACTGCGGATCCAGATATCGATGACGAAATAGCTTATCAAGCGATCGATGAGCTTGCGCAACTTAAGGCGATTTATGTCACACTAGAAACGCACCAAGGCGAGCCACTTTTAGCAAATCCGCAATCTTTTCAACAGAAGATCGATGAAAAGGCGCTCTTAGCGGCGTTCAACACGCAAACCAGAGACCGCGCGCTAGAAGTGCTCGATTATATCAATCGAAATCCGGCTACACCGCTCTCCAAGGAAGACAAGGTCGTCGGAGACCTGCTCGCGGATGCCGGCCTCGTCGATTACAACATAGTTCAAGGACATAATGGTGAAATCGTGACCTTGCCCACGCTTGCCGCCACCTGGGGAACGCATGGAGGCGATACCAGTTCACTGAGCGCGGACGCTATCGACGACGGGAAAGCGTTTTTATCGACGCTGCGATATGGAGAATTTTATTCGGAATACTGGCGTGGCAAGATTATGGATCAGGTTGCGCTACTGTCTGCCCTAATCAATCGCGGTACTGTTGGGCCGGCGACGGCGATTGGCCAAGACTATCCTCTTGTGGTCGCACGTGGCATAATCAATGTGATTGAAGATCCTAACTATCCCGGGCGCTTCAATATGGAACTTCGCAAGCCCGAAGTCGCCCGGTCCGTCCTCGAAGTCGTCAAGGGAAGGAGCAAACAAAACCCGAAGATGCCAGTCGAGGTTGCAGGCTTAAGCATGTCCGAGAGTTACCTGTCGCCAGAGGCTGGTAGGCAACGCATCGAACTCCCATCAAGATTCAGAGACGAAAAGCAGGCTATCGTGTTCGGCCTTCTCACCATTAGACGACGAAATCCATAGACTTCATGGCTTCCGACTCTCGGCGCCTTCGTCCGCGCGATCGAGACGATCTAAGACGCCCAAATGTAGCGATTACTCCTGGCGATGCGCTCGAATACCGGGTTGCTCGGCTCTTCGCGTCAATGGGATATTTTGTCCGACGCAGCCGAGAAATATTTACTGAAGCATATCTTGACCGAGCGACCGATCTTGACGTCTTAGCGATTAAGTACTTGCCGCCGTTTCGCCGCGAAGTTCAGATCGTCGAATGCAAAGGAGGCGCAAACCGACCGCTAGATCGAGTCTTCTGGCTAGCGGGAGTGAAGGCCTATACGAGCGCAGATTTCGCGACGCTTGTACGGGACTCGGTAAAATGGAATATCAAGGATTTTGCCCGCGAGGCCGGCGTTGAAATCTTAGACCTTCCCGCTCTCTCCGCGATAGAGAAACATGTTGGTATCGATCATTCCGATTGGCCTGGATGGATTGATCAACGATATTTCGCTCAAAGAGCGCCAGAGTGGAATAAGTTTCTTCGCTCGGACGGTGCGTCCGCAGAGCTTTATCAATTCCTGAACGCGGAAAGTCGTTTTCATCAACCATTTCCCGCGATAATCTTTTTACTGTTTCACGCGCGGCGGCTCACCAAGGTCGCGGATTCAGAAGACGAGCAGGCTGAGTTCTTTCGCTATCTCTTAGCAGACACTATTTCGCATTTGCTTATGTTTTTTATGGTTCTTGCGGAATCTTGTTATGGACTTACCGATAAAGACGTCGACGGGTATATCTACAAGGGTCTTAAATACGGAAGTCTCGATCCTCGGCTCGCGGATAGACTCATGAGCCTCGCTCGAAATGTGACCGACCAAGTGCTCTTTGAACGCCTGGGCCAAAAGGTCGACCTCGACAATCAACTGTTCACGTTTCCGGAGCCGACTAATGTCGTCGAAATCACGGACGTCATCCGCTTGCTCTTATCGGATCCGCTCGCATCAAGTACAACAGTACCGTTGGCTGATTATGTTATGTTTGAGGCATATGTTCGCCGAAAGGCCGGTCGGATGGCGTGGCTAAATACCGTGTTTCGTCATATCGATCGGCCCAAGACTTACGGCTTACTGGGAAGAATTATGCGAATCTTGCTGCGGTCGGATGCCATTCCGGAAAGCCTCTACGTTACTATTGGACGCACAACGAGCCTTATGGATGGGCGTGAAGGGCCGAAGTCCTTACAGATATCGTTCTTCGAGCCGTCGTAGAGTCATCAGGCACGCAGTTTAAGGTTCAACCCAGTACCACTCGCCTGTTGTGGTGTCGAACAGGCGAGGTAGCAAAGACGATACCGGGTATCGGCACCGCGCCGTAGGATTCGGGCTTCCATGAGTTGCGCGACGCCTTGAGGGGAAACGTTTCAGCTGCTCGGCATCGAATGCGGTCTCGACACAGCCGTTCGCGTCGCGCTCCGCTTTACTTTGTAGTGTTATAAGGAGGCCCAGGATTCCGGTCGCCTCCATGTCGAGATTGTTGAGCGGCTCGATGCCGCATCGGTGGTCGGATATTCGAACGACGTTCCGGGGGCCGCCATGTGCCTCGCAGGGCGTACCGAGTGCGTACCCGCCGACCATCGGACCGCCGCGGCAAGAGCACGCAAAGACAAGCACCGTCGCGACGCCGCCGCCGACAATTTGGCCCACTTGTTCCGTCGTCACGGGGTCGCCCAAGTGGCGGCGAGTTCGTCATACGAATATGTCGCCGAAGGGTCCACTGCCGACCTGCTTCCGCTCATTGCACGACCACACGGCCGAGCGGCGCGAGGACACGGCTGGGCTTAGTTCAGGTTCACTTCGAACAGACCCGCGGCGCCCATGCCGCCGCCGATGCACATCGTTACGACGACGTGCTTGCCGGCGCGGCGTTTGCCTTCAGCAGGGCGTGCATCGTCATGCGCGCGCCGCTCACGCCGTACGGGTGGCCGATCGAGAACGCGCCGCCGTCGACGTTGAACTTCTCGTAAGGAGTACTACAACAGCGAGAGCCAACGGAGGCCGCGTTCGACCCACGCGGCTGGTTCCACATCGGCGACGTCGTGACGATCGACAAGTACGGCTACATCGAGATCATCGACCGGGTGGAAAGACTTCATCACGATGCTTTATACTTCGCCACAGCGTCAGCGTGGAGTATTGCCTTCGAAAAACTCGATCGCAAGCCCGCGCGCAGCCGGTCCCCGCGCCCAGACGGCGAGACCCGTCGCGGTACCTCCGCTGGCCTCAACGCAATTGCGCAGTCGTGAAGTGTGAGGGTGTCCACGGAGCCAGATCAAGTCCAGAACGCTACGGTCCTTTGCATTCCGCGGCAGTCGTCTACGCTCCGGTCTGCCCAGTAGTGACTTGCCACGACTTGACATGGTCGTTGTCATCGAAGTAGATTGTGACGCGATCGTATGGCCACAAGAAGAGTCCCTCAAGATAATGATCGAAGAACAGATCGACCGAAGGATGGAGCTTCTCGCGCTTTGGATCTGTCGCCGCGCCGTCTACAGAGTCGATTCCTGGTTGTGCCCAATTAGCGGGGACGTGTGGACCAGCCTAGCCAACTCATAAACTTGCGCACGGCTCATTCCGACTTGCAACGTTGACAACACCTTGGTTTCCGCGGTGAGCTCCCGTGCGGCGTCCTCCGCACGGTATGCGCGCCATGCCAAGAACAAACAGCCAATCGCAGCTACGGCCGCTACGACAATCAGTTGAATCTGGCGCATCGTCTTATCGCTTGCCTACGCATGTCTAACGTGCTATCGCAGCCGCCATCTGGGCTGACGGATCGGTATTTAGGTTGAGCCTTAGCGGTACCGTTGGTTCCGGATCGTCTTGGTCGAAGAGACCATTGCCCCCGAAATGGCTTAGCAGTTCAGCGGCTTTTGCCAATTCCGCTTCGTTGAAGCCTCCTTTTTCATCGTGCACCCGCCTTTGCAGCTGGCCAACACCTTCGAACCGAAAACCTCATTGCCGCCGGTCCATTGGTTGTCATAGTCCAGATTCGTCCTAAGAGGCGACACCGCGACGGAGCTGCGTTCGAGCCCGAGGGCCGGTTCCACACCGGCGAGGTGGCGACGATCGACAAGTACGGCTACATCGAGGGCGTCGACCGGGTGAAAAATTTCATCAGTCGGGTGACGAGTGGATATCTTCGGTCGAGGTGGAGAAGCTGATGATCAGCCATCCGGGCCTCAAGGAAGCCTGCGTCTTCGGCGTCCCCCACCCGAAGTGGCAAGAGCGCCCCGTCGCCGCGGTCGTCCCCGGCGAACGGTACAAAGGGCTGTTTACAACTCCCTGACTCTCCGACGCCGCTAGCCCCAGGCGAGGAGTCCTCCCGAAAAGCAGCTGTTCCCGCGGCCGGCGATAATTTTTGCCCCGCCACCTTGCAAAGGTAGACAATACAAGCGTATAATCACCTTGCCGGGGAAGCCCGGGGAGGTAGTCCATGCTGGGAATTCATCTGTTCCGTGCCGGCGATGCGCGGCGCGCCGTGACGCTCTGCGTCGCCGCCGCAGTTCTCTGCCAGGCGCCGGCGACCGCAGCGGCGCAATCGTCGCCGCCGCGTGCACATTCCAAAGCTCACCCGCAAGCCGCGGCGCAATCGGCCGGGGCGAAGCAAGTCGCGGCGAAGCAGGCCGCGGTAGCCGCACAGCAGCGGCGCGACGTGCGCCTCGAGGTGGCGTTCACGACGCGCGCGCTGGCGTCTGATCAGCAAACGCCGGTCCGAACCGCGCTGGAATCGTTCGCGCGGGATACGATCAACGGCGGAACGGGATACGTCAACTCGTTCACCGCTTGCGTCGTCGGAAGCACCGCGCTGCCCTGTCCTTCGGATCTCGGAAAGATCGACGTCCTCGTGACGACGACGGTCGGGGCGCTCGGCACGTCTAAGCAGCAGCCCGTAACGATGGCCGCGGTGTCGCTCATCGACAACCGGCAGATCGGCCAGCTCGTCGTTACGTCGGGGGACGTGGCGAAAGGCAAGCTAAGCGACGTGCTCTCGGCGCTGAGCACGGAGCAGCTTCGCGAGCTGCTCGGCACGCCGGTCCTCGCCGACGGTGCGCTGACGCTCGCGGCGTTTAGCCCGTACGTGCAGCTCGTCCCCGAAACGGCGACCGACCGCAAGTATATCGACGTCCTCGCGCACTACTTGGCGCAACGCCGCATCCAGACCGTCCCGTCGCCGTTCACGGGCTTGGACGCCTCGGGGGCCGGGACGCCAGCCGCGACGAGCATCTGTCAGAACAATCCGCGATACCTGCACTACACGGTGTCAACGCGTCAACAGCAGCGCCCGCTGCAGTTCCGCACAGTCGCCTACGCGCAAGCCACCGGGAAGATCATTAACTGCGCCGATCCGCTTGCACCGATTGCGTTTCATTCGGACACCGCCATGAGCATGACGAGCTCGAAGGGCTCCATCGCATCGATCGTCGGCATCCTGACGCTCTCGTTCGTCTCGAAGACGAACTCATGGGGCAACGTCGGCGCCGTGGGGAACAACCTCGGCTCGTTCATCGACGTCGACCCGACGTCGGCGAGCGTGGAGCAATCGATCTACAACGCGAGTCTTCGGACACTGGTCGACGACATGTGCCTCGCGCTCGCCCGGTATGCGACGGCCCGGCGGCAAGCCGAAGCGGGGCAGAACGTATCGCGCCTGAACCTCCAGGATTTGCTGACGACTCAAAATCTGACCACGGCGGAAGTGAAGACGCTGTCCACCACCAGCGGATCGACCGCGGACGTCGCCGGCTCGTCGGCCGGTCAAGCGCCGACCGGGGCGACGGCGGCATCAAACGCCAGCGCAGCGAATCCGCTCGGCATCGGAGCGCTGCTGGTTCCCTCGCAACCGCCGCTCGAATGCGCACCGCGACCGGCGACAGCGTCTTCGAATCAGTGATCGCCGAACGAGAAGGGGACGACCGCTGCGCGGCGTCCCCTTCTTGCATGCGTACAGCGTGCCGGGTGCTAGTTCAAGTTCACCTCGAAGAGCCCAGCGGCGCCCATGCCGCCGCCGATGCACATCGTGACGACGACGTACTTCGCGCCGCGGCGTTTGCCTTCGATCAGGGCGTGCATCGTCATGCGGGCGCCGCTCACGCCGTACGGATGGCCGATCGAGATGGCGCCGCCGTCGACGTTCAGCTTCTCGTTCGGGATGCCGAGGGTGTCGCGGCAGTAGACGGTCTGCACCGCGAACGCTTCGTTGAGTTCCCAGAGGCCGATGTCGTCGACGGTGAGGCCGTGGCGCTTGAGCAGATCGGGCACGGCGAAGACCGGGCCGATCCCCATCTCGCCGGGATCGCAGCCGCGCACGACCATGCCGCGGTAGAAGCCCAACGGGTTCAGGCCGCGAGTGCGCGCTTCTTCCGAATTCATGATGACGACCGCGGCCGCGCCGTCGCTGAGCTGCGATGAGTTGCCGGCGGTGATCGAGGAGTCTTTCGAAAGCACGCCTTTCAGCGAGAGCAGCCCTTCGAGCGTGGTGTCGGGGCGGTTGCCTTCGTCCTTCGTCAGCGTGACGTGCTCTTCGCGGAACGCCTTCGTCTCTTTGTCCTGCTCGTACTTCCAGGCCGGGAGCGGGACGATCTCCTGGTCGAACTTGCCGGCTTCTTGCGCCGCAGCCGTGCGCTGCTGCGACTGCAGCGAGTACTCGTCCTGTGCTTCGCGGGAAACGTTATACTTCTTCGCGACGAAATCGGCCGTCTGCAGCATCGGCATGTAGAGGTTGGGCTCGTGGCGGAGCGCCCACTCCTCGGTGAACTCGTGCATGTTCATGTCGTTCTGCACGAGCGAGATCGACTCGACGCCGCCCGCGACCATCACCTTCGCGCCGTCGACGATCACGCGGTGCGACGCCGTCGAGATCGCCTGCAGCCCCGAGGCGCAGTAGCGGTTGATCGTCGTCCCCGCGACACCGCGCGGCAGCCCCGCGCGAAGCGCCGCGACGCGGCCGACGTTGTGGCCGGTCGCGCCTTCGGGAAGGCCACAGCCGAGGACGACGTCCTCGACTTCGCCGGGCTCGACGCCGGCGCGCTCGATCGCATGCTTGATGACGTGCCCCGCCATCGTGGCGCCGTGGGTCTGATTGAACGCGCCGCGGAACGCCTTGCCGATCGGCGTGCGCGCGGCCGAGACGATCGCCGCCTCAGGCATGGGTCAACTCCTTGGTGTCCGATTGCGTGGCGATCGCGCCACCCTTGGGTGCGTTGTCATCCTGAGCCTGTCGAAGGACAGCCTCGTTCTGCGCGTACCACATCGGGCCGCCGTGATGCGGCGGGAAGCCGTACCCGTAGATCCACACGATGTCGACATCGCCCGGCCGCAGCGCGATCCCGCTGCGCACCAGCTCCGCGCCGCTCTCTGCGAGCGCGCGCGTGCAGCGCGCGATGATCTCTTCATCCGACACCTGCGGGTTCTGCGGGATCCCCGCTTCCGTCGCAAGCTGCGCGATGAGCTGCTCGACCTCGGGATCCGGGATCGGCTGGCGGCCCTTGCCGACCGCCTTGTCGTACTTGAAGAATCCTTTGCCGCTCTTCTGGCCCAGACGGCCCTGCTCGACGAGCTTCGCGATGATCGGAATGCGCCCCAGCGCCTGCCCCTGCTGCGATTGCGAGATGAAGTGGTAGACGTCCAGCCCCGACAGATCGGCGACCGCGAACGGCCCCATCGCGAAGCCGAACTTGTTCTTGATCACGTCGTCGATGCGGCTCGGCGAGACGCCCTCTTCGGCCAGCTGCACCGCTTGCGCTTCGTACTCGAACAGCATCCGGTTGCCGATGAAGCCGAACGCGTTCCCCGAGACGACCGCGACCTTGCGCAGCTTCTTGCCGAGCGCGATCCCGGTGGTCAGCGTCTGCGGTGAGGTCTCCTTGCCGCGCACGATCTCGAGCAGCTTCATGATGTTCGCCGGGGCGAAGAAGTGCAGGCCCAGCACTTTGTCCGGGCGCTTCGTCGCCGAGGCGATCTCGTCGATGTCGAGCGTCGAGGTGTTCGAAGCGAGGATGCATTCGGGCTTCGTAGCCGCGTCGAGCTTGGCGAAGACTTCCTTCTTCACCGGCATCGACTCGAAGACGGCTTCGACGACCACGTCGACGTCGCTCAGCTCTGCGTAGTCCGTCTCCCACGAGATCGAGTTGGCCTTCGCCCACGCGTCCTCTTGCGTGAAGCGGCCTTTGCCGACGTTGTAGGTGAACGTCCCGAAGACCGTCTCGCGCGACTTCTCGACCGCCGCATCGTTCGTCTCGATGATCGTCACCGGAATCCCGGCCTCGGCGAAGACGATCGCGATCCCGGTCCCCATCGTCCCGGCGCCGATCACGGCGGCCTTCTTGATCTCGAGCGGCTCGGTCTTCGGCAGCCCGGGGACTTTCGAAAGCTCGCGCTCGGCGAAGAAGACGTGGCGCAGCGCCGCCGACGGCTTCGACTGCACCAGTTCCAGGAACAGGCGCAGCTCGCGCGCCCAGCCGCGCTCGAACGGCAGCTCGATCGCGGCCTGCACCGCGTCGATCAGTTTGTGCGCGGCGTAGCCGCCGTTCTCTTCGGGCGGCACCATCATGTGCGCTTGCGCGACCACGAACGGCGTCGCGAACAGGCCCAGGTTAGCCACGCCGAGCTCCGCCTTCATCTGCGAGATGCGGCGCTTCGGCTTGCCGGCGTACTTCTTCGCCGCCGCGAGCACATCGCCGTCGACGACCTCGTCGAGAATTTTCTTGGCCAGCGCGTCGGGCGCTTTGACCATCTCGCCCTTGAGCATCATCTGCAGCGCGTCGTTCGCGCCGATCAGGCGCGGCAGCCGCTGCGTCCCGCCGGCGCCCGGCAGCAACCCCAGCTTGATTTCGGGCAACCCCACACGCGACTTGGCGCTCGCGACGCGGTAGTCGCAGGCCAGCGAGAGCTCGAAGCCGCCGCCGAGCGCGTTGCCGTCGATCGCCGCGACGAACGTCTTGTTACTGCGCTCGATCGTCTCGATGACGTCGCGGACGGTCTTCTGCCCCTCCGGCGGGGTCGAGAAGTCGTTCACGTCGGCGCCGCCGCTGAACATGCGGTTCGCGCCGGTGAAGATCACCGTGGTCACGGCCGGGTCGTTCAGCGCCGCTTCGAGCAGCGGAACGAGCTCTCCGCACAGCGCGTAGCCGAGCGCGTTGACCGGCGGGTTATCGAGCGTGACGACGCGGATGCCGTCGCCGGCGTCCGCGACTCGCACGCGGTGCGTGTCGTTGGTTGTGGTCGTCATGGTCTTTCTCTTTGAATCGTGCTGATGCGAGCTACGCGGTGGCGAGCGCCCGGCGCTCGACCTCGAACATCTCGTCGGCGCCCGCCATCACGTCGCCGGAGCCTTCGGTGATCTGCTTCTTCAGCCAGGCGGCCTGCGAGAGAACGTTGTGGGCGTAGAACGTCGCGGTTCGGATCTTCGCGGCGTAGAACGGGTCGTTGTCGCCTGCCGCGAGCTTCTCGGCGGCGATCTTCGCGCCGCGGAAGAGCTGCCAGCCGCCCGCGACGACCCCGAAGAAGTTCAGGAACGGCACCGAGTTCGCGAACGCCTTGTGCAGGTCGCCCATCGCGGACATCCCGATGAACTGGGCGGTCTCGCCAAGCGCCTTCGCCGCCTCGGCGAGCGGCTGCGCGAGCGCCTTCACCTCGGGGTTCTCCGAGGCTTCGAGCTCCTTGGCGAACTTGCCGATCTGCTTGAGAACCTTAGTCGCGCCGGCGCCCATGTCGCGCACCAGCTTGCGGCCGACCAGGTCGAGGGCCTGAATCCCCGTGGTCCCTTCGTAGATGGTGGTGATGCGCACGTCGCGGTACTGCTGCGCGATCCCGGTCTCTTCGATGAAGCCCATACCGCCGAAGACCTGCAGCGCGGTCGAGCAGATCGTCTGCCCGTTCTCGGTGAGCCAGCCCTTCACGATCGGGATCATCAGCTCGACGAACGCCCGGTGCTCCTTGCGCACCGCCTCGTCTTCTGCTTTGTGCGCGTAGTCGAGCGAGGCCGCGGTGACGTAGGCCAGCGCGCGCATCGCCTCGAGGTTCGCCTTGCACCACAGCAGCATCCGCCGCACGTCGGGGTGCTTGATGATCGCGACCGGCTTGGGGTCGCGCGAGGCGGCATCGCGGAACTGAATCCGTTCCTTCGCGTACTCGACCGCGTGCTGGTACGCGCGGTCGGCGATCGCCAGCCCCTGCACGCCGACGCTGAAGCGCGCCGCGTTCATCATCACGAACATGTATTCCAGGCCGCGGTTCGCCTCGCCGACGAGATAGCCGACGGCACCTTCGCCGTTCTCGCCGTAGTTGAGCGTGCAGGTGGGGTTCGCGTTGATCCCCATCTTGTGCTCGATCCCGGCGCACTTCACGTCGTTGCGCTCGCCGAGCGAACCGTCCGCGTTCACCAGCACCTTCGGCACGATGAACATCGAGATGCCCTTCGTCCCTTCCGGCGCGTCCGGCAGCCGCGCCAGCACCAAATGAATGATGTTCGGCGCCATGTCGTGCTCGCCGAAGGTGATGAAGATCTTCTGGCCCTTCACGCGGTAGTGGTCGCCCTCGGGGACCGCCTGCGTGCGCACCTGCGCGAGGTCGGAGCCGGCTTGCGGCTCGGTCAGGCACATCGTCCCGGTCCACTCGCCGCTGACCAGCTTCGGAATGAACGTCTGCTTCTGCGCTTCGCTGCCGAACTGCTCGATCGCTTCGATCGCGCCTTGGTTGAGCAGCGGGCCGTTGGCGAAGCCGACGTTCGCCGCGTTCCACATCTCGAGCGTCGGCCCGAGCATGATCTGCGGCAGCCCTTGGCCGCCGTACTCCGGCGGCACCGGCAGACCGATCCAGCCCGACTGCGCGAACTGCTTGTACGCTTCCTTGAAGCCCTTCGGCGTGGTGACGACCCCGTCGTTCCACGTGCAGCCTTCCTTGTCGCCCGACTGGTTCAGCGGGTCGAGCACCTCGCTCGCGAACGTCGACGCTTCGTCGAGGATCGCGTCGAGCACGTCGGTCGTGTCCTCGTAGCCGGGGAGCTTCGCGATCTCCTCGACGCCGGCCAGCTCGCGCAGGACGAACTGCATGTCGCGCAGCGGTGCGCGGTAGATGCTCATGACGTCTCTCCGTACAAGTCGATGCGGAGCCGTTGCAGCGCCGCGATCAGTTTGGTGAGGTAGGGCTTGAAGTTCGTTTTGATGCGCTCGAGCCGTTCTTCGCCGGCGCCGGTGATGCGGTAGAGGGTCGTGCCGCGCTTGGTCGACGCATCGAGCTCGCCGCGGATGAAGCCGCGCTCCTCGAGGCGCCGCAGCAGCGGGTAGATCGTATTCGGGTTAACCGGGAAGATGCCGCCGAGGGTGGCGATCCGCTGCATCAAACCGTAGCCGCTGTCGGGCTGGGAGTGCAGCATCTGCAGGACCAAGGCGGGGAAGACGGTCTTCGTCTTGACCTCCCCCGTGAACACCCGGTCGCGCTCGAACTCGGCCGGAAACTGGTGCCCGCTCGTCGCCGCGCCGGGCTCCGGAGACGCCTGGGCCGCCGCCCTTGACCGCGCTGGCATATATTATTTATAATAGGTTAAAGCTAACCCGTCAAGGTGTTTCCGGCGCCGTTTCGCGCCGGGGAGGGTCTTGAACCGAGGATGACGACCTCTGCCGCCCCGACGAGCGCGCTCGGGGACACGACGCTGCCGACGCTCCCGGCCTTCATCGCGGAGCGCCTGGCGGAACCGCGACCGGTCGCCTTGGGCGAGCGGCAAGGCGGAACGCTGCACGAGCTCTCGTCCGGCGAGGTGCACCGCCGGGCCGCCGCGGTCGCCCAGGCGCTGCGCGCGCGGGGGATCGGGCGCGGCGACCGCGTCGCGATCGTCGCGAACAACCGCGTCGACTGGCTGATCGCCGACTTCGGCATCCTGTACGCGGGCGGGGTCGTCGTGCCGATGTTCGCCACCACCGCGGACGACCAAGTCGCCTTCATCCTCGCCGACAGCGCGGCGAAGCTCGTGTTCGTCGACGCCGCGGCGGCGGCGCGGCTGCGCGCGGCGGTTCCGAACGCGCCCCCGTTCGTCGCGTTCGCCGACGACGGGCCGGACGGGTTCGAAGCGTTCGTTCGTTCCGCCCTTCCCCTGAGCTCGTCGAAGGGTCAGGATGACGAGGAATCGGCCGCGCTGCTGGCTTCGTATCAAGCCGGGATCGGCTTGGACGATCTGGCGGTGCTGATCTACACCTCGGGGACGACGGGCCAGCCGAAGGGCGTGATGCTCTCGCACCGCAACCTCGTCGCCGACGTGCGCTCGGCGTTCGACCCGCACGAGAGCGGCCAGCACGAGGCGCAGGTCGCGCTCTCGGTGCTGCCGTTCGCGCACATCTACGAGCACACCAACGCGCTCGGCTATCTCTACAACGGGCTGCTGCACTACGTCACCACGCCCGAGCAGCTGCTCGAGGATCTCAAGGCGATCCGGCCGAACTACGTCGCGTTCGTGCCGCGCATCTTCGAGCGCCTGATCGCGGCGATCATCGGCAACGCGCGCAAAGCCGGCGGCCTCAAAGCGAAGCTCGTTCCTTGGGCGCTCGAAGTCGGCACCGCGTACGAGCGCGCCGTGCGCGACGGCGGCCTCACGCCGCTGTTGCGGCTGCGCAACGCGCTCGCGCGCCGGCTCGTGCTGAGCAAGATCCGCCCCATGCTCGGGCTCGACCGGCTCGTGTACTTCGTCTCCGGGAGCGCGCCGCTGCACCGCGACACCGCGCTCACGCTCGCCGCGATGGGGATGACCGTGCTCGAGGGCTACGGGCTCACCGAGACCTCGCCCGTCGTCACCGTCAACACGCCGACCGACAACGAGATCGGCACCGTCGGACCGCCGGTCACCGGCGTCGAGGTGAAGATCGCCGACGACGGCGAGATCTTGGTGAAAGGGCCGAACGTGATGCTCGGCTACTATCACGTGCCGGCGGAAGAGCAGCCGTTCGACGCCGACGGCTGGTTCTGCACCGGCGACATCGGCATGCTGGACGCGCGCGGCCACTTGGTGATCACCGACCGCAAGAAGGAGCTTTTCAAGAGCAGCGGCGGCAAGTGGATCTCGCCGGCGCGCATCGAGACCGCGATCAAGCGCTCGATCTACGTCGGCCAAGTGATGGCTTTCGGCAATAACATGCCGCATCCGGCCGCGCTGGTCGCGCCGAACTGGGACTTGGTGCGCGGCAAGCTCGAGGTTCCCGCGGACGTGCCGACCGCGCAGATCGCGGCCGACGAGCGCGTGCGCGCGCTGATGATCCGCGAGGTCGTCGCGCACACTGCCGATCTCGCGAAGTACGAGCAGGTGCAGCGCGTCGCGGTGCTGCCGCGCGACCTCACCATCGAGGACGGCGAGCTCTCCCCGACGCTGAAAGTGAAGCGCCGCGTCGTCGAACAGCGCTACGCGCCGCTCATCGCAGCAGCCTACGCCGAAGATTTACACGCGCGCGAGGCGACGACGCCAGCTTAACGCGTAGCACCGCTTGCGAGCGCTCGTTTCCTGCGTGGCATGCCGAGCGGGTAAGAGAGCGAGGTGAAACAGAGAGCACTCGCGGCGCTGCTTGCCGCTGCATGCGCGCTCGCCGCCACGCCGGCGGCGTTCGCGCAAACGACGATGACGGGTAGCCAGCAGACGGCTTACCTCCGCCACGCGCTGGCGAACTTCGACCGCGAGACGCAGATGCTCGCGACGATGAAGAACCACATCTCCTCGCGCGAGGTCATCCCGGTCGCGGTCGGCGGCTTGTCGGTCGGCACGCCCGACCGCCGCACGCTGGCGCGCTCGTCCCGCGGGAGCCGGCACGCAGCACTCGTCGCGGCGCTCGACAAAGCGACGGTCGCCGACGTCGACCGGAACAACGGCCAGAGCGAAGACCAGAGCTCGCTCGCCGAGTACTTGCAGCACCTCGGCATCGACCCCAACAACGCCGTCGCCGTCGACATCGACCCGCGCCTCGACCCGCAAAACCCCCGCGTGATCGTGTTCTACCGAAGGTAAGCGCGCACGTTCTAACGTGCGATCCGAGGAACCGCCCCGTTTCGCCGCCAAGCCGCTTGTCCTCGACCTCGGCTCACGCCGTTCCAGCCGTCACGGCGGTTGCGATCGTGTACGTCAGTCCGGTCACGTGCAGTAGCGGGCGCGCGTTCTCGCCGGGGATCGTCGAGTACAGCGTGATACCGGCGAGGAATACGTCTCCGTCCGCCAGCACCGGGTTCGCGCCCTTAATCCACGCATTCAGCGACCTGCGAAGATCGCCCACGAAGGTGGGGATCGTGTACGACGGTCCGAGCGTGAAGCTTGGCTGCAGCAGGATCGGAACGTAGCTGACGACGGCATCTGCCCCGGCCGTCGCCGGGACGAGCGTGTGCCCATAGGCCACGGTGAACTTGAGCGTGTAGTCGCCGGTGAGGTCATAATTCGGCGGCTGCACGTTCAGCAGCGTGCCGAGCATCGACGCGATCGCGTCAGGCAGGTCGGTGCCGCCGATGGGCACGATCGCGTCGTTAGCGATCAGCGGAATGACCGTATCGGTGAAGCGCACCAGCGGCGTCTCGTAGAGGAACGCCGCTGCGGTCGGAGCCGTGCTCACGAGGTCCGCGTTCCGCGCGACCCACACACCGCCCCACCCGCTCTGCTGGAGTACGACGTCGAGCCGATCGAACGCGAAGGCGACGGTCATCGTCGTCGGCACCGGGATCGCCGGTTCCGCAGGAAACGTGTACCTGGCGCAGTCCGACGACGTCTCCGCTCGCGTGAGGCGCACGGGCCCCGCGGCCGCGGTCGTGACGGTAATCTCCGGCCACACGGGCGTGGGCGGCCCGTCCGTCCGAACCAGCTCGAGCCGGTCGTAATTCGGCGGATTGTCCTCGGTGTACGTGTACTCCAGCGCGAACTTCGTCGTGACGACCGGCGGCGGTTCGCCGAGCATTCGCTGTCCGGCCCGGGCGGTCCATGCGCTGCCGATGGCGGACACGAGCGTCGAGAAGCTCTGCACCACGCTGCTCAAGAACTGCGGGGTCGATGCCGAGGGCTGCAGCAGCTGCGCGAGCCCCGGCTGCAAGCGCGGATAGATTGCCGCGAACGGCGCCAGCGTGGCGAACGGGTCGAACGTGGCGAACATCGCCCGCGGGTAAGACGACGTGTCGTTGAACGTGACCTCGATGTGCGGCGTGTCCTGCGCCGAGTCCTGATGGAGGTACGAGAACGCGAAGTCCCATTCTTTGATGGCCGGGAACGTCGTCGCGCCGTCGTTCGTCGGGGTGCCGCTTTGCGCCACGGCGCTCGGCATCGACGGATAGAGCCGCAGCGGAATCGGGATGTCGATGAGGCCGATTTCGCCGTCGATCGCGTCGCTCGCGCCGCCGACCGGGAGCGCGAACGTGAGCCAGTTCGAGGCTTGGTATCCGCTGATGCCCGCCACGTCGGTCACGTCGAACTCGAGCTCGTTCACCGAGTAGTCGAGCGTGACGTAGAGGTTGCGGAACATTGCGTCCGACGGCGTCGAGAACAGGAACGTGACCGTGGACTCGCCGCCCGTCAACGGCGCTTTGGCGGTGGAGAACGACGCGTTCGGATACGCCTGCACCACATCGTGCTGATCCGTGCGGCTCAGCGGGATGGAGGTATTCGGCGCGAACAGCCCGAGGCCGTTCTCCACGACGAGATCGACCGCGAATTTCGCGATGTCGTTCGCGCCGAACCGGGCGGCGAGCGTCGCCAGCGTGTCGCCCGCCTCGATCGGAAGGGACTGCGATTTGCCGGCCAGCGCGTACGTCACCGTCGCGCCGGCGTTGAGGATCCGGGGAATGCGGCGGAGCGCATTCGCTAGCGCGTTCGCGCTGACACGGTAATAGGCCAGCGCGTCCGCGAACTGCGATGCGGGCCCGGCGACGAACAGCTGGACGATCGCTTTGCCCGAGATGCGCGGCGCGACCTCGGCGCCGTCGCCGAATGCGTGGAGCGTTACCGAGGTCGACAGGAGCCCGGTGCGGTTGACGACGGTTGGGTCCGCCGCGACGGCTTGCGGCGTGACGCCGACCGCCGCCGCGATGACGGCCAGCGTGTCGCCCGCTTTCACGGTGTACGCCGGATGGCCCTCGAGCGCGATCGATGCGCCCGGCTGGAAGATCCCGGCGACGCCTTGCGCGGCGACGGCCAGCTCGTCAGCGGTCACGCCGAGCCACGTTGCGGCACTTTGCACGGTGTCGGCGCTCGTCGGCGTGTACGCGGTCGCGCTCGCGCCGAGCGTCGTGTTCGGCGCGAATAATCCGCCGCCGTCCTGCACCGAAAGCCCGCTCGCGAGCTGGCCGACCGTGACGTTATAATGCGTCGCGATGGTCGCCAGCGTGTCCGTTGCGGCGATCGTATACGGTGACGAGGCGTACGCGACTAGGGCGCCGGTCCGCAAGATGTCCGTCTCGTTCGCCAGTGCGGCAGCCACCGCGGCCGGATCGACGCCGTAGTATGCCGCGGGTTGCGCAAACGTGTCCGCGCCGCCTGTCGTGTACGGCTGCGACCACGGCGACGTGACGCTGACGCCGAATTGCACGAGCGCGTCGGTCGTCACCGCGCTGCCGAGCGTGACGAGCATGCTTTGGTACAACGCCTCGCGCGCGGCGGCCAGCTGCGCGGCCGTCGGCTGCGGAGCCGGCGCAGCGAGGATCGGCGTGACGAGCCCGCTGAGATACGACGCGATCTGACCTTTCGCTGTGACGATCGCTTCGAACGCCCTCGGATTGGCGAGGAACCCGTTCACCGCGTAGTCCGGCGACAGCACCACGTCGATCGCCTCGAGCAGCTGCGTGAGCCAGACGTCGAGATCGACGGCTTGGAACGTCTGCTGCGTGGTGTGGGCGGTGTCCAGCACACCGGTCGCGGGATCGTACGTCGGAATCGGAACGTTGGACCGCGACTCGAGCTTGGTGCTCAGCGGCGCGAGCGCATAGTAGAGCGGCCTCGCGGCCTCGACGGTGGCGCCGATGACGCCGTTCTTGGCCGCGGAGACCGCCCACAGCGACCGCGACGACCCGGTGCTGCCAGCCGTCTGCGGGCCCGTTGCGAGCTTCAGGCCAACGCTTGCGAACGTCGACTCGAACTGCTGCGCGAACGGCGCTAGCGAGCTGCCCGAGCCCGTCGCCGTGAACGGGGCGACCGGCGACAGCGCGCCCGCGACATCTGCCACGCCGCCGAACTCGGGATCGATCAGGTCCGAATTACGCGCTATCGCGACCTCGACGCGAATCGGGAAGATCGGCGCCGGAACGTGCGGTAACGCGATCGCGTCGTCGAACACCGCGTCGAGCGGTGGAACGAGAAACGGCGAAGCGGGGTTCAGCACCGCGGCGGTCTGATTGGCTTCGGCGAGCTGCGCCACGCTCGTGATCACGCTCTTCTGCGGGTTGGTGAGGAAACGGTACACCAGCGTCTGGAGCGTGTCGTTCTGGCCGGCCGCGATCGTCACGCCGCCAACGGTGAATTTCGCGGACGGCTGAACGAGCCCGACGAGGGCGCTGTTGGCGACCGCGAGATCGTCGACGCACACGTTGCAGTCGGACGCGAGCTGCGCCAGCGTTCGGTTTCCGGCGACGGGGAGCGGCATGGCAAAGAGCGCGCCACCCGCTATCAAACCGCCCAGTGCCGACACGGACGGATCCGCCGCGAACACGTCGACCGCCGCGCCGGCACGCAGCGCGAGCGATGCAAACGTGTCGCCGGCTTGGGTGGTGACCGGCTTGCCCGGATACGCGATCTTCACGTTGGGCAGGAACAGCGCCGGCGTGCTCGCGTTTGCCGTCGCCACGGCGCCTGCGCTGCTGTTCCAGTTCGTCGCGATGCCGGCGAGCGTGATCCCGGCTAGCGGCGCGCGATAGGTCACCCACTGGTCGGCCGTAAGCGCCGCATCGAACGCAAGCGCACCGGGGATGGCCAGCACCGCGCCGACGGCGAACGGCGTCGTGACGTTGGCGGCGGCCAGCTGATCGATGCTGATGGCGTTCGCTTGGGCGATCTCGGCGAGCGATGCGCCCGACAGCGCCTGCTCCGTGGTGGCGCCGAGGTAGAGCGGCGTTCCGGCTGGGAAGATTCCGGCCGGCGCGGTTTGATTGCGCGCCGCGATGTCGGCGAGCGCGAAGGTGGTGTTGGCGGCCAAGATGGACGCGAGCGTGTCGCCGCGCTGCACGACGTAGTCCGGCACGACGAGCTGCGCATTCGTTGCGAACAGGCCCGCCAGCGATTGGTTGGCGGCTAGGAGGTCGGCGACGGAGATGCTCACGTGCTCGGTGGCGAACTTCGCCACCAGCGTGACGAGCGTGTCGTTCGCCTGCACCGGCAAGGACACGCCCTGATCGGAAACGACGGCTCCCGGCGCCAGCAGGTTGGCCGTTTGCGCATTCGCCGCCGCAAGCCCGCCGAGCGTGCACGCTTGCGCCTGGACGATCTGATCGACGGTTTGCTTCGCGCCGACCGTCACCGTGCGACGGCCGCTCGTGTTCCCGGCGGCTGTCTGCGTCTGGGCGATCGCAATCGTCGCGCCGGTCGCGAAGATACCGGCGAGCGTCGCGTTCGCCTGCGCGATGCCGACGGGCGTCGTGACGACGCCCTTTCCGGCGAACTCCGTAACGAGCGTCGCGAACGTATCGGCAGAAGTCACGGTCAGCGTGACGCCGCCGACCGTGACTTGCGCGCCGGCCGCCAGCACGTTGGACGTCGTCGCGTTCGCGGTCGCGATGTCCGCGAGCGCCGCGCCCATCAGCGTGGCGATGCTCTGGATGCTGTCGCCGGCAACGGTCGTGTAGAACAGCGCCGCCGTACGCAGCGCGACTCCCGGGGTGAGCGGCAGGGCTTCGTTCTGCGAGAGCAGCGCCGCGACCGCGAGCTGTCCGGCGGCAGCCGCAAGCGTATCGGCGGCGGCCGCCACGTGGAATTGCGGGATCGTCAGCGGCCCCGTGAAGAGCAGGCTCGCGTCGGCGCGCGAAAGCGCGCTGGGGCTGGCGTTGGCTTCGAAGAGCTTCGGCGGCGCGATCCCGCAGGACGTGCACACGCTGTTCGGCGTCTCGCCGCTCGCCGTCGTAGTGTACGACACGGGCTCCAGCGTCGAAACGACGTTCAGGAACGCGTACGCCGCCGCCGCGAAATCGACGAGCGCCTGACGGGCCGCCGCGTTCGGAAGCGCCGCGGCACCGGGCTGGTCGAAGCACGTTTGCACTTCGACGGTCGTGTCGGACTGCGCGATTTGGTACCAGATCTGGCGGTACTTCACCAGATGGCTCGCGGCGCTGTACAGCGCGGAGGTCACGGTCACCGACGAGCTGGGGACGTACTTGGTGAGATCTAAATCGACCGTCACGGTCACGACCGGCGCACTGCCCGCCAGCGCGAACGCGTAGCCTGCGGCGGCGTTCGGCCACGACGACAACGCGATCACCGGATCGGTATAGCCCGCGGGGACGGTGACGGCAGGGATCGCCGGCGTCGAGGCCAGGTCGTTCCCGTACACGTCGCGGAACGAGAGGTCCACCGTGATCTGCGAGCCCGGCGCGATGCCGGCGTACGGGTTGTTCGCCGCCGGCGGAAACGCCGCCGCGAGCTGCGCTGGCGGATCAATGGCGAGCCGCCAGATCGGAATCGTCGTTTGATACGTCCACACCGCCGGATCGTCGCTGGGCGCGGTGAACGAACGGCGAACGTCACGGTTGGCGGTCGAGTCGGACCCGACGGGGCCGGCCGGAAGCACGGTGAGCGAGCTTGCGAAAAACGTGTTCGACGCCGGAGGCACGTCGTAGTCGAGCAGGCTGTACAGCGCTTGCGTCAGCTGGGCCGCGCTCGGCGACGGCGTGGACGGGTTGGTCCGCGCGAGTGTGAAGCCGACGTTTCCGGGCGGAACCGTCGAGGTGAGCGTGAGGCTGCTGCCGTCGGTCGCTTCGGCGAACACGTTGGTGCGCTGTGGATCAAGCGAGTCGCGCACGACCGCACAATTCGAGAACGCGTACAGCGCCGGGTTCGAGCCCGCGCTCTGGGAGTTGAGGATGACGACGAGCGAAAGCGTCGCTTCGCTGCCGTTCGCGAACGCGTTGGACGGCAGGCCGGCGCCCGATGTCGTGACATAGTTCAAGTAGAAGCCGCCGCTGCCGACGATGCTCGCTTCCCACAGCAGCCGCACGAACGCGTTCCCGGCGCCGACCGTCGCATAGTACGTTCCCGACGGCGGCAGCGCGTTTTCGAGCATCTCCCCCAGCGGGCCGACGCCGCTTTGCGTCAGCGTCGAGAGATTCGTCTGCAGCAGCAGGCTCGCGTTCGGATCGAGCGCGTCGGACGTATACGCGCTCGTGCCCGTGGTCGCGCCCGGCGAACCGGCGGGCGTGAGCAGCCAAAGCTGCGCCGTGTCGGTGTTCCCGGGCGCATCGAGGTATTCGAGCAGCGCGACGAGCAGGTTGCGCCCGTCTTGGTCCGCGCCGTCGACGACGTAGGTGTTCGCAAGCGCGGAGCCGTCCGCGGCCGGCACTTGGCGGATGCGGAACGGAATGATGGTCGCCCAGTCGTATGCGGCGATCGGGGTGGGCTGCGCGGCGAGATCGCCCGGGTTGCCCGCGACGAGTTCGAACGGATGCTGTCCGGGCGCGGCAGCGACCGCGGCCAGAAGCGCGCTCGGGAACGACCACAGGGTCGGAACACTCACACCCGTGCCGGCGGGGCCCGGGAACGGAATCGTGCTGGCGCTGCGCCACGCCGCGTGCGTGCCGAACGTGTACCGCACCGGCGCGAGGTCGGCCAGCGGCAGCCGGACCGGACCCGAGGTGATCGCCGGATCGAACGTCGTCGACGGTCGCGCGACCGTGCTCGGCACCACGACGTCCAGCGACCCGGTCGGAATCAGCACGACCGTCTGCGGCTGGAGCGGGTTGAAGTTCACGCCGGGGTTGATCTGCTGGATCTGCGCTTGCTGGAGACCGAACTTCGTCGCGAGGCTCGCCAGCGTGTCGCCGCTCACCGTCGTGTACGACTGGTCGAACACGATCCACGAGGCGTTCGTCGGGTTGGTGAACGACACGGTGAAGTTCGCCACGTCCGACGGCGACGGGAACTGCGCGCCCGAAAGCACGTGTAGCGGCGCGAAGGCGCTGAGGTTCGTCGGGATCGGGATCTGCAGCCCGTGCAGGAAGAACCGGGAGACGATACCGGAAATCGTGTTCGCCTGACCGGTGGCGAGGAACGTCGTCTGCAGATCCGCCACGGCCACCTGCGGCGCGTTCGGGACGGTCACCGTCTGTTCGGTCGCGAAAAGCCCCGGCACCGTCGCCAGTCGTCCGGCCAACGCGTCGAGCGTGAAACCGTAGGCGCCGGCGATCGCGGACAGCGTGTCGCCGGCCGCCACCGGGTGGGTGAGCGGCGGCAGCGACACCTGCGCCAGCGGCCGCAGTAAACCTGACGTGGCCGCGTTCGTTCGCGCGAGATCCGCCAGCGACACGCCGAACAGCGCCGCGATGCTCGCGAAGGTCTCGCCTTGCACGACGACGTGCGTCTGCTGCGGGATGCTGATGGTGGTACCGACCGGGATGTTCGGGTTCAGCGTCTGGATGGCATTCGCCAGCGCCGTCAGATCCGCGGCGTTGATCTGCTCCATCAGGAAGTAGCCGGCGACGAGCGGCAGCGTATCGCCCGCGGCTGTCAGGTACGTGGTGGTGCCGGTCGGCTGCACGCCGCCTTGAATGGCGGACCCGACCGGGATCGTGAGCGTCGTGCCCGACGGGAGCGTCACCGGCTCCAGCACCCCGCTCGCCGGATCGGTAGCGTAGAACGCGATGGAGGGGTTGAGCGACGCGATCGTCTGCGCGTACCACGCGAAATTCGGATCGGTTGACGGCACCGCGTCGCGCACGAGCACGTATGCGGCGATCGTTGCGTACGTGTCGCTCTGCCGCACGACGTACGGGAAGAACGCCTGCCCCGCCGAGGCGATCGCGATCGATGCGCCGGGCTGCAGGATCGCCGCGTTCGCGTTCAGCGTCACCAGACCGGTCGCGTCCGGCTGCTCGAACTTCGTGACCGCGATGCTACCGAGCGTGTCGCCGTCCTGCACGGTGTAGACCGCGCCGCGCAGCGACAACGACGTGCCGGTCGCGAGGACGGCCTTGGCGCCAATCGCTTCGGCGACGGCCAGCATGAGCGCGGGCACCGGCACGAGCAGGAGCGTGTTCGCGGCGAGGTTGGCGAAGTCGACTTTCGGGTTCGCGGCTTGGACCGCGCTCCGCGTCGTCCCGAACGCCGCCGCGACCGACGCGAGCGTATCGGTCGGCGTGGTGACGTACTCCGCGTCCGACAGCGGGGGCGGAATCTCCAGCACCGTGCCCGCCACCAGCGGCTGCGAGAAGTTCACGCTGGAGTTCGCCGCTTCGATGACCGCGAACGGAACGTCGAACTCCGCGGCGATCGTGTACACGGTGTCGAGCGCCTGCACGACGTAGCTCACGTTCCCGCTGAACGCCTGTGCGATCGAGAGCAGGCTGTCGCCCGCGGATGCGGCGTGCGGATACGACTGCATCAGCTTCACCGCGTTGTTCACCGCGGACTTGGTCAGCATCAGGAAATAATCCGCGAACAGCGCCGACGCGAGCGACTGCTGCGCCGGGCCCGGCGGCGGCGGCGCGGGAGGCGGGCCGAACGGGTCGTTCGCGCGGCCGATGTCGTAGTTGGTCGAGAGCTGGGCGAAGTACGCGCTCAGGTACGGACCGTAGCTCGGATCGACCGGAGTCTGCTGCAGGAAGTTGACGCTGCTGCCGTTTCCGTATCCCATCGTCAGCGGCGGCGGCATCGGAACGACCGCCGCCGACACCGGCGGCCCGCCGGCATCGAACTGGCCGATCAGCAACATGACGTTCGCCGCGAGGAAATTCGCGACGTTCGCATAGGTGAACGTCACGCCGGTGTGCGCGGGATCGTCGAGCGCGCCCGCGATGTCGTGTAGATCGACTTCCGTGACGGTGCCGCTCGTGCTGCCGGTTTGGCTTTGAATCGCCCACAGCAGCACGGCGAGGCAGAGCTGGTCGAACGCCGTCGTACCGGGCGAGCCGGTCGCCGAAAGCTTCACGTCGTTTTGCGATCCCGCGGTCACCGGGACGTCGTTGGGCGCCATGACGCTCATGACGACCTGTGTTGCGGGGTTCGGCGCGCCCGCGACGGTGAAGCCCGGCAGCATCTCGACCACGAGCGGTACGGGCGCGTTCGGCAGGACGGCCACGGCGGGCCACGGCGACGGACCGTTGGCCTCGCCCGCCAGCGCGCGCGCGAAGGCGCTGCGCAGAGCGCGCGCCGTGCGGCGCCGGAACGCGTGGCGGCGCCGGCCCAGCAGCGTGTGCAATGCGTTGCGCGACGGCGAGCCGCCGCCTGACGACGACGCGATCTGCCACGGCGGCGTGGACGCCGACCCGATGGTGAACGAGAGATCGAGATTCATGGAGAACGAGAAATGTAGCGTGACGAAGACGATCTTGATGCTCGCCGTGACGCTCACGCCGACCGACAGCTCGATGAAGATCGGCTGGAAGGACTCGATCACGAGCGTCGCGCTCGCGTACGCGACCACGGACAGTTCGGCGCTGACGACGACGAAGTCGATCTTGCCGTAGAGCTTGCCGACGAGCGCGATCGTGCCCTTGATCCAGTAGTACTTGTCGGCGGGCACCGACTTGTCGGTCGGGTTGAACCAACCGATGACGCCCTGCAGGAGGCCGTTCACGGTGAGTGACGCGCCCGCTTGGAGCGGTCCTTCGGAGATGTCCTTGCCGACGCCGACCGATAGGCCGAAACCGAACTCGATGACGGGGTTGAACGTGCCGTTGGTGATCTTCGGGACGCTCGTCGACGTGGCGCCGGAGAGCAGCGCGAAATAGAAGCCGCCCGCGCCGATGAACGGGAACACCTCGATGGCGAACGAGTTCGTGAAATCGCCGTTGGCCGGGAAGCCGAAGTCGACGCGGAAGTTGCCGTTGGTGTAGATGTCGAGGATCACGACCGGCAGCGTGATCGAGACCTCGCCGAACTCGAGGTGCCGCATCGCATCGGGCAGTTTGAGCTCGATGTGGTAGACGCCGATGTCGTCGGTGATCTTGCGGTAGAGGATCTCGAACTCGAGACCCGCCAGAATCTCCGCTTTCTTGCCGGAGAGCGTGATGCGCAGACCGTAGAGGTTCGGGTCGTTGAAGACCAAGCCCAGCGCGAGCGTCTCCATGATGGTGAACTGGGCGCCGAAAAGCCAGCTGCTGGAGCTGTCGAACGTCAGCAGCGTCCACGGTGCGGGACCGCTGTCGGCGGCGAGCACGGTTTGCTCGAGGTCCGCGATAACCTTGGTCATCGTGTCCGCCTTGGCGTCGGTGAGCGCCAAGTGCTGGCCGATGCCGAGGTACTCCAGATCGAACAGCTGCGTCCCCGTGCCGGCCGGCGCCGGCGGCGGATCGTTGAGCATGTCCCACGTCAGCGGGTTGGCGGCGCCGTACGTCGTCCCGGCGAACGTTCCCGTGATCGTGATGTCGACGGTGCCGGAGCCGTTTCGCCGCAGGTACGTGAGCCCGATCGTCTCGATGTCGACGATGCCGAAGTTCTTGCCGACCTTGTACGCGATGCCGACCGTCTTCTGTGTGACGTTGATCGTCAGCATCAAGTTGTCGAAACTGATGTCGTTGAGCACGCTCCACGGCGAGCTCAGCGTGAACCCGCTCGCGCCCGCGAGGTTCATGAGGTATTCGATGATGCCGCCAAACGTCAACCCGCCGAGCTGCACGGTGAGGATCGTGTCGGTCTTGGTCTTCGTGACGACGCACGTGAGCGACACGCCCTTGAAGATCAGCTCGAACGTGATCGTGCTGTTGTTGGGCTGGAAGCCGTAGATCGCTTTGAGCTCGAGCGCGTCCGTCCCGAAGTAGCCCTTGACGTCACCCGAAAGCGAGCCCGAATACTGCGGAGTGCCCGAAACGATTTGGCGCTTGATGTCGACCGACGCCTCGACGTCGAAGCTGATGTCCTGCGTGATCGACACGAGCCAGTCGGCCGACGCCTGGAACTCGTACGAACCGTCCGAGGTGTCGAATTGCAGCAGCACGCCCGAGATGGTGATGTCCGGAACGTGGTCGTGCACCGCGGGCAAGAAATGCTTGACCGCGTCCTTGAGATGGAACACCGTCCCCGGCTGCATCCCCGCTTTGAAGAGCCAGCCGCCGGTGCCGGGATAGTCGGCCTCCGCGTACAGCGCCAGCTCATCCGCCGCCGGTATGATGATGCCGCCCGCGATGCTGCCGGTCTTGTAGAGCGATCCCGAACGCCAATCCAAGCTCACGCTGACGGAGAAATACTGAACGACGAGATAGTCTGGGATGACCGTCCACGTCGTCGTCGGTGGGTTGCTTACGGAAACGGAGAACGTCTGAATCGCGCGCTTCGTCAGATCGACCTCGAGCTGCAGTTGTACGAGCTCGAGCTGAGCCGTCGGCAGCGATCCCGGCAGCATCGGCGTGAGGTCGATCCCTGCGAGGTGCGCCAGATCGGCGAGTGACGGGAGCACCAGATTTGTCACGGATACCGAAAAGTACCAATCCGCGGAAGGGTCGATGCGCTGTATCATCACCTGCACGGGAAGCTGCCCGATCTCCAGCGTGCCGGTCACGTTCCCGCTCAAACCGGGTGAGGAGAACGGCGTGGCGACGGTGAGATCAATTCCAACGTTCTGGATGGCAAGCCGGTTCTCGACGATCGTCCAGGGCGAGCTGGACGCGAGCGATATCTCGATACTCGAGATGCTTCGCGCTTTCGGATCGATCGTCACACCGAGAGCCGCGAGCGTGAAGCCGCCGAGGTGGCCCAACCCCGCCGGGAGCATCGCGGCGAGATCGTGGCCGCCCAGCAGTGACGCAAGCGCTCCGAGATCGGGCAAGGCCACATCCGGATATCCTGTAATGGACCACGGTCCGCTGCCGATCGGCAGAGCGATGGTGACGATGACTGGGACCGAGCCGAGCATGAGCGTTGCTTCGAAGGTCCCACTGATACCGGTACTTTCCGGCGAGCTCGGGACGATCGTAAGCAGCACTCTGACTCCGCGCAGCTCGATCGCGCCCGGTATCAAAACCCAATCGAGCGACGCACTAGGCGAGCTTTCGATCACGATCTCGAGCCGCCGGAACGCACGCAAGTCAGACGTCAACTGGATCGTGAGAGCACCGACGGCAAGAGGATTTAGACCCTGCACCGCGTCCGGAACGACACTGAGGACCGGAATCGACGAAACCAGCGCCGCAACCTCGCCAAACGTGACCGGAAAATCAGGAAGCAAACCGATGGAGACCGGCGTCGAGCCGAGGCCGACGGAAATTGAGAACCGTAGCGTTGTCGCAGCGACCGGCGCCCGTCCCCACACCCCGAAGAAGACATCGTCGGCTTGTTGGCCGTCGTCCCCGATGGAGCTCCAAGACTCCAGTACCGGCGCGACGTCAGAAAACGGGAGCGCGAGCAGACGCGCCACGGCCATCGAGAACGATGGATAAGGCTTCGGCGCCGCGGACCTAAGCGATAGCGATTCCGTCTTCGCTCCCACCTGAACCGGTCCGGCAAGCGGAAGCGGGGTTGGTGCGGCCGGAATGAGCCGCGTCAGACCGTTAAGCGGCGCGGCCAGCGTGACGCCCAGCGAAACGTTCAATCCGCGCTGCATGAGCGCGCCGAACGCGTCGGCGGCGGAGCCGGCAGCGCTAAGCAGGAAAAATATTATCGGAGTTCCTGGATCGAGCGTCACCTTGGCTAACGCCGTCTTCGCGGTCAACGGGAAACTCGTCGCCAGCGTCCAGGCCGACGACGGCGTGACCGTCATGGAGATCGTGAGCGTCTGACCGGAGATCGCAAAGGTCGCCGCGATCGCGGCGTTGGCCATGCCGAGCAGCGGCGCTTCCGCGCTCCCGGTGACGAGCAGCGTGTCCTTCGCCGCGTCGGCTACGATGGACGGATTGCCGCCGAGGACGATCGCTGCCGCACCGAGTTCGCTCGAAAAAAGCGACAGCACATCGGCGCCCACGGAGCCTAGCGTGTCCGAAGAGAGCGGCGCCGTACCGGATTTCGCGATCGCAGCCTCGAGATTTTTCTGAACCTGCGCAAGGATGGGATCGAGGTTGCTCTGCATATCTTCTCCGGTGCCGGTGGGCTCAGCTCAACCAGTCTGACCGCGTGCCGCTGAAGTCTGCGGCGGCGCCTTGCGCGTTCGCGGCCGCGCTGCCCATCTGCATCGCGTGTGTCGGGCTCGAATGCGCGGGCGGCATGAGGACCTCGATCAGCATCTCTCGATCGTGTAACGTCTTCCAGAGGACCGTTGCCCATGTCGACCAAAAGCCGGTCCCGGCAATCATCGCGCGGACCGACTCCCGCAGCAACGGTCCCTTGGCACGCGACAATCTTGCTGCAGCGCGAGTAGCGGCGTTCCACGCCTCAGTGCGAGCACGCAGGCGAGGATCCTCGAGAGAGTCGTACGCGGACTTGGGAATTCTGATCGAACGGCCCGCTTCATCGTAATATCTCGTATTCAAGGCGAACAGTGCGATAGTCGATCGCGCGGGAGCGGTCGTTCCGACGACGACGGCGTACTGCATGCGCTGCACGGTATTTAGAGGCTTTCCGTCATCATCGAGGAGGATTTGATCGACGGTGACGAGCTCATATATGAAAGGCGAGGACGCGTCCAGCGAGAACGTCCGGTCGCGATGTGGCAGCAAACCGTGTTCGCCCGTCGTCGAAGCACGCTTGACGGCGGCGGTGCAATACCTGCACAGGATCAGCGCGTCGGCGGGAGCAGTATTCTGCTCGTTTCGACTCAGGAGCCCCGATGACGAAGCCCAGACGTCGTATGCATTCGGCAGAAACAGCTCGCACATCGAGCAGTATGATCCGATGGAGTCCAGCAGCGCATCGCCGCCGGCTGAACTCGACGTCATAACCGGTCGCACTTATGGGACCTTTGATGTGCGGGTGTTCGGGAATCGCCCGGCATCGTCCGTATCCTCGACAAAGCGCGCCACGTACAATTTTCCGTTGGGATCGGTGTCGGCACCGAGGTCGAATACTCGAACCCACACGCTGTAGAACCCCGCGGTTGACGCCACGTCGAGCATGGCCGTCCATGCGTCGTCGAACTCGGCGGGGCTGTTCGCCTGAGCATTTCGCAATGTGCGGAGCTGGCCGAGCGCCGTAAACCAAGTCTTCGTGCGAAAGACCATCCGCCGGTCGAATTTCGGACTATCTCCCGTGCGCCAGGTGTTCAGCCGGCAGAGGTCGATCATCTCCGTTGCAGCGACCGATGACGTGAAGCCGGCCGTGTCCTCAGCTGTGAGTATGACGATGACACGCTTTCGCTCCGTCTTCTTTGCTTTAGCGCTCACGAATATGTTCGCGTATACTTCGCGCTTCGACATTATCGAGACATAATATGTCTGACGAGTATCGATCGACGTCGCCTCGGGAATCAGCTGCCAGCCGGTTCCATCATGGAAGCCCAAACGCGGAATCATCGCTCGATAAGCGATTTGGTCACGATCCGGCCAAATATAGTGACGCTTACGAATTTCGTCGTAGTAGCCGCTCTCATCGGTCGGCTCGACGTCATTCAACCAATCGCTCACGACGAACGAACGCGTTGGATTCTCTCCCTTCGCTCCGCCTTGATTACAGGGTTTACACGAAATCAGTAGATTCTCCCAGAGGATCGAATAGCTGGGGTACTGTGATTTCGGTGCGACGTGCTCGACGTCGAAGTCGCTGAGTACCGGAATCTCGCAGAAACTGCAGAAGGAACCGAGATTGTCCATCAGCGGCGCGGTAGCTTGCCTGTAAACATCGATTTTATTCGTGATGCCATCCGCGCAAGTTAGTTTGGCGTCGATCTCCGCCTGCTCCGTCGCAGTAAGCACACCCAGTTGATTTTGATTGTACTTCGCGATTTCGACCATGACGGCGAGACAATCAGCGATGGGAACGGCGGCTTTCTTAAAGTATTTTCGCGCGTTCGTACCTGTCTTGAATGTCCAGAAAGTCTTCTTGAGATCTGAGTTGCGATCGTATGGGTATGTGTCTTTGCCGCCTTTGTCTGGAACGACCGGTCGCATCGTCAGTTGCCGCCCTTCTTTGGATTCTTCGCGTAGCCCGCGTACCACGCGAGCGTCGTGTAGTCCGCGCCGCTGGAATCGCCGAACAGGAACGCGTTGGTCTGGCCATTGGGTGGAAATGTCAGCATCAGTATCGCCAGCTTGATGTTGTTGAGGTTGAGGATGTACTCGCCGTTGTTGAGCATAAACGCGATGCGCTGGATCTTCAGCTTGAGCACGCTTTCGAGGCTGAGCAGCTTTTGGGGACCGCCCGCGCCCGGCAGCGTCAAGCCGAGCCCGACCGTCGGCGCGTTCGGGTTGGGTGCCCACGCGGCCAGCACGTTCGAGGAGAAACCCGCTTTCGCGGCCAGCGCGCCGGCGGTTCCCAGATTGAGCTCGAACACGAGGCCGAACCACGGCGCCGCGATCGAGCTCTGCCCCACGGGCGCATCGATCGAAAGATAGCCGAGGCTGGACGGCGTCGCGTTGTTGCCCTTGTCGACTTGCACGAACCCCGTTAGCGTGAGCGGGAAGCCGTGGTACAGGCTCGTCGGGCGCGCTTTGCTCGACGTGAGGTCGAACGTCATCTTCGTGGCGTCGAACGTGAACGTCTTCGCGGGCGGCGGCCCCGTTCCGTCGGTGGGAACGTACGCCATGTCGATCGCGAGGCTGGAATAGCTCAGCCCGCCGGTGAAGTCGGTCGCAGCGTCGTCACCGAACGAGAACGCGTCGAAGCCGTCGAGCGCTTTGAAGCGCAGCGTCCCCGACAGCACGAGGCTCGACTCCGCGGGATTCGGCGGCTTCACCTGATCGGGCGCGACGACGGTCACGAACTGCGCGCGGTCGATCTCGACGGTGTCGAGCACGCGGCTGTCCACCGTATAGACGACGTCCTGCGCGTTGAGGAACAGGTACGTGCCGTGCCCGTCCTGCTTCTGGTACGTGCCGATCAGCAAGATGTTGTTCTCGCCGTAGCCCGAGTCCGGCGCGCTCGCCGGCTCGCCGAACATCTCCTGAGCGTACACCTCGATGCGGCTGGCGAAGCTGACCACCGTCGAGTTCCAGAAGAGCACCGCGAGGCTGAGCACTTTGAACTGATACGGCTGCCCGTTCGGGACGAGATTGGCCGGGTCGTCGTAATAGATCAGCCCGAACAGCGAAGAATCGCCCGTCAGCGCGACGTTGTCGTTGTCGACGCCGAGCGGCGTCATCGTCACGCCGAGGTGGTGCGCGTAGAACGCGCTGGGCTGGATGCCGGCGGCGATGCCGGCGATTTGGTCCGGCAATTTGTCGAGCGGCACCGTGCAGCGCAGGACCAGAATGCCGTTCCAGCCCGGATCGCTTGCGACGGTGTTCGCAAAGTAGGCAAAGTCCGGCTCCGTTTTGGCCATTGTCTGCGCGTCGGCGATGATCTGAGCGATCTGCGACTGCACCGTGCCCACGCCGGCCGTCTTGTTCAAGATCGCGCCGGCGGCCCAGGTAGTGGAGTCGGCGGCCAAATCGCTCAAGCTCTTGCCGGCGAACTTCAAGATCAGGATGCTGTTGTGCTCGTTCCAGTCGTCGAACACGTTGAACGTCCAGGTGTCCGAGGCTTGGCTGGAGATCGTGAGCACCGATCCCATGAGCGTCGCGCAGTTCTGCAGCGCCGCCTTGTCCGAGGCGACGAGGAAGAGCTGGTTCGACTGCAGCGCCGCGCCGAGCGCGCCGCTGTCGTCGTTGGAGCTCTTGACGTTCGCGAACCCGAGCGTCTGCGTTCCGCCGCCGCTCCGCGCGATCGTGTACGTGATCGACAGCGGGGCGCCGCTCTTCACCTCGAGCTCGGCGAGTATTCCTTGCGGCGTGCCGCCGTACAGCGTCGTGTTGGAGCTGCCCAGCGTGGCGCTCGCGAGCGCGACGACGATCCGGCGCCGCAGCGGGCTCAACACCTGGCGCTCGAGGTGCGCGAAATCGTCGGCGCTCGTGTACGCGTCGCGGCCCCTAGTTTGGATGCCGGCGAACGGCACCATGGGGAACATGGTCGGCGGGTTCGAGGTCAGCGACACGGCGCCGGGCAGCGTCCCCGCGCTCATCTCCAGGAAGTCCAAGAACTGCGGATCCTCGAGATGCTGGTAGAGGCTCGCGTCCTCGGGCTGCGCGTAGTAGTTCAGCCCGCTCGCGTTCGGGCCGTTGAGGTACGCCCACGCCGTCGTCGCCAACGTGCCCAGCGCTTGCGCGCCCGGCGTTGCGGCGCTCCCATAGCCTGCCGCATAGGCAGGCTGGCCGGCGAAGAACGTCATCAGGTTGCCGGTCGCGGTCGCCAGCCCCAAATACTCGCTTCCCGCGGCACCGCACACCACGCGGTGCAGCGGCGCCCCGGCCGCCGGCTGCGGAACGCCGTTTTCGAGCACCGACACCGCGAACGTTCCGGCAGGCGTTAGATAGAACGGGTCGGTGACGCACGGCGGGTTGGTCAGCGCGCGCTGCGCCAGGACGAAGCGCGGCGTGTCGGTGAGCGCGCCGTCCGCCGGTCGAACCGGCGTCAGCGCGAGCCGGTAGCCCATGTTGTTGACGTAGAACGACGTTAGCTGATGACCGCTGGCGTTCGGACTCGGCAGCAGATCGAAATACGTCCGGTTCGGGTCAAGCGGATCGAGTGGATCGATGCTCGCGACGACCGCCAGCGACGGCGCGCTCGCGGAGTCGAACACGGGGTATCGCCATGACGTCAGCAGGCCGTAACCGAGCCACGCGGCATCGTTCGCGAAATAGCGGCAGCCCACGTCGAGCCGGTCGAGGTCTGACGCGTGCGCGGTGCCGCTGTTGTCGAGAACGAGCGTGAAGTTGAGCGTCCCGGCCGCATCCCCCGCGAAGGACAGCGTGAGCGGCGACGTGACGTCCGCGAGCATCGCCGTCCCGGACATTGCCGTCATGTAGATGAACCCCGCACGTGGCGGCGTGAACGTCACCCCGTCCTGTGTCCCGTTCAGCGCGACGCTGCATGTCGCTCCGACGAACACGTCGAGGTTGCGCAGCGAGAAGTCCGCGACGCCAGTCGTCGACCCGTCCGCGACGGCGATCCGGCTCGTGTTCCACAGCGAGCTGGGATCGCTGGGATTCGCGATCCATACGAACGCCGGGTTTGGACAGACGGGATCCGTCAGATAGCGCGCGAGCGCTGCGGCGAACGCGGCCTGGTCGGTCGGCGCCGAGCCCAGGAAGAGGTACGTGCCGCGCCATCCGGTCCACGTGTCCTTGAGCGCAAGCGTCGCGGGGATTCCCGTCTGTCCGGGCGTGGGATACCACGCCACGGTGTAGCCGGGCGACGTCGAAACGGCCGGTGTCAGAAGAAACAGCGGGTCACCTGAGTTTGCTCGGGTGAACGTGGGCGCCACAGCGAGCCGTGCTTACGTGAAGCTCGTCGTAAGGGGCATTCCGAACGACAAATCGTCGCCACCCGTGACCGGCAGGTCAAAGCTGTCCAGCACGTTCGAGTACGTCTGGAACCCGCCGTTGTAGCTCTGCGAATTCGTCGTGAAGTTGAACTGGCCCGGAACGAACAGCGGGAACGTCCACGTGAGCGTCCAGTCCTGACCGGTCTGGCTAGCGTTGAACGACGTCATCGGGCGCGAGAAGAACTGCGACGGCAAGTTGAAGCTCGCGGTCTGCGGGCTCAAGCCGCGCGGTACGATGGCGTAGCGCCGCACCAAGTGCCGGACCGTGGTTCCTATCGGAACCCACGTGGCGTCACCGAGCAGAAACATCGAGATTTCCGGCGTGACGACCGTGCGGCCGCGAAACGTCGCGGCGACGCCGCTCACGGAGCCGAACGTGGCCGTGGTGAGGTACGACGTGGTCGCGGCCTCGAGATCCTTGCGCGTGGTCGCGCCGAAGAGCACGAAGCTTTGTCCGAGACCGGCCGAGCCCGTCGAGTCGGCGGACGAAAAGCTCTTCGGCAAGAACAGCCGGAAATACGGATACGCGAACGCCTGTCCGTGCATGTCGATCGCGCCGCCACCGCCGCCGGTGTTGGGCGCGACCGCCGGGTTGACGACGCTGGCGAGAAATGGGTCGAGCCCGGCCAGCAGCGTGCTCGTCGGTGACGCGGTCTCCGCGATCTCATAGTAGCTGGTGCCGGAGCCGACGAAACCGTTGAGCACGTCGTTCGGCGCCGGGTCGATCTTTTGATGCGCCTCGAAGTCGAAGCGCAACCGCATCCCCGGCCGCAAATCGACGTATCCGTTCGCCGGGTCGAATCCGTACCGGTAGAACAGCGTCTCGGTGAAGGTCACGGGCAGGTACAGCGCCAGCATCTGCTGCACCAGCTCCAGCGATCCCGGGGTGAGGCCCTGCGCCTCGAGCGCGAGCAGGAACGCCAGCACGTCGGCGCGCAACGCGCTGCGGATCGGGGTGTTGTCGAACGTCGTGACGTCGCCGCCCGCGATCGCGAGCTGGTTGTACACGAGCCCATTGCCGGTCGTAACCCCGGTCATCGTGAACGAGCCCGAAACGAGCGGACTCGTCAGCGGCGTGGTGAAGATCGCCGGCAGCGTCAGCGCCGCGACGGTCGGCGTCGTCACCGGTCCATTGGCCCAATAGACGTACGGCTGCTGATTGCTCGCTGGCTGACTGAAATAATACGACACAGGAACACCCCTACTTCACCGTGCGACGACAGACATAGGCGCGCGCGGTGCCCGGCCGGCCGGTGCACCGCGCTGCGCAATCAGACTAGAGCTGCAGCGTCCCGCCGCCCGTCGTCGACATGTTGATCGTCGAGCCGTTCTGACCCAAGTACGCCACATAGTCGATCACCGACACCGCGATCATCGAGTTCGAGAACATGTAGACCAGCAAGTCGAAGTTCGTGTTGTATTCGCTGTGATTGATCTTGAGCGTGATAGTGACGGGGTTCGAGCCGCCGGACTGGGTGTACGTGACAGTATTGCTGTCGCCGACCTGACCGTTCTGCGGAACGCCCGCATAACGCGTGTACGCGGGCGTCGCAGCGTTCGGATTGTACGGCGGGGTCGTCGGCATCGCATTGACGGTCTGTTGTGGACTCGTGTTGACCGTCAGCTGTATCGACTGGTTCGTCATGTTGTAGAAATAGACGTTACCGGGCATTGCGAACACTCCTCAAACGGCGCAATTGCTAATGGAAACAGACGACAGATCGCCGACGGCGACTGCCGAGAAGGAACGGCCCGGCCATAGCTATCGCGGACGCGAAAAGCGCCGCTCGAACCACATCCCTTTGCGCACCCCTCGGAAAGCACCCCTCGGAAAGAACTGACGCGGCAACGGCGTGGGCGACGAATCACCCGCGTTCTTTTACCTGTTGAGCCGCTTCGGCGTGAACGAGCGTCCCTCCCTCCCATCGCTGCGCAAACTTTAAAAAGCGTGCGAACGGTCGTCGAAACGCTGTAGGCGGCTATTCGTCCTGAAGGATCATCAAGGTCGACGTACCGGTCGCGTAGACGGTGCCATTCGCGTCGACCAGGTGGGCTTCGGAGGTTGCGGTGCGGCGGCCGGCGTGCACGACGCGCGCGTCGGCGAAGACTTTGCCGGTCGCGGCGGTGACGGGACGGTGGAAGCGGGTGTGCAGGTCCATCGTCGTCGCGACGCGCCCGGCGGGAAGCACCGACTGCACCGCGCTGCCGAGCGCGTTGTCCATCAGCGTGGTGATGATCCCGCCGTGCACCGAGCCGATCATGTTGTAGAGATCCTCGTGCGGGACCATCGCGAAGACCACGTGGCCGCGCTCGACGGTCTCCAGCGAGAAGTTCATCCAGCGCGTGATCGGCGTCTTCGGCACCTCGCCGCGCTGCATCATTCCCAGCGCCTCGAGCCCGTCGAGCCGCCGGAAGATGTCCATCGCGTGCGGGTAGTTCTTGACGGTCACCGCGCCGTCCGCATCCGCCGGCGGCGTCGTCACGCGACGTGAACCGGGGTCTTGTGCTCCGCCGCTTCGAGCGACTCGATGTACTTTTCCGCGTCGATCGCCGCCTTGCAGCCCATCCCGGCCGCCGTCACCGCCTGCTTGTAGCGGATGTCATAGACGTCGCCGCCGACGAACACCCCTTCGACGTTCGTCCGCACGCCGTCCGCGCTGACGATGTAGCCGGCGGCGTCGAGCTCGAGCTGGCCTTTGAAGATCTCGGTGTTCGGGTCGTGGCCGATCGCGATGAACAACGCATCGGCCTCGAGCAGCGACTCCTCACCGTCGACCAGGTTCTTCAGGCGCAGCGCGGTCGTCTTGTCCTCGCCGAGCACCTCGACGACGGCGGTGTTCCAGACGAAGCCGATCTTGTCGTGGTGCAGCGCGCGCTCGGCCATGATCTTCGAGGCCCGCAGCGCCTCGCGGCGATGGATCACCGTGACCTTGCGGCCGAAGCGCGTCAGGAACAGCGCCTCTTCCATCGCCGAGTCGCCGCCGCCGACGACGACGATGTGCTTGTCCCGGAAGAACGCGCCGTCGCAGGTTGCGCACGTCGAGACGCCGCGGCCACGCAGGCGCGCTTCGCCCGGGATGTTCAGCCAGCGCGCGCTCGCGCCGGTCGCGACGATCACGCTGTCGGCGGTGAACTCCTCGTCGTACGTTCGCACCACGAACGGCCGCTCGCGGAAGTCGACCGCGGTGACGTCGACGTTGTGGATGACCGCGCCGAACCGCTCGGCCTGCGCGCGAAACGCCTCCATCAGCTCGGGGCCCATGATCCCGGCCGGGAAGCCCGGGTAGTTCTCGACCTCGGTGGTGAGCATGAGCTGCCCGCCGTACATGGCGCCGGCGAAGACGATCGGGGCGAGGTTCGCGCGGGCGGCGTAGATCGCGGCCGTCAGGCCGGCCGGTCCGGAGCCGATGATGATGAGCTTGGCGTGCGTCGGGGCGGGCATTCCGCCCCCTTCAACCCCGGCCGGGTTACGTCCGGTTGTGCGCGAACGCTGTCGGCGTGCTGAAGCTGGTCTTCGAGATCCTCATCTCCGCGATACTCCACCCGATCGCCGTCGTGCTGATGTGGCTCAACCTTGCGGGGCGCGCCGACCTCAACGGCACCCAGAAGATCATCTGGGTGGTCGTTGGCGTGTTCTGGGGGATCGGCCCGATTCTCTACATCCTGGTCGGCGACGGAGCGCTCTGGTGAGCGCGACCGCCGGCTGGCCGCGGATCGCGCTCGAAGACGACCCTGCCGACGTCCTGCGCAAGGGGCTGCGCGGCAACCGCCTCTCGGCGGGCGAGCTGGCGCGCCGCGTCGGCCTCGAGGAACGGGCCGTCGAGGCGTGGCTGAAAGGCGCCGGCGTCCCGAACGAGGACCAAGCCCGCGCGGTCGCGGTCGTGCTGCGGCTGGATCCCGGCAAGTTCGCCGACACCGCGGCGCGGCGCTGGTACCCGCAGGCCGAGCTCCCGCCCGAGGTGCGGCACCACCCGCACGACCCGCACCCCTCGAACGGCTATCTGTTCTTCCTGCAGGACGGCAAGACGGCGGCGCTGGTCGATCCCGCCGGCTATCCGAAAACGCTGCTGAACGCGGTGAACGAGGGCCCGTACGCGCTGCGCTACATCCTCATCACGCACAAGCACGCCGACCACTGCGACGCGACGGCCGACGTCGCGCGCGCGTTTCCGAACGCCGAGATCGTGATGCACCGCGCCGACGCCGGCGCGATCGGGAGCCTCGGCAAGCGCGCGATCCCGGTCGCCGACGGCGACGAGCTGCCGTTCGGCGAGGACGCGGCGATTCGCATGCTGCACACGCCCGGCCACACCGACGGCTCGTCGTGCTTTCTGTTCCGCTCGACGGTCTTCAGCGGCGACACGCTCTTCGCCGGCTCGGTCGGGGGAATCTTCGCCGACGTCTCGACCTACGACGATCTGCTCGCGAGCGTGCGGTTCAAACTGTTCGCGCTCGGGGACGAGACGGTCGTGATGCCGGGACACGGCCCGCCGACGACGATCGGCGAAGAAAAAGCGCACAACCCGTTCTTCTGAAGAGGCGCATGACCGACGACGACGGCGGCGGAAGCGACGACAAGCAGCAGTCCATGACGCCGCGGGGTTTCCCCGCCAGCCTGCTGGCGGAGTTCATCGGCACCGCGATCGTGACGCTGGGGACCGTTGGACCGGCGGTGATCGCGCGCGGTCTGGGCTTTCACCTCGGCTACGCCGTCGAGACGGGGACGACCGGGCTGGCGACGATGGTGATCATCTACTCGTTTCGCAACGTCTCGGGCGCGCACACCAACCCGTGCACCACGGTCGCGTTCGCGCTGCGCAAGGACTTCCACTGGGCGCGCGTCCCAGGCTACATCGCCGTGCAGTTTCTCGGCGCGATCGCCGCCGGCGCCCTTATGCTCGCCATCTTCCAGGCTCCGCGCACGGCGCTCTTGCCGGAGATGTCGCTCGGCGTGTGGCCGGCCTTCTGGCTCGAGATCGTTCTCACCACCGTGCTGATCATCGTCGCGCTCTCGACCGCGAACGCCGCGCGCTTCATCGGTCCGGAAGCGGCGATCGCGAACGGCGCGACGACGGTCGTCGACCGCTGGATCGGCGGCCACATCTCGAGCGGCTCGATGAACCCGGCCCGCACGCTGGGCCCCGCGATCGTCGCCGGCGGCTTCGGCGCCTGGTGGGTCTATCTCGTCGCGCCGCTGATCGGCATGCTCGTCGCGGTCGCGCTCGTCTCGGCGATGTGGCGCGCTCCGGACGGCGCCGGCGCGCAGCAGCAGGGCGGCGGCGCGAGCTGAGCTCGGCTACGGCAGCCGCTTGTCCACGAGGGTCGGAAGCAGTACTTTGACGTACGTGCCGTACGCCGGCAAGCGGCGAATCGACACCTCCTGTGCGAGCGCGCCGACCAAGAACAGCCCGCGGCCGGATTCCGACCACACGTCGGTGGGGAGCGAGGGCGGACCGCTGAAGCCCGGACCGTCGTCCATGACGTGCAGCCACACGCCGCGCCCGTCGACGGCGAGCCCCAGGCTCAAGCGCCCCGGCGCGTAGCGCAGCGCGTTCCCGACCAGCTCGCCGAAGATCACCTCGCAGGCGTCGAGGTCGGCGGCGTCGCCGTACTGTTCGCGCACGGCGGCGATGAAGTCGCGCTTGATCGCGTACGCCGCGCCGGAGTCGGCGACGTCGAACGCCCAGCGGCCGTGCGAGTGCCCCAAGCGAACGGTCAGGATCGCCATGTCGTCGCTCGCCTGTTTGCCGGCGACGAGACGGCTTACGAAACGCGCCGGATTCGCCGCGAACAAGATCTCGTCGCCCGAAAGAAGCTGCTCGACGGCCGCCTCGCCCTCGATCGGGTTCCGATCGACCTCGGTGAGGCCGTCGGTGTAGAAGAGCAACAGCGTCGCGTCCGCGAGCGAGGCGGAGTGCGCGGCATAGCCGGGGTCGGTCGTCGCACCGAGCGGAACGCCGGGAGCGCCCGGCAATGCCGAGGGCCGGCTGCCGGTGCGCTTGACGAACGGCGGCGGGTGCCCGGCGGACACGTAGCTGATGCTGCGCCCCTCGCGGTCGACCACGCCGATGAACGCGGTCGCGAGCTCGTCGCGTCCCTCGAAGATGAGCGCGCGGTTCAACAGCGTCATCATCTCGGCCGGATCGGCCGAGACGACGGCCGCCATTCTGACCCACTGCCGCAGCTGAACCATCAGCCGCGCCGCGTCGACGCCTTTTCCCGTCACGTCGCCGATCGTCATCACGATCCGGCCGTTGAGCGCGAAGGCGTCGTACCAGTCGCCGCCGAGCGCGCTGCCGACCTGCGCGCCTTGGTACATCGCGTTGAACTGCAGGGTCTCGGTTTGCGGCAGCTCGTCGTTCAAGAACGCGCGCTGCAGCGTCTCGGCGACGTGCTGCTCGCGGCTGTACTGTTTCGCGTTCGCGACCGCGAGCCCGGCGCGGCGCCCCAGCTCCTCGGCGGCCTGCATGTCGGCGCGGTCGAAGGGCTCCGACTCGTGCGTGCGCACGAAGGTCAGCGCGCCGAAGATCGCGCCGTGCGCGACGACCGGCACGACGATCTTCGAGCGGTAGTTCATCATCCTCATGAACGACTCGTGCTCGGCCGACGAAGCGTGCCGCAGCAGGGTCGCCTCGTCGAAGAGCGGGACGAAGAACGACTCGCCGGTCTGGGCGACGTACCGCGCCGGGTGGATGCCGCGCGTCTCGGACTGCAGCAGCGGCGTGACGAGCGCCTTGAGCGAGCGCTCGATCTCCGGCTCGCGGTGCGCGCCGACGCTCACGTACAGGCGGCCCGTGTTCTCGTCGATCAGGTCGAACAGGCAGAGCTCGGAGAACGACTCGACGGCCGTTCGGGCGACGTTGGCGAGGGTCTCGTCGAGGTCCAGCGACCGATGAAAAAGCTCGCCGGCCCGGACGAGCAGTGCCAGCCGCCGCTGCGTAGCCTCACGCGGGGCGCTTTCCAAACGGATCAACGGTGCCTCCGAGACGATGCGAATGCCCGGCCTTCCCGAACCGGCTTCGCCTTGAGGCACGCATACCCCAAACGCGGCCGTTCTTCACGAAGCGGCTCGCTCGCGCGCCGGGCGGGTGGCGGCTACGGCAGCGCTTCGCGGTCGATCGACGCTTCGGCGTGCGGGGGACGCGGCGCCGGCGCGGGGCTGGGGCTGTGCGCGTCGCGGTCGACCAGCTCGGCAAGCGCCGCCGCCCGCGCTTGCAGCGCCGTCGTCCGCTCGCGCGCGTCGTCGAGGAGGGTGCGGATCTCGGCGTGCTCCGCGCCGATCTCCGCGATCGCGCCGTGCGCCGCAATCCCCGCCTTCGCGGCCGCGACGCGGGCGCGGGTGAGATCGCGCTCAGCGCGCAGCGCATCGGCGCGGCGGCGCAGCTCCTCCGCGGCCCGCGCGAGCGCGTCCTCGCGCCCGCGCAGCTCGTCGATCTCGGCGCGGAACGCGTCGAGCGCGGCCGGCGGCGCGCCGCCGCGCTCGTAGACCGCCAGCTGCATCTCCAGGCGCTTGCGCGCGGTGAGCAGCTCGACGAGGTTCGCGCGAACCTCGTCGACGATCTCGAGCTGCGCTCGGTACGCAGCGTCGACCGAGGCCGCGGGATCGTCGAGGCGCGCGAGCTGCGAGCGCGCCTCGCCGGTCAGCAGCCGAACGATCCGCGCCCAGAGGCTCACTTCGTCTCGGTCGGCGTCGCCGGCTTCACCACCGCACCGCCGTTGGCGGCGGGCGGCGTGGTGTACTCGGATGCCGGCTTCGCGTGCGCCAGCAGGTTGCGCGCGAGCTGGAAGCCGGCGGCGCCCTGCGAGAGCACCTTGCCCATCATCTCGGAGATTCCGTCGGCTCCGTTCATCACGATCATCTGATCGATGTTGTTGAACGCCTTTGAAGCGGCTTCGACGATTTGCGGGAGCTTCTCGGCGAGCTGCTGCGAGATGACCGCTTCCTGGTTCTGCGCGAGCGCGTCGGCGCGCGCCTTGATCGCGGCCGCTTCGGCCAGACCTCTTGCGCTGATCGCATCGCCCTCGGCGGCGCCGCGCGCGCGAATCGCCGCGCCGTCGGCCTCGCCGAGCATCTTGGTCTTCGTCGAGTCGGCGTCGGCAGCGAGCTTCACGCGCGTCGCGTCGGCTTGCGCCTGCAGCTCGATCTGCTTCGCGCGCGCCTGCGCGGCGGCGATGTCGGCGTCGCGCTGCGCGTTGGCGAGCGTCGTCTTCTCGTACGCGGACGCATCGGCCGGCCGGCGCACGGTGACCAGCAGCTCCGACTCTTTCTTGTGCGCGTCGAGCTCGACGATCTTCGTCTCCTCGACGACGACCTGCTGGCGCGCGACCGCGTCGGCGAGCGGCCCGGCTTGTTTCGCCTGCGCCGCCGCCTTGTCGACTTCGGCTTGGTAGCCGGCCTGTTTGATCTTGCTGTCGCGCTGCGCTTGGGCCTTGAGCGCGTTCGCTTCTTGCTCGCGCTGCGTCGCTTCCTGATCGGCCTGCGCCTGCGCGATGCGAGCGTCGCGCTGCACCGCGGCGGCGTGCGGCTTGGCGAGGTTGTCGATGTAGCCGGTCGGGTCGTCGATCTCCTGAATCTGCAGCGAGTCGACGATCAAGCCGAGCTTCTCCATCTCGGTCCCCGACGCGCCGCGCGTCGCTTCGGTCAGCTTGTCGCGCTCGCGAATGAGATCTTCGACCGTCAGCGAGCCGCAGATCGCGCGCAGATGGCCGGCGAAGACCTGCTGAATGCGCGCGTCCATCCGGTCTTGCTGGTCGAGAAAGCGCCGCGCGGCGTTCGCGATCGAGGCGAAGTCGTCACCGACCTTGTAGATCACCACGCCTTTGATGTGAACCGGGATTCCCTGCTGCGTCACGCAGGCGATCTGCAGCTCGGACTCGCGCAAGTCGAGCGAGAGCCGGCGCACGACCTGCACGCCGGGAATGACCAGCGTTCCGCGCCCGGTGACGATCTTGAACCCGAGCGACTCACCCGTCTCCTCGTTCGAGCGGTGGTGCAGGCCCGAGATGATGAGCGCCTCGTTCGGCTCGGCGACGCGCCACATGGCGCGAAACACCAGCACGAACAAGGCGATCGCGACGACGGCGATACCGACGACGAGGTACGCGAACGAACCGATGGCAGTCACGAGCTTCCTCCCGCGCCGGGGCGCTTACGCCTCGGCGACCACAACCGTCCGCGGCGGATAGTACTCGACGACCACGACCCGGGTGCCGACCGCGATGCTCTTCGCATCGCAGGGGTAAGCGTGAAAGTGCTCGCTCCCGCCGCGGACGGCGAGCATGACCTCACCGACCCGGCCGGGACCGACCGTCCCCGTCACGCGCCCGACCTTTCCGACGACCTCGTCCGTGATGGCCTTGCCTCCGCCATAGACGCCCGTGCCTACCGGCCGGGTCGAGGGCTTGTTACGCAGCCGGGGCGTCGACCCCCCCGGGCCAGCTTGGACGGGCGTCGCTTCTGGGTCTCGCGAACGTCCCGGCGGTGTAGCGATGGACGCATCGAACGACAACGATCTGAGCGTTTTGGCGAAAGCAGTCGTCACGGGCGACCTCGATCGGGTGCGCCAGTTGATCCGCGCAGGGCACACGGTGGGCTGGGAGCCATTCCCCTTCGAGCAGACGGCGCTGCATTTCGCAGCGGACCGCGGTCGAGCAGATATCATCGCCGTGCTGCTCGACGGCGGAGGGGCGTCGTATATCGACTCCCTCGGCCTCGGCTGGACGCCGTTGGGAATGGCGGCGAGGAAGGGGCATGGGGATGCGGTTCGGGTCTTGATCGCTTCCGGCGCCGACGTGGACGCCCACGATGCGGAGCACATCGGAAACACGCCCTTGGCCGACGCGGTTCAGGGCCGGTTCCCGGACATCGTTGATGATCTCGTCTCCGCCGGCGCCGACCCGACGATTCCAGGATGGATGAACCTCACGGCGCTCGACCGCGCGAAACGCCGGCATGAAAAAGGCGGGGACGACACCGATCGACGTATTCTGAATGCTGTCCTGAAAGCGTCGAGGAAGCTCTGATGTCGTCGTTCAGGCGGCGGCCGGGCCGGGGGAGGATCAGCGCCGGCTATGCGCTGGCGCCGACCCGCACTGCGGCGCTCGCGCCGCCGCCTTGGACCCGGATCGTCGGCGGCTTCGCGGACGCCGACTGCGGGATGACCTGGAACTCGATCACCTTCACCCCGGAAGACGGGAGCGCGACGGTCGTCCGGAACGGCGCGCACTGGCGGTCGCTGCAGAACGAAGCCACCCAGCGCTTCGGCAGACCGCTCGCCTCGAGCGCGACGCTCTTGCCGGGCGTCCCGGCGACGACCAGGCGGTACTTGTAGGTGCTGCTCACCGAGCCCGGCAGGTCGGGGCCGGTCCACGGCGCGAGCGAGATCGCGGTCTTGCCGGCGGGGTGCGCGGCGTCGAGCGCGACCGTCGCTTCCTGCGCCTCCTCGAGATACATGTCGTGGCGCGCGTCCTTCTTCGGCAGCTTCGCGCTCCACGCGCTCGTCTGCGCGAACGCCGCGCGCGCCTTCGCGTTCTCGCCTGCCTTCGCGTACATGCGGCCTTGGTACAGATACGCCCAAGCCAGCTTGCGGATCGCCTTCGCGTCGGACGGCTTCGCGTCGACCTTGGCGCGCGCCGTCGCGACCGCGCGCGAGAACGCGACCGTCGCGTCGTTGAAGCGCTTGGCGCCGGCGGCGGTGTTCCCGTATTCGACCAGGTTCTCGACGCTCGGATCGGCGTTGGCCAGCTTCGCAAACGCTTCCGCCGCGCGCGCGTAGTCACCGTCGCTGCGCAACGCGGTGCCGTATCCCGAGAGCAGATCGGGGTCCTCGGGCGCGACCGCCAGCCCGCGCTCGTACGCCGCGATCGCCTGCGGCCACTCCTCGCGCGCGTACGCGGCGTCGCCTTGCAGCCGCGCGAGCAACGCCTTGTCGGCGGCGCTCTGCGCGAGCGGCTCGAGCGCCTTCGCGGCGGCGTCGCGCAGCACGTTCTCTTCGGCTTGGATGCGCAAGTAGTCGGTCTCGCCGTCGACGTTCTCCGCGTCGTCGATCGCCTTGAGCGCGTTCTTGGCCGCGGTTCGCACGGCGTCCACGTCGCCGGTGAAGGCGAACTTCGCCGGGTCGAGTAGCGCGTCGGCCTTCTTCTGCGCCTCGGTCGCGAGGACGCCGTCGCGCCCCGCGCGCGCGTCGCCGACGAACCCGGCCAGGATCGCCGGGGTGATGTTTCCGACGTAGCGCGCGCGCAGCACGCCGTCGGGCGAGATCACGAACGTGGTCGGAAACGCGCGCACGTCGTAGGCTTTCGAAAACGCCTTGTCGCCGTCGATCGCGGTCGTGTACGGCATCGGCTTGGCGGCGAGGAACGCGCGCACGATCGGTGCGGCCTCCGTCGAGTCGACGCCCAGGAAGACGACGTCGCCCTTGGTGGCGAGCTTCTTCGCCGACGCGATCAGGTCGGGAGTCTCCTCCCGGCACGGCGGACACCACGTCGCCCAGTCGTTGAGAACCAGCGTCTTGCCGCGGAAGTCGGCGAGCGAGACGCGCTTGCCGGCGACGGTCGTCAAGTGGAAGTCCGGCGCGGGCGAGCCGACTTGCGGACCGGTGAGCGTGAGCGCCGTCGCGGCGATGATGGCGTGCAGCATGATCTCCTGGTTAAACGCGAACGAGGGTGCCGACCGTCGCGACCGGGCGCCCGCCGCTGCGGGCGTCGATCCGGACGTTCGCCGGACCATTGTGCGCGGTCGTCGGAACGACCTGGAACTCGACCACCTTCACGCCCGCGGCCGGCACCGTCACCGAGGTGCGGAACGGCGCGCAGACGCGGTCGGTGCAGAACGAGCCGATCCAGCGCTTCGGCAGTCCGCTGGCGGAAAGCGCGAGCCGCGCGCCGGGCGCGCCGGTGACGACGAGGCGGTACTTGATCGTGCTGGCGATCGAGCCGGGCAGATCGGGGCCCGTCCACGGCGCGAGCGAGAGCGCCGGCTTGGAACCGCGCGCGACGTCGAGCGCGACGGTGCCTTCCTGCGCTTGTTCGACGTACCATGCGGCGCGCGGATCGGTCTGCGGAATCTGCTGTGCGGCCAGGCTCGCGCGCGCGAACGCGGCGCGCGCTTTCTCGCGGTTGCGCGCAGTCGTCTCCATGCGGCCGTAGTAGAGGTTGGTCCACGCCGTTTGCGCCGGGTTGTTCGCCGCGAGCGCGCGCGCTTTCTCGAACGCGTCTTCGCCGGCCTTGACCTCGCCGATTTTCGCCAGCGCGCGGCCCAGCGAGACGTACGCGGCATACGAGGGTGATCTCTCCGCTATTTGCGCGTCGAGCGCCGCGACCCGGTGCTCGTCGCCGAGGTTCGAGGCGGCGTAAGCTTGTCCGCCGAGCGCCGCGACGTCGCCCGGCGCGTAGCGCAGCGCCTCCGCATACGCCGCGTCCGCGTCGGTCCATTTCCCAAGCGCGGCCGCTTCGTCGCCGCGCAAGCGTGAGAGCAGCGCGCGGTCGGCGTCACTTGCGGCGAGCGGCGCGAACGCAGCGATCGCGGCGGCGCGCAAGCTCTCTTCCTCTTGCTGCGTCTTGAGCAAGTCGTGATCGCGCGCGGGATCGTCCATCGCCTCGTCCTGCAGATCGTCGGCCTTGGCGATCGCGGCGGCCGCTTTGGCGACGTTGGCGCGCGTCGTCGCGGCATCGCCGGTGAAGGGATACTGCGCCGGATCGAGCAGCGCGTCGAGCTGCGCCTGAAACGCGGTCGTGAGCGGAGCCGTTTGGCCGTTCTCCGCGGCGACGATGTACGCGTGCAGCTGCGCGCGCGGCAAGACGTTGTCGACGTGGCGCGCGCGGAGCACGCCGTCCGGCCCGATCACGAACGTCGCCGGGACGTTCCGGATCTCGTACGTCTTTGCGAACGCGCTCTCCGAGGTCGTCGCCACTTGAGGATACGGGATCGCTTTCGCCGCCGCGAAGGCGCGCACGACCGCGGCGCTCTCGGTCGTGTCGACGCCGAGGAACGCGACGCCGCGTGATGCCTGGCCCTTCGCTTCGGCGATGAGGTCCGGCGTCTCGAGCCGGCACGGCGGGCACCACGAGCCCCACACGTTGAGCACCAGCGTCTTCCCGCGGTAGTCCGCGAGCCGCACCGTCTTGCCGTCGACCGTCGTGAGCGTGAACGGTGGAGCGGGACGTCCGACGACCGGCCCCGGCAATTGCTCGGCGCCCACGGCGAGCGGAACGCATCCCAGCCCCAGCACGGAGGCAAGCACCCCCAGTGTACGTCGCGTCATGCCCATACGGACGCCGCCGCGGCCGGGTGAGTTTCGCATTGCTCAGCGGGCCGGTAACCGCATCGTCGCGGTTGTGAGGGGCGTGACGTGGCCGCCGACTTCGATGCCATCGCGGCCGTTCTCGCCGTGAACGAGGACGTGGAGCAGGCTGCGGCGGCCGATCTTCGTGCCTTGCTCGCTGACGAAGCGCGTGCCGTCGGCCGTACCGGCGAGGCCGTGTTCCATCATGAAGGCGGCGAGCGGACCGGTCGCGCTGCCGGTCGCGGGGTCTTCGGCGATGCCGAGCTCCTCGGCGAACATCCGCGAGTACGCGCCCGCCGGCACCGGCGCGAACGCGAAGACACACGTCGGCTCGTTCAGCGACGCGGTGAGCCGGCGGAGCGCGGCGCTGTCGATCTTCACCGCGTCAACCGCCGCCGCGTTCTTGAGCGCGATGAAGATCGCCGGATTGCCGGCGGAAAGGCGTTGGCTCGGGACGTTCTCGAGCAAAGCGTCTTCCGCGAGACCGAGGGCCTGCGCGCACAGCGCGCGCTCGAACGTCGCGCCGCGCGCGATCGGCGGCGTCTCGAGCCAGATCATCGGCCGTTCAGCGCCGTCGACGCGCACCTTGACGGGGCCGACTTTTTCCTCGAGCACGAACGCAGCGGCGTCACGCGCGACGATGCCGCGCTCGCGCACGACGAACGCGGTTCCGAGCGTCGGATGCCCGGCAAACACCATCTCGCTCCACGGCGTGAAGATGCGCACGCGCGCGGCGGCCTCGGGGAGCGCGGTCGGCAGCACGAACGTCGTCTCCGACAAGTTCATCTCGCGCGCGATGCGCTGCATCAGCTCATCGCTCAGCCCGCGCGCGTCCGGGAAGACGGCGAGCGCGTTGCCCTCCAGCGGGCGTTCGGTGAAGACGTCGACGACCTCGTACTGCAGCTCCATAGCGGCTAAGAACCGGCGCACCGCCGGAGCCGTTGCATCGGCGGCGCGCGGCGACCGCAGGGAAACCGTCGTGCGGCGACGAGAGCTTCGCGGATGAGCCGGATCCACGACATCGGCGGGATGCACGGTTTCGGGCCGCTGGCGATCGAACCCGGCGAGCCGCCGTTTCACCACGAGTGGGAGGCGCGCGTCTTCGCGATCAACCGTTTTCTGCTGCGCGCCGGCGCGTACAACCTGGACGAGTTTCGCGACGCGCTCGAGCGGATGCCGCCCGAGGAGTATCTCGGCGCGTCGTACTACGAACGCTGGCTGCACGCGCTCGAATCGCTGGTCGAAGAGCGAAAGCTGCTCGATGTTCTCCGTCGGTGACCGCGTCCGGACGCGGCTGAGGAATCCCGCCGGACACACGCGGCTGCCGCGCTATCTGGTCGGGCGCAGCGGCCGCATCGACGCCGTCCTCGGCACGCTGCCGTTCTCCGACCGGCGCGCCGCCGGCGTCCGCTCCGCGAAAGAGACCGCTTATACCGTGCGGTTCGCCGCGGAGGACGTGTTCGGCGGCGACGCCGACCGGCGCGGCAGCATCTGCGCCGACCTGTTCGAGTCGTATCTGGAGGCGTGCGAATGAGCCACGTGCACGAAAGCTCCGCCGGCGCGTCGAACCGCGTGAAAGCGCTCGTCGCCGCGTTCGAGGCGGCGAACGTCTTCACCGAGCGCGAGCTCGACGCAGCCGTCGAAGCGTTTCTCGCCAGCGCGCAGCCGGCGAACGGCGCGCGGCTGATCGCGCGCGCGTGGGTCGACGAAGCGTTCCGCGCGCGCCTGCTCGCCGACGGCAACGCGGCGGCGGCCGAGCTCGGCATCGACTTGGCGCGCTGGGCGCCGGTGAAGCTGCGCGTCGTCGCGAACGAGCCGGGCCGCCACAACCTGATCGTGTGCACGCTCTGCTCGTGCTATCCGCTGGCGCTCCTCGGCCCCTCGCCGAGCTGGTACAAGAGCAACGCGTACCGCTCGCGCGCGGTCCGGGACCCGCGCAGCGTCCTCGCGGAGTTCGGCACGACGCTCCCCGACGACACGGAGATCACCGTCTGGGACAGCACCGCCGAAGTACGCTACATGGTGCTGCCGCAACGCCCCGCCGGAACCGAGAACGCGAGCGAGGAGGAGCTGCGCGCGCTCGTCACCCGCAACGGAATGATCGGAACGGCGCTCGTCTGACGAGGGCTCAGCCTTGCGGGTAGCAGTCGGGGCAGCGACTTCCCTGTAAGTACGTCCCGGTGTTGGCGTATTTCAAACCGCATTGCCGGCAGACGAGCGTCGGCGGCGGGCGCTTCGCCTCGCCTTCGTCGAGCGCCGCGAAGACCGAGTCGATGCCGCCCGCCTTGGGGCGTGCGCCGCCGCCGAAGAGCTTGCGCAGAAACGTCCACATCGGACTACGGAACGAGCACCGCGTTGTTCGTCACGAGGCGGACTGCGCCGGACGAGGCGTCGGCGCCTGCCTGCGGAACGTATGCGCACGATGGACGTACGCACGCTCGACCACGTCAACATTACCACCGGAGACGTCGACCGGACCGCCGGCTTTCTCACGTCGGTCCTGGGGTTGGAGGACGGGCCGCGCCCGGCGTTCGGCACGCCCGGCCGCTGGCTGTACCGCAACGGGACCGCGGTCGTGCACGTCAGCGACGCGCGCGACAAAGAGATCACCCATGCAGACGACGCTGCGCGACGCGACGCGTCGCGGAGCGTCGCGAAAGGGGTCGTCGATCACGTCGCGTTCCGCTGCCGCGGCTACCGCGAGACGCTCGCGCAGCTGCGCGCGCTCGGCGTTCCGGTGCACGAAGCGACGATTCCGGGCACCGCCGACCGCCAACTCTTCGTCGACGGTCCCGACGACGTCTCGTTCGAGCTGATCTTTTCCGCGGCGGACGCCGCCGGAGCGTAAGCTACTCGCGCGCTTCGAGCGCGCTGCGGAAGCGCGTCACCGCGTCGGGGATGAGCTCGAGCGGCGCGGCGCCGAAGCCGAGCGCGAAGCCGCGCACGTCGGCGCGCGCGATGCAGTCGGTCGAGATCGGGTGCAGCAAGACGTTGTGCTGGATCCCGCGGCGCGAGATCGCGCGGTCGTCGAGCGACTCCTCGCCGGTGACGGTGAGATGGATTCCGCCGGTCGCGGGGCCGATCTGCAATCGTCCGGCCAGCGGCCGGAGCAGTTCGGTCAACAGCTCGGCGCGGCGCCGGTACTCGGCGGTCATGCGGCGGACGTGGCGCGCGAGATAGCCTTCGGCGATGAAGTCGGCCAGGGTGCGCTGCGTCTGCGGGTCGGCGCCGAGCGACAAGACCGCGCGCGCCGCGCCGAACGCGGGCGCGAGCTGCGGCGGCGCGACGATGTAGCCGACGCGCAGTCCGGGCGCCAGCACTTTACTGAACGTGCCGACGTAGATCACGCGGCCTTCGGCGTCGCCGTTCTGCAGCGCCGGCAGCGGCGGGCCGCCGAAGCGAAACTCGCCGTCGTAGTCATCCTCGACGACGTACGCGTCGTGCAGCCGCGCCCACTCGAGCAGCGCGCCGCGGCGTTCCGGCGACATCGTTCCGCCGAGCGGATACTGGTGCGAGGGCGTGACGAAGGTGAGCCGGGCGGCCGGCGCGCCGGCGGCGTTCAGCCCGTTCTCGTCGACGGAGAGCGGGATGACGTGCGCGCCGCGCGCTTCGAACGCCAGCCGTGCGAACGCGTACGACGGATCTTCGAGCAGCACCGGATCACCGGGCTCGATCAGCACGCTCGCGATCAGCGCGATTGCCGCCTGCGCGCCTTCGACGACGACGATCTGCTCGGGCGTCGCCGCGACGCCGCGGAACTGCTGCAGGTGGTCGGCGAGCACCGAGCGCAAGCGCGCCAAGCCGACGGGATCCCCGTACGAGAAACGGTACGGGTGCGCCCGCAAGCGGCGCGCGAAACGCTCCCACGGCTCGCGCGGAAACGCGGCGACGTCGGGGACGCCGGTGCGAAACGGCAGCAGCTTCGGGCCGAGGTTCGGCCGGGCGGCGGCGAGCTCCAGATAGCGCTGCGCCGGCGGGGGCAGCCGCAGCGGCGGGATCGCGCGCGGCGCGGCGACGGCGCCCACGCCGCGGGCGACGAACGTCCCCGAACCGACGCGCGCCACCAGGTAGCCTTCGGCGATCAGCTGATCGACGGCGGCGACGACGGTGTTGCGCGAGACGCCGAGCCGGCTGGCGAACTCGCGCGTCGGGAGCAGTCTGCTTCCCTCGGCCAGCGAGCCGCTGCGAATGGCATGCCGGAGGCGCTGCACGAGCTGGCGCGAGAGCGGGACCGGCGAGGCGTGGTCGGGGAAGAGGGAGAGGACGTCCCGGGGGCGTGGTTCTTCCATCGGGCAGCACCACTCTAGGCCAAAAGCGGATCGTTCGCGAGGTCCAAAACCGCTCGCCGGCCCGGAGCCATTGAGAGGAGAAGCGTTGCCGCTGACGATACGCGCGAGAAAAAACGGACCGTACTTGATAACGGGCGACTTGAGCCTTTTGACGCTCACCGACGCCGAGGGCAACCCGTACGACCTCAGCGGCGAGGTCGACATCGTCCTTTGCCGCTGCGGCGGCTCGACCACCAAACCGTTCTGCGACCGGACGCATTCGAAGATCGGTTTTCAAGCCGCCGAATCGGCCGTGCGCGCCGCCGAGTCTACCGAAACGGAAAGCACCGAACAGCAATGACACGACAACTCGCTCAGCCGCCCGCGTTCACGCGGCGCTCGCTTCTCGCTTCGGCCGCGGCGCTCGCCAGCCTCACGGTGCTGCCGCGCGGCGTCCGCGCCGCGGCGCCGCTGCGCGTCGGGATGATCCCCGACGCGGGCGCGACGCAAGTCTCGGTCGATCAGAAGAAGCCGCTGCGCGACTACCTCGCGGCGAAGCTCGGGCGCGACGTCGAGCTGGTGATTCCGACGAACTACAACGCGACGGTGGAAGCGCTCGGCAACGGCTCGCTCGACTTCGCCTACCTGGGCGGGCTCACGTACGCGAAGGCGCACGCGCAGTACGGCGTCGTCCCGCTGGTGCAGCGCACCTCCGACCGCCAGTTCCACTCGCTCTTCATCACCCAAACGGGAAGCGCGATCAACGCGCTCAAAGACCTGCGCGGCAAGAAGTTCGCCTTCGGCGACATCAACTCGACCAGCGGCCACTTGATGCCGTTCTACGCGCTGACGCAAGCCGGGCTCGATCCCGACAAAGACCTGAGCTATCGCTACACCGGCAACCATCCCGCGACCGCGAAGGCCGTCGAGGCCGGGGTCGTCGACGCGGGCGCGATGGACGAGAGCGTCTACCGCGCGATGATCGACTCCAACCAACTCGACAAGACGAAGGTGCGCGTCTTCTTCACCACCCCGCCGTTCCTCGACTACGTCTGGGTCGCGCGCAAGGAGACGACGCCCGCCGAGCGCGCCGCGTTCGCCAACGCGTTTCTGGCGCTGCATGCTCCGGCCGACGCGAACGTCCTCGAAATCCTGCGCGGGACGTCGTTCGTGCGCGCGAACGACGCCGAGTACGACCTGCTGCGGACGATCGCGACGAAGCTGAAGCTGCTTTAAAACAATGCTCGAGGTTCGCGGCGTGCGCGTCGCGTACGGTCCGCACGCGCCGCCCGCCCTCGACGGCGTCTCGCTCGACGTGGCGGCGGGCGAGTGCGTCGCGCTGGTCGGCCCGAGCGGAAGCGGGAAGACGACGCTGCTGCGCTCGATCAACGGCACCGTTCCGCTCGCCGCAGGGAGCGTGCGCGTCGACGGCGTCGAGGTTGCGGGACTGCGCGGGCGCGAGCTGCGGCGGCTGCGCGCGCGGCTGGCGATGATCGCGCAGCAGCACGATCTCGTCGACCGGCTCACCGTGGCGCAGAACGTCATGGCCGGCGCGCTCGGCCGCTGGAGCACGCTGCACGCGCTGCGCTTTCTCGTGCTGCCGAGCGCGGCGGAGCTCGCCGAAGCGCGCGCCGCGCTGGCGAGCGTCGGGATCGCCGAGAAGCTGCGCGCCCGCACGAGCGAGCTCTCCGGCGGCCAGCAGCAGCGCGTCGCGATCGCGCGCGCGCTCGTCCAGCACCCGGTCGCGATCCTGGCCGACGAGCCGATCGCATCGGTCGATCCGGCGCTCGGCGAGCAGATCGTCGCGCTGCTGTGCGATCTCGCGCACGAGCGGCGCATCGCGCTGCTGTGCTCGCTGCACCAGCCGGAGCTCGCGCGGCGCTACTTCGACCGCGTCGCCGAACTGGTCGGCGGGCGCGTGCGCTCCGACCGGCGCACCGAGCGCGCCTCGCTCGTGCGGCGCGGGTACGCGGGGTGATCGACACCTTCTTTCCGCCCGATCTCTCGCCGGCGTACCTGCGTGCACTGCTCGTCCCGGTCGCGCAGACGATCGGGATGGCGTCGGCCGGGATGCTTGTCGCGTTCGCGCTCGGCGTGCCGCTCGCGGTGCTGATCGGCACGCGGGCGCCGGGACACCGCTTCATCATCGGCGCGCTCTCCTCGTTGCGCGCGATCCCCGACCTCACGCTGGCGATCCTGGCCGTCGTGGTGGTAGGACTCGGTCCGGCGGCGGGGATCGTGGCGCTGGCGCTGTTCTACACCGCGATGATCGGACGCGTCTACGGCGATCTGTTTCTCGCCGCGGACGGCGCGCCGCTCGAAGCGCTACGCGCGACCGGCGCGCCGCGCGCCGCGATCGCGGCGTTCGGACTCATCCCGCTCACGCAGTCCGACCTGCTGACGTTCGGCACGTACGCGTTCGAGTGCGCGATGCGCGCGTCGATCGTCGTCGGCGCGGTCGGCGGCGGCGGGATCGGCACCGAGCTCGTCGGCGCGCTCAACGCGCTCGACTACCACCGCTCGCTCACGCTGATCCTGGTGCTGGTCGTGCTGGTCGCGGCCGTCGACACGTTCGGCATCCTCGCGCGCCGCACGCCGCGGCTCGTGCTGCTGCTCCTGCCGCTCGGCATCGTGTCGTTGTGGTTGAACCCGCCGGTGCTCTTCGCGTTCGGCCATGCGATCCACACGTTCGCCGGGATGTTTCCGCCGCAGCTGCGTCCCGCGCAGATCGTCTCGCTCCCGCTGCTGATCGCGCAGACGCTCGCGATCGCGATCGGCGGGACGCTGCTCGGCGCGCTGCTCGCGTTTCCGGTCTCGCTCGCCGCGGCGCGCCGCCTCGCGCCGCTCGGCGTCGTCCTCGCGATCCGCCGCGCGCTCGACGTGGTGCGCGCGATCCCCGAACTCGTCTTCGGTTTGATGCTCGTCGTGACGGTCGGGATCGGCCCGCTCGCCGGCGCGCTCGCGCTCGGCATTCACTCCGCCGGCGTCCTCGGCAAGCTGTACGCGGAGAGCTTCGAGAACGTCCCGCGCGCGCCGGTCGACGCGCTCGCCGCGACCGGCGCTCGCGCGCTGCCGATCGTCGCGTTCGGGTTCGTCCCGCTCGCGCTCGGCCCGCTCGTCGTGCACACGCTCTTCCGGCTGGAATGGAACGTCCGCGCCGCCACGGTCGTCGGCCTGATCGGCGCCGGCGGAATAGGCCAAGCGCTCTTCCAAGCCCAGCAGCTCTTTTTCTACAAACAGATGCTCGCGTACGTCCTCGTCACCTGGGCCCTTGTCGCGCTCGCCGACTGGCTCGGCGAACGCTTGCGCCTCCGCCTCGGCTGGCACTTCGTCGCCGGCTGAAGTCAGCCCGGACCGCGATCGTCGCCTTTCCGCAAGAACGGGGTGAGCAGGTCGATCGGGATGGGGAAGATGGTCGTCGAGTTGTGCTCGGTCGCGACCTCGGCGAGCGTCTGGAGGTAGCGCAGCTGCAACGCGATCGGCTCCGTCGCGATCTTCTGCGCGGCCAGCACGAGCTTTTCGGCGGCTTGGTACTCGCCTTCCGCGTTGATGATTTTCGAGCGCCGCTCGCGCTCCGTCTCGGCCTGCCCCGCCATTGCGCGCTTCATCGAGTCCGGCAGGACGACGTCGCGCACCTCGACGAGCGCGACCTTGATTCCCCACGGCTCGGTTCCCTCGTCGATCACCTGCTGGGCCTGCTCGTTGATGCGATCGCGCTGGCTGAGGAGATCGTCGAGCTCGTGCTGACCGATCACGCTGCGCAGCGTCGTCTGCGCGAGCAGGAACGTAGCCTTGGAGAAAAATTCGACTTTGGTGACCGCGTCTTCGGGATTCACGACGCGGAAATACACCACCGCGTCGACCGTCACCGGAACGTTGTCGCGGGTCATCATCTCCTGGCGCGGGACGTCGAGCGTGACGACGCGCAAATCGATCCGCACCATCCGGTCGACGAGCGGGATCAGCAGGACGACCCCCGGACCTTTCGCGCCCACCAACCGCCCCAGCCGGAACACCACCGCGCGCTCGTACTCGCGCAAGACCTTCACGGCCGCCGAAAGCAGCCCGATCGCCACGATGACGACGACGAGCGCAACCGAGATCGTGCTGGTCATTGCATTCCCTCCTTACACGGGAATCTCGGCCGGACGAACCGTCAGCCGGAGCCCGTCGACATCTACCACGCGGACCCGCCGCCCGGCCGGAATCGTTCCGTCGGCGCTTTCCGCTTTCCACAGCTCGCCCTGGACGAACACGGTGCCGTTCGGAGCCAGCTCGCTGCGCGCCACGCCTTCGGCTCCGACCAAGGCCTCTCGTCCGGTCTGGACGCGCCGCCGCTGCGCCCGTATGCCCGCGCCGACCGCGAACGCGAAGAAGGCGCCGTCAGTACCGCGACCGTCACGATGAGCGTCAGCGAGATCCGCAGGAACGGCTCGCGGTCACCGGTGAGCAGCAGCGAGCCGAGGACGAACGACCCGATCCCGCCGGCAGTCAGCACGCCGTGGCTCGGCACCTTGATGTCGGCCACGAAGAGCACGAGCGCGAAGACGATCAGCAGCAGGCCCGCGACGTTGACCGAGATGACCGCGAACGAGACGAACGCAAGCAGCATCGCGACGCCGCCGACGACCCCCGGAAACACCAAGCCGGGATTGCTCAGCTCGAAGACGATCCCGTAGAACCCGATCGTCATCAGGATGAAGCCGACGTTCGGATCGCTGAGCAGGTCCAAAAATAGCTCGGCCAGATCGAACGGAATCTCGGTGACGCGCGCGTTTCGCGTCGCGAGCACCCGCGTTCCGGCCGCCGTCTGCACCGTGCGGCCGTCGATCTTCGCGAGGAGCTGGCTGGGGCTGTCCGCGATCAAGTCGACGACGTGCCGGCGCAGCGCGTCCTCGGCGGTGAGCGTCTCGCTCTGCCGGACCGCGCGCTCCGCCCAGGCGGCGTTGCGCCCGCGACGCGCGGCGAAGCCCTGAATCTCCGCGACGGCGTCGTTGGTGAGCTTCGTCATCTCCGTCTTGTCGATGCTGCCGCCGCTCGCGCCGAGGCCGACCGGGTGCGCCGCACCGAGGTGCGTCGCGGGCGCCATCGCCGCCAAGTTCGCCGCATAGGTGATGAAGACGCCGGCGGATGCGGCGCGCGCTCCGTGCGGGTAGACGTAGACGACGACCGGTACCGGCGAGTTCAGCATCGCCCGGGTGATCTCGTCCATCGATTTCATCAGCCCGCCCGGCGTGTCGAGGACGAGGACCAGCGCCTGCGACCCGTCGCGAGCCGCCTCGTCGAGCGCGCGCAGCACGTGGCGCGCCGAGGCCGGCCCGACGACCCCGTCGAGCCGAACGAGGTCGACGGCGCGAGCGGCTGAACCCGCCGGTACGGCGAGCGCCGGCGTCGCGAGGACGGCCAGGAGCGCGAGCGCTCCGATCAGCCCGAAGCGCGAGAACATGAGGGTGCAAGTAGGTTCGCGGCCGGGCGCTGAAGCACCGCTGATGCCGAACGACGTCACGGTCACCAGGCGCGCGGACGAGCTCCTCGCGCGCATCCGCGAGGTCGATCCGGCGCTGAACTGCTACGTCGCGCTCGACGAGGCCGCGGTGCTGCGCGAAGCCGCGCTGCTCGACGCGATTCCGCCGGCCGCGCGCGGCCCGCTGCACGGCGTGACGGTCGCCGTCAAGGACATCATCGACGTCGCCGGGCTGCCGACGCGCGCCGGCTCGTCGTTCTTCCGGCGCGATCCGCAACACGACGCGCCGGTGGTCGCTGCGCTGCGCGCCGCCGGCGCGCTGATCCTCGGAAAGACGAACACGCACGAGTTCGCTTGGGGAATCACCACCGAGAACCCGCACTTCGGACGGACGAAGAATCCGTGGGACACCGCACGGATCGTCGGCGGGTCGAGCGGCGGTTCCGGCGCGGCGGTCGCCGCCGAGCTGTGCGACGCCGCGCTCGGAACGGACACGCTCGGCTCGATTCGTATTCCCTCCGCGCTCAACGGCGTCTGCGGGCTGCGGCCCGCGACCGGCGCGCTGCCGATCGACGGCATCTTCCCGCTCACGATCGGGCTCGACATCGCCGGCCCGTTCGCGCGCGACCTCGCGACGGTGCAGCGGGTGTACGAAATTCTCGCCGGCGCGCCGCTCGCGCCGGTCTCCGTGCGGCGCGCGTGCGTGCTGCGCGGCGGCGTCTGGGATCGCGTCGAGGGGAGCGTCACCGCCGCGCTCGACGCGGCGGCGGAGGTGCTGCGAGCGGCGAGCGTCGTCGTCGACGACGTGACGTGGTGGGACGACGAGCTGGTCGCTGCGACGGCGACCGTGCAGCAGCGCGGCGCGGCGCGCGTGCACGAACCGCTCTTCGCGCAGCACCGCGAGCAGTACGGCGACGACGTTCGCGAGCGGGTCGCGTACGCGCTCGGCGTCGGCGAAGGCGCCGAGACCGAGGCGCGCCGCGCCATCGCGAACGCGCGCGCGACCTGGTCGGCGGCGACCGCCGGCTACGACGTCGCGCTCGCGCCGTCGGCCGGCGCCGAAGCACCGCCCGCACCGGCGCACCAGAGCTTCCGCGCCGAGACGATTCCGCTGGTGACGCCGGCGAGCGCGTTCGCGCTGCCCGTCGCCGCCGTGCCGATCGGATTCGGGCCGGCGAGGATGCCGCTCGGGATGCAGATGATAGCGGTCGGCGGCGATCCGGCGAGCGCGTTTGCGCTGGGCCGAGTTTTTCAGTCACGGACGGATTGGCACGAGCGCCGCCCGCCGCTCGCAGCGGCGCGGGCGGAAGTGCGCTCGTAGGTTAGCGCAGCGCCGATTCGGGCACGTTTCCGGCAGAGTCCGAAAGGAGCGCAGATTCGCATGGCCCGAGCGACCTGGAAACCCCACGAAAAGCACGGCGAGCTCACCGAACGCGGCGACTTGCCCGATTCAGTCTACGCCTTCCCCAAAGAGCGCAAAGAGCCGCTGACCGACGAATCGCACGTTCGCAACGCGGTCGCGCGCTTCGACCAAGTCACCGGCGTCCCGGACGCCGACCGCGAGCTGGCCTGGGCGAACATCAAGAAAGCGGCCAAGCACTACGGCGTCGACATTTCCGAAAAAGACTGGCACGAGCTCGGCCGCCGGCCGCGCACGCGCCGCACTGGCGCCGGCCGGAAGAAATCCGCCCGCAAAGCCGCCACGACGCGCAAGAAGCGCGGCACCGGAAAGGGTTCGACGCCGGCGCGCAAACGCGGCGCGAAGCGCGCGGCCGCGACGCGCAAAAAGAAGAGCCGCAAGAAGACGAGCAAGAAATCCTCGGCACGTAAGACGACGACCCGCAAGAAGACAGCCGCGAAGCGCAAGACGACCCGGAAGAAACGTTCGGCGAAACGCTAGCGCGCGAGCTCGAGCGGCAACCCGACGTAGTTCTCCGCCAGGCTTTGCGAGGCGGCGCGCGAGCTCGTGACGTAGTCCAGCTCAGCGAGCTGCAGCCGTTCGCCGAACGGATCGCCCGACGGATCCCGGTGCAGCATCGAGGTCATCCACCACGAAAAGCGCTCGGCGCGCCAGACGCGGCGCAAGCACCTCTCCGAGTACGCGTCGAGCGCCGCGCTGCCGTGTCCGCCGTAGAACGCCTCGAGCGCGTCCGCCAGCACGACGACGTCGGCGACCGCGAGGTTCATCCCCTTCGCGCCGGTCGGCGGAACGATGTGCGCCGCGTCGCCGGCGAGAAACAGCCGGCCGTAGCGCATCGGCTCGACGACGAAGCTGCGCATCGCCGTCACGCCTTTCTGCAGGATCTCGCCTTCCACCAAATCGGGTGTGTCTTCGCCGTCGAGCCGCCGGTGCAGCTCCGACCAGATGCGCTCGTCGGACCACTCGGCGAGATCTTCGTCGGGCGCGCACTGCAGGTACATGCGCTGCACCGCCGGCGAGCGCTGGCTGAACAGCGCGAACCCGCGCGCGTGGTGCACGTAGATCAATTCCTCGCACACCACCGGCGAAGCCGAGAGAATTCCCAGCCACGCGAACGGATAGCTGCGCTCGAACACGCTGAGCGCGGATGTCGGAACGCACTCGCGCGAGACGCCGTGAAACCCGTCGCACCCGGCGACGAAGTCGCAGACGAGCTCGCACGCCGCTCCGCCGGCGTCGCGGTACCGGACCGAAGGCCGTTCGGTGTCCAGCCCGGCGAGTTGCACGTCCTGCACCTCGAAGTGCAGCGGGGTGCCGTCGCGCTCGTGCACGGCGATCAAGTCTTTGACGACCTCGTGCTGGCCGTAGACCGTGATCGTCTTGCCGGTCAGCGCGGGAAAGTCGATGTGGCGGCTGCGCCCGCCGAAGCGCAGATAAATGCCCCGGTGCACCAACCCTTCGCGCCGCATCCGCTCGCCGGCGCCGTTCGCCTCGAGCACGTCGACCGTCCCTTGCTCGAGCACGCCGGCGCGCACGCGCTGCTCGCAGTACTCCCGGCTGCGCAGCTCGAGCACGACCGACTCGATCCCGCGCCGCCGCAGCAGCAGCGCGAGCACCAAACCGGCCGGACCGGCGCCGACGATCCCGACCTGCGCGCGCTGCTGCATCCGGCGAAGCGTTCGTCTCGTTTGCGGCGAGCTCCCCGCCGCGATGTGCGGGCGAAGGTGCCGTGGCCGGGCTTTCGGAACAGCCCCGGCATGGCGGGACTCGGCGTACATGCCGCCATCGCGTTGCTGTCGGGCTCGGACGACGACGAGGTCGCCGGCGTCGGGCGACGGCTGCAACAGCTGTTCGGTTCGCCGCGCACCGCGCCGCCCGAGTCGGTGCTGGCCGCGCGCGAGACGATCTGCGCCGACGTGCTGGCGTCGATGCCGACCCCGTTCGCCGAGCACTTTCACCTTTGGATGCGCGAGCGCGAAGCGTTCGACGCGGCGTGCGCCGCGGGCGACGAGCTCGCCGCCAGCGCGCGCTGGCGGGAAGCGTTCAACCAGCTCTACGACTGCTGGCTGCAGACGCTGCGCTTCGCGCCGTTCGTCTTCATCTGCGCGGTGAACCGGCTGCGCGACGCCGTGCAGCAGCACGCCGCGCCGCAGTTCGCCGCCGCGGTCCGGCTCTACGACCGGTTCTACCAAAGCGACGCCAAGCGGCGCGACGACTCGCTCCCGCGCGAGCTGCTCGTCGCGCTGCTCGCGGTCGTGCGCGCGCTCGACCGCGCGCACGCGCTCGACGAGCGGTTCGTCTTCGCGCCGCTCCTCGGCGAGGGCGGATTCGACGCGCTCTTCCCGCGCCGCTTCGACGAAGAGCTGCTCGCGCTGCAAGAGCTGCGCAACGACCTCACCCACCGCTACATCAACCAGCGGCCCAGCGTGTATCTTCAGGCGATGGACCTGCTCGTCGGCTGGATCTTCTTGGACGTCGTCGACCGGCTGCTGGCGCTCTGCCGCGGCTACACCGTCGGCTACGCGCTCGCGCTCGAGGTCGGCGCGACGACCAGCACCGCCGACGTGCTGGCCTTCGACGGCGAGGGCGGGCCACGGCGCGTGCGGTTCGCGCTCGAGTCGACGCCGCGCTCGGAGATCGAGCGCTTCACCGCGCAGCGGCTCTACGTGTTGCGGCGAGATGCGCTGGACGCCGCCGTCCCGCTGCGCCCGAACGACTACCTCGACCTCACGCCGTTCCTGATCTCCGAATTGGTCGCGCCGCGCGCGACCAAGCCGGACGACCACGACCTCTTCGCGCTCGATGCGTACCGCCGCGCCGAGCTGCAGCCCGCGCGTAAGCTCTCGTTCCGCCAGCTCGCCTCGACGGCGACGTTTCCGAGCGGCAAGGCGGCGGAGACCGACAAGCTGCGCCGCTTGATCAAAGCGGTCGAAGATTTTCAGCAGCGCACGCGCAGCTTCACGCGCGATCTCCCGGAAGAGGACGGCGGCCGCTGGGATCCCGCGGCGCTCCGCGCGAAGCTGTGGCGGCTTTCCGGCGATCATCTCGTCTCGCTGCTCGACACCAACCGCTACGACGAGAACGGCAACCGTCGCGCCGCCGCCGAAACCGCCGCGTTCGCCACCTACGACGAAACGCTGTTCGTCGCACCGCCCGAAGCCGCGCAGGTCGCGGCGTTCTTCGCGCAGCCGCTCGGCGGGATGCTGCTGGTCGGCCAGTCGGGTCTCGGCAAGTCGACGCTGCTGTGCGAGGCGTACCTGCGGCGCTTGCGCGCCGGCGACTTCGCGCTCTTCCTCACCGGCCGCCAGCTGCGCACGCCGTCGTTCGAAGCGACGCTGAGCTACTACGCGCTCAAAGGGATGGACCGGCTGAAGGTCTCGCTGCAGTCGCTCGAACGTTTCCTGGCCGAAAGCGGAACGCAGCTCGTCGTCTTCGTCGACGCGGTGAACGAGTACACCGGCGAAGGCGGGCCGCTGGCGCTGCTCGAGAGCATCGTTGCGTTCGTCGACGGCGAGACGCTGCGGAACGTGCGCGTCGTAGCGACGTGCCGGATCGAGACCTGGGCGCGCTTTCGCGAGCGCAGCATGGCGCGCCGCCCGCTCGCGGGCGGGCGCTTCTTCGGCGACGACGCGGTGGCGCTGGGCGACTTCGGCGACGAAGCGCTCCGCGCGCGGCTCTACGCCCGCTACCGCGAAGCGTACCATCTGGCGCCCAGCTCGTACCGCAAGCTCGGCGCCGGCGTGCGCGCGCTGCTGCGGCTGCCGCTCATGATGGCGCTGATCGCCGAGACGTACGGCAGCACCGCGGCCGGCGCGCCGCCGGCGCGCGTCCCCGGCGAGGTCGACTACTTCCGGCTCTTCGCGCGGCTCACGCAGCGCAAGCTCGGCGACGCGCAGCAGTTCGTCGCCGAGGACGATCCGCGCGCGAAGTACTTCACCTCTGATCTGCGCCGCGGCTTGCGGCGCATCGGTGAGCTCCTCTACGCGCGGCTGTCTGCGCCCGGCCGGGTCAACGGTGTGCGCGACGCGCTGCCGATCGACGTGCTCGCCAAAGACCGCGGCGACGGCGCGCGCGCCGGCTTCGCCGAGTACATGCAGGACGAGCGCGAGCGCATCACCGTGTACGAAGCGCTGCTCCAGACGCACCTGATCGAAGAGGTCGTCGTCGCCGAGCGCGACTCGTTCGGCGGCGAGGAAGAGGGCCGCGCGGTGCGGTTCTTTCACGACCAGTACGCGCAGTACTGGCTGGCCGCGGTCTACGGCGGCGACGACGTGCTCGGCGCGCTCGACGCGCAGCGCTGCGCCGACCCCGCGCAGCTCGCCGAGCTGACCGCGCGCGCCGCGGCGATCGTCGAACGCTCGGTCAACGCGCCGATCCTCGGCGGCGCGCTCGACCACTGGCTGCACGCGCAGCTCGCGCGCCGCGACGAGCCGCTCGCGTTCGCCGACGCCGTTCCGCTGCTCTCGGCGCTGGCCGAGCATCCGGCCTCGATCGTGCGCGACGCCGCGCGCCGCATCGTCACCAACTTCGCGATCCGCGAGGTGCTCCCGCCGCGCGAGCTGTACGACGCCGCGCTTCGCCGCGGCACGCCGCGCTTGCAGCGCGAGCTCGCTGGCGCGTTCGTCGACTACTGGCCCGGGATCCCGGCCGAGACGGTGCGCGCGTTTCTGGGCGCCTGCGGCGCGGCCGACGCGAGCGCGGCACTGGAGCGGCTCGGCAACGTCTTCAGCGTGCACTTCGCGAACGAGGACGGCGGCTCGCCGCAGGTGATCGCGTTCGTCGACGAGATCGTCCCCGCGTTCTCGCCGCGGATGCTGTTCGATCGCGCGCGCGCGAAAGGCGGGTTGATCTTCCTGGTGAACTTCGCCTCCGCGGCCGTCGTCTCGCAGTTCAAGTCGGTCGAGAAGATGCAGCGGCTGCGCGCGCTCGTGCGCGCTAAGGCCGGTCCGGCGATCGGACCGCTGACCGCGCAGCGCGGTTTCGCGCGCGCGCTCGAACCGCTGCGCCGGCTCGCCTACGGCGTGATCGAGCGCAAAGGGATCGAGATCTGGAACGGCGCGATCGGCTCGCAGGCCGACAACAACCTCTTCTTCGTCCAGAACGAGGGCGGGCTGTGCCAGCGCGACGTGCTCTTCGAGTTCTTTCCGTACTGCGTCGCCGCGCACAACGGCGAGCGAGCGCGGCTCTCGCTCGCGCCGGAGAGCCCGTTTCGCGCGCTGGCGCTGCGCATGCTGCGCTACCGCGTGACCAGCGTGATCGGCTACGTCGCGATGGCGACCCTCACGACCGTGTTGCGCGAGGACTGGGCGGCGACCCGCGGCCTGATCGAGGAGCTCGTCTCCTCGGGAAGCGACGCGGCGCAGTTCTTCGGCACGCTGCTGCTGGTGAACTTGTCGTGCGCGAACGAGGAGCTGTGCGTTCCGGCGCTGCGCTTGCTCGCCGAGTCGTTCGTTCCGCGCGTGCGCGCGGGAACCGCGCGCTACGACTGGGTGCTGCACGATACGCTGGGCATCGTCGAGACCGACGCCGGCCGGCTGTGGAACGAGGCCGAGCCGATCGTCGTCGCGGTGCTCGAGCACGTCGAGGCGACCGAGCCGCAGGAGCGCATCGACGACTTCGGCCACGAGCTCGCCAAGGCGGGTTTCTTCCCGGACTTGGTCGTCGGCCGGCAGATGGCGGAGCTGCTGCTGCGCCGTAACATGCTGCGCAACCCGCGCTGGAAGGTCGCGGTGCGCCGCGCGTGCGCCGCGCTCGGCGTGCGCAGCCCGACCGCGCTGCAGCAGGTCTTCGACGAGTTCGGCGTCGCCGAGGAGGAGCGCCGGCTGGTTCGCGCCGCGGTCGACGACGAGGTCGAACTGCAGAGCTCCCGCTTCATCATGCAGACGAGCTGGAACCGCCTCGTCGCGGTCGCGCTCGCGCGAATCACCACCGTGCGCTACCTGCTCATCGCCGACTTGATCGGCGGGCTGATCCAGTCGAACAGCGTCCCCGAGTACTCGCGCGAGTTCCGCCGCTTCGTCATCGACGCCGCGCGCGTGTACCTCACCGACGAGGGCGCGCGGCGCGACTACTCGCGGATCAGCGTCGAGCGCGCCTACGCCGCGGCGGAGAGCGCGCGCCGCGCCGGCGGCGGCGAGCGCTGGGACCCGGACCGCACCGCGTGAACGCGCGCGAGCTCTTTGCGCGCGGGTTCGAGCGCGCGGTCTATCTCGCCACGCCGCGGCCCGGCTGCCGGCTCACCCTCGACCCCGACCCGTTCGACGGCCGGGTCTACTCGATCGACGCGTTCTACGAGCAGGTGCGCGATTTTTTCGACCGCCCGGCGGAGTTCTTCCGCGACTTTCTCGACGGCGAGCAGCTGGCGCTGAAGCTGGTCGCCGGCGAGCCGGACGCGCCGCGGCGCACCTTCGCGTTCGTTTCGCCGGCGCCGAACCGCTTCGAAGAGACGAACGCGCGCGTGCCGCTGACCTGGTTTCGCGCGCCGCGCCCGGCGCGCGCGGCGCTGCTGATGGTTCCCGGCTGGAGCCGCCCCGACCAGCACCTCGAAGAACGCTGGTGCCGCGCGCTCGCGCGGGAGGGGATCGACGTGCTGCTGCTCACCGTTCCGTACCACCTCGCGCGCGCGCCGAAAGGCTCGTGGAGCGGCGAGTACTTCATCAGCCAGAACCTGTTCTGGACGGTCGCGAACTTCCGCCAGCTCGTCGCCGAGATCCGCGCGCTGATCCGGCTCTTGCGCGGCGACTACGACGCGGTCGGCTTGATCGGGATCTCCAGCGGCGGCTTTCAAGCCGGGCTCGCGACGCTCGGCGAAGCGGTCGACTACGTCTTTCCGATCATGTCCGGCGCGGGGCTGGGCGCGATCACCTGGGAGAGCCTGCTCACGCGCAAGATCAAGGCCGCGCTGATCGAACGGGGCGTCGGGTGCGAGGCGCTCTCGCGCGCGTGGTCGATCACCGACATGGCAATCGTCGGCCGGCACTCGCGCGCGCGCACGCGCCGCCAGTACGTCACGCTCTACGACGGGATCATCCCGCGCGCGTTTCAGGAGCGCTTGTGGGAGGTGTACGGCGAGCCGCAGCGGATCGATCTGCAGGCGTCGCACTACAGCGTCGTCTTCTCCTTCGGGCAGATCGCGCGCGACATCGCGAGGACGGTGAACGATGGACATCGCGGCACCTAAGCTCCGCACGAAGCTCTTCCGCTACCGCTTCGTCGGCTACGGCACGCAGTTCACGCCGGCGGCCGGACTGCGCGCGCCCGACGACCATGCGAACCCGAGCGCGCTCTACGAGAACGAGCTCGCCGTCGACGTGGGCGGCCGCGCGTACGGGACCGAAGGCGAGAACACGCCGATCCTCGACCATCACTTCGTCGCCGCCGGGAGCGCGCCGTGCGCCGCGGCGGCGGTGCTGCACCGCGCCGAGGCGATTCGCGCGCGCTTCGCCGGAAACGGCGCCGAGGTCGTCTGGCTGGTCGCCCACCGCGACCCGGACTTCGACGCCTTCGCCGCGATGTATCTGGCC
>Ga0213878_10000020_pt1 | contig 231080 bp, 216 predicted proteins | sample VelepicoBEBS_R02_FD_161053 | JGI IMG/M metagenome (GOLD analysis project Ga0213878, IMG submission 161053) | Vellozia epidendroides bulk soil microbial communities from rupestrian grasslands, the National Park of Serra do Cipo, Brazil - BS_R02 | ecosystem: Environmental > Terrestrial > Soil >... | reverse complement strand
CCTGCGCCGAGCCCGATCTCCCGAATCCGCCAGCACATCGCGGGCAACTGCATCCCATGGCTCGCCAGCCACTCGGCTAACGGCAATCAAATGCTTCTCAGGCTCTGAGTCCGCCTCCTGTTACTACAGCCTGAGCCGGCGCGCGCGGGCGAGGGCCGTGAGCGACAGGCCGACGAGCAGCAGGGTGCCGGGCTCGGGCAGGCTGCCATTGGGCAGTTCACCCACGTCGCCGCCGGAGAGCTCACCGTCATACAGGCGGATCTGCGCGACGCTGCCGCTGACGAACTCACCTTGGCCGCCGTCGAACAGGTTGTCGGCGAAGAAGGTCAGCAGATGGTCGGGGTTCGCGGCGCCATAGGTGCTGAAGTCCATCACGGTGGTCAGCAGGTCGAACTGAAAGATGCCGTCAAAGTAGGCGGTAACGTGGCCGGCGCCGTTGTTCGTCAGGGAGATGCGGTGGTAGTCGCCGAACGTGAAGGTGGATGGACCGTCGGCGACCGGATAGACCTGCAGCTTGTTGCCGGGCGAGACATAGAAGGCGTTGTCGCTGGTGCGGTCGGACGCGTTCAGGATGCTCTTCCAGGAGCCGTTGTCGACGTTGAACTTGAAGATCATGTCGACCGTGTAGGCGTTGGGCGCCGTCAGCAGGCCGTTCGTGCTGACGGACAGGCCGGCCTGCTGGTTCGCTGGCAACGCATTGCCGTTGAACTGGTAGACGGTCTGGCTGACGCCGAACACCATGTCGGTCACGAAGGCGTTGGCCCCCAGCGGGTCGATGGCCGTCAGTGCCGGGGCGCCGGCCTCGGCGGCGGCCAGCGTGCCGTTGAAGTTCCAGGTGGCCAGCGGTGTCGGCAGCGCAAAGGCCTGAGCCGAGGCCAGCAAGGTGATGCCGGTGCACAAGCGGGCGAGGGCGTGGAGCAGCTTCACGTTGGACCTTTCCGGGCGCAGCGGCGACGGGCGCTGCAAGGCCTGCCACATAGCGATTTCCGTGCCGCAAGAGAAAAGTCCTTGCGCAACAAGGCCTTGTGTTCGCGCTCCACGGATATGGCCGGTCAGATGTAAAGACGGCTGACAGTCCGGCTGCGGGGATACTTGCGGCTGAGGTGCGCCGCTCGGTCCGCCCGTCCTGACCCTGCTGATGTCCTCCGATTCCCCAAAGCGCCACCTCCGCCACGCCTTCGTCTGGCTGATCGCCACCATGATCTGCGTGCATGCCTGCATGGCCACCACGCGCGTCACCGCCAGCCTGTGGGTGCTGAACCAGGGCTATGGCGAGGCCTCGGTGGGCATGCTGCTCAGCCTCTTTGCCGTCGCGCCCATCCTGCTGTCGCTTTGGGCCGGGCGGCTGGCCGACCGGCATGGCTTCCACCGCCCGGTGGGCGTGGGGGTGGGGCTGGCCTTTGCCGGTGCGCTGCTGGCGCTGGCGGTGCAGCAGCTCTGGGCCATCGCGCTGGGCTGCCTTCTGTGCGGTGGTGCCGTCGCCGTGGCTGCGGTGGCCATGCAGCGCGAGGCCGGGCTGATGGCCGAGGAGCCGGGCGAGCTCAAGAAGATCTTCAGCTGGATGGCGCTGGGGCCGGCGATGTCCAACGCCGTCTCGCCCATCATCGCCGGCCTGCTGATCGACCACATCGGCATGACGGCGGCCTTTGGCTTCGCGACGGCCCTGCCGCTGCTGGCCTGGGCGCTGGGCCGCAAGGTGCCGCGCAACCCGCCCAAGGTGTACACCCAGAGCTTTCGCAACCGCGCCGCCTGGGACCTGTTCCGCCTGCCCGTCTACCGCCGCCTGCTGGTGGTGAACCTGGCGCTGTCGGCCGGCTGGGACGCGCACAGCTTCGTCGTGCCCGTCGTGGGCCATGGGCGCGGGCTGTCGGCGGCCAGCATCGGCCTGGTGCTGGGCAGCTTCGCGGTGGCGGCCACCGTCGTGCGCCTGGCCATCGTGCGCTTCGCCGACGACATCGACGAGGGCCGCGCGCTTCGCGCCGCGATGACGGTGGCGACGCTGACCTTCTTCGCCTATGCCTGGCTGCCCGGCACGCTGGGCCTGATCTGCGGCTCGGCCCTGCTGGGCACGGCGCTGGGCTCTGTGCAGCCCATGATCCTGGCGATGCTGCACCGTGCGACGCCGCCCGAGCGCCACGGCCAGGCACTGGGCCTGCGCATGCTGACGCTGAACGGCGCGACGGTGGCCATGCCGGTCGGCTTCGGCATGCTGGCCGTCGCCACGGCCACGGCGGCGCCGATGTGGCTGATGGGATCGCTGCTGCTGGCCGCGCAGTGGCCCGCGCGCAAGCTTTAGCGAGACGTCCGGCGCGAGGCGACCCCGGAGGCCGGCTGGAGTGCGGCCCGAAAGCCGCGCGCGGCCGCCGCGTGCGTGGCGCAAGTGGGGATGATCGAAGGAAAACGCGGTGGCAGTTGCCGGGGGCATCCGTTCTACTGGGCGGGATGCGCGATGCTTGGCGACCCGTCGCGATAGGAGCCCTCGAATGCGTGTACCGCTGTTCCGCGAGGTGATGGCCGCAGGGCGCTGCCGGGAGCCGCTGGCTTGAGCGTGCGTCTGGGCTACGGGCTGGTCGCGCTGGCGGCCGCGCTGCTGGGCCTGGCCATGGCCCTGGGGCGGGCCGACATGCCGGCGCTGGAGCGGCCCGACCATTGGCTGCAGGACTGGCAGACGGCAGTTCGCGGCCCGCTGGCGCCGGGCCGCGAACTGCCGCTGCTGCTGGTGCGCGTGGACGACGCAGCGCTGGAGGCCTCGGGTGGGCGGGCGCCCGACCTTGCCGAGATCGCGCGCGCCGTGCGAATCCTGCAGGCCGGCGGCGTGCGTGCCGTGGCGCTGGACCTGCCGCTACTGCCCGGCGGCGGGACGCCCGAGGGCAGCGCCGCGCTGGCCGCGGCGATGAAGGCCTGCGCCTGCGCCATCATCCCCTTCGCGCTGCCCGACGACGGCAAGGCCGGCACGGGCGGCGCGATCGCGCCGCTGCAGGCCCAGGCCCTGCCGCGCTACAACGATGAGGCCGCGCTGGCGCGCAGCGAGGCCTTCTACCGCCCGCGCCGGCTCGTCGCGCCCGAGGCCGGGCTGGCACAGAGCGCGGCGGGCCTTGGCCACATCAGCGCCAAGCCCGGCAGCGACGGCCGCCTGCGCCGCGAACTGCCTGTGCTGCGGCTGGACGGCAAGGTCTATCCCTCCCTGCCGCTGCGCCTGGCGGCCTTCGCGCGAGGCGCCGACTGGAGCGCCGCGCAGGTCCGCTTCGGCGCCGAGGTCAGCGTGGGCGACGCGCTGCGGCTGCCGCTGGACGAGCTGTCGCGCATCGGCGTGAACTACTACGGCCGCAGCGGCAGCTTCGACAGCGTCGGCTTCGCCGACCTGCTGGCCGGCCACGTGGGCCCGGCCCGGCTGAAGGGCCGCATCGCCGTCGTCGGCGTGTCGGCGCTGGCCGTGGGCGACCATCTGCCGTCGCCCTTCGATGCTCGCCTGCCCGGCATGGAGCGCATCGCCACCGTCACCGACAACCTGCTGACCGGCCGCAGCCTCGTGCGCCCGGCCTGGGGCGGTGCTGCCGAGCTGGCGGCCGTGCTGCTGCTGCCGCTGGCGGCTGTGCTGCTGCTCGCCAGCCGGCCGCTGGGCACGGCACTGCTGCTGATCGGCCTGGGCGCGCTGCTGCTGCTGGGGGGGGCGCAATGGGCCTTCGAGCGCCACTACCTCGTCTTCTCGCTGGGGCCACCGCTGCTGGCCCTGCTGATGGCGACGGTGGGGGCGAGCGCGCTGCGTGCCGGCGTCGAGCAGAACCAGCGCCGCGACGCCGCCCGGCGCCTGGCCGCCAGCGAGCAGCGCTACGCCCTTGCGGCCCAGGGCGCCAACGACGGCCTGTGGGACTGGGACCTGGCGGCCAACGGCGTCCAGGGCGAGGTCTACTACTCGCCGCGCTGGCTGACCCTGATGGGCCTGACCGCCGCCGAGGCCGGCCATGCCATCCAGGCCTGGACACTGCCGCTGGAGCCCGCGGCGAGCGCCGCCTTCGAGGCCGATCTGCAGGCGCACCTGGACGGGCAGAGCCTGCAGTTCCACCATGTGCTGCATTTCAACCAGGGCGGCCAGGAGCGCTGGCTGCTGGCGCGCGGCCTGGCGGTGCGTGATGGTGAAGGTGCGGGCGGCCGTCCCGTGCGCATGGCCGGGTCGCTGACCGACATCTCCGAGAGCCAGCGCCTGCAGCGCCAGATCAGCTTCGACGCACTGCACGACCGCCTCACCGGCCTGGCCAACCGTGTGCTGTTCCGCGAGCAGCTGACGCAGCTGCTGACCGGCCTGCCGGCGCCCGAGACCGGCCTGCTGCTGCTGGGCCTGGACGGCTTTCGCGCACTCAACGAGAGCCATGGCCCGGTGGCCGGCGACGCGGTGCTGGCCGAGCTGGCCGCGCGCCTGCGCATGGCCTTCGGGGCGCGCCACCTGGTGGCCCGCATCGGTCCGGACCAGTTCGCGCTGCTGCTGGCCGGTGGCGACGGCGCCGCCGTGCTGGCGCGCGGCGTGCAGGCCTTGCTGCAGCAGCCCTTCAACGTCGTCACGCCCGCGCTGCAGCTGACGGCCGGCATCGCCTGGGCCCAGCGCCGCCACGGCCCGGCCACGGCCGACGAGCTGATGGCCGCGGCCGAAGGGGCGCTGGCGCGCGCCAAGGCCGGTGGCGTGGGTCAGGTGCACGAGTTCGACGCCGCCGAGCAGCTCGTCGAGCAGTCGCGCCGCTGGCTGCGCGAGGCCATAGACGTGGCCCTGGCGAGCGGCGACCAGTTCCAGCTGCACTACCAGCCTTTCGTGCGCCTGCAGGACCGCGCGCTGCTGGGCTTCGAGGCGCTGATCCGCTGGCACCACCCGAGCAAGGGCCTCATCATGCCGGGCGACTTCATCCCCGTCGCCGAGGCCAGCGGCCAGATCCGCGCCATCGGCCGCTGGGCGCTGCTGGAGACGGCCGGCCAGCTGCGGCGCTGGCAGCCGCTGGGATTCGCGGGCGAGGTGGCCGTCAACCTGTCGGGCGTGCAGCTGGAGCGCGACATCGAGCTGCTGGCCGACGCCCGTGCGACGCTGGCGGCGCTGGGCGACGTGCCCGCGCGCCGCCTCAAGCTCGAGGTGACGGAGAGCACGGCCATGGCCAACCCGCAGCGTAGCGCCGAGGTGCTGCAGGAGCTGGCGCGCATGGGTTTCAAGCTCAGCATGGACGACTTCGGCACCGGCTACTCGTCGCTGGCCTATCTGCACCGCTTCCCCTTCGACACGCTGAAGGTGGACCGCAGCTTCGTCATCCGCCTGGGCCAGGGCCAGGAGGCCCGCGAGATCGTCCGCACTATCGCCGGCCTGGCGCTGGCGCTGGGCAAGCAGACGCTGGCCGAGGGCGTCGAGGACGAGAAGCAGGCCGCGCTGCTGACGCAGCTGGGCGTGCAGGTGGGGCAGGGCTGGCTGTTCGCGAAGGCGCTGCCGGAGGGGGATGCGACCGAGGTGATACGGAGTGCGCCGTGGCGACGGTAGGCCAGGAGCAGCGGGAGCTCGCCGAGGGCCGCCCAGGGCGCCTGCCGGCGGCCATCGGCAGCTTCCATTTCCATGGTGCGCGGCATGGCCACATGTTGGAAGGCAGGATTCGCATGAAGTCTTTTCAAGCCGTTGCATGGCTGCTTGTGAGTTGCACCCATCTGCAGGGAGCTCACGCGTCCGAAGCGAGTTGCAACGCCTCCGCCGAGAACAATCGGCAGATCGTGCTGGCCTTCTACGACCAGGCGCTCGTCAAGCGGCAGACGCGAGCGGCCTTTGAGCGTTACGCCAGCGAAGACTTCGTCGACCACAAGACCAGCCTGCCGGCCAGCACGAGAGGTGCGGCCATCGACTACCTGGAGGGGCTGATCAAGGGTCTGCCAGACCCAAGCTGGGAGGTTGTCCGAACGATTGCCGAAGGCGATCTGGTGGTCATGCATAACCGCTTCACGCCCGAAGCGAACGCGCCCGCCTACGCCATCGCCGACATATTCCGCTTGCGGCAATGCAAGATCGTCGAGCATTGGGACGTCATCGGGGAGCCAGTCAAGCAGCAGCGCAACCCGGTCTCGCGTTTCTAGCAAGGCGCGAGCACTTCGCGGTGGATTCGGATCGCCAGCGCCGCCTGCGGCGCGGCGCCGAACTTCGGATGGAGCCCGACATATGGATACGCACGGCAAGCGCAGCGTCGGTCCGGACCGCCCGGCGCTTCATCTGTTCGACGCCATGGTCAAGGCGTCGCATCATCTTCGGTCCTCCTGGAAAACGGCGCGGTTCGCGTTCTCGATCCCAGGGTCGAGCCGGGCCAGCGAACGCCGGTGCATGCCCATGAGTGGCCTTGCGTGCTTTGTGTGCTTTGTGTGCTTTGTGCGCTTTGTGCGCTGAGCTGTAGCGACCTTGTTCGCTACGACCCTGAAGGCAAGGTCCTGCTGGATTCGAGAAACCTGGACACCAGGCCGGTGGTTGGCTCGGCACTACGGGGCGGAGCGATCGGCCCCGCATTTCGTGGAGAACGTCGGAAACACCGCTCTGCACATCATCGCCATCGAGATCAAGGTCTGAGCACGGTCCGGCCCGCCCGTTCAAGCCGACGCCGCCTCGCGGCCCTGGCCTGGCCTCGGTGTCGAGCGGCCGCCTTCCGGCATCTGCTTCAGCCTCGACCGCGACAGCGCCGGCACATCGCCCTTGCTGACGCCGAGCATTGGCGGGTCGGTCGGCCAGTCCGCGAGTTGCCCCGGCCGGCCCCCCCGGAAACCGCGCAGAATGTCTGCGAACCGGGAACCGACCCCCCGCTGGAGACTGACTGAATGAGGATGACCTTGAACGGATGGCGGCCGCTTGGCCCCGTGGCGGTGCTGCTGTGCCTGGCGCTGGGCACGGCCCAGGCGCAGCTGGCGCCCAAGAACGCCCCCAGGCCAGCGGCGAAGCCCGCCATCGTCGCGCCGGCCGAGGTGCTGCCCACGCCGGTGCGCGAGCTGGGCGGCATCGAGGAGTACCGCCTGCCCAACGGCCTGCAGATCCTGCTCTTCCCGGATGCGACGCAGACCACCACCACCGTCAACATCACCTACCGCGTCGGCAGCCGCTACGAGGCGCCGGGCGAGTACGGCATGGCCCACCTGCTGGAGCACATGCTCTTCAAGGGCACGCACCGTCAGAAGGACATCCCCGGCGCCATGGCCCAGCGCGGCGTGCGCTTCAACGGCACGACGACGGTGGACCGCACCAACTACTTCGCGAGCTTCAACGCGAACCCTGACACGCTGGCCTTCCTTCTGGACCTGGAGGCGGACCGCATGGTCAACAGCCGCGTCGCCAAGGCGGACCTCGACACCGAGATGACGGTGGTGCGCAATGAGTTCGAGCGCGGCGAGAACCAGCCCTTCGCCGTGCTGGCGCAGCGCGTCAATGCGGCGGCCTTTGCCTGGCACCCCTATGGCCACGCGACCATAGGTCCCAAGAGCGACATCGAGAACGTGCCCATCGAGAAGCTGCAGGGTTTCTACAAGCGCTACTACCGGCCCGACAACGCGACGCTGCTGATCGCCGGCGCTTTCGACAAGGCCGCCACGCTGGCGCTGATCGGCCGGCAATTCGGCGGCCTGGCCAACCCGGCCGCGCCGGTGCCTCAGCCCTATACGGTGGAGCCGGCCCAGGACGGCGAGCGTACGGTGGTGGTGCGCCGCGTCGGCGGCCAGCCCATCCTGCTGGCCAGCTATCACGTGCCGGCCATCACCCATCCCGACACGCCGGCCCTGATGGTCTACGGCCTCTTGATGAGCCTGCAGCCCAGCGGCCAGCTCTACAAGCAGCTCGTCGAATCCAAGCTGGCCATGGCCGCCGGGATCGGCGGCGTGGGTGGCGCAGACCCCAACCTGAGCAGCGCCTTCGCGGTGTTGCCGCCGGACGCCGACGTGGCCAAGGTCGAGGCCTTGCTGCTGGACCTGGCCGAGGGCCGCACGGCCAAGCCGTTCGAGGAGAGCGAGCTGGCGCGCGTGCGCGACCTCGCCGTCAACAGCTACCGCCAGCAGATGAAGAACCCGGAGGGCCTGATCCAGCAGATCTCCGGCCTCGTCGCGGCCGGCGACTGGCGCCTGCTGTTCCAGCTGATGGAGGACATTCCCAAGGTCACGCTGGCAGACGTGGAGCGCGTGCGCGCCGCCTACTTCAGGCCGGCCAACCGCACGCTGGGCCGCTACCTACCGGCCAGCAGCGTCGAGCGCGTGGAGATCCCCGTCGCACCGCCGCTGGTGCAGCGCCTGGCGGAGCTCAAGGGCCCGCCCAAGGTGGAGGAGGGCGAGCAGTTGGACCCCGTGCCCGCGGTACTCGCCACCCGCACCGAGCGCCAGACGCTGCCCAGCGGCATCGAGCTGAGCACGCTGCGCAAGCAGACGCGCGGCAATACGGTGGTGCTGCAGATGCAGCTGCGCTGGGGCGAACGCGACACGACCTTCGCGCGCCGCGGCACCGACCTGATCGGCAGGCTGATGAACGAGGGCAGCGCCGGCTACAGCAAGCAGCAGCTGCAGGACGAGCTGATCAAGCTGCGGGCCAATCTCAACTTCGGCAGCGGCGACCAGGGCGGCGTCGTCTTCCTCAGCGCCGAGCGTGACACCTTGCTGCCGGCGCTGCGCGTGGCCGCCGACGTGCTGCGACGCCCGCTGCTGCCGCAGGACGCCTTCGAGCGCATGCAGAAGGCGGACATCGCCGGCCTGCAGGCATCGCGCAAGGAGCCCGAGACGCTGCGTCGCGAGGCCACGCGCGAGCACTACAACGCCGCGCGCGGCGTCGGTCCCGGCAACCCGGACTATGTGCGCAGCCTGGACGACACCATCCATGACGTGCAGGCCACGACGCTGGACGACGTGAGGAGCTTCTACGCCGACTACTGGAGCGCCAACGACGCGCGGGTCAGCGTCGTGGGTGCGCTGCCGGACGGCCTGGCCGCGGAGATCGACAAGCTCGTCGGCGACTGGAAGAAGCCCGCGGCGCCCAAGTTCGTGCGCTACATCCCGAAGTTCGTCGCCGTCCCGCCCGCGCGCTTCGACGCCATTGCCCGCGACAAGGCCAATGCCATCGTGCGCCTGCACGAGGTGTTGGCGCTGAATGCCGACGAGGCCGACTACCCGGCGCTGGAGCTGGCCGTGCATATCTTCGGCGGCGGCGGGCTGGAGAGCCGGCTGTCCGAGCGCGTGCGCCAGAAAGAGGGCCTGACCTATGGCATCGGTGCCAGCCTGGCCGCCAGCCGGTGGGGCAACGACGCCAGCTTCACGATCCAGGCGAGCTACGCGCCGGACAAGCGCGACCGCCTCATCGCCGTCGTGCAGGAGGAGGCCGCGCGCATGTCCGCACAAGGCGTCACGGCCGCCGAGCTGGCGCGGGCGAAGAAGGACATGCTCGAAGGCCGCAAGCTGGGTCGCAGTTCGCCGGGCGCGCTGGCCGGCGGGCTGCTCACGCTGGCCGACCATGGCGAGGACTGGGCCGCCGCCCAGGGCCGCGACGACCGGCTCGCCGCCGTCACCGTCGAGCAGGCCAACGCGGCCTGGCGCAAGCACATCCGTGCCGGCGATTTCGTCATCTCGACGGCCGGCGATTTCAAGTGAAGGAGATGGCGATGAAGATCGATCCCTACCTGTTCTTCGAAGGCCGCTGCGAGGAGGCCATGGCGTTCTACCAGCAGGCCCTGGGCGCCAGGGTGGAGTTCATGATGCGCTACTCCGAGAGCCCCGAGCCGCCGCCGCCGGGCATGCTGCCGCCGGGTTCGGAGCACAAGATCATGCATGCCTCGCTGCACATCGGCGGCGCGCTGGTCATGATGTCGGACGGCATGTGCAGCGGCAGCCCGTCGTTCAAGGGCTTCTCGCTGTCGTTGGACTGCCCCGAGGCGGACGCCGCGCGCGAGGCCTTCGCAGCGCTGGCCGGCGGCGGCCACGTCAGGATGCCGCTGGCCAAGACCTTCTGGGCGCCGCTGTTCGGCATGGTGGAGGACCGCTTCGGCGTGAGCTGGATGGTGGGCGTGTCGGACGACGCGAAGTGACGCCAAAGGCCCTGCAACTGCCCGCCCACCTGAAGGCCGACTGCTCGGCCTGCGTGGCGCTGTGCTGCGTGATCCCGCCCTTCGACGCGGCGCAGGGCTTCGGCTTCGACAAGGCGGCCGAAACCCCTTGCCGCCACCTCTGCGCCGACCACCGCTGCGGCATCCACGATGCGCTGCTGCCGCGCGGCTTCGAGGGCTGCGTCGCCTTCGACTGCCTGGGGGCCGGTCAGCGCCTCACCGCGCTGGCCGTGGCGCGCTTCGGCAGCGCTGACTGGCGCGGGCGGCCCGAGGTGGCGCGCTGGCTGTTCGCGGCCTACCCGCGCACGCGGCAGGCCCAGGAATGGCTGGCCCGGCTCAGCCTGGCGGCCGCCGTGTCCGGCCTGGACGAATTGCGCGCCCTGGCGGCCGAACTGGAGGCCCAGTCCTCGCGCTGGCCCGACTGGAGCACTGCCGAGCAGGGCGCCTGGCAGGCCCGCGTGCAGGCCGTGTTGGCGCCGCTCGCCGAGAATCGGGCCTCAAGCAACCGATGCGATCCATGAATTCAGCGAAATCCGGCCGGGCGGTGGCCCTGGCCGATGAACTCCAGGGCGGCGGCTGGCGCCAGCCGCGCAAGGCCATCCGCGTCGTGGCGGTGCTGTGCGCGCTGCTGGCCGCCGCCACCGTGTTCGGGCTCTTCGACCGGTTTGGCATCGTCCGTGGCGAAGCCAAGCCGCAGCGGCAGTTGATTGCGGCCGTCGACCTGCGCATCGGCAATCCGGCCGGGGCCGTCGAGCGCGGCGAGGCCAAGGCCCGGGAGGACATCGACGCGGGTCTGCTGCAGTTGCAGGTCTTCGGCCCGGCGGGGGCGCCTGCGAGGGCCGAGGCGGCCAGGGCGAAGCACCTGAAGCAGCGCTACGGCGTCACCTGGGTCCGCAGGGAGGCGGCGGCCACGCCGCTCACGCAGGCCTTCGCGGACGGCTACAACCGCGTCATGCAGGCAGAGATCGAGCGCCGCCACGGCCGGGAGTTCCTGGACGAGCTGATGCGCGGCGAACATGGCGGTCCCACCAGACAGGAGCAGACCTCATGAAGCTCATCGGCATGCTCGATTCGCCCTTCGTGCGCCGCGTCGCGATCTCGATGCGGCTGCTGGAACTGCCCTTCGAGCATGCGGCCATCTCGGTGTTCCGCGGCTTCGACGCCTTCCAGAGCATCAACCCGGTCGTCAAGGCGCCGACGTTGGTCTGCGACGACGGCAGCGTGCTGATGGATTCGACGCTGCTGCTGGTCTACGCGGAGGCCCTGGCCGGCCGCAGCCTGATGCCTGGCGCGCCGGCCGAACTGGCGCACGAGCTGCGGCTGATCGGCCTGGCCCTCGCGGCCTGCGAGAAAACGGCCCAGATCGTCTACGAGCGCGCCTTGCGGCCGGCCGAGAAGCGCCACGATCCCTGGGTTCAGCGCATCAGCGGGCAACTGCTGGCGGCCTATGGCGAGCTCGAGCATGAGCTCGCCGCGCGGCCACTGGCGGTGACGGCGGACGCACTGACGCAGGCCGGCATCAGCGTCGCCGTCGCGTGGACCTTCACGCAGTCGGTGCTGGCGGCCCAGGTGCCGGCGACAGACTTTCCCGCGCTGCTGGGGCATGCGGCGGCCTGCGAGGCCCTGCCGCTGTTCCGTGCCATCCCCTGCGACGACGCCATCGAGCTGCTCTGATGGCCAGGTCCGCGCCCCAGACCGTCTACGTCTTCCAGGGCGGGGGAGCGCTGGGTGCCTACCAGGCCGGCGTCGTCGAGGCGCTGGCCTTGGCCGAGCTGGCGCCGGACTGGCTGGTCGGCACCTCCATCGGGGCCATCAACGCGACGCTGGTCGCCGGCAACGCGCCGGCCGACCGGATCGCGGCGCTGCGCAGCTTCTGGGAGCGCGTGACGCGTCCGGGGCTGGCTCCGCACCTGCCGGCCAGCCCGTTCACGGCGGCATGGCAGACGTGGCAGACGCTGGCCAGCGGCATTCCCGGCTTCTTCAGGCCGCGCGGCCCGCAGGCCTGGGACATGAACCGCCGCGCGCCCTTGCCGGAGCTGGGCTTCTACGACACCGCGCCGCTGGCCGCGACGCTGCGCGAGCTGGTTGACTTCGAGCGCATCGCCAGCGCCGAGACGCGGCTGACGCTGTGCGCGGTGAACGTGCGTAGCGGCGAGCTGGCGCGGTTCGACAACCGCGACGGCCACACCCGCATCACCCCCGAGCATGTGCTGGCCAGCGGCGCGCTGCCGCCAGGCTTTGCGCCCGTCGTCATCGGCCGCGAGGCCTACTGGGACGGTGGCATCTACTCCAACACGCCCCTTGACGTGGTGCTGGACGACCGCGAGCGCCGCGACACGCTGTGCTTCATGGTGGACCTGTGGGACGCCAGCGAGGCCGCTCCACACACGATGGCGCAGGCGCTGACGCGTTTCAAGGACATCCAGTACGCCAGCCGCATCTGCGAGCACCTGGACGACCACGAGCGCATGCAGAACCTGCGCCGCGCGGTGCGCCTGCTGGGCCGCCGGCTCGACGCCAAGGCAGCGGCCGACCCGGCCATGAAGGCACTGCTGGCCATGGGCTGCGACGCGCACATCGACGTGGTGCACCTCGTCATGCGCGCGCTGCCCGGCGAGGATTCCTGGCGCGACATCGACTTCAGCGACGAGCGGCTGCGCGCCCGTTGGGCGGCCGGACTGAAGGACGGTCGCCGCGTGCTCAGGCGAGCGGCCTGGCGCGAACCCGCGCGCGACGGCATAGGCATGCGCGTGCACACCCTGGAGGCGAGTGAATGATGGACGTCATACGCGAGATCCACGACTACAACACTGGCCGCGATCCCGAGCGGCTGCTGCTGAAGTTCACCAAGATGCGCAGCAGCGCCTTCATCTTCCTGCGCGGCACGGCCCACCTCTTCCACGAGCGACTGCGGCGCGGCCAGCTCAAGCCCTCGCCGCCGGCCTGGTGCTGCGGCGACATGCACCTGGAGAACTTCGGCAGCTACCGTGGCGCCAACGGCCTGGCCTATTTCGACATCAACGACTTCGACGAGGCCGCGCTGGCCCCGGCCAGCGCCGACCCGCTACGCATGCTGACCAGCCTGGTGCTGGCCGCCGACGACCTGGGCCTGGACCCGGCCGGCCTGCCCGAGCTGTGCCGCGCCACGCTGGACGCCTATGCCGACGCGCTGGCCACCGGCAAGGCCTACTGGCTGGAGCGCCAGACCGCCGAAGGGCCGGTGCGCCGGCTGCTGGACCAGGTCGGCATGCGCGAGCAGGGGCAGCTGCTGGCGCGCCGCTGCGTGGGAAGCGGCAAACGCATGCGACTGCTCGTGGACGGCCGCCATGCGCTGGCCGCCAGCGGCGCGCAGGCCGACGGCGTGCGGGCCTTCATGGCGCGCTTCGCGGCGGCCCACCACGGCGGCGACTTCTACGAGGTGTTGGACGTGGTGCGCCGCATCGCCGGCACCGGCAGCCTGGGGCTGGAGCGCTACGCCATCCTGGTGCGCGGCGACGGCCGCCCGGGCGGCGCCCATCTGCTGGACCTCAAGACGGCGCAGGCCTCCACGCTGGCGCCGGCCGGAGGCTGCCGCCAGCCGCGCTACGGCGACGAGGCCGAGCGCCTCATCGCGCTGCAGCAGCGCATGCAGGCCGTCAGCATGGGCTTCCTGCATGCGGTGTCGTGGAACGGCAAGCCCTTCGTGCTGCGCGCGCTGCAGCCCAGCGAGGACCGCGTGGATCTGGCGGCGCTGACGCAGCGCGGCGGCCCGGGCCTGCGCCATTGCCTGCTGACCATGGGCCGGCTGATGGCCTGGGCGCAACTGCGCTCGGCGGGCCGCCAGGGGTCGGCGACGGCCGACGAACTGGTGGACTTCGGACGCCGCGGCCAGGCCCCCGGCAAGTGGCGCGACCGGCTGGTGCATGCCGCGCTGGACACGGCCGTGCAGGTGCGCGAGGACGCCGCTGTCTTCAATCAGGCCTTCGATGACGGCGCTTTCTCCGCCATCGCGCATGACTGAATCGGCCGGTGGCGGGCGCGGCGCGCTGCGTGCCGACCTGGTGGCGGGGCTGTGCGTGGCCGGCCTGCTGCTGCCCGAGGCGGTGGCCTATGCGGGTCTGGCGCGGCTGCCGGTCTCGCATGGCCTGATGGCCTGTGTGGTGGGGCTGGGCGTCTACGCGCTGCTGGGCCGCAGCCGCGACGCCGTCGTGTCACCCACCTCGTCCAGCGCCAGCATGGCCGCCGCGGCCGCGGCGGGCGTGGCCGGCATGCCCTTCGTCGACACGCTGATGGCGCTGACCATCGCGGCCGGCGGCGTGCTGATCCTGCTGGCGGTGATGCGCCAGGGGCAGCTGTCGGCCTTCATCTCGCGGCCGGTGCTGCGCGGCGTCGCCTTCGCCGTCGCGCTGACGGTGGTGATCCGCCAGCTGCCCGATCTGCTCGGCCTGGCGCCGCCGCCCGGCCTGGCGCCGCTGCCGCTGCTGGCCTGGGTGCTGGGCGCGCTGCCGCACAGCCATGCCGCCAGCGTGGCGGTGGCGCTGGGCACGGGGGCGCTGGTGGCGCTGCTGAAGCGCTGGCCGCAGTGGCCCGGCTCGCTGCTGGCGATGCTGATCGCCATTGCCGTGACCCGGCTGCTGGACCTGCCCGGCCGGGGCGTCGAGACGGTGGGCCTGGTCGTGCTGCCGCCGCTGGAGCTGCACCTGCCGGCCCTGAGCGACGAGGCCTGGCTGGACGTGGGCGAGCGCTCGGTGGGCCTCGTCGTGCTGGTGTTCGCCGAGTCGTGGGGCAGCATACGCGCGCTGGCGCTGCGCCGCGGCGACAGCCCCGAGGCCAACCGCGAGCTCTTCGCGCTGGGTGCGGCCAACGTGGCCTGCGGGCTGCTGCACGGCATGCCGGTGGGGGCGGGCTTCTCGGCCAGTTCGGCCAACTATGGCGCGGGTGCCGCCAGCCGCCGCGCCGGCGTGGTGGCGGCGCTGGGCATCGTGGCCATCCTGCTGTTCGCGCTGCCGGTGCTGCGCTGGCTGCCGCGCCCGGTGCTGGCCGTGGCGGTGGCGGCGGCGCTTTGGCATTCGCTGTCGCCCAAGCCGTTGCTCGCGGCCTGGGCATTGCGGCGTGACCGTCTGGCGCTGGTGGGCGCCGTGCTGGCGGTACTGGTGCTGGGGCTGCTGCACGGCATGCTGGTGGCGGTGGCGCTGTCGCTGGTCGAAGCGCTGCGCCGCTTCAGCCAGCCGTTGGTGCAGGAGCTGGCCGTGCTGCCCAACTCTCGCGACTACGTGAGCCGCAACGAGCACCCCGAGGCCCGGGCCGAGTCCGGCGTGCTGGTGCTGCGGCCACTGGAGCCGCTGTTCTTCGCCAACGCGGAGCGCATCGCGGCGGTATCTTCGCACCAGTTGCTGGCCACGCCGGCGCGCACGTTGGTGCTGAGCCTGGAGGAGAGCGGCGACCTTGACGGCACCGCGACCGAATGCCTGGTAGAACTGGACCAGCGCCTGGCCGGCGAAGGGCGCCGCCTGGTGCTGGCGCGGGTGAAGGACGCGCCGCGCGAGCTGCTGCGCGCTGCCGCGCCCGACGGCCTGGGCCGGGGCGACCGGCTGTACTGGAGCGTGGCCGACGCGGTGGACGGCGTGCGCGGCTGAGGGGCCGCAGGCGCCGTGCGCCGCGCGTACTTCAACTCATGCCCTGGTGCCGCAGCAGTGCATCGATGCGGGGCTCGCGGCCGCGGAAGGCCTTGAAGTTGTCGATCGCGTCGCGCGCGCCGCCCTGCTCCAGCACCTCGTGCAAGAAGCGCCGGCCGGTAGCGGCGTTGAACACGCCTTCCTCCTCGAAGGCGCTCCAGGCATCGGCGCTGAGCAGCTCTGCCCACTTGTAGCTGTAGTAGCCGGCCGCATAGCCGCCGGCGAAGACATGCGAGAAGCTGTGCTGGAAGCGGTTGAAGGCGGGCGGGACCAGCACGGCGACCTCGGCGCGCACCTCGTCCAGCACCCGCTGCACGTCGGCCTCGGAGCCCGGCTCGCCGTGCAGGCGCATGTCGAACAGCGAGAACTCGATCTGGCGCAGCGTCATCAGCCCGCTCTGGAAATTCTTGGCCGCGGTCATCTTGTCGAACAGCTCGCGCGGCAGCGGCGCGCCGCTGTCCACATGGCCGCTGAGCTGGCTGAGGACGTCCCATTCCCAGCAGAAGTTCTCCATGAACTGGCTGGGCAGCTCGACCGCGTCCCATTCCACGCCCGAGATGCCGGACACGCCCAGGTCGTCCACCTGCGTCAGCATGTGGTGCAGGCCATGGCCGAACTCGTGGAAGAGGGTGATGACGTCGTCGTGGGTCAGCAGCGCAGGCTTGTCGCCGACCGGGGACGCGAAGTTGCAGGTCAGCAGCGCAACGGGCGTCTGCTGCTCGCCGCTGGGCTTGAGCCAGCGGCTGCGCACCTCGTCCATCCATGCGCCGGGGCGCTTGCCGTTGCGGGCGTGCAGGTCGAGGTAGAACTGCGCGATGAGCTGGCCGCCACGGCGCATCTCGTAGAACTTGACGGTCTCGTGCCAGACGGAGGCCCGGGCCTCGGAGATCGCCACGTCGAACAGCCGCTCGATGATGGAGAACAGGCCGGCGACGACCTTGGGTGCGGTGAAGTACTGCTTGACCGTCTGGTCGCTGAAGGCGTAGCGGGACTCCTTGAGCTTCTCGCTCCAGTAGGACACGTCCCAGCTCTCCAGCGGCGCGCCCTTTGCAAACTCGCGCAGCTCGGCCAGGTCCTTTTCCGCGAAGGGCCGGGCACGCCTGGCCAGGTCGCGCAGGAAGCCGTTGACCTCGGCCGGCGAGGAGGCCATCTTGGGCGCCAGCGACACCTCGGCGAAGTTGGCATAGCCCAGCAGCGCGGCCTCCTCCTGGCGCAGCGCGACGATCTCGCGCATCGCTGCCGTGTTGTCCCATTCGGGCTTGCCGGCCTCGCTGGCGCGGGTCACGTAGGCGCGGTACAGCGTCTCGCGCAGCTCGCGGTTCTCTGCGTACTGCATGACGGGCAGGTAGACCGGGAAATGCAGCGTGATCTTGTGGCCGCCGTCGTCCAGCCGGGTCGCGTCCAGCACATCTTGCGGCACACCGGCCAGCTCGTCGGCGGAGGCCACGTGGCTCCAGCCGTCGGTGGCGTCCAGCACATGCTCGCTGAACTGCTGCTGCAGCTCGGCGCTGCGCTCCTGGATGGCCGCATAGCGCTCGCGGGCCTCGCCCTGCAGCTCGGCGCCGGACAGGACGAAGTCGCGGATCGCATGCTTGAGCAGCTGCCGGCGCGGCGCGCTCAAGGCGGCGCCCTGCGCGGCCATGACGGCCTTGTACTTGGCGAACAGCGCCTCGTTGGCGCCCATCGCCGTGCTGAACTCGGTGACGGCCGGCAGCATCGCGTTGTAGGCCTCGCGCAGCGCCGGCGTGTCGGCCACGGCGTTGAGGTGGCCCACGGCGCCCCAGGCCGTGCCCAGGCGCTCCGTCGCCGTGTCGAGGATGCGCGACAGCGTGTCGTAGTCGGCCGGCGTCCCGGGCTTCACGGCTTCGTCCAGCGCGGCCCGCGCCGCGGTCAGCAACTGCTGGATGGCGGGCTGCACATGCTCGGGCGTGATGGCCGCGAAATCGGGCAGGGCGGCGGTGGACAGCAGCGGATTGGTCATGGTCATCAGGCGGACTTGAGGCTTCGTTCCGCCGATTCAAGCGTGTTGACCAGCAGCATGGCAATGGTCATGGGGCCGACCCCACCGGGCACAGGTGTGATCCAGCCGGCCACGGCCTTCACGCCGTCGAAGTCCACGTCGCCGCAGAGCTTGCCCTCGTCGTTGCGGTTCATGCCGACGTCGATGACGACGGCGCCGGGCTTGACCATGTCGGCCGTCAGCACGTTGCGCTTGCCGACGGCGGCGACGATGACGTCGGCCTGGCGCGTCATCGCGCCCAGGTCGGCCGTGCCGCTGTGGCAGACCGTGACGGTGGCGTTCGCGGCCAGGAGCATCAGGGCCATGGGCTTGCCGACGATGTTGCTGCGGCCGATGACGACGGCATGCTTGCCCTTCAGGTTGCCCATGCCGATGCTCTCCAGCATCTTCATGCAGCCGTAGGGCGTGCAGGCCTTGAAGCCCGGCTCGCCCACCATCAGCGCGCCGGCGCTGGCGACGTGGAAGCCGTCGACGTCCTTGGCCGGCGAGATGGCCTCGATGACCTTGTGGTCGTCGATGTGCTTGGGCAGCGGCAGCTGCACGAGGATGCCGTGGATGGTCGGGTCGTTGTTCAGCGCTTCAACGCGGGCCAGCAGCTCGGCCTCGGTCATGGAGGCGTCGTACTTCTCCAGGCGCGAGTGGATGCCGGCCTCTTCGCAGGCCTTGACCTTGTTGCGCACATAGACCTGGCTGGCCGGGTTGTCGCCCACGAGCACGACGGCGAGGCCGGGCTGGCGCCCCTTGGCGGTCAACGCTGCGGCGCGGGCGGCCGTTTCGGCGCGCAGCTGCTTGGAAAGGGCGAGGCCGTCGATCAGTTGGGCAGTCATCTTTGAACTCCAGAAATGCAAAGAGGCCGCAAGCAGCGGCCTCTGTGAGATGCGGGTGGTTTATGCCTTCGCCGTCGCACCGAGTGCGATCTTCAGCAGATCGGCCACGGTGTTGGCGTTGAGCTTTTCCATGATGTTGGCGCGGTGCGCCTCCACCGTCTTGATGCTGATGCCCAGGTCGTCGGCGATCTGCTTGTTCAGGCGGCCGGCGACGATGCGCTCCAGCACCTGGGCCTCGCGCGTCGTCAGGCGGGCCAGCAGCGCGTCGCGGCTGGCGGCTTCCTGGTGGCTGGAGAAGGCGTCGCGGGCCTGGTCCAGCATGCGCTCCACCAGGGCCAGCAGCTCTTCTTCCTTGAACGGCTTCTCGATGAAGTCCATCGCGCCCTTCTTCATCGTCTGCACCGCCATGGGCACGTCGCCGTGGCCGGTAATGAAGACGATGGGCAGTGGGCTCTTGCGTTCGATGAGGCGGTCCTGCAGCTCGAGGCCCGTCATGCCGTCCATGCGGATATCGGCAATCAGGCAGGCGACCTCGCGGGGGTCGTAGCGCGCCAGGAAGGATTCGGCCGAGTCAAAGCACTTGACCCGGTAGTCCTTGCCTTCGAGCAGCCATTGCAGGGAGTCGCGAACGGCCTCGTCGTCATCGACGACGTAGACATTGCCCTTCTTCGGGATCAAGCTCATGGTGCGGTGGGTTCGGTTCTCTGAGCGCTGCCGGAAGCACCCTGGGAGGCTTCCTGACGCAGTTGTTCTGAGGTGATGGTGACCGGGATCGTGAAGGCGAATCGGCACCCTACGACGAGAGAGCCATTGTAGAGGTTCTCGGCTTTTATCCTGCCCTGGTGGGACTCGACGATGGACCGGCATAACCCTAACCCGATGCCAAGTCCGTCGGCCTTGGTCGAGAAGAAGGCCTCGTACATGCGGGCCAGCACTTCGTCGGGCAAACCCGGCCCCATGTCGGTCACGGAGAACTCGATGTGGCCGCCCAGCTCCGCGCTGTGCTTGGGCACGATGCGCAACTCGATGTGGCGGCGCGATGTCGGCAGGGAGGCGTTGTCTATGGCCTCGGCGGCGTTCTTCAGCAGGTTCATCAGCACCTGCTCGATGAGGATGGGGTCCACCATCAGTTGCGGCAGGCGCTGGGCCACATAGGTATGGATGGCCACGTTGCGGCGGCGCAGCTCGATGCCGGCCAGCTCCACCGCGTCCTCGACGATGTCGGCCGCATGGGCTGGTTGGCGCTGCGGCTCGCTGCGCTTCACGAAGTTGCGGATGCGGTGAATGATCTGGCCGGCGCGCTCCGCCTGCTTGGCGGTCTTGGTCAGCGCGGCCAGCAGTGCTTCCTTGTCGATGCTGTCGCTGCGCACGCGGCTGACCATGCCGTTGCAGTAGTTGGTGATGGCCGTCAGCGGCTGGTTCAGCTCGTGCGCCACGCTGGAGGCCATCTCGCCCATGGTCATCAGCCGGCTGGTGACCTGCGCCTTCTCGGCTTGCAGTGCGGCCTGGGCCTCGGCATGGCGGCGCATCGTGATGTCGGTGGCGATCAGCATCTGCGCCAGGCGGCCGTCGGTCCACTGCAGGTAGCGGGCGCGCACATCGAACCACATGGCCAGCGACTCGACGTAGACCTCGCGCGGGTCCGAGCCCATGTCGGTCAGCGCCTCGGCGGGCAGGCCGGAGTAGTCGTCCACCTCGTCGGACGCTTCGGGAAGGCCGCGGCGGCTGGTCGTGCCGACGAGCTGGCCGCCAGCAAGCAACGCGTGTCCTGCCGGATCGGCGCCGAACCACAGGCGGTAGCTGCGGTTGGCGAACAGCAGTTCGGGCGGGTTGACCGACAGCACCGACACGGCCGCATCCAATCCCTCCAGCACGGTGGTGAAGCGCTCGTGCGAGGCCGACAGCTGGTCGCGCACGCGCTTGGCCTCGGTGATGTTGGTCATCGAGGTCATCCAGCCGGTCTGCTTGCCCTTGGTGTCCACCAGCGGCGACACATAGACGCGGGCGTCGAACTGGCTGGCGTCCTTGCGCTGGATCTTGACCTCGACGCCGCCCGAGGGGCTGCGGCCCTGCAGCTCCTGCTGCAGCAGGCGCGCGTTCTCCTCGCGCCGGTCCGTGGGCCAGAAGGGGTAGGGTGGCGTGCGGCCGACGAGGTCGGCCTCCGAGAAGCCCGTCATTGCGCAGAAGGCCGGGTTCACGTAGGTGATGCGCGTCTCCATGTCCATGGCGCGCATGCCGGTCAGCATGGAGTTCTCCATGGCGCGGCGGAAGTTGGTCTCCAGCGTCAGTGCGTTCTGGATCTGCGTGCGGCGGCGCATGTGGCGCCAGGTGCCAAGCAGCATCCAGACCGTCAGGCCCGCCAGCGCCAGCACCAGCCAGAACAGCGCGTTGCTGATCAGGCCGATGGACGTGCGCCAACCCTGGCCGCGCAGCACCAGGCCGTTGAGCGCGGGCGCCAGCGGCACGTCGTGCAGCAGTGCGGCACGACGCAGCATCTGTCCGGGCATGGGCGTGACGGTGCTGGCGACGACCTGGTCGCGCGGCACGTCCAGCACCGCGATGCTGTGGCGGGTGGCCACCTCGCTGGGCACGTAGTAGCGCAGCAGCGTCTCGACGGTGTACTCCGCCACCAGCGCGCCGGCGAAGCCGCCGCGGTCGATCAGAGGGATGTGGACCTGGAAGACGATGGCGCCGCTGGCATCGGGAAACGGCGGCGAATAGACCGGCTGGCGGCGCTCCTTGGCTGCCTCGAAGGCGATCTCGGGCGCGTTGGCGGGGCTGGGCGTGGGCATGGACGGGTCGCCGCCGTCCGCCGACATCAGGCCGTCGGTCTGGAAGCCCGCTGCGCCGACGCTGCTGCGGCGCTCGCGCTTGGCGCTCAGCCAGGTCACGTGCGTCAGCTCGGGCCGCTCGCGCGCGAAGGCCTGGGCCTGGACGGAGAACTCACGGGCGTCGATCTGCCGAGTGACCACCTCGCGCGCGATGCGCACCAGTTGCTCCTGGTTCTCGATCAGGCGCAGGCGGATCTGCTGCTGGGCGATCTCGGTGTCGCGCTTGACGGACTCGGTCTCGCGTTCGATTTCCTCGTTGCGCAGGTACCAGAAGGCCGAAATGATGGCCGCCAGGAACAGCAGCACCGAGATCAGCGGCCCGAGCGTGGCCAGGCGGTCCTGGCGTGACGGCGACTGCCGGAACCACCAGGTGGTGACCAGGCGACGCAGCGTCGCGATCCAGCGCTGACTGCGGTTGGGCGGGGCGGAAACAGGGGCCATGGGGGCAAATTATCCGGGCCGGCATCGAGTTGCTTGATTTCATAATAAGAAATCAATTCGCACCATTTGGGAACTTGAGCGGGCTATGAGACACTCCGCCGGCCCGGGGGTCGCAGTCCGGGTAGACCACCCGTCAGAAACTCAGTGCGTCGCCCGGCAGAGGCGAGCCAGATATAGGAGACCGGCCATGTCCGCCCAGCCGCAAGACTTTCGAGGCGCCGCATCGAACGACGCCGACCCGCAGGAAACCAAGGAATGGCTGGATGCGCTGTCCGCCGTCATCGACCGTGAAGGCGCGGAGCGCGCGCATTTCCTGATCGAGGAGATCCTGGAGCACGCCCGCCAGCACAGTATCGACCTGCCGTTCTCGGCAACGACGGGCTACGTCAACACCATCGAGGCCGACGCGGAGGCGCGTTGCCCCGGCAACATCCAGATCGAGAAGCGCCTGCGCGCCTACATGCGCTGGAACGCGATGGCGATGGTGGTGCGCGCCAACCGGCTGCACCCCGCCGACGGCGGCGACCTGGGCGGCCACATCGGCTCGTTCGCGTCGGTGGCCAGCATGTTCGGTGCCGGCTTCAACCACTTCTGGCACGCGGCCAGCGAAGACCATGGCGGCGACTGCCTCTACATCCAGGGCCACAGCGCGCCCGGCATCTACGCCCGCGCCTACCTGGAAGGCCGCCTCAGCGAAGAGCAGCTCGACAACTTCCGACAGGAAGTCGACGGCAAGGGGCTGTCCAGCTACCCGCACCCCAAGCTGATGCCCAACTTCTGGCAGTTCCCGACCGTCAGCATGGGCCTGGGGCCGCTGATGGCGATCTACCAGGCGCGCTTCCTGAAGTACCTGCACGCCCGCGGCATCGCCAACACCGAGAACCGCAAGGTCTGGGCCTTCATGGGCGACGGCGAGATGGACGAGCCGGAAAGCCTGGGCGCCATCGGCCTGGCCGTTCGTGAGAACCTCGACAACCTCGTGTTCGTCGTCAACTGCAACCTGCAGCGGCTGGACGGCCCGGTGCGTGGCAACGGCAAGATCATCCAGGAACTGGAAGGCGAGTTCCGCGGCGCCGGCTGGAACGTCATCAAGCTGATCTGGGGCAAGGGCTGGGACGAACTGCTGGCACGCGACAAGAGCGGCAAGCTGAAGCAGCTGATGATGGAGACGCTGGACGGCGACTACCAGGCCATGAAGGCCAACGACGGCGCCTTCGTCCGCAAGAACTTCTTCGGCAAGTACCCCGAGACCGCCAAGCTCGTCGCCCACATGAGCGACGAGGAGATCTTCGATCTGCGCCGCGGCGGCCACGAGCCCGAGAAGGTCTATGCGGCCTTCCACCAGGCCCACAACAACACGACTGGCCAGCCCACCGTGCTGCTGGTCAAGACCGTCAAGGGCTACGGCATGGGCAAGGCCGGTGAGGGCAAGAACACCGTCCACCAGACCAAGAAGCTGACGGACGAGGACATCAAGTACATCCGCGACCGTTTCAACATCCCGGTGCCGGACAGCGAACTGCCCAACATCCCGTATTACAAGCCGGCCGAAGACACGCCGGAGATGCGCTACCTGCACGAGCGCCGCCAGGCCCTGGGTGGCTACCTGCCCAGCCGCCGCGCCAAGGCCGACGAGCAGTTCAAGACGCCCGAGCTGGCCACCTTCCAGGCCGTGCTGGATCCGACGGCCGAGGGCCGCGAGATCTCGACGACCCAGGCCTACGTACGCTTCCTGACGCAGCTGCTGCGCGACAAGGATATCGGCCCGCGCGTGGTGCCCATCCTCGTCGACGAGGCCCGTACCTTCGGCATGGAAGGCCTGTTCCGCCAGATCGGCATCTACAACCCCAAGGGCCAGCTGTACACCCCGGTCGACAAGGACCAGGTCATGTACTACCGCGAGGACAAGGCCGGCCAGATCCTGCAGGAAGGCATCAACGAAGCGGGCGGCATGGCCAGCTGGATCGCCGCGGCGACGTCGTACTCGACGAACAACCGCGTGATGATCCCGTTCTACGTCTACTACTCGATGTTCGGCTTCCAGCGCATCGGCGACCTGGCCTGGGCCGCCGGCGACATGCAGGCCCGCGGCTTCCTGCTGGGCGGCACGTCGGGCCGCACGACGCTCAACGGTGAAGGCCTGCAGCACGAGGACGGCCACAGCCACATCCTGGCCGGCACCATCCCCAACTGCGTGTCCTACGACCCGACCTTCGCGCACGAAGTCGCGGTCATCATGCAGCGCGGCCTCAAGCGCATGGTGGAAGACCAGGAAAACGTCTTCTACTACATCACGCTGCTGAACGAGAACTACCCGATGCCGGGCCTGAAGGCCGGCACCGAGGAGCAGATCCTGAAGGGCATGTACCTGCTGGAAGAGGCCGACGGCAGCAAGCAGGTCAGCGTCAATCTGCTGGGCTCCGGCACCATCCTGCGCGAGAGCCAGGCCGCCAAGCAGCTGCTGGAAGCGGACTGGGGCGTGGGCGCTCATGTGTGGAGCTGCCCGAGCTTCAACGAGCTGGCCCGCGACGGCCAGAACGCCGAGCGCTGGAACCTGCTGCACCCGACCGAGCTGGCCTGCGTGCCCTTCGTGACGCAGCAGCTGGGCCAGACCCGCGGCCCCGTCATCGCGTCCACGGACTACATGAAGAACTACGCGGAGCAGATCCGCGCCTTCGTGCCCAAGGACCGCACGTACAAGGTGCTGGGCACCGACGGCTTCGGCCGCAGCGATTTCCGCTCCAAGCTGCGCGAGCACTTCGAGATCAACCGCCACTACATCGTTGTCGCCGCGCTGAAGGCGCTGGCCGATGACGGCGCGGTGCCGAACGAGCGCGTGGCCGAGGCCATCGCGAAGTACGGCATCAACGCCGACAAGATCAATCCTCTGTACGCATAAGCCGAGGGAGACAAGACATGGCATTGGTTGAAGTCAAGGTTCCCGACATCGGCGATTTCGACGAGGTCGGCGTCATCGAGGTGCTGGTCAAGGTCGGCGACACCGTCAAGGTCGAGCAGAGTCTCGTGACGGTGGAGAGCGACAAGGCGTCGATGGAGATCCCGTCGTCGCAGGCTGGCGTCGTCAAGGAGATCAAGGTCGTCGTGGGCGACAAGGTCAAGGAAGGCAGCGTGCTGGTGCTCGTGGAAGGCGAGGGCGTCGCTGCCGCCCCGGCCCCGGCCCCGGTTGCCGCCGCATCGGCGCCTGCGCCTGCTCCGGCCGCCGCTGCGCCGGCGCCGGTCGCCGGCGGCTCGGTCACCGTCGAGGTGCCGGACATCGGCGATTTCGACGAAGTGGCCGTCATCGAGCTGCTCGTGAAGGTCGGCGACACCGTCAAGGTGGAGCAGAGCCTGGTCACCGTCGAAAGCGACAAGGCCTCGATGGAGATCCCGTCGTCGACGGCGGGCGTCGTCGAGGAGCTGCTGGTCAAGGTCGGCGACAAGGTCAAGAAGGGCTCGGCGCTGGCGCGCGTGAAGGCGGCCGGCGGCGCTGCCGCGGCGCCCGCGCCTGCTGCGGCTGTACCGGCCGCCGCGCCCGCCCAGGCGTCGGCACCCGCGCCGGCCGAAGCCAAGGCTGCGACGCCCGCTGCTGCGCTGCCTGCGCATCAACCAACGTCCCCCACGGGCCAGCTGCCCCATGCCTCGCCCAGCATCCGCAAGCTGGCGCGCGAGCTGGGCGTGCCGCTGGTCGAGGTGAAGGGCAGCGGCGCCAAGGGCCGCATCACCGAGGTGGACGTGCAGGGCTTCGTCAAGGCCGTCATGGCCGGCACGGTGCAGACCGCCGCGCAGAAGGCCGCAGGGCCCGCGGGCGCTGCCGCCACCGGCGGCGCGTTCCCGGGCCTGCTGCCCTGGCCCAAGGTGGACTTCGAGAAGTTCGGCGCCGTGGAGCGCAAGGAGCTGTCCCGCATCAAGAAGATCTCGGGCGCGAATCTGCATCGCAACTGGGTGGTCATCCCGCACGTGACGAACCACGACGACGCGGACATCACCGAGCTGGAAGCCTTCCGCGTCCAGCTGAACAAGGAGAACGAGAAGGCCGGCATCAAGGTCACGATGCTCGCCTTCATGATCAAGGCGGCCGTCGCGGCGCTGAAGAAGTTCCCCGAGTTCAACAGCTCGCTGGACGGCGACACGCTGGTGCTGAAGAACTACTTCCACATCGGCTTCGCGGCCGACACGCCCAACGGTCTCGTCGTGCCTGTCATCAAGGACGCCGACAAGAAGGGCATCTTCCAGATCAGCGCCGAGATGTCGGAGCTGGCCAAGAAGGCCCGCGACGGCAAGCTGGGGCCGGCCGACATGAGCGGCGGCTGTTTCTCGATCTCGTCGCTGGGCGGCATCGGCGGCAAGTACTTCACGCCCATCATCAACGCGCCGGAAGTGGCCATCATGGGCGTCTGCAAGAGCTCGATGGAACCCGTGTGGGACGGCAAGGCCTTCGTGCCGCGCCTGATCCTGCCGCTGTCGCTGTCGTGGGACCACCGCGTCATCGACGGCGCGGCTGCGGCGCGCTTCAACGTCTACTTCGCGTCGCTGCTGTCCGACTTCCGTCGGATCGCGCTGTAAGAGGGGGGTGGACTCATGGCAACCATTGAAGTTCATGTTCCCGACATCGGCGACTTCGACGAAGTCGGCGTCATCGAGGTGCTGGTCAAGGCGGGCGACACCGTCAAGGTCGAGCAGAGCCTGATCACCGTCGAGAGCGACAAGGCGTCGATGGAGATCCCGTCGTCCGCTGCGGGCGTCGTGAAGGACCTGAGGGTCAAGCTGGGCGACAAGATCAGCAAGGGCTCGGTCATCCTGACGCTGGAGTCGGACGTTGCTGCAGCGCCGGCACCGGTTGCCGCTGCGCCCGCGCCCGTTGCTGCGGCGCCCGCTGCCGCACCGGTGCAGGCGCCAGCCGCCGCGACCTACAGCGGCAATGCCGATCAGGCCTTCGACGTCGTCGTGCTCGGCGGCGGCCCCGGCGGCTACTCGGCCGCGTTCCGTGCCGCCGACCTGGGCCTGAAGGTCGCCATCGTCGAGCGCTACGCGACGCTGGGCGGTGTCTGCCTGAATGTGGGCTGCATCCCGTCCAAGGCGCTGCTGCACGTCGCGGCCGTCATGGACGAAGCCAGCCACATGGCCGACCTGGGCGTCGTCTTCGGCGCGCCGACGGTCGACATCGACAAGCTGCGTGCCCACAAGAACAAGGTCACCGGCAAGCTGACCGGCGGCCTGGCCGCGATGGCCAAGATGCGCAAGGTGACGGTGCTGCGCGGCGTCGGCTCGCTGCTGGACGCCCAGCACCTCAAGGTCGAAGCGACCGAGGGTGCCGTGGGCCAGGCCAAGACCGGTGCGGCGCAGACCGTGGCGTTCAGGCGCCTCATCATCGCCGCCGGCTCGCAGGCCGTGCGCCTGCCCTTCCTGCCCAACGATCCGCGCATCGTCGATTCGACCGGCGCGCTGGAAATGGGCGTCAGGCCCGAGAAGATGCTCATCGTCGGCGGCGGCATCATCGGCCTGGAGATGGGCACGGTGTACTCCACGCTCGGCGCGCGCCTGGACGTCGTCGAGATGCTGCCCACGCTGATGACCGGTGCGGACCGCGACCTCGTCAAGGTCTGGCAGAAGTTCAACCAGCACCGCTTCGACAACATCATGTTGAACACGAAGACGGTGGGCGCCGAGGCCAGGCCCGACGGCATCTGGGTGACCTTCGAAGGCGAGGGCGCCCCGAAGGAGCCGCAGCGCTACGACCTGGTGCTGCAGGCCGTGGGCCGCACGCCCAACGGCAAGAAGATCGCCGCCGAGAACGCGGGCGTCATCGTCGGCGACCGCGGCTTCATCCCGGTCGACGTGCAGATGCGCACCAACGTTGCCAACATCTTCGCCATCGGCGACATCGTCGGCCAGCCCATGCTGGCTCACAAAGCGGTGCACGAGGGCCACGTGGCGGCGGAGGTCTGCGCCGGCGAACTGCTGGGCGACGCGGCGCTTGCGAAGAGCCAGTTCGACGCCCGCGTGATCCCCAGCGTGGCCTACACCGACCCTGAAGTCGCCTGGGTGGGCATGACCGAGGATGAAGCCAAGGCCAAGGGCATCAAGATCACCAAGGGCCTGTTCCCGTGGACGGCGTCCGGCCGCGCGATCGCCAACGGCCGCGACGAGGGCTCCACCAAGCTGATCTTCGACGAAGAGAGCCACCGCATCATCGGCGGCGGCATCGTCGGCACGCATGCCGGCGACATGATCGGCGAGATTGCGCTGGCCATCGAGATGGGCGCGGACGCGGTGGACATCGGCAAGACCATCCACCCGCACCCGACGCTGGGCGAGTCGCTGGGAATGGCCGCGGAAGTGGCGCATGGCTCCTGCACGGACGTGCCGCCGGTGCGCAAGAAGTAAAGCCCATCCCCGAAAGCAGGCCCGCCCCCGGCAACGGAGCGGGCCTTTTTTACATCGCGTCAGCGCAGCGTCGGAAGGCCGCCCATCGGGGTTGGCGGGCCGACACCCCGTGCCTGCGGGCTAACGCTGGGCCTGGAGGGCGTCGGGTGTCGCCACAATGCCGGCATGAAATTCTTCTACGGGTTCATGGCGCTGGTCATGCTCGCCACGCTGCTGCCGTCGGCCCTCTACATGGGTATCTACGTCTTCACCGGCGCCGACGAGGCGCTGGAGCGCGCGCGCAAGCTGTGGAACTTCCTGCGCGCGTTCACGCTGCTGGGCTTCAACCTGCTGGTCTGGGGCCATGTCGTCGTGGCGGCATGGCAGCTGATCCACTGATCAGATTCGGGACTCGTACAAGCGCGGGCAGTCGGCCGTGCCGAAGCGGTCCACCGGCACGCGAAAGCGCTGCCCCACGCGCAGCTGCTTCCAGCGCTCGAGGTCCATGCGGCAGGTCCAGAGGTGGTCGCCACCGTCGCTGAGCGCTATCTCGTAGTAGGCCTCGCGCTTGCCCAGGCGCTCGCTGCCTGGCTGGCCGGGCGGGGCCACCCGCAGCGGCGGGCGGGGCCAGTCGGGCCGCGTGTCAGGGCTGCCCTCGGTCTTGGCGATCCAGCTGCGGCGCCAGGCCAGCACCATGTAGCGGCAATGCTCGGCAGGCAGGGCGCGGCGGCCGCTGGGGTCGGCCGTCATGCGGCGGCTGATGTCGAAGGCGCCCTCCGGCAGCTCGTCGCACCAGTCCGAGCCGCTCTCGGCACGCAGCCGCTCGACGACGATTTCCATGCGCCAGCTGCGCCGGGTCAGCTCGACGGCGACGCCCGGCGGGCCGAACACCCACCAACCCACCGTGCCCAGCGTCGCCACCACCATGGCGACGAGGACGAGGACGCGCAGGCGCGGCAACCGCATCTGGCTCAGACCGCGTCGAACTGCAGGTTCACGGCCTCTTCCCACTGCGCCAGCTCGTCCCAGCCGATCTGCAGCCAGTCCATCGCGGCGGCATGGTGGCCGGCCCAGTCGGCGTCCTCGGGCAGGCCCTCGTGGCGGCGCATCAGGTGCTCGGCGATGAGGCCGGCGGCGATCAGTGTGTGGATTTCGGGGTCGATGTCACCATGGCCCAGGGCCGTGAAGTCGTGGTGCAGGCGGATGGCCGCGACCAGCGGCGGCGCCAGGTTCCACACCCGCACGACCAGGGCGCCGACGACTGCATGGTCGGTCTTGTGGTTGGCGTTCTCGGTGGCGATGTACGGGCGGTCGATGCGCGCGCCGGCCTCGACCATGGTCCCCGCATAGCCGCGCACGCTCTGCAGCAGCACCGGCATGCCGACATGCAGGAACAGGCCGAAGCTGTGCGCGAGGTCGGGCGACAGGCCCGGCAACTGCTGGGCGATAGTCGCCATCGCGATCGCGCGCTTGGTGCTGCGCTGCCAGAAGCGCGCCAGCTGCGGCGCGTTGACGGGGATGGCGTGCTGCAGCAGGAAGCCGGTCATGACGGCGACGCTCTCGCGCAGGCCGATGCGGTTCATCGCCTGGCCCACGGTGGTGCAGGGCAGGCCCACGGGCTTGAACAGAGGGCCGTTGGCGATGCGCAGCAGCGTCGCGGCCATGGCCACATCGCCGGAGGCGATGCGGGCGACGAGGTTGAGGTCGGGCTCCGGCGTGCTCATCGCCTGCTGCAGCTGTGCCAGCAGCTCGGGGCAGGGTGGGATCTGGATCTGCTGCAAGGGGCCGCGGCGGCGCGACTGGTCGATGTCGTCGCGGATCTGCTGGGCGCGCGATGTGTGAGTTGAGGCCGGGTTCTGCATGATCCCAAAATCTTAGGTGGGCTCCGTGCGGGTACAGTGAATTCAGTCGCAGCCCGCCGTCAATCTTGCCCACTTCACCGCCTCGCGTCGCTTTCGCCTTCCGCCGGTGCCGGTGGTGGCTGGCCTTGCTGGCGGCGGCCCCGCTGCTGGCCGCGGCGGCCTACGACGCGACGCGCGTGCTGGAGGCGGCGGCTGTGCGCGGACCCAAGGTGACCGAGCAGGCCCAGGCCCTGGTGCAGCTGATCGAGCGCAGCGGCACGCAGGACGAGTTGCAGCGCTTGCGGGACATCAACGACTTCTTCAACCGCCGCATCGCGTTCCAGGAAGACGCCGTCACCTGGGGCGTGCCGGACTACTGGGCCTCGCCGCTGGAAAGCCTGGAGAAGCGCGCCGGCGACTGCGAGGACTATGCCATCGCCAAGTACTTCAGCCTGACCGCCACGGGCGTGCCGACCGCCAAGCTGCGGCTGGTCTATGTACGGGCGCGGCTGGGTGGGCAGTCGCTGGCGCACATGGTGCTGGCCTACTATGCCCAGCCGAGCGCCGAGCCGCTGATCCTTGACAACCTGCGGCCCGAGGTGCTGCCGGCGTCGCAGCGGGCAGACCTGACACCGGTCTTCAGTTTCAACACCGAGGGCCTGTGGCAGGGCACGGGCCAGGTGACGGCGGGCAACCCGCTGGCGCGCCTGTCGATGTGGCGCGAGGTGGTGGCCAAGGTCAAAGCAGAGGGATTCTTGTGATGGGGAGTGAGTCATGTCGTTGATGCGGCAGATCGCCTGGCTGGTGCTGGGCGTGGTACTGGCGGCGCTGGTGGGTGCGGTGGGGCTGTCCACGCTGTCCACGCAGCAGCTGATGCGCACGCAGCTGGAGCTGAAGAACGCGGACAACGCGCAGGCGCTGGCGCTGGCCCTGTCGCAGCAGGGGGGCGACGGCGAGCTGATCAAGCTGCTGGTGTCCGCCCAGTTCGACACCGGCGCCTACGAGTTCGTGCGCTGGCGCGGCGTCAACGGTGAAACGCTGTTCGAGCGCAGCGAGCCGCCCCGCGCCGGCCTGGCGCCGGCCTGGTTCCGCGCGCTGCTGCCCATCACCGCGGCGCCCGGCGTGGCCCAGCTGTCCAGCGGCTGGAATGCCATAGGCTCCGTGGAACTGATGAGCCAGTCCAGCTATGCCCACGATGCGCTGTGGCTCAGCTCGCGCCAGTTGCTGGCCTGGCTGTTCATCGTCGGCATCGCCGCGGCCGTCGTGGCCTGGGGCGGCCTACGCCGCATCCGTCGCCCGCTGGACGCAGCCGTGGCCCAGGCCGAGGGCGTGCTGGTGGGCAGCTATGGCCAGGTCGCCGAGCCGCGCGTGCCCGAGCTGCAGCGCCTGACGCGCGCGATGAATGCGATGGTGCAGCGGGTCAAGGAGATGTTCGAGGCCCAGGCCGGCCAGTTGCTGGTGCTGCGTGAGCAGGTGCACCACGACCCGCTGACCGGCGTCTCCACGCGCCGGCATTTCCTCGCCGAGCTGGATGCCGCGCTGCAGCGCGACGACGGCCCCGCCATCGCCGGCCTGGTGCTGGTGCGCCTGCGCGATCTGCCGGGGCTGAACGCCCGCCTGGGTCGGGCCGGCGTGGACGACGTGCTGCTGACCCTTGTCACGGCGCTGCAGGCCTATCCTGAGTCCGTGGCCGGCTGCCGCGTCGGCCGCCTCAACGGCGGTGATTTCGCGTTGTGGCTGCCCGCCGAGGGCGTGGCTGCCGAGACGGCGCATGCGCTCGCCGATGCGTTGCGCGCCAGCCTGCCGGCCTTCGGCCCCGGCGTGCAGGTGGCGCTGGGCGCCATCGAGCTGCCGCGCGAGCGCCCGAGCGGCGTCTGGCTGGGCGAGGCCGACGCAGCGCTGGCGCGGGCCGAGCATCTGGGCGAGGCGCGTGGCGGCTTCGTCGTCGAGATCGTGGCCGAGCCCGGCCTCGGTCGCGAGCAGGGCGAGGGCCTGTGGCGCGCCCAGCTGCAGGAGGCCGTCGGCCAGCAGCGGGGCCGCCTCGCCGAGTTTCCGGTGTGCGACCGCGCCGGCCGCGTGCTGCATCTGGAGTGCCCGCTGCAGCTGGACCTGGGCACGGGCTTCGTGCCGGCGGCATCCTGGCTGCCGCTGGCCGTGCGGGCGCGGCTGACGGCCCAGGTCGACCTGTTCGCCGTCGACCTGGCGCTGAAGGCCATCTCGGGCGATGGCCAGGCGCGCTGCATCAACGTGGCGCCGGCCTCGCTGGCTGATGCGGTCTTCCTGCCGCAGCTGCGCGAGCTGCTGGCCCAGTGGCCGCAGGCGGCGCGTGCGCTGTTGCTGGACCTGACCGAGGCCGCGGCGACCGAGCATTTCGACCGACTGCTGGAGCTGGGCCAGCAGCTACGGCCGCTGGGCGTCAAGCTGGGCCTGGAGCACGCGGGCGCCGGGCTGGCGCAGGTGGAGCGGCTGTACCAGGCGGGGCTGGACTACGTGAAGCTGGACGCCTCGGTGCTGCTGGGCGTGGCCGGCGAGGCCGGGCGCGCGGCCTTCGTGCGGGGCATGGTCATCATGCTGCGCAGCCTGGCGCTCAAGGTCTACGGCGAGGGCGTCGTGGACGAGATGGACGCGCAGGCGTTGTGGGACTGTGAGCTGGATGGGCTCACGGGGCCGTGGGTGACTTCCAGTTTGCGGGGGTGATAGGCGCAAAGGCTCTCGCTGAGAGCCTTTGCAACCCTGTGCTCCGAGCCGGAAGGCCTTGCGCAAAGGCAGCCAGCCAACCCATCAGATCTTCATCTCCCACCGCACCTGCCACTGCGTGTAGCTGGGCCCGCCGCTGTGCGACGTGATGACCTGGTCGCCAGTGTTGATCACGCTGCCCGTGAAGTAGTCCAGCGCCGACAGGTTGGTCGCCGACAGTCGCAGCGACTGTTCCGTGTTGATGGCCCATAGCGCGAAGGCGTCGACGACGGCCTTGCGGCTGGCGGTGGTCTCGGTGATCAGCGTCTGCTGGATGGTCGTCGACGGCGTCCAGTTCAGCGATGCGCCCAGCGTCAGCGGCAGCGAACGCAGCCGGTAGTCGGCGCCGAGGTTGGCCGTGCCCTTGGGCTGGCCGTCGATGTGGTTGTTCGGCCCGGGGATGCCGTCGACCTTGGACGTGAAGACGCTGAAGTTGCTGCGCACGTTGACGGGCAGCGCATCCTCGAAGTACTCGTCCAGGCGGAAGCGCGCCTCCAGCTCGATGCCGGCCGTCGAAGCCTTGCCGATGTTCTGCGGCCGTGACACCCAGCGCTGCGTCGCCGACCAGGACACGGTCTCCAGCGCCGTGACGCTGCGCATCAGGTTGCTGATGCGGCGGGCGAAGAAGTTGGCGCTCAGCAGGCCGCCCTTGGTCAGGTAGTGCTCGTAGCCCACCTCGAAGCCGGTGGCGAGCTCGGGCTTGAGGTCGGGGTTGCCGGCGCGGTCGGGCGTGTTGGCCTGGTGGGGCACCTGGCTGTTGATGGTGGGGCGCGCGATCAGGTCCTGCAGCTGGGGGCTGCGGTAGCTGCGCGTCAGGCTGGCGCGGATCATGTCGCGGCCGCGCTCGTCGAGCTTGTAGCGTGCATGGGCCAGCGGCGTGAAGACGCTGGACTTGTTGCGCGCGTCGTAGGTCGCCGCACTGGATTGGGTGGTGATGCCCTCCCAGCGCGCGCCGGCGTAGAAGTCCCATTGCTTGCCGACGCTCCACTCGTCCTGGGCATAGGCAGCGATGCGCGTGGAGGCGGCGTCGAGGTCGTCGCCGAAGTCGTCAAGCCCGGGCTGCGGCGCGCCGTTGACCAGGGTGATGCGGTTCTGGTGGCGGGTCGTGCCCTCGGCTTCGAAGCCGCTTACCAGCGAGTGGTCGCCGCCGAGGTTGTGCGACAGCTTGGCCAGCGCGCTCCAGCTGCCGTCGCGGCTGGTGGTGCTGTCGTCCTGCTGCCGCGTCGCGGCGCCGGCCAGGCTCTCCTGGCGGACGCTGCGGCTCTCGCCGCGTGCACGGCCCAGGCCACCGCGTGCCTCGATGCGGGTGTCGGGGCCAAGCCGGCTCTGCCACTGGGCATTCAGCCGCGCCATCGTGAAGCGGCTGTCACCCTGGGTGTCGGCCGCGTCGAAGAAGCCGGCGGGCCGCGGGTTGGGCGAGGGTGTTGTCGTCTGCAGCAACTGGGAGCTGCTGTTGGAGCGGGTGGACACGATGAAGGGCTGGATGGCCAGGCTGTCCGTTGCGTTGAGCTTGAGCTGCACGCGACCGGTGAGGTTCAGCGAGCTGCGGTCGTCCGCACTGCGGCCGCGCGAGCTCAGCAGGCTGTCGCCGTTCGTCGCCACCGTGTGGGTCAGCGTGTCGTTGATGACGTTGTCGATGCGCTCGCCGCGCGTCGCGTTGACGGTCAGGTTGTAGGCATGGCCGTCGCCGAAGCTGTCGTTGCGCGTCCAGCTCAGGCCGGGGCTGATCCGGCCGCGCTCGGTCGCGAAGCCGGCGCGGAACTCGTTGAGCTTCTTCTTCAGCGCCTCGCGCAGCACGACGTTGATGGTGCCGGCCACGGCGCGCGTGCCGTACTCGGCCGTGGGCGCGCGCAGCACCTCGATGCGCTCGACCTGCTCGGGCGGCAACTGGTCCAGCGAGAAGCCGGGCGGCATGCGCTCGCCGTTGACGAGGATCTGCGTGTAGCCGCCGCCCATGCCGCGCATGCGGATGTCGCCGCCGCGCCCCGGGCGGCCGCCGGTCGTCACGCCGGGCAGGCGCTTGATCATCTCGCCCAGCGTCGAGTCGCCGAACTTGTCGATCTCCTCGCGCGTGATGACGATCTTGCTGGCCGTCGAGGCCTTGCGGATGGATTCGTCGCTGGCATTGCCGCTGACCTCGACGCGCTTGAGCTGCTCGGCCCTGGTATCGGCCGGCTTGGGCGCCGAGGCGGCGGCATCGGGTGGGGTGGGACGGGTTTGGGCCTGGGCGGCAGGGCAAAAGGCGCCGCCGGCCGCCAGCATGGCGGCCACGGAAACACGGTGGAGTTGCATGGCGGGCAGCTTGCCATGCGGGCCGCGCCGGCTTGTGGCGGCGGCGTTAACGAAAGCTTTCTTTACCCGGCGGCCGCGAATCGCTCACCGGCCTGAGGAATTGGCTGGCAGCCCGCGGCCCGCGGCCGCGGGCTAGACTGCCTACCCCCTTTGCCGTGAACCTGCCTCCTGCCATGACCGCGATCTCCGAAGCCCAGCTTCAACCCCTGCTGCAAGCCGTGACGGACCCCGGCAGCGGCCGCACCCTCGGCGAGGACCGGGCGATCAAGGCGGTCAAGATCGAAGGCACCGACGTGGCCGTCGACATCGAGCTGGGCTATCCGGCCGCCAGCCAGCATGGCGCGCTGCGCGCGGCGCTGGTGGCGGCGGCAAAGGGCCTGCCGGGCGTCGGCAACGTCAGCGTTGCCATCTCGACCAAGGTCGTCGCCCATGCGGTGCAGCGCGGCGTGCAGCTCCTGCCGGGCGTGAAGAACATCATCGCCGTTGCCTCCGGCAAGGGCGGCGTCGGGAAGAGCACGACGGCCGCCAACCTCGCGCTGGCGCTTGCCGCCGAGGGCGCCCGCGTGGGCGTGCTGGACGCCGACGTCTACGGCCCCAGCCAGCCGCTGATGCTGGGCGCCAGCGGCCGCCCCGAGACGCTGGACGGCCAGACCATGGAGCCGCACATCGCCCATGGCCTGCAGGTCAACTCCATCGGTTTCCTCGTCGACGACGACCAGGCCATGATCTGGCGCGGTCCCATGGCCACGCAGGCGCTGGAGCAGCTGCTGCGCCAGACGCGCTGGCAGGAGCTGGACTACCTCATCGTCGACATGCCGCCGGGCACCGGTGACATCCAGCTGACGCTGTCGCAGCGCGTGCCGGTGACGGGCGCCGTCATCGTGACGACGCCGCAGGACATCGCCCTCATCGACGCCAAGAAGGGCCTGAAGATGTTCGAGAAGGTGGGTGTGCCCATCCTGGGCATCGTCGAGAACATGGCCGTGCATGTCTGCTCCAACTGCGGCCATGCCGAGCACATCTTCGGCGCCGAGGGCGGCGCCAGGATGGCGGCGCAGTACGGCACCGAGCTGCTGGCCGCACTGCCGCTGGCCATGAGCATCCGCGCCCAGGCCGACGCCGGCACGCCCACCGTCGCCGCGGAGCCCGACGGCGAGGTTGCCGCGCTCTACAAGGCGCTGGCGCGCAAGGTGAGCGCCAAGATCGCGGCGCAGGGCAAGGACTACTCGTCCAAGTTCCCCAGCATCGCCATCTCCAAGTCCACCTGACGCGGCGCTGACGCCGCCACAAACCCGAGCGGCTTGCTCCCCCTGGATTGCCCTCTATGGACAAGGGCTTTCCTTTGTGAAGAAATCGGCTCGCGGCGGCCACGACCGGCCGTCGCTCTGAGTCGTTCCTGCACAAAAGCGGGCCTGGCCCGCAGGAGACAGCCGAATGGACATGAACCGGAGGCAGTTCTTCCGGGTGAGCGGTGCGGGGCTGGCAGCGTCCAGCCTGGTGGCCCTGGGGTTCTCGCCGACGGCGGCCCTGGCCGAGACGCGCAACTTCAAGCTCTCCCGGGCAACCGAGACCCGCAACACCTGCCCCTATTGCTCGGTGGGCTGCGGCGTCATCATGTATTCCCTGGGCGACAAGGCGAAGAACGTCACTGCGTCCATCATCCACATCGAGGGCGACCCCGACCACCCGGTCAACCGCGGCACGCTGTGCCCCAAGGGCGCGGGCCTGCTGGACTTCGTGCACAGCCCCAACCGGCTGAAGTTCCCGGAGATCCGCGAGGCAGGTGCCACGGAGTGGAAACGCGTCGGCTGGGACGAGGCGCTGGACCGGCTCGTCAAGCTGATGAAGGCCGACCGCGACACCAACTTTCAGACCACCAATGCCGCCGGGCAGACGGTCAACCGCTGGACCAGCACCGGCATCCTGGCCGCCTCGGCCTCGTCCAATGAAACGGGCTACATCACGCACAAGGTGATGCGCGCCCTGGGGATGCTCGTCTTCGACAACCAGGCACGTGTCTGACACGGCCCGACGGTGGCCAGTCTGGCCCCGACGTTCGGCCGCGGCGCGATGACCAACCATTGGGTGGACATCAAGAACGCCGACCTCGTGCTCATCATGGGCGGCAATGCCGCCGAGGCCCATCCCTGCGGTTTCAAGTGGGTCATCGAGGCCAAGCACCACAACAAGGCCAAGCTCATCGTCGTGGACCCGCGCTTCACGCGCTCGGCCGCGATGAGCGACTACTACGCGCCCATACGTGCGGGCACGGACATCGCCTTCCTGGGCGGCGTCATCAACTATCTGCTGAGCAACAACAAGATCCAGACCGAGTACGTCCGCAACTACACCAACGCGACCTTCATCGTCGGCGAAGACTACAAGTTCGATGCCGGCATCTTCAGCGGCTACGACGAGGCCAAGCGCAGCTACAACCCTGCCTCCTGGGGCTATGAGCTGGACGACCAGGGCTTCGCCAAGGTCGACATGACGATGGCGCACCCGCGCTGCGTGCTCAACGTGATGAAGCAGCATTACGCGCGCTACACGCCCGAGCAAGTCAGCAGGATCACCGGCACGCCCAAGGACAAGTTCCTCAAGGTCTGCGAGCACATCGCCAGCACCGCCACGCCCGACCGCACCATGACCATCATGTATGCGCTGGGCTGGACGCAACACAGCATGGGCTCTCAGATGATCCGCACCGGCGCCCTCATGCAGCTGCTGCTGGGCAACATCGGCGTCCCCGGCGGTGGCATGAATGCGCTGCGCGGCCACAGCAACATCCAGGGCCTCACGGACCTGGGCCTGCTGTCCACGTCGCTGCCGGGCTACCTGAGCCTGCCCAGGGACGCGGAGCAAGACCTGGAGACCTATTACAAGACCCGTGCGACCAAGCCGCTGCGTCCCGGCCAGATGAGCTACTGGCAGAACTATCCCAAGTTCTTCGTCAGCTACATGAAGTCGACGTTCGGCAAGGCGGCCACGGCGGAGAACGCCTGGGGTTACCACTGGCTGCCCAAGTGGGACACCGGCTACGACGTGCTGCGCGCGTTCGAGATGATGAACCAGGGCAAGCTCAACGGCTACATCTGCCAGGGCTTCAATCCGGTGGGCTCCTTCCCGAACAAGAAGAAGATCGTCGCCGGTCTGTCCAAGCTGAAGTTCCTCGCCATCATCGACCCGCTCAACACCGAGACGGCGGAGTTCTGGAAGAACTTCGGCGAGCACAACGACGTCAAGTCGGCCGAGATCCAGACCACGGTGTTCCGCTTCCCCAGCACCTGCTTCGCCGAAGAGGACGGCGCGCTGACCAACTCTGGCCGCTGGCTGCAGTGGCACTGGAAGGGCGCCGAGCCCCCGGGCGAGGCCAAGGGCGACCAGGCCATCATCGCCGAGCTGTTCACGCGACTGAAGGCGGCCTATGTGAAGGACGGCGGTGCTTTCCCCGACCCCATCCTGAACTTGACCTGGCCCTATCTGCAGCCGACCAACCCATCGCCAGAGGAGCTGGCCAAGGAGTACAACGGCAAGGCGTTGACCGACCTGACCGACCCCAAGGACCCGACCAAGGTGCTGGCCAAGGCCGGTGAGCAGCTCAGCGGCTTCGGGCTGCTTCGCGACGACGGCTCCACGGCCGCCGGCTGCTGGATCTACACCGGCGCCTGGACGCAGGCCGGCAACCAGATGGCCCGGCGCGACAACAGCGATCCCTGGGGCATAGGCCAGACGCTGAATTGGGCCTGGGCCTGGCCGGCCAACCGGCGCGTGCTCTACAACGCGGCCTCCTGCGACCCCACCGGCAAGCCCTGGAACCCCAGGCGCCGGCTGATCAGTTGGGCCGGCGACAAATGGGCAGGCTCCGACGTGCCGGACATCCGGCCCGACGCCAACCCGACCGACGCCGACGCTGTGCGCCCCTTCATCATGACCGCCGAGGGCGTGGCGCGCCTGTTCGCGCCCAGCGGCATGGCGGACGGCCCGCTGCCCGAGCACTATGAGCCCTTCGAGACGCCGCTGACGATCAACCCCATGCACCCGGAGAACGCCAAGGCCAAGTCCAACCCGGCCGCGCGCGTCTTCAAGGGCGACATGGAGGCCTTCGGCACGCCCAAGGACTTCCCGTACGTGGCGACGAGCTATCGCCTCACCGAGCATTTCCACTACTGGACCAAGAACGTGCTGACCTCGGCGGTCATCCAGCCGCAGCAGTTCGTCGAGATCGGCGAGGAGCTGGCCAAGGAGAAGGGCGTGGCCAACGGCGACTGGGTCAAGGTGACGAGCAACCGCGGCTTCATCAAGGCCGTGGCAGTCGTCACCAAGCGCATCCCGTCGCTGGACGTGGATGGCAAGCGCGTGCATACGGTGGGCCTGCCCAACCACTGGGGCTTCGTCGGCGTGGCCAAGCCAGGCTATCTCGTCAACACGTTGACCCCCTTCGTGGGCGACGCGAACACGCAGACGCCGGAGTTCAAGAGCTTCACCGTCAACCTCGAAAAAGCCTGAGGAGGGAACGATGTCATCACTTCAATCCCTCGACATCGCCAGGCGCTCGGCCACCACCACGCCGTCCACGCAGGCGCGCAGGCATGTGCCCGAGGTCGCCAAGCTCATCGACGTGTCCTCCTGCATAGGCTGCAAGGCCTGCCAGGTGGCCTGCATGCAGTGGAACGACCTGCGTGACGATGTTGGCGACAACCATGGCAGCTACGACAACCCGCGCGATCTGACGCCGCAGAGCTGGACGGTGATGCGCTACTCCGAGGTGGAGGTCGAGCAGGGCAAGCTGGAATGGTTGATCCGCAAGGACGGCTGCATGCACTGCGATGACCCGGGTTGCCTGAAGAGCTGCCCGGCGCCCGGCGCCATCGTGAAGTACACCAATGGCATCGTGGACTTCATCTCGGAGCATTGCATAGGCTGCGGCAACTGCGTCACCGGCTGCCCCTTCGACGTGCCGCGCATCAGCAAGGTGGACAGCAAGGCCTACAAGTGCTCGCTCTGTTCCGACCGCGTCGGCGTGGGCCTGGAGCCGGCCTGCGCCAAGGCCTGCCCGACCGGCGCGATCCGCTTTGGTACCAAGGAGGACATGCTGGACTTCGGCGCCGAGCGCATCGTCGACCTGAAGGAGCGCGGCTACGCCAACGCGGGTGTCTACGACCCGCCGGGCGTGGGTGGCACCCATGTCGTCTACGTGCTGCAGCATGCAGACAAGCCCGAGCTGTACCACGGCCTGCCTAGGGATCCCAAGATCAGCCCGCTGGTGTCGCTGTGGAAGGGCGTGGCCAAGCCGCTGGCCGTGGCGGCCATGATAGGCGCGGCGGTGGCCGGCTTCTTCCACTACACCCGCGTCGGGCCCATCGAGGACCCGGACGATCCCGAGGCCGATCGCAACGTCGCCCGCGACGATGCGAACCACCCCGCCGCCTGACAGGAGCGCAGCATGGCTACCCGCTTCATTCAGCGCTACAGCGCTGGCGAGCGCACCAACCACTGGTTGATCGTGCTGCTCTTCCTCGGCGCCGGGCTGTCGGGCCTGGCCTTCTTCCACCCGGGCTTCTATTTCCTGACAGCCCTGTTCGGCGGCGGCACCTGGGCGCGCATCCTGCACCCCTTCATGGGCCTGCTGATGGCGCTGTGCTTCTTCGTCATGTTCCTCAAGCTGTGGCGACACAACGTGATGAACGACGCCGACAAGGAATGGATGAAGCACAGCGGCGAGATGCTGCGCGGCGACAAGAGCCGCATGCCGCCCGCCGGCCGCTACAACGCCGGCCAGAAGCAGGTGTTCTGGGTCATGGCCACCAGCCTGGCCGTGCTGGTGCTGACCGGCTTCATCTTCTGGCAGCCCTGGTTCGCCGACAGCTTCCCCATCGTCGCGCGGCGCATCGCCGTCGTGCTGCATGCGCTGTCGGCAACCGTGCTGATCCTGACGGTCATCGTGCACGTCTACGCGGCGATCTGGGTCAAGGGCACGTTCAGGGCGATGACGCGCGGCACGGTGACCGAGGGCTGGGCGCGCCAGAATCACGCGCAATGGCATCGTGAAATGACCGGAAAGCAATGACCGTCGGCAGCACGCAGAAGATTCTCAGCCCGGAAGAGATCGCCGTCCGCGCCGGCGAGCAGCTCAGCTTCCTGCACCTGCCCGAGGCCGGCGTCTTCGCCGACCGCGCGCTGCGCCTGCGCGAGCTGGCCGTCGGTCATGCGATGCGCGACTTCCTGCTCTTCGTCGCCGAACTGGCCGAGGCCCAGCACCGCGCGCTGTCCTCCAGGGTCGCCGTGCCCCTGCCAACGCCCGAGCAGGTGGGCACCGCGGCGCGCGGCGGCCAGCCCTTGCTGCCGGCCGAGACCTGGCCGCGCGCACCGGTGTGGCGCGAGTCGCTGCGCACGCTGCTGAACGACCTGGCGCGCCACCTGCCTGACGGTCCGGCCAAGGCCGTGGTGTTGCAGCTGGCCGCCGCCGACGACGAGCATCTGGAGGCGCAGGCCGGCCGCCTGCTGAGCGGTGTCATGCTGGGCCTGGACCTGGCCAGCGCGCCCTTGATCGCCGCCGGCCTGCAACTGCACTGGGTGCGGCTGGTGCAACAGACAGCGGCCCGGTCGGCCGGTCCCATCGCCGCCTTCGGCCGCACCGATGACCCCACGCTGTGCCCCTGCTGCGGCTCGCGCCCGGTCGCGTCGCTGGAGCGCCTGGGTGGCGAGGGCGCGCGCTACCTGGCCTGCGGCCTGTGCGCGACGCAATGGCACTACGTGCGTATCAAGTGCACGCATTGCCAGAGCACCAAGGGCATCTCGCTGCAAAGCCTGGTCGGCGCCGACGAACCGGCGTCGACGACGGCCGACGCCGTCGTGCAGGCCGAGTGCTGCGGCGAGTGCGGCCATTACCTGAAGCTGATGCACCCGGTGCGCGACAACGGCCTGGAACCGCTGGCCGACGACCTTGCCACGCTGACGCTGGACTTGCTCGTCAGCGAGGCTGGCCTGCAGCGCCACGGCGTCAACCTGCTGCTGCTCTTCGGCGAGCCCGACGAAGCGCCACCACCCGGACGAGAACACTGATGAGTGCGCCCGACGAATCCGTGGTTCACGGTTCCAAGGCCCCCGACAAAGCGGCCCCCAAGGACCTGCCGGCGCTGGACAAGCTGCTGCGCGACTGCGCGCCGCTGGTGGCACAGCACGGCCACACGCTGGTCGCCAACGAGGCGAGGGCGCTGCTCGACGGGCTGCGCTCGCGCGCCGTCGCCAGCACCCTGGTCCGCGCCGAGATCGATGCGCTGCCGCAGATGCTCGCCGGGCGCGTGGATGCGCGCATGCAGCCGAATCTGCGCGCGGTGCTCAACCTCACCGGCACCGTCATCCACACCAACCTCGGCCGTGCCCTGCTGGCCGACGCGGCGCTGCAGCAGGTGCTGGCGCTGATGGGCTCGCCCAACAACCTGGAGTTCGACCTCGATCGCGGAGCCCGCGGCGACCGCGATGACCTCATCGAGGGCCTGCTCTGCGAGCTGACCGGCGCCGAGGCCGCCACTGTCGTCAACAACAACGCCGCGGCGGTGCTGCTGGGCATCGCGGCGCTGGCGCGCGGCCGGGAGGCCATCGTGTCGCGCGGCGAACTGGTCGAGATCGGCGGCGCCTTCCGCATGCCCGACGTGATGAGCGCGGCCGGCGCGACGCTGGTGGAGGTGGGCACGACCAATCGCACTCACCCGCGCGACTACGAGCAGGCCATCACGCCGCGCACCGGACTCATCGTCAAGGTGCACACCAGCAACTACCAGGTGCAGGGCTTCACCGCGGCGGTGGACGAGGCCACGCTGGCGCCCATTGCGCATGCGGCCGGCCTGCCGCTGATGACTGACCTGGGTAGCGGCGCGCTGGTGGACCTGTCCCAATGGGGGCTGCCCGCCGAACCGCTGCCGCAGGCCATGCTGGCTGCGGGCTGCGACGTGGTGACCTTCAGCGGCGACAAGCTGCTGGGCGGCCCCCAGGCCGGCCTCATCGTCGGCAGCAAGGCCGCCGTCGGCAGGATCCGCAAGTACCCGATGAAGCGAGCCCTGCGCCTGTCCAAGCTGCCGTTCGCTGCGCTGGAGGCGACGCTGCGCCTTTACCTGCGCCCCGAACGGCTGGCGCAGGACCTGCCCACGCTGCGGCTGCTGACGCGACCCCAGAGCCAGATCGCCCAGCTCGCGCTGCACCTGCTGTCCGACGTGGCCGCGGCCGTCGCGCCGCGCTTCACCGTCGAGACGGTGGCGCTGCAGAGCCAGATCGGCTCCGGATCGCTGCCTGTCGAGCGCCTGCCGTCGGCGGGGCTGGCCATCTGCGCCGCCGACGGCCGTGGCCGCACGCTCGAAGCGCTGGCCAGCACGTTGCGCAGCCTGCCTCGTCCGGTCATCGGCCGCATCCACGATGACCGCCTGCTGCTGGACCTGAGGGGCCTGGAGGAGCCGGCGCTGCTGACTTCGCAGTTGCCGGTGCTGAAGGAGAGGCTGGCGTGATCGTCGGCACTGCCGGCCATATCGACCATGGCAAGACCACGCTGGTGCGTGCGCTGACGGGCGTGGACACGGACCGCCTGCCCGAGGAGAAGATGCGTGGCATCAGCATCGAGCTTGGCTATGCCTACCTCGATGTGCCGGGTCACGAGCAGCGGATCGGCTTCATCGATGTGCCCGGCCACGAGAAGCTCGTGCACACCATGCTGGCTGGCGCCAGCGGAATCGACTTCGCGTTGCTGCTTGTGGCGGCCGACGACGGCGTGATGCCGCAGACTCGCGAGCACCTGGCCGTGCTGAGCCTGCTGGGCCTGAAGCGCGGCGCCGTGGCGATCACAAAGACCGACCGCGCTGAGCCCGGCCGCGTCGAGGTGCTGCGGGGCGAGGTGAGGGCGTTGCTGGCAGGCACCGGCCTGGACGACGCGCCCATCGTCGCTGTCTCCGCGCAGACCGGGCAGGGCGTGCACGCGCTTCGCGAGTTGCTGTTCGACGTCGCCCGCCGCACGCCGCCGCGCGCGACGCAGGGCCTGGCGGCCCGACTTGCGGTGGACCGCGCCTTCAGTCTGGACGGCGTCGGTACCGTCGTCACCGGCACGCTGCGTGCAGGTGAGATCACCGTCGGCGACGAACTGGTGGTCCACGGCCAGCGCGCCCGTGTGCGCAGCCTGCACGCGCAGAACCGCGCCGTCGAGCGCGCGCGGGCGGGCGAGCGCTGCGCCGTCGCGCTGGCGGGCCTGGCCAAGGAGCAGGCCCCGCGCGGCCAGTGGCTGACGGCGCCGACGGCAGCGCTCGCCACCGACCGCTTCGATGCCCGCCTCACGCTATGGCCCGGCGAGGCCAGGCCGTTGCGCTCCGGCACTCGCGTGCACCTGCACCTGGGCGCGCAGTCGGTGACGGCCAGCATCGCCGTGCTGGACGGCGACGCCATCGCGCCCGGCGCCTCGGCCCGCGTGCAACTTGTCTGCCACGCGCCGGTCGGTGCCTGGCGCGGCGACCGCCTCGTGCTGCGCGATGCCGGCGCCGCCCGCACCCTCGCCGGCGGCGTCGTGCTGGACCCGTTCGCGCCCGTGCGCTACCGACGCACGCCCGCGCGCCTGGCCGAACTGGCCGCCTGCGAACTGCCCGTGTTGGCCGAGCGCCGCGAGCGGCTGCTGGCGCTGTCGTCGCTGGGTCTGGACCTGGCCCGGTTCGCGCAGTCGGAGGGACTTGCCCTGCCGCTCGAAGGCTGGGCACTGGGCGACGAGGCCCGCGCCGCATTGACCGCCAGGCTGCTCGCCGCGCTGGCCGACTTTCACGCCAGGTCGCCCGACGAACTGGGGCCCGACGCGGCCCGGCTGCGCCGCCTCGTTGCACCGCGCATCGCCGAGCCGCTGTGGCGCCAGCTGCTGGCCGAGTTGCGTGCCACCGGCCGAATCGCCGTGCGCGGCGCCTTCGTGCACCTGCCGGAGCACGGCGTGCAGCTGTCGGCCGCCGAGCAGCGCATCGCGCAGAAGGTGGCGCCGCGCCTGGCCGCCGCCGGAGCCGAGGGCGCCTGGGCGCGTGACCTCGCCCGGGACTGCGCCGAGCCCGAGGCGCTGCTGCGTGCGACGCTGGCGCGCCTTGCGCAGCAGGGCGAGTTGCACCAGGTGGTGAAAGACCTCTACTGCGACACCGCGACGCTGGTCAGACTCGCTGCCATCGTGCGGGCGTTGGGCGCCGAGCAGGGCAGGGTCACGGCGGCGACCTTCCGCGACGCGACGGGCCTGGGCCGCAAGCGGGCCATCCAGCTGCTGGAGCATTTCGACCGCATCGGACTGCTGCGCCGCGTGGGCGACGAGCACCGGCTGCGCGCAGGCAGCGCACTGTTCTCGGAGACGACGAATTGATCATGGAAAGAGAACGACACCGGTGTGTCGGCCGGGCTTCAAACCCGGTGGGTGGCGCCACGCGCCGCCGGGTGGGTTCGACTCCCTCCTCTTTCCGCCACCAGCCTGGCCTCGCCTGCTGCGTGGGCACATCCGCGCCCGTGGTCAACGGGGAGTGCTGCCCATGACGGACACCGAGGTCATGACCCTGCCGTCGGGCTTCTGGCTCTGGCCCGAAGACCAGACCTGGGCCCAACCCCTTCCGGGCGGCCAGGTCCGGATCGGCATCACGGCGCTGGGCCTCAAGGCCTCGGGCGACATCTACATGTGCCGGCCCAAGCCGGTGGGCAGCAAGGTTGGGCAGGGGGGCTCCATCGGCGTCGTCGAGCTGTCCAAGTCCATCGTGGCGGTGAAGTCGCCACTGTCGGGCGTCGTCACGCGTGTGAACGAGGCGCTGGAGGAACGGCCCGAACTGGTCCACCAGTCGCCCTACGAGGCGGGCTGGATGGTCGAGCTGGCACCGTCTGAGCTCGATGCAGAGCGGCGGAAGCTCGCCATCGGCGAGATCGCCATCCGCGAGGCGATGGCGCACTGGGCCTGGCTCAACCAGCTGGACGCCGCGCCGTGAAGCGCTCCGGCCTCGCCATCCTGCTCTGGGCTGCCGACCCCGACGACCCCGTGCGCCTGGCCACTCCCTTCGCGCATGCCGCGGCGGCCGCGGCACTGGAGATGCAGGTGGAGGTCTATTTCTCGGCACGCTCGGTGCTGCTGCTCAAGCCCGGCGTGGCCGGCCAGCTGCGCGCCTCCGAGCGCTTCGACAAGACCATCGCCGACTGGATGGACGACGCGCTGGCGCATGGCGCGCGCTTTTTCGTCTGCTCCGACGCGCTTGCAGCCCAGGGCCTCACGCAGGACGATCTGATCCCGGCAGGCCGCCGTCACGGCGGTGCGGTCCAATACGCATCCCGCGCCGCCCAGGCGGCGTGGACCACCTTGGTGTTCTAACCCCCTTCAGGAGAATTCACATGGCCCTCTCTCGTCTCGTCGCCGGTCTGGCGCGCGGTGTGGTGATGTCGCTGGCGCTGGCCGGCGCGGCGGCGCAGGCGCAGCAGGTGCTGCGCGTGACCGCCATCCCCGACGAGTCACCCACGGAGCTGGCGCGCAAGTTCGCACCGCTGGGCCAGTACCTGGAGAGCAAGCTCGGCATGAAGGTGGAGTGGACGCCGGTGACCGACTATGCCGCGGCCGTCGAGACTGTCGTCAACAAGAAGATCGACCTGGCCTGGTTTGGCGGCTTCACCTTCGTGCAGGCCAATGTGCGTTCGGGCGGCAAGATCCTGCCGCTGGTGCAGCGCGAGGAGGACGAGAAGTTCCGCTCCGTCTTCATCACCGAGGCAAAGAGCGGCATTGCCAAGCTGGAGGACCTGAAGGGCAAGACGCTGTCCTTCGGCTCGCAGAGCAGCACCTCGGGCCACCTGATGCCGCGCAGCTTCCTGCTGGCCGCCAAGATCAACCCCGACGTGGACCTGAAGCGCGTGGCGTTCAGCGGTGCGCATGATGCGACCATCGCCGCCGTCGCCAGCGGCAAGGTGGATGCCGGTGCGCTGAACATCTCGGTCTGGGAGAAGTTCGTCGCCGAGAAGAAGGTGGACCCGGCGCAGGTCAAGGTCTTCTACACGACGCCGCCCTACTACGACTACAACTGGTCGGTCCATGCCGACATGCCGGAGGCCCTGCGCGAGAAGATCAAGGCCGCCTTCCTGGCGCTGGACCCGTCCACGCCGCAGGGCAAGGAGATCCTGGGCCTGCAGCGCGCCACGCGCTTCATTCCGAGCAAGCCCGAGAACTACAACGGCATCAAGGCCGCCGCCGAGAACGCCGGGCTGCTGAAGTGACCATCCCGCCCGCGCTCGACGCGCTGCTCGGCCGCTTTTCGGTGGGCCCCAAGCATCTGGTCGAGCCGGGCCCCAGCGACGAGCAGCTTGCGCTGATGACGCAGGCGGCGCTGCGCGCGCCGGACCATGCGGAGCTGGTGCCTTATCGATTCAAACTGGTGCGTGGCACAGCAAGACAAGGCATGGCCGTGCTGTTTGCCGACGCGGCCCGCAGGGCCGGCAAGGGCGAGGAGGGCGCCGCGCTGGATGCCGAGCGCGCGCTGAACCCGCCGGTGACGGTGGCGGTCGTCGCCCGCATCGACCTTGGCCATCCGCAGGTGCCGGCCCATGAGCAATGGGCGGCCGTGGGCGGCGCGATCAGCAACTTCCTGACGGCGGCCCATGCGCTGGGCTTGGGCGGCAAGATGCTCAGCGGCGTCAAGGTGCGCGATCCGGCCATCTCGGCGGCCTTCTGCGAGCCCGGCGAGACGCTGGTGGGCTGGATCGCGCTGGGAACGCCCGCGCGCCGCCCGGCCGGGCCGGCGCGCAAGCCGGCGCCGGCCGAGGTGCTGGTGGATTGGGTCAGACCAGACCGGTGAACTTCAGGATCGCCCAAAACATTGCCGATCATCGGCGTCCAGCCCGAAGGCGCAGCCCTGCGGAAGCTGCGCTGGTCGCTGTCGACGATGCCGTTGAAGACTTCCATCAGGATGCGGCCGCCGACGGGGCCGAGCTGCGAGACCGAGCAGGGGCCGGTGGCGAAGTCGTCGTCGTTGAGGTCGCGCTGGCCCACCTCACGCCAGTAGGCCAGCGTCGGCTGCTGGGCTTCGGCCAGGATGTAGAACCACAACGGGGTCTCGGTCAGGAAGCGCGGGTCGGCGCTGGCGATGCTCCTGAAGCTGAAGCCGTTCGGGGTCTTGACGCGCACCATCAGGTCGCCGGCGCCCAGAGGCTTCTCGTGCAGCTTGGCGGCGAAGTCCTGGCCGGTGGCGATGGCGTAGGTGGGCAGGTTGCCGCGCTTGAGGTTGAGAACGGCCAGCGAGGCGCCCGCGCCGACCGAGGGCGGCAGCTTGGCCAGCGGGTCCACCAGCGAGGGGTCGATCTTGTAGGCCCATTGCAGGCGCACCGCGGGGTCGTTCTTGACTGGCGTGGGACCGTTCCTGACGGGAATGCCGAAGCCCGGCGTGAAGAAGCGGCCCCAGTCGTCGATGACATGGGCGGCCAGCAGGGGCTGGAAGCCGATCAGGCTTTCGTCGGGCGAGTCGGTTGCGTCGAAGATCAGCTTCTTGGTCTCGGTGTTGAGCCGATAGCCGCGGCGCACCATGGAATGGCCGAAACGGTAGGCCGCGCCGACAAATTCCGTGGGCAGGTTGTCGCGCATCTGCTTGTTGTTCACGTACAGGTCGTAGGCACCGTCGCCCAGGGCCGCATGGCGCTGGGTGAAGAAGTCATAGGTGTGCGTGTCGATGATGCGGTGCAGATAGTCCTCCAGCACGACGCGCTGGTAGGTCCACGTGACCTCGGCGCGGGCGCGCTCGAACAGGTTGGCCGTGTTGCTGCCGGCCTTGATCCTGGTCACGACGGCGTTGTGGAACTTGATCATCGCCAGCTGGACCTGGCAGACGATGGAGTTCTCGTCGTTGCGCTTGTCGCCGATGATGGCGCGGCCGTTGGCGGCTTGGCGCATCAAGTCCTTGCCGCCGGGGGCGATCAGCAGCGTGGCGCCATCGGCGTCGTACATATAGGGCTGGTCCTGCGGGCCGGCGCCGTAGATGCAGTCCAGGTCCAGCGCCGGCGTGCGCAGGTTGGACGCGGCCGCCGCTGGGTCGGAGAACGAGGAGGTGGTGTCCAGCGTCAGGTCATGGTCGACGAACTGGCCGAAATAGGTGTATCCGGCCGGCACGGCGAGGTTCTCCTCCGCGTCAGCGCCGTCGTTGAGTTCATCGTCCTCCACGATCATCAGCGCGGCCAGCGCCTCCAGGCTGGCGTCGCTGAAGGGCTTGGGGTTCTCGGGCAGCATGCGGACGAACTTGCGTTCGCGCGTGCCGAGCAGGCCATGGCCGTTGTTGGGTGTGGTCATCGCGGTCTCCTGAATGAACGAGAGGGGACGGCATCGTGAACCTGCGCCCTGCGCGGTGAATCCCCAGCCTTGCGGAGAAACCCTCGCCGGCACGCTTCAAGCTAGGGGTTAGCAGGCACCGGACACCCGGATGCGGGCATCGCCGAGGACCTGGTTTCGTTGGGGTTCACTGTGCTCACCCCAACCTGCGTCTGACACCATGCGCTACGGCCGCGCCAACACGCCGGGCGCCACCTACTTTTTCACGTTGAATGCGGCGGACCGTGGCGGCCGGCTGTTGACGGACCACATCGATGCGTTGCGGGACGGTTTTCGCACCGTGCGTCAGTCGCGCCCTTGCGTGGTGGATGCCATCTGCGTGCTGTCGGAGCACATGCAACGGCTGATGACGCTGCCGCGCGAGGACGCCGACTTCGCGACGCGGGGCATGCTCATCATGCAAGGCTTTTCGCGGCGTGAGCCGGGCCTCGAAGGGTGAGCGAGGCCTTTGACCGCGGCGCTACTGGGAGCACCTGATTCACGATGACGCCGGCTTCGAGCGACATGTGAACTACATCCATTTCAACCCGGTGAGGCACGGCTGGGTGAAGCGGGCGGCCGACTGACCGCATTCCAGCGTTCACCGCTTCATCCGCGCAGGCGTGATCGATGCGTCGTGGACGGACGTCGGGGGCATGGAGATCGATGCGGGGGAGTGCGGCGTTGGGGGGGCTCACCCCAACCTGCGTGTCTACCGCTTGCCTCCCGCAGTGCAGCAAAGGAAAAGGGCCTGCATCGCAGGCCCTTCGTCCTTCAGCGGCGGCTGCGCGCCGTCGCGTTCATCACCAGATGATGACCCGCTTGTCCTCGGGGCGCACCATGGCGTCACTCGGCTTGCAGCTGTAGGCCTTGGCGAAGGCCGGCATGTTGGACGGGGCGGCGTTGGTGCGGAAGCCGGCCGGGGCGTGGGGGTCGGTGTTCAGGCGCACGAGCTGGGCCTCGGGGCGGATGGCGCCGGCCCAGACCTTGGCCCAGTTCATGAAGAAGCGCTGGTCGCGGCTCAGGCCGTCGAGCATGGGGTCGGGCTGGCCGGCCGTGGCCTTGACCATCGCGTCGTAGGCCATGTTCAGGCCGCCCAGGTCGCCGATGTTCTCGCCCAGCGTCAGGCGGCCGTTGGCCTTCTTGTCGGGGTACTGGGGCAGGGGCGCGTACTCGTCGGCCTGGGCCACGAGCTTGTTGGCGCGGGCCTCGAAGCGCTGGCGGTCCTCGGCCGTCCACCAGTTGGCGTTGTTGCCCTCGCCGTCGAACTGGCTGCCCTGGTCGTCGAAGCCGTGGCCGGCCTCGTGGCCGATGACGGCGCCGATGCCGCCGTAGTTGATGGCGTCGTCACCCTTGGCGTAGAAGAAGGGCGGCTGCAGGATGGCTGCGGGGAAGTTGATGGTGTTGGTGGAGGGGCTGTAGTAGGCGTTGACGGTCTGCGGCGTCATGCTCCACTCGTAGCGGTCGGTGGCCTTGCCGATCTTGGCCAGGTTGTAGCGCTGGTTGAACTGGCGGGCGGCGCGCACGTTGGCGTAGTGGCTGTCGGGCGTAACGGCCAGGCCGCTCCAGTCGCGCCAGGTGTCTGGGTAGCCGATCTTGGGCAGGAAGGTCTGCCACTTGGCGATGGCCTTGGCCTTGGTCTCGGGGCTCATCCAGTCGAGGTGCTCGATGCGCGCCTTCAGCGCGTTGCGCACGTTGTCGACCAGTTGCTGCGCGCGGATCTTGGCGTCGGGCGTGAAGTACTCCTTCACGTAGAGCTGACCCAGGGCCTGGCCCATGCCCGCATTGACGGCGCCTAGCGCGCGCTTCCAGCGCACTTCTTGCTCGGGCGTGCCATTGATGGTCTTGCCGTAGAACGCAAAGTTCTGGTCCTGGAAGGCCTTGGACAGCGAGGGGGCAGCGCCGTCTATCGCATGGAAGGCGAAGTAGGCCTGCCATTGCGCCACCGGCGCTTCGGCCAGCAGCGCGTCGAGGGCGGTGAAGAACTTGGGCTGCGACAGCGAGAAGCCGCCTGCTGCCTGGACGCCGGCGTCGACCTTCATGATCTTGAAGTACTGGGCCCAGTCCCAGTGCGGCGTGAGCTTGTTGGCCTGCTCGATGGTGACGAAGTGGTACTGGTTCTCGGGCTTGCGCAGCTCCACGCGCAGGAAGGACGCGGCGGCCAGCTGGGTCTCCAGCGCCATCACGAGGGCGGCGCGGGACTGGGCCTCCTCGGCCGGCGTGCCGGTCAGCTCGAACATCTTGGCGATGTGGGCCACGTAGGCGCTGCGCAGTTTGGCGTACTCGTCCTTGCTGTAGTACTCGGGGCCGGGCAAGCCCAGGCCGCCCTGGCCGGCGAAGGCGATCTGGCGCTTGGCGTTCTTGTAGTCGGCGCTGACGCCGAAGCCGAAGGTGCGGCCCTCTGCGCGCGCATGGGCGTGCTGCAGCCAGGTGACGATGTCGGCGCGGGTCTTCAGCGCGTCGATGGCGGCAAGATCTTTCCTGATCGGGTCGAAGCCGGCGCGCTCAATGGCGGCCTCGTCCATGGCGGCGCGGTAGAGCCAGCCGATCTTCTGTTCGATGGAGCCGGGCTTGGCGCCGTCGGCGCTCCGGGCAGCGTTCTCGACGATGTCGTGCTGTGCGTTCAGGCTCTTCTCGGCCAGCGCGTCGAAGCTGCCCCAGCGGCTTTTGTCCGCCGGGATGGGGTTGGCCTGGATCCAGCGGTTGTTGGCCCAGGCGTTGAAGTCTGTGCAGGCGGACTGGCCGGGGTCCACATCGGGCACGAATTCGGGAATGGACGCGGCGTGGGCGAGGCCGGCGCAGCACAGCGCGGCAGCCAGGGTGATGGCGCGAAGGGTCACGCGAGAACTCCGTACAGGGCGAAAAAACGAAACGCGCACCTTAGCTGCGCGCCGGCTGTGCCCGCCATGCTGAAAGTCATTGCGGATTGCAAAGGCCGGTAAACCGGCATCACTTCGGTCAGCCCCGGCAGGGCGCGGCGACACTGCGGCGCTTTTCACCTGCCCCGGTTCGATCCATGAAGCACCTGCCTGTCTCCCGCGCCCTCGCGCTCAGCTTGGCCCTGGCCTTCAGCAGCCAGGCCCCCGTCCAAGCCGACCCGCTCCCCACCACCTGGGACCTGAGCCCGCTGTACGCCAGCGACGCCGACTGGGAGGCCGCCCGCAAGGCCCTGCTGGCCGACCTGCCCAAGCTCGCGGCGCTCAAGGGCACGCTGGGCAAGAGCGCCCAGAGCCTGCGCGCCGGTCTGGACGCCGTCAGCGCCGCCAACCTGCGCTACGAGCGGCTGCGCGTCTACGCCAGCATGAAGCAGAGCACCGACAACCGCGACGCTGCCAACCAGGAGCGTAGCGGCCTGGCCGGGAAGCTTGGCGGCGAATACGGCAGCACCATCGCCTGGCTGGAGCCCGAGATCCAGTCGCTGGGCGAGGCCAAGGTGGCGGCCTTCCTGAAGACCGAACCAGGCCTGAAGAAGCATGCCGAGCACCTGCGCAACAGCCTGCGCCAGGCCAGGCACACGCTCAGCGCCGAGACCGAAGCCGTCATCGCGGCACTGGCCCCGGTGCGCGGCGCCACGGGCGATGTGCGTACGCTGCTGTTCAACGCCAACACCAGGTGGCCCGAACTGACGGTGGACGGCAAGACCGAGAAGGTGGATGGCACCAAGTACGGCCTGCTGCGCCAGCACCCGGACCGCGCGGTGCGCAAGCAGGCGTTCGACGCCTTCTTCGGCGCCATTGGCCAGTATGAAGACACCTACGGCGTGACGCTGGGCAATGTGGTGCAGGACGACACCACCATGGCCAAGCTGCGCCGCTACCCCAGCGCGGTGGCGATGAGCCTGGGCGCCGAGGAGATCCCCGAGGCCGTCTACCGCACGCTGGTGGCGGAGGTGCACAAGGGCTTGCCCACGCTGCACCGCTACTTCAAGCTGCGCCAGAAAATGCTGGGCCTGCCGGACCTGCACTACTACGACATCTACCCGGCCCTGGTCACGCAGAAGAAGCAGTACAGCCTGGACGATGCCGCCGCGCTCACATTGGCGGCCACCCGGCCGCTGGGCGAGGACTACCAGGCCCTGCTGAAGACCACCTTCAAGGCCAACACCATGCATGCGCTGCCGGCCCCGGGCAAGAGCGGCGGCGCCTACCAGGACGGTGTCTACGACGCGCCGCCATTCGTGTTCCTGAACCACCAGGGCGAGTTCGACTCGGTCAGCACCTTCGCCCACGAATGGGGCCATGCCATGCACACGGCCATGGCCAATCGCGCCCAGCCCTACGAGACGGCGGGCTACTCGCTGTTCGTCGCCGAGATCGCCTCCACCGCCAACGAGGTGCTGCTGAGCCACTACATGCGCGGCCAGGCCGGCAGCAAGGAGGAGAAGCTGTTCCAGCTGGGCTATGCGCTGGAGCGGCTGCGCGGCACCTTCTTCCGCCAGGCCATGTTCGGCGAGTTCGAGCTCAACACCCACGACGCCGCGGCCAAGGGTGAGGCGCTGAACGGCAAGCGTTTCACCGAGATCTACTGCAAGCTGCTGAAGGACTATCACGGCGACGCGGCCGGCATCATGAAGATCGACCCGCTGTACTGCCAGGAGTGGGCCTTCATCCCGCATTTCTACCGGCCGTTCTACGTCTACCAATACGCCACCTCCATCACCGCGGCGCTGCACTTCGCCGAGGACATCCTGGCGGGCAAGCCCGGCGCGCGCGACAACTACCTGAAGCTGCTGGCTGGCGGCGGCTCGGTGGCGCCCTACCAGGCGCTGAAGAACGCCGGCCTGGACATGGCGACACCGGCGCCCTACCAGGCCGTGATCAAGCGCATGGACGGCATCATGGACGAGATGGAGGCGCTGCTCGCCGCCAAGTGAGGCCGGAGCGCCCCCGGGGCGCTCCCGATCGGCGACAAGCGCCGGCTGGACGAATTCAGGCTTCACGGGAGGCGGCGCATCGGGCGCGTGGCCGCTTGGCTGGCGCGCCGCGTGATGCGTATGCTTTGCGCGTTGGCCGCCTGGGCAGCCAGCAGTCTTCGTACTGCGCGGGCCAGCTGCGAGAACCCGAGGGCTCTCATGTCCAGACGCAGGCGCCTGAGCCTGCTGCAGAGTCTTGTTTGCGTGCTGTCCGCCTGTGGCGGTGATGGGGGCTCGAGGGGGCCTGCGCCGTTGGCGACCCAGCCGCCCGCGTCGGTGCCCGGCCCCGCCTATGTGTATGCGGGCGAGGTGGAGCGCGAGAAGTCCATCGCGTCCCGCATCACCGGCATCACCTATGCTGAGCACCGAGGGCGTGGCGGCGCCGTTCTTCACGAACTACCTGCTGTTCGATGGCTCCTTCTGGGCCATGACGGCCAGGAGCATCAAGGACGAGGCTGTTCCGCTTCGCGGCCAGCCACCGCCTGCCGGTGTGCCTCATCCTGAGCAGCGCCGGCGCGTCTGGCAACGTGCTCGACGTGATTGCCTACGATGCCCGCTACAAGGGCCGGGCCTACGAGGGCTTGATGATAGAGCGCAAGGACTTCAGCGTCGCGCACACGACGTGGGCGACCCGTCGTTCGGCTGGGCCATGGACTTGATCGAGTAGGCGCGGGCCGTCAGCCCTGGCCGAGGCGCCGCCTGAAAACCAGCGTGTGCCAGCGCGTGCCGGTGCCGGCCAGCACCACGTCGCTGGTGCTCGCGCTCTCCAGTTCCAGCATCGAATCGGCCAGCAGCGCCTGCACGGCCGCCGGCTCATGGTTGTGAAAGCGCCGGCCATCGCCGTCCCGGTCGCCGCTCAGGCGCTCGGCGAGCATCTCGGGCAGCGAGATCAGCAGGGCGGGGCGCCGCTGCGCCGATTCGCCATCGACCGGAGGGCGCAGCTGCCGCGCCAGCGATGCCAGCGCGCGCGCCAGCCCCGCGGGCTCGACATGCATCAGCACGGCGCTGCACACGACGGCGTCGAAGCCGTGCGGGCGGCGCGCGGAGAAAGGGCGCCCCAGATCCGGCAGGCTGGCGTCGGCCAGCCGGCCGGCCAGGTCCGGCCGCAGGCGCAGGGCGGTCTCCCGCATGGCGGCGTTGGGCTCCACTCCCAGGGCCTCGAAGCCGAGTTCAAGCAGGGCCGCCATGTCGCGCCCCGAGCCGGCGCCGACGTCCAGCACCCAGGTGCCCGTTGCCAGCGTGGCCTGCAGGGTGGAGAGCATGGCGCTGCGGCCGGCCTCGGTCGCGGCCAACCGGGTGGCGTAGGTGTCGTAGAAGGCGGAAGTGCGGGCGTCCAAGCGACGTGCCTCAGGACTTGGCCGTTGGCCGGAACGCCCGGACTCTGCCGAGCGCGTCCACCACGATCAGCTGCCCTTCCACCCACACCGGCGATGCGATGAAGGCTCCCAGGCGCTTGACATGCTCGATCGCCGACACCATCTCGTCCGGCCGCGTGCCGTACAGGCGCTGCTGGTCGAACTTGCCCTCGGCGTCGAGGATGCCGCGCGTGTTGGCCAGGCGTTCGGGCGTCATGAAGCGCCACAGCGGCTTGCCGCTGGCCGCGTCGAGCTGGTGGAGTTGTCCATCCACGGTGGCGACGACGACGCTGTCGCCGAGCAGGATGGGCGACGCGAAGGTCCAGACCTTGGTGGGGAAATCGTAGAGCTTGCGGCCGCTGCGCTTGTCGAGCACGGCCAGCACGCCGGCGTCGGACGTGGGGACGAAGACCTGGCCAGCGCTGACGGCAGAGGTGCCGGGCACCCAGGAGCCCTTGGCGTCGTGGCGCCAGCGCAGCTGGCCGGTCGCGGTGTCGAGCGCGTAGAGGAAGCCGTCGCGCGAGCCGGCGTAGACCATGTCGCCGTCCACGCTGGCCGCGGCCTGTATGCCCAGCATGATGCTGTGCTTTTGGTCGGCGCCGGTCTGGTAGCGCCAAGCCAGGGTGCCGGTCGCGAGGTCCAGCGCGTAGACCGCGCTGTCCCAGGCGCCGACGATGACGCGCGAGCCAGCACGTGCGGGCGCGGCGTGCACCATGCCGCCGGTCTTGTAGGCCCAGGCCATGGCACCGGTCTTGGCGTCCAGCGCGTAGACATGCTCGTCGCTGCTGCCGAACACGACCTTGCCGTCGGCCACCAGCGGCGAGGACAGGTAGAAGTCCCAGGGGTCGGTGCGCCTGTGGCCATCGCGCGGCAGTCCGAACATGCCATGGGCGGCAAAGCGTGCCTCGCCGCCGGTCTTGAAGCTCCAGCGCGGCGCGCCGCTTGCGGCGTCCAGCGCATGCAGTTGGCCATCGCGGGAAAGGAAGTAGACGAGGCCGTCGGCCACGGTGGGCGTGGATGCGATGCCGGCGTCCGCATGGAAGAGCCAGCGCAACTGGCGCGTGGCGAGGTCGATGGCGTGCAGGTTGCCGTCCTCGGCCGCGACGAACAGCAGGCCGCCGGCGGCTACGGGCGAGGCCGTCACGGGGGCATGCAGCTCGTGCTCCCAGGCCAGTTGGAAGCCGCCGGGCGCATGGCCGGCAACGGCCATGGCACCGCTGCGGGCGGTGTCGCCCATGAAGGTTGGCCAGTCCGCCGCATGCGAGGCGTTGCTCAATGCCAGGCCCAGCAGCGCAGCGAGCGCAAGATGGCGCATCGTTCCTCCAACGTCGAAGTGGGCGCAACGATAGCGAAACCCGCCGCCTGTGTAGGAAGTTTGCACCGGCGCGCGGCCCGGGCCGAGACCGCCCGGGCGGCTTCAGTTCATCGCGAGACCAGCAGGCGCAGGCCCAGGCCGATGAACACCGTGCCGGCCAGCCGGTCCAGCCAGGGGCCGATGGCGGGGCGGCGGTTCAGACAGGCGCCCACGCCGCCGGAGAAATGCCCCAGCAGCCCGAACAGCAGCGCCGCCTGCGCCGTGAACAGCAGGCCCAGCAGCCCCAGCTGTACCGCCACCGGGCCCTGGGCGGCGACGACGAACTGCGGCAGGAAGGCCAGGAAGAACAGCACGACCTTGGGGTTGATGGCGTTGGCCACCAGGCCCTTGACGAACAGCTGGCGCAGCGAAGCGCCGTCGCCCGTCGCGCCCCCCACCGGGACCCGGCCCGCATGCCGCCAGGCCTGCACGCCCATCCATACCAGATAGGCTCCGCCCAGGCTCTTGAGCAACCCGAAGGCCAGCGGTGATGCCGCCACCAGCGCGCTGATGCCCACCACGGCCAGCAGCGTGTGGCTGAGGCAACCCAAGGCGCAGCCGAGCCCGAAGGCCATGCCTGCGCGCCGCCCGCGCGACATGCCCATGCTCAGCACCATCAGGTTGTCCGGTCCCGGCGTGGCGGTCAGCACCAGTGCGGTGGCGAGGAAGGCGAGGGTTTGTGGCGTGCTCAGCATGGGCGAATGCTAAGGCGGTGCACCGTCAGGCCTGTCAGAACAGGTGGCCCACGTTGAACAGCGTCAGGATGCCAAGCACCGCGAAGATGGCCGCTGCCACGCCGTGCACCATGCGCATCGACACTCGCTTGGCGATGCGATCGCCCAGGAAGACCGCGGGGACGTTGGCGAGCATCATGCCCAGAGTGGTACCCAGCACGACCTGCACCAGGTCCGTGTAGCGCGCGGCCAGGGCCACCGTGGCGATCTGCGTCTTGTCGCCCATCTCAGCGAGGAAGAAGGCCACGATGGTGGTGCCGAAGACGCCGAAGCGTTGCGACAGGCGGGTGTCGTCCTCGTCGAGCTTGTCGGGGATGAGCATCCAGCCGGCCATGCCGAGGAAGGACAGGCCGATGACCCAGCGCAGCAGGTCAGGCCCCATGGCGTGGGCGACCCAGCCGCCCACGGCGCCGGCGGCGGCATGGTTGACCAGCGTGGCGACGAAGATGCCGGCGATGATGGGCCAGGGCCTGCGGAAGGCAGCCGCGAGCACGATGGCCAGCAGTTGGGTCTTGTCGCCCATTTCACCGAGGGCGACGACACCAGTAGAGACGAGGAAGGCTTCCATGCGAGAGTCCAACGGGCCGGTGAAAAACCAATGACCGCACAGCATCCCCGGCCCAATCCGGAGGCTGCGAGGTCAAAGGTCTTGCCAGGCGTTGAAGCTGCGCGCGCCATGGCCGTGAGGCCAAGTGTGTTGACGCGGGCCCCTGCATGGCGCAGGGCGGCTACTCCCCAATGACGATGCTGCAGTTTAGCCCAGCGGTCCGGGTGCCGGAGTCCAGGGCCGCATGCGGACTGCGCTCAATCGCGGAACGCGGGCACCGTGCCCTTGCCGGCCATCATGGCCCGGGTCAGGTCCTCGCTCATCAGCATCGCCGCATTCCACGTCGCGACGTGATTCAGGCCGTCGGCCACCGAATGGTCGCGCGCGTAGTTCAGCATGCCCTTGGTGCCGCGGATGGACAGCGGCGACTTGGTCGCGATGCTGGCGGCGATCTCGCGCACGCCGGCCTGCAGCGCCTCTTGGCCGTCGAAGACGCGGTTGACGAGGCCGATCTCGCGCGCCTCGGCCGCGTCCATGCGCCGCCCCGTGTAGGCCAGCTCGCGCACCAGGCCTTGCGAGCCGATGATCTTGGGCAGGCGCTGCAGCGTGCCGACGTCGGCCACCATGCCGATGTCGATCTCCTTGATGGAGAAGTAGGCGTCGGCGCTGCAGTAGCGCATGTCGGCGCAGCAGATCAGGTCAATGCCGCCGCCCACGCAGGCACCGTGGATGGCGGCCAGCACGGGCTTGCGGCAGCGCTCCAGGCTGGTGAGCGTGTCCTGCATGTCCAGGATGACGCGGCGCAGGTTCTCGCGGGTGCGGCCGTCGCAGGGGTCCTGGATCTGCGGTGCCAGGCCCATCATCAGGGCGAGATCGATGCCCGCCGTGAAATGCCGACCCTCGCCCTCCAGCACGGCCACGCGGGCCTCCGGCTGGGCGTCCACCCAGTCGAAGGCGCGGCGGATGTCCAGCCACATCGTGGCGTTCATCGCGTTGGCCTTGTCCGGGCGGTTGAGGCGGACGGTGGCGATGCGGTCCTGGACGGAGACGGTGAGCGTTTCGAGTTGCATGGCGGCTGGGTCTGCGCGGCGGAGACCGCATGATGCCCGCCAATCCCCTGGCGCGCTGTCGCCATCGGGGCAGCGCCGATACTTGAGCCCATGATCCACGCCACCAAACGCATTGCCGGCGGCGCCGGCCTCGCCGCCGTGCTCGTCAAGCGAGCCCCCACGCTCGAACTCGACTGGGACGCCCGCAGCAAGAGCCGCTTCTCGGCCACCGACTCCATGGGCCGCGAGATCGGCGTCGTGCTGCCCCACGACACCGCGTTGCGCGGTGGCGACGTGCTGGTGGCCGAGGATGGCACGCTGCTGCGCGTCGTCGCCGCGGCCCAGCCGGTGCTGCAGGTGCGCTTCTGCGCCGAGCATGGCAGCCCCTTGGACCTGCTGCGCGCCGCCTACCACCTTGGCGGCCGTCATGTGCCGCTGGAGCTGCAGCCCGAGTTGCTGCAGCTCGGGCCCGACGCCGCGCTGGCCGACATGCTGCGCCGTCAGCACCTCATCGTCACCGAAGCACAGGCGGCGTTCGAGCCCGAGAGCGGCGCGCATGGCGAGGGCGCCGGGCATGGGCACCATCATCATGGCCATGCCCATGAACATGTGCCGGCCCGCAAGCCGCTGGCCATTCCGGTCAAGGTGCACGACGCCGGCCATGTCCACGGCCCCGGCTGCAATCACGACCACTGATCGGGCTGCGGTCCGGCGCCGCGCGACGATTGCACGAAGTTTCGCAGTTGGCATGTCGCGTTTCGTTCCGCCCCGTCAGGGGGCGGACGCGCCATCACGTCGATTGCCACAAAGAGTGACATGACATCCTTCCGTACCCTCATCGCCGGGCTGGCGCTTGGCCTGCCCGCGGCAGCCTGGGCGCAGGTGCCCAACCTCGCCGAGTCCACCTACATCGGCGTGTAGCTCGGCACCGGCAAGGTTGGCCTGAACTGCCCCGTCAACACGGCTTGCAGCCCGGTCGATGCGAATCGCGTACTGCGCGTCGGCCACCGGTTCAACGCCTCCTGGGCGTTCGAGGTGAGCTACGCCACTATCGACGCGGACCGGGGTCTGCTCGCCCGCAACTATTCGGCGGAGTTTGCGGGCTTAGGCATCGGCGTGGCGTACTCGATGCCGCTGTCCCCCAGCATCAGCGCGGTGCTGCGGGCGGGTGGCTCCTCCAGCGAACTGAAGCTGCAGCCCGCCGTGGGGCTGCTCTCGAAGAACCCCGGCACCATCACGACGCGCTCGTTCAAGCCCTCCGCGGGTTTGGGGGCGTCCTGGCAGTTTGCGCGCCACTGGAGCGCCAGCCTGAACGCCGACTGGACGCGCGCCGACCTGCGCGACGCCCCGGACGGTGCCAGGCAGGACGTCGCCGTGCGCATGCTGGGCGCCGGCGTGGCCTTCAACTTCTGACACTCGGCGAGCGGGCGCGGGCTCAGCCCTCGCCATCGTTCGGTGGCGCGATGCAGCGCAGCGCTTCGGTCATGTGGTGGACGGATGCGTCCGGATCGAGCAGGGCTCGTCCGCGCGCGACGACTCTTTCGGCGTCGGCCTCGCGGCGATCCTTGCAGAGCACGTAGGCGACGCGCGCCAGCTGAATGTCCACATGACGCTGCTGCCAGCGCTTCATGTCCTCGACCTGGTCGGCGGGCAGCGACGACTTGAGCGCCTTGATATGCCCATAGAAGCGCTCAACGCGGTTCAGCTCCTCGTCCACGCGCAGGTGCTTGCTGGCGAGCTCGATGTCGTTCAGCTCGATCAGTGCGGGCAGGACATCCGGTGTTGATCGCTCCGCGACCACGGGGTCGCGTTGCAGCAGGCGGTTGAACGCATCGCGCGTGGACTCCGGCGCGTGCATGTAGTTGTTGATGCTGATCACCTCGTTCAGCGCCTGCTTGCCGGCCATGCCACCGGCGTCGATCCGTGTCACCGTGCTGTCGCGCACGGCGATCAACTGCGCCATCGCGGGAGGGTAGCGGCGCGCCAGTGCCACCCAGTCGTGCATGGCGAACGAGAGCCGCACACCTTCCATCGATGGCTCACGTTCCAGCACATGCTGGTGGAACCAGAGATGTTTTTCCGCCGCTTCGGCCAGCCGGCCCGCGGATGCGTCCTGGCGGGCGTCCCGCAGCACCTGCTGGGCGGCCATGTCCTGCGCAGGTTCCCAGGCCTGCGCCGTTGATGCGGCCAGCGCAAGAATCACGGCGCAGGCGCAAGCCTTGCCGGAGCCGATGGATGTGCGCATGTCGGTGTTCTCCCCTCGCGCGCCAGCGGCGCTCGCGGCCGAGTTTAGGCTTCGCCTGCGCTGTGCCGGTATTCACCACGGACGGGAATTTGCACCTGTCCGTCCCCGCCAGTTGGGAATCCCGGGGGGCGGAAGCGGCCGTTGATGCCGGGGGCGTGCAGGACGAGATCCGCGCGGGCGAGCGGCTGCTGAATCGGCTCTAGCTTGCGCAGGCCCGCGCAGAGCTGCGCGTCGCGGCCACCGCGCATGCGGCTGCTCGGGTCCCTATGGCATTCGCCCGGCCCGGCTGAAACCGGGATGCGGCAGAGCCGCGGAGCCGGTGAGAGCCTGCAGCAGTCCCGCAGGTGGGGCGCAGCTTGCTGGTGTGCATGCAGGGCCTGATGTCGGACGTGGCGGCGCTCTGCGACGAGGTGGAGTCCTTCACGCTGGCGTTGCGGCGGCTGAGGGCGCATTGGCGCGGGCGGCTGAGGGCCGCGCCCCGGAGCGACCTGCGCTTCTGGGCCTCCTGAACCCGCAGTTGCGGGTCACAAGGCTCGCCAGGTGGGAACGCAATGCCTGGCCAGCGCCGTGACCCAGTCGGGCTCGTCCGGCACGAAGGCAAAACCGAAGCGGGGGCTGACGACAAAGCCCGCGCGCTCGAAGAAGTCGTCGTCCTGCGCCTCGACGAAGCCGGCCAGCGCGGAGAAGGGGATGGCCAGGGCGCCCAGGTGCAGCACCGGCGCGCGCCGGGTGACCTCCTCGAGCCGGCCACCGTCCTGGAAGCGGTAGATGCTGTGGCCGTAGTCGTGGGCGGTCAGCGCGACCTTGCTGCGCTCGACGCGTTCGGGCGGTCCCAGGCGCGCGATGAGTTCCGCGGGCGAGATGCCGAAGGAGATGCCGTCGACGGCGATGAAGGGCGTCAGGTGCACGCCCCGAGTGTGCATGTCAGTCGTCGCCGCCCGGGATCTGCTGGCGCAGCCTGACCTTGGTGACGGCGTTCTTGCGCATCTTGATGTTCATCATCTCGACGCTCAGAGAGAAGGCCATCGCGAAGTAGATGTAGCCCTTGGGCACATGGTGGCCGAAGCCCTCGGCCATCAGCACCACGCCGACGACGACGAGGAAGCTCAGTGCCAGCATCTTGATCGTCGGGTTGTTGGACACGAAGCGGCCGATGGGGCCGGCGAACAACATCATCAGGCCGACCGAGCAGATCACGGCGGTGATCATGATGCGCACGTCGTCCACCATGCCGACGGCGGTGATGATGGAGTCCAGCGAGAACACCAGGTCGATCAGCATGATCTGCAGGATCACCGAGGCGAACGCCGCCTTGGCCTTGCTGCTGGCGTTGCTGACCTCGTCCTCGCCCTCCAGCGAACCGTGGATCTCGACCGTGCTCTTCCAGATCAGGAACAGGCCGCCGCCGATGAGGATGAGGTCCCTGCCGGAGAAGCCGTAGCCGAAGACGTGGAACAGCGGCTCCACCATGCCGACGATCCAGGCCAGCATCATCAGCAGGCCGATGCGCATGAACATGGCCGCGAACAGGCCCAGCCGGCGGGCCAGCTCCTGGCGGGCCTTGGGCAGCTTGTCCACCAGGATGCTGATGAAGATGATGTTGTCTATGCCCAGTACCAGCTCCAGCGCGGTCAGCGTGGCGAGGGCGATCCAGGTCTGCGGGGAAGACAGCAGTTCAAGCATGAGGGCCGGGTGGAATATGGGCAGCCCGGGATTGTCGTCAAGCGGCCCGGCTCACGCAGCCAGGCCGGAGCTGAAGGAATCTTCGGCGTTGCTTGCGGTATCGGCGGCGCCGGCCGGCGGCGAGGCGGGGCCTCAGGACAGCCCGATGGCCTTCAGGAGCTCGGCCGGGGAATAGGGACGGCGGCGCTTGGGCCAGGCCTGCACCAGGGCCTGCATGCGCTGGTTCAGCGGCGCGCCGCGGCCCAGGCCGTGGGCCAGGCGAACGATCTCGCCGCACAGTGCGTCCACCTCGGTGATGCGGCCCTGGGCCAGGTCGTCGGCCATGCTGGAGCGGGCCTTGGCGTCGATGCGCAGCATGCGCGCGGCGGCGAGGCGGAACAGGGGCGTCGGCATGCGCAGCAGCATCAGCAGCCGGCGCGGCGGCAGCGGCGTCAGCTGGGCGACGGGGCGGTGGGCGGCGTCCAGCAGCTCCAGCGCCTCCTGCTGCAGCGCCGCCAGCACGCGCCGGTAGCCGCGCTGCAACAACTCGTCGCGCAGCGGCAGGCCGGACAGCGCGTTGACCGGGTTGTTCAGATTCAGCAGCAGCTTGCCCCATTGCACCGGCGCCAGGTCGGCGTGCAGCTGCAGCCCCATGCCGCTGCGGGCCAGCGCGGCCTGCCAGGCGGCCAGCGCCAGGTCCTCGGCCGAGCCTTCGGCGGCCAGCGCGCCGCCGGTGCCGCGGTGGTAGTGGCCGGGCGAGATCTCGGCGACGTTGAAGGGCACCATGCCGGCGTGCCAGTGCAGCTGCGGTGCAGCCTCGCGCGCGGCCGAGGCGTTGCTGATGCCGTTCTGCAGGCTGACGACGGGGGTGCCCAGCGGCAGTGTCAGGCCCAGGGTCGCGGCCGCCTCGACGGTGGCGCCGGACTTCACGCACAGCAGCACCAGGTCGGGCCTCAGGCTCGTCGGCGGCTCCTCGTGCAGGCGCAGGTCCAACGCCGGGATGCGACGGTCCAGGCCGTCCTGGTCGGTCAGGCGCAGGCCCTGCTTGCGCAATGCGCCCAGCACGCGCGGGCGGCCGACGAAATGCACCGGCACGCCGGCCAGCTGGGTCAGTCCCCCGATGAAGCAGCCGACGGAGCCGGCACCCATGACGAGAACGCCGGTCATCGCAACGGGTCAACGGAGAGCGTTGCAGGGATTGCGGGCCGAGCGTGGGGCAGCTTCCAAGTCGGCCCGCGCTGCCGATGTGCGAGCAGCTGAATGCCACGAGCATCGCCGCCCCCTCGGGGGACCGGCCACGGCATTCCTCGGACGGAAGGCTTCAAGGGTGCGCCAGGTCGCGCAGATGCGTCGGGCCGACGCGTTTCTCGATCTCGGCCAGCAGCGGGCGGCCCCAGCCGAGCATGAACATCGCCTCGCCGACGACGAACATCGGACCCACGAGCAGGCCCACGAGGTCGTCGACGAAGGCAGGCTTGCGACCCTCGTAGTAGTGGCCCACGAACTGGATGATCCAGCCGACGGCGAAGCTGCCGACGCCGATGACCAGCCAGCTCGTCATCGAGCCCTGGGCGGCCGTCATGGCCAGCGCTGTCAGCACGCCGTTGACGATGGCGGTGGCGGCGCCCAGCGCAAGGTTTCCGCGCGTGAGGTACCAGAGCGAGCTGACGGCCCACAGCACGATGGCCGCGTTCATGGGCGCGTCGCCAAGCGTGAACGCGACGCGCGCGAGCAGCACGCTGATGGCGAAGACGATGAGGGGGATGCCAACGAAATGCGTCGCGATGTTGCGGCGGTCGCGGTGGTAGGCGGCGTATTGCGCCATCAGGTCGAGGGCGGGGCGGAACAGGCTGGCCATGGCGGGCTCCGTTGAGGAGGATGATGGCTATGCTAGTCCAGCCCGGCGCCGCGGCGATGCGCGCCGGTCGATAACCCCCTCGCGGAAAACCCCCGACTTGAGCGTACGCAAGACATCTCGACGGCGCCTTCTGCTGGCGACGCTGGCCGTCCTGGCCGGCTGTGCAAGCCCGCCGCCCGGGCCCATGCCGGCCGCGGGCGACGAGTTGCGCATCCTCGTGTTCCGCGCCGGCGCCGCAGCCCGGCTGGGCCACAACCATGTGCTGCGCGCGGCCGGGTTGCGGGTGGACTGGCCGGCCGAGGGCCCGGTGCTGCGCTTCCGCCTGGACGCGCTGGAGATCGACCCGCCGGCCCTGCGCGGAAGTCTTGGGCCGGCGTTTGCCAGCGCGGTGGACGACGCAGCCCGCGCCGGCACGCGCGCCAACCTGCTGAAGGCACTGGACGCGGCGGCCCACCCCGAGGTCGTCGTGCGCACGCTGCAGCAGCTGGGCGAGGGAGGGCGGCGTGCCGTCGAGGCGGAGGTCACGCTGCACGGCGTCACGCGGCGGCAATGGTTCGTCGCCGCGGTGGACGGCGGACGGGCGCATGGCGAGGTCGTCGTGCGGCAGAGCGAGTTCGGCATCCAGCCCTTCACGGTACTGGGCGGCCTGCTGGCCGTGCAGGACGCGGTGGTCGTGCAGTTCGAGCTAGCCCAGCCCTAACCGCATCAAGTCCTTGTCCAGGCGTCGCCCATCGGGCAGGCGTATGGCGTCCGGCAGGCGGCCGTAGCGCACGAAGCCCTGGCTTTCGTAGAGGCCGATGGCGGCGCGGTTGCTGGCCGTCACGCTGAGGGTGACCTGGGCCAGCCCTGGCGTGGCCCTGAGCCTGGCCACGGTCGTGGTGAGCAGGGCCCGGCCTATGCCGCGGCCGCGGTGGGTGTCGGCCACCATCATGCCCACCAGATGGGCGATGTGCTGCACCTTCTGGCGCCGCTCGCGCTCGCAGGTCAGCGCGCCCACGAGGCGGCCATCGTCCAGCGCCACCAGCGTGAACAGCGTGGCGCCGTCGCTGCCGCCCGCCAGGCGGTTGCGGTAGCTGGCGAGGTCGCGCCGGCTCTCGGTATCGGCGTCCGACGTGAAAGCCTCGGGATGGCCGGCAAGCATCGCATCGCGCAGCGCCTTGTACGCGAGCAGGTCGGGCTCCAGCATGGGCCGGATCGGGAGGTCAGTCATGCAGGTCGGCAGGGTGGTTGAGGTTGGCGAAGGCGGCCTCGTCATCGAAGTCGGCGATGCCGTGCGGCCGGGACGTCATCCAGCGCAGCACGGCTCGGCCGCCGCCGCGCAGATGCGCGGCCAGCGGCTCGCACAGGCGGGCGTGCAGCAGCGCATGGGTGGGGTGTTTGCGCGCCGCCCGGGCGAAGGCGAGGCCGTGGGGCCGGGCCGCGGCCAGCAGGCGCCGGGCCAGGTCCGCCGGCAGGTAAGGTCCGTCGCAGGGCGCGGTCAGCAGCCAGGCGTCGTCGGGAAGGGCTCGCATGCCGGCCAGCATGCCGGCCAGCGGGCCGGCGAACTCGAGGCCGGGCGGGTCGGGCAGCACCGGGTGGCCGAAGGCGGCATAGGCGTCGAGGTGGCGGTTGGCGCTGATCAGCACCGCGGCAGCCTGCGGCGCGAGGCGCTCGATGACGTGGGCGACGAGCGGCCGGCCGTCCAGCAGCTGCAAGCCCTTGTCCACGCCTCCCATTCGGCTGCCGCGGCCGCCGGCGAGGACGAGGGCATGAAGCTCAGCCACCGATGTAGTGCATTTCGACCCGGGGTTCAGCTGCGGCCGCGGCCGTGCCGCGCAATTGCGAATAGCGGTCGCTGCGGCCCGTCCACACACCGGCGATGGCGCCCGCGAGCCGTGCGTCATCGACAGGCTCGCCGCGCACCAGTGCGCGCAGGTCGTGCCCGCGGTGCGCGAACAGGCATGTGTAGAGCCGCCCCTCCGTCGACAGGCGGGCGCGATTGCAGTCGCCGCAAAAGGCCTGGGTGACCGAGGAGATGAAGCCGATCTCGCCACCACCGTCCGCATAGGCCCAGCGCTCGGCCGTCTCGCCCGGTGCGCTGTGCGACAGCGGCGTCAGCGGGAACTCGGCGGCGATGCGGCGCTGCACCTCGCTGCTGGGCAGCACCTGGTCCATGCGCCAGCCGTTCGTCGCGCCGACGTCCATGTACTCGATGAAGCGCAGCACGACGCCGCTGTGCCGGAAGTGGCGGGCCATGGGCAGGATCTGGTCGTCGTTGACGCCGCGCTGAACGACCATGTTGACCTTGACCGGCCCCAGGCCTGCGGCTTGCGCGGCGGTGATGCCGGCCAGCACGTCGGCGACCGGGAAGCCGACGTCGTTCATGCGCTGGAAGATGGCGTCGTCCAGTCCGTCAAGGCTGACCGTCAGGCGCTTCAGGCCGGCGGCGCGCAGGCCTGCGGCCTTCTTGACGAGCGTCGAGCCATTGGTCGTCAGCGTCAGGTCCGGCGCGCGGCCGTCGGGCGTGCGCAGCCGGGCCAGCATCTCGACCAGCGTCTCCAGCCCGCGGCGCAGCGTGGGCTCGCCGCCCGTGATGCGCAGCTTCTCGACGCCCAGGCCGACGAAGACGCGGGCCAGCCGGGTGATTTCCTCAAAACTGAGGAGGTCAGCATGGGGCAGGAACTCGTGGTGCTTGTCGAACACCTGCTTGGGCATGCAATAGCCGCAGCGGAAGTTGCAGCGGTCCGTCACCGAGATGCGCAGGTCGTGCAACGGCCGGCCGAGCGTATCGGCGAGCGGCAGGGCCGGCGGGTCGGCCAGGTCGGGCGCCAGCGCGGCCGGCGCCGGGCGGGCGTCGTGCAGGGGGATCACGCGTGCAGACATGGGGCCGATTGTGTCAGCGACCGAAAGCCCGGGGCTTGCAGCGGGACGGCGGGCGCGCTTGAATCGGTGGCGATGTCCGAAATTCTGCATCCCGACCTGCCGCATTTCGTTGCGTTCGGCGAGGCGCTGACCGATCTGGTCCGCATCGCGCCGGACCGCTGGCGCAGCAGCAGCGGCGGCTCGCCGTGGAACGTGGCCGTCGCGATGTCGACGCTGGGCCGGCTGAGCGCCTTCGGCGGCGCGATCAGCCAAGATGTCTTCGGCGCCGATATCTGGCAGTCCAGCCAGGATGCGCACCTGGACATGCGCTTCATCCAGCAGCTGCCGCGGCCGCCGCTGCTGGCCGTCGTGCACGAGCTGGACCCGCCGCGCTACTTCTTCATCGGCCAGGACAGCGCCGACCTGCATTTCCGCCCCGAGGGCCTGCCGACGGGCTGGGCGCGTTCGCTGCGCTGGGCTCATTTCGGCAGCCTGGGCCTGGCGCGGGAGCCGCTGGCGGGGCGGCTGCTGGCGCTGGCCGAGGCGTTGAAGAACGAGGGCCGGATGATCAGCTACGACCCCAATTTCCGCGCGCCGGCCATGGATTCGCGCTACGACGACACGCTGGCGCGCATGTGCCGGCTGGCCGACGTCATCAAGGTGTCCGACGAGGACTTGCGCGGCCTGTTCCGCGTGCCCGACCACCGCTCCGGCCTGGCCCAGATCGCCGCCTGGAACCCCGGCGCCTGGCTGCTGCTGACGTGCGGCGAGGCGCGGGCGACGCTGTACCACGGCGTGGAGGAGTGCAGCGGCCTGCCGCCGCGGGTCGATGTCGTCGACACGGTGGGTGCCGGCGACTCGGCCCTCGCGGGCTTGCTGGACAGCTTGATGCGCGATGCCGGCGCGCCGGCCGAGCAGCATCTGCGCTGGGCGTTGGCGGCCGGGGCGGCGGCATGCACGGCGCCCGGGTTTGCGCCGCCGCGGCCGGACTTCGTCGCGGCGCTGGCGGAAGACATCGAGGTCAGTAAAAACTAGGGTTTTCCCTTGTTTCACTTGATCCAGATCAAGCGGACTCCTAGGATTAACCGACCGGTCGGTAGAGAAATTCCATGTCCGAACACCTGATCCAGATTGAACAGCATGGCGCGGTGCGCCTGCTGCGCCTGAACCGCCCCGAGGCGCTGAACGCGTTGACGACTGGCCTGCTGGGCCACCTGCGCCAGATGCTGGAAGCGGCGGCCGAGGACGGCGCCACGCGCTGCGTGCTGATGACCGGCGCCGGCCGTGCCTTCAGCGCCGGCCAGGACCTGTCCGACCCGCATGTGGCGCCCAGCCGCGACCCGGGCACCCCGCCCAAGGACATCGGCCACCTGCTGGAGCACTACTACATCCCGCTGGCGTTGCGTCTGCGCAGCATGCCCATCCCCGTTGTCGCGGCCGTCAATGGCGTGGCGGCTGGCGCCGGCGCCAGCCTCGCGCTGGGTTGCGACCTGGTCGTGGCCGGCGAGAGCGCCAGCTTCATCCAGGCCTTTTCCAAGATCGGCCTGATTCCCGACTGTGGCGGCACCTGGCTGCTGCCGCGCCTGGTGGGGCGCGCCAAGGCGCTGGAGATGGCGCTGCTGGGCGACAGGCTCAAGGCCGCGGACGCCGCGGCGCTGGGCCTCATCGCCCGCGTCGTGCCCGACGCCGAGCTGCCCGACACCGCGATGGCGCTGGCGCAGAAGCTGGCCGCCATGCCCACCCGCGCGCTGGCCGAGACGCGCCGTGCGATGGACGAGGCGCTGAAGCTGGACTTCGAGGAGGCGTTGAAGCGCGAGGCGGGGCTGCAGAGCCAGCTCGGCTTCGCGGACGACTACCTCGAGGGCGCCGCCGCCTTTCTCGACAAGCGCAAGCCCGAGTTCAAGGACCGCTGATGGACCCGCAAGCCATTGCCGACAAGGTCCGCGACGTGATGTTCGCGGACGACGCCGCCAGCCGCATGCTGGGGTTGCAGATCGCCGAGATCGCGCCCGGCCGCGCGGTGCTGACGATGGCCGTGCGGCCCGACATGCTGAACGGCTTTGCCATCTGCCATGGCGGCCTGATCGCGACGCTGGCGGATTCGGCCTTCGCCTTTGCCTGCAACAGCCGCAACGCGCTGACGGTGGCCTCGGGCTTCGGCATAGACATCCTGAAGAGCGCCCGGTTGAATGACGTGCTGACGGCGACGGCGGAGGAGACATCGCTGGCCGGCCGCACGGGTCTGTACGACATCACGGTGAAGAACCAGAACGGCGAACTGGTCGCGATGTTCCGCGGCCGCTCCTACCGTCTCGCCGAACGCAAGGTATTCGAGTCATGACAGTCAAATCCCCCCGCCCCGGCGACCTGGACCGCATGGAGACCGCCAGTCGCGACGAACTGCAGGCGCTGCAGCTCGAGCGCCTGCGCTGGAGCCTGCAGCATGCCTACGACAACGTGCCGCATTACAAGGCCAGGTTCGACGAGAAGGGCGTGCACCCGTCGGACCTGAAGACGCTCGCCGACCTGGCCAGGTTCCCGTTCACGACCAAGCACGACCTGCGCGCGAACTACCCCTTCGGCATGTTCGCGATGCCTCGCGAGAGGCTGGCCCGCATCCACGCGTCGTCCGGCACCACGGGCAAGCCCACGGTCGTCGGCTACACGCTGAAGGACATCGACAACTGGGCCAACCTCGTCGCGCGCTCCATCCGCGCCGCCGGGGGCCGCGCCGGCGACCTGGTGCACGTGGCTTATGGCTATGGCCTGTTCACCGGCGGCCTGGGCGCGCACTACGGTGCGGAGCGGCTGGGCTGCACCGTCATTCCCATGAGCGGCGGCCAGACCGAGAAGCAGGTGCAGCTGATTACGGACTTCAAGCCCGACATCATCATGGTAACGCCCAGCTATATGCAGGTGCTGGTGGAGGAGTTCGCCCGCCAGGGGCTGGACGCGCGCGAGTCGTCGCTGAAGGTGGGTATCTTCGGTGCCGAGCCCTGGACCGAGGCGATGCGCAAGGAGATCGAGGCCAGCGCCGGCATCGACGCGGTGGACATCTACGGCCTGTCCGAGGTGATGGGCCCGGGCGTGGCCAGCGAATGCGTCGAGAGCAAGGACGGCCCCGCCATCTGGGAAGACCATTTCTATCCCGAGATCATCGACCCCGACACCGGCGAGGTACTGCCGGACGGGTCCGAGGGTGAACTGGTCTTCACGTCGCTGACCAAGGAGGCCATGCCCGTCATCCGCTACCGCACGCGCGACCTGACGCGCCTCTTGCCGCCTACGTCACGCAGCATGCGCCGCATGGGCAAGATTGTCGGCCGCAGTGACGACATGCTCATCATCCGCGGCGTCAACCTGTTTCCGACCCAGGTCGAGGAGCTGGTGCTGCAGGAGAAGGGCCTGGGCGGCCAGTACCAGCTGGTCGTCACGCGCAACGGCCATCTGGACGAGCTGCTGATCCGCTGCGAGCTGGCGCTGGGCGCGACCGACGACGGCATCGCCCGCCGCCTGGCCGATCGCATCAAGAACCTCATCGGCGTCACGGCAACCATCCACGTCGAGCCGAACAACTCCATCGAGCGCACGCTGGTCGGCAAGGCCCGTCGCGTGGTGGACCAACGCAAGAAGTAAGGAGCCTGCCATGTATACGCAAGCGATGGACCTGATGGCCCGCGAAGCCAAGCCCAAGGTCGTCAAGAGCGCCGAGGAGCTGGCCCGCGAGGAAGCGTTTGAAGCCCGGATTACCGCCGGCGACTTCATCGAGGCCAAGGACTGGATGCCCGACCACTACCGCAAGACGCTGGTGCGGCAGATCAGCCAGCATGCGCACAGCGAGATCGTCGGCATGCTGCCCGAGGGCAACTGGATCACGCGCGCGCCGACGCTCAAGCGCAAGGCCATCCTGCTGGCCAAGGTGCAAGACGAGGGCGGCCACGGCCTCTACCTCTACGCCGCGGCCGAGACGCTGGGCACCAGCCGCGACGAGATGACCGAGGCACTGCTGTCGGGCAAGGCCAAGTACAGCTCCATCTTCAACTACCCCACGCTGACCTGGGCCGACATCGGCGTCATCGGCTGGCTGGTGGACGGCGCGGCCATCATGAACCAGGTGCCGCTGTGCCGCTGCTCCTACGCCCCGTATGCGCGGGCCATGATCCGCGTCTGCCGCGAGGAGAGCTTCCATCAGCGCCAGGGCTACGAGAGTCTGCTGACGATGATGACGCACGGCACCGAGCAGCAGAAGGCCATGGTGCAGGACGCCGTGAACCGCTGGTGGTGGCCGTCGCTGATGATGTTCGGCCCGGCGGACAAGGACTCGCCCAACTCCGAGCAGAGCATGCGCTGGGGCATCAAGCGCGTCACCAACGACCAGCTGCGTCAGAAGTTCGTCGACGCGACCATCCCGCAGGCCGACATTCTTGGCGTCACCGTGCCGGACCCGGCGCTGAAGTGGAACGCCGAGCGCGACAGCTATGACTTCGGCGACATCGACTGGGCCGAGTTCTGGCGCGTGGTGGGCGGCGAAGGCCCCTGCAACCGTGAGCGCCTCGCGGCTCGCAACAAGGCCTGGGACGACGGCGCCTGGGTGCGCGACGCGGCCCTGGCCCATGCGCGCAAGCAAGCTACCAAGGCGCAGGCCGCCTGAAGGATCACGACATGAGCAACATGCAAAACGAATGGCCGCTGTGGGAGGTCTTCGTCCGCAGCAAGGCGGGCCTGGACCACAAGCATTGCGGCAGCCTGCACGCGGCCGACTCGGCCATGGCAGTTCAGATGGCGCGCGACGTCTACACGCGCCGCCAGGAAGGCACCAGCATCTGGGTCGTGCGCTCCGAGCAGATTGTCGCCAGCGACCCGGCCGAGAAGGGCAGCCTGTTCGAGCCGGCCGACGACAAGGTCTACCGCCACCCCACCTTCTACGAGCTCCCCGAAGAGCTCAACCACATGTGATGGACTCCAAGCTCAACTACGTGCTGCAGCTGGCGGACACGTGCCTGATCCACAGCCAGCGGCTTTCCGAATGGGCCGGCCATGCGCCGGTGCTGGAGGAAGACCTGGCCCTGTCCAACATCGCGCTGGACCTGCTCGGCCAGGCCCGCGCGCTGCTGACGCACGCCGGCCAGATCGAAGGCGCGGGCCGTGACGAAGACCGGCTCGCCTTCCTGCGCGAGGAGCGCGACTACCGCAACATCGTGCTCGTCGAGCTGCCCAACGCGGCGGCCAGCCCCAGCGATGGGGGCGGCGGGCGCGACTTCGCGCTGACCATGCTGCGCAACGCGGCGGTGTCCATCTGGCTGGAACTGCTGTACGAGCGCCTGCAGGCCAGCGGTGACGCGGAGCTGGCCGGCATCGCCGCCAAGTCGCTGAAGGAGGTGCGCTACCACCGCCAGCACAGCTGCGACTGGGTGGTGCGCCTGGGCGACGGCACGGGCGAATCGCAGGCGCGCATGCAGGCCGCGCTGGGCGTGCTCTGGCCCTACTTCAACGAGTTGTTCGCCGCCGGGGGCGTGGACGGCGTCGGCCCGGCCTGGAGCGAGCTGGAGCCCGAGTGGCGCGCCCGCTGGGCCGCGCTGATGCAGGAGGCCACGCTGACGCCGCCGCGCGACAGCGCGATGCAGTCGCGCGGCATCGACGGCATCCACAGCGAGCACATGGGCCACATGCTGGGCACGATGCAGTTCCTGCAGCGCACCTATCCCGGAGGCGTGTGGTGAACCTTGCCGCCGCTCGCGAGCGCCTCGCCGCCGTGCCCGATCCTGAGATCCCTGCGGTGACGCTGGTGGATCTCGGCATCGTGCGCGACCTGCGCGAGACGCCGGGCGGCGTCGAGGTCGTGCTGACGCCCACCTACAGCGGTTGCCCGGCCACCGAGCTGATTGCCGACGACGTGCGAGCGGCGCTGGCCGAGTTCGGCGAGGTGGTCGTCACGATGCAGCGCACGCCGGCCTGGACGACGGACTGGATCACGCCGGAGGGCCGCGAGAAGCTGCAGCAGTACGGCATCGTGCCGCCGCAGTGCAGCGCCGAGCAGGCCATCCGCCTGGTGCCGAAGCTGCGCTGCCCGCGCTGCGACGGCGGCCGCACCGAGCAACTGTCGCGCTTCGGCTCGACCGCCTGCAAGTCCACCTGGCGCTGCATAGCCTGCGGCGAACCCTTCGAATACTTCAAGCCGATCTGATCCGACGATGGCACTGCATTTCCACCCCTTGCGCGTGACCTCCGTCGAGCGCGACACCGACGACGCGATGGTCGTCGGCTTCGAGGCGCCCGCCGAAGCTTCCTTCGCCTTCGAGCCCGGTCAGTACCTGACGCTGCGCACTCGCGTCGGCGGCCAGGAGCTGCGCCGCAGCTACTCCATTTGCTCGGACAGCCGCCTGCAGGTCGGCATACGCCGCGTCGACGGAGGCGCGTTCTCGACCTGGGTGCACGAGCAGCTCAGGGCCGGTGACGTCATCGAGTCCTATCCGCCGCAGGGCCGCTTCGTGCTGCCGGCGGCCAACGGCGAGGGCCGCCATGTGCTGCTGATCGCCGGCGGCTCGGGCATCACGCCCATCATCGCCATCCTCACCGCGCTGCTGGAGCGCGAGCCCGGTTCGCGTGCGACGCTGATCTATTCGAACCGCCGTACCGCGTCGACGATGTTCAAGGAGGAGCTCGAGGACCTGAAGAACCGCTTCATGACGCGGCTGTCGCTGCATCTGATCTTCAGCCGCGAGGCGGTGGATGCACCGCTGTACGGCGGCCGCCTGGACGCCGGCAAGCTCAGCGCCTTCCTGGCCGGACCCGTGCCGGCAGCCAGCGTGGACGAGGCCTTCGTCTGCGGCCCGTTCGAGATGAATGACCAGGCCGAGGCCGCGCTGCGCGGCGCGGGGGTGCCAGCAGAGCGCATCCACATCGAGCGCTTCGGCACGCCGGAGACGCTGAGCGGCCGGCCCGTGCCTCACGAGGTCAAGCCCGGCGACGCGCCGCAGGCGCGCGTGACGGTCATCCGCGATGGCCTGTCGCGCGAGATCGAGTTCCATTCCAGCGACCCCAGCCTGCTCGACGCCGCTGCGCGCGAAGGCATGGACGTGCCGTTCTCTTGCAAGAGCGGCGTCTGCTCCACCTGCCGCTGCAAGCTCGTCGAGGGCGAGGTGCGCATGGACAAGAACTTCGCGCTGGACAAGGACGAGGTCGCCGCCGGCTTCATCCTGAGCTGCCAGGCGCATCCGCTGACCGAGCGCGTGGTCATCTCCTTCGACGAGCGCTGATGGCCAGAAAACGTGCCCCCGGCTTCGAAGCCCAGCGCGAGGACATCCTGGCCGCCGCTGCACGCCTGTTTGCCGAACAGGGCTTCAGCGCCACGTCCATGAACCAGGTTGCCGAGGCCTGTGGCGTTGCCAAGCCCACGCTGTACCACTATTTCCAGGACAAGCAGGACCTGCTCGCGCAGATCTGCGACACCCACGTGCATGCGCTGCTGATCCTGGTGGACGAGGTCAAGGCGCTGCAGTTGTCGCCCGACGCCCAGCTGCGCGCCCTCATCGAGCGCTTCACCCGCTCCTATGCCGACGCCCAGGCCCAGCACCGCGTGCTGACCAGCGAGATCAAGTTCCTGGCCGATGCCGAGCGCGAACGCCTGCTGGACGTGGAGCGCCGCGTGGTCGGCGAGTTCGCGGCCGCGGTCTGTCGCGTGCGCCCCGAGCTGCGCGAGGCCAAGTTGCACAAGCCCTTGACCATGCTGCTCTTTGGCATGATCAACTGGACGTTCACCTGGCTGCGTCCCGACGGCGAGCTGTCGCACGAGGCGCTGGCGGCCCTGGTAAGCGACCTGTTCTTCGGCGGTCTCGGCGCGGTGCAACTGCGCCAGCCCGCCCTCATCCAATAACCCAACGAGGAGACGACCCCCATGAAGCAATTCAAGCAACTCGCCCTGGCCCTGGCCGCGATGTTGAGCCTGTCGGCGCAGGCCGACATCAACGTCGGCGTCACGCTGTCGGCCACCGGTCCGGCCGCCTCGCTGGGCATTCCGGAGAAGAACACCGTCGCGCTGATGCCGACGACCATCGCCGGCCAGAAGGTCAACTACATCGTGCTGGACGACGCCTCCGACACGACCACCGCCGTCGCCAACACACGCAAGTTCATCACCGAGAACAAGGTCGACATCGTCATCGGCTCCACTGTCACGCCCAACTCGCTGGCGATGATCGACGCGGTGGCCGAGTCCGGCACGCCCATGATCTCCATGGCCGCCTCGGCCCGCATCGTCGAGCCCATGGACGCGAAGAAGCGCTGGGTCTTCAAGACGCCGCAGAACGACATCATGATGGCCCTGGCCATCGTGACCCACATGGTCGACAACGGCATCAAGACGGCGGGCTTCATCGGCTTCGCCGATGCCTACGGCGAGGGCTGGTGGGGCGAGTTCAACAAGATCGCCGCGACCAAGCACCTCAACATCGTCGCCAGCGAGCGCTACAACCGCACCGACACCTCCGTCACCGGCCAGGTGCTCAAGCTGGTCGCCGCCAAGCCCGATGCCATCCTGATCGCAGGCTCGGGCACGCCCGCCGCGCTGCCGCAGAAGGCGCTGAAGGAGCGCGGCTACACCGGCAAGATCTACCAGACCCATGGCGTCGCCAACAACGACTTCTTGCGCGTGGGGGGCAAGGACGTGGAGGGCACGCTGCTGCCGTCCGGCCCGGTGCTCGTCGCGTCGCAACTGCCGGCGGACCATCCGGTGCGCAAGAGCGCGATGGACTACATCGCCAGGTACGAGGCCGCCAACGGCAAGGGCAGCGTGTCCACCTTCGGCGGCCATGCCTGGGACGCCGGCCAGCTGCTCGCCGCAGCCGCGCCCGAAGCGCTGAAGAAGGGCGGCCAGCCCGGCACGCCGGCCTTCCGCGCCGCGCTGCGCGACGCGCTGGAGAGCGTGAAGAACGTGGCTGGCGCGCATGGCGTTTTCAACATGTCCGCACAGGACCACCTCGGCCTGGACCAGCGCGCCCGCGTGATGGTGCAGATCGAGAAGGGCGCCTGGAAATTGATCAAGTAAGAGCGTCGCCGCGGCCACAGGCCGCGGCGCAGGCGCGGGCACCCCTCCCGGTTGCCCGCTAACGGCCCGCGCCGCCGCGGGCCAGAGGATTTGAGATGGCAGTTCCCACACTTCAGAGCTACATCGCCGGCCGCTGGGTCGGTGAGCGCGCAGCCAAGCCGCTGGCGAGCGCGATCAACGGCCGCGTCGTCGCGCACACGCACGAGGAGGGCCTGGACTTCGCCGAGGCCATGGCCTATGCGCGTGGCACGGCCCTGCCGGGCCTGCTGCGCACGCATTTCCAGGACCGCGCGCGCGTGCTGAAGGCACTGGCGAACTACCTGATGGAACGCAAGGAAGTCCTGTACGCGATCAGCGCTCATACCGGTGCGACGCGCAGCGACTCCTGGATAGACATCGAGGGCGGCATCGGCACGCTGTTCGCGTACGCCTCCATAGGCGGCAAGGACCTGCCCAGCAGCAACGTGCTGCACGAAGGCCCGCCCATGCGGCTGGGTGCCAACAACCACTTCATCGGCAGCCATGTGCTGGTGCCCAAGCGCGGCGTCGCGCTGCACATCAACGCATTCAACTTCCCGATGTGGGGCATGCTGGAGAAGTTCGCGCCCAGCTTCCTGGCCGGCATGCCCTGCCTGGTCAAGCCCGCCACGGCGACGAGCTATGTCGCCGAGGCCTGCGTGCGTCTCATCGTCGAGTCCGGCCTGGTGCCGGCGGGCGCGCTGCAGCTCATCGTGGGCGGCACGGGCGACCTGTTCGAGCGTCTGGATGAAGCCGACGTCGTCACCTTCACCGGCAGCGCCGACACGGCGCTGATGCTGAAGGCCCACCCCAACCTGTTGAAGAAGAGCATCCCCTTCAACGCCGAGGCGGATAGCCTGAACTGCGCCATCCTCGCGCCCGACGTGACGCCGGACGATCCGGAGTTCGATCTCTTCATCAAGGAAGTGGCCCGCGAGATGACGGCCAAGGCCGGCCAGAAGTGCACGGCCATCCGCCGCACGCTGGTGCCGCGCCACCTGACCGATGCGGTCGCGACGGCGCTGAAGACGCGCCTGTCCAAGACGGTGGTGGGCGACCCCGCCATCGACGGCGTGCGCATGGGGGCTCTCGCCAGCAAGGCCCAGCAGGCCGACGTGGCCGAGCGGGTCGCGCAGCTCGCGCAGAACTGCGAGCTGCTGCTGTCCGAGCGCGATGGTTTCGCGCCCAAGGGCGATGGCGTGTCCGAAGGTGCCTTCTTCGCGCCCACGCTGCTGCTGGCGCGTGACTCCGCCGCCAGCGACGCGCATCACCTGGAGGCCTTCGGCCCGGTGACGACGCTGATGCCCTATGGCGACTTTGAAGAGGCGCTGCACCTGGCCACGCTGGGCCGCGGCAGCCTAGTCGGTACCGTCTGCACGAAGACGCCGGCCTTGGCCGCGCAAGCCGTGCCCACGTTCGCGGCCTGGCATGGCCGCATGCTGGTGCTGGACCGCGAGGCGGCGCTGGAGAACACCGGCCACGGCTCGCCGCTGCCCAAGCTCAAGCACGGCGGCCCCGGCCGCGCGGGCGGTGGCGAGGAACTGGGCGGCCTGCGCGCGGTCAAGCACTACCTTCAGCGCTGTGCCGTGCAGGGCTCGCCGACGATGATGTCTGCCGTCACCGGCGAGTACCAGCGCGGTGGCGCGGTCACCGAAAGCGAGGTTCATCCCTTCCGCCGTTACTTCGAGGACGTCGAGGTGGGCATGAGCCTGCTGACGCACCGTCGCACTGTGGGCGAGGCCGACATCGTCGCCTTCGGCGGCCTGTCGGGCGACTACTTCTACATGCACTTCGACGAGGTCGCGGCCAAGGCTTCGCCCTTCGGCCAGCGCATCGCGCATGGCTACTTCGTGCTGTCGGCCGCGGCCGGCCTGTTCGTCAGCCCGGCCCCGGGCCCGGTGCTGGCCAACTACGGCCTGGAGAACCTGCGTTTCGTGACGCCGGTCGCCATCGGCGACACCATCCAGGCGCGGCTGACCGCCAAGCGCAAGATCGACCGTCCGCCGCGCGACGACCAGCCTGCCCAAGGCGTCATCGGCTGGGACGTGGCTGTGACCAACCAGCGTGGCGAGCTGTGTGCGAGCTACGAGATCCTGACGCTCGTCGCCAAGCGAGTGGCCGGCTGATGGACGCCGGCAAGGCCCGCGAACTTGCGCTGGCCTTGCCGGGTGCGGTGGAGAAGCCACATCACGAGCTGACGTCCTTCCGCATGCCCGGTGCCAAGGGGCGTATCTTCGCCACCATGACGCACGATGGCGCCGAGCTGCGCGTCTTCATCAGGGACGAGGCTGCGCGCGACGCGTGGATCGCCAGAGGGGCTGGCGTCGTCGAGCCGCTGTTCTGGGGGGGCCGGCGTCGCGGAGTCAAGCTGCTGCTGGCCAAGGCCAGGCCGACCTGGGTCGGGGAACTGCTCGCGCAGTCCTGGCGCGAGAACGGCGGGGTCAGTGAGTGACCGGCGCCTCGGCCGCGGCCTTCAGATCGGCGCGGCGCGCGCCGGTGAAGCGCTTGGCCCAGTAGGAATCACGCATGTCCTCCACGCGCACGGCGCTGCCGCTGCGCGGCGCGTGGATGAACTTGCCCTCGCCGACGTAGATGCCCACGTGGCTGAAGGTGCGCCGCATCGTGTTGAAGAACACCAGGTCGCCGGGCTTGAGCTCCTCGCGGCGGATCGCGGCCAGGCTGCTGTCCTTGGCCTGCTCGTCGGCGCGGCGCGGCAGCACCAGGCCCACGCTCATCTCGAAGATGTGGCGCGTGAAACCGCTGCAGTCGAAGCCGTTCTCCACCGAATTGCCGCCCAGCTTGTAGCGCACGCCGAGGAAGTTCATCGCCGACAGCACCAGGTCGGAGGCGGTGTCGCGCACGCTGGCCAGCAGCCGGGATGACCCGCTGGGCTCGGCGCCGCCGTTCAGCAGGCCGCGCTCACTGAGGAAGCGGCTGACGGCGTCCTGCGCGGGCGCGGGTTTGGTGGCCGGGGAGGGTTGGGTGGCAGTCCTGTCCGCGGAGGCCTGCTGCTGCTGCTGCAGGCTCTGGCCGTAGGCGCCCGTCATTGTGCCCGGTGGCGGAGCCGTCGCGGCATGGGCCACGCCCTGCGCATGCGCGGCGCAGCCGGCTGCCAGCAGGCAGGCGGAGGCGAGGCGCTTCAGCAGGGTGGCGGGGGCCAGGGACATGCGGGAAAGGAACCGGGATCAGGGGCGGACCGCGGGCGGTCGCGATAGCGGGGACGGGACAGCGGCGCGGAGGTTAGAGAGGCCACCCGGCACCGTCAATCAAAGCGGACGTAAGGCCCGCCATTCTCAGGGCAAACCCCGGCAAAGCCGGGTGAATACTCAGTAGTAACCCTGTATTTTGGCACGGATGCCCCGGGGTCAGACTGACGTCAGTGCCTGCTGCGCACACTCACCGGCATGACGCAGACCTACGCCGACTTCCACCGGCGCTCGCTGAGCGAGCGCGATGCCTTCTGGGCCGAGCAGGCCCGTCGAATCGATTGGCAGACCCCGCCACGGCAGATCTGCGACACCAGCCGCCCGCCGTTCGCGAGCTGGTTCGTAGGCGGCACGACCAACCTCTGCCACAACGCCGTGGACCGCCACGCCGTGGCGCGGCCGCAGGACGCCGCGCTGATCTGGGTGTCCACCGAGGTCGGCCAGGACAGGGTCTACAGCTTTGCGCAGCTGCAGGCCGAGGTGGAGACCATGGCCGCCATCCTGCTGGCCCAGGGCGTGGGGCAGGGCGACCGGGTGCTGATCTACATGCCCATGATCCCCGAGGCGGCCTTCGCGATGCTGGCCTGCGCCCGCATAGGCGCCATCCACTCGGTGGTTTTCGGCGGGTTTGCGTCGTTGAGCCTGGCCAGCCGCATCGATGACGCCAGCCCGAAGCTCATCGTCAGCGCCGACGCGGGCAGCCGCGGTGGCAAGGTCGTGCCCTACAAGCCGCTGCTGGACGAGGCCATCGCGCTGGCCGCCCACAAGCCGGCCCGGGTGCTGATGGTCGACCGCGGCCTGGCCGCGTTCACGCCGGTCCAGGGGCGTGACCTGGACTACGCGGCCCAGCGCAGCCAGCATGCCGGTGCCCGCGTGCCGGTGGCCTGGCTGGAGTCCAACAGCATCAGCTACACGCTCTACACGAGCGGCACCACCGGCAAGCCCAAAGGGGTGCAGCGCGACGTGGGCGGCTACGCGGTGGCGCTGGCCACCAGCATGGACTACATCTTCGGCGGCAAGCCCGGCGAGACCTATTTCTCCACCAGCGACATCGGCTGGGTCGTGGGTCACAGCTACATCATCTACGGGCCGCTGATCGCCGGCATGGCCACGCTGATGTACGAGGGCCTGCCGGTGAACCCCGACGCCGCCATCTGGTGGCGCCTGGTCGAGAAGTACAAGGTCACCGTGATGTTCAGCGCGCCTACCGCGGTGCGCGTGCTGAAGAAGCACGACCCGGCCCTGCTGCGGCGTCACGACCTGTCATCCCTGCGTGCGCTGTTCCTGGCCGGCGAGCCGCTGGACGAGCCCACCGGTCGCTGGATCGCCGAGGCGCTGGGCGTGCCCATCATCGACAACTACTGGCAGACCGAGACCGGCTGGCCGCTGCTGACGGTGGCCAACCACATCCCCGGCGTGCCCTCCGTGCCCACTCGCCTGGGCTCGCCGGGGCTGCCGATGTACGGCTACGACGTCAAGCTGCTCGACGAGCAGACCGGCGATCCGCTGACCGAGCCCAACCAGAAGGGCGTGCTGGCCATCGAGTACCCGCTGCCGCCGGGCTGCCTGCAGACGGTCTGGGGCGACGACGAGCGCTTCGTGCGCACCTACTGGAGCAGCGTGCCGGGCCGGCAGGTCTACTCCACCTTCGACTGGGGCCTGCGGGACGAGGACGGCTATACCTTCATCCTCGGTCGCACCGACGACGTCATCAACGTGGCCGGCCATCGCCTGGGTACGCGCGAGATCGAGGAGAGCATTTCCAGCCATGCCGCCGTGGCCGAGGTAGCGGTGGTGGGCGTGGCGGATCCGCTCAAGGGCCAGGTGGCCATCGCCTTTACGGTGCTGCGCGATCCCGCCCAGGCGTCGCTGGCGCTGGAAGGCGAGATCATGAAGCATGTCGACGGGCAGCTCGGCGCCGTGGCGCGGCCGGCGCGGGTGCACTTCGTGGGCCAGCTGCCCAAGACGCGCTCGGGCAAGCTGCTGCGTCGCGCGCTGCAGGCCGTGGCCGAAGGCCGCGACCCTGGCGACCTGACGACGCTGGACGATCCGGGCGCGCTGGCCCAGGTGAAAACCCTGCTGCAGAAATAGCGGCGTGCCGAACGGCTGAACGCGGCCGCTCCCAGAGAATCGCGCCCTTCCCACATGGAGACGCGATGAAACCCGTCCTGACCGCCCTCGCCGCATGGGCGCTGACCGCCGTTGCCGCCCAGGCTCAGCCCAGGCTGCCGGCGCCGAACTTCCCGAGCTTCGGTGTCGTTGCCGACGTGCAGGCCCGCTGCGACGACGGCCTCAAGGGCGCCAGGCAGCGGGTGGCCGCGCTCGAGAAGCGCAAGGTCGATGCCGGCTGGTTGGCCGCCTATGACGACCTGACGGTCTACCTGGAGGACCACCAGGCCCCCAACGACTTCATCCTGAATGTCCATGCGGACAAGGCCATCCGCGACGCTGCGCAGGCCTGCTCGCTGCGATGGGCCGACTTCGGCTCCAGCCTGGGCCAGAACGAGAAGCTCTACCGCGCGTTGCAGAAGGCACCCAGGAAGGACGCCACGGACGCCGAGCTCGTGCGGCTGGCCTCGGGCCAGTTCGAGGACAGCGGCGTGGCCCTGCCGGTGGCGAAGCGCGCTCGCGCCAAGCAGATCCTGGACAAGCTGACCGAGCTGGACCAGCAGTTCAGCAAGAACATCCGCGACGCCGGCACCCGCGTCGCCTTCACCGAGGTCGAACTCAAGGGTGTGCCCGAGAGCGTGTGGGCCCAGGCCAAGCGTGACGACCAGGGCCGCATCCTGCTGGGCGTCGACTACCCGAGCTACGTGCCTGTCATGCGCAGCGCCGAGAGCGGCGAGGCGCGCCAGCGCATGTGGCTGGCCAAGACCAACGAGGGCGGCCAGGCCAACCTCGACCTGCTGGCCCAGATCGTCGCGCTGCGTGGCGAGTACGCCGGACTCTTCGGCTTCGACAACTATGTCGACTTCAACCTGCGCCGCCGCATGGCCAGGGACGGCGCGACGGCCACGCGCTTCCTCGACACCGTGACCGGCGCCGTCAACGAGCGCGAGAAGACCGAGCTGCAGGAGTTGCGGGCTGCCAAGGCCCTGCACCTGGGCGTGCCGCCGGAGCAGACCCGGGTCGAGCGTTGGGACGCGACCTTCTACAGCGAGCGCGTGAAGCTGCAGAAGTTCAGCGTCGACCAGAGCGCCTTCCGCCCCTACTTCCCGCCCCAGGCCAGCCTGGAGTTCGCGCTGCGCGTCGTCGAGAAGATGATGGGCGTGAAGTACCAGCGCGTGGACAACAAGCTCTGGCACGATGAGGCCCAGACCTATGTGGTCAGCGACGCGGTCTCGGGCAAGTCCATCGCACAGCTGTACGTGGACCTCTACCCGCGCGACGGCAAGTACAACCACGCCGCCGTCTGGCCGCTGCGCGGCAGCGCCACGCGCATCGCCCGCGCACCCGCGGCCGCGCTGGTCGTCAACTTCGACCGCAACGGCCTGACGCTGGACGAGATGGAGACCCTGCTGCACGAGCTGGGCCATGCGGTGCACGTGAACCAGTCCAGCACCCGCTATGCGGCGACCGCCGGTACGGCGGTCATGCTCGACTTTGTCGAGGCGCCATCGCAGATGCTGGAGGACTGGGTCTACGACAAGCGGGTGCTCAAGCTGATGCAGGAGGTCTGCCCGAGCTGCAAGCCCGTGCCGGACGCGATGGTGGAGCAGGCCAAGGCCGCCAAGCAGTATGGCAAGGGCAGCCTGTTCGGCCGCCAGCACCTGTTCGCGAGCTACGACATCGCGCTGCACCAGCAGGCCAAACCGCAGCCCATGCCGCTGTGGGCCAGGATGGAGGGCGCGACGCCGCTGGGCCATGTGCCCGGCACGATGTTCCCCGCCGGCTTCGCCCACATCGCGGGCGGCTATGGCGCCGGCTACTACGGCTACCTGTGGAGCCTGGTCGTCGCGATGGACCTGCGCACGGCCTTTGCGGCCGACAAGCTGGACGCCGATGTCGGCAGGCGCTACCGCGACCTCGTGCTGGGCCAGGGCGCGCAGAAGCCCGCGCCGCAGCTGGTCAAGGACTTCCTCGGCCGCGAGTCCAACTCGCAGGCCTTCTTCGAGTACCTGAGGAAGTAGGGCGCGGGATCAGCCGCAGCTGCCCGAGCCGCAGCTGTGGCCAGCACCGGCGGCCACAGCTTCGCGGCATTCGCCCGTCGCCGGGTCGAAGCCGCGCTGCTCCATCGTGAAGACCAGCGCCGCGTCCATCATCTCGGCATGTTGCGGGAACCAGCCCGCGAGCTCCGTGCGCAGGATGTTCAGCGGCTCGCGGTCGTTCAGCTCGGTCGCGTAGCGCAGCGCCTCGCGCATCACGTTCAGCACCATCGCATGCTGGCTGGCATGGCAGTTCTGCGGCTCGAAGCCGCAGCGCGCCATCCAGTCCTCCTCCATCGCGAAATGGGCCTCGGTATGAGCCAGCAGCGCGTGGTAGTCGGGCAGGGCGTCGCCACCGCCGTCCAGCGCTGCGCCGAAGGCGTTCAGCAGTTCGACGAACTCCTGGTGGGTCGTGTCCAGCGTGGGCTGGTTCAAGACCAGCTTGTCGGTCCAGGCAAGGGTAGTCATTCGGCGGATGCTAGGCGTGAGGTCTAGCTGCGTCGTTGCGCCAGCTCAAGCCAGGCGCGCGCGGTGGCGGGCCACCTGGGTGCGCACCTGGGCCGGCGCCGTGCCGCCCAGCACGTTGCGGGCGTTCAGCGAGCCTTCCAGCGAAAGCACGTCGAACACGTCAGCCTCTATGCGTGCGTCGAAGGTCTTGAGCTGCTCCAGCGTCAGCGCGGCCAGGTCCACGCCCTGCTGGGTCGCGGTCTTCACCGCATGGGCGACCACCTCGTGCGCGTCGCGGAAGGGCAGGCCCTTCTTGACGAGGTAGTCGGCCAGGTCGGTGGCGGTGGCATGGCCCTTCAGCGCCGCGGCGCGCATGGCCTCGGGCTTGACGGTCAGGCCGGCCAGCATGTCGGCAAAGATGCGCAGGGTGTCCTTCAAGGTGTCCACCGTGTCGAACAAGGGCTCCTTGTCCTCCTGGTTGTCCTTGTTGTAGGCCAGCGGCTGGCCCTTCATCAGCGTGACCAGTCCGACGAGGTGGCCGACGACGCGGCCCGTCTTGCCGCGCGCCAGTTCCGGCACGTCGGGATTCTTCTTCTGCGGCATGATCGACGAGCCCGTGCAGAAGGCATCTGGCAGCGCGATGAAGCCGAAGTTCTGGCTCATCCATAGGATCAGTTCCTCGGACAGCCGCGAGACGTGCAGCATGACCAGCGCGGCGGCCGACGAGAACTCGATCGCGAAGTCGCGGTCGCTGACGGCGTCCAGGCTGTTCTGGCACACGCCCTCCATGCCCAGCGTCGTCGCGACGCGCTCACGGTCCAGCGGGTAGCTGGTGCCGGCCAGCGCCGCGGCGCCCAGCGGCAGGCGGTTGACGCGCTTGCGGGTGTCCAGCATGCGCTCGGCGTCGCGCGCGAACATCTCCACATAGGCCAGCATGTGGTGGCCGAAGCTGACCGGCTGGGCCACCTGCAGGTGGGTGAAGCCGGGCAGGATGACGTCGGCATGCCGGTCTGCCTGCTCGACCATGACGCGCTGCAGCTGCGACAGCAGGCCGCCGATCTCGTCGATCTCGCCGCGCAGCCACAGCCGCACGTCAGTGGCGACCTGGTCGTTGCGGCTGCGGCCCGTGTGCAGACGCTTGCCGGCGATGCCCACGCGCTCGGTCAGGCGCGCCTCGATGTTGAGGTGCACATCCTCCAGGTCCAGCTTCCACTCGAACTGGCCAGCCTCGATCTCGGCGGCGATCTCGCCCAGGCCGCGCTGGATGGCTGCATGATCCTCGGCGCTCAGGATGCCCTGTGCCGCCAGCATCTCCGCATGTGCCAGGCTGCCCGTGATGTCGGCTCGCCAGAGACGCTGGTCGAAGCCCACGCTGGCCGTATAGCGCTTGACCAGGTCACTCATGGGCTCGGAGAACAAGGCGGACCAGGCTTGGGATTTGTTGGCGAGTTGGTTGTCTGACATGGGCTGCGTGGGGAAATCAGCGCGCAAAATGCGCCGCAGCCCGGGATTATCGAACGTCAAGATCAATCCGCCCCCCGCGACCCCTGCCATGCTCCTATTCAAGCGCCGCGCCGAACCGCGCCACAGCGTCTGGCATGAGTCGATGCAGCTCAGCCAGTGGCTGGGCTCTGCGCCCCACGAGCTGCCGGAGCCGCCCGAGCTGGGCAAGGCCCCGCTGCTGGACTCGACGCGGGCCTTCGACGTCTGCCACGTAGGCTTGGTGCTGCGCGCGGTGCTGGGCGTGCAGTTGCTGCTGGGCCTGGGCGCCGCCCTCGTCGCCCGTGACGCGGCGCAATGGCTGACGCTGACGGCCAACGGTACCGTCGTCACCATGTTCGCCGTTCTGTCGTGGCTGCTGGCCGTCTGCGCGGCCAAGCGGCTGTGGCCGCGCCTGCCAGAGCTGGCCCAGTGGTTGGGGCTGATGGCGCTGGGGTCCGCCGGTGCGTTGCTGGGCTTCGGCTTGCTGAGCTTCACGGGCGACGAGCCCGCCAGCGGCTGGCGCATCGCCAGCGTCGCCGCCTGCGGTGCCAGCGGCGCGGCCGGGCTGCTGGCCTGGCTCAAGCAGCGCGAGCACACGCAGCGCCCGGCTGACGCGCTGGCCCAGCTCGTCGAGTTGCAGTCGCGCATCCGGCCCCATTTCTTGTTCAACACGCTGAACAGCGCCATCGCCCTCGTTCAGGTGGACCCGGCCCGCGCCGAGAGCGTGCTGGAGGACCTGGCCGAGCTGTTCCGCGTCGCGCTGGCCGATGCCAGCGCCTCGGTCACGCTGGCGGAGGAGGTGGAGTTGGCGCGCCGTTACCTAGCCATCGAGCAGATCCGCTTCGGCAAGCGACTGCGCATCGCCTGGCATCTGGACCCCGGGGCCGGCGCTGCCCGCGTGCCGCCGCTGCTGCTGCAGCCGCTGGTGGAGAACGCGGTGCGCCACGGCATCGAGCCCAATGACGAGGGCGGCGAGCTCGAGGTCCGCACGTCGCGGCGCGGTAACGAGGTCGAGATCCGCATCGTCAACAGCGTGGGCGCGCCGGCCCGTACGGCCGGCCACGGCCTGGCCTTGCGCAATGTGCGCCAGCGCCTGCGGCTGATGCACGACGTGGCGGCGCGCTTCGACATCGAATCCGCCGAGCAGCGTTTTTCCTTGCGGATACTCGTGCCCTCATGACCTCTGCGCTGCGCGTTCTCATCGTCGACGACGAACCCCTGGCCCGCCTGCGCCTGCGCGGCCTGGTCGACGCCATCCAGGAGCCGCGCTGCGAGGTCGCCGCCGAGGCGGCAACGGCCTCGCAGGCCGCCGCCTGGCTGCGCGAGCACGGTTGCGACGTCGTGCTGCTGGACGTGCAGATGCCCGGCGCCGACGGCCTGCAGTTTGCCGACGGTCTGGCCCAGCGCCAGGCAGTGCAGCCAGGCCTGCCGGCGCCGCTCGTCATCTTCGTGACGGCCCATGCCATGCACGCGCTGCGAGCCTTCGAGCTGGAGGCGCTGGACTACCTGACCAAGCCGGTGCGTCGCGAGCGCCTGCAGGCGGCGCTGGCCCGTGCCGCGCAGCGCCGGTCCGAGCGGGCGGCGGTGCAGTCCGCGCTGCCGCAGGACGCGCCGGCCGCGCCCGAGCCTGCTGACTTCGTCACGCTGGCCGACCGCGGACGCCTGCTGCGCGTGCCTCTGGCCGAGGTGCTGTATTTCAAGGCGGAGCTGAAGTACCTAACGCTGCGCACCGCCAGCGAAAGCCATGTGATGGATGGGGCGCTGTCCGAGCTGGAGCAGCGCCTGGGCGAGCGCTTCCTGCGCGTGCACCGCAATGCGCTGGTGGCGCGCTGGGCGGTCCGCGAGCTGGAGCGCCATGCGCCGACCGGCTTCGGCGACCTTGACGGCGTCGACGCCGCCGAGGCGGCCGACAGCTGGGCCGTGCGCATCGTGCATGTGGACGAATGGTTGGCGGTGTCGCGCCGCCAGGTGGCGGCGGTGCGTGAGGCGCTCGCCGGGCAGGCGAGGCGCGTGGCCGATTGAACTGGCTGCGCTGGGCCGCTGGCTTCGCGGCGATCCTGGTCGCATGGGGCCTTGGCAGTGCGGCTTGGCGCCTGTCCTCCGGGGGTGTCGGCGCTTCGACGGCGACGCTGCGTCCAGCGCCTCAGGAAGGGGGGCCGCACGCGGCGGACGCCGCCTCGACCGTGCCGCCCGTCGCCGCGGCCGCGTCGTCCACTGCGGCGCCCGGTGCCGGCTCGACATGGGCCGGCATGGAGATCCCGCCGGAGGGCTTGGAGGTTTGCGGCATCGGTCATGTGACGCCCAAGGTCCTGCAGCGCTGGCTGGCCGATATCGTCGGCGCCAAGGCTTGGGTGCAGGCTCGGGAGGCCGAGCTGGAGGGGCGCGCGGATGCCGGGCTGGTGAGCGTGGCCGCGCGCCTGGCGGCCGGCGGCGAGCGCCAGCAGGTGGCGGCGCGGCTGTTGATGAGCGACGTCGAAGGCGCCGCCATGCTGGCCGAACGTGGCGGCGATGCAATGGCCTACCAGATGGCATTGAAGGCCTGCGGCAAATCGACTGCTGGCGGGGGTGCGCCCAGTTGCGCCCGGCTGAGCGGGCAGCGCTGGGCGGTCCTGGAGGGGGTGCGCCCAGTTGCGCCCGGCTGAGCGGGCAGCGCTGGGCGGTCCTGGACCCCACGGATGCACGACCCTGGTTGTGGCTGCTGGCCGAGGCAAACCAGCGGGGTGATGCGGCGGCGGCGGACGAGGCGCTGGCGGAGGCCGCCGCGCGGCCGCAGCTGTCCCGCGGCGCCAACCTGCTGGAGATGCAGGTCGCCCCGGTGGCGGAGCTGATACCCGATGCAGTTACGCGCGCGCAAGCGCTTTTCAAGGTCATCGGCATGGACGCGGCCACCTGGGCCATCGAGTACGGATCCCTGCTGAAGTCCTGCCGTGGGGAGGGGCTGCGGCGCCCACAGCGGCTGCCGCATTGCCGGACCGCGGCGCGTCAGGTCCTGGCTGCAGCGACGAACTTGGGCGAGGCCCTGATGGCGCAAACAGTGGCCGAGCGTGCCGGTGTGCCGCCAGAGCAGCAGGCCTATGACGCCGCGACGCTGAAGGCCGCGCAGAACGCGCTGCTCGATCGGTCATTTGAAGGCGGGCTGGATTGCGCCTCCATGGTGCGGATCAACGATGTCTCGGTGCAACGCGCCGACCTGGGTGATCTGGCCCTGGCGCTGTCGCTGCTGCCGGCATCGTCCGCATCGCGGCCTGGCGCCGCGACGGCGGCACGCTGAGCCGATGGCAGACAGGGATGACCTGAGGCTGGGCGTGATGGCTTCGATGGCGCCGGGCGCCGCCGTGCTGGCTTGGTGGCTTTTGCCGTTCGACGAGCTGGCGAGCCCTGCGGCTGCCGCGGCGCCGCGACCCCAAGGGGCTGCACTGCAGGAGCCGGAGTGGATCGAACTCAGCGGCGTCGGCAAGGTCCGGCGAGGATCTTGAGCGGGCGTGCGGATCATGGGCGATGCGAGCGTGGGCGCGATGGAGGTGCCCAGCTGCGCCAATCTTGCGCGCCTGGGCCAGCAGCTTTCCGAGCTGTCTCGTCATGGGGGCTGGCCTCCGCGCGAGCGCGGCTGCCGGTGAGGGCATCGATGCCCCGCTGAACGACGCCGACCATCCCTGCTGTAGGCCTGTGCCTACCTGCGCGTAGCTCCGGGGCCGACATCTGGTGTGGAGCTCGCGGGCCTAGGCTGGGTGGCCTTCCTACAAAGGAGATGCCCCATGAGGCCTTCGACGCAAATCTTGGCAACGGCGCTGGCCTGCTTGCTGGCAGCCGTTCCTCCCTTCCTGGCCGATGCGGCCTGGGCGCAAGCCAGCAGCATCGTCGACGCCGCACCCGTGCGCGTGACCGGCTTCGATGTCGAACCGGTGGACCGGCTGGAGCCGGGCGCCGAGCTGAACTTCACGGTCTGGGGCACGGCCGGCGCGACGGTGCTGCTGCAGATCGACGGCAGCCGGCGCACCGTGCGCCTGGACGAGACCAGTCCGGGGCGCTACCAGGGCAGCTACATCGTCGGCCGTTCGGACCGCATCGGGCCGGAGTCGCGCGTGCATGCCAACCTGCGGCGCGACAACCGCGTCGCGACGGCCCAGCTGGGCGAGGCGCTGCAGGTCGGCTGGACACTGCCGGACGCGGCGGCGCCCATGCCCGTGATCGAGTCGGTGGCGGTCGCGAGCGAGCCGGGCCGCGACCGCGCCGAGGCGCTGCGCTACACGGTGCGGGGCGCGCCCGGCGGCCAGGCCTCCGTGCAGCTGCAGGGCAGCCAGGCCGGCAACGTCGTGCTGGATGAGCAGCGCCCCGGCGAGTACGCCGGCACCTATGTGCTGCCGCAGGGCGCCTGGGTGGACACCGGGCAGCCGCTGGTGGCCCAGCTGCGCATCGGTGACCGCAGCGTGCGCAGCAGCGTGCCGGATGCCTATGCGGGCGTGAACTTCATGTCGCGGCGCGCCGACGGCTGCCGTGACTGCGCCATCGTGCAGGCGGTGAACGCCGTCACCGTGGACGGCGAGGGCCGGGTGCTGGGCACCGTGGCCGGCGGCGTGCTGGGTGCGGTCGTCGGCAGCCAGTTCGGCAAGGGCGACGGCCGCACGGTCGCGGGCCTGGCCGGCGCCGTGGGCGGCGCGCTGCTGGGCCGCGAGATCCAGAAGCGCCACAACGAGCGCACGCAGTACGAGGTGGTGGTGCGCATGAACGACGGCGCACAGCGCAGCGTCGTCTATGCCGAAGCGCCGAACTTCCGCGTCGGCGACCGCGTGCGCATGGTCGGCGAGACGCTGGAGCTGCGGCCCTAGTCGGCGCCCTCAGCCGGTATTGCGCAGGCCCGCCGCGATGCCGTTGATTGAAAGGTGGATGCCGCGCTGCACGCGCTCCATGGCCGGGTCGTCGGCCTGCGTGCGGCGGTAGCGGCGCATCAGCTCGACCTGCAGGTGGTTGAGCGGGTCGATGTAGGGGAAGCGGTGTTCGATGGAGCGGGCCAGCGAGGGGTTGGCCGCCAGGCGCTTGGCGTCGCCGGTGATGAGGCCGAGGGTGGCCTGCGTGCGCTCGAACTCGGCGCGTATGGCCGTGAAGATGCGCTTGCCGAGCTTCCTGTCCTCCACCAGCTCCACGTAGCGCTCGGCCAGGGCAAGGTCGGTCTTGGCCAGCACCATGTCGAGGTTGGACAGCAGCGCGCGGAAGAAGGGCCAGCCCTTGTGCATCCGCTTGAGCAGGGCCAGGTTCTTGGCGCGCTGGGCCGGTTCGTCGCCGAGGAAGGCTTCGACGCCGGAGCCAAAGCCGCACCAGCCGGGCAGCGCCACGCGGGCCTGGCCCCAGGAGAAGCCCCAGGGGATGGCGCGCAGGTCCTCGATGGCGCGCGTGGCCTTGCGCGATGCCGGGCGTGAGCCGATGTTGAGCTCGGCGATCTCGCGGATGGGGGTGCTGGCGAAGAAATAGTCGGCAAAGCCCGGCGTGCCATAGACCAGGCCCCGGTAGGCGGCGAAGCTGGCGTCCGACAGCGCCTGCGCGGCCTGCAGGAAGGACTTGGGTGCGCTCTGCGTCGGGTGCAGCAGCGTGGCCTCCAGCGTGGCGGCCACCAGCGTCTCCAGGTTGCGGCGGCCGATCTCGGGGTGCGCGTACTTGGAGGCGATGACCTCGCCCTGCTCGGTCAGGCGGATCTGGCCGTTCACGGTGCCCGGGGGCTGGGCCAGGATGGCCTCGTAGCTGGGGCCGCCGCCACGGCCCACGGTGCCGCCGCGGCCGTGGAACAGGCGCAGCGTGATGGGCCCCACGCGCTTGAGCTCGTCGAACAGCTCGACCAGAGCGATCTCGGCGCGGTACAGCTCCCAGGACGACGTGAACATGCCGCCGTCCTTGTTGCTGTCGGAGTAGCCCAGCATGATGTCCTGCTCGCCGCCCGAACGGTCGATGAGGCCGCGCACGCCCGGCAGCGCGTAGAACTCGCGCATGATCTCCGGCGCGACGCGCAGGTCGCCGATGGTCTCGAACAGCGGCACGATGATGAGGTCGCTGACCGCGTACTCGGTCAGCACGCCGCGCAGCAGGCCGGTTTCCTTCAGCAGCAAGGCCACTTCCAGCAGGTCGCTGACCGACTCGGTGTGCGAGATGATGTAGTGGCGCAGCGCCTCGCGACCGAAGCGGGCCAGGGCCTCGCGGGCGGCCTCGAAGGTGGCGAGTTCGCCCAGCGTCTTGTCGGTGTAGCGGGCGCCGATGACGCGCAGCGGGCGGGCGTCGTTGAGCAGGCGCAGCAGCAGCTCGCGCTTCGCGGCCTCGTCCAGTGCGGCGTAGTCGCCTTCGATGCGGGCCGTGGCCAGCAGCTCGGCCAGCACCAGCTCGTGCTGATCGCTGCTCTGTCGCAGGTCCAGCGTGGCGAGGTGAAAGCCGAAGACCTGCAGCGCGCGCATCAGCGGCGCCAGGCGCGGCGCGATCAGCGCCTCGGCATGATGGGCCCGCAGCGAGGCCTCGATGGTGCGCAGGTCTGCCAGCAGCTCCTCGGGGCCGCGGTAGGGGTCCTGCGGCGCAATGGCGTGGCGCAGCGCCTCGGTGCCGGTCAGCTCCTGCAGCGTGGCGGCCAGGCGGGCGTACATGCCGGTGAGCGCGCGCCGGTAGGGCTCGTCCATGCGGTGGGCGTTCTGGTCGGGGCTGCGCTCCGCAAGCAACTGCATGTCCGGCGACACGCCGGACAGGCGCAGCGAGATGGACAGCTCGGCGCCCAGCTCGTGCAGTTCGGTCAGGTAGTGGCGCAGTGCCACCTCGCTCTGGCGTTGCATGGCGCGCTTCAGCGTCACGGCACCGACGTTGGGGTTGCCGTCGCGGTCGCCGCCTATCCAGTGGCCCATGCGCAGGAAGCTGGGAAGGTGCTCGCCGGGCAGGTGTTCCTCCAGCTCGGCGTAGAGCTTGGGGATCTGGCGCAGAAAGGTTGACTGATAGTAGGAGAGGGCGTTCTCGATCTCGTCGGCCACGGTCAGCTTGGAGTAGCGCAGCATGCGCGTTTGCCAGAGCTGAGTGATGCGCGCGCGCAGCAGGTTCTCGGTCTCGCGCAGCTCGCGCTCGGTTCCCGCGCGGTCGCGCGCCTCCAGCAGGCCGGCGACGGCGCGCTCGGCGTCCAGGATGCTCTTGCGCTGCACCTCGGTCGGGTGGGCCGTCAGCACCGGCGAGATGAAGCCGCGCTTGAGCACGTCGGCGATCTCGGTCGGGCGGACGCCGGCCTCGTGCAGATGCTCCAGGCAATAGGCCAGCGAGCCCGGCTGCAGGCTGCCGGCACGCTCGTGCACGTCACGGCGGCGGATGTGGTGGCGGTCCTCGGCGATGTTGGCGAGATGCGAGAAATAGCTGAAGGCGCGGATGACGCTGACGGCCTGCTCGCCGGACAGGCTCTTCAGCAGCTTGTCGAAACGCTTGCCGGCCTCCTTGTCATGCTTGTGGCGGTAGGCCACCGACAGCTGGCGGATGCGCTCGACCAGCTCATAGGCCTCGCGGCCCTCCTGCTCGCGGATGACGTCGCCGAGGATGCGACCCAGCAGCCGGATGTCGGCAACCAGGGGTTCGTTCTTGTCGGCATCGCTGCGCGCAGGGGCGGCTCGTGAGGGCATGGCGGGTCGTCCGAGGAGGAATTGCTATAGGAGAGGTAACCAAATTACCTTGATATGACTCTAGCAGTTTCTTCGCCGAAACGGGCTCCTGGGAGGGCGCGCCAAGCGCCCGCGCGGGCGCCGGGAAGGCGGGGGCGGGCGTTGCCGCGGCAGCGGTGGCGTGGATTGCCGGCGCTGCGGCGTGGCATGGCGACATGCCCTGCCGGCCATGGGCGTGGCAGGTCTCGAGCGGTCGGTGTCGAGGGCGGCGGCCCCCCGGTCCGGACCCTGTTGCGGCGCCGACGTCTTCGAGCATCGCGAAGCTCGCATTGCGAAAGTACGGCGCGATCGGTGGCGCGGCTGGGCAGGGCGCTGCAGCGTGGCGGGCGGGGCTTGCCGGGGCGTCTTGGCCAGACTCGACGCGTGGCCCGGCAGGGGGTGCTGCGGGAAAACCACAGACCGCCCAAGCATTGAATCGAATCTCGTAATCGTCTATCGTAGACAGCGTTGTCTATTTTGGTTTTCGACGTCAGTCGATCTCTTTTGCTACACAGCTGAGACCGCTACCAGTCTTGCTTGGCAGAGGCACGAAGCCGCGCTGGAAATGGCCGGTTGATCGTTGTGCACAAAGGGTGGGAGCGATGTTGCGGATTGCGCAAATCCCTAGCATCGACTCGCGCAAACCCTAGCGAAGCAGAGAGAGTCAGAAAATACAGTAGGCCCGGCGTCACGGGTTTCCTCTTTTTTGGAGCGCATTGATATCGCTACCAAAGTTGACGACCGTCAGCGATAAAAACTTCGTCAATCGGCTCGGTCGTGAGCCGCCAGAGCAAGCAAGGAGACAAATGAAACATCCTCAGATTTCCAGGATCCGGCGTGAGGCGCAGCGAGCGCGCCGGCTCAAGCCGGTCGCATGGGCGTCCTCGGTTGCGTTGCTGACGGGCGCCGCCGCCGTGCAGGCCCAGCAGGCCGGTGCCGCGGCACCGGCCACGTCGCCTCAATCGCTGGAGACGGTCGTCATCACCGGCATCCGCAAGTCGCTTGACAGCGCTGTCACGCTCAAGCGCGAATCGCGCGGCCTCGTCGACGGCATCGTGGCCGAGGACATCGGCAAGTTCCCCGACACCAACCTGGCCGAGTCGATGCAGCGCATTGCCGGCGTGTCCATCGATCGCTCCCCGAGCGGCGAGGGCTCCAAGGTCACGGTGCGCGGCGTCGGCCCCGACTTCAACATGGTGCTGCTGAACGGCCGGCAGATGCCGACCTCCGTCATCAACAACCTGAACGCCGGCGCAAGCGGCTCGCGCGCCTTCGATTTCGCCAACTTGTCGTCCGACTCGATCTCTGCCCTGGAGGTCTACAAGACCGGCCGCGCCGAATCCCCAACCGGCGGCATCGGCGCCACCATCAACGTCAAGACGGCGCGTCCGTTGGACCTGCGCGAGCGCGTCGCCAGCATAGGCGTCAAGGCCAATTTCGACGGCTCCAACAGCCGTCTGCCCGATTCCTTCAAGGGCGACAAGGTGACGCCCGAGATCTCCGGCATCTACAGCGACACCTTCGCCGACCGCACCATAGGCATCGCCGTCAGCGGCAGCTACTCCAAGCGCGATTCCGGCTCCAACATGGCCTACACGCAAGGCGGCTGGCGCACCTTCACGCCGACCTCTGGCGACTGGGGCACGGTGCCCGTCGCGCAGCGCCCATCCGGCCTGTACTCGACCTCGGTCGACATGCGCTACTCGCTGACGGCGCTGGAGCGCGAGCGCGTCAACGGCCAGGTCACGCTGCAGTTCGCGCCGAGCAAGGACCTGAAGTTCACCGTCGACCAGACGATGGCGACCAACACCATCAACGCGAAGAACGCGGAGTTGTCGAGCTGGTTCAACTTCTCGTTCGGCCCCACCACCTTCAGCAGCGGCCCGGTGGCGACGCCGGTGGTGGAGACCGCGCTGTTCCCGACCGGTGACCACGACCTGGCCATCAACACCGGCAAGTACGGCCAGAAGTCCAAGCTCAACTCCACCGGCTTCAATACCGAATGGAAGATCAGCGAGGCCCTGAGGTTCGACTTCGACGCCCATCACTCCACGTCCAGCACCAACCCGAACAGCCCCTACGGCACCTACTCGACGATGGACCTGGGGCTGTTCAACCAGGGCAATGCGGTCGCGTACTACGACCAGCGGTTCCCCATCCTGAGCCTGCCCGGTGCCGGCAATGCCAGCCTGGATCCGACCAAGCTCCAGCTGACGGGCTCCCAGTTCGTCAACAACCTCAGCGATCAGACCGTCGACCAGTTCCAGACGCGTGGCAGCTATCGCCTCGACGCCGACAGCAAGCTGATCGCCGGCCTGGGCTTCACGAAGGTGAAGAACCGCGCCGCCAGCTACAACAACCAGCACAACGACTGGGGCGGCGTGGGCGTGCGCGGAACCAACGGCGACTACAACAACGTCAAGGTCTTCACCGAGAACCTGCCCGGCTTCTTCAGCCGCATCCCCGGCAGCGGCGATTCGCGCCAGTTCCAGAATTTCTACCTCGCCGACTTCGACAGCCTGCGCGCCGCGTCGATCAAGGCGCTGATGAAGGAGCGCGGCCTGAGCCAGGCCCAGGCCGAGGCCTATTTCGCCGCGTCGCCCGACTACACGCTGGGTAACGACTGGCGCACGACCGAAAAGTCCACCAGTGCCTTCGGCCAGTGGGACCACGCCTTCGACACCGCCATTCCGATGAACCTGTCGGTCGGGTTGCGCTACGAGAGTACCAAGGTGGACTCCGCCTCGCAGGTGGTGACGCGCTCCGGGTCGACCTGGGGAACGCAGAACGAAATCAACCTCGGTTCGGCCGGCACCACCTTCGGTACCAAGTCGGGCAAGTACTCGTACTGGCTGCCCAGCATCGATTGGGACGCCGACGTGGCCGAGAACGTCAAGGTCCGCGCCAGCTTCGGCGAGAACATCGGCCGGCCGGGCTGGGACCAGCTGCTGGGCGGCGTGAACTTCAACTCGGTGGCCAATGCCGGCGGTGGCACCGGCTCGACCGGTGACCCGACCCTCAAGCCGCTGAAGTCCAAGAATCTGGACTTCTCGGCCGAGTGGTACTACGCCAAATCCAGCTATGTCGCGGCGGCTGCCTTCTACAAGAAGGTCAGCAACTTCATCGGCACCTCGACCTACATCGCCACCGTGCCGGGCCTGACGACGCCCATCGGCGGTGCCTACTACAAGGCCGCGCAGGCGGCCTGCGGCGCCAACGCCCAGCCGCTGTGCATTCGCAACTACATCTTCAAGACCTACAACGGGCAGCCCGGCGTGACCGCCACCAGCCCCCTGACCGATGTCGAGATCCTCGGCACCATCACGGGCCTGGCCAGCGATCCGCTTCTGCAGTTCACGGTCACCAAGCCGTCCAACGAAGCCGGCGACAACATCAAGGGCCTGGAGCTGAACTTCCAGCACATGTTCGGCAATAGCGGCTTCGGCATCTCGGGCAATTACACCTGGGTGAAGACCGGCCTGAAGTACGACAACGCCAACATCACGTCGCCGCAGTCCGCGCTGCCGGGCGTCAGCGACTCGGCCAACCTGGTGGGTTTCTATGAGGACAACACCTGGTCGGTGCGCGCGGCGTACAACTGGCGCGGCGACTTCCTGGCGCAACGCTTCGACGGGGCGGGCAACAACCCTGTCTACACCGAGGCTTACGGCCAGGCCGACCTGTCCATCGGCTACAAGCTCGGCAGGAACCTGACCATACAGGCCGACCTGCTGAACCTGAACGATGGCTACATCCGCCAGCACGGCCGCGCCAAGGAGCAGCTGATCTCGGCCATCCAGACCGGGCGCCGCTACCTCATCGGTGCCCGTTATCGCTTCTGAGCGATGGCCCCGGCCGCCCGGCCGTGGCCCTTCTCTGGCGTCGGCCTGACGTCGCCACAATCACCGGCGCCAGTTTCCCGCTGAAACCCATGCTGCAACTGCTCAACAACATCACCCACAAGGACTTGCGCGTCATCACCCAGCGGGGGGCGCGCTGGGGCGACGACGTGATGTCGGCGCCAGTGACGCCTGACGAGTTCCGCAAGCTGCAGGCGCATTACCCCATCGTCTTCAAGCCTGACGGCCAGGGCAGCTTCCTGCCGGTGGTGCTGTTCGGTCTGAAGGATTGCCAGAACCTCTTCCTGGACGAGGCCGGCTGGGACGCCGACTACCTGCCGCTGTCCATGCAGCGCATGCCCTTCTCCATCGGCCTCGCCGAGGACGAGATGCGGATGATGGTCGACATGGCCAGCCCGCGCATCAGTACTGGCGCCGAGGGAGAGGCCGTCTTCCTGCCGCATGGCGGCACGACCGAGTTCATCGAGAGGGCCAACTCCGTGCTGCGCACGCTGCACGAGGGCCTGCAGGCCATGCCTGACTTCGTCCGGATGCTGCAGACCCACGAACTGCTCGAACCCTTCGTGCTGGACGTCGAGCACCCCGACGGTTCACGCGGCCAGCTGCGCGGCTTCCACATCCTCCACGAGGAGCGGCTGGCGGCGCTGGACGCCGCCACCGTGGGGCTGCTGCACCAGGCGGACTACCTGCAGCCCATCTACATGGCCATCGCCTCGCTGTCCAACTTCACCCGGCTGATCGCCCGCCACCTCGCCAAGGGCTGAGCCATGCTCGAACGCCGCGACGTCGACGCCGAGGCCATCCCCTCCGAGGTGTTGCGGTCCACGCAGCCCATGGTGCTGCGTGGCCTGGTGCGGCATTGGCCGCTTGTGCAGGCGGCTGGGCGGTCGGATGCGGACTTCTGCAGCTACCTGCGCGGCTTCGGGGCGCAGACCCGGCTGGGCCTGTGGCGCGGTGCACCAGAGATCTCCGGGCGCTTCTTCTACAACGCCGACTTCACGGGTTTCAATTTCCAGCGCGAGATCGGCACGCTGGGGTCGCTGCTGGACGAGTTGCTGGCCGGTTCGCGCGACGCGCTCTACCTCGGCTCCACCGAGCTGGATGCCTCCTTTCCCGGCCTGCGCCAGCACCACGACCTGCCCGTCCTCGCCGGCCGTAACCCGCTCGCGAGCCTGTGGCTGGGCAACCGCATGCAGGTGGCCACGCATTTCGACCTGCCTGACAACATCGCCTGCGTCGTGGCCGGCCGACGCCGCTTCACGCTGTTCCCGCCCGAGCAGGTGTCCAACCTCTACATCGGCCCGCTGGACCTGACGCCAGCGGGCCAGCCCGTCAGCCTCGTCGACGTGACCCGGCCCGACCTTGAGCGCTTCCCGCGCTACGCGCAGGCGCTGGCGCGGGCCCAGACGGCAGAGCTGCTGCCGGGTGACGCGATCTTCATCCCCAGCCAGTGGTGGCATGGCGTGGAGTCGCTGGCGCCCGTCAGCGCCCTCGTCAACTTCTGGTGGCGGCAGTCCCCCGCCTACATGGACACGCCGCTGAACACGCTGATGCTGGCGCTGATGACGCTGCGCGACCTGCCCCCGGCCCAGCGCGACGCCTGGCGGGCGCTGTTCGACCACTACGTCTTCAACGCGGACGAGCAGACGGCGGCCCACCTGCCGCCGGTCGCCCGCGGCGTGCTGGCGCCGCTGACTGAAGCGGGCGCGCGCCAGCTGCGCGCAACGCTGCTGAACCGACTGAACCGATAAGGCCCGACATGAGCACCACCGCCGCCCAACCCATTCGTCGCATCGTCATCGCCGGCGGCGGAACTGCCGGCTGGATGGTGGCTGCCGGTCTGGCCAAGTGCCTGGGCAAGCAGTACGACATCCGCCTCGTCGAGTCCGAGGAGATCGGTACCGTGGGCGTCGGCGAGGCCACCATTCCCACGCTGCACTTCATGCACGAGATCCTCGACCTCGAGGAGAAGGAGTTCATCCAGGCCACGCAAGCCACCTTCAAACTGGGCATCAGCTTCGAGAACTGGCGCAACGTCGGCGAGAACTATTTCCACTCCTTTGGCCGCACCGGCAGCAGCCACTGGACGGCCGGCTTCCAGCATTTCTGGCTCGAAGGCCGCGAGCGCGGCCTGGCCAGCGACTATGGCGACTACTGCCTGGAGCTGCGTGCGGCGCTGGACAACCGCTTCGCGCTGCTGCCTGACAACGGCATCAACTACGCCTACCACTTCGACGCCACGCGCTACGGCCAGTATCTGCGCCGCTTCTCCGAGAAGCTGGGCGTGCAGCGCATCGAAGGCAAGATCGCCCAGGTCCACACCGACGCCGCCAGCGGCGACATCACCGGACTGCAACTCGACGGAGGCGCCCTGATAGCGGGCGACTTCTTCATCGACTGCACCGGCATGCGGGCGCTGCTCATCGGCGACACGCTGGGTGTGCGCTACGAAAGCTGGTCGCACTGGCTGCCCTGCGACAGCGCGCTGGCCGTGCAGACCACGTCCGTCGGCGAGCCCGTGCCTTACACCCGCTCCATCGCCCACCCCTGGGGCTGGCAGTGGCGCATCCCGCTGCAGCACCGCGTGGGCAACGGTGTCGTGTTCAGCAGCAGGCACATCAGCGACGACGATGCCAAGGCCGCGCTGCTGGCCAACGTGCAGGGCGAGGTGCTGCGCCCGCCGCGCGTCATCAAGTTCACGCCGGGCCAGCGCGAGGCGGTGTGGAGGCAGAACTGCGTCGCCATCGGCCTGTCCAGCGGCTTCCTGGAGCCGCTGGAGTCCACCAGCATCCACCTCATCCAGAAGGGCCTGACCCGGCTCGTCGAGTTGTTTCCGGCGGGCGGCATCTGCCAGAGCGACGTCGACGAGTACAACCGCCAGGCCCGCGACGCCATCGAGCACATCCGCGACTTCATCATCCTGCACTACCACGTCACAAATCGCGTCGACTCCGACTTCTGGCGCCAATGCCGCGACATGGACGTGCCAGCCTCGCTCAAGCACCGCATCCGGCATTTCCGCGACACGGCCCGCTTCACGCCCGCCGCGGGCGACCTGTTCGCCGAGAACTCCTGGGTCCAGGTCATGATGGGGCAGGGCATCACGCCGGCCAGCCACCATCCCATCACGCGCCAGATGGATGACCGCAGCCTGGCGGATTTCCTGGGCGACATCCGCAAGGACGTGGCGCGCACGCTGATGAAGCTGCCCAGGCACCAGCAGTTCATCCAGCAGTTCTGCCCGGCGCCCGGGGTCGACCCCGCCGTGGTCCCGCAAGCGATCATCAACCCCGACGCGCGGCTGGACACCGTGACGCTGGACGGTGGCGCCATCGTCTACGTCGTCGACGACTTCGCGCGCGATCCGGATGCGCTCGTGGCCCAGGCCGCGGCGGGGCGGTTCGAGCGCATCCCCGGCCATCCCTACCCCGGCCCGCAGTTGCCGCTACCGGACGCAGTCGCCGCCGAGCTGGACAGCTTCTTTCGCCGCCGACTCGGCGCGGAGCTGCGGATGGGCGCGGCGTTGGGCATGTCGGCCCGCTTCTCGCGCGTCGCGCAGGAGGCCGCGACGCTGGATCCACGCCAGCGCATCTGCCACCGCGACGACTCCGGCCTGGCCGCGGGCGAGATGGTCTCGGCGTCCGTCCACTACCTCTTCAAGGACGCGCAGTTGGGCGGCACCGTGTTCTTCCGCTCGCGGATGTCCGATGCCGACACGCGGCAGTTCCTGCACGACGCCAGCACGCTGGACGCCAGTGCCTTCGGCGACCGGTACGGCATCCCGCCCGGCTACATGACCGACAGCAACCGCTACTTCGAGGTCATAGGCCGCGTACCCGCCAAATGGAATCGCGCCATCTTCTACGACGGCGCCATCTTCCACTCCGGCGATATCCGCTGGGCCGCCGGCCGCGCCGGCTACGAGGCCGGCCTGGGGCGCCTGACCGTGAACGCCTTCTTCAAGAGCCGCCGACCCTGATCAAGAGCCGCCGACCCTGATCAAGAGCCGCCGACCCTGAGCGTGTGAGTTCATGGCCTCGATAATCAGGGGATGGTGCGTCACGAAGCAAAAGCTACACGGAACCCGCAGGGGCGAAATGAAGCTGCTGCATGCTGCGCCTGTCCAACGGGTGAGAGTGCCGTCCCGGTAAGCGTCGGAGCGCCGGGTAGCAGGCACCAGGATGTGCGGAGCGTAATCGCCGAGCTGAATCCGGTGCTGCGTGGCTGGGGAGGATGCTTGCAAACGGGCGACGCGGCCAAGCACTTCCTCGACGTGGATGCCTACGTCGTGAGGCGGCTGCGAGGCCTACGCGTCAAACGCGCGGGTCGAAACCTATCAGCGGATCGCGCTCAGCAGTGGGGCCGCGACTGCTTCGAACGCCTTGGATTGCACCGTCTGCGCGGGACGATCCGCCACTCCGGCAAAGCTCCTGTCAACGGGAGTTCTGCGTAATGCTGCGAGCCGACAGACCACTGGTAAGCCGTGTGCGGGAAATCCGCACGCACGGTTTGAAAGGGGGCGTTGGCTCTGAATCTGGCCTTCGGGCCGTACCAGGAACCAACGTCTACCAATGAGCAAGAAGAGCAGCCATGTCAGCGAGACCCCTGCGACCCAGGCGCTGAAGCGCGCCGGCATCGCGTTCACCGAGCATGTCTACGACTACGTCGAGCATGGCGGCACGGCGGAATCGTCCAGGCAGCTGGGCGTCGAGGAGCATGCCGTCGTGAAGACGCTGGTCATGCAGGACGAGAAGGCCGAGCCGCTGATCGTGCTGATGCATGGCGACTGCACGGTCAGCCTGAAGGAGCTGGCGCGGCAGATCCCGTGCAAGAAGGTCGAGCCTTGCAAACCTGAGGTGGCGCAGCGCCACAGTGGCTACCAGGTCGGCGGGACCTCGCCCTTCGGCGTGCGCAAGGCCATGCCGGTGTACGTCGAGGCCAGCATCCTGGCGTTGGAGAAGATCTGCATCAACGGCGGCCGGCGTGGCTACCTGGTCGGCATCGGGCCCCAGGTGCTCGTCGATCTTCTGGGGGCCAGGCCCGTGCATTGCGCGCTCAGCGCCTAGCAGCGGGTTGTCGAAGGAAATTACATCGGGCTGCGATTATTTGATTGAATTGCTTATAAATCGAATTCAATCAATCACTTGTGATTCATGGCCTGAAAAATGCTTGGAGACTGGCGTGACCAGCTCACCAAGGAAACGCCATGAGATCCTTCACTCGTATCGCTGCGATCTGGGGCTTTGCCGCCGCTGCCATCGCCCTTTCGACGCCCGCCCAGGCCGGCCTGACGCTGACCGCGGCAGGCACCTCCAACGGCTTCTCGCTGTCGACCTTCGCTAACTTCAGCTCCATCACTGGCGGAGGCTGCTGCGGCGGGCCGTTCGGCATTGCAGTGAGCGGCGGCGGCAACGTGCTCGTGTCCGTCAGTGGCACGCGCTATGTCTTCAACAACGCAGACGGCCAGGTGCCGGGCAGTGCCCTGGGCACGACGGGCAGTTCGTCCAGCACGTCGGCCTATGCCCGCGCCGGCGGGCTGGCCTACGGCGCCGATGGGGGGCATTTCGTCCAGTTCAAGGACAACGGCACCGTCGACCATGTGCTGACGGGCGTGTCGCCCGGCCCCTACCTGGGCATGTGGGGCGCCCCCAACGGCCACATCATCGCGACCAGCGGTGCAGGCCTGATCGATATCGACCCGCTGGCGGCCGGCGGGGCCGGCAGCTTCCGTGTCATCAACGGCGCCTTCGGCGACGGCGTGACCGTCTCGCCCGACGGCCTGACCGCCTACCTCGAACAGTCGGGCGGCATCCAGGGCTACAGCATCGCCACCGGCGCCCCGGTCGGCCCGTTCATCAGCGTGCCGGGCAGCAGTGCCGACGGCACCGGCATGATCATCGGCGGCGCGCTGAACGGTGACCTGATCATCAACAACAACAACGGTGACGTCGACCTTTGGAACTTCGGCTCCAGCGTGATGACCAAGCTGGCCACCGGTGCCTCGCCGTTCGGTGCCGACCGCGGCGACTACGTTGCCATCGACACCAAGGGCTGCCTGTTCCTCGACGAGGGCAACCATGTCGACCGCCTGTGCCTCGCGGGGGCGAGCATCGGCGAGCCCAACGGCAACACCGTGCCCGAGCCGGTCTCCGCGGTGCTGGTCGGCGCTGCGCTGCTCGGTCTCGGCGCGGCCCGCCGCCGTCGCTTCTGACCGGACGCCAGCCCGCGAGTCCACCAGGCCCCGCACTGCGGGGCTTCTTGCATGCCGGCGGACTCGGGGACTTCCCCGGGGGCGACGTCGGCAGGGCAGGCGGTCGGCCAACGCACAATGACGGCATGCAAGAGACTCTCCTCCCCCTGCTTGCCGCGTTCGCCGGCTATCTGATCGGCTCACTGTCCTTCGCCGTCCTCGTCAGCCGTGCGATGGGCCTGTCGGACCCGCGCAGCTATGGATCCGGCAATCCGGGCGCTACCAACGTGCTGCGTTCGGGCAACAAGGCCGCAGCCATGCTGACGCTGATGTTCGACGCGCTCAAGGGTTACCTCCCCGTGCTGGCCGTGCTGGTCTGGGGCCCGCGCCTAGGGCTGGGGGAGGGCACGGCCGCGATGGTGGGCCTGGCCGCCTTCCTCGGCCACCTGTGGCCAGTGTTCTTCCGCTTCAAGGGCGGCAAGGGCGTGGCCACGGCTGCCGGCGTCATTTTTGCGCTCAACCCCCTGCTGGGCGTGGCAACGCTGGCGACCTGGCTCATCATCGCCGGGTTCAGCCGCTACTCGTCGCTGGCCGCCATCGTGTCGGCCGCGTTCGCACCGATGTATCAGTTGCTCATTTGGGAAGCCGGCCCTACGGCACTGGCCCTCATCATCATGGGCTTGCTGCTGGTGTGGCGCCACCAGGCCAACATCCAGAAGCTGCTGGCCGGCACCGAGAGCAAGCTCGGGCAGAAGGCCGCAGCACCTCACGTCAAACCCACCAAGACCCGGAAGAAAGCATGACCGCCTCCACCCCCTTCTCCACAACAGTCGAACGTTTCGACATCGGTGCCCGCCTGTCGGAGATGGCCGTCCACAACGGCGTCGCCTACCTGGCCGGCCAGGTGCCCGAGGATGCCGGCGCCGACATCACCGGCCAGACGGCCCAGGTGCTTGCCGCCATCGACAAGCTGCTGGCACGCGCCGGCACTGACAAGAGCCGCATCCTGATGGCGCAGATCTTCCTGGCCGACCGCGCAGACTTCCCCGGCATGAACGCGGCCTGGGATGCCTGGGTGTCCGCAGGCCACACGCCGCCGCGCGCCACCGTCATCGCCGGCCTGGCACGGCCGGAGTGGAAGGTGGAGATCGTCGTCACGGCGGCGGTCTGAGCGTTTTGCGGGGCCGAATGCCCCGGGATTGATCCGCGACAAGCCACCGCCCGTTCGGTGGCACTAGCCTGCCGGTCTTCCAACGAGGGGCCGCCAGCGTGTCGATCGAATTGTTCCGCCAGGGGCGGCATGTGTGCGTCATGTTCTGCCGCCTGGGCGAGGAGGGCGGCGAGGCTGTGCAGGCCAACCAGTTCCTGCTCGTCAACGGCGACACCGGCGCCATCCTGGACCCCGGCGGCAACATCGCCTACAACGAGCTCTACCTCGGCATGTCGGCGTTCTTCGCGCCGCACAAGCTCGCCGCCATCCTGGCCTCGCACGCCGACCCGGACATCATCGCGTCGCTGGACCGCTGGATGACGGCCACCGAGGCGCCCGTCTACATCTCGCGCGTCTGGGAGCGCTTCGCACCGCATTTCTGCAAGCCCGGCAAGACGGCCGGCCGCATCATCGGCCTGCCCGACGCCGGTGAGCGCCTGTGGCTGGGCCGCGGCGCCGAGCGCTTCGAGCTGTGGGCGCTGCCGGCGCATTTTCTGCACGCCGAGGGCAACTTCCAGTTCTACGACCCGGTCAGCCGTATCCTGTTCTCCGGCGACCTCGGCGCCTCGATGGGCGCCGGCCTCGACCCCGAGCGGCACGTCGCGTCGCTGGCCGCGCACATCCCGCGCATGGAGGGCTTCCACCGCCGCTACATGGTCGGCAACAAGGTGCTGCGCCTGTGGGCGGCCATGGCGCGCCGGCTCGACATTGCCATGATCGCGCCCCAGCATGGCGCGCCCCTGGTGGGCGCTGCGGTGGGCGAGTTCATCGACTGGGTGGAGCAGCTGGAATGTGGCATCGACCTGTTCGGGCCGGCCAACTATCGCGTGCCAGACTGAGGCCGCAGCGCCCGCGGCCGCATCAGTCCGGTCCATGGGCGCGCCGGCGCCAGAACTCGGTGTCGAACAACTGCTGAGCGCCGGTGGCCGCGTTGATAAGCCAGAACTGCCGGCCGTCCGGGCTCACGCGCGACACCTCGCCGCTGTGCCGCCCCGCCGTCACGCGCAGTCCGACAGCATTGGCCGGGAAGCCGGGGTGGCGTGCCAGTTCCAGCAGCGGCTGCGCGTCCCGGCCGTCGGCCGCGAGCCGCAGCTTCTGCATCAGCGGCGCGAGCAGCGCGCCCGCCGCATCAGCGGGCGATACGAACAGCACCAGCTTGGCCTGCGCGCGGCTCAGCGCCACGTTGAGCAGGCGCTGCGCCTCCTCGCCTTGCAAGAAGGGCTGCGCGCCGTCCGCCGGGTCGAACAGCACCACCGGCGCCTCGCTGCCCTGGGCGCGGTGCACGGTGCTGACCCGCAGAGCCTCCGGCACGCCGCGGGCGCGCAGGCATTGCCGTATGAGTGCCCGCTGCGCGCGGAACGGCGTCAGCACGATCAGCTCGTCAGGTGTCCAGGCACCGCTGTCCAGTGCATCGGCGGCGAGCGACGCGATGGCCTCGGCCGACTCACGCCGCACCGGCCCGCGCTCATGGGCAGACCAGCCGCCGTCGCGCACGACGCGGTGCACGTGCAGCTGCGTCTCCGGCCCGATGTCGGACAGCGCCCGGTGCCGGGCGGCCCGCCAGGCGGCGGACGCCTGCGCGTCGGCCGCCACGCGCAGCGCGCCGTCGTAGAACAGCTGGCTGACAAGGTTACCGATGGGCGCCGCCATGCGCGACTGTTCGTCCAGCAGCGCCACCGACGCGCCGGCTCGCGGCATCTCGGCAAAAGCCGAGCGCCCCAGCCAGCGCCGCGCCAGCCGGTCGTCGCTGCGCAGCACGGGCGACAGCTGCTGGGGGTCGCCGGCGAACAGGCGCGCGCGGCCCAGCGGCATCAGTGCCAGCGCATGGGCCAGGCTGACCTGGCTGGCCTCGTCGAACACCAGCAGGTCGAAGGGCGGTTCGCCTTCGGCGCCGAGCTCACGCAGCGACTTCAACGTGAAGGCGGCGCGCGTGGTCGTCATGCTGGCCAGGCGGCAGCGCTGCAGTACCTTCAGCGATGCGCTGCGCAGCTCGTCGCGCAAGGCCTCGACGCGATCCGCCCAGGCCTTCAGCGCGGCGGCGTCACGGGCCGACGGCCGCTGGCTCTCGGCGCGCGCCAGGCGGGAGATGAGGTTGTGGTCCTGCGTGGGCAGCAGGTGCTCGCGGCCTTCGTAGGCCGCCGCATCGAAGCGGGTGCCCAGCCGCTGCACCTGCGGCCGGCAATGCTCGCGCCGGCCTTTCTGCAGCGCCTTGTCGACGGCCAGCGTCGCCAGATCCACCGCATGGTTGGTGGTGGACAGCAGCAGCACGCGGGCCTCGGGTCGCGTGTCCAGGTACTCGGCCAGCAGCACGCCCAGCGTCGTCGTCTTGCCCGTGCCCGGCGGCCCCCACAGGAAGGCGCTGCTGCGGCCTACCAGCGCGAGCGCCTCTCGCTGCGCCTGGCGCAGCCAGCGGAAGGGGGTGCCCGTCAGCATCGGGCCGGCGTCGACCGGTCGCGGACGGCCCAGGTCGGGCAGGCAGGCCAGCGCGCGCTCGGCCCAGGGCGTGTCCCACCAGGCGTCGGCCACGGCGTTCAGGAAGCGCGTGGGATACAGGCGGATCAGCCCGCCGCTGGACGGGGGCACGCTGCTGGCGTTCTGCAGCACCAACTGGTCGTCCTCGGCCACGACGGCCAGCACGCTGGCGCCGCCTTTGGCGGGACCGCCCCACCAGGCGCTTGCGCCATCCAGGCTGTCGTCCAGCAGCGCCTGGGCCGACGCCGCGCCGGGCCGCTGGCCTTCGGCGAACACATACCCGGGCTCCAGCGTCACCCGCCACAGCGTGCCGTCGCGTTCGCTGTGCAGCACCTTGAAGTCGTAGTACTCGGGCGTGGCCGACAGCTCGGCGTTCAACGCCGAGCGCACGTCGGCAAGGCTCATCACGGGAGAGGGGAGCGGATTCGGGAGGCGGCACTGTAGCGGCTGACCGGCGCGCCCGACCCCGCCCCGGTCAATGCCCGGACCTTGATCAGCTCCGTGGCATGGTGGCGGTCGGCGGCGGCGGTTGATAGTCGGCCGGCAGCTCGGTGGGTGTGAGCTCCAGCACGAACCTTTCGTTCGGGTTGGCGCCATTGATCTCGACGCGCGCCGTCTCGCCCCAGGCGGATGCCAGGCTGGGATGGCCCAGCTCCATGGCGGGGTCACCGACGCTGATCCGCGTCTTGATGAAGGCCGTCCCATCTTGTTTCTCGGGCCAGAGCGAGATCCATAGCGGTTGCGTTGTCCAACCGGGCTTGTCGGCCTTGACCGCATTGAATCGAAGCATCAGGCGCTCACCGCTGCGGCCAATCAGGCTGGATCTGAGGGTGGTCTTCTGGCCAGGCTCGCTGAGCACCAGCGCCAGCTGCATGCGGATGTAGCCCCTGTCCGCCGTCGCCGGGATTGCGCCGGCATAGGCCAGCGCCGACAAGCTCGTGATGGCGAGCAGCAATGGCAGTGCACGGCGGCGTGTCAGCGGCATGGGACGGTTCAGCATGGCAATCCTTTCAACCAAAGGGTGGGAACTGCCCCAGCGGCTTGCCAGCGGCGCGCCCAGGGCGTTGAGTCCATGCGCCGCCAGCAGCGCGCGGGCATAGGTGGTCGCCGCGCCGGGCCGGCCGGCCAGCACGGCCGCATCGCAGGCGAGTTCCTGGTCCGCGTGCATGCGCCGCGCGGCCCACCAGGCCAGCGGGTTCCACCAGTGCAGGGCCGTGATCGCGCAGGCAAGCAGGTTCCAGAGGTTGTCCAGCCTGTCCCGGTGGACATGCTCGTGGGCGATGACCAGTTCGCGTTCGGCGGCGTCGAAGCGTGTCTCGAAGTCCAGCGGCAGCGCAAGGCGCGGGCGCAGCAGGCCCACAAGGGCCGGGCTGCTGCCCGCCGGCAGGCGATCGCCCAGGCAGGCAAGCCGGTACTGCCGGCGCGTTTGCATCAGCGCGACCAGCGCTGCGCCTGTGAGCCACAACGCCAGCCACGGCGCGGCCTGGTTGCGGGTGGGCCGGGGCAGTGCGGGCAATGCAGCCGGGGTGCCGCCGCCGGCTGCCTGCACGACGAGGCGCAGCGGCTCCTGGGCCGGCCGCGGCAGCGCGGGCGTCAGCAGCAGCACCGGGACCAGCAGCCAGGCGGCGTAGACGACGCCGGCACCCAGCCATGTCAGCAACGGGCGCAGGGCCCACAGCAGGGCGATGCCCAGGCTCAGCAGCAGGGCCTGCCGCAGCAGGACGGTGAGCAGCGCGTCGGTCATGGCCTGGCCCTCTCTAGCGAGTGCCGGGCTGGGCCTGCGGCTGCGGCAGCGGGTCGGTCAGCACGCTGGCCTTGCGGCGCATCAGCAGGTCGGGGCCTCCACTGGCCGAAGCCACGCGCCGTTCGGTCCAACTGCCCTCGGCCACGTTGTCCGCATGGACCGCGCCGCGCCGCAGGGGCGTGCCGTCCTGGGACATGGTGACCAGCCTGATCTGCCCGGGCGCGGTGACCGTGGGGAAGATGACGAGGTCCCAATGCAGCGCGTCGGGCGTGTCGCGCTGGAAGCTGACGGCGGTCGGGAGCCCGGCCTCGGTGATGAGGCGCATGGTCTTGCCCATGGGGATGGGCGCGGAGCCATCGCGCGGCATCAGGCTCAGCTCCAGCTCGATGCCGACCTGGGGCGCGTCCGTCTTGCCGGGAGCCTCGCTGGCTTGAGCCGCCCAGGCCAGGGTGCTGGTCAGCAGCAGCCCGGCGGCCAGCAGTGCCGCATGGCGGCGGGTCATGGGGCGGGGACGGTTCAGCATGGAAATCCTTTCGACAAGGGGGTGGATGGTGATCCAGCGGCTGGCCAGCGGCGCCGCGTGATCGTTGAGGTCATGGGCGGCCAGCAAGGCTTGGGCGTAGACGCCGCGCGCCTCGGGTTCGCGGGCCAGCACCGCCGCATCACAGGCCAGCTCCTGGTCGGCGCGCAGGCGGCGGAGCGCCCACCAGGCCAGCGGGTTCCACCAGTGCAGCGCCACGATGAGGGTGGCCAGCAGGGACCAGAGGTTGTCCAGCCGCTGCAGGTGCATCTGTTCGTGGGCCAGCACCAGGCGCTGCTGTGCCGGCGTGAAGCGCTGTTCGAAGTCGGTCGGCAGCACGATGCGGGGGCGCAGCAGGCCCACCAGCGCCGGGCTGCTGCCGGCGGGCAGGCATGTCCCTTGGCCTTCCAGCTTGCGCTGCCTCCGCCATTGCGCCAGCAGCGTCAGGGCCGTGCCCGCCAGCCAAAGCAGCATGCCGATCTGGGGCCAGTCGGAGCCTAGCGCGGCGGCCGCCGCCGGCATGGGCGAGGTCGCAGCGGTGCTGCTGAGTTCGGCGGCCTGCAGCATCAGCCGCACCGGCTCCTGCGCCGGGCGAGGCAGTGCTGCGGTGACCAGCAGCAGAGGGATCAGCAGCCATGCGGCGTAGGTCACGGCCGGACCGGCGCGATTCAGCATGGGGCGGGCCACGGCCAGCAGGGCGATGCCCAGGCTCAGCAGCAGGGCCTGCCGCAGCAGGGCGCTGAGCAGCGCGTCAGCCACGCTCCTGCTCCTCCAGCAGCGCCTTCAGCGCCACGAGATCGTCGGCGCTGAGCTTGCGCTCCGATGCGAACTGCGCCACCAGCGGCGCCAGCCGTCCGCCGAACAGGCGGTCGATCAGCGACAGGCCTGCGTCGGCCACCCAGGCATCCTCAGGGACGGCGGGCGCGTACAGGAAGCGCCGGCCGTCGCGTTCGGCGGTCACGGCGCCCTTCTTCAGCAGGCGGTTCAGCAGCGTCTTCACGGTAGCGAGCTGCCAGCCCTGCTGGACCCTAAGCGCCGCGGCGATCTCGTCGGCGGCCTGCGGGGCGCGCTGCCAGAGCTGGCGCATGACCTGGGCCTCGGCGTCGCTGATGGGGGGCGGTGGCTTGTTCATGATTACACATGTAAACGTTGACTAATGATTACGCTTGTAAACGATGCCGTCAAGTGAGGGTTTGTCATAGCCGGGCCATGTCGCCGGCCTAGGGTGGCGGCCAGGGCCGCCGTCGCGGCCGGGAGCATCTCGTGAGCCATGTCGACGACGAACTGGTGAAGCGCATTCACCGCGACCTGCAGGACGATTTCGACGAGGAGCTGGAGCTCGAACTCGAAGACCGCGACTACGGCGCCATGCCCAGCGACGTGACCGCCGACGCCGCCCTGGAGCGCAGGCACTACTTCCGTGAGCTGTTCCGGCTGCAGAGCGAGCTGGTGAAACTGCAGGACTGGGTCGTGCACACCGGCCACAAGGTCGTCATCCTGTTCGAGGGCCGCGACGCGGCGGGCAAGGGCGGCGTCATCAAGCGCATCACGCAGCGGCTGAACCCGCGCGTGTGCCGCGTCGCCGCGTTGCCGGCACCCAACGACCGCGAGCGCACGCAGTGGTATTTCCAGCGCTATGTGTCGCATCTGCCGGCGGCCGGCGAGATCGTGCTGTTCGACCGCAGCTGGTACAACCGCGCCGGCGTCGAGCGCGTGATGGGCTTCTGCACGGACGAGCAGTACGAGGAGTTCTTTCGTTCCGCGCCGGAGTTCGAGCGCATGCTGCAGCGCTCGGGCATACAGCTCATCAAGTACTGGTTCTCGATCAGCGACGACGAGCAGCGCATCCGCTTCATGAGCCGCATCCACGACCCGCTCAAGCAGTGGAAGCTCAGTCCCATGGACCTGGAGTCGCGCCGTCGCTGGGAGGCCTATACCTCGGCCAAGGAGGTGATGCTGGAGCGCACCCACATCCCCGAGTCGCCCTGGTGGGTGGTGCCGGCAGACGACAAGAAGCGCGCGCGGCTGAACTGCATCAGCCACCTGCTGTCGCAGATGCCCTATCGGGAGGTGCAGCACGCCGACATCGAGCTGCCCGCGCGCGAGCGCCGCGAGGACTACATCCGGCATCCGGTGCCGGACAACCTCATCGTGCCCGAGGTGTACTGACGTCCGCCTAGGATGCGGGGCATGTCACTGCCCCCACGCTCACTGTTCGTCGTCATCGCGCTGGCCGCCGCGGCCTCCTGGGCCTGGCGTGGGCATGTCGCTGCCGAAGACGGCGAGCGGCTGGCCCGGCAAGCGCAGCCGGGCGACATCCGCATGATCTCGTCCGAGACCTGCGGCTGGTGCACGGCAGCGCGGCGGTGGATGACGCAGGAAGGCATCGCGTTCGACGAGTGCTTCGTCGAGCGCGATGCGCAATGCCTGGCCGACTACCAGGCGCAGGGCGGCATGGGCACGCCCACGCTGGTCGTGCGCGGCCACACGGTGCTGGGCTTCGATCGGACCCGCATCCTTGAGATCCTGGGACGGGCCGAGCCGAGTCGTCAGCGCTGACTCAGCAGCGCTGGCGGCTCGGCTCGGCGGCGGTGCAGGAAGGCGTCATTCGCATGTTGGGAAGGCATCCGGCTCAGGCGCGCTTGGTCGTGGTCTTGGCGGCGGCCAGCGTCTGGCGCAGCAGCGTGGCTTCGCTGTAGCCGACCACCACGACGCGCGGCAGCTGGGCGACTTCGCGCTGGGCGTGGCCGGTCACGACGACGCGGGGCAGCTGGGCGACTTCGCGGGTGGCCTTGCCTGTGACGACGACGCGCTCCAGCTTGACGACCTCCTGCGGTGCGGCATGGGCTGCGGCGGAGAAGGCCAGGGCGGCGGCGACGGCGGCGAAGAGGGTGGCTTGCTTGCTCATGATGGACTCCGTTCGGTGGGTTGCGAACTGCGTGATTGCTGGTTCGATGGAGTCAGTTTCGGCAATGGATCCGCCCGCTTCCACGTGCCTGCGATCAAGCGCGGGCTGCGCTGGATGAACTGCGGGCGCGGCGGATGAACTGCGTGGAGTGGAAGTGCCCCGGCTCGGCCCCGCCCCGCGGGACGCTGGCCGGCGGCTCGGTCCCCCGGGGGCATCGCCCGGATGGGCCGGCCGGCGTACGGCCCGTGGGTTTCAGGTGCGGCGGATGAGCCGCCGCCCGGCCTTCAGTCGAGCTGCAGGCCAAGCCTGGCGAGGTCGCCGCGCCCCTGGCGCACCAGCATGGGTTCGTCGCCCTGGCTCAGGTCCAGCACCGTGGTCGGCTGGGCCGGGCAGGCGCCCGCGTCCAGCACGAACTGGAGCTGCCGGTCCAGCCGCTCGCAGACGGCGGCGGCGTCATTCATCGGCTCGCTGTCGCCGGGCGGGATCAGCGTGGTCGATAGCAGCGGTTCGCCGAACAGGGCCAGCAGGTCCTGGGTGACCTTGTGGTCGGGCACCCGCAGGCCTATGGTGCGCCGGCTGGGGTGCGACAGGCGGCGCGGCACTTCCTTGGTGGCCGGCAGGATGAAGGTGTAGGCCCCGGGCGTGGCGAGCTTGAGCAGACGGTACTGGCGGTTGTCCACCATCGCGTAGTTGGCCAGTTCGGACAGGTCGCGGCACAGCAGCGTCAGGTGGTGCTTCTCGTCCACGCCACGCACGCGGCGCAGCGCCTCGGCGGCAGCCTTGTCGTCCAGGCGACAGACGAAGGCATAGCTGGAGTCCGTCGGGATGGCGCCGATGCCGCCGGCCTGCAGCATCTGGACGCATTGGCGCAGGAAGCGCGGCTGCGGGTTGTCGGGATGGACTTCGAAGAGCTGGGCCATCAGTGGTGAATCCGCTCGGCAAGTGCTGCCCACACCGGCGTCAGCCGGCCCGCCAGCGGCGGCAGCGTGCCGAGGTCGACCCGGCTTTCCTCGGGGCTGTGGAAGTCCGAGCCCCGCGAGGCCAGCAGGCCGAACTCGATGGCCGTGTCGGCGTAGCGGCCGAACTCCGCCGCCGTATGGCTGCCGGTGACGACCTCGATGCCGCGCCCGCCATGGGCCATGAACTCGGTGATCAGCGCGTACTCCTCGGTGGGCGTGAAGTCGTAGCGGCCCGGATGGGCGATGACGGCGATGCCGCCGGCGCGCGTGATCCAGCCCACCGCGTCCTTCAGCGACGCCCACTTGTGCGGCACGAAGCCCGGCTTGCCATCGGTCAGGAAGCGGCGGAACACCTCGGGCACGTCGTTGCAGAAGCCGCCGTCGACGAGGAAGCGTGCAAAGTGGGTGCGGGAGATCAGCTCCGGGTTGCCGACGTACTTCAGCGCGCCCTCGAAGGCACCCGGGATGCCCACCTGGGCCAGGCCGGCCGCCATCTCGCGGGCGCGCGACTCGCGGCCGCCGCGGGTGGCGCGCAGGCCCTCGACCATCTCGGGCGCTCGGTGGTCGAAACCCAGGCCGACGATGTGGACGACACGGCCGGCGAAGGTCACCGATATCTCGGTGCCGGTCAGGTAGGGCAAGTCCAGCGCCCGGGCGGCATCGATGGCGCGCTGCTGGCCGCCGATCTCGTCATGGTCCGTCAGCGACCACAGCTCCACCCCCGCGGCCTTGGCGCGTCCGGCCAGGGCCTCGGGCGTCAGCGTGCCGTCCGAGACGACCGAGTGGCAGTGCAGGTCGGCGTTGAGCGTGGTGGCGAGGTTCACGCCCGGATTGTGTCAGCCCCGCCATCTCCGGGCGGTTGGCATTGTTTACGCCACGAGCAGGGGCGGCTGGCGACGGTCGACGAAGAAGCGGCTGCCGCCGACGCAGCCCTTGGCCACGCGCTTGGGCTCGGCCAGCGCGGCGCTCAGCGCCCGCGCGTTCTCGAAATGCCCCGGCAGGTGCAGCACGGCGCCGGCCGAGATCGTCGGCAGCGGATGGAAGCTGGGTTGGTTCTGGCGGTTCAGCGTCTCGTAGCCGCCGGCGGCCAGGTGCTCGGCCGAGAAGAAACTGCGCACGCCGGCGTCGAAGGCTTCGCAGATGCGCGCCAGCCGGCCCTCCCAGTCGGCGCTGCTGAGCACCATGACGAAGTCGTCGCCGCCAATGTGGCCGACGAAGTCGACCTGCGGGTCTGCGGCCTGGGTCAGCACGCGGGCGGCCAGGCGGATGATGTCGTCGCCGATCCGGTAGCCATAGACGTCGTTGAAGGGCTTGAAGTGGTCGATGTCCCAGACCACGGCGACGAAGGTCTCGCCGGCCTCGATGAGGCAGTCGAGATGATGGTCTATGGGCACGTTGCCGGGCAGCAGCGTCAGCGGGTTGGCGTAGCGGGCCGCGTGCACCTGCAGGTCGGACACGGCCTTGAGCAGGTCGGAGCTGCGGCCCGAGCCGAAGTAGGTGCCGTCGCGCGTGACGATGAAGCCGTCGATCAGCAGGCGCTCGTCGAGGTTGGCCAGCGCGTCGCTCATCGCCCGCAGCGGCGTGGCGACGTCCACCACCAGCGGGCTGGCGTCCATCAGCTCGACGCAGCTGTGCTTCTCGAAGATGTCCATGAAGTAGCGCTCGGTGCTGCGCTTGAGCACGTGCAGCGAGCGCAGCACGCCGATGGGGCGCTGCTGCTCGTCCAGCACCGGGATGGCAAGCAGTTGCTCGTCGGCGTGGAAGAGGTCGATGATGCTGCGGCAGCTGGTGGCGGCCGTGACGGTCAGGCCGCGGCGCGCGAGCTGGCCGGCGCTGGTGATGGCGCCCTGGGACAGCGGCAGCGCGAGGTCGTTCTGCAGCAGGCGCGGCTGGGCCACGGTGGCCAGGCGGCCGCTCCACTGCGCGCTCAGCGACGCACGTGGCGTGGCGCTCGGGCGGGCGAACAGATAGCCCTGGCAGATGGTGAGGCCCAGGCGCCGCAGCACATCGAGGTCGGGCTCCTGTTCCAGGCCTTCGGCGACGACCTCGCAGCCGCTGGTGGCGGCCATCTCGACGATGGAGCGCACGAACTGCTGCTTCAGCGGCTCCTGCGCGATGCCGTCGATGAAGTGGCGGTCGGTCTTGACGAAGTCGGGCCGCATTTCCATCCAGCGGCGCAGCGACGCGAAGCCCTCGCCGAGGTCGTCCAGTGCGACGCGAAAGCCCCGCTCGCGCAGTGCCTGCAGTGCGTCGTCCAGCTGGGCGATGTCTTCGATGGGGCGGGTCTCGGTCAGCTCGATGACGACGCGCGACGTGGGCAGGCCCAGCTCGAGCAGATCCGCGGCCAGCACGCCGGCATGCTGGCGCGCGCCGACCAGCGTGTCGGCGGTGACGTTGAGGAACAGCAGGCCCGGCAGCCGCAGGGCCTTGAAGCGCTGGACGGCGCGCCGGATGATGAGATGCTCCAGCTCGACGAGACGGCCCAGGCGGGCGGCGGCTTCGAACAGCACCAGAGGCGAATGCAGGGGGCCGTTGGCCGGCGCGCGGGTCAGGGCCTCGTAGCCGTAGATCTCGGCGCGGTCGATGGCGACCAGGGGCTGGAAATGGATGTCGAAGCTGCGCTGCTCGATCAGGCGATCGAGCGCGGCGGCTAGGGGATCGGGCGCGGTGGCGCGCATGCAGGGCTCCGGGTCGGCTGGCAGCGCCGATTCTTGGAAGCGCCCATGACAGTCCGGTGACCGGCGGTGGCGGGCCGCGCGGTCCCGCCAACTCCGTCACGCCCCGCGGGCCTGGCGCCAAGCCGGCCTCAAGCCGAGGCGATGCCTTGGACGAGGGCCCTCAGGTGCAGGCCTCGATGACGTACTGGATGCGCTGCTGGCCCTGCCATTCATCCAGGCTGAGGCGATAGGCCAGCGTGGCCCGCTCGGGCAGCATGTCGATGTGGTTGAACCAGATCGCGTCGATGAGGCGGCCGGCCTGGCGCAGGCGCAGCTTCAGGTGCTTCTCGCCCACCAGCCGTTGCGAGACCAGCTCGAAGCGGTCGCAGAACACCGGCGGCTCGAAGCCCTGGCCCCAGACCTGGGCGTCCAGCAGCCGCGCGGTCTCGGGCGTCGCGGCCTCGGCGGGCAGGGCGCCGTCGTGGCGCAGCGTGCGGGTCAGGTCCTGCTCGTTCAGCCATTCCTCGGCGACGCGGGCCAGCGCGAGCGCGAAGCGGTTCACGTCGTCGATGGCCAGCGTCGCGCCGGCGGCCATCGCATGGCCACCGAACCTGGCCAGAAGCTCGGGCTCGCGCTTTGCGACCAGGTCCAGGGCGTCGCGCAGGTGAAAGCCGGGGATGGAGCGGCCGGATCCCTTCAGCTGGCCGTCGGCGCCGCGCGCGAACACGAAGGTGGGGCGGTGCACGCGGTCCTTGATGCGGGAGGCGACGATGCCGACGACCCCCTCGTGGAAGTCGGCGTCGAACAGCGCGACGGCCGGCGGCAGCGCGCCTTCGAGGGCTTTGATGAGGCCGTCCAGCCGTGCTTCGGCCATCTCGCGCATGCCGCTTTCGATCTCGCGGCGCTCGCGGTTGATGGCGTCGAGCTGCGTGGCGAGCTGCAGCGCGCGCTCGGGGTCGTCGGTGGTCAGTGTCTCTATGCCCAGCGTCATGTCGGCCAGGCGGCCGGCGGCGTTGATGCGCGGGCCCAGGGCGAAGCCGAGGTCGAAGCCCTGGGCCTTGCTGGCGTCGCGCTTGGACGCGCTGAACAGCGCCATCACGCCCGGCTGCGCGCGACCGCTTCGCATGCGCCTGAGTCCCTGTGCGACGAGGCGGCGGTTGTTGGCGTCGAGCTTGACGACGTCGGCCACGGTGCCCAGCGCCACCAGGTCCAGCAGGCCATCCAGGCGCGGCACCTCCGTGAAGGCGCCGCGCGCGCGCAGCTCGGCGCGCAGGCCCATCAGCACGTAGAAAGCCACGCCCACGCCGGCCAGGGACTTGCTCGCGAACGTGCATCCCGGCTGGTTGGGGTTGACGATGGCCTCGGCCTCGGGGATGACGACGGCGCCATCGACGAGGGCGGGCAGGTGGTGGTCGGTCACCAGCACCTTCAGGCCCTGCGCCCGCGCATGCGCCACGCCGGCCAGGCTGGCGATGCCGTTGTCCACCGTGACGAGCAGGCCGGGCTGCTGCTCCAGCGCCAGGTCGACGATGGTGGGCGTGAGGCCGTAGCCGTGCACGGCCCGGTCGGGAACGACGTAGCCGAGCTGCCCGGGGTGCGCGCCCAGCAGGCGCAGGCCGCGCAGCATGACGGCGCAGGCGGTGGCGCCGTCGCAGTCGTAGTCGGCCACGATGACGATGCGCTCACCGTGCTGGATGGTGTCGGCCAGCAGGCGCCCGGCATCGGCCAGGCCCTTCAGGTCGGTGGGGGGCAGCAGCTGGGCCAGGCTCTCGTCCAGCTCGGCCACTTCGCGCACGCCGCGCGCGGCCAGCAGCCGGGCCAGCAGCGGCGCGACGCCCGCCTGCTCCAGCGCCCAGGCCGTGCGCGGCGGCACGTCGCGTTCGACCAGCCTCGGTGCGTTCACAAGGCCTCCAGCATGGCGGCCGCGTCGGGAGCCTTCAGGCGGCGCTTGAGCCTCTCCACCAGCGGCAGGGGCCGCGCCGTGAAGCGGCGCGCGAAGCGTTCGCCACACAGCGTGAGACTGCTCAGCTCCTGGGCCAGCGGGCCGGCGTCCAGCCGCTGCCAGGCCTCGGCCCAGGCGGCGAGGTCGCCGTTCAGCAGCGGCTCGGTCAGGCGGACGTCCACGGTCACGCCGGCCGGGCGGCCATTGGCGCGGCCGATGTCGCCCAGCCACACCGAGTTGATCGCATGCTCGCCGCGCGCCTCGCGCTCGGCGTTGAGGGCGTGGCCGTGCAGCAGCATCTGGGCCTCGTTCTGCCAGCGCCGCAGCGTGCGCGCCTCGGGCAGCCAGGGCTCGATGGGCCGGCCGGCGGCGCGCTCGATGCTGGCGGCGCTCAAGCCGTCCAGCGCCGTTGCGTGACCGATGGCCCAGCGCGTCGCGTCCAGCAGCCGCCATTGCCAGCCCTCGGCCGTGGGCCAGAGTTCCTGCAGCAGGGCTGCGAAGCGGGCCGCGTCGGACTCCGACAGGTGCAGCGCCGCCGGCGGCAGCATGTCGACGCCGTCCGTGCCGACAGCCAGGTGCACGGGCGTCATCAGCGCCCAGGCCAGTTCGGCATCGGCCTCCACGGCCCAGGCGGCCGCACTGGGCTGGGCCTGGCCGCGCAGCGCCGCCAGCGCCAGCTGGTGCGGCGGCTGGGGCGAGAACTCGTCGCTGCCCCAGGTCTCGGCTGGGCTGAGGCGGGTCAGCTGGGTCGTTAGGTTCGGCAATTGCAGTGCGCCGAAGGCATGCCGCGCGGCCTCGTCAAGCGCGCCGGCATGGGGAATCATCAGGTGCATGGTCCGGATTATCCCGGGGGGCATTCAACCCGTTGTCACACAAGCTTCATACACTTTTGTTCATGACCAACCCGACGCCGTTGAAGCTGCTCAATCGCGAACAAGCCATCCTCGAGTTCAACCGCCGCGTGCTGGCCCAGGCCCAGCGCGAGGACGTGCCGCTGCTGGAGCGGCTGCGCTACATCTGTATCGTGTCGAGCAACCTGGACGAGTTCTTCGAGGTGCGCTTCGCCGACATGCTGGAGGCCGCGCGCGACCCGCTCAGCACCGTGACGGGCCAGGACGTCGACCGCGTCGGCCGTGCGGCGCACACGCTGATCGACGAGCAGTACCACATCTTCAACGAGCAGCTCACGCCGCTGCTGTTGAAGCAGCGCATCGTCATCCTCAACCACGCCGACCGCGACGAGGCGCAGCGGCGCTGGGTGCAGAAGTTCTTCGAGCGCGAGGTGCGGCCGCTGCTGGTGCCCGTGGGGCTGGACCCGGCCCACCCCTTTCCGCAGGTGGCCAACAAGTCGCTGCACTTCATCGCCCGGCTTTCGGGCAAGGATGCCTTCGGCCGCGACAACCGCATCGCCATCGTCAAGGTGCCGCGAGTGCTGCCGCGCGTCATCAAGCTGCCTGCCAGCCTCAGCGACAACCGCCAGGCCTATGTGCTGCTGACCAGCGTCATCCGCGCCCACCTGGAGGAGCTCTTCCCCGGCCGCAAGGTGGAGGCCTTCTCGCAGTTCCGCGTCACGCGCGACTCCGACCTGGAGGTTGACGAGGAGGAGATCGCCAACCTGCGCCATGCGCTGCGTTCGGGGCTGACGACGCGCCACTTCGGCCGCGCGGTGCGGCTGGAGGTCGTCAATACCTGCCCGGCCGAGCTGTCGGAGTTCCTGCTGGAGCAGTTCGGCCTGCCCAACGCGGCGCTGTACCGCGTCAACGGGCCGGTCAACCTGGTGCGCCTGAACGAGCTGATCGACCAGACCGAAGCGCCGGAGCTGCGCTTCCAGCCCTTCGAGCCGGCCTGGCCGACGGGCCGGCTGCCGCGCCACAAGTCCATCTTCGAGCGTCTGAAGAAGAGCGACGTGCTGCTGCACCATCCCTTCGAGAGCTTCGAGCCCGTCGTGCAGATGCTGCGCGAGGCGGTGGCGGACCCGGACGTGCTGGCCATCAAGCAGACCATCTACCGCACCGGCGCAAAGTCCGAGCTGATGGACCTGCTCATCGAGGCGGCGCGGCGCGGCAAGGAGGTCATGGCCGTCGTGGAGCTGAAGGCGCGCTTCGACGAGGAGGCCAACATCAACTGGGCCGAGCGGCTGGAGGCGGTGGGCGCGCAGGTGGTGTACGGCATCGTCGGCTACAAGACCCATGCCAAGCTGCTGCTGGTGATGCGGCGCGAGAACGGCAGGCTGCGCCGCTACGCCCATGTATCGACCGGCAACTACAACCCCAAGACGGCGCGGCTCTACACCGACCTGGGGCTGCTGACGGCCGATGCCGACCTGACGGCCGACGCCGACTCGGTGTTCCGCCAGCTCGCGTCGCTGGGCAAGTTCAAGGCGCTGCGGCGCATGCTTCTGGCGCCGTTCAACATGCACAGCCGCATGATGGAGCTACTGGCCCAGGTCGAGGCGGCCGCGCTGGCCGGCTACAAGGGCGCCCGCGTGGTCGTGAAGATCAATGCGCTGACAGATGCCGAACTCATCCACGGCCTGCTGCGTACCGCCCAGGCCGGCGCCAGGATTGACCTCATCGTGCGCGGCGCCTGCATGCTGCCGCCGGGCCTGCCGGGCATCAGCGACCACATCGTCGTGCGTTCCGTCGTCGGCCGCTTCCTGGAGCATTCGCGCGTCTGCTATTTCCGCTGGGCCGAGGCCAAGGGGGACGACGACGGCGAAGCGCTGTTCCTGTCCAGCGCCGACTGGATGAGCCGCAACATGTTCCGCCGCATCGAGGTGGCCTGGCCGGTGCTGGATCCCAAGCTGCGCCAGCGCGTCATCGACGAGGCGCTGCAGCCCTATCTGCACGACACCATGGACGCCTGGCAACTGGGCCCCGATGGCCGCTCGGTGCGGGTCGACGCCAAGGGCACGGTCAGTGCGCAGCAGGCGCTGATGCGGCGCTATTCCGAATAGGAGCGCGGTGATGGACCTGATCCTGTGGCGCCATGCCGAAGCCGAGCTCATCGCCCCTGGCCAGGACGACTTGCAGCGCGCGTTGACGCCCAAGGGTGAGCGCCAGGCCCGGCGCATGGCGGCCTGGCTCAACCACCGGCTGGCGGCGACGACGCGCGTGCTCGTCAGTCCGGCGCTGCGCTGCCGCCAGACGGCCGAGGCCCTGGGGCGCGAGGCGCGCATCGTGCCGGCCATCGCGCCGGATGCGCCCATCGCGGCCCTCATCGGGGCCTCGCGCTGGCCCAGGGCCAGCGAGCCGGTGCTGATCTGCGGGCACCAGCCGACGCTGGGCCGCCTGGCCGCGCGGCTGCTGGCCGGTGTAGAGCAGGACTGGGCCGTCAAGAAGGGCGCCGTCTGGTGGCTGCGCTGGCGCCAGCGCGACGGCGAGCCCGAGGTCACGCTGCACGCGGTACAAGGGCCCGACGCCCTGTGACCCGCGCACCGCGCTGAGCTCAGGCCACCGAGAGCTCCAGCAGGTCGGTGCGGGCCCAGGCCTCCGCCTCTTCCTTCAGCAGGAAGCGTGTGCGCGCCTGGCCCTCGGACCAGCTCTTGGGGCTGCGCAGCGTCAGCTGCCGGCCGTCGCGCCGGAGCATCGGGCCGGTGCCCTGCACCGGCGTGCGCGCATGGCAGAGGATGACGGCCAGGCGCAGCGCGACGATCTGCTCCAGCAGTGCCGGGTCGGCCAGCTGGGGCTCCAGCTTGCGCAGGCCGCCGCGCTGGCCCAGGGCCAGTGCGCCAAGGCGCTGCAGCTGATTGGTCGAGAAGCCCGGCGCGTCCACGTGGGCGATCAGGTAGGCGCTGTGGCGGTGGTGGTCGTGGTGCGACACCAGCATGCCGATCTCGTGCAGGGCCGCGGCCCAGCGCAGCTCGCGCAGCAGCTCGGCCGACGGCTTGGGCGCGAGGTGGCGGTAGAGCCGTTCCGCCTGGGCTGCGACGCGTTCGGCCTGGGCCACATCGACGCCGAAGCGCAGCTGCAGCTCGGCGACCGATGCGCCGCGCGGGTCGCGCGCGCCGCTGGGCTGCAGGCGCTCGGCCAGGTCGAAGATGACGCCCTGGCGCAGCGCGCCCTTGGTGGGCAGCAGCTCGTCGATGCCGAACTGGGTCAGCAGCGTGTAGAGGATGCACAGGCCGCCCGCGACGACGGGACGGCGGTCGTCCTTCAGGCCGGGCAGTTGCAGCTTGTCCTGCGAACCGGCGGCGATGCAGCGCTCGATGCACCAGCGCAGCGCGGCGGGTGTGATGCGGCCGTCCGTCTGTCCCGCGGCGGCGAGGATCTGCGACACCGCGCCGACCGTGCCCGACGAGCCCAGCGCCTCCTGCCAGAGCTCGGGGCGGAACAGCGTCAGCGCCTCCTCCAGCTCGGCGCCGGCCGCGACCTGCGCAGCGCGGAAGGCCTCGGCGGTGTAGCGGCCCTCGCCGAAGAAGCGCAGCGACAGGCCCACGCTGCCGACGCCGAAGGACTCGGCCAGCAGCGGCTTGCGGCCGCGGCCGAGGATCATCTCGGTGGAGCGGCCGCCGATGTCGATGACGAGGCGGGGTTGGTTGGACGGCTGCAGGCGCGCGACGCCGGCGAAGATCATGCGGGCCTCCTCGCGGCCGGCGATCACTTCGACGGGGTGGCCCAGCACCGCCTCGGCGCGGGCCAGGAAGGCGTTGCGGTTGCGGGCTTCGCGCAGCGTCTGCGTCGCGACGGCGCGGATGCGCTCGGGCGGGATGCCGACGAGCTGGTCGCCGAACCCCTTCAGGCAGGCCAGGCCGCGCTGCATGGCCTCTTCGGTCAGCATGCCCTGGGCATCCAGGCCGGCGCCCAGGCGCACGCTCTCCTTGATGTAGCTGACGCGCTGGTAGCGTTCGCCGGTCAGGCGGGCCAGCTCCAGCCGGAAGCTGTTGGAGCCGATGTCGATGGAGGCCCAGAGCTGGTGGCCCGGCGCCCGCGGGACCAGGCCCCGTCCCACCCGTCCCCCGAGAGAGGGCGGCCGCGCGGAGGCGTTGCTGCGTCGGCTGGCGGAATCGGGGCGCGTCGTCATGGACGCGGATTGTCGGGGCAAAATTTGACGCCCCCTTCGCAACCTCCCTCAGGAGATGCCATGTTGAAAGAAGAGATCGACAGCCTGACGCCGTCCCGCGACTTCAGTCGCCGCAGCTTCGTGCAGACGACGGTGGGCAGTGGCTTCGCGGCCGCCGTGCTGCCGGTGACGGCGCAGACCATCACGACCGACACGGCGGGCCTGGAGGCCGGCAGCGTCGACATCCCGGTGGGCGACTTCCAGATGCCCGCCTACCGCGCCGCGCCCGCGGGCCGCAAGAACCTGCCTGTCGTGCTGGTGGCCAGCGAGATCTTCGGCGTGCACGAGCACATCGCCGACGTCTGCCGGCGCTTCGCCAAGCAGGGCTATCTGGCCATCGCGCCCGAGCTCTTCGCGCGCCACGGCAACGCCGGTGCCTACGCCGACATCCCCAAGCTCATCAGCGAGGTCGTCAGCAAGGCGTCCGACGCCCAGGTCAACGGCGACCTCGATGCCGCCGTCGCCTGGGCCGCGGCCCACGGCGGCGACACCGGCAAGCTTGGCATCACCGGCTTCTGCTGGGGTGGGCGCGCGGTCTGGTCCTATGCGGCGCACAACCCCAGGCTGACGGCGGCGGTGGCCTGGTATGGCCCGGTGGCGCGCAGCTATCACGCCGGCGACAAGACCGTCATCGAGCGCGCCGCCAGCATCAAGGCGCCGGTGCTGGCGCTGTATGGCGCGGCGGACGGGGGCATCCCGGTCGAGACGCTGACGCAGCTGGAAGCCGCGCTGAAGGCCGCCGGCAATACCAGGTGCGAGTTCGTCGTCTACCCCGACACGCCGCATGCCTTCCACGCCGATTACCGGCCCAGCTACCGCAAGGCGGCGGCCGAGGACGGCTGGGCGCGCTGCCTGGCCTGGTTCAGGACGCACGGCGTCGCTTGACAGCTCTGCTACGCTGATCGGGTTCGGGCCGCAGTCCATGGCTGTGGCCCGTTGCTTTTGCCGGACCCCATGACCCTTCTCTACATCGTGCTCGCCACCTTCGCGGGCGGGCTGCTATCGGTGCTCGTCGCCGCCAGCCTGACCGTCGGCGTGCTGACCCGCCTCGTGAAGAGCCTCGTCAGCCTGTCGGCCGGCATCCTGCTGGGTACCTCGCTCTTGAACGTGCTGCCCGAGGCCTTCGAAAGCCGCACGGCCCAGCCGCAGACGCTGTTCGCCGTGCTGCTGGGCGGCCTGCTGTTCTTCTGGCTGCTCGAGAAGGTGGAGCTCTACCGCCATGTGCACCACCACGAGGGCGATGGCCACCACCATCACCACCACTTCGATGCCGAGCAGGCCGGCCGCGGCGGGCTGACGGTGCTGGTGGGCGACAGCATCCACAACTTCTGCGACGGCGCCATCATCGCGGCCGCCTTCCTGGCCGACACGCGGCTGGGCTTCGCGACGGCGCTGGCCATCGTGGCCCACGAGATCCCGCAGGAGGTGGGCGACTACATCGTGCTGTTGAACGCGGGCCTGTCGCGCGCCAAGGCGCTGCTGTTCAACGCCATCTCAGGCATGGCCTCGGTGGTGGGCGGCGTGCTGGGCTATTTCCTGATCGGCAGCTTCGACGGCGTGCTGCCCTATCTGCTGGTGCTGGCCTCCAGCAGCTTCATCTACATCTCGGTGGCCGACCTGCTGCCCCAGCTGCAGCAGCGCCTGGCTTGGCACGAGACGCTGGCCCAGGTGCTGTGGCTGGTCGTGGGCCTGGCGGTGGCCCTGGGTGTGGCCACCATGCTGCACGGCTCGCATTGATGCGCCGTCATGCCGGCCGGATGCCGGCTGTCCAGGCGTCGAAGCGCCGTCGCTCGCCAGCGCTGAAGCAGCGGTACGGCAAGGGCATCGCGCCTCTTCGGGTCGCGACCAGATAGGCACCGCTGTAACGGTGCAGGGCGGCAACCTCGTTCCACGGCAATGTCAGGACGCCGCTACGGCTGCGGCGGGTCAGGCGCTGCCCATCGATCTCGAAACGGCAGCTGCCGATGCGCCATCTCTTCAGGAAGAAGATCGGCGGTATCAGCAGCGCCAGCATCAGCCGGATGCACAGGCCCTGGCGCTCGTGGGCCAGGCCTCGCTCGGCCAGCACGGTCGACAGGTGCTCGTGGACGACGGCGATGTACTCGCGCAGGCCGTAGTCGACGGTGAACCGGATCGGCGGGTGGGTCGTGCCCGGCGCGGGTGTCGCGATGCCGGGCGCCGCCGCCAGCGCGGGCAGGGCTGGCCGGGTCTGCCGGACCGAGTGTTCGGCAACAGGCCTCGAGTCGGTGACGGGCCTGGGATGGAAGAAGCTGAACATGCAGCCCATCTCGAGCGGCTGCCTCGGAGCTCAAGAGAGGGTTTTCACCCTGCCGCGCGGTGAGCGGCGGGGAGGGGCGGCGATTGGTCGCCAGCCCCGTTTCAGGTGCCGGGAGAGATCATTTGACGATCAGTACCGGCAGATTGGTGTGCGTCAGCACCTTCTGCGTCTCGCTGCCCAGCAGCAGCGCGGCGACGCCGCGGCGGCCATGCGAGGCCATCACGATGAGGTCGACACCCTCGGCCTTGGCATGGTCGATGATGGCCTCCCAGGCGTGCAGGGCCTCGACGGTGTGGGCCTTGCAGGACAGGCCCTGGGCCGCGGCCGTCGCGCTGACGGCCTCGACGCGCTGGGTGGCGACGCGCTGCTGGGCGTCGATGAACTCCTGCGGCGGCACGGGCTGGATCTCGGAGACCGCGCTGTAGGGGAAGGGCTCCATGACGCTTAGCGTCAGCAACTGGGCGCCATGCACCTTGGCGAGCTGGATGGCGGTGTTGACCGCGTTGGCGGTGATGTCGGAGCCGTCCGTGGGAACGAGGATGCGTTTGAACATTCTGTCCTCCAGTCGTCGTTGCGGAGAACCACAGTTTGGCGCATCAGGCACCGGAATGCTTGTCGGAAATCAAGCCGTTGTTCATCCCTTGGCGATCGGGCGGGCCGGATCGGACGACCATTCGCTCCAGGAACCCGGGTAGAGCAGGCCGTCGCCCAGGCCGGCATGGGCCATGGCCAGCAGGTTGTGGCAGGCCGTCACGCCCGAGCCGCACTGGTGCACGACGGCGGCGGCGGCATGCGGCGCGAGCAGGGGCTGGAACTCGGCACGCAGCTGGGCCGCCGGCTTGAAGCGGCCGTCGGCGCCCAGGTTGTCCTTGAAGAAGCGGTTGCTCGCGCCGGGGATGTGGCCGGCGGCCTTGTCCAGCGGCTCGACCTCGCCGCGGAAGCGCTCGGCGGCGCGGGCGTCGATGAGGCGGACCTTGCCGAGCTGGTTCAGCAGCTCGGCGGCGGCGATCTGGCCGACCAGAGGCTGACCGGGCTGCCAGTCGGTGGCGGTTGCCGTGGGGACCTCGGTCGACATGTCGCCATCCCAGGCGCCGTCCAGCACGGCGACCTCGGCATGTCCCAGCCAGCGCAGCATCCACCACAGGTGGGCGGCATAGGGGCTGCCCTGGCGGTCGTAGACCACGACCTGGCGGCCGGCGGCGAGGCCCAGCCGGCGCAAGAGCGCAGCGAGATCGGTGCGCTCGGGCAGCGGGTGGCGACCGCGGAAGGCGCCGTCGGGGCCGGTCTTGGCGCCGCAGAGGTCGCGGTCCAGGTGCAGATAGAAGGCACCGGGGATGTGGCCGGCCGCATAGGCGCGCTCGCCGGCGTCGGTGTCGGCGAGATCGAAGCCGCAGTCGACGATCAGCGGGTCGTTCAGGGCGCGCAGCTCGGCGGGGGAGATCAGCGTCGTATAGGTCATGACTCGGCGGGGTTGAACTGGCTGTCCTTGGCCGGCGGGGCGACCTGGCTGCGCAGCAGCGTGGCCGCCAGGCCGGCGCCGATGATGAGCAGCATGCCAAGGCCGGCCTGCCAGGTCAGCGGATCCTTGAACAGCAGCATGCCGTAGATGAAGGAGAACACGATGCCCAGATATTGCAGGCAGGCGTTCACCAGGGGCTTGCCGACGGAGTAGGCCCGCGTCAGGCAGACCTGGGCGGCGGTGGCCAGCACGCCCACGGCCAGCAGCAGGGCGGCGCCCCACGGCGTGTGGGGCTGCAGGCCGCCCTGGGTCGCGCCGGTGATGAGGGCGCCGGCCACGCAGCCGCCGACCGAGAAGTAGAAGACGACGCGCAGCTCGGGCTCGCCTGCCCGGCCCAGGGCAGTGACCTGCAGATAGGCCATCGCGGCGATCATGCCCGACAGCAGGCCGGCCAGGCCGTACCAGAGCTGCTGCTGGTCCAGCGTGGGTCGCAGGATCAGCGCGACACCGACGAAGCCGAGCAGCACCGAGGCCATCAGCCGCCAGTCCAGGCGCTGGGCGCCCATCAGCACGGCACCGCCCAGCAGGAACAGGGCCATCCAGACCGAGGACATGTAGTTCAGCGTCATCGCCGTGGCCAGCGGCAGATGGCTGATGGCGTAGAACCACAGGCACAGCGAGGTGACGCCGGAGACGCTGCGCCACAGGTGCATGCCGGGCAGGCGGGTCTTGAGGCTCAGCCCCTGGCGGTGCGACAGCAGGGCCATCATCACGGCGCCGACCAGGCCGCGGTACATGACGATCTCGCTGGCCGCGTAGAACTCGCTGGCCAGCTTGACGCAGACGCCCATGGTGGCGAACAGCAGCGTCGCCGCGACCATGAGCGCCGAGGCCGGCATCAGCCGATGCGACCCATCTGCTGCCGGAACCATTCGTGGAAGTGCTGCATGCCGTCTTCCATGGGGCTCTGGTAGGGACCAGCCTCGTCGTCGCCGCGCATCAGCAAGGCCTTGCGGCCGGCGTCCATGCGCTCGGCGATCTCGTCATCCTCGACGCAGGTCTCCATGTAGGCGGCCTGGTGGGCATCCACGAAGTCGCGCTCGAAGGCGGCGATCTCCTCGGGATAGTAGAACTCGACGAGGTTGAGCGTCTTCTGCGGCCCCTGCGGGTGCAGCGTGGACACCACCAGCACATGCGGGTACCACTCGACCATGATGTGCGGGTAGTAGGTCAACCAGATCGCGCCGGCTTGTGGCGGGCGGCCCTCGCGGTACTTCAGCAGTTGGTCGTGCCAGCGCTGGTAGACCGGCGAGCCGGGCCGCGTCAGCGCCTCATGCACGCCCACGGTCTGCACCGAGTGGTGCTTGCCGAACTCCCAGGCCAGGTCGTCGCAGGTGACGAAGCCGCTCAGGCCGGGATGGAAGGGGCCGACGTGGTAGTCCTCCAGATAGACCTCGATGAAGGTCTTCCAGTTGTAGTTGCATTCATGGACCTGGACCTTGTCGAGCACGAAGCCGCCGAAGTCCAGCTGAGCGCGCGGCCCCAGCCGGCTCAACTCGGCCGCGACGTCGTGCCCGTTGTCCTCGAACAGCAGGCCGTTCCATTCCTGGAGCTTGTAGCGGTTCAGGTCCAGGCAGGGGTCCTGGCTGAAATGCGGTGCGCCGATCAGCTCGCCCTGATGTGAATATGTCCATCGGTGCAGCGGGCAGACGATGTTGGCCTGGGTGTTGCCGCGCCCGCGCAGCATGACCGCCTGGCGGTGCCGGCAGACGTTGGAGATCAGCTCGATGCCCTGGGCGGACCGGATCAGCGTCCGGCCCTCGCCCTCCTGCGGCAGGGCGTAGTGGTCCCCGATTTCGGGGACGGCCAGTGCATGGCCGACATAGCGGGGCCCTCGCTGAAAGATGCTGGCCTGTTCGCGGTGGAACAGATCGGTATCGAAGTAGGCGCTCACCGGGAGCTGGGTCTGGCTGCGTTGTAGCGCCGAGACGGGGAGGCTCAGGTCGGACATGATCCAGGCGGGTCTTTCAGGCGAGAGTAGGGGTGCTGCGTCCCTCCGGCGCATCTCGGGGCTGCCGAGTCGGCCAGGTTGCTAGGTGTGGAAAGGGAGCCCGGGCAGCGCGCGTGCGCGCTCGAGCGAGAGGTGCGGGATTCTACGCATGCCTGTGTCGCGCTGCCGACGGTTACCTCTTGTCCGCCAGTCTCGTGAAACCCGCTGACTACAATTGCCGTTTCGCGTTTTGAAATGACAAAGACTTCGTCCCGCACCAAGGCTGCCGATCCCGACGGCAACGAACTCAGCTACGAGCAGGCGCTCGACGAGCTGGAGCGGCTGGTGGCGGCGATGGAGGGTCAGCAGCTGCCGCTGGACCAGCTCCTGCACAGCTACAAGCGCGGTGCCGAACTGCTGGCGCTGTGCCGTGGCCGCCTGCTGGCGGTGGAGCAGCAGGTCAAGCTGCTGGACGGCGCCGAACTGAAGGCCTGGGAGGGCCCGGAATCTTGAATGCACAGGACTTTGAGCGCTGGGCGCAGGCGTCGCTGAGCGCCTTCGAGGCGTCGCTGGACGATCTGGTGCCGGCCGGCGCGCCCGCCGGGCTGGGCGAGGCGATGCGTTATGCCGTGCTGGGCGGCGGCAAGCGACTGCGTCCCCTGCTGGTGCTGGCCAGCTGCGCGGCCGTCGGCGGCGACGGTTTCGCGGCGATGCGGGCGGCCTGCGCCGTCGAGCTCATCCATGCCTATTCGCTGGTGCACGACGACATGCCCTGCATGGACGACGATGTCCTGCGTCGCGGCAAGCCGACCACGCATGTCGCCTTCGGCGAGGCCCAGGCCATGCTGGCCGGCGACGCGATGCAGGCGCTGGCCTTCGAGGTGCTGACCCCGGACGAGGGCATCGCCCCCGCGCTGCAGGCGCGGCTGTGCTCGCTGCTGGCCCGCTCGGCCGGCCATGACGGCATGGCCGGCGGCCAGGCCATCGACCTGGCCAGCATCGGCAAGCCGCTGGACGAATGCACGCTGCGCGACATGCACCGCCGCAAGACCGGCGTGCTCCTGCAGGCCAGCGTCATGATGGGCGCGGCCTGCGGGCCGGCGTCGGCGCAGGCGACCAAGTCGCTGTCCGGCTACGGCGCGGCGCTGGGCCTGGCCTTCCAGGTCGTTGACGACATCCTCGATGTGACCCAGGATTCCACCGTGCTGGGCAAGACGGCCGGCAAGGACCAGGATGCCAACAAGCCGACCTATGTCAGCGTGCTGGGCCTGGAGGCCGCGCGGGCGCTGGCCCAGGCGCTGCGGGCCGAGGCCAAGGCGGCGCTGGCCGCCAGCGGCCTGGCCGACGTCAGTCATCTGAGCCTGCTGGCCGACTCGGTCGTCGAGCGGGACAGCTGAGATCCACCCGGAACCCAGGTCTTAGCCATGGACTACACCCTGCTGAACAGCATCGCCAGCCCGGCCGACCTGCGCCGCCTGCCGCGCACGGAACTGAGGAAGCTCGCCGACGAGGTGCGCGCCTATGTGCTGGAGAGCGTCTCCAAGACCGGCGGCCATCTGGGGTCCAACCTCGGCACGGTCGAGCTGACCGTCGCGCTGCACTATGTGTTCAACACCCCGGAAGACCGGCTGGTGTGGGACGTGGGTCACCAGACCTACCCGCACAAGGTGCTGACCGGTCGCCGCGAGCGCATGTCGGGCCTGCGCCAGCTGGGCGGCATCAGCGGCTTCCCGCGTCGCGACGAGAGCGAGTACGACACCTTCGGCACCGGCCATTCGTCCACCAGCATCTCCGCCGCCCATGGCATGGCCATGGCGGCCAAGCTCAAGGGTGAGAACCGCAAGGCCGTGGCCATCATTGGCGACGGCTCGATGACGGCCGGCATGGCCTTCGAGGCGCTGAACAATGCCGGCGTGGCCCATGGCGGCCTGCTGGGCGACGTGCTCGTCATCCTGAACGACAACGACATGTCGATCAGCCCGCCGGTCGGTGCGCTGAACAAGTACCTGGCCCGGCTGATGAGCGGCAGCTTCTACGCCGCCGCGCGTGAGGGCGCCAAGAGCGTGCTGAAGAACACGCCGCTCTACGAGTTCGCTCGCAAGTTCGAGGAGCACACCAAGGGCATGGTCGTGCCCGGCACCATCTTCGAGGAGTTCGGCTTCAACTACGTCGGCCCCATCGACGGACACGACCTGGACTCGCTGATCCCGACGCTGGAGAACCTGCGCGACAAGAAGGGCCCTCAGTTCCTGCACATCGTCACGAAGAAGGGCGCCGGCTACAAGTTGGCCGAGGCCGATCCGGTCAAGTACCACGCAGCCTCCGGCAAGTTCGACCCGGCCGTGGGCTTCGTGAAGCCCGCCACGCCGCCCAAGACGACGTTCACGCAGGTCTTCGGTGACTGGCTGTGCGACATGGCCGAGGCCGACCCGCGCCTGGTGGGCATCACGCCGGCGATGCGCGAAGGCTCGGGCATGGTGGAGTTCCACAAGCGCTACCCGCAGCGCTACCACGACGTGGGCATCGCCGAGCAGCATTCGGTGACCTTCGCCGCCGGCCTGGCCTGCGAGGGCATCAAGCCCGTCGTCGCGATCTACTCGACCTTCCTGCAGCGCGCCTACGACCAGATGGTGCACGACGTGGCCATCCAGAACCTGCCGGTGCTGTTCGCGCTGGACCGTGCCGGCCTCGTCGGTGCGGACGGCGCCACGCACGCCGGCAACTACGACATCGCCTACACGCGCTGCATCCCCAACATGGCCGTGCTGACGCCGGCCGACGAGAACGAATGCCGCCAGGCGCTGTACACCGGCTTCCTGCACGACGGCCCGGTCACGGTGCGCTACCCGCGCGGTGCCGGCGTGGGCGTCGTGCCGGTCAAGGCCATGACCGCCCAGCCGTGGGGCAAGGGCGAAGTGCGCCGCCAGGGCAAGCGCATCGCCATCCTGGCCTTCGGCACGCTGCTGTACCCGGCGCTGGAGGTGGCGGAGCGGCTGGACGCGACGGTCGCCAACATGCGTTTCGTGAAGCCGCTGGATGCGGGCCTGGTTGCCGAGCTGGCGCGCACGCATGACGCGATCGTCACCGTCGAGGACGGCTGCGTGATGGGCGGCGCTGGCAGCGCCGTCACCGAGGCGCTGAACGCCGCGGGCATCGCCATCCCCGTGCTGCAGCTGGGGCTGCCCGACGAGTTCGTCGAGCATGGCGACCCGGCCAAGCTGATGAGCCTGTGCGGCCTGGACGCGGCCGGCATCGAGGCCAGCATCGTCAAGCGTTTCGGGGCGAAGCCGCAGGTGGTGCGTTCGACCGCAGCGCGTTGAGCAGGGCATCGACCAGCGGCTGCGCGGGCCGATGCAAGGGAATCAGGGCACTGACCCGGTAGGCAATAGACACCGCCAACGGCCGAACCACCAGACCCGGGCCGGCGCAGGCCGCTGCGGTCAGCGGGTTGACGATGGCCACGCCCAGTCCGGCCCGGACCAGTTCGCAGACCGCGACCGCGCTGTGCGTCTGCACGCGCAGTCGCCGCGCGATGCCGGCGGCGCCGAAGCGGGCATCGATCTCGCGCCGGTAGGAATCGTCCGCGGCCAGGCTGATGAAGTCCTGGTCGGCGAAATCCTGCAGCGCCATGCGCTGGCATGACGCCAGCGCATGGCCGGCCGGCAGCACGGCGACCTCGTCGGCTTCCAGCACCGGCTCGATGCGCACGCCGGGCAGCGGCGTCGCCTGTTCGGCCAGGCCCAGGTCGAAGCGCTGCTCGCTCATCCAGGCATCGAGCAGCGGCGGCTCGGCGGGCGTGATGTCCACGCGCGCGCCGGGATGCTCGCCCAGCAGCGTGGCGAGCGCACCCGGCAGCAGCGCGTGGCTGAGCGCCGGCAGGCTCAGCACGGTCAGCTCGGCGTCCTCGTCGCGCCCCAGCGCCTCGGCTCGCTCGATGACGCGGGCCAGGCCCTGGAAGCTGCGCTCCACCTCGTCGAACAGCACCCGTGCCCGCGCGGTGGCCTTGAGCCGGCCGCGCTCGCGCTCGAACAGGGCGTAGCCCAGCAACTGTTCCAGCCGCGCCAGGTCTCGCGACAGCGTGGGCTGCGAGGTGTGCAGCAGCGCGGCTGCCCCGGTGACGCTGCCGGCTGTCATGACGGCGCGGAAGACCTCGATGTGGCGGTGCTGGATTTCCATATCAGATTTGAATTGTCGCCGGACAAATTTCAATTTGATTGGATGGGTCGGGCCGGGCATGCTGCATGCCATGACCAAGCCCCTGCCCGCCGCACTGACCCCCGCCCGCCTGCAAGCCCTGGCCGCCGAGCACGGCACGCCGCTGTGGGTCTACGACGCTGCCACCATCCGCGAGCGCGCCGCCTCGCTGAAGCGCTTCGACGTCGTGCGCTTCGCGCAGAAGGCCTGCTCCAACATCCACGTCCTGAAGCTGCTGCGCGAGGCGGGCGTCAAGGTGGACTCGGTGTCGCGCGGCGAGATCCTGCGCGCCCTGGCGGCGGGCTACGCAGCCGGGGGCGACGAGATCGTCTTCACGGCCGACCTGCTGGACCATGCGACGCTGGCCACCGTCGTCGAGCACCGCATCCCCGTCAACGCCGGCTCCATCGACATGCTGGAGCAGTTGGGCCAGGCCTCGCCGGGCCATCCGGTCTGGCTGCGCATCAACCCCGGCTTCGGCCATGGCCACAGCCACAAGACCAATACCGGCGGCGAGCACAGCAAGCACGGCATCTGGCACGCCGACCTGGGCGCGGCGCTGGCCGCCATCCGCCGCCACGGCCTGCACCTGGAAGGGCTGCACATGCACATCGGCTCCGGCGTGGACTACGGCCATCTGGCCCAGGTGGGCCAGGCCATGGTGGGCCTGGTGCGCGAGACGGTCGCGGCCGGCCATGACTTGCAGGCGATCTCGGCCGGTGGCGGCCTGTCCATCCCCTACCGTGACGGCGATGCACGCATCGACGTGGACCATTACTTCGGCCTCTGGGACGCTGCGCGCCGCGAGGCCGAGGCGCTGGTGGGCCACGCGCTCAAGCTGGAGCTGGAGCCCGGCCGCTACCTGGTCGCCGAGAGCGCCGTGCTGCTGGCCGAGGTGAGGGCGGTCAAGAGCGCGGGCGTGAATCGCTTCGTGCTGGTGGATGCCGGTTTCAACGAGCTGATGCGGCCAGCCATGTATGGCGCCTTCCACGCGATGACGTTGATCGGCGCCGGCGGCCCCGTGCAGTCCAGCGTCGTGGCCGGCCCGCTGTGCGAGTCGGGCGACGTGTTCACGCAAGGTCCCGGCGGCGAGGTGCTGACGCGCGAGCTGCCGCCCGCCGCGGTGGGCGACCTGCTGGTCATCCACGACGCCGGTGCCTACGGTGCCTCCATGTCCAGCAACTACAACAGCCGGCCGCTGGCCGCCGAGGTGCTGGTGGACGGCGACGCGAGCCGGCTGATCCGCCGCCGCCAGACGGTGGAAGAGCTGCTCGCGCTGGAGGCCTGAGCTCGCGGGACAATGCGGGCCTTACGTCGCCCGTATTGCCCATGTCGTCCAATCGCCCCCCCGTCACGGGCCGCCAGGTCCGCTTCGCACTCATCGGCTGCGGCCGCATCGCGCAGAACCACATCCAGGCCGTGGAGCGGCACGCCGATCGGGCCATGCTGGCGGCGGTGTGCGACACCGAGCCGGCGGCGCTGGCGGCGGCCGTCGCCAGGACCGGCGCACGCGGCTTCGCGTCGCTTGGCGAGCTGCTGGCGGCGCGCGCGGAACTGGGCATCGACTGCGTCGTGCTGACCACGCCCAGCGGCCTGCACCCGCGCCAGGCCATCGAGGCCGCCGCGGCCGGCGTGCACGTGATGACGGAGAAGCCCATGGCCACGCGCTGGCAGGACGGGCAGGCCATGGTCAAGGCCTGCGACGACGCCGGCGTGCGGCTGTTCGTCGTCAAGCAAAACCGGCGCAACCCCACGCTGCAGCTCTTGAAGCGCGCCGTCGCCCAGGGGCGCTTCGGGCGGCTGTACAACGTCGCCGTCAACGTCTTCTGGACCCGGCCGCAGAGCTACTACGACAGCGCCGCCTGGCGCGGCACCTGGGAGTTCGACGGCGGCGCGTTCATGAACCAGGCCAGCCACTACATCGACCTGCTGGACTGGATCGTCGGCCCGGTGGAGAGCGTCATGGCCTACACCGGCACGCTGGCGCGCCACATCGAAGTCGAGGACAGCGGCGTGGCGGCGCTGAAATGGCGCAACGGCGCCATGGGCACCGTCAACGTCAGCATGCTGACCTACCCCAAGAACCTGGAAGGCTCCATCACCCTGCTGGGCGAGCGCGGCAGCGTGCGCATCGGCGGACTGGCCGTCAACGAGATCCAGCACTGGGAGTTCGACGCCCCCCACGAGATGGACGCCCTCATCCAGGACGCCAGCTACCAGACCACCTCCGTCTACGGCTTTGGCCACCCGCTGTACTACGACAACGTCATCCGCACGCTGTGCGGCCAGGCCCAGCCCGAGACCGACGGCCGCGAGGGCCTGAAGTCGCTGGAGCTGCTGATCGCGATGTACATGAGCGCGCGCGACGGCAAGCGCATCAACCTGCCGCTGAGCTACTGATGAGCACCACCATCCACCCCAGCGCCATCGTCGACGCCGGTGCCCGGCTCGGCGCGGACTGCCGCGTCTGGCACTTCGTGCACATCAGCGCCGGCGCGCGCATCGGGGCGCGCTGCTCCCTCGGCCAGAACGTGTTTGTGGCCAACGACGTCGTCATCGGCGACAACGTCAAGATCCAGAACAACGTCTCCGTCTACGACGCCGTGACGCTGGAGGACGACGTCTTCTGCGGCCCCAGCATGGTGTTCACCAACGTCTACAACCCGCGCGCGGCCGTCGCGCGCAAGGACGAGTACCGCCGCACCCTGGTCAAGCAGGGCGCGACGCTGGGCGCCAACTCGACCATCGTCTGCGGCACCACCATAGGCCGCCACGCCTTCATCGGCGCGGGGGCCGTCATCAACCGCGACGTGCCCGACTTCGCGCTCATGGTGGGCGTGCCCGCGCGGCAGATCGGCTGGATGAGCCGCCACGGCGAGAAGCTGGACCTGCCGCTGCACAGCGCCGAGCCCGTCGACGCGAGCTGCCCCCACACCGGCGACCGCTACCGCCTGCACGGCAACCAACTCGAGCTGATCTGAAGATGGACTTCATCGACCTCAAGAGCCAGTACGCGGCGCTGCGCGACAACATCAACGCCCGCATCCAGCGGGTGCTGGACCATGGCCAGTACATCATGGGCCCCGAGGTCAAGGAGATGGAGGCCGCGCTCAGCGCCTACACCGGCGCCAGGCACAGCATCAGCGTGGCCAGCGGCACCGAGGCGCTGCTGATCTGCCTGATGGCGCTGGAGCTGCGGCCCGGCGACGAAGTCATCACCAGCCCCTTCACCTTCGCGGCGACGGCCGAGATGATCGTGCTGGCCGGCGGCGTGCCGGTGTTCGTGGACATCGAGCCCGGGACGGCCAACCTCGACGCGACCCTCGTGGAGGCGGCCATCACGCCCAGAACCCGCGCCATCATGCCGGTGAGCCTGTACGGCCAGGTGGCCGACATGGACGCCCTCAACGCCATCGCGGGCCGGCATGGCCTGGCGGTCATCGAGGACGCGGCGCAGAGCTTCGGGGCGACGTACCAGGGCAGGAAGAGCGGCAACCTCAGCACCTTCGGCTGCACCAGCTTCTTCCCCAGCAAGCCGCTGGGCTGCTATGGCGACGGCGGGGCGATCTTCACCAGCGACGACGCGCTGGCGCAGGCCTGCCGGGAGATCCGCACCCATGGCCAGAGCCAGCGCTACCTGCACACGCGGCTGGGGGTGGGCGGGCGCATGGACACGCTGCAATGCGCCGTCGTGCTGGGCAAGCTGGAGCGCTTCGAGTGGGAGGTGCGGCGCCGGCTCGAACTGGGCGAGGCCTACGGGGCCAAGCTGCGGGCCGCGGCGCCGGGGCTGCAGCTGCTGCAGGTGAAGGGCGGGCGCGACTGCGTGTGGGCACAGTACACCGTGTTCGTCGACGACCGCGAGGCGGTGCAGGCGCGGCTGAAGCAGGCCGGCATCCCGACGGCCGTGCACTACCCGAGGCCGCTGCACCACCAGCCGGCCTATGCGCGCTATGCGGCGGCCCACGCCTGCCCGCACAGCATCGCGGCGGCGCAGCGGGTGATGAGCCTGCCCATGAGCGCCGACCTCACCGAGGACCAGCAGGACCGGGTCGTCAGCGCCTTGGCTCAGGCACTTGGCTGACTCTCCGCGGATGAAGTTCAGGCCCGACATCGAGGGACTTCGGGCCCTGGCCATCGGGCCCGTCGTGCTCTTCCACGCCTGGCCGGCGGTCATGCCGGGAGGCTTCGTCGGCGTGGACATCTTCTTCGTGATCTCGGGTTATCTGATCACGACGCTGCTGCTGCAGCGGCTGGCGGCCGGCAGTTACAGCGTCGGCTCCTTCTATGCGGCGCGCATCCGGCGCATCTTCCCGGCGCTGTTCGCGATGCTGGCCCTGGTCGCGCCAGCCTGCCTGTTGCTGCTGGAACCGCAGGCGCTGCGTGAGTTCGCGCGGCTGCTGGGCGCGACGGGCCTGTTCGTCTCCAACGTCGAGCTCTACCGGACGACCGGTTACTTCGAAGGGGCCGCCGACCTCAAGCCGCTGTTGCACACCTGGTCGCTGGCTGTCGAGGAGCAGTACTACATCGTCTTCCCGCTGCTGCTGGCGCTGCTGTGGCGTGTCGCACGGCAGCGCATCGGCGTCGCGCTGCTGGGCGTAGGCCTGCTGTCGCTGGCCTATTGCCTGTGGCTGATGGAGCGCGATGCCGAGCTGGCCTTCTACGCCGCGCCGGCCCGCACCTTCGAGCTGATGATCGGCTCAGGCCTGGCTTGGTGGGTGAGCCGCAGTGACGCGAAACCCGGCTGCCCGACGTGGGTGTATGCGCTAGTGGGCTGGGCCGCACTCGCGGCCCTGGTCGCGTCGCCGCTGCTGATGCGAGCCGATCGGGCCTTCCCTGGTCCGGCGGCGCTGTGGCCTTGCCTCGCGACAGCGGCGCTGATCTGGGTCGGCGGCAGCGGCCAGGCCGGCGCGACGCGCTGGCTGTCGGTGGCGCCGCTGCGTTGGATAGGCGCGATGTCGTTCTCGCTCTACCTCTGGCATTGGCCGATGCTGGTGCTGACGCGACACCTCGTGCTGGACCTGCCTACGCCTGCGCAGGTCGCGCTCGCGGTCTCCTTGTCCGTCGCGTTGGCCTGGGCCTCGCTGCGCTGGGTGGAGGCGCCGGTGCGCCGGGCCAGGACCGCCCAGCCGCTCATGCTGGTGGCCGGTGCGTCGACCATCGTCGCTAGCCTGGTGGCTGCCTGGGCGCTGACGGCGGCCGCCGACCAGCACGCCGCCAGGCCGGGGCGTGACGCTCTGCTGCGGGCCGGTGCCAGCGACTTCAGCCCCGACCGCAAGCGCTGCCATTCCAGCGGCAACCGCTGGCTGGACTATGAGGCCCGCTGCCTGTTCGGTCCCGTGGACGCGTCAGCGACGCTGGCGGTCTGGGGCGACAGCCATGGCGTGGAGATCGCACGGGCGCTGGGTGACCAGGTTGTCGATCGCCGCGTCGCACAACTGACAGGTTCCACTTGCCCGCCGGCGCTGGACTACGAGCCACCGGGACGGCCGCGCTGCGCCGCCGCCAACCGCGCGCTGATCGAGCGCTTGAGTGGAGACACAAACGTGAACAGCGTGCTGCTGGCGGCGCGCTATGAGTTCTATCTGAACGCTCCCGATGCGCCGGCCTTCGAGGCCGGCATGGTCGAGGCCGTGAGGCGCCTGCGCCAGGCAGGCAAGCAGGTGCTGCTGCTGGACCCGGTGCCGACCTATTACTACCCTATTCCCGCCGCACTGGCCTTGCGCTGGCGTCGCGGACAGGATCTTGCTGAGCAGGGCCAGACGCCGTCGCAGTACGCCGCCCGCCAGGCCGGTGCGCTGGCGCTGGTACAGAAGCTGGCGGCGGGGGGGCAGGCGCGGCGCGTGGCCGTGGGGGCACTGCTGTGCGCTCAGCCGCGTTGTGCTGTGCTGGAGGAGGGCGACCACAGCCTCTACTTCGACGACAACCATCTCAGCATGCACGGTGCGGCCAGGGTCGCGCCGGCGGTGCTGAGCCTGATCGACAAGCCATGAAGTTCCGCCCCGACATTGAGGGCCTGCGCGCCCTGGCCATCCTGCCGGTCGTCGTCTTCCATGCCTGGCCCAAGGCACTGACGGGCGGCTACGTCGGGGTAGACGTGTTCTTCGTCATCTCCGGTTACCTCATCACGACGCTGCTGTTGCAGCGGTTGGCGGCCGGCAGTTACAGCATTGCATCGTTCTACGCGGCGCGCATCCGGCGGATCTTCCCGGCCTTGTTCGTCATGCTGGCCCTCATCGTGCCTGCGGCATGGCTGCTGCTCACGCCGCAGGCCATGGGCGAGTTCGCGCGCGTTTTCGGCGCAACGGGGGTGTTTGCGTCCAACCTCGAGCTGTACCGCACGACGGGCTATTTCGAAGGCGCCACCGAGCTTAAGCCGCTGGTGCATACCTGGTCGCTGGCCGTGGAGGAGCAGTACTACATCGTCTTCCCGCTGCTGCTGGCGGCGCTGCATCGCTGGGCCCGCGGTGCCATAGGCTTCGTGCTGGTGACAGTGGGCCTGCTGTCGCTGGCCTATGCCCAGTTCCTGACTGGGTATGACGGGCCGCTGGCCTTCTATTCGGCGCTGTCGCGCACCTGCGAGCTGATGGTTGGCTCACTGCTGGCACTGCGCGTGGACCGCGGCCGGCCGCCGCTGCCGGCCGGTGCGCGGCAGTTGCTGGGCGTGGCGGGCCTCGTGGCTATCGTGTCGGCCTGCGTGCTGCTGAAGCCCGACGCCTCTTTCCCGGGCATGACGGCGCTGTGGCCTTGCCTGGGGGCGGCTGCGTTGATCGAGGCCGGGCGGGGAGAGGGTAGTTTCGCCAGCCGTTGGCTGGCACTGCCACCGCTGCGCTGGATCGGCGCGCTGAGCTTTTCGCTCTACCTCTGGCATTGGCCCATGCTAGTGTTCGCGCGCCACTTGCTGCTGGGGCAGCCGGACGCCCTGCAGTCTGGTGTGGCCGTGGTGCTGGCCGTGGCGCTGGCCTGGGCGTCGCTGCGCTGGGTGGAGGCGCCAGTGCGCAGTGCCGCTTGGCGTCAGCGCAGCCTGCTGCTTGGCGGCGGTGCGGCCATGGCGGCCTGCCTGCTGCTGGCGGGTGGCCTGTTTCTCGCGGCGCGCCATGCGGGCGAGGAGGCATCGCCGGCCAATGCCTTGCTGGCCGGCGCGGTCGATTTCAGCCCGAGGCGGGAGCGCTGCCACACGCGCGAGCGCGTGCAGATCGCCTATGCCGATCGCTGCCAGTTCGGTGCCGCCGAGGCGCCGCGCCAACTGGCCGTCTGGGGCGACAGCCATGGCGTGGAGATCGGCCACGTGCTGGCCGAATCCCTGCCGGCCGATCGCAGCCTTGCGGCAATGACGGCCGCGGCCTGCCCGCCAGCGCTGGGCTTCGCGCTGCCTGGCCGCTTCTACTGCGAAAAGCACAACGCGGCGATGCTGGCCGGCTTGGTGGGGGACGCCAAGGTTGACCGCGTGCTGATGGTGAGCCGCACGTCCAGCTATCTGGGCGATGCACAGATGGCAGCTGTCTTCGAGCGCGGCCTGCAGGAGGCGGTCCGGGCGTTGAAAGCCGTGGGCAAGGAGGTCTGGCTGCTGGACCCGGTGCCAACCTACGACTACCCGGTGCCTGCGGCGCTGGCTCAGCATCAGCGCCGAGGCTTGGCGCCGGCGGCCTTCGGCATAGCCGGTGACGACTACCGCCGCATTGAAGGCCAGGCCCTGGCCATGCTGGCCCGCGTGGCTGCCGCCACCGGTGCGCAGCGGATCGCGGTCGACACGACGCTGTGCGGCGAGGGACGCTGCGCCGTCATCGGCGCGGACGGTCGAGCTCTCTACCTGGACAACAACCACCTCAGCATGGCCGGAGCGCGGCTGTTGGCGGCACAGGCCTTGCGGCCCGCCGTTCAGGCGAGCCGGTAGTCCGGCGCATGCCGGCGCAGCCACTGCTCCAGCATCATCAGGATCCAGACCATCTCGCCGTAGTAGCCGGCATGCTCCTTGAGGCGGCGTGTCATCAGGCTGTCGACGAACTCGGCGCGCACGATGCCTCGAGCCGCGATACCGCGCAGCGACTCGGCCGCCAGTGCGTTCAACGCCGCATCCTTGACGGCCCAGGGGCCGAAGGGGAGCCCGAAGCCGTGCTTTTTCTTCGTCAGGATCTCGTCCGGCAGGAAGCCTCGCAGCGCTTCCTTGAAGAACCAGCGCAGCTTCAGGCCCTTGAGCTTGTAGGACGTGGGCAGCTTGAGCGAGAAGTCCAGTAGCCGTGTGTCCAGCAGCGGGAAGCTGACGTCCACGCCGGCCAACGCCGTCGTGCCAACGACCTTGGGCAGGTCGTTCTCGGCCAGTGTGTAGCGCCAGTCGAAGGCCAGCATCTGGTTGACGAGGCTGGCTTCGCGCGGCCCCTCGGCCCAGGTGGCGCGGTGGTGCTCGCGCGGCGCGCCGGTGTCGACGGCGGCCAGGAAGGCCGGTGTCAGCACCTCGGCCATGCCCAGGCGGTCCAGCAGGTTGTAGCTCTGCATGCGGTCGGGCATGGGTACGCGGGCCTGGCGGATGTAGCTCGTGCCCTTCTTCAGCAGCGGGATGCTGCCCGCGACCTGGTTCATGAAGAGCGGGTTCAGCACACCGGCGCGTAGCGGCGACGGGATCTGGCTGTAGACGTGGAAGATGCGCTCCTTGGCATAGCGCACGTTGCCGCCGAAGAGTTCGTCGCCGCCGTCGCCGGCCAGTATGCGGGTGTAGCCGTCCGCGCGCGCCTTGGCGGCGCAGTAGAAGGCCGGCACGGCCGAGGAGTTGCCGAACGGCTGGTCGTAATGGGCGGCGACGTCGGGGATGGCCTTCACGAGGTCGGCCGGTGTGACGTAGTACTCGTGATGGTCGGCGCCGTAGGCGCGCGCCGCGATGCGCGCATAGGCCATCTCGTCATAGCCCTCAGCCTCGAAGCCGATGGAGTAGCTGGCGGGCGCCTTGCCAGTGGCCTCGCCCAGCAGGCCGGCCACGGTGGAGCTGTCAGTTCCGCCGCTGAGGAAGCAGGCGGTCCGGCCGTCGGCGCTCAACCGCTCCTGGACCGCGGTGCGCAGGATGCCGCGGAACTCCTCGCGCAGGGCGCCGAAATCCGGGCTGGCCTGTTCCTCGAAGCGGGGCACCCAGTAGGGGGCGACGGTCAGCCGGCCGTTCTCGAACAACGCATAGTGGGCCGGCGGCAGCCGCTGGACGCCGGCGAAGATGGTGCGCGGCGACGGGATGGAGTGGTGGAAGAGGTAGTTGAAGATGGCCTGCGGATCGAGCTCGCGGATGCCGAGGTGCTGGGCCAGCACGTCGGCGCGCGTGGCGAAGTGCAGGCGGCCGTCACGCACGGCATAGCACAGGCTGTGAACGGCGAAGCGGTCGACGGCGAGGTAGGTGCCACCTCCGGCGAGGTTCAGCGCGACGGCGAATTCGCCCCCCACGTCGGCCGCGCAGGCAGCGCCACGTGCAGCATGGGCCTGCTGCCAGGCGGCCAGGGCATCCGTACCGGGCACGGCGAAGCGGGGGGCACCGGAGGCGAACGGCGTGTTGGGCGGCAGGTCGTGGGCTTGCATCTCTTGTCGTCGCGTTGGATTCAGGCGGCTGGATTGTCGTGGCGTGGCACAGGTTTCTGGCGCAGCCATCGCCAGGCTTCTCCGACGGCCTGGCGTGCGAGGCCCAGCAGGCCGCGTAGCGTGAGCGGGTCGTAGGCGACGAGGCCGAAGCGCTCGCGGCGCTGGCTCATCCAGGTGGCCTTGTAGGCGTCGTCGCCGATCATGTAGTCGATCTCATGCACGCGGTCGACGTCGATGGCCTGCTCCATCAACAGTGCCGTCAGCAGCGTGCCGGGGGCCAGGGCCTTGTGGGCTTCGTCGTATGCGAGCTTGTAGATGTCGGCCCGGCCATGGGCGACGATCCAGATCTGAGCCGCCACGGGCTTGTCGCCCAGCCATGCCAGGCCCAGGCGCAGCCAGCCGCGCCGGGCACACAGGCGGATCAGCCCGGGAACGAAGTCGGGATAGGGCTCGGGCACCTTCCAGCTCTGTGCGTAAACGGCCTGATAGGCCGCCAGGCCGGCCTCGAGTTCGTCGCCACCCCGCACGATCTCAAGCCGCCCACCTTCGGCCGCGAACTTCTTCGAGTTGCGCTTGATCGTGCTGCGCACCTGGCCGCTGCGCTCCTTCAGGTAGTCGGCCCAGCTCTGGCGCACAGGCTCGTACCAGTTGCCGAAGGCAAAGTAGGTGTAGGTGTTCAGGCCGGCCAGCGTGAGGGCGCGCTTGAGCAGCGCGAACTCACGCGAGGTCGGATCCATGGGCGAGAAGCGGTAGGCCGCCGCGCGGGCGCCGCCCCGACGCAGCACGCGGGTCAGCGGCAGCAAGTCCTCGGCCTCGATGTCCGGATCCAGCACCGGCGCGTAGATGGCCGTGTAGAAGTTGGACAGCGCGCTGACCTCGCGGCCCAAGGCACCGGTCTGCGCGACGATGGGCAGTACCGCGAGCACGCGGCCCTGGCGGCGCAGCACATGGATGCGTACCTCATGTGTCCGACGCTCGTGCGCGTAGACGCTATCCATCAGATTGGCATGCCAGTCGGCACCGAACTCGACATGGCGCTGCTCGGCCTGGTTCATCAGCGCGATGACGTCGGCGGGCAACTCGTGCACATGGACATAGGTATCCACGCTGGCACCGCTGCGGTTGACCATGATCTCCGTGTCCATCGGAGGTTTGCTGCGTCGCAGCCAGCCGCGCGCCGTACGCCTGAGCAGGCCATAGGCGGCCGGCAGGACCCTGTAACGGTAGACGCTGACGTGGTTGATCCAGCGCTGCGACGTCGACCAGGCCAGCAGATCGGAGTCTGCGTTGGTATAGAACTCAATGATGCTGCCGGGCGCCCGCGTGAACAGGTCTTCCAGCGTGCGCAACAGCAGGATGCGGCCGGGCGCGTAGCGCTCGAACTGCTCGTCGAAGGTTGTCTTCAGCATGACCGCCATGCCGTTGCGCAACAGCAGCATGCGCGAAGCCAGCAAGGTATCGCCGGCCCGCAGCTCGTACACCAGGGCTTCACCACGCATCGCGAACTCGCGCATGACTTCGACATAGAAGCGGCCCTGCGCGCAGTCGCTACTGATGGCCGTGCCCTCGCGACCCTTCCAGCCGCTGCTTTCCAGTGCGGCATATCGCGCCACGGCGGCGGGCATGGCCTCGGCATCGGTGATGACGTCTAGGCGCTGGGCGCCGACCTCCGACTGAAGGCGACGCTGGTAGCGGCGCATGTTCTGGATGAGCTTGCGGGGCCGCTGGGCCCAGTAGTCGTCGAAACCGTCCCTGAGGTTGATGTTCATCGTCAGCGCATGCGGCAGGGCCTTCACGGGCTTGGCCGGCAGCTCGCGCAGATCGCCGAAGCGTGGATCGTTGCAGAGCAGGTCCAACTCGCCGGCATGGCCGGGCAGGGCGGCGAACAGGCCGCTCAGGTCCAGCCCCGCAGGGATCAGGCTAGGGCCGATCTGGGTCTGCGAGGGCAGGAGGCTGGACCAGATGCCCAAGCGCGTCCGCGGGCTCAGCAGCAGCATGGCCACGGGTTCGCCGTCGCGGCCGGCGGTGGCGAGAAGCGCCCCGTCATCGCCGAAATGGCGCAGCAGTGCGTCGACGAACAGGCCGTCCAGCATGCTGTGGCCACCCATCACGCGCCGGTTGAGGTCGTCCCAGGCCTCGCGATGCGGGCCTAGGCCTTGGCTAGGTGCCAGTGGATGGAGTCGCCAGTCGAGGCCGGAGTTCATCGCGTGTCCAGGTCCAGGAGATGTGCGCCGAGCCGGGCGCAGATGCGAGCGTGGTGGCGGGATGCCCTGATGTCGATCAGGGAGTTCACGAGGCCGAAATTGCGACCATGCTGATCGGCGTCGTGGACAACGAGTACAGGTCATTCTGCTGCGGCGTTAGCAGCCGTGCGAGCAGCGTAAACGACATCGGCTGCAGCCTGATCAGTAGGTAGGGCTTAGGGTTGGCGAAGCCGAGCGAGCGGTGTACGCTGGCCATCAGCGGACGCCCCGCTTCTTCGGCGTGCGCGCCGTCGCCAGGAAGCGCAGTGTGGCGGTTAGCATGTCGACGCGGTTCCAGGTGCAGATGACGATGGCCAGGCGCTTCATCTGACGCCGGCCACCTGGCGATAGACATCCAGGTGCCGGCGCCAGCTTTCTGCCCAGCGGAAGCCCTGGGCCCAGGCGCGTGCCCGAGCGGCCATGTCGGCCCGAGCCTCAGGCGGCAGCGTAGCAGCCTCACGCAGCGCGGCTGCCCAGGCGTCGAGGTCTTCGGCCGGCGCCAGCATGGCCAGCGGCCCCACCAGTTCGGCCAGACTGCCGAGGGGGCTGAAAATGACGGGCACGCCTGCGGCCTGAGCCTCAATGGCGGGGAAGCCGAAACCTTCGTATAGGGTCGGGTAGAGCACTGCGGCGGCGCCTGCATAGAGCGCCTGCAGCTCGGCGTCGGACAGGAACTCGGCAAACAGTACGCGGCCTTGCAGTGGAAGAGGCAGCGCGGCGCGGGCGGCTTCGCGTGCGGCAGCGCCGAAGCCGCAGGCCACGAGCTTGAGTGCGGGGTCGTGCTGGGCCGCGAGCACCCGCAGCGCCCAGTCGAAGCGCTTGCGCTTCATCGGCCCGCCCAGGTAGACCGCATAGGCCGCCCCACCCAGGGCCTGCTGCAACGTGGCCGGGATGGGGGCCGTCGGCGGTTCGAAATAGGCGGTCTCGATGCCGTGATAGATGACGGTCAGCCGTGACTCCAGCTCCGGCCAGCGGGCCAGGATGTCACGCCGTGAGGACTCGCTGATCGTTATGACATGGGCCGCACGCTTGAGCGCGGCGGGTACGACATGGTCCCAGTACAGGCGTTGGCCGGCGGTGTCGGGGCGCTCCTCGAAGGCCAGTGTGTCGTGAAGCGTGACGACGGTGGGCAGCGGCTGCCAAAGCGGCAGAGCGCCTTCGGTGCAATGCAACAGCGACAGGGGCATGCGGCGCGCGCGCAGCGGCAGGCCGAGTTGCTCCCAGAGCCGGAGGCGGTCGCCGCGGAACTCGAAGATGTCGGGTGTGAAGCGTGGTCCCTCGGGGTGCAGCAGCGGGTGGCGCGGATCGTCGGCGAACAGGTGCCAAGAGATGTCGTCGCTGCTGTTGCGCATCAGCTCCAGGACGTACTTACCCATGCCGCGCATGTGGGCAGTGTTCAGGCAGCGGGCGACGAGGCCGATCTTCATGTCGTGCGTCCTCCGCGTGGCAGCCAGGAGCGCAGCAGCAGCTTCCAGCCGGGCCAATGCCCGGGCTGGACGCGCAACGCCGCGCGCGCGCTGCGGCGGGCCGCTGCGCGCTGACCGGCCTGCAACTGGGTGTAGGCGAACTGACTCCAACTGCCGGCCAGCTCCGTGCGCACGGCCGCGGCGTCGGCCAGGCGGCCGTCTGGTCCAGCCAGGCCCCAGGTGTCCAGTGCCCGTTGCACGACACGGCCGCGATAGTTGTCCCGCGGCGCACTGCGGGTGATGCTGCCGGGGTGCTGGCGGTACAGCGCCAGCGGGCGCATCACGCGTTCGATACGGGTGACGCGCGAGGCGCGCAACCACAGGTCGTAGTCTTCGCCAATGCGCAGGCCGGTGTCGAAGCTGCCGATCTCGGACAGCAGGCTGCGCTGCATTAGCACGGTGGAAGTCCAGACGACGCAGTCCAGCAGTAGTTCGGGATAGAGCCAGCCAGTGGCGCCGCGCCAACGGCCGGGGTCGTCGGCTTCGGCGGCAAGGCGCTGCAGCAGGGTCGGCTCGGGCTCGGGCTCGGCGCTGACCCAGACATGCCAGGCCGTGTAGCTCATGCGGCAGCCCGGCGCTGCAGCCATGGTGTCGAACTGGGCAGCGAGCTTGCCCGGCAGCCAGATGTCGTCGGCGTCGCAGAACGCGACCCAGTCGCCGGTGGCGGCCTCGATGCCGGCATTGCGGGCAGCGGCCACGCCAGCGTTGCTGCGGCGTATCAGGCGTACCTGCGGGAATTCGCGTTCGACGAGCGCGGCGGAGCCATCCGTCGAGCCGTCGTCGACGACGATGACCTCAAGCGCCGCTCCGGCCTGCGCCAGCACGGCGCGCAAGGTGGCGGCGATGTAGCGCTCGGTGTTGAAGCAGGGAATGACGACGCTGACACGGGGCAGGGTGGCCATGCGTCACTGCGATGCGGCGGAAGCCGGCGCCGACGCCGCATCGGCGACGGGCGCGGGGGCGACCCAGCGGCCCACGGCAATGAGCCGATCACGCAGCTCGGGGCGGTCGTAACCCATCGCGATGACGCGATGAGCCTGCACGAGCGCCTTGTCGTAGTCCTTCATGTCTGCGTAAAGCATGCCGACGTTGAACTGCGCGAACGGGTCCTCTTTCGTCGTCTCGGCAACGTAGTCCAGGTGCGTGCGGGCTTCGTCGAGCTTGTTCTGGCGCAACAGGAAGTTCACGTAGAGCAGCCGCGGGATGTGATCGTCGGGCTTGAAGCGCATCGCGCGTTCGTAGAAGCATTCGATCGTGTACTTGGCGCCATTGGCCGGGTTTCGTTTTTCCTTGACCACCAGGCGCTCCATCGCGAGCAGGGCACGCGGATGGTTGGGGAAGACACTTAGCGTGTACTTGAAGTCGGCGCCGAAAGAGCCCGTGGGGGCCTCCCGCAGATCCTCGGCCTCGGGCGTGAAATGCGCGGATTCGACCAGCTTGCGCTGCTGGGCGTTGGCCGTCCGGTAGTCGTAGGGGCCGTAGTTCCACTCCAGCGTTCCGCATTGCTTCGCGGTGTCGGCCATAGCCGGCAGGGTTGCTGCGGTCAGGCAAAGGAGGATCAGGCGGGGCAGGATGGGCTTCATCTTCGCTCTCACTCAAATCTTGCGCAGCCAGCTCAGCGTGGCCGCCTCGACCTTGGCGGCCTGGCCGGGGTCGGAGAAGGTGTGGTCCGCCTCGGCATAGGCTTCGAGTTGCAGGGAGGGACCGTCCAGCAGCCCCTTCCATGCAGGCGAGCCCTGCGCATACATGCTGAACTCGCGGGCAGTGTAGTCATCCCCGCTGAGAATGAGCAGTGCCGGGCAACCGAGGCCGCGCAGTCCCGTGGCCATGCGGTCTTGGAAGCTGCTCTGTCCCGGGGCCTTGCCGGCGCCTTGGGCCAGGCGCAGGTTGCCGGCCAGCGTCATCAGCGCCTTCGCACCGACGCCACCTTTCAACAGCTTGAGCCAGAACTCCTTCTCGCGCAGCCGTCGCCAGTAGTAGTGCTTCACATGCGTTTGTGCCAGCGTGGCGGCCGAGCGCACCCAGGGGTTGAGCAGGGCGACGCCGGCAACGCGGGCGTCGCGGGTCGACTCCAGGTAAAGCAGCGCCGCCGACGCCGCATCGCACAGACCCCAGAGCACGACGCGCTTGAGCGCCGGCCGGGCCGCCAGCAGCGCGGTGATGGCGGCGGCGATGTCGGCGTCGACGCCCAGGAAGTCGCGCGCCTCGCCAGGGCTGTCACCCATGCTGCGGTAGTCGAAGCGCAGCGCGGCGAAGCCATTGGCCGCCAGATGGCGGGCCAGCAGCGTGAACTGGCGGTGGCTGCCGACGCGGTATTGCGGGCCGCCGACGATGATCAGCACGCCGACTGCGGCGGCGGCTTCGGTTTCGGGTTCGGCCAGGATGCCTATCAGCGGCTCGCCTTCGCAGGCGAAGCTCAGTACCGATTCCTTCACGACAGCGCCTCCACCGTGCGGGCGACCAACGCAGGCGCGAGCTCGATCTCGCTCGTGGCCCAGAAGCCCGGGCCTTGCACGAGCTGCGAGCGCACCGCCCAGCCGGCGTCCTGCCAGGCCTTGAGCGCTTGCTCGCTGACCGGCGTCAGCGTGGCGTCTTCGCGGGTGCTGAGCTCCAGCCATTCGACCCGCCCCGCCTTGCCCACCGGGGTCAGCCTGGCGGACTCCAGGCCGGCAGCCAGGTTGGCGCCCAGCCGGTAGCCGGCGACCTCGACCGGGCGGCCGGCGGCCAGCTCGGCCTTCAGCCCGTCCATCAGCCCCTTGCTGGCCCCGCCGGCCATCTCTGCGGCCAGCTTCAGGCGCAAGAACTGCTGCAGCGCGAGCTTGCCGCTGGTCATCGGCTGCCAGAACAAGTGGTTGACCGGCCGGCCCCAGTCGGCCGACGCGGCCAGCAGGCAGCCGGCGCGCAGGCCCCAGAGCCACAGCGGGGCGTCAGGCACCCGAGCATCCAGCCAGTCGAGGCCGAGGTGCACGTCGGCCAGCCAGTCGGCCCAGCCGGCATCGCCGAAGTCGGCGGAAGAGTCGCCACAGCCACGCAAGTCGATCTGCAGCACGGCGTGACCGGCTTGGGCGAGCGCGCGGCAGGCCAGGGCGGCCATGCGGCGCGACTTGTTCATCTCCTCCGCGAACGGATGCAGGTAGAGCAGCTTGCCGCGCGGGGCGCCCTGAAACGTCGCCGACGGCGCATGGAACAGGCACAGGCGCTGCTCGCCGCCGGCGGCGGGCAGGAAGAAGGCGTCGGGATGGGGGATCAACCCAGGCGGGCGGCCACGAAGTCCGCCAGCGAACCGACCGTCGCAAAGGTGTCGCCGTCGATGTCATCGTCGTCGACGGCGAGCCCGAGCTGCTCTTCCAGCGCGGTGATGAGGCTGACGACGGCCATGGAGTCCAGCTCGGGCAGCGCGCCGAGCAAGGCGGTGTCGCGGGTGAAGGTCTGGGCGCGGCCATTCAGGCTCAGCACGTCGTCGAGAAGTCTCAGCACGTGGCCGAGCACCTGGGCGTTATCCATCTTGGGCGTCCGAAAAGCAAGCGCGGCAGTTTAGCCGGCGGCCCCCTTGGCTCCGGGGGCCGCCACCCCTTGGCTTCGGGGTCGCATGAGATACTTTTTTCACTCCCGCGCACCCTTTTTTGACATCGCCGCTTCATGCCCGAATCGACTCTGCTGAACGAGCTGGTGGCCGTGGCCGCCGAGCGCATGCCCGACGCCCCCGCGCTGACCTACGGTGCGGCAACGCTCAGTTATGGTGAGCTCGACGCCGCCGTGCGCGGCTTCGCCAGCGGCCTGATGGCGCTGGGCCTGGCTCGCGGCGAGCGGGTTGCGATCTATCTGGAGAAACGCTTCGAGACGGTGGTTGCCAGCTTCGGCGCGCCGGCCGCCGGTGGCGTCTTCGTGCCGCTGAACCCGCTCCTCAAGCCCGATCAGGTCGGCTTCATCGTGCGCGACTGCGATGTGCGCGTGTTGGTCACGTCGCCCGAGCGGCTGGCCCAGCTGGGCGACGCGCTGACGCAATGCCCCTCGCTGCGCCATGTGGTGCTGACCGGCGGCACGGGCTCGGCGCCGGTGCCGGTGCATGACTGGTCCGCGTTGCTGGGGGCGCCGACCCGGGCCGGCCACCGCGTCATCGACACCGACATGACGGCCATCCTCTACACGTCCGGCTCTACCGGCCGGCCCAAGGGCGTGGTGCTGTCGCACCGCAACATGGTGGCGGGCGGCAAGAGCGTGGCGAGCTACCTTGAGAACCGCGCCAGCGACACGCTGCTGGCCGCGCTGCCGCTGTCCTTCGACGCCGGCTTCAGTCAGCTGACCACCGCCTTTCACAGCGGCGCGCGCGTCGTGCTGTTGAACTACCTGATGCCCAAGGACGTGCTCAAGGCCATGGAGCGCGAGAAGGTCACGGGCCTGACCGCCGTGCCGCCGCTCTACATCCAGCTGACGCAGCTGCAATGGCCGGCCGCCATCGATCAGCACCTGCGCTACTTCGCCAACACCGGCGGCCGCATGCCGCGCGCGACGCTGGACCTGCTGCGCGCCAAGGCGCCTTCCGCCAAGCCCTTCCTGATGTACGGCCTCACCGAGGCCTTCCGCTCCACCTATCTGCCGCCCACCGAGGTGGACCGCCGGCCGGACTCCATCGGTCGCGCCATCCCCAACGCCGAGATTCTGGTGCTGCGCGAGGACGGCACGGAATGCGCGCCGGACGAGCCGGGCGAGCTGGTGCATCGCGGGGCCCTCGTCGGCCTGGGCTACTGGAACGATGCCGAGAAGACGGCCGAGCGCTACAAGCCGCTGCCGGTCGGCGTGGGCGGCCGCGAGGGTGGGTTGCAACTGCCCGAATTTGCCGTCTTCTCCGGCGACACGGTGAGGCGCGATGCAGAGGGCTTCCTGTACTTCGTCGGCCGCCGCGACGAGATGATGAAGACCTCGGGCTACCGAGTCAGTCCCACCGAGGTGGAAGAGGTGCTGTATGCCACCGGCCTGGTGGGCGAATGCGTGGCGTTTGGCGTCGACCATGACACGCTGGGCCAGGCCATCCAGGTCATCGCCACGCCGCCGGAGGGCGCGGGCGCACTGGACCTGGTCGCGCTGACCGCGGCCTGCAAGGCCCGCATGCCGGCCTACATGGTGCCGCATGGCTTCGACGCCCGCTCGGGCCCGCTGCCACGCAACCCCAACGGCAAGATCGACCGCAAGACCCTCTCGACCGACTGGGTCGAGCGCAACGCCGCATGAGCGATACCACTCCCCCGAAGCGCGCCCTCGAGCACGCACCCGTGCTCTTCCCCCGCGACGCCAACGGCGAGCTGCTCGTCGGCGGCCAGCGGCTGTCGGTGCTGGCCGAGCGCGTCGGCCAGACGCCGTTCTACGCCTATGACCGCGGCCTGCTGAAGGCACGGGTTGCCGAGCTGCGCGCGGCGTTGCCGCGGGGCATCGAGCTGCACTATGCGATGAAGGCCAACCCGATGCCGGCGCTGGTGCAGCTGATGGCCGGGCTGGTGGATGGCGTCGACGTGGCCTCGGCCGGCGAGCTGCAGGTGGCGCTGAACGCCGGCGCCGACCCGCACGAGATCAGCTTCGCCGGCCCAGGCAAGCGCGACATCGAGTTGGGCCAGGCGGTGGCGGCCGGCGTGCTCGTCAACGTCGAGTCCGTGCGCGAGCTGGCGCCGCTGGCTCGCGCCTCGCAGCGCCTGTCGCTGCCGGCCCGCGTCGCGCTGCGCGTCAATCCCGACTTCGAGCTCAAGGGCTCGGGCATGCGCATGAGCGGCGGCCCCAAGCAGTTCGGCATCGACGCCGAGGCGCTGCCGGAGGTGCTGGCCGAGGTGGGTCGACTCGCTGGCGATGGCATCGCCTTCGAAGGCTTTCATCTCTTTGCAGGCTCGCAGAACCTCAAGGCCGAGGCCATCTGCGAGGCCCAGCTCAAGAGCTACGAGCTGGCGTTGCGGCTGGCCGAGAGCGCGCCCGCGCCGGTCAGGTTCCTGAACCTGGGTGGCGGTTTCGGAATCCCGTATTTCCCGGGCGAGACGCGGCTGGACCTGGCGCCCATCGCCGACAACCTCGCGGCGCTGCAGGCCCGGGCCAAGGCCGACCTGCCGCGAGCCAGGCTTGTCATCGAGCTGGGCCGCTACCTGGTCGGCGAGGCCGGTGTCTACGTCAGCCGCGTCGTCGACCGCAAGGTCTCGCGCGGCCAGGTCTTCCTGGTGGCGGACGGCGGCCTGCACCACCACCTGTCGGCCTCCGGCAACTTCGGCCAGGTGCTGCGCAAGAACTACCCCGCCTCGGTTGAGCCGCAGGGCCGCCGCGAGCCGGCGACGGAGGCGGCAAGCGTCGTCGGGCCGCTGTGCACGCCGCTGGACCTGCTGGCCGACCGCATGGACATGGCGCGAGGCGAGGTCGGGGACCTGGCCGTCGTCTACCAGAGCGGCGCCTACGGCCGCAGCGCCAGCCCGGAGGGCTTCCTGGGCCATCCGGCCTGCGTGGAAGTGCTGGTCTGAGCTGCGGCTCGGTGGTGGACGCCCGCGAAAAAGGGGCGAGTCGCCAGCCCGCCGTCGGCCATAAGCCGTCGGTGGCGGCTGGCCACTCCTACTTCGACACCTGCTTGACCGGGCCGACGTCCACCGATCCGCGCACCGAGCGGTAGGCGGCCTGCTCCACGAGCGTATTGAGCCGAGTCACGATCTCGGCCGGCGAGACCTGCTCGATCACGTCGATGGAGTTGGACTTCGGATCGCTGTACTTGGCGTGTGTGAACTGCGGCTTGCGAGAGATAACGGCCAAGGTCTTGGCGTCCAGCGTCACGCGCTCGAAGGAGATGAAGGGCGCCACGTAGGCCTTGTCCTTCTGCTGCTCGCCGGTGTGCGGATTGATGGTGGTCTGGTCCGGGTCCGCGTACTCCTGCTTGCGATCGATGCCATCCTCATCGAGCAGCTCCCACTGGTTGCCGGTGGGCTTGACGTAGATGCCGATGCCGCCGAGCCGGTTGGGCATGCCCTCGCGCGTCTCCCAGGCGTAGCGCGGCAGGATGGCCTCGATGCGATCCCACTCGGCGCGTTGCGGTATCTGGGTCAGGCGCTCGCGCAGGGCATCGAGCACCAGCGCATCGCGGGCTTCGAAGGAGGCGTTCTTCATCTGCTCCACGAGCCCGGGGTTGGCGCTCCAGCGCAGCATGACGCGGCGCGAGGCGGGTTCCTCGGCGGCCAGGGCGCTGTCCAGCCCGCGCAGCACAGCCATGTTCAGCAGCTGCGGGTCCACTTGCAGCGTGCGGCGCGAGAAGTCGTCCACGCTGCGGGCACGCTTGCCGCGCTGCTTGACGATGCTGAGCTGGTCGCCGAGCGTCGAGATGAGCGCGATGGTCGGCGCCGGTTTTGCGGCTTCCTCGGCAGGTGCGGCCAGGGGCAGCGCAATCACGGCAGCAGCCAACAGTCTTCTGAGCATCAGGTCACCTCCCGGGTCGTTCTGGTATCGGATGCTAGGGGCCAGGTGCGCGGAAACAGGTGCTCCAGGCCATCTGAGCAGGTTGCAGCAAGCTCGAAAGGCCCTCGATGCCTTGCGTGCTCGATCCTAACCGTTAATTCAAGCGGGTTTTCTTCGGCGGCCACCGAGCTCGAGCGTTGAGTGTCCGAACTCCAGCATGCCGGCGCAGCTGATCGATCGGCTTGCCAGGGGCGCGGGCCGCCCTCACGGAACGCGGGGCGTTCAGTCAGCGTCCACCCAGACGCCGTTCTGCAGGATCTGGTGCGGCCTGAAGCCGGCCTTGTAGGCCATCTTGGGACTCTCCGCGATCCAGTAGCCGAGGTAGAGGTGGCTGAGTTTCAGCTCCCTGGCCTGCTGGATCTGCCACAGCACGCCGTAGGTGCCCAGGCTGCCTTGCACGTCGGGATCGTAGAAGGTGTAGACCGCCGACAGGCCGTCGCTGAGGATGTCCAGGATGGACACCATGCGCAGCGCCAGGCTGCCGTCGGGCATGGGCTCGCGGAACTCCACCAGGCGGGAGTTGATGCGCGACTGCAGCAGGAACTGGGTGTACTGGTCCACGCTGTCGTGGTCCATGCCACCGCCGCTGTGCCGGCCGGCCTGGTAGCGCAGGTACAGGGCGTAGTGCTCGGGCGAATAGCCCAGGCGCATCACCTTGGCCTGCAGGTGGCGGTGGGCCTTCCAGGCACGGCGCTGGGAGCGGCTGGCCTCGAAACGCTCCACCGGCACGCGCAACGCAATGCAGGCGCGGCACTGGTCGCAGTAGGGGCGGTAGGTGAACAGGCCGCTGCGGCGGAAGCCCGCGGCGACAAGGTTGGAGTAGGCGTCGGCGTGGATCAGGTGGCTGGGCGTGGCCACCTGCGAGCGTGCCTGCCGGCCCATGAGGTAGCTGCACGGGTAGGCGGCCGTGGCATAGAACTGGATCTGCGCGAGGGGCAGTTCTTTGGGGTGGGTCACGTTGGGGTCAGCAGCCGGTGCCAGTACGCCGGATGATAGGTCCACGGCCCCGGCGTGGCTTGGTCCACATGGGCGGCGAGGTGGGCCTCGAACTGGCTTCTCGGGACTTCGGCGGCGCCCAGCGACGCCAGGTGGCGAGTGTTCTGCTGGCAGTCTATCCAGGGGATGCCGAACTCCCGGCACAGGCAGATCAGGGCGCACAGCGCGATCTTGGAGGCGTCGGTGCGGCGCATGAACATCGATTCGCCATAGAACATGCGTCCCAGGTTGATGCCGTACAGGCCGCCGACCAGTTCGCCGTCCACCCAGGTCTCGACGCTGTGCATGGCGGGCCAGGCCAGGTAGGCCGCCTGCAGCTCGGGCACGATCCAGGTGCCCGACTGGCCCTCGCGCGGCGCGTCGGCGCAGGCCCGCAGCACGGCGGCGCGGTCGAAGTCGATGCGGATCTCGCAGCCGGGCGTGACGGCAAAGCGCTGCACCGTCTTGCGCAGCGAGCGCGACAGCTTGAAGCCTGCCGTCTGCAGCACCATGCGTGGGTCGGGCGCCCACCACAGCGGCGGCTGGCCGGGGCCGTACCAGGGGAAGATGCCGCGCCGGTAGGCGGCGGCCAGCCGCTCCGGGGTCAGCGTGCCGCCGGCGGCCAGCAGGCCGGGGGCGTCGGTCTCGGGGCCGAGCGCGCGGGCGCTCGGCGGGAAATCCAGGGAGTCCTCGTCCAGCCAGTCGATCATGGGCTCATGGTACGGTGACGGCCATGATCACCGTCTACGGCATCCCCAACTGCGACACCGTCAAGAAGGCCCGCACCTGGCTGGCCGGCCAGGGCCTGGAGGTCGCGTTCCACGATTTCAAGAAGCAGGGCGTCCCGGTCGCCGAGCTGCCGGCCTGGCTGCAGGCCCTGGGCCGCGACAAGCTCATCAACCGCGCCGGCACCACCTGGCGCAAGCTCGACGATGCTGCCAAGGCGGCCGTGGTGGACGATGCCTCGGCCACCGCGCTGATGCTGGCCGAGCCGAGCGTCATCAAGCGTCCCGTGGTGCGCTGGGCCGACGGCAGCCTGACGCTGGGCTTCTCGGCCGACGCCTTCGCTGCGAAGGGAGGCCGCTGATGTTCACCGGCATCGTCCAGGGCGTGGCCCGCGTCGAGTCCATCACGGCCCGCGAGGGCCTGCACACGCTGGAGCTGAGGTTTCCCGACGGCTTCGACGCCGAACTGGCCATTGGCGCCAGCGTGTCATGCGATGGCGTCTGCCTGACCGTCACCGAGCGGCCCGCGCCCGGCGTGGCGAGCTTCGACGTGATGGCGCAGACGCTGAACCTCACGACGCTGGGGGGCTTGCAGGCCGGCTCAGGCCTGAACGTGGAGCGTGCGGCCAGGGAGGGGGTCGAGATCGGCGGCCACCCCTTGTCCGGCCATGTCGACGTGTCGGCCCGCATCGCCGAGATCCGCCGGCCCGACAACAACCATGTCATCCGCTTCGCGCTGCCCGCGCCGTGGATGCGCTATGTCTTCGCCAAGGGCTATGTGGGCGTCAACGGCTGCAGCCTGACCGTCGCCGAGGCCCGGCGCGAGCGCGACGGCTCGGGCTGGTTCGAGGTCTGGCTCATCCCCGAGACGCTGCGCATGACCACCTTCGGCGACAAGGTCGTGGGCGACGCTGCCCACATCGAGATCGAGCGCAGCACCCAGGTCGTCGTCGACACGGTGCGCGACGCGCTGGACGAGAAGCTGGGCCCGTTGCTGCCGGTGCTGGAGGCCATCGCCCGGGAGCGCGGCATCGACCTCGCCCAGCTCGCGCTGCCCAAGTCCTGAGAGGCCGACGGCCGTGCTGATCAACAGCGTCGTGTACGAGGACGGCCGCGTCGTGGCCGAACCGGGCCTGGAGGGCGTCTCCGAGGCGCTGCAGCGTCAGAGCGGCTTCGTCTGGATCGCTCTGCGCGACCCGGGCAACGACGAGCTGGACCTGCTGCAGCGCGAGCTGGACCTGCCGCCACTGGCCGTCGAGGACGCCCGCAAGGGGCACCAGCGCCCCAAGCTGGAGGAGTACGGTGACATGCTGTTCGCCGCCATGCACCTGCTGGAGGCCGGCCCGGAAGGGCTGGAGGTGGGCGAGGTGCATGTCTTCGTCGGCCCGCGCTTCATCGTCTCGGTGCGCCATCGCAGCGCCCAGGGCTTCCTGGGTGTGCGCGACCGCGCCGAGCGCGAGCCCGAGCTGCTGCGGCAGGGGCCGGGCTTCGTCTTCTACGCGTTGATGGACGCCGTGGTGGACCGCTACTTCCCCCACATGGACGCCGTCGAGGCCGAGCTGGAGGCGCTGGAGGCCACGATGTTCCAGCCGCGCCAGGACCGCCAGGCCGTCGTGCAGCAGCTGTTCGGGCTGAAGCAGCGCCTGGCCACGCTGCGCCATGCGGTGACGCCCCTGCTGGAGGTGTCGGCCAAGCTGCACGGCGGGCGGGTGCCGGGCGTCTGCAAGGCCATGCCGGACTACTTCCGCGACGTCTACGACCACCTGCTGCGCATCCAGGCCGGCGTCGACGCCGCGCGCGAAACCATCATCGCCGCGACCCAGGTCAACCTGACGCTGGTCGCCATCGACGAGTCCCTGGTCACCAAGCGGCTTGCGGCCTGGGCAGCCATCTTCGCCGCGTCCACCGCGCTGGCCGGCATCTGGGGCATGAACTTCGAGACCATGCCCGAGCTGAAGTGGGCTTTCGGCTACCCCATGGCGCTGGGCACCATCGCGCTGGTCAGCGGCGCGCTGTACTGGCGCTTCAAGCGCCTGCAATGGCTTTGACGTCCAGATGAACCCCGAGGACCTGCTCAAGCTGGTGTCCACCGAGATGCCCTTCGGCAAGCACCAGGGCACGCTGATCGCCGACCTGCCGGGCAACTACCTTGCCTGGTTCGCCCGCGAGGGCTTTCCCAGGGGCGAGATCGGCCGGCTGCTTGCGCTGATGTACGAGATCGACCACAACGCGCTGGGCGAGCTGCTGAAGCCGCTGCGCGGCCGGCCGCGGCGGGCCTGACGCCGCGCGCCGGACAATGCGGCGCCATGGACCTGCTCAAGACCTTCGGTCTCTTTGTGCTCACCGCGCTGGCGGAGATCGTCGGCTGCTATCTGCCCTGGCTGTGGCTGCGCCAGGGCGGGTCGGCCTGGCTGCTGCTGCCCGGTGCGGCCAGTCTGGCGCTGTTCGCCTGGCTGCTGTCGCTGCATCCCACGGCCACCGGCCGGGTGTATGCGGCCTATGGCGGCGTCTACATCGGCACGGCCATGGCCTGGCTGATGCTGGTGGACCGGGTCCGCCCCACGTCGACGGACTGGGTGGGCGTCGGCGTCTGCCTGCTGGGCATGGCCATCATCATGACGGGCGCACGCGCCGGCGGCTGACGCTCAGTCCGCAGCGGTGTCCAGGTTGGCGCGCACCCGTGCCAGCAGGCCCATCCGCTGACGGCACTCGGCAGCGCCGAGGCCCTGCAGCGCGGCGGCGCTCTCCGGCGACAGGAAGAGCCGCTGGACGCGACGGTCCTGGGATCGGGCTGGGCCAGCAGCAGGCCGCGCTCCTTGAGCCCGGCGATGAGGCGGGCGATCTGTGCCTTGTCGCGACCGCTGCGCGCCACCAGCTCGCTGAACGTCGCGTCCAACTGCTGCTCATGCCCGAAGCGCCCGTCGCCACGCGGGCCGTGCCATGCTGCTTCGACACGTTGCTGGCCTTGGCCGAGGCCTTGCGGGCGCTGCGGCTGCCGTCGGGCGAGGGCTTTGTCTGGTGCGCCGGCGAGGCGCAGCCGATGGCCATGCTGCGCGACATCCTGTTGCGCGAGAAGGGCCATCCCAAGGCGGCGATGAAGGTGGCGGCGTACTGGAAGGCGGGCGCCACGGGCTATCACGCCCGACGGGACGACGACGTGCCGCCCGGCGCGGGCTGAGGCCGCTTCAGGCCGTCGGGTAGGTGCCCGGCACGAGGATGTCGCGCGTCACGTTGGCGAGCTGGGTGTGGCCGCAGAAGGCCATGGTCACGTCAAGCTCCTTGTGCAGGATGGCCAGCGCCTTGGCGACGCCTTCCTCGCCCATCGCGCCCAGGCCATAGGCCATCGCGCGGCCGATCATGGTGCCCTTGGCGCCCAGGGCCCAGGCCTTGAGCACATCCTGGCCGGAGCGTATGCCACCGTCCATCCAGACCTCGATCTGCGAGCCCACCTCGGCCACGATGGCCGGCAGCGCATGGATGCTGCTGGGCGCGCCGTCCAGCTGCCGCCCGCCGTGGTTGCTGACGACGATGGCGTCGGCGCCGGCCCGCACGGCCAGCTTGGCATCCTCCGCGTCCATGATGCCCTTCAGGATCAGCTTGCCGCCCCATTGCGCCTTGACCCAGGCGATGTCGGCCCAGGACAGGCGCGGGTCGAACTGCTCGTTGGTCCAGGCCGACAGCGAGCGCATGTCGCTGACGCCCTTCACATGGCCCACCAGGTTGCGGAAGGTGTGGCGGCGCGTGGCCGCCATGCCCAGGCACCAGCGTGGCTTGGTCATCAGGTTGAGGATGTTGCCCAGCGTGGGCCGCGGCGGCGCGGTGAGGCCGTTCTTCAGGTCCTTGTGCCGCTGGCCGATGACCTGCAGGTCCAGCGTCAGCACCAGGGCCGAGCACTTCGCGGCCTTGCAGCGCTCGATCATGCGGGCCATCGCGTCACGGTCGCGCATCATGTAGAGCTGGAACCAGAACGGTGCCGAGGTGTGCTCGGCGATGTCCTCGATGGAGCAGATGCTCATCGTCGACAGCGTGAAGGGGATGCCGAACTTCTCGGCGGCGCGCGCGGCGTGGATCTCGCCGTCGGCATGCTGCATGCCGGTCAGGCCCACGGGCGCGATGGCCACGGGCATCCTGGCATCCTGGCCGATCATCTTCACGGCCGTGCTGCGGCCTTCCATGTTGACGGCGACGCGCTGGCGCAGCTTGATGGCCTGGAAGTCGCTCTCGTTGGCGCGGTAGGTCGTCTCCGTCCAGGAGCCGGAGTCGGCGTAGTCGTAGAACATGCGCGGCACGCGCTTCTCGGCGAGTTGGCGCAGGTCTTCGATGCAGGTGATGACGGGCATGGCGGTGCGGCAGCGGTTGGGGTCAGGCCGTGATGCTAGGCCCGCGCCGCGCCCGCTGCCCCGGAAAAAACCTCGGCCCGCGGCGGAAGAGTTTTCCGCCTATGCCGCCTCCACCGCGCGGCAGTGCGCGTGCAGCCATTCGGCGAAGGCCTCGGCCGCCGGGCTGGCGCGGTGGCGCACCAGGCCGTAGTGGCGCTCGGCCGGCACGGCCAGAGCGAAGGGCTGAACCAGGCGGCCCTCGGCCAGCTCGTGGCGGGCCAGGCTGAGCCGGGCCAGCGCCACGCCCTGGCCGGCAAGCGCGGCGGCCAGCGTCAGGCCCAGGTCCACGAAGCGCGGGCCGGCCTCGGGCTCGGGCACGTCGGGCAGGCCGGCGGCGCGCAGCCAGGGCGCCCAGGGCTGCAGCGGCGTGCGCAGCAGCGGCAGGGCCAGCAGGTCGGCGGGTGCGCGCAGGGGCGGGCGGCCCGCCAGCAGCGTCGGCGCGGCCAACGGCGTCAGGCGGTCGCGCAGCAGCACCGCGTCGGCGGCAATGTCATCCGGCACGGCGCCGTGGCGGATCTCCAGGTCGGCACCGGCGTCCCCCTCGTCCAGCAGAGGCACCGACAGCGTCAGCTCCAGCTCGACCTGCGGGTGGGCCGTCGTGAAGCCGGGCAGGGCGGGCACCAGCAACTGGCGCGCGAAGGTGGGCGTGGACGTCACCCGCAGCCGCTCGCGCCGCGGACCGGCGCGCTGATGCAGCGGCATGGCCTGCAGCAGCGCCAGGGCCTGGCGCACCTGGGGCAGGTATTCGTGGCCGGCCGGCGTCAGGCTCAGGCCCCTGGCCGACTGGCGCACGAAGAGGGGGCGGTCCAGCCTCTCCTCCAGTCCGGCCACGCGCTTGGCCACGGCGCTGGCAGTCAGCGCCAGCTCGGTCGCCGCGGCCTCGAAGCTGCCCGCGCGCGCGACCGCGTCGAAGGCCAGCAGGGCGTCGAGCGAGGGCAGGCGGATGGGGCGGTCGGACATCAGAAGTTGATCGTCGTCGGGCCGGCATCGCCGGACCCGGGACGCAGATATTGCCCCAGCGTGCCGGCCATGGCCGCGACGACGCCCGCGGCCAGCCGCCAGGGCCTGAGCCTGGTTTCGGTGGTGCCGCGGCTGTTGCGCGGCTGGGGCTGCGCAATCGCTTGCAGCAAGGCCAGTTCCTGCTGGCGCTCGCGCACCAGGTAGAGCAGCTGGTCCGGGTCGGCGAAGCGCTGGGCCAGCGCGCGGACCACCTTCAGTTCGCGCTGCTGCACCAGCACGCCCTGCGGGCGCAGCGGGCAGCCGAGCGCCCGGCTGCGAAGGTACAGGGCCTTTGCGGCGAGGCGGTCGGGCAGGCAGCCGACGCCGGCATGCAGGCAGTTGGCAAGGTTGAATGAGGCCTCGGCATGGCCCTGGGCCGCCGCCGCCACATAGGCCCAGAGGCCGCGCTCCTCGTCGCCGGGGCCGCCTCGGGCGGTCAACAGCGCCCGCCCGAGCTGGAAGTGCCCGATGGCGCTGCCGCGCGCCGCCGCCAGCTCCAGCAGCGAGCGTGCCTGCACCGGGTCGGCCGGCAGTCCCAGGCCTTCGAGCTGGCACAGCCCCAGCATGGCCAGGCCGTCGGCGTCGCCAGCGTCGGCCGCGGCGCGGAACCAGCGGGCGGCGTGCGCATGGTCCGGCGGCGTGGCCTGGAACAGGGCCAGCCCATGCTGCAAGGGATTGAGGACTGGTGTCGCGGCGAGCGGGGCCGGGTCGGCGCCCAGGTCTGGGGAGTTCATCCGGCAAGCAGGTCGTGACGGGCGCGGGGCGCCGGGCTCTACGAGGCGTAGCAGCCGATTCTCTGGCAGCCCCGCCGCAGGGCCTGCAGTGGGACGGCGAATCGCCCGGATGTGCGCCGCTGGCGTGAAAAAGTTGGCGAACTCGCTCCTGCCGGCAGCCGCGGTGGCCTGGGCACAATGGGCTTCCCGCTTGCTCGCCCGGTCACCGCATCATGGGTTTTGCCGCTCTCGCCGAATCCGCCATGGCATTGCCGGGCGCCACCCAGGACATCAAATGGGGCGCCGACTGGGTCGCCAGCGTCGGCGGCAAGATGTTCTTCGTCGGTGGGCCGCATCCGGGGCTATGGACGCATTGCAGCTTCAAGGTGGATGCGCACCGGTTTCTGGAGCTGACCGGCCTGCCCGGCTTCAAGCCGGCGCCGTATGCGGCCAGGTATCACTGGGTGGCGGTGGAGGATGCCAAGGCCCTGCCGCTGTCGGAGCTGAAGGCGCTGGTGAGGCGCTCGCATGAGCTGGTGGCGGCGAAGCTGCCGAAGAAGCTGCGGCTGGATCTTGGCATCGGCCCGATGCCTGGCTAGGCAGCCCCTGGCGCCGCCGCCCGCCTCAGCCCCGGCTCCACCGGCTCGGAATCGACCAGAAGGCCAGCAGCCCCATCAGTGCCGCCACCGCCAGCGCATGCGGCATGTCCAACGGGCCGCCGGCACCGGCCAGCAGCGCCGTCGCCCCGCAGGCGGCCGTGCCGATCGCCGCCCATTGCACCCTTCGGACCCAGCGCGCGCGGCGGCACTGCTGTGCTGCCACGGGCGGCGGCAGCGCCGCCATCACCCGCAGGCTGAACCCGGCGTCGTCGGGCTCGCCGCCATCTTGCAGCCGCTGCCGCAGCGCATCGTCAAAGGAGGCGTCATCGTCGAAATCATTCATGGCGTGGTCTCCCAGGCGCCCAGTTGCTTGCGCAGCCGCGCCTTGGCGCGCAGCACCTGGGTCTTGAGCGTGCCCAGCGGCCAACCCAGCACCTGGGCGGCCTCGGCGTGGCTGAGGTCGGCGCCGTAGCACAGCAGCAGCGCGTGGCGCTGGGCCTCGCCCAGCCCGGCCAGCGCGCGGTCGAGGTCGATGCGCCAGTCGGCGCCCGGGGCGAAGTCATCCTGCGCGTCGGGGTCGGGGGGCGCGTCGTCCACCAGCGGCAGGGCCGGGCGCTCTGCGGACAGCGCGGAGTAGGCCAGCCGCGTCAGCCAGGTGCGAAAGCGCGCCTCGCCGCGGAAGCCGGGCAGGGCGCGCCAGGCGCGCACGAAGGCCTCCTGGGCGAGGTCGTCGGCGCGGCCCTGGTCGCCGCGGCAGACGCGACCGAGCAGCTTGCGCAGATAGCCCTGGTGGGCCTGCACGAGGGTGGCAAAGGCCGCGCGGTCGCCGGCGGCCGCGCGGGCCACCAGGCCGGCCTCGGCCGGTGCGACGCAGGCGCCAGGCGTCACGGCTGCTGCGGTTGCTTGCGCTCGACGGCCCAGTACAGCACCAGGCCGATGCCGATGAACAGCGGCAGCAGGCCGATGCTCCAGAGCCAGGCGCCCGGCATCATCAGCGAGAACATGCCCATCAGGCCCAGGCCCACGCCGATGTTGATGACGGCGGGCACCAGGATGCGGTTGGGGTTGGCCTGGTCGCGGCGAGCGCGCCGCCAGTCGCTGTCCTGCACATCGGCCAGCAACTCGGGCGGGATGGGTTGGCCTGCCCGGGCCAGCTCGCGAATGGTCTCGTGGCGCTGGCGCTCGCTGTGTGCCTTGCCGATGTAGTGCGACAGGATGGCGATGATGGGAATGAACATCGCCAGGATGGGAATGAACAGCGGCAGGGCGGACTGGATGTCGAACATCACGGGCGGCTCCTTGAAAACGGGTGGATGGTCCTTCCTTGGAGCGACCGGCCGCGGCTTTTGGATTCAGCGGGTCGAAAGATTCTTTGTTCACCCCCCTGAGTCGGGTACTCGATGAATGTCAAAGAAATTTACATCGATAGCCATGAAAAACAAGGCAATCACGACCAAGTCATTGATTTCCAAAGAAGATGGTTCGGTGGCATGGGGATTGCTTCCGGGGATCCTCATTTTGAGGAGAACCACAATGAAGATCACTTTCCCTTTCGCTGCAGCAGCACTGGCGGCGTCTCTGAGCACCGCCGCGAACGCCGGCATCGTCTTCAAGTTCACCGAGTCCGATGGCAACGTGGTCATGAACTCCTCCGGCACCATCGACACCAGCAAGCTGGTGCTGATGCCGAGGGTGTTCATGTGGGGGGGGACGGGCGTCGAAGAGAACGGCAATCACGACATCATGGGCGGTGCGAGCGTCGGCGAAATCAACATGTCCTTCGGCTTCCACGACGGCACCGACTATTCGCCCTGGGCCTCTGCGAATGGCCCGTGGTCCGCTTCGAGCTTCGGCACGACGGTCAACAGCGGCCACAAGGCCTTCACGACTTATGTCGGCAGTCCCAGCGGCGCGCAGATTCCGGGCCTGGGCATCGGGCGTGAAGACCTCCAAGGCTGGCTCTGGTCGCCTGACCAGAACTGGACCTTTCGCAGCGCCTCGTTCGCTTCGATGCGCATGGCTGTCGGCACCTACACGGTGACCGATGCGCAGACTGGCGAGTTCATCACCTTCCAGATCGGCGCCGGCAACCAGTTGCCCGAGCCTGATGCGGCCGCCCTGGTCGGGCTGGCCCTGGTCGGCGCCTGCGCCGCCCGCCGCGCCAAGACCCGCAAGGCCTGACCCCTTCATTGGGGCAGCAAGCCGCGAAGGCGAGTCTGAACGGCTTGCTTCGCGGCTTTGCTCTTGCCGAATCCTGCTCAGTGCACGCTGCCGAAGTCCTGCGTCCGGCAGGTGCGACAGGCAACGCCGGCATTGCCTGCCATGCAGGCCCGGGCGACGTCGCGGCAGGGCGCGTCGTTGATGCGGTCTGCGCAGGAGCCCAGGAAGCCGATCGCTGGTAGGGCCAGCCGCTGGTTGCCGTCCAGGAAAGCGCTTGGCCTTCAGGGCATTTTTGGGCCATTTGCGCAGTAGAACCCTGCGCAAAGTCGCAGGCCCGCTGCCGTGGGCCTCTGCTGCTCGGACGGGGGCTTGCGGTCAGCCGTGCCGGCGTCGCCCGAACGCAAGGCCGGCCAGCGCCAGGCCGGCCAGCGCCAGGGAGCCCGGCTCGGGCAACGGGTTGCTGGGGCCGGACCACGAGCCGGCGGCAACATCCTGGCTGCCGCTGGCGTTGTAGGTCGCGGCAACGCCGTGGGCGCCGATGCGCGCCGCCGGGTGGTTGGCGGTGTCGCAAACGCCGCTGGGCGAGAAGCACAGGTCGGCCACGGTCACCTCCAGGCTCGCGCCGAGCTGGAAGATCGTGAAGCCCGTCGCGAACGTCGAGTTCGACGGGCCATAGCTGAAGTTGGTGCCCCAGCTGAAGGCCCAGTCCGAGAACGACGACACCGCGATCACGGCGTTCGCGGCCAGCAGCGAATCGTCGAACTCCACGTAGCCGCCGAAGTTGCTGCCCGAGTTGGGCGAGACGGGCGCGAGATCACTGGTGAAGGTGTATCGCACCGGTGCGGCGATGGTCGCGAAGCTGGCCGCGGCCAGGGCGGCGACGGCGAGAGTTTGACGAGCGAACTTCATCTTGCCTCCTTTGCCAGGTCGGAAATGCCGGCGGAGGTGGGCGAATGCAGCTTGCGTGCCATGAAAAAAACGTTAGCTTTATCAATGACTTGCGGTGGCTCGGCGAAGCGCGTGTAAAGCCGGTCGACAGCTTTCATAACGGCGCGGTGCCGGGGCGCAGCGTCAGTCCCGGTCAAAGCTGCCACCAGGCCGGCAGCAGTGCCCGCACCTCCGGGCGGCGGTAGCGCTGGTCCAGCAGCCAGACCCAGCCGCGGTCGTCCACCGAGCGCAGCACGCGGCCGGCCGCCTGCACGACCTTCTGCAGGCCGGGCACGAGGTCGGCGTAGCCATGGTCGGCGCCGAACATCGCGTCCAGCCGCTCGCGCACACGGTCCTGCAGGGGCGACACAGGCGGCAGGCCCAGCGTGGCGATGAAGGCGCCGATGAGGCGGGTGCCGGGCAGGTCCACGCCTTCGGCGAAGGCGCCTCCCAGCACGGCGAAGCCTATGCCGCGGCCGTCTTCCACGAAGCGGCCGAGGAAGGCGCGGCGCGCGGCGTCGCCCATGGCGCGGGCCTGGCTCCATTGCGGCACCTCGGGGTGGCGCAGGGCCAGCCGCTGGGAGGCCTGCTCCAGGTAGTCGAAGCTGCTGAAGAAGGCGAGGTAGTTGCCCGGATGCTCGGCGAACTGCGCGGCAAGCAGGTCCACCAGCGCGTTCAGCGAGGCCTGGCGGTGGTCGAAGCGGGTGGACAGGCCGGCCACGCGCACGCTGAGGTGCTCGGGCGGGAAGGGCGCGGGCACGTCGATCCAGGCGGTGTCCTCGGGCAGTCCCAGCAGCTGGCGGGGGTAGTCCGGCGGGCCCAGCGTCGCCGAGAACAGCGTGACGCTGTGGCAGCCCTCGAAGCGCTCCTTCAAGAAGGCGCCGGGCACGAGGTTGCGGATGGACAGCAGCACGTCGCGGCCGTCGCCCGCGTCGTCCTCCAGCAGCGAGAGGTTGGCGGGCGCGTCCGCCGGCGAGGTCTGGCGCGCGCTGCGCTGCAGGTCGCATAGCGAATGGGTGCCCAGGCGGTCCAGCAGGCGCTGCAGCCCCAGCACCTCGAAATAGAACTGCAGCATGGGGCCCACGTCGAGCGGGTGGTTCTGCACATGCTCGCCCAGGGTCGTGTTGACGCGCTGCAGCGCCTCGGCGAGGTCGTCGGGAACCTCGGTCAGGGCTTCGTAGTCGCTGCTCTGAGCGCGGCCCAGGTCGACGAGTTCGGCGGCCAGCCGGCGCAGCGGCGCGCGCAGGCTCACCGGCGCAGCGGCCAGCGCCTCGCGCACGCGGGCCAGGCTCAGCTGGGTGCTGTACATGTCGCGCGTGCGGTCGATGAGGTTGTGCGCCTCGTCCACCAGCAGCGCCAGCTTCCAGCCCTGGGACTGGGCCAGGCCATAGAGCTGGCCGTGCGGGTCGAAGGCATGGTGCACATCGCCGACGACGACGTCGGCCCAGCGCAGCAGCTCCTGGCCCAGGTAGTAGGGGCAGATGCCGTGGCGCAGCGCGATGCGGCGCTGGGCGGCGGGATCCAGCCAGGCCGCCTGCACGGCCTCGGCGCGGGCGGCGTCCAGTCGGTCGTAGAAGCCACTGGCCAGCGGGCAGGCGGCGCCGTGGCAGGCCTTGTCGGGGTGTTCGCAGGCCTGCTCCTTGGCGACCAGCGTGAGCATCCTCAGCGGCAGGCCGGGGCTGGCGTCGCGCAGGGTCTGCAGCGCGTCCAGCGCGGTCAGGCGCGCGGTGCCCTTGCAGGTCATGTAGCCGATCTTGTCCAGCCCCTGGGCCGGCATGGCGCGCAGCAGCGGGTAGAGCGTGCCCAGTGTCTTGCCGATGCCGGTGGGGGCCTGGGCCAGCAGGCAGCGGCCGTTGGCGGCGGCGCGGTAGACGGCCTCGGCCAGCAGGCGCTGGCCCGGCCGCAGCTCGCCCAGCGGAAAGGGCAGCCGGCTCAGCGCCGCGTCGCGCGCGGCGCGGTGGGCGGCCTCCTGCGCGGCCCAGGCCTCGAACTGCACGCAGCGGGCCTCGAAGCCGGCCTGCAGCGCGGCGGCCGTCAGCGTCTGGCGCAGCACGGTCTCGCGCTGCGTGTCGGCGTCCACGTAGACCAGCGCCAGCTCCAGCTCGGCCAGCCCACGCTCGGCGGCGATCAGGGCACCGTAGGTTTCCAGCTGGGCCCAGTGCAGCGCGCGGCGGTTCTCGGGGATGAGTTCGACCGGGCCGCGGATGGTCTTGATCTCCTCCAGCCGGTTCACGTCGGCTTCATAGCCGTCGGCGCGCCCGCGCACGCGCAGGTGGCCGTGCAGGCCTTCCAGCGGCAGCTCGGTCTCGTAGCCGGGCGAGCGGCGCGCCAGCACGGCCAGCTGGCCGGCCTGGCCCTCCAGCGCCGTGGCCGAAGGCGTGAAGCGGCGGTCCAGGTCGCCGCGCTTGGCGGTGAACTCGCACAGGCTGCGGACCGAGACGGTGTAGGCCCAGGCGCTCAAAACAGGCTCAGGTTGTCGGGCACGGGCAGGGCCTCCGCACGCGCCGGTGCGGGCGGAGGCACCTCGCTGGCATGCACGAGGTTGCCGATGCGCACGCCCATCAGCCGCAGCCGCTTGTCGAACTTGACGCGCTTGAGGCACAGGCCCACGGCGCGGCGGATGTCGGCGGCACTGGTGATGGGCTGCTTCACGGTCTGGTCGCGCGTGACGGTGACGAAGCCCTCGAAGCGCAGCTTGATGCCCACCGTCTTGCCCGCGTAGCGCTTGGCGGCGAGGTCGCGGGCGAGGCTTTCGCACAGATCGTCCATGATGCCGCCCAGCAAGGCCTTGTCGTGCACGGCGTGCAGGTCACGCTCGAAGGTGGTCTCGCGGCTGATGGAGACCGGCTCGCTGTGCGTGACGACGGGACGCGAGTCGCGGCCGTGGGCGGCGTTGTGCAGCCAGTGGCCATAGCTGTCGCCGAACTGCTCGACCAGCCACTGCGGCGCGGCGGCGGCGATGTCGCCCACGGTCGCGAGTCCCAGCTTGACGAGCTTGTCGCCGGCCTTGGGGCCGATGCCGTTGATCTTGCGCACGCCCAGCGGCCAGATCAGGCGCGGGATGTCGTCCAGCGTCAGCACCGTGATGCCGTCGGGCTTGTCCAGCTCGCTGGCGATCTTGCTGAGCAGCTTGTTGGGCGTGATGCCGATGGAGCAGGTCAGGCCCGTCGCGCGGCCCACCGAGTTCTTGATCTCGCGCGCCACCGCCTTCACGCCGCCCAGCGGGTCGTGGCCCACGGCGTCGCGCACCCCCGGCACGTCGGTCAGGTCGATGTAGATCTCGTCGATGCCGCGGTCCTCGATGACGGGGGCCACCTCGGCCACCGCCGCCTTGAAGAGGCGCGAGTACTTGCGGTAGGACTCGAAGTCGGCCGGCAGCAGGACGGCGTCGGGCGCGCGCAGCGCGGCCTTCATCAGCCCCATGGCCGAGAACACGCCCAGGTCTCGGGCGGCGTAGGTGCTGGTCGTGACGACGCCGCGGCCGGTGTAGTCGCGCAGCCTGGAGTAGGTCCAGCTGCCGTCCTCCAGCTGCCGCGGCGCGTCCGCCCTGCGGCCGCCGATGACGACCGCCTCGCCCCTGAGCTGCGGATAGCGCAGCAGCTCGACGGACGCGTAGAAGGCGTCCATGTCGAGGTGGGCGATCCAGCGGGGAGGCTGCGGCATGGCCGCGATTGTCCGGCGGCGGCCCACCAGGGGCTGGCAGCATCGGCAGAATGCGCGGGTCCGCCCACCTCACGACCGAGAGACGCCCGATGCGCGCCCTGCTGTTGCTCTGTACCTGCCTGCTGCTGACGGCCTGCGCCGGCGCGCCCATGAACCCGCCGCGCAACAAGCCGGCGGCCGTGCCTGCGCCGCAGCATGTATCCAAGGCGCTGGGCGAAGACACCCTGGTGGCGCTGAGCTTCTCGGGCGGCGGCCTGCGGGCGTCGGCCTTCGCCTACGGCGTGCTGGAAGGGCTGCGCGAGCAGCCTTCCAAGCGGGGGCGCAACCTGCTCGACGAGGTCAGCTTCATCACCAGCGTGTCGGGCGGCTCGCTGACGTCGGCCTATTTCGGCCTGCATGGCGCCGAGGGCCTGCGTGACTTCCGCGACAAGGTGCTGCTGCGCGACGGCGAGGCGGGCCTGCGCTTCAGCCTGCTCAACCCCAACAACCTGCGCCGGCTGTTCGCCGGCGGGCTGAACGACCGCAGCGACTTCAACGACTGGCTGGAGAAGGACGTCTTCAAGGGCGCCACCTTCGCCGACATGTTCGCGCGCTCGCGGCCCGTCGTCTGGATCAGCGCCAGCAACGTGCAGTACCGGCTGGCCTTTCCGTTCCACGAGCGGGCCTTCGATGCGCTGTGCAGCGACCTGGCGAGCTACCCGGTCTCGGAGGCGGTGGCGGCGTCCATGGCCGTGCCGCTGTTCTTCGCGCCGGTGGTGCTGGAGCGCTTCCCCGAGGCCTGCCAGGTGCAGCTGCCACCGGGCCTGGCGGTGCGCCGCGACGAGCGCGACGACCAGTACCGCCTGCGCCTGGCGCTGGCGCGGCTGTTCCGCGACAACGCCGATCCCAAGGCGGGCCGCTATCTGAAGCTGGTCGACGGCGGGCTGACGGACAACCTGGGCCTGGTGGCCATCCTGCAGAGCCGCGTGCTCCTGAACACGCCCTACGGCCCCATCCCCGAGCAGGACGCCGCGACGTTGCGCCGGCTGCTCTTCATCGTCGTCGACGCCGGCCAGGGCCCCAGTGCCGACTGGGCCCGCGAGATGGCGGGGCCGTCGGGCATGGAGATCGCGTCGGGCGCCGTCGACACGGCCATAGAGAGCACCATGCGCATGAGCTATGCGAGCTTCGTGCCCATGGTGCGCAACTGGGAACGCGACCTGGTGACCTACCGCTGCAGCCTCAGCGACGAGCGCAAGGCCGCGCTGCGCGCCGCCAACCCCGACTGGCGCTGCGAGGACATCAAGTTCAGCGTCACGCAGATCAGCTTCGCCGACCTGCCCGAGGCCGAGGAGCAGGCGCTGAACCTGATCCCGACGCGGCTCAAGCTGCCGACCGAGCAGATCGACCGCCTCATCGCCGCGGGCCGCCAGGCCGTGGCCGCGGACGGCGCGGTGCAGCGCTTCTCCACGGCCGCGCAGCGCGGCGAGTGATCACCACAGGGCGTGGACCTGCGGCGCGATGCGGCGCTGGTAGAGGTCGGCCAGGGCCTGCATGAGCGGCGCGGGCAGGGCGGCGAGGTCGGCGGCGCTGACGTTCTCGTCGACCTGGGCCGGCGTGCGACCGCCGGGGATGGCGGCGCTGACGGCCTCGGACATCAGGATCCAGCGCAGCGCCAGGCGGGCCATGCTGACGCCCTCGGGCAGCAGCTTGCGCAGTTCCTCGACGACGGCCAGACCCTGCTCGTAGTCCACGCCCGAGAAGGTCTCGCCCTTGTCGAAGGCCTGGCCCTGACGGTTGAAGCCGCGGTGGTCGTCGACGCCGAAGCGGCTGTCGCGCGTGAACTTGCCGCTGAGCATGCCGCTGGACAGCGGCAGCCGCGCCAGCACGCCGACCCCGGCTGCCCGCGCGGCGGGCAGCAAGGTCTCGGCCGGGCGCTGGCGGAACAGGTTGAAGATGATCTGCACCGACTGCACGCCTGGAAACTTCAGTGCCGCCATGGCCTCGTCGATGCGCTCGACGCTGACGCCGTAGTGGCGCAGCTTGCCCTCGCGCACCAGCGCGTCCAGGGCGCCGAAGACCTCGGGCATCGTGTAGACGGCGCTGGGAGGGCAGTGCAGTTGCAGCAGGTCCAGGACGTCGACGTCCAGGTTGCGCAGGCTGCGCTCGATGAACGGACGCAGGTCGCGGTAGCCCTCGGCCGCATGCGGGGCCAGGCGCCGGCCGGCCTTGGTTGCGATGTGGAACGCGTCGTGCGGGCGCTCGCGCCTCAGGCGGGCCAGCAACCGCTCGCTGTGGCCGTCGCCGTAGACGTCGGCCGTGTCGAAGAAGTTCACGCCGCGGTCCAGTGCGCGGTGCAGGGCCGCCATCGCGGCCGTGTCGTCGGTGCGGCCCCAGGTGCCGCCTATGGCCCAGGCGCCGAAGCCTATGGCCGAGATGTTCCAGCCGGTGCGGCCGAGGGGACGGTAGATCATGGCGAGGCGAAAGAGTGCGACGGTCGCATTGTGATTGATAGCGCTCACATTCTGCGAGGCCGCCTTTTTCCCTAGACTGGCCGCCGACCTCTTTTCATTGGAGATGGTGATGGGACTTCTGGATCAAGTGCTGGGTGCTGCCTCCCAGGCGTTGGGCAGCCAGGGACAGCAGGGCGGCCAGCCCGACTGGCCGACGCTGATTGCGGGCCTGCTGTCCAACGGCACGGCCCATGGCGGCCTGGCCGGGCTGCTGCAGCAGTTGCAGGCCGGTGGCCTGGGCGAGCAGGTGCAGAGCTGGATTTCCAACGGTGCCAACCAGCCGGTCTCGGGCAGCGAGATCGGCAGCGCACTGGGCGGCGAGGGCGGGCTGCTGGGCCAGCTGGCGCAGCAGGCCGGCGTGTCGCACGCCGAGGCGGGCGAGCAGCTCAGCCAGCTGCTGCCGCAGATCGTCGACCGGCTGACGCCGCAGGGTCAGCTGCCGCAGGGCGGCGCCGGCGGCCTGGGCGACATCGCCGGCATGCTGGGCGGGCTGTTGAAGCGCTGAAATGCAAGCGGCCCCTGGGAAGGGGCCGCCAGGATCCGACCGCCCGCAGGCGGCGGGCTCAGAGCACTTCGGACGCGAAGTCGGCGAGGCGCGAGCGCTCGCCACGTGCCAGCGTCACGTGGCCGCTGTGGGCCCAGCCCTTGAAGCGGTCCACCGCGAACGTCAGGCCCGAGCTGCCCTCCGTGAGATAGGGCGTGTCGATCTGCGCCAGGTTGCCCAGGCAGACGATCTTGGTGCCGGGGCCGGCGCGGGTGATCAAGGTCTTCATCTGCTTGGGCGTCAGGTTCTGGGCCTCGTCGATGATGACGAACTTGTTCAGGAAGGTGCGCCCGCGCATGAAGTTCAGGCTCTTGATCTTGATCTTGCTGCGCACCAGGTCGTTGGTTGCCGCGCGCCCCCATTCGCCGGCGGCGGAGTCGCCCTTGGCCAGCACCTCGAGGTTGTCGTCCAGCGCCCCCATCCAGGGACCCATCTTCTCCTCCTCGGTGCCGGGCAGGAAGCCGATGTCCTCGCCCACCGGCACGGTCACCCGGGTCACGATGATCTCGCTGTAGCGGCGCTCGTCCAGCACCTGGGACAGGCCGGCGGCCAGCGTCATCAGCGTCTTGCCGGTGCCGGCGGTGCCGGTCAGCGTGACGAAGTCGCACTCCGGGTCCATCAGCAGGTTGAGCGCGAAGTTCTGCTCGCGGTTGCGCGCGGCGACGCCCCAGACGGAGTGCTTCTGGTGGCCGTAGTCCTTCAGCGTCTTCAGCACGGCCGTCTTGCCGGTGATCTCGGTGACCTTGGCGTACAGCGGCGTCGCACCGGGGGCTTCCAGGTAGACCAGCTCGTTGACCAGCAGCGTGGGCACCAGCGGCCCGCTGATGCGGTAGAAGGTGGTGCCGCCCTGCTGCCAGCTCTCCATGGTCTTGCCATGGCGATCCCAGAAGTCCGAGGGCAGGGCCTGGACGCCGGTGTAGAGCAGGTCGGAGTCTTCCAGCGTCTTGTCGTTGCGGTAGTCCTCCGCCGGCAGGCCCAGCGCGCGGGCCTTGATGCGCATGTTGATGTCCTTGGACACCAGCACCACCTCGCGGCCCGGGTGCAGGCCCTTCAGCGCCTGGACGACACCGAGGATCTGGTTGTCCGCCTTGCCCTGGGGCAGGCCTTGCGGCAGCGGCGTGTCGATCAGGCCGGTCTGGAAGAACAGCTTGCCCTCGGCCTCGCGGTGGCCGGTGGCGGCCAGGGGAAGACCCTTGGACATCTCCTCGACGCTGCTGCTTTGCAGGCTGGCGGCGAGCTGGTCCAGCTCGCGGCTGACCTGGCGCACGTTGCGGGCGACCTCGGTCATGCCCTTCTTGTGCCCGTCCAGCTCTTCCAGCGTGATCATGGGCAGGAAGATGTCGTGCTCCTCGAAGCGGAACAGCGACATCGGGTCGTGCATCAGCACATTGGTGTCGAGCACGAAGAGCTTGGCCGTGCCGGCCGGCTTGCGTGCGCGTTTGACCTTGGGCGCGGCGGACTTGGCCGGCGCATTGCTCGCGGCCTTCACGGGCAGGGTGGGCCTGGCGACGGCGGGGGTGGCGGTGGGGAGGCGCAGCACTTCGGCTGTAGCGGCCGCGACCGGTGTGGCCGGTGCGGCCGCCGGCGCGACGGCAGAGGCCGTCGCGCGGGGTTTGCTGGGGGTCAGAGTGGCCGAGTAAGCAGTGGCATCGAGGCGGCTGGCGCGTTGTGCAGGAGGCTTAGGCAGTGGCATGTACGGCGTGTCGACGGGAAGTGAACCCCACGCAAACCAGGCGCCAGAAAGCAAAAAGCCGCACAGGATGAGTGCGGCTTTGCAGTCTGAGACAAGGTTTCGACCCGGGGCATGGGCTGATTATGCACATCCCGCGGGGCTGCGCGATGTCAGCCTGTCACGCGCTTCAGGCGGCTTCCTTCTTCAGGCCCTTGACGGCCTTGAGCACCTCGTCGACATGGCCGGCGACCTTGATGCCGCGCCATTCGCCAACCAGGATGCCGGTCGGGCTGATCAGGAAGGTCGAGCGCTCGATGCCCTTGACCTTCTTGCCGTACATGATCTTGTTCTTGACGACGCCGAACATGTGGCAGAGCTTCTCTTCCGTGTCGGCGATCAGCTCGAAGGGCAGTTCCAGCGCCTGCTTGAACTTCTCGTGCGAGGCCATGTTGTCGCGCGAAACGCCCAGCACCACCGCGCCGGCCTTCACGAAGTCCTTGTGGCGATCGCGGAATTGCATGGCCTCGGTGGTACAACCGGGCGTGTTGTCTTTCGGGTAGAAATACAGCACGACCGACTTACCCAGGAAGGCGTTGGCGGTGAACTTCACGCCGCCGGTGGCTTGAGCCTCAATTTCCGGCAGGGGTTTGTTGAGCGCAGGCGTCATTGGGGGGTGCGGCAAGTTGGGCCCGCGGGGTCCCCGGTTCGTGATTGCTTTGTGAAGCAATTCACGCGGGCGCCCGCAAGCAATAGCCAGTGATTATAAAGCCTAGCCCCGGCCTCCCGCCGGTTGCGGTCATCCCTCGATCAGCAATGCTGCCAGAACGTTGCGGCCCTCGCTTGCCAGCACGTTGTAGGTGCGGCAGGCGGCGGCAATGTCCATGACCTCGAAGCCTATGCGCGCCTCGACCAGGCCGCGCCACAGCGCCGGATTCGGGAAGCGCAGCCGCGCGCCGCTGCCGAAGACGACCAGCTCCGGATTCAGCGCCTTGATCGCTTCGAAATGCGCAGGCAGAAGTTCCTCGAAGCGCGAAGGCGGCCAGGCGACGACCTCGCCCTTCCAGGGCACCAGGACACTGGCGGTATGGGGCTGGCCGTTGACCCAGACGCCCTGGGCGTCATGGCGGGAAATGCTGTTGCCGCCTTGCGGCTCGTCGAGCTGGAACTTCATGGAAAACAGGGCGAAAGCCGGCCGCGAGTGTCCCTCAGAACGGCGGGCTGCGTGGCCGGGCCTTGCTTAAACTCCGAAGTCCCCCTTTTGCACTGCAGCAAACGCTGCGTCGGAGCGCCTTTTGAAGCCCATCGCCAAGTCCAGCAAGCTCGCCAGCGTCAGCTACGACATCCGCGGCCCCGTGCTGGACAAGGCGCGCCAGATGGAGGAGGAGGGCCAGAAGATCATCAAGCTGAACATCGGCAACACGGCCGTGTTCGGCCTGACGCCGCCGGACGAGATCGTGCAGGACATGATCCGCAACCTGGCCGACGCCGGTGGCTACACCGACAGCAAGGGCTTGTTCGCGCCGCGCAAGGCGGTGGTGCACTACACCCAGGAGAAGGGCATCCGGGGCGTCACCGTGGACGACGTGTACCTCGGCAACGGCGCCTCCGAGCTGATCCAGATGGCCATCAACGCGCTGGTCAACGACGGCGACGAGATCCTCATCCCGAGCCCCGACTTCCCGCTCTACACGGCCGTGGTGGGCCTGTCGGGCGGCCGCCCGGTGCACTACCGCTGCGACGAAGGCGCCGGCTGGCTGCCCGACCTCGCCGACATCGAGGCCAACATCACGCCGCGCACCCGCGGCATCATGGTCTGCAACCCCAACAACCCGACCGGCGCGCTGTACCCGACCGACCTGCTGCAGGGCATCATCGAGATCGCCCGCCGGCACCAGCTTGTCATCTTTGCCGACGAGATCTACGACAAGACGCTGTACGACGGCAACGTCCACACCAGCATGGCGGCCCTGGCCGACGACGTGCTCTTCGTGACCTTCAACGGCCTCTCAAAGAACTACCGCAGCTGCGGCTACCGCGCCGGCTGGATGGTTCTCAGCGGCGAGAAGCGCCACGCCCGCGACTACATCGAGGGCCTGAACATGCTGGCCTCGCTGCGCCTGTGCTCCAACACGCCGGGCCAGCTGGCCATCCAGACGGCGCTGGGCGGCTACCAGAGCATCCGCGACCTCGTCGCACCCAGCGGACGGCTCTGCCACCAGCGCGACCTCGCCTACGAGCTGCTGACGCAGATCCCCGGCGTCAGCGTCGTCAAGCCCAAGGCGGCGCTCTACATGTTCCCGCGCCTGGATCCCAAGATCTACCCTATCGCCGACGACCAGCAGTTCGCCTACGAGCTGCTGGCCGAGGAGAAGGTGCTGATCGTCCAGGGCACCGGCTTCAACTGGCCCGAGCACGACCACTTCCGCCTCGTCTTCCTGCCCAATGTGGACGACCTGCGGGAGGCCATCGGCCGCATCGAACGTTTCCTGGGCGGCTACCGCCGCCGTCATTTCTCCTGAGAGAGTATTTTTTGACTTGCGGGACAGGCCGCCCGAGCGCAGCGAGCTGCTCTGCCCCCAACTGACCAAGGGTTTCCATGAAAGCGATTCAAGTCGGCCTGATCGGCCTGGGCACCGTCGGTGCCGGCACCTTCCACGTCTTGCAGCGCAACCAGGCCGAGATTCGCGGCCGCGCCGGCCGGGGCATCGAGATCGCGATGGTGGCGGCCCGCAGCGCCGAGCGTGCCAAGGCCTACCAGGCCATCGTCGGCGACGGCGTGCCTTGCGTCGGTGACGCCCAGCAACTGGTCAACAACCCCGCCATCGACATCATCGTCGAGCTGATCGGCGGCATCGAGCCGGCGCGCACGCTGGTGCTGCAGGCCATCGCCAACGGCAAGCATGTCGTCACGGCCAACAAGGCGCTGCTGGCCCTGCATGGCACCGAGATCTTCGAAGCCGCCCGCGAGAAGGGCGTCGTCGTCGCGTTCGAGGCGGCCGTGGCCGGCGGCATCCCCATCATCAAGGCACTGCGCGAGGGCCTGACCGCCAACCGCATCGAGTGGATCGCCGGCATCATCAACGGCACGACCAACTTCATCCTGTCCGAGATGCGCGGCAAGGGCCTGGACTTCGCCACCGTGCTCAAGGAGGCCCAGCGCCTGGGGTATGCCGAGAGCGACCCGACCTTCGACATCGAGGGCGTGGACGCGGCCCACAAGCTCACGCTGATGAGCGCCATCGCCTTCGGCGTGCCGGTGCAGTTCGACAAGGCCTATGTGGAGGGCATCTCCAGCCTGCAGGCCACCGACATCAAGTACGCCGAGCAGCTGGGCTACCGCATCAAGCTGCTGGGCATCACGCGCCGCCGCCAGGAGGGCATCGAGGTGCGCGTGCACCCGACGCTGATCCCGGCCAGCCGCCTGGTCGCCAACGTCGAGGGCGCGATGAACGCCGTCGTCGTGCAGGCCGACGCCGTCGGCACGACGCTGTACTACGGCAAGGGTGCCGGCGCCGAGCCGACCGCCTCGGCCGTCGTTGCCGACCTCGTCGACGTGACCCGCCTGGCCACGGCCGACCCCGACCACCGGGTGCCCCACCTGGCCTTCCAGCCGGACGCCATCAGCGACACGCCCATCCTCGAGATGGCCGACGTGCACACGGCCTTCTACCTGCGCCTGGTCGTGGCCGACCAGCCCGGCGTGCTGTCGCGCATCACCACCATCCTGGCCGAGCACGACATCTCCATCGACGCGGTGCTGCAGCGCGAGTCCGCCGAGGGCGAGCGCCAGACCGACCTCATCATCCTGACCCACGACACCATCGAGGGCCGCATGAACGAGGCGCTGGCCAAGATGCAGGGCCTGCCGACCGTGCTCGCGCCGATCGTGCGCATCCGCAAGGAAGAACTGGCCTGATCCGGACACCGACATGAAGTACATCAGCACCCGCGGCGACCAGGCCGAGCGCGGCTTCTCGGACATCCTGCTCGAAGGTCTGGCGCCCGACGGCGGCCTCTACCTGCCCAAGGCCTACCCCAAGGTCGACGCGGCCACGCTGGCGCGCTGGCGCGGCCTGGCCTATGCGGACCTGGCCTTCGAGATCCTGTCGCTCTACATCGACGACATCCCGGCCGATGACCTGCGCGCCATCACGCGCAAGGTCTACACGGCCGAGGTCTTCGGCACCGAGGCCATCACGCCGCTGACCTGGCTGGGCGAGCACATCGCGCTGCAGGGCCTGTCCAACGGCCCCACGCTGGCCTTCAAGGACATGGCCATGCAGCTGCTCGGTGCGCTGTTCGAGTACGAGCTGGGCCGCCGCGGCGAGACGCTGAACATCCTGGGCGCCACCTCCGGCGACACCGGCAGCGCGGCCGAGTACGCGATGCGCGGCAAGAAGGGCGTCAACGTCTTCATGCTCAGCCCCGATGGCCGCATGAGCCCCTTCCAGCAGGCGCAGATGTTCAGCCTGCAGGACGCCAACATCCACAACATCGCCATCGAGGGCGTGTTCGACGACTGCCAGGACATCGTCAAGGCCGTGTCCAACGACCTGGCCTTCAAGCGCGAGCACCGCATCGGCACCGTCAACTCCATCAACTGGGCGCGGCTGCTGGCCCAGGTCGTCTACTACTTCGCCGGCTATTTCCAGGCCACCAAGTCGAACGAGGAGAAGGTCAGCTTCACGGTGCCGTCGGGCAACTTCGGCAATGTCTGCGCCGGCCATGTGGCGCGCATGATGGGCCTGCCCATCGCCAAACTCGTCGTCGCGACCAACGAGAACGACGTGCTGGACGAGTTCTTCCGCACCGGCGCCTACCGGCCGCGCGGCACGGCCGACACGCACGAGACCTCCAGCCCGTCGATGGACATCTCCAAGGCCAGCAACTTCGAGCGCTTCGTGTTCGACTTGCTGGGCCGCGATGGTGGCCGTGTGAAGCAGCATTTCACGTCGCCGGCCTTCGAGCTGACGGCCGGCGAGCATATGGACATCGCGGGCTTTGGCTTCGTCTCCGGCCGCAGCACCCATGCCGACCGCATCGCGACCATACGTCGCTGCCATGCCGAGCATGGCGTCGTCATCGACCCGCACACGGCAGACGGCCTCAAGGTCGCGCTGGAGAAGTGCGACCCTGCCGTGACCATGCTGGTGCTGGAGACGGCGCTGCCGGCCAAGTTCGCGGCCACCATCCACGAGGCGCTGGACATTGAGCCGCCCCGCCCCGCGGGCCTCGAAGGCATAGAGCAGCTTCCCAAGCGCGTGAAGGTCATGCGGGCGGATGTGGAAGCCGTGAAGGCCTACATTCACGCCCATGTCTGATGCTCCCAAGAAACCCGCCCTGACCCCGCTGGACGAGGCGCTGGCCACGCTGCTGGCCCAGGTCCAGCCCCTCGCGGGGCGCGAAACGCTGCCCGCCACGCAGGCCTGCGGCCGGGTGCTGGCGGCGGACCTGATCTCGCCCGTGGATGTGCCACCGGCCGACAACTCGGCCATGGACGGCTATGCGCTGCGTGCCGCCGATGCCGCTGCGGCCCTGCCCGTGACACAGCGCATTCCGGCCGGCAGCGTGCCCCTTGCGCTCGCCGCCGGCGAGGCCGCGCGCATCTTCACCGGCGCCCAGGTGCCGCCGGGCGCCGACACCGTCGTCATGCAGGAGCACACCGAGCTGCTGGACGGCCGCGTGCGCGTGACCCAGCCGGTCACGCCCGGCCAGCATGTGCGCCTGCGCGGCGAGGACCTGAAGGCCGGCAACGTCGTGCTGCCCGCCGGCACGCGGCTGGACGCCGTGGCCCTGGGCCTCGCGGCCACGGCCGGCGCCGCCGAACTGACGGTGACGCGCCGCCCGCGCGTGGCCCTGTTCTCGACCGGCGACGAACTCGTCATGCCGGGCGAGCCGCTGCCGCCCGGCGCCATCTACAACTCCAACCGCTTCACGCTGCGGGCGCTGCTGCAGGGCCTGGGTTGCGAGGTGGTGGACCTGGGCATCGTGCCCGACCAGCTCGACGCCACCCGCGCCGCGCTGCGCGAGGCGGCCGCCCGGGCCGACGTCATCCTGACCTCCGGCGGCGTCTCCGTCGGCGAGGAAGACCACCTGCGCCCCGCAGTGCAGGCGGAGGGGCAGCTGGACCTCTGGGCCATCGCCATCAAGCCCGGCAAGCCGTTCGCCCATGGCCGCGTCGGTGGCGCGCACTTCATCGGCCTGCCGGGCAACCCGGTATCCAGCCTCGTGACCTTCCTGGTGCTGGTGCGGCCGTTCCTGCTGAAGCTGCAGGGCGCGGCGCAGCTGGCGCCGCGCGGCTACCGCATCGCCGCCGGTTTCGACTGGCCCAACCCCGACAAGCGCCGCGAATTCCTGCGCGTGCGCCTGGACGAGGCGGGCGGTCTGGCCCTGTTCGCCAACCAGAGCAGCGGCGTGCTGACCTCGGCCTTCTGGGCGGATGGCCTGCTGGACAACCCGGCCGGCCGGTTCTTCAAGGCTGGCGACGCGGTGCGCTTCATCCCCTTCGCGGAGCTGCTGTCGTGACGGTCACCGTGAAGTTGCGCTTCTTCGCCTCGCTGCGCGAGAAGCTGGGCGAGGGCGAGGCACTGAGCCTGCCCGGCGCCAGCACCGTGGGCACGGCGCGCGACGCGCTGCTCGCCCGCGGTGGCGTGCATGCCGAAGCCCTGGCCCGCAGCCGCGCCGTGCGCGCGGCGCTGAACCAGAAGATGGTGCCTGAATCCGCTGCGCTGGCGGATGGCGACGAACTGGCGTTCTTCCCTCCGGTGACCGGTGGCTGAGCCTTGAAGGGCCTGCACCTGACCGCGGATCTGCGCGGAGTCGACCCTGCGCTGTCCCTGATGACCGATCCGGTATCGCTTGGGACCCGGTGCAGCGAGGCCGTCACCGCGGCGGGCCTGCAGGGCGTGGCCGAGCTGATGCACCGCTTCGGCCCCGCGGACGGGCAGGGCGGCATCACCGGCGTCGTGCTGCTGGCCGAGTCGCACCTGGCCGTGCACACCTGGCCCGAGCTGGGCGCGGTGACGCTGGACGTCTATGTCTGCAACTACGGCGGCGACAACAGCACCAAGGCCGAGCGGCTGATGGCCGCGCTGGTCGAGCTCTTCGAGCCGGCCGAGGTGAGCCGGCAAAGACTGCTCAGAGGCTGAGCCGCGCCGCGGCCGTGACGCCGGCCGTATAGGCCTCCTCGAACACCGAGTAGCCGGCCAGGTCGGCGTGCGCGAAGACGACGCGGCCGCGTGCGGCGTTCAGCGCGGCCAGCTCGTCCGAGCCGCGCAGGCCGGGCACCGGGATGCTCATGGCATGGCCGAAGCGGCAAAGGTCGATGCGTTCGACCTGGGCGGGCAGGTCAGGGTGGGTTGTCGCCAGCTCCGCGATGACGCGCTGTGCCCAGTGCCGCCAGGGCTGGGTCAGCAGCTCGTCGCGCTCGGCCGTCGGCAATGCCAGATAGGCCGTCAGCAGCGGCGGGCGCGGCGTCGGGTCCAGCGTCTGGTGGCGCGCGTCGACGTAGCCCAGCGCCGTCGATCCGTAGCGCACGTTGTCCCAGGCCGGCGGCGCGCCGGGGCGGGCCAGCAGCGGCTCGCGCAGCAGCAGGTTGGCGGTCAGCCAGGGTGCGTAGCGCAGGCGGCCGGCGGCGGCACGCAGCGCCTCGGGTGGCGTGGCCAGCAGCCGGTTGGCGATGAACAGCGGCGTGGCCATGACGACGGCGCGGGCCTGCCAGCGCTCGGGGGCGCCGGCCGTCTCGTTCCAGGCCAGCAACTCGATACCCGAGCGACCTTCGGTCACGCGCATCGCCAGGCGGCCGGTGTGGATGCGCTCGCGCAGCGGTGCGGCCAGGCGCTGCGACAGCCAGCCATTGCCTTCGGGCCAGGTCAGCACCGGCTCGCGCTCGCCGGCCTCGTCGCCCGGCGCATGGAAGCCGTGGCGGCTGGCGAAGTAGTGCAGCCCGGCCCAGGCCGACACGGCGTCGGCACTGGCGCCGAAGTCGTCGCGGCAGCAGTAGTCGAGATACCAGCGCAGGCGGGTGTCGGTCAGCGCGTTGGCGTCCAGCCAGGTGGCGAAGGTCTGCGCGTCCAGCGCGGCATGGCCGGCGGTCCAGCGGGCGTGGTGCGTGGGCATCGCGAAGCCCAGCTCGCGCTGGGCCTGGGCGACCAGCGCCGAGAAGCGCCGGTATTGGGCGAGCGCGGCCGCATCGGACGGCGGCGGGAGCAGGCTCTCGCGCCATTCGCCGTCGATGAACAGGCGCTCCTGCGGGCTGTGGCACAGGTGGCGCTCGTCCCACACCGTGCGGCCGAACTGCTCGCGGGCGAGGCCCAGGTCGTGCAGCAGCGCGTTGACCTCGCGTGCCTCGGGGCCGGGCAGCGGCAGGTAGTGGGCGCCCAGCGGGCAGGCCGAGCCGGCCAGGCCGTGGCCGCGGCTGTTGCCGCCGGCCTGGTCTTCCAGGTCCAGCAGCGCGAAGTCGTCGATGCCGCGACGGGCCAGTTCGCGTGCGCAGGCCAGGCCCGCGATGCCCGCGCCGACGATGAGGATGCCGGTCTTCCTCGGCGGTCCGCCGGCCTGGGGCAATTCGCCGCGCAGCCGATGGCCCCGTTCCGGGTGCGTGCCGACCCAGCCGCCCTGCAGGGCCGGCGCGTCGGGGGTGCAGCCCGCGCCGGCCAGCCCGGCGAGCAGCAGCTCGCGCCGCCTCAGCATCAGTGCACCCGCCCCCATTCGGCCTCGAACTCCTGCACCAGCACCTGGTTGGACAGCCGGTTGACCTCGGTCGGCACGCGGGCCATGTCGGGCGGGAAGTCCAGCAGGGCCGGCAGGCTGCCGGGGCTGACGAAGCGCAGGCCCGGCGGGAACTGCGTGGGCAGCCTGAAGGGCCGGCGCGACGCGAGCACGAAGCCCCATTCGCCGAACGACGGCACATGGGCGTGGTAGGGCGTCGCCGTCAGCCCGGTGGCCTCTATGGTCGTGACGACGGTCCAGAAGCTGCGCCGCGCGATCAGCGGCGACGTGGTCTGCACGACGGCATAGCCGGAGGCGCTCAGGTGCTGGTCCACGAGTTCGTAGAAGCTGGCCGTGTAGAGCTTGCCGAGCGCGAAGTTGGAGGGGTCGGGGAAGTCGATGACGATGACGTCGAAGGTGTCGTGCTGCTGCTCCAGCCAGCCGAAGGCGTCGGCATTGACGATGCGCAGCTTGGGACTGGACAGCGCGTGGCCGTTCAGCGCCGAGAGTCGCGCGTTGTCGCGGAACAGCGTGGTCATCAGCGGGTCCAGTTCGACGAGGGTGACCTGCTCGACGCTGGCGTACTTCAGGATCTCGCGCACGGCCATGCCGTCGCCGCCGCCCAGCACCAGCACGCGCTTTGGAGCGCCATGCGCCGCCATGGCGGGCTGCACCAGGGTCTCGTGGTAACGGTACTCGTCGCGGGAGTGGAACTGCAGGTTGCCGTTCAGGAACAGGCGGGTGCCGGCATGGCCGTCGGTGACGACGATGCGCTGGTAGGCGCTGCTCTGCTTGAAGACGATCTGCTCGCCGTAGAAGCGGTCCTCGGCCCAGGTCGTCAGCCGCTCGGCGCCGGCCAGCGCCGCCAGCAGCAGCACTGCCGACAGCGCGCAGGCGGCGGCGTGGGCGCGCTTGGCGCGCAGGTCGGCGCGGAACAGCCACAGCGCCCAGATCGCGACGGCGACGTTCAGCAACCCGAAGGCGACGCCCGTGCGCACCAGGCCCAGCTGCGGCACCAGCACGAGGGGGAAGGCCAGCGCGACAAGCAGGGCGCCGAGGTAGTCGAAGGTGAGCACCTGCGAGACCAGGTCCTTGAGGCCGTAGCGCGCGCTGAAGTGGCGCTTCAGCATGCGCATGACCAGCGGGATCTCCAGCCCCACCAGCGTGCCGACCAGCAGCACCAGCGCATAAAGCAGCACGCGGAACGGCGCCGCCTCGCCCGGCGGCAGCAGGCTGTGCACGGCGAACAGCGCCGCGGGCATGAGGCCGCCGATGACGCCCACCAGCAGCTCCACCTGCAGAAAGACACCGACGAGCTGCCGTTCGACGAAGCGCGACAGCCAGGAGCCCAGCCCCATCGCGAACAGGTAGACGCCGATGACGGTGGAGAACTGCAGCACCGAGTCGCCGAGCAGATAGCTCGCCAGCGCGCCCGCGGCCAGTTCGTAGACCAGGCCACAGGCGGCGATGACGAAGACGCTGGCGAGCAGCAGCAGCTCGGCCGGCGTGGCGCGCGTGCGGTGCTGCTCGCTCACGGCTGGGCCGGGGCGAGCAGCACCGAGAAGGCCAGGCGCGTGCCGTCGGGGCTGGCGGCGATGTTGCGGATGGCCCCGCCGACGTCCGCCAGCTCGGCGAGAGGCTTGAAGCCGCTGCCCGGCCGGCCGTCCCAGCGCAGCAGCAGCCGCTCGCGCGCCATCAGCAGCGAGCCGTCGGGCAGCCAGGCGTAGTACTGGCTGCGGTTGGGATCCTTCTCTCCCTCGGGTCCCAGCGGCGTCTCCACCAGCACCTGGGGCGCGGCATCGCCTTCGCCCATCGCGCAGATGCGCCAATGCGCGGGGTCGGCCTGCTCGACGAAGCTCGCGCGCCTGCCGTCGGGCGCACGCCCCAGCGAGCGGCCGGGCTTGTCGGTCAGCGGCGTGGTCTGGCCGGTGGCGCGGTTGAAGATCACGGCGCGGTGGGCGTTGCGCTGGGCCACGTCGTCGACGATGAAGAGCGCCAGGCGCTGCGCGTCTATCCAGGCGTGATAGCCGACCCGCAGCACGGGGACGACCGGCGCGATGGCCTGGCCGTCCCAGCCGAAGCGCCACAGCGAGGGCTGCTTGCTTTCGATGCCGTAGTTCGGGTCGGCGTCGACGACGCGTATGGCCGAGAAGCCGCTGCCGTCGGGCAGCGGCGTGGGCGAGTAGAGGTTGTGCTCCGTGTTCGTCAGCGCCGTCGTCTTGCCGCTGGCGAAGTCGTGGCGGTACACGTTGTTGGAGCCGCTGCGGTCGGAGGCGTAGAGCAGTGCGGAGCCGTCGCGCGTGAAGGCGGGCTGGAAGTTGGCGCCCCTGGTGTCCGTGATGCGCTTGACCTCGCTCACCCGGCCCGTGGCGAGGTCCAGCCGGGCCAGCACGATGGCGATGTCGGGCCTGGCATCGGCGGCCAGGGCCGGCGCCGCGGCGGCGCAGAGCAGGGCTTGCAGGGCGAGGCGGCGGGTGGGGGCCGGCAGGAGCATGGCGTGCGGATGAAGTGGGATGGCGGGCAGCAGTCTAGAAGGACACCGTCCGGGGCAGGGCCTTGCTCCAGTAGAAGATCTCCCAGCGCTCGCGCAGGCCGCCGGTCGTGAAGGGGTCGGTGGCGATCAGCGCCTCGACCGCGGCCCTGTCCGGCGCGCGCACGACCCACAGCCCGCCCACCGGCGTCGCCTCGGGCGATTCGCGCAGCGAGCCCGCGACGCGCAGCAGGCCCTCGTGGGCGGCCACCCACTCGAGATGGGCCTGCAGCAGCTCGCGGCGCCGCGCGGCCATGCCGGGCCGGTCATGCAGGCGCACCGCGAACAGCGTCCAGTCCTCGTGGGCGTTGCCCGTCAGCGCGGCGAAATCGTGGGCGCTCACGGCGCCCCCAGCGTCGTGCACGCCTCAGCCATGGATGGCCGCTGCGACGATGTTGCCGATGGACAGGCACATCGCGCCGACGACGATGGCCAGCGCAACGTTCTTGCGTTCGACCAGTTCCACCCAGAGCTTGTACGCGGGTGTCACCTTGTCGAGGATGATGAAGGACACCCAGAACACGACGACGCCGATGAAGGCGTACAGCGCCGAGCCGAAGATGATTTCAGGTTTGAGCCAGTCTAGGGTCATGGTGATCGCTCCTTCTTACTTGTGGCCGCCGCCACCGCTGCTGTAGCCGCCGTAGCTGCCACCGCTGTTGCCGACGTAGACGCCGCTGCCGCGCGTGCTGGCGCGGCATTGCCGGTATTCGTTGCTGTTCTCGCCGAAGCTGTTCTTGTACCCCTCGCAGTCGTCGCCGGAGAAGGCGCGCAGCAGCGCGAACAGCAGCACGGCGAGGAACAGGCCGACGACGATGTTGCGCAGCAGCGTGCTGCCGCTGTTCTTGAAGGCCGAGGCGTCGCGCGCGAACTGTGCGGCCGGCGCGGACAGGCCGAAGGCCTTCTGCACCGCCTCGGCCGGCACGGGGCGGCCGCCGCTCCAGGTGACCTCGGGGCCTTGCTGCTCGCGGCTCAGCAGGTACTGGCCGTCGCGCGTGGCGTAGTCGACGACGCGGACGCGGTCCTCCAGTCGCACGGGCCAGTAGAACTCGCCCAGCACGTGCGTCGTCTTGGCCTCGTAGGCCCAGCGCTGGGCGTAGGCGCGGTCCTGCCAGCTCACGCCGTCGCGTGCGGGCGTGGGCGCGCCGGTCAGCGTGCGAACCAGGCTCCAGCCCTCGCGCGTGTCGACCAGGAAGGCAAAGCCCGCCAGCCGGTTGAACAGCAGGTATTCGCGCCAGAAGCTCTGCTCGTCGTCGGCGTCCTCGGGGAGGTCGCAGCGCTCCTGGTAGCCGACGACCTGCCAGGCCTCGGGCTTGTCGCCGGCCAGGGCCAGCGTGCCGTTGCGCCCCAGCGGGATCAGCGGCTCCAGGCCGGGGCTCTGGGGTGTGAAGCCCAGGGCCTTGGCCTCGCCCGCCGGCAGGTCCACGACGGCATGGCACTGGGCGCAGGCCATGCTCTTGGTCTGCGCAAGCTTGGGCTCCAGCGGCGCGCCGCAGTTGGGGCAGGCGATGGTCCGGCCCTTGAACTTGGCTTCGGCAACCGATTCGCCCTCGGCTGTCGTGCGCAGGCCTTGCAGGGCCAGGTCGGCCAGCTGCACGCCGCGCCCGACGGACCAGACCGGCGGGCCGTCCGCGCCGAACTCCAGCGTGCCGACCTCGTCCTGGGCGTTGCGCAGCTCGACGACGCGGCCGGGCCTGGGCGGGCGCGGCAGCTCGCCCTCGGCGGCGCGCACCGCGGCCTGTACGACGGCGGCCACCTGCCAGCGCTGGCCGGCCAGCGTCAGTGGCAGGCCGGGCCGCGCGTCCTGCGGCGGGGGCTCAGCGAGCGCCGCCTCCAGGCTGAGGACGAACTGGCCGTTGTCCTCGCTGAGCCAGCCCACGCGCGGGTGCTCGCCGGCCTCGAAGAGCAGGTGCCATTCGTTCCAGTTGCCGAGCTCGGAGCCACGCTGCACGCGGCCGACGACGGCGAAGCCGCTGCCCATCCAGCGGCCCGTGGCGCCCAGCTGCAGCGGCGAGTAATCCTCGAAGATCTCGGCGCTCTGGCCGATGCGAGCGAGTGTCTCGCCGTCGCGCAGCAGCGTGCTGCGGCAGAAGCCGCACACGGCGCTGCCCGAGGCGGCGCTGGCGAACTCGACCGGCGCGCCGCAGTTGGGGCACGAAGCGCGCCAGCGGCGCTGCGCCTGCTCAGCCAAGTTTCTTCAGCAGGTCGGCCTTCTTCGCGGCGAATTCCTCGTCGGTCAGGATGCCCTTGGCCTTGAGGTCGCCGAGCTTCTCCAGCAGGGCCACGATGTCGTCGGGCCTGCTGGCCGCTGGCGCGGGCGCCGCCGTGCCGACACCGGCCAGGCCTTGGCCCAGCGTCTGTGCCAGCGTCTGGCCCAGGGCCACGCCGGCACCCAGGCCGATCGCCTCGCCGGCGATGCCGCTGCCGCCGCCCGCGGCACCCTTGGCCATCTCGGGCAGGGCCTGGGCGGCCTGGTACTGCATGAACTGGCCCATGTTCTGGCCGATGATGCCCATGCCGATGCGCTGGTCGAGGATCTTCTGCAGCTCTTCGGGCAGCGACACGTTCTGCATCGTCACCGACAGCAGCTCCAGGCCAAGAGCGGCGAAGGACGGCGCGGTCGCGTTCTTCAACGCGGCGGCGAACTCGATCTGGTTGGCGGCCAGGTCCAGGAAGGGCGTGCCGCTGCCGGCGACGGCGTCGCTGATGTGCTGCAGCATCAGGCCGCGCAGCTGGCCTTCCAGATCCTGTACCGTGTAGCGCTCGCGCGTGCCGGAGATCTGGCTGTGGAAGGTCTTGGCGTCCTGGATGCGGTAGGCGTAGTTGCCGAAGGCGCGCAGGCGCACGGCGCCGAAATCCTTGTCGCGGATGGAGATGGGCTGGCTGGTGCCCCAGCGCTGGTCGATCTGCTGGCGGGTGCTGAAGAAGTAGACGTCGCTCTTGAAAGGCGACTCGAACAGCTTGTCCCAGTTCTTCAGATAGGTCAGCACCGGCAGCGTCTGCGTCGTCAGCCTGTGGGTGCCGGGACCGAAGACGTCGGCGACCTGACCTTCGTTGACGAACACGGCAACCTGGGATTCACGCACCACCAGCTGACCACCGTTCTGGATCTCCATGTCGGCCATCGGGAAGCGATACGACAGTGTGCCGTCGCTGTCTTCCGTCCACTGGATGATGTCTATGAACTGTTTCTTGATGAAATCCATCAGGGCCATGTCGATTCCCGGCGGGGGTGGAAGAAATGATGACAAGTATCGGGCGCCGCGCGCCGCCTTCAACGCTCAAACAGGTGAATCTCACCGCAGGCCAAGGTGAGAATCCGTGACATGAGCAGAGTTTGCATCCAGTCAGGAGACTTCGACGCCGGCGCAGAAATGAGCGCCCTGCGGGCCGCGGACGGCGGCGTGGGCGCCGTCGTCGCCTTCGTCGGCACCGTGCGCGAGCATGGCAGCGGCGCGGCCGTTTCGGCGATGGAGCTCGAGCATTACCCGGGCATGACCGAGGCGGCCATCGAGGCCATGGTGGACGAGGCCTTCACCCGCTTCGACATCCGCGCCGCCCGCGTCATCCACCGCGTGGGCCTGCTGCAGGCGCGCGACCAGATCGTGCTGGTGCTGGTCACCGGTGCGCACCGGGGCGCGGCCTTCCAGGCCTGCGAGTTCCTGATGGACTACCTGAAGACCCAGGCCCCGTTCTGGAAGAAGGAGCATGGACCGGACGGCGCACATTGGGTGGATGCGCGCGTGGCCGACGACGAGGCGCTGGCGCGCTGGGGCATCCAGGGGGGCAATGCCCGATGAATGCGCTGGCGGTGTCCCTCGGTGCGGCGCTGGGCGCGCTGGCCCGCTGGCAGGCGGGCGTCATGTTCAACACGCGCTGGGCGGGCTTCCCGCTCGGCACGCTGATGGTCAATCTGGTCGGCGGCCTGCTGATCGGCGTGGCGCTGGAGTGGTTCGGCCGCCAACCCCACGAGTTGCTGAAGTTGCTGTTGGTGACCGGTTTCCTCGGCGGGCTGACGACGTTCTCGGCCTTCTCCGGGGAGTCTCTGGTGCTGCTGCGCCATGGCAGCTTCGCCATGGCGGCGGCGCACACGCTGGCCCATGTGCTGGGCGCGCTGTTTGCTGCCTGGGCGGGCATGAAACTCGTCCAGGCCTTGATCTGAGACAACTTGAAAAGCGTCGATAGGCGCCCACTTGGCTTCGCAACCGGAGGATTCATCCCATGCGTGCCGACAAGTTCACCACCCGTTTCCAGGAGGCCCTGGGCGAGGCCCAGAGCCTGGCCCTGGCCCGCGACAACCCCTACATCGAACCCGTCCATGTGCTGGCCGCCATGCTGGCCCAGGACGACGGCCCGCGGGCGTTGCTGGAGCGCGCCGGTGTCCGGGCCAAATCCCTGCTGACCGCGCTGGACGGCCTGATGGCCGGCCTGCCACAGGTCAGCGGTTCGGGCCAGACGGTGCAGGCCGGGCGCGATCTTGTCGCGCTGCTGCAGGCCGCCGAGAAGGAGGCCACCAAGCGTGGCGACCAGTTCATCGCCAGCGAGATGTTCCTGCTGGCGCTGGCCGACGCCAAGACCGATCTGGCCGGCGTCGTGCGTGGCCACGGCCTGACACGCAAGGCGCTGGAGACCGCCATCGAGGCGGTGCGGGGTGGCCAGAGCGTGGACTCGGCCGAGGCCGAAGGCCAGCGCGAGGCGCTGAAGAAGTACACGCTGGATCTGACCGAGCGCGCCCGCCTGGGCAAGCTGGACCCGGTGATAGGTCGCGACGAGGAAATCCGTCGCGCCATCCAGGTGCTGCAGCGCCGCAGCAAGAACAACCCCGTGCTGATCGGCGAGCCGGGCGTGGGCAAGACGGCCATCGTCGAGGGCCTGGCCCAGCGCATCGTCAATGGCGAGGTGCCGGACTCCCTGCGCAACAAGCGCGTCCTGGTGCTGGACATGGCGCTGCTGCTGGCCGGCGCCAAGTACCGCGGCGACTTCGAGGAGCGCCTGAAGGGGGTGCTGAAGGAAGTGGCCCAGGACGAGGGCCAGACCATCCTGTTCATCGACGAGATCCACACCATGGTGGGCGCCGGCAAGGCCGAGGGCGCCATCGACGCGGGCAACATGCTCAAGCCCGCGCTGGCGCGCGGCGAGCTGCACTGCATAGGCGCGACGACGCTGGACGAATACCGCAAGTACGTCGAGAAGGACGCCGCGCTGGAGCGCCGCTTCCAGAAGGTGCTGGTCGACGAGCCCAGCGTCGAGGCCACGATCGCCATCCTGCGCGGCCTGCAGGAAAAGTACGAGGTGCACCACGGCGTGGAGATCACCGACCCGGCCATCGTCGCCGCGGCCGAGTTGAGCCACCGCTACATCACCGACCGCTTTCTGCCCGACAAAGCCATCGACCTCATCGATGAGGCCGCTGCCAAGATCAAGATCGAGATCGACTCCAAGCCCGAGGTCATGGACCGGCTGGACCGCCGCATGATCCAGCTCAAGATCGAGCGCGAGGCCGTGCGCAAGGAGAAGGACGAGGGCTCGCTCAAGCGCTTCGCCCTCATCGAGGACGAGCTGCTGAAGCTGCAGCGCGAGTACAACGACCTGGAGGAGATCTGGACCGCCGAGAAGGCTCAGGCCCAGGGCTCGGCCCACGTGAAGGAAGAGATCGACCGCATCCGCCAGCAGATCGAGGAGCTCAAGCGCAAGGGCGACTTCAACAAGGTCGCCGAGCTTCAGTACGGCCGCCTGCCCGAGCTGGAGAAGCAGCTCAAGGAAGCCCAGGCCAAGGAAGCCGGCAAGGCCGGCTCCAACAAGCCGCAGCTGCTTCGCACACTGGTGGGCGCCGAGGAGATCGCCGAGGTCGTCGCGCGCGCCACCGGCATCCCGGTGTCCAAGCTGATGCAGGGCGAGCGCGAGAAGCTGCTGCAGATGGAAGCCAAGCTGCATGAGCGCGTGGTGGGGCAGGACGAGGCCATCCAGGTCGTGTCCGATGCCATCCGCCGCTCGCGCGCCGGCCTGTCGGACCCGAACCGGCCGTTGGGCAGCTTCCTGTTCCTCGGCCCCACGGGCGTCGGCAAGACCGAGCTGTGCAAGGCGCTGGCCGGCTTCCTGTTCGACAGTGAAGACCACATGGTGCGCATCGACATGAGCGAGTTCATGGAGAAGCACTCGGTCTCGCGCCTGATCGGCGCGCCGCCGGGCTATGTGGGCTACGAGGAGGGCGGCACGCTGACCGAGGCCGTGCGGCGCAAGCCTTATTCGGTGCTGCTGCTGGACGAGGTCGAGAAGGCGCACCCCGACGTGTTCAACGTGCTGCTGCAGGTGCTGGACGACGGCCGCCTGACCGACGGCCAGGGGCGCACCGTGGACTTCAAGAACACGGTCATCGCGATGACGTCCAACCTCGGCTCGCAGCACATCATGGCGCTGTCTGGCGAGAGCGACGAGGTCATCCGCGAGGCGGTGTGGGGCGAGGTCAAGAGCCACTTCCGGCCCGAATTCCTGAATCGCATCGACGAGACCGTCATCTTCCATGCGCTGGGCGCCGAGCACATCAAGTCCATCGCCCGCATCCAGCTGCGCCAGCTCGAGGCGCGCCTGGACAAGCTGGAGATGAAGCTGGACGTGTCGGAGGCGGCGCTGGACGAACTGGCCAAGGTGGGCTTCGACCCGGTCTTCGGCGCCCGGCCGCTGAAGCGGGCCATCCAGCAACGCGTGGAGAACCCGCTGTCCAAGCTCATCCTGGAGGGCAAGTTCGGCCCCAAGGACGTGATCCCGGTGGAGGTGGACGGCGGCGAATTCGCCTTCGGGCGCGTCGTGCACTGACGCAACCCGACTCCGGGTTGCGCGGCAATGGTCGGGAGAGGCTGTCGGGAAACTTGACAGCTTGCCCCGGCCATTCTCGTTTTCCCTTGCATGTCAATGAGATAGGCGTTGGCCCGCCTTTTGCTTCCGTGGGCCGGGCGGCCACCGGCCGCGCATTTGCAAACCTGACATGTAAGGGAGTGTTCCGTATGAAATGGATGAGTTTTGGCCTTGCCTTGGCCATTGCCGCTGGTGGCGCAAGCGCCGCGCCGGTGGACCTGACCTTTGCCGGCACCTTCGTCAAGGACAACGACGTCCTGAAGTTCAGCTTCACGATCGACAGCGACCGTTCCGTTGGCGTCGTCTCGTCCAGCTGGGTGTCCGGGGGCTTCGATCCCATCCTCACCATCTTCGATGGCGCCGGCAACAAGATCACTTCCCAGGACGATGGCGGCGAGAGCGGCACGATCAACGTCAACGGCACCAGCTATACCTACGGTGTCTGGGACAGCTTCTACAACGTCAACCTGGCTGCGGGCAGCTACTACGCCGTCATCACGCAGTACAACAACTTCGCCAATACCGACCAACTGGCCGATGGCTTCCAATGGGACGGCGTGGACAACTTCACGTTCACCCAAGGCTACGGCGGCGCGACCCAGGCCTTCTTCAACGGCGTCTGGGCGACCCCCGATCCCCGCACCGGAGCCTGGCGCTTCCACCTGCTCAACGTCGACGACGCGGTCGTGATCGACCCTAACGCGCTGCCCGAGCCCGCCTCCATGGCGTTGGCGGGTGTGGCGCTGCTTGGCCTCGCCACGGCTCGCCGCCGCACCGCGGCCCGGCGCTGATCCATCGCCTTGCCCCGCGCGTCGCGCGGGGCCTGCCGGCACGGCCGCCTCGCCTCTTCGGCAGGCGGCCGATTTTCATGGGCGCGCCGTCGGTTCCGGGCGCGTGCCTCACCACAGCGAGCGGTGGTCTTCCGTCACGCCGAGCAGATCCCTCACGCTTCGGGGCTCGGCATGCGGGCCGGCGCGCAGCGTGCCGGCGAAGCAGCCGACAGGCTGCACGTAGCGGCTGGCCGCGAAGCCGAAGTTCTTGTCGGCCGCCCGCGCGCCCTCGGGCGTGAAGACGAGATCCAGCAGGCCGTCGTCGGTGCTCACCCGCCAGGGAGCCAGCGGCCGCGCGACGTCGAACTCGAAGCGCGCGGCGCCCAGCGCGATGGGCCGGCCGTCCAGCCACAGCAGGTTTTCCTGGTGGCCGAAATAGCCCTGTTGCAGATTGAAGCCGATGTCGGGCCGGTGGGCGCTGGCCCAGCGCCAGGCCGTGTCGCGGGCGAGCAGCCCGTTGGAGGCGTCCACCGCGGCCCAGGCGCCGTCCAGTCCGAAGTGCCGGCCCCCGGCCTCGGCCCAGCCGCGCACGGGCAGGGCGGTGGTCTTCTGCGTCGCATGCGCCAGCCCGCCCGCGATGGGGCCGATGGCCAGCAGCGGTGGGGCCATGGCGGCCAGCGTCAGCTCGGCTTCCAGGTGCAGCGCCTGGGTGTCGACCCGCAGGTGCAGCTGATCGCCGGCCGCATGGCGCAGCGACAGCCGCGCGCGCGGGCCGCGGAACCAGGCATGGGCGCCGGCCAGCGGCGCGTCCGACACGCCGCCCTGCAGGCCCGGCAGGCCGTCCTGGCTCCAGTCGGCCAGCAGACTGCGCTGGCGGCGGTCGAAGAGGTAGGCAAAGGCCGAGCAGGCCCAGCCGACGTCGACGATGGCCACGCCGACGAAGAGCTCGTCGTTGCCCAGTCCGACGTAGTGCCAGCGCTTGTGGTGCAGCCGGCGCCAGAGCCAGGAGCGGCGCTCGCGCAGACCCGTCCAGTCAATGCGGGCCAGGCGGCCGACATGGCGGCCATGGGCGGGGGCGCCGTCGACGACGACGGACTCGGGGGCGGGGGTGATCACGATGGCGCGCATCATGCGGCAGCCCCGCCCGCGCCGCCGTGCGGGATCACCCCAGCGCCGCCGCAGTCTGCCGAAGCCGCATCATGCGGGTATGGACTGGCTGCTCGATCTCTACCACCGCCACGGCGACTGGCGCGACCTGACCCTGGTCATGCTGTCGCCCGTCTTCGCCGTCTTCATCGCGATGGAGGCCTGGCGCTTCCGCAGGACCGGCGTCTTCGATTTCCGCGACACCTTCGACAGCCTGAACAGCGGTGGCAGCTACCTGGTGGCCGACCTGATACTGCTCGTCGTGCTGGTGCTGCCGGCCATGGGCTGGGTCTATGACCACCGCCTCTTCACCATCGCCGTGACGCCCTGGCGCTTCCTGGGCTTGTTTCTGCTCGTCGAGTTCCTGTACTACGGTTTCCACCGCGGCAGCCATCGCATCCGCTGGTTCTGGTGCGCCCATGTCGTGCACCACGGCTCGGAGAAGATGAACTTCGGCACGGCGCTGCGGCAGAGCTGGTTCTACCCCGTCGCCGGCAACTGGCTGTTCTACCTGCCGGCCGTGTGGCTGGGCTTCGAGCCGCGTTGGGTGCTGTTCGCGCTGTCGCTCAACCTCGGCTACCAGTTCTTCGTGCACACCACCTGGGTCGACAAGCTGCCGGGCTGGTTCGAGTACGTCTTCAACACGCCTTCGCATCACCGCGTCCACCATGGCCGCAACCCGCAGTACGTCGACAAGAACTTCGGCGGCATGCTCATCGTCTTCGACCGCCTCTTCGGCAGCTTCGTGCCCGAGGAGGCGCCCGTGGACTACGGCCTGGAGCATCCCTTCCCCACGCATAACCTGTTCTGGCTGAATGCGCATGAATGGCGCGCGATGTTCCGCGACATGGCCCGGGAGACCACCTGGGGCATGCGCCTGGCCCATCTGTGGAAGCCGCCGGGATGGCGGCGCCATGGCAACGGATTTCAGGGCTGAAGGTGGCGGGCCAGGAAGGTCTCCATGCGCTCGGCGAAGTCGACGCGGTTCTTCAGCACGGCAAAGCCATGGCCTTCGCCGGGGTAGGTCACCCAGGCCGGCTCGTTGCCCGCCTCGCGCATGGCCTTGCGCAGGCGCTCGCCGTGGGCGAGCGGCACACGCACGTCGGCCTCGCCGAAGGCCAGCAGCAGCGGCGCCTTGATGGCGGCGGCCTGACGGACGGGTGAATTGGCCGCGAGCAGGGCGGCGTCCTTTTCCGAGTCGCCGATCGTCTCGGGGAGCGTGAACTGCCTTGCGGCCGAACTCGTGTCGTCGTTCACCCACCAGGAGCCGCGAACCAGCAGCTCCAGATCGGTCACGGCGAGCCAGGCCACGCCGCAGCGGTAGAGCGCGGGGTCCTTGACCAGGCCCATCAGCGTGCTGTAGCCGCCGTAACTGGCGCCGGCAATGCAGGCCTTGTCACTGGCGATGCCCTGCTGTTGCGTCCAGCGCAGTGCGTCGGCCACGTCGTCCTGCATGGCCAGGCCCCATTGCTTGAAGCCGGCCCTGAAATGCGCATGGCCATAGCCCGTGCTGCCGCGGAACTCGGGTTCGATGACGACATAGCCGCGCGAAGCCAGGAACTGGGCCATGCCATGCCAGCCCCAGACATTGCCACGCACCCAGGGGCCGCCGTGGACGAGGACCACGGCCGGCAGCGGGCCGGCAGCGGCGCCCTTCGTGATCCAGACCGGCAGATCGCGGCCATCGCGGGCCTTGATGCGTTGCAGTTCCATCTGCGCCATCTCTGCCGGCTTGACCTCGTTGCGCACGCGACCCACCGGGCGCCAGTTCGCCTCGCCGTCGGGCGGCTGGGCCTGGTAGAGCCAGAACTGGCCCGGCTCCTGGTCGCTGTAGGACCGCACCAGCGCCACCATGTCGGGCTGGGCACAACGTCTGCAGCTGATGCTGTTGATGTGCCCCGGCATGCGTTCGTCGGCCTGCGCCTGAAGCGCCCGCATGGCGGCGTTCTGCCAGACGGTGGTCTCGCCATCGGCGATGACGCGCACTCCCAGCGCGGCGCCGGCGGTGTCATTGAGCACTCGGCCATTGAAGTCGAAGCCAGGCACGGTGACCAGCGGCTTCTTTGACGGCGCACGGGCTTCGAAGTCATACAGTCCCAGCGCGAGTTCGCCGGCCGGTCCCTGGGTGCGCGTCACATAGAGCTGGCCGGCGTCGTCCACGGCGTTGATGCCGAAGGGCGCGTTCAGCAGACCGCTCTCGTACAGTGGCTGCCAGCTTTGGCTGCCCGGTTCACGCCATAGCGCGGAGCGGCGGCCCTCGTGCCGCGTCAGCGCGACGCGCAGTTCGCCGCGGCTGTCGGTGACCCATCCCACCGTGTTGGGCGGGGCGTTCACGCCCGTCGACCGAGTGCGACCGGTGCGGGTGTTCAGCCACAGCGGTGTTTCGAGGCGGTGCTCGTCGGTGCTGAACTCGACCATCAGCACCTCTTCGTTGACCTCACCCGGTTGCGGCCGCGGCACGGCCAGCAGGCGGTGGTTCCAGTCCAGCAGGCGGTCATTGCGGGTGCGGCCGTCGGTGACGAGGGGCCGCCCCATGCGCCGCACCAGCTGGCGTACCTCGCTGCCATCGGGGTTGATTGCAAACAGTCCCGGCGCGCCATTGGGGCGACCACCGCCGTCGGACAGGTCGACGACGCTGAAGACCAGGCGCTCGTCGTTGACCCAGTGGACCCGCGAGATGTCGCCGTCCTTGAACTGGGCGGTGCGAATGGGCTTGCCGCCGGGACTCAGGTCCAGCACCCCCAGGCCGATGCGGTTGCCATCGAAGGCGCTACGCACGGCGAGCTTGCGGCCCGAGGGCGACAGCACCGCCTCGACGATGGCCGGGTCCTTGAAGAAGACCTCGGCCGGCGGCGGCGCGGCGTGCGCGACGCCGGCGCTCAGCACAAGACCGGCGACGACGCCGGCACGGCGTTTCCATGCTCGCAAGATGCCTCCCTGCCTTCTCGTTCTTGACGGCCGGGCAGCATAGGGCAGGGGCCGCGTAGCCAGGCTGCATGTTTTGGCAATCCTCACGCCGCCGAGTGGGTGGTGCCCCTGCGGGACAATGCCGGACCATGACAGCTGCCCCACAAGACACCCCCGTCGTCATCATCGGCGCCGGCCTGGCCGGCCTCACCGTGGCCCTGCACCTGGCGGACAGCGTGCCCGTCGTCATCCTCGCCAAGCGTGAGCTGACCGAGGCCGCCACGGCCTGGGCCCAGGGCGGCATCGTTGGCGTGCTGGGCAGCGACGACAGCATAGAAAGCCATGTGCGCGACACCCAGGACGCCGGCGCTGGCCTGGTCGACGAGGCCGCGGCCCGATTCATCGCCGAGCGCAGCGCCGCCGCGGTGGGCTGGCTGGTCGAGCAGGGCGTGCCCTTCACGCCCGACGACAGCGGCCCCATGGGGCTGCACCTGACGCGCGAGGGTGGCCATGCGGTGCGCCGCATCGCCCATGCGGCCGACGCGACCGGCAAGGCCATCCACGACCAGCTGCTGGCCGTGGCCCGCAGGCATCCCAACATCACGTTGCGCGAGCGCTGGATGGCGCTGGACCTGATCACGTCGCGCCATGTGCAGCGCGAGGATGTCGACAAGGGCGTGCCGCGCGTCTACGGCGTCTATGCGCTGGACATCGACGCCCAGCGCGTCGAGACGCTGGCGGCGCGCGCCGTCGTGCTGGCCACCGGCGGCGCCGGCAAGGTCTACCGCTACACGACCAACCCCGACACCTCCACCGGTGATGGCATCGCGATGGCCTGGCGGGCCGGCTGCCGGGTCGCGAACATGGAGTTCATCCAGTTCCACCCGACCTGCCTCTACGTGCCCAATGCGCACCCGCAGGACCGCGGCTTCCTCATCACCGAGGCGCTGCGCGGGGAAGGCGGCCACCTGAAGCTGCCGGACGGCACCCGCTTCATGGCCGCCCACGACGAGCGCATGGAGCTGGCGCCGCGGGACATCGTCGCCCGTGCCATCGACTTCGAGATGAAGAAGCACGGCCTGGACCATGTGTGGCTTGACGCCACCCACCTGGGCGAGGCCTTCCTCATCGAGCATTTCCCGACCATCCACGCCCGCTGTCTCAAGCTGGGCATCGACATCGCGAGGCAGCCCATCCCCGTCGTGCCGGCCGTGCACTTCACCTGCGGCGGCGCGGTGACCGACCTGGCCGGACGCTGCGACCTGCCGGGCCTGTACGCGGTCGGCGAGACCGGCTACACCGGCCTGCACGGCGCCAACCGCCTGGCCAGCAACTCGCTGCTGGAATGCGTGGTGCTGGGCCAGACCTGCGCGGCCGACATATTGGGCCAGGCCTCCCAGGCGCCGGCGCCGTTGCCGGCCTGGGACGAGAGCCAGGTCGAGAACGCCGACGAGCAGGTCGTCATCGCCCACAACTGGGACGAGCTGCGCCTGCTGATGTGGAACTACGTCGGCATCGTGCGCACCACCAAGCGCCTGGAGCGGGCGCTGCACCGCATCGCGCTGCTGCGCAGCGAGATCGACGACTACTACGCCAACTTCCGCGTCTCGCGCGACCTGCTGGAACTGCGCAATCTGGTGGAGTGCGCCGAGCTCATCGTGCGTTCGGCGCTGATGCGGCATGAGAGCCGCGGCCTGCACTACAGCCGCGACTACCCGCAAACGCTGCCGGTGAGCTTCCCGACGGTGCTGATCAGCGAGCGGCGGCGGCGCTGAGGCGCGTGCCGCCCGTCAGGCGGCGTCCGTGCGCACCCGCAGCGCCGTGCGCGCCTGCACGAAGTTGAACGCATAGCTGACCGCCTCGGCAATGGCGCGGTCGATCTCCACGCGCTCGTGCTGGGTCAGGTAGAAGCTGAAGTCCACCTCGTGGCGGATGTAGCGCGGCGGCAGGCGGTTCAGCGCCACGCAGCAGACGTCGCACAGCAGGTCGTTGCTGGCCGCGATCTCGGGGAAGTCCTTGGACGCGTCCAGCACGGCCGTGAAGACCTCGCGCTCGTGGTGGTTGTAGAGGGAGCTGAAGTCGGCATTCATGGCGGGGCCTTCCTGACGGGATGCCGGATTTATAGCTGCATCAGGCGGCCCCGATGCCGGGAACCAGCCCCGCGGCGGGCCCGGTTGCGGGCTTCTTTCTCGCGGCGACGAAATCCAGCATGCGCGTGATGCAGCCCTGGGCCTTCACACGGATGGCTTCGTCGACATGGATCTCCGGCTGGCCGCCCTGCAGGCAGTCGACGAGGTTGGCCAGGCCGTTCATCGCCATCCAGGGGCAGTGCGCGCAGCTCTTGCATGTCGCGCTGTTGCCCGCCGTAGGTGCCTCGATGAGCGTCTTGCCCGGCGCCAGCTGGCGCATGCGGTGCAGGATGCCGTTGTCGGTGGCGACGATGTACGCGGGCGCCGTACCCTCGACGACGGCCTTGATCAGCGCCGAGGTCGAACCGACGACGTCGGCCTGCTCGACGACGCTCTTGGGCGACTCCGGGTGCACCAGCACCAGCGCGCCGGGGTGCTGCTCGCGCAGCAGCTCCAGTTCCAGCCCCTTGAACTCGTCGTGCACGATGCAGGCGCCGTTCCACATCAGCATGTCGGCGCCGGTCTGCTCCTGGATGTAGCGGCCCAGGTGGCGGTCGGGCGCCCACAGGATCTTCTGGCCCCTGGCATGCAGGTCGGCGACGATCTCCAGCGCGCAGGAGCTGGTCACCATCCAGTCAGCGCGTGCCTTCACGGCGGCACTGGTGTTGGCGTAGACGACGACCTGGCGGTCCGGGTGGGCGTCGCAGAAGGCTGCGAAGTCGTCGGCCGGGCAGCCCAGGTCCAGCGAGCAGGTGGCGTCCAGGTCGGGCATCAGCACGCGCTTCTCGGGGCTGAGGATCTTGGCCGTCTCGCCCATGAAGCGCACGCCTGCGACGACCAGCGTCTGCGCGGCATGGTCGCGCCCGAAGCGGGCCATCTCCAGCGAGTCGGACACGATGCCGCCGGTCGCGAGGGCTAGGTCTTGCAGCGCGCCGTCCACGTAGTAGTGGGCCACCAGCACGGCGTTGTGCTGGCGCAGCAGCGCGGCGGCGCGCTCCGCCAGCGCGTGGCGCTCGGGCGGCGTCAGCGGCGCGGGGAGCTTGGCCCAGGCATGGGCGGTGGAGCAGGCGCCGGCGGCGTCCTGCTTGGTGTAGTCGAAAAGGGTCTGGGACATCGTGGCTTGGGGCCGAGGGCAATGAAACGGCCGCCCTGGTTGACGCAAGTGTCGCGCAGCGGCGTCGACCGTGCTCAGGGCAGGCGTATGCGGCGCTGCTCGTTCGCCCGCACCGTGTTGGGCGGCTCGCCGTTGAAGCGGTAGGTCACGCTCAGCGTCTTGGTCCGGCCCGGCGCGGGGTCGATGCCGAACAGCTCGTTGCGTACCTCCACATCCAGGCGGTCGCCGCGCACCATCGCGCGCACGGCCGCCGTCACGTCGGCCCAGCGACCATCGACGCCGTAGCTGGCGCTGTCGATGACGAGGCGGCTGGGCGCGGGCCGCATGGGACCCCAGTCGCCCCGGCTCCAGCCGTTGAACTGCGCACCGTCCACCCAGGCGTACTCGGGGTAGTCGAAGCGGCGCTCCTGGCCGCGGCGGTCGCGCGCCAGGATGCGCAGAGTCTTGGTGCGGCCGGGGTCGGGATCCACGCCGAAGAGGTCGTTGGTCAACCGCAGGCGCAGGTCGCCCCGCGCCAGCTCGCGCAGCCGTGCGGTCACATCGACTTCGCGGCGCGCAGTGCCGTAGGTTGCGCCGAGGATGGTGTACTCGCCATCGTCACGGCGCTCGGCGCCGCGCCAGCCGCGGGCATCACGGTCGCCCCAGCGGCCGCCGGCCCAGCCCATGAACTGCGCGCCGTCTATCCAGTCGCGCTCGCGGAACTCGAAGAGGCGCTCCTGGCCCTGGCGGTCGCGAGCGAAGATGCGCAGCGTCTTGGTGCGGCCGGGGTCGGGGTCGACGCCGAACAATTCGTTGCTCAGCCGCATGCGGCGGTCCTGGCGCGCCAGTTCGCGCAGCCGCTCGGTCACGTCGACGTTGCGCTGCTCGGTGCCGTATCGCGCGGACAGGATCACGAAGTCGCCTTCGTCCTCGGCGCGGGCGGGCAAGCCCAGGGCCAGCAGGGCGGCGGCCGCGCCCAGGGTCCAGTGGCGCCGTCTGATGATGTGCATCTCGCTCATGGGTGCATGCTAGGGCATGACCGGCGCGTCCGATGCGATGCTCAGGCCCTCTCGAAGAAGCGGCTGGGCGGCATGCCGACCGTGCGCGTGACCATGGCCGTGAAGGCGCTGGCGCTGGAGTAGCCCAGCTCGGCCGCGATATGGCTCATCGGCCGGCCGCGCGCGGCCAGCGTCAGCGCGTGGGCCAGCAGCAGCTGCGAACGCCATTGCGCGAAGCTGGTGCCCAGCTGCTCGCGGAACAGCCGGCTCAGCGTGCGCGGGCTGGCACCGGCCTCGGCCGCCCAGTCCTCCAGGCCGGCATGGCGGCCCGGCTCGCGCAGCATGGCCTCGCAGAGCTTGCGCAGGCGCGCGTCCTGCGGCAGCGCGACGCCCAGCGCCATGGGCCGGGCGCGCCGCAGTTCCATGAGGACGAGTTCCTCGATGCCACGGCGGCGCTCGGCATCCTCGCGGCTCTCCGGCGGCGCCGGGTCGGGGATGACCGGCAGGGCCAGCACCAGCTCGCGCAGCAGCGGCGACACCTCCAGTACACGGCCCACCTGCCAGGCCGGCCCCGCCAGCAGCTCGGGCCCGAGATAGAGGGTGCGCAGGTCGCATTGCTCGATAGCCGTCACCGCATGGACGATGTCGGGCGGAATCCAGACCGCCCGCGCCGGCGGCACGATGTAGGTCGACGCCTCGGTGCTCACCCGCACCGCACCCGTCATCGAGAAGACGAGCTGGGCCCAGTCGTGGCGGTGGGGCTGGATGTCGGCCAGGTGCTCCAGCACCCGCGACTTGGCGCGCAGCGGGCGCTCTGGCGTGGGCGCAAAACGCTCGGGCGCGAAGGCAGGGAAGCTGCGGCGGCCAGTCATGGCGGGAATTCGATAGAACTTGACGAACCATCGTAACTGCGCCGGCCCGCATCTCACCAGAATGGGGTGAATGAATACTGCACTTGCCTCCGCCCTCGACGCCGGCCACCAGCGCCGGCGCGACATCACGACGATCTCGACCATAGGCGTCGCCCACGGCACTTCGCATTTCTTCCACATGCTGTTGCCGCCGCTGTTCCCGGCCTTCATCCAGGCCTTCGGCCTGAGCTATTCGGAGCTGGGCCTGCTGGTGACGACCTTCTTCGTCATCTCGGGGGCGGGCCAGGCGCTGTCGGGCTTCATCGTCGACCGCGTCGGCGCGCGGCCGGTGCTGTTCGCGGCGATGGCAAGCTTCTTTCTCGCCTCGGTGGCCGCCGGCCTGGCCCAGGGCTTTGGCGGGCTGATGCTGGCCGCCGCGCTGGCGGGCCTCGGCAACGCGCCCTTCCACCCGGCGGACTTCACCATCCTGAACAAACGCGTCTCCCCGCCCCGCCTGGGGCATGCCTTCTCGGTACACGGCATCAGCGGCAACCTGGGCTGGGCGTTCGCGCCGGTGTTCTCTATCGGCATTGCCGAGGCCACGGGTAACTGGCGGTTCGCCTACGCCGGCACCGCGCTGGTGGCGCTGGCGGTCATGGGCCTGCTGTTCTGGCAGCGCTCGGCGATCGACGACCGCCAGGGCTCCTGGGGCCATGCCAAGCCGGCGGCCGGCGCCGCCGCCGAGCACCCGATGGCCTTCCTGAGGCTGCCGTCGGTGTGGCTGTGCTTCTCGTTCTTCTTCTGGAGCACGGCGGCGCTGTCGGCCATCCAGAGCTTTGCCAGCCCGGCGCTGCAGAAGGCCTACGGCCTGCCCGCGACGCTGACGGCCTATGTCGTCACTGGCTACATGCTGGCGGGCGCCGCGGGCATGATCTGCGGCGGCTTCCTCGTCGCCCGCACCGAGAAGCTGGAGCGCACCATCGCCATCGCCATGGCCTTCGCCGCTGCGCTGCTGCTGCTGACGGCCAGCGGCCTGCTGCCGGGCATCGCTGCAGCGGGCGTCGCGGCGCTGGCGGGCTTCGGCACCGGCGTGGCCGGGCCGTCGCGCGACATGCTCATCAAGCGAGCCTCGCCCCCGGGCGCGACGGGCCGGGTCTACGGCACCGTGTACTCGGGCCTGGATGTGGGCTTCGCCGTGGCGGCGCCGGTGTTCGGCGCGCTGATGGACCATGGCGTCACGCTGGGCATCTTCGGCGGCGCGGCGCTGGCGCTCATGCTGGGCATCGCGTCGGCCGGCCTGGTGGGCCTGGGCATGGCCCGGCGGCGCCCCCTCGTGCCCGCGGCCACCTGATCCACGGCTCCCATGCCGACGCTACCCAGCCTGCTCGTGTTTGCGGCCGCGGCCCTGTTGATGGCCGTCACGCCGGGGCCGAACATGATCTACCTGATCTCGCGCTCTATCTGCCAGGGGCGCATGGCCGGCGTGATGTCCTGGTTCGGTGTCGTGCTGGGTTTCGCGGTGCACATGGTCTGCGCGGCCGTCGGCGTGACGGCGCTCTTCCTCGCAGTGCCGCTGGGCTACGAACTGCTGAAGTTCGCGGGCGCCTTCTACCTGCTGTGGATGGCCTGGCAGGCGGTGCGCCCCGGCGCGCGTTCGCCCTTCGAGGCGCGCGCCCTGCCGGCGGAGCCGCCGCGCAAGCTGTTCACCATGGGCCTGCTGACCAGCATACTCAACCCGAAGGTGGCCATCTTCTATCTTTCGGTGCTGCCGCAGTTCGTCTCGCCCGAGGCCGGGTCGGTGCTGGTGCAGAGCCTCGTGCTCGGCACCACCCAGGTCTGCATAGGTTCCGCTGTCAATCTTCTGGTGGCCTTGTCTGCGGCGCGGGTCGCGGTCTGGTTCTCGCGCAACCGCCTCTGGCTCGGCGTGCAGCGCCATGTGATGGGCCTGGTGCTGGGTGCGCTGGCCGTCAAGCTGCTGGGCCAGCAACGCGTGGCTTGACGGGTGCCGGCGCAGCGCCTGGGAGCCACAACTTTTCTCATGGGCGCAGCGTCGAATGGCATCGGCAGCGCCGCGAGGCCGCCCGCGCTGCCGGCTAAAGTCCCTGCATGAGCAGACAACCTGAAGCCGCCCGCCTCGCCGGCCACGCACTCGTCGAGGCGCTGATCGCGCAAGGCGTGGAGACCGCCTTCGGCGTGCCCGGCGAGAGCTACCTCGCCGTGCTGGACGGCTTTCACGAGCATGCGGACCGCATCCGCTTCGTCGCCTGCCGCCAGGAAGGCGGCGCGGCATTCATGGCCGAGGCGCAGGGCAAGCTGACGGGCCGGCCGGGCATCTGCTTCGTGACCCGCGGTCCCGGCGCCACAAACGCCAGCATCGGCCTGCACACGGCCTTCCAGGACTCGACGCCGATGATCCTCTTCATCGGCCAGGTCGCCAGCGACCAGCGCGACCGCGAGGCCTTCCAGGAGGTGGACTACCGCCAGATGTTCGGCCCCGGCACGCTGGGCATGGCCAAGTGGGTGGGCGAGGTGCACGACGCCGAGCGCCTGCCCGAGTATGTGGCACGTGCCTTCCACACAGCCATGCAGGGCCGGCCCGGCCCGGTCGTGCTGGTGCTGCCGGAGGACATGCTGACCCGGCCCATCACGGCGCCCGTGCTGCCGCCCGTGCGCCATGCCGAGGCGGCACCGACGCCGGCCGCACTGGCCGAACTGCGCGAGCGGCTCGCCGCGGCGCAGCGGCCCTTCGTCATCGCCGGCGGTGGCGGCTGGACGCCGGAATCCACGGCCGCGCTGCAGGCCTTCGCCGAGGCCTGGCATCTGCCGGTGGGCTGCGCCTTCCGCTTCCAGGACCTGTTCGACAACCGTCACCCGCTCTATGCCGGCGACGTCGGCATCGGCATCAATCCCAGGCTGGCCGCACGCGTGAAGGAGGCTGACCTCATCGTCGCCATCGGCCCGCGCCTGGGCGAGATGACGACCGGCGGCTATACGCTGCTGCAGGCGCCGCGCCCCGCGCAGCAACTCGTCCACATCCATGCCGGCGCGGAGGAACTGGGTCGCGTCTACACGGCGGAACTGCTCATCAACGCCAGCATGGGGGCGGCCGCGCCCGCGCTGGCCACGCTCGCACCGCCGGCCGACGTTGCCTGGCGTGCCTGGACCGACGCCGCCCATGCCGACTACGAGGCCAACCTCCAGCCCACGCCGGTCAGCCCGCTGGACATGGCCGAGGTCATCCGCCTCATCGATGCCAGGCTGCCCGCGGGCACCATCTTCACCAATGGCGCCGGCAACTACAGCGGCTGGCTGCACCGTTTCCACCGCTACACGGCATTGCACCGCGAAGGCCGCAGCCAGCTGGCGCCGACCTCGGGCGCGATGGGCTATGGCGTGCCGGCCGCCGTCGCCGCAGCGCTGCTGCAGGACGAGCGCTGGGTCGTCAACATCGCCGGTGACGGCGACTTCCTGATGACGGGCCAGGAGCTGGCCACCGCCACCGGCTATGGCGCCAGGAAGCTGCTGGTCGTCGTCGTCGACAACGGCACCTACGGCACCATCCGCATGCACCAGGAGCGCGAGTACCCGGGCCGCGTGTCGGGCAGCGACCTGTTCAACCCCGATTTCGCCAGGCTCGCCGAGGCTTTCGGCTTCGCGGCCTTCAAGGCCGAGAGCACGGCGCAGGTAGGCCCGGCGCTGGATGCCGCCATCGCGGCGGGCCGGCCGGCGCTACTCCACCTGCGGCTGTCGTCGGACGTGTCGACCTCGCGCACGACGCTGACGGCCATCCGCGAGGCAGCCAGAAAGGCCCGCCATGCTTGAGCTGGTGCTGCGCGGCGAATACATCGAGCTCGACAAGCTGCTCAAGGCCATGGGCCTGGTGGAGAGCGGAGGGCGGGCGCGCGCGCTGATCGTGGCGGGCGAGGTGAGGGTGGACGGCCAGGTGGAGTTGCGCAAGACCGCCAAGATCCGCGCCGGCCAGACGGTGACGTTCGGGGCGGATTCGGTCAGGGTCATCCTGGGGCCAGGCGGCGGCTGAGCGGGACGACACTGGCGGGCGGCCCTACTGCCGCTCACCTGGACCGCCATGCGCCGCCTTGCTCTTGCCCTGCTGTTCGCCGCCTGCCATGCCGTCGCCGCCCCCGGCGAGACGCTGATCCACGCCGGCCGCCTCATCGACACCGAGGCCGGCCGGGTGCTGGAGCGCCAATCCATCATCGTCTTCGGCGACAAGATCAGCGCGGTGAGGCCCGGTTACGTCGAGCCCGCCGGCTACGACCGGCTCATCGACCTGACGGACCGCACGGTCATGCCCGGCCTCATCGACATGCACGTGCATGTCAGCGGCGAAAGCAGTCCCGGCGCCTATGCCGAGCGCTTCTTCCGCAACCCGGCCGACGCGGCCCTGCACTCGACGGTCTACCTGCGCCGCATCCTGGACGCCGGCTTCACGACCGTGCGCGACCTCGGCGCATCCGACGGCCTGGCCATCAGCCTGCGCGACGCGACGGCCAAGGGCTGGATCACCGGCCCGCGCATCTTCGCGGCCGGCAAGGCCATAGGCACGACCGGCGGCCATGCCGATCCCACCAACGGCCTGAACCACCAGCTGCGCGGTGACCCGGGCCCGCTCGAGGGCGTCATCAACGGACCCGACGAGGCCCGCAAGGCCGTGCGCCAGCGCTACAAGGAGGGCGCCGACCTCATCAAGCTGACCGGCACCGGCGGCGTGCTGAGCCTGGCCACCAACGGCGTCAATCCGCAGTTCACCGACGCCGAGCTGCAGGCCGTCGTCGAGACGGCCAGGGACTATGGCTTCGCCGTCGCGGTTCATGCCCATGGCAAGGAGGGCATGCTGCGCGCCATCCGAGCCGGCGTTGACAGCATCGAGCATGGCTCCTACCTCGACGACGAGGTCGTCGCGGCGATGAGGCAGCATGGCACCTGGCTGGTGCCGACGCTGTCGGCCGGCCGCTTCGCCAGCGAGAAGGCGCAGCAGCCGGGCTACTTCCCCGAGGTCGTGCGGCTCAAGGCCGTCAGCGTCGGCGTCCTCGTGCAGCAGGCGCTGGCGCGCGCCTGGAAGGGCGGCGTGAAGATCGCGTTCGGTACGGACTCGGGCGTGGGTCCGCATGGCGCGAATGCCAAGGAGTTCGGCTACCTCGTCGAGGCCGGCATGCCGGCCATGGCGGCCATCCAGAGCGCGACCATCCAGGCGGCGAAGCTGCTGCGCCAGGACGCCCGGCTCGGCGCCATCACGCCCGGCCGTTGGGCCGACATCGTGGCAGTCAAGGGTGACCCGCTGGCCGACATCCGGCTGATGGAAAAGGTCGATTTCGTCATGCAGGCCGGGCGCGTCGTTCCCGCGGCCGGCCGCTGACGGCGCCGCGCCCCGCCCGCCGCGACGGCGCGATGCTCAGCGGTAGCGCGCGAGGATGCGCTCGACGCTGCCGTCGCGCACCATGTCCTTGATGGCCTGGTCCAGCCGCTCCAGCGGCAGCGCATGCGCCAGCGTGAACGCGCAATGCGTGCGGTAGCGGATGGTGTGCAGCGCGGCCTTCAGGCCGTCTTTGGGGTGCAGCTTGTTGTGGTACTCCAGCGTGATGAGCTCGGTCAGCGCGTAGTCCGTGCGGTGGGCCGCCAGCTTGCGCAGGTTGATCAGCATGCTGGGCGCGTCGTCGCGCAGGAACTGCGGCCCCAGCTCACGCTCGAACTGCGTGTAGCGGTAGGCGTACACGGTGCCGAGCGGGCGGCCGGCCAGGTCCCGCAGGTCGTTCACCGGCGGCGCCTTCGGATGGGCCGCCACGACGCCGGCATGCTCCAGCACCGGCGGGCTCCAGTGGAAGTCGCCGTCTATCCAGTCCCGCGCGACGTAGCAGACGCCGTCGGCCCCGCCGGCCGCCAGCACCTGCGCGACGCGGCGCGGCGCGGCGGCACGGGCAGGTACTCGACCGCGCGGCCCAGGCGCGCCGCCAGGTTGTCGCTGATGTCCTTGACGATGCCCGTCGTCAGGCGGCCCTGTTCGAAGCCGCCGAAGGGCATCGCATGGTTGAGCGGCGCGATGAGGCGCAGCGGCGGCTCTGCGGCGTGCGCCTGCCAGGGCAGGGCGCAGGCCAGCAGCAGCGCCGCGGGCCTCATGGCCTGACGACCTCCAGCAAGCGGTCCAGCCCGCCGTCGTTGATCGCCACCATGGCCTGCTCGCGCACCCGGGGCTTGGCGTGGTAGGCCACCGACAGGCCCGCCGCGCCCATCATCGGCAGGTCGTTGGCACCGTCGCCGACCGCCATCGCCTGCTGCGGCGAGCAGCCGATGCGGGCGCAGCAGTCCAGCAGCATCAGCCGCTTCTGCTCGCCGTCGCAGATGTCGCCCCAGTCCTGCATGACGACACGACCGGTGAGGGCGCCGTCCGCGATCTCCAGCTCGTTGCTGCGCACGAAGTCCATGCCCAGCTCGGCCGCGACGAAGCGCGTGAAGAAGGTGAAGCCGCCGGAGACCAGCACCAGCTTGAGTCCGGCCGCCTTCAGCGCCATACACAGCTCGCGCGCGCCGGGGTTGAAGGTCAGCCGCTCGGCCAGCACGCGGTCCAGCACGCTGGCCGGCACGCCGGCCAGGAGGGCCAGGCGGCGGCGCAGGCTGTCCTTGAAGTCGGTGATCTCGCCGCGCATCGCGGCCTCGGTGATGGCGGCCACCTCGGCACCCTTGCCGGCCAGCGCGGCGATCTCGTCGATGCACTCGATGCCGATGAGCGTCGAATCCATGTCGAAGGCCGCGAGCTTGAAGTCGGCGAGGCGCAGCGAGGGGAGATTGCCTTGGAGGGTCAGCGAGGTCATGAGTGGATTTTCGGTTGTCCGAGCAGGCGCAGCACTTCGCGCACCGCCTGGGCCCGGTCCTGAGGGCTGCTGAGGGCCTTTTCGATGCGCAGCTTCTCGTTGCCGACGAGCTTGATGTTGCGATTCTTCTGCATCAGCTCGATGACGCGCAGCGGATCGATGGGTGGGTTGGGGCGGAAATTGACGTTGATGATGCTGGGCGCCGCGTCGACCTTGATGACGCCATACGGCTTGGCCAGCACTCGCAGGCGGTGCAGATCGAAGAGGTTCTGGCCCTGGTTGGGCAGCTTGCCGAAGCGGTCGGTGATCTCCTCCAGCATCGCGTCGATCTGCTCGGGCTTCTCGGCCGTGGCCAGGCGCTTGTAGAGCGACAGCCGCACCTGCACGTCGCCGCAGTAGGCGTCGGGCAGCAGCGCGGGGGCGTGCAGGTTGATCTCGGTGTTGGTGGAGAACGCGCCGGTGGGCGACAGCAGGTCGGGCTCGCGGCCGCTCTTCAGCGCGCGCACGGCTTCGTTGAGCATGTCGTTGTAGAGCTGGAAGCCGATCTCCATCATGTTGCCGCTCTGGTTGTCGCCCAGTACCTCGCCGGCGCCGCGTATCTCCAGGTCGTGCATCGCCAGGTAGAAGCCCGAGCCCAGTTCCTCCATCGCCTGGATGGCGTCCAGCCGCTGCGTGGCCTGCTTGGTGAGGCCCTGGATGTCCGGCACCATCAGGTAGGCATAGGCCTGGTGGTGGCTGCGGCCCACGCGGCCGCGCAGCTGGTGCAGCTGGGCCAGGCCGAACTTGTCGGCGCGGCTGATGACGATGGTGTTGGCGCTGGGCACGTCGATGCCGGTCTCGATGATGGTGGAGCACAGCAGCAGGTTGTGCTTGCCGGCCACGAACTCGCGCATGACGCGCTCCAGCTCGCGCTCTGGCATCTGGCCGTGCGCGACGACGATGCGCGCCTCGGGCAGCAGCTCCTCCAGCTTCTGGCGCCGGTTCTCAATGGTCTCGACCTCGTTGTGCAGGAAGTAGACCTGGCCGCCACGCTTGAGTTCGCGCAGCACGGCCTCGCGGATGGTGCCGCTGCTCTCGGCGCGGACGAAGGTCTTGATGGCCAGGCGCCGCTGCGGCGCGGTGGCGATGACCGACAGGTCGCGCAGGCCCTCCAGCGCCATGCCCAGCGTGCGCGGGATGGGCGTGGCCGTCAGCGTCAGCACGTCGACCTCGGCGCGCATGGCCTTCATGGCCTCCTTGTGGCGCACGCCGAAGCGGTGTTCCTCGTCGATGACCAGGAGGCCCAGACGGTTGAACTTCACTTCGGCCGACAGCAGCTTGTGCGTGCCGACGACGATGTCGATGCTGCCGTCGGCGATGCCCTCCATCGCCGCCTTGATCTCCTTGGCGGAGCGGAAGCGGCTCATCTCCGCCACCTTGACCGGCCAGGCGCCGAAGCGGTCGGCGATGTTCTGGTAGTGCTGCTCGGCCAGCAGCGTGGTGGGCGCGAGTATGGCGACCTGCTTGCCGCCCATCACCGCGACGAAGGCCGCGCGCAGCGCCACCTCGGTCTTGCCGAAGCCCACGTCGCCGCAGACGAGGCGGTCCATGGGCTTGGGGCTGATCATGTCCTGGATGACCGCATGGATGGCGGCGCGCTGGTCGGGCGTTTCCTCGAAGCCGAACGACGCGGCAAAGGCCTCGTAGTCGTGGCCGGAGTAGCGGAAGGCATGGCCTTCGCGGGCGGCGCGGCGGGCGTAGAGGTTGAGCAGCTCGGCGGCCGTGTCGCGCACCTGCTCGGCGGCCTTGCGCTTGGCCTTTTCCCATTGGCCCGAGCCCAGCTTGTGCAGCGGCGCCTCCTCGGGCGACACGCCGGTGTAGCGGCCGATCAGGTGCAACTGCGCGACGGGCACGTACAGCGTCGCCTTGTCGGCGTACTCCAGGTGCAGGAACTCGCTCTTCTGGCCGTCGCCGAGGTCGATGTTGACCAGGCCCTGGTAGCGCCCGATGCCATGGTTGATGTGAACGACCGGGTCGCCCACCTTCAGCTCGGACAGGTCCTTGATCAGCGCATTGACGTCGCTGACCTGCTCCTGCTTGCGACGGCGCCTCGTCGTCGGCGTCGTCGCGAACAACTCGGTCTCGGTGATGAGCTGCAGCGGCTGCGCCGGGTCCATCCAGAAGAAGCCCGCGGCCAGCGGCGCGGCCGTGATGGCGTACTTCTCGTCGCCGGCCCAGAACTCGGCCAGGCTGGCGACCGAGGGCGGGTCGATCTTGTGGTCGCGCAGCTGCTCCAGCAGGCTCTCGCGCCGGCCTTCGCTCTCGGCCAGCAGCAGCACCCGGTGCGGCGTGTTCTTCAGGTGGGCCTCCAGCCGGGCCAGCGGCTCCTGCACGCCGCGCTCCACGCTGACGTCGGGCAGCGGCCGGGCGAAGTCCACCGGTTCCGCACCGCGGACCGACAGCACGGCGTGCGGCTTGGTCAGGCCGAAGAAGTCCTCGGCCGTCAGGAAGATCTCCTGCGGTGGCAGCAGCGGCCGCTCGGGGTCGTGCTGCAGGAAGCGGTGGCGCTCCCTGGTGTCGGTCCAGAAGCGCTGGATGGCCTCGTCCACCTCGCCGTGCAGCGCCAGGCCGACCTCGGCGCCGAGGTAGTCGAACACCGATGCCGTCTGCTCGAAGAAGATGGGCAGGTAGTACTCGATGCCGCCCGACGCGATGCCCTCGCCGATGTCGCGGTACAGGCGCGACTTGCTCGGGTCGCCGTCCATCTTCTCGCGCCAGCGGTTGCGGAAGGCCTTGCGCGCCGCCTCGTCCATCGGGAACTCGCGGCCCGGCAGCAGGCGCACCTCGGGCACGGGATAGAGGCTGCGCTGGCTGTCGGGGTCGAAGGTGCGGATGGAGTCCACCTCGTCGCCGAACAGGTCCACGCGGTAGGGCACGGCCGAGCCCATCGGGAAGAGGTCGATGAGGCCGCCGCGCACCGCGTACTCGCCGGGCTGCACCACCTGGCTCACATTCGTGTAGCCGGCCAGCGTCAGCTGCGCGCGCAGCGAGGCCTCGTCCAGCCGCTGCTTCTGCTTGAAGTTGAACGTCGTCGCGGCCAGGAAGCTGGGCGGCGCCAGCCGCGCCAGCGCCGTCGACGCCGGCATCAGCACGACGTCGATGCTCTTGGTCTTGCGGCTCTGCAGCAGTTCCCACAGCGTGGCCAGCCGCTCGGAGATCAGGTCCTGGTGCGGGCTGAAGCTGTCGTAGGGCAGGGTCTCCCAGTCGGGAAACACGGCCACCTTCAGCTCGGGCGCGAAGAACTTCAGCTCGTCCTCCAGCCGCTGCGTGTCGCCCGGCTCGGCCGTGAAGATGGCGGCGAGCCGGCCGGCGTCGCGCTGCTGCTGCACGAAGCGGGCGAGCAGCAGCGCGTCGGCCGAGCCGAGGGGGCGGGGATGGGTGAACTTCTTGCCCGGCTGGATGACCGGCAGCGAGGGGAGCGTCATGCGGACCTACAAATGACAACAGCCCCGGAAGGGGGCTCCCCGGAATTCTATGGAAGCCATGTCCTTTGGCTGTTCGTCAGGGTCATGGCTAGCATGCGCCACTTCCCAACTGGAGACCTCATGCGCCGTCGCCTTGCCCTGAGCCTGCTTGTCGCGAGCCTGCCCGCCTGGGCCGCCCCCACCGAGAGCGAACGCTTCCATCAGTGGCTGGACGCCCAGTGGGAACTGACGCTGCAGCGCCAGCCGGTGCTGGCCACGTCGCTGGGCGACCCGCGCTACAACGACCGCCTCGTCGACACGACGACGGCCGCCTACCGCGCCCAGGCCAGGCGCGAACTGCAGCAGACGCTGCAGGGCCTGTCCGCCTTCAGCAAGGACAGGCTTGCGCCCAAGGACCGCGTTTCCTACAGCATGCTCAAGCTGGACCTTGAGCAGAACCTGGCGGCCGAGCGCTTCCCGGACTGGATGCAGCCCATCAGCCAGATCGGCGGCATGCCCAGCTTCCTGGCGCAGATGGGCACCGGGCAGTCCATCCAGCCCTTCAAGACGACCAAGGACTATGACGACTGGCTCAAGCGCCTGGCGCTGGCCGTGCCGATGTTCGACGGCGACATTGCCAACATGCGCCAGGGCCTGAAGGCCGGCGTGACCCAGCCCAGGGCCGTCATGGAGAAGGTGCTGCCGCAGCTGCAGGCGCTGGCCGTCAGCGAGCCCGAGAAGAGCCTGTTCTGGGGCCCGATCAAGAGCTTCCCCGAGGCCGTGCCGGCCGCGGACCGCGAGCGCATCACGGCCGCCATGCGCAAGCTGCTGGCGGACCGGGTCTTGCCCGCCTATGCCCGACTGCTGGCCTTTGTGCGCGACGAGTACACGCCCAAGGCGCGCACGAGCACGGCCTGGTCGGCCCTGCCGGACGGCAAGGACTGGTACGCGCAGCGCGTGCGGCAGTCGACCACGCTGGCGCTGACGCCCGACGAGATCCACGAGATCGGCCTGAAGGAGGTCGCCCGCATCCTCGGCGAGATGGAGGGCGTGAGAAGGCAGGTGGGCTTCCCCGGCGACCTGAAGGCCTTCTTCAAGCACCTGCAGGACGACCCCAAGTTCTACTTCACCAAGCCCGAGGACCTGCTGGCCGGCTACCGCGACCTGCAGAAGAGGATCAACGGCCTGACGCCCAAGCTCTTCGACATCGCGCCCAAGGCCGACTACGAGGTTCGCGAGGTGGAGGCCTTCCGCGCCGAGAGCGCGGCGGGGGCCTCCTATCAGAGCCCGTCCAGCGATGGCGCCCGCCCGGGCGTTTTCTACGTCAACACCTTCAACCTGAAGGCCCAGCCCGTCTTCGGCATGGAGACGCTGTCGCTGCACGAGGCCTCGCCGGGCCACCATTTCCAGATCTCCATTGCCCAGGAGGACAAGGCCCTGCCCAAGTTCCGCCGCTACGGCAGCCACTACACGGCCTATGTGGAGGGCTGGGCGCTGTACGCCGAGAGCCTGGGCAAGGAGCTGGGCCTGTTCACGGACCCCTACCAGTGGTACGGCCGCCTGTCGGACGAGCAGCTGCGCGCGATGCGCCTGGTCGTGGATACCGGCCTGCACGCCAAGGGCTGGACGCGCGAGCGCGCCATCCAGTACATGCTGGACAACTCCTCCATGGCCGAGAGCGACGTCGTTTCCGAGGTCGAGCGCTACATCGTCTGGCCCGGCCAGGCGCTGGGCTACAAGATCGGCCAGCTGGAGATCACCCAGCTGCGCGCCGAGGCGGAGAAGGCGCTGGGCGCGAAGTTCGACGTCAAGGGCTTTCACCGCGTCGTGCTGACGGCCGGCCAGGTGCCCTTGCCGGTGCTGCGCGAGCTGGTGCAGGACTGGGTGGCCCAGCGCAAGGCCGGCTGAGGCGGCCATCGGCGGGGCTTGCAGCCTGTCCCCGCCGCGCTGCAGCCCGTCGCGCCCGCCTGGCGGGCGGGCGCGACGCTGCGTAACGTCATCTCCCGACGCCAACGCCCAGGAGATCGTCATGACCAAGCGCCACAGCCTCGCCGCACTGGCCCTCGTGCTGGCCGCATCCGCCAGCTTCGCCGGCGACAAGGACTTCAGCATGGGCATTGAGGGCCACGGCCGCACCGAGGCCGCCGACGTGGGCCTGCCGGTCTATGCCGGCGCCGTGCCGTTCCGGGAAGGCGACGACGACAAGTCTGCCGTCACGCTGGGCGCCTGGGCCGGCAGGTTCGGGTTGAAGGTGCAGGCGCTGAAGTTCCGCACCGTCGCGTCGCCCGAGCGCGTGGCCAGCTTTTACGCCAAGGCCCTGGGCCGCTATGGCGACGTGCTGGACTGCCGAGACCCGGCCGCCCGTGTGAAGCCGCCCAAGGACTCCGACAAGCTCAGCTGCGACGGCCGCGAACCCAGGGCCGGCGACTACGAGTACCGCGTCGGCACGGCCAGGAGCTTCCGCGTCGTCAGCGTGAAGCGCGATGGCGACGGCGCGCGCTTCGACCTGGCGCAGGTGGACCTGCGCTTCTGAGTGGCGATATTCCGCCACAGACGGCGACTGGTCGCGCAAATGCGGCGAAAATCCGCCGATTCCGCGCCCAAATATGCCCGCGCCACCCTGGGGCGGCGGTGCGCACGAACTTGGCACGCAAGCTGCTCATCCTGGTGCACATCACCCAGGAGACAGCATGTCCGCGATCCATCCCGGCAGCGCCGCACGCCCCGCGTCGGCGCCCGACCCCATCGAATTCAAGCGCGTCAAGGCCATCTTCATCGGCTCCATCGGCAACCTCGTCGAGTGGTACGACTTCTACTGCTACGCGGCCTTCTCGCTCTACTTCGCGTCGTCCTTCTTCCCGTCCAGCGACCCGGTGGCGCAGTCGCTGTCCACCGCGGGCATCTTCGCGCTGGGCTTCTTCATCCGCCCCATAGGCGGCCTGCTGTTCGGCTACATCGGCGACCGCCATGGCCGGCGTCTGGCGCTGATGACCTCCGTCACGCTGATGTGCGGCGGTTCGCTTCTGATCGCCTGCTCGCCCACCTATGCCGCCGTGGGCGCATGGGCGCCGGCCATCCTGCTGACCGCCCGCCTGCTGCAAGGCCTGAGCCTGGGTGGCGAGTACGGGTCGAGTGCGACCTACCTGTCCGAGATGGCCACGTCCAAGCACCGCGGTTTCTACTCCAGCTTCCAGTACGTGACGCTGATCGGCGGCCAGCTGACGGCGCTGGTCGTGCTGCTGGTGCTGCAGAACTTCGTGCTCGACGCCGCCCAGCTCAAGGCCTGGGGCTGGCGCATCCCCTTCTTCATCGGCGCGCTGCTGGCCGTCGTGGCGCTGATCATGCGTTCCGACCTGCCCGAGACCAAGGCCTTCGAGGCTCATCGCAGCAAGCATGGCAAGGACCGCATGGGCGGCTTCAAGCTGCTGCTGCAGCACCCGCGTGAATGCCTCATCGTCATCGGCCTGACCATGGGCGGCACGCTGGCCTTCTACGTCTACACGACCTACATGCAGAAGTTCCTGAAGCTGTCGGTGGGCCTCACGGACGCGCAGACGACGGCCGTGTCCGCCGGCACGCTGGTGTTCGCCGCGCTGCTGCAGCCCCTGTACGGTGCGCTGTCGGACCGCATCGGCCGCAAGCCGCTGCTGCTGGGCTTCGCCGTCCTGGGGACGCTGTTCACCGTGCCGCTGCTGACCGCCATCCAACATGCGCAAGGCCCCTGGCAGGCTTTCGGCCTGATCGCCTGCGCCTGGCTCATCGTCAGCGGCTACACGTCCATCAACGCGGTCGTGAAGGCCGAGCTGTTCCCGGCCTCCATCCGCGCCACCGGCGTGGGCGTGCCGTACGCGATCGCCGTGTCGGTGTTCGGCGGCACGGCCGAGTACATCGCGCTGTGGTTCAAGCAGCAGGGCATGGAAAGCGGCTTCTATTGGTACGCTACCGCGGTGATCGCCTGCTCGCTGCTCGTCTATCTGTTGATGCGAGACACCCGCCGGCATTCGAGGATTGATGCCGAAGCTGCCTGACACCCAACCCCCGGCCCAGCGGGTACGCTGGTCCGCTGATGCGTGAAGCGTTCAAACGCCCCCGCTGGCAACGCAGCCTCGCGTTGCTGGCGCTGGTGCTGCTGGGCGGCGCGGCGGTGGCCTATGCGGCCTGGCGCCTGTCGCTGGACCTGGCCCTGGCGCAGACCCGCGACGACGCCCAGCGCCATCTGCGCTTCGTTGCCCATGAGCTGACCGGCGCGCTGGACAAGTACGAGGCCTTGCCGCAGGTGCTGGCCCGCCATCCGGCGTTGGCCGGACTGCTGGCCGAGCCGGCCTCGAAGGCGCGGGTGGCCGACGTCAATGCGCTGCTCGAGGGCGTGGCCCGTGACGCCGCCGCCGCGGCCATCTTCCTCATCGACGCCAGGGGCCAGACGCTGGCCTCCAGCAACTGGCGCGACGCCCAGACCTTCGTCGGCCAGAACTACGCCTACCGGCCCTATTTCCGTGGCGCCATGGCCAGCGGCGGCGGCCATTTCTACGCGCGCGGCTCCACCACCGGCACGCCGGGCTACTTCATCGCCCACCGCCTGGCCGGGCCGGTGCCAGGCGTCGTGGTGCTGAAGGTGTCGCTGGAAGAGATGGAGGCCAACTGGGCGCGCAGCCCCGGCGAGCTGATGCTGGCCGATGCGCGCGGCGTCGTCTTCCTGGCCAGCCGGCCGGAGTGGAAATACCGCACGCTGCAGTCTCTGTCCGCAGCCGCGCGCGCCGAGCTGCACGATACGCAGCAGTATGGCGACCTGCCGCTGCCGCCCCTGGCACGCGAGCCCGTCCAGGCGCTGACGGGGCAGCGCGTCGAGCGCATCACCACCGCGTCCGCGAAGCCGCGCGTGCTCGTCGCCGAGCAGCCGGTGGAGGGGCGCGGCTGGACGCTGCTGTCCTTCACCGAGATCCGCGGCGCCGAGCAGATCGCCGCCGGCCGCGCCTGGGCCGCCGCGCTGGGCTGGGTGTCGCTGCTGCTGCTGCTGGCCTATCTGCAGCTGCGCCGCCGCCGCGCCCGGGAGCGCCTGGCGGCCCAGGGCGAGCTGCGCGCCGCCTACGACAGCCTGGAGGCGCGTATCGCCGAGCGCACGCAGGAGCTGCAGGCGCGCGTGGACGAGCTGCACCGCACCGAGAAGGCCCTGCGCGCGACGCAGGACGAGCTGGTGCAGGCCGGCAAGCTGGCCGTTCTGGGGCAGATGGCCGCCAGCATCACGCACGAGATCAACCAGCCGCTGGCGGCGCTGCGGGCGCTGAACGACAACGCCCGCGTCTTCCTCGAGCGCGGCATGCAGGCCGATGCGGAGGGCAACCTGGAGGCCATCGCGCAGCTGACCCAGCGCATCGCCGCCATCGTGGCCCAGCTGAAGGGCTTTGCGCGCCGCGACGAGCTGCGCGTGCAGCCCGTGCAGGTGGCCGCGGCCTTCCAGGCGGCGCTGGCCCTGGTCGGCGCCGAGGCGCGCCGCCGGCACGTCAGGCTGGACTGCCCGCCGGTGCCCGACGCGCTGGCCGTGCTGGGTCAGCAGGTGCGCATAGAGCAGGTGCTGGTCAACCTGCTGCGCAACGGCATAGACGCCAGCGCGGAGCAGGGCGGCGGCGTGGTCACGCTGCGGGCCGAGGTGGAGGCCGGCCAGGCGCTGCTGCGCGTTACCGACGACGGCCCCGGCCTCGGCGACGCGGTGCTGGCCCGCCTGTTCGAGCCCTTCTTCACCACCAAGCGGCGCGGCGAGGGCCTGGGCCTGGGGCTGTCCATCTCGGCGTCCATCGCCAACGCGCTGGGCGGCTCGCTGCAGGGGCTGAACCGACCCGAGGCGGAAGGAGGCGGTGCCCAGTTCACGCTTCGCCTGCCCCTCGCCTGAGAATCCCGCATGGCCTGGACCCAACCTTCCGATGTGCTGCTCGTCGAAGACGACGAGCATGTGCGCCTGGCGACGATGCAGAGCCTGCGCCTGGCCGGCCTGCAAGCCCATGGCGTGGATTCCGCGGAGGCCGCGCAGGCCTGGCTGAAGCCCGGCTTCGCCGGCGTCGTCGTCTGCGACGTGCAGTTGCCCGGCGACAGCGGCCTGCAGCTGCTGCACGTGCTGCGCGAGCAGGATCCGGAGCTGCCGGTCATTCTCGTCACCGGCCACGGTGACATCGGCATGGCCGTCGAGGCCATGCGCGACGGCGCCTGGGACTTCATCGAGAAGCCCTTCTCGGCCGAGCATTTCGTCGAGGTCGTGCGCCGGGCGCTGGCGCAGCGCCGTCTGGTGCTGGAGAACCGCCGGCTCAAGGCCCAGCTGGAGGATCAAAGAGGCGGCGGCCCGGCTGACGGGCTGCTGGGCGCCAGCGCCGCGATGGAGCAGGTGCGCACGCTGATCAACACCCTGGGCCCGGCGCGGGTCGACGTGCTCATCCATGGTGAGACCGGCGCGGGCAAGGAGGTCGTCGCCCGCGCGTTGCACGCGGCCAGCGGCGCGCGTGGCGCCTTCGTCGCGATCAACTGCGGCGCGCTGCCGGAGAGCGTGTTCGAGTCGGAAATCTTCGGCGCCGAGGCCGGGGCCTACACGGGTGCCAACAAACGCCGCATCGGCAAGCTGGAGTTCGCCGGAGACGGCACGGTCTTCCTCGACGAGATCGAATCCATGCCGCTGGCCCTGCAGGTCAAGATGCTGCGCGTGCTGCAGGAGCGCAGCGTGGAGCGCTTGGGCGCCAACACGGCCCATCCGCTGGCCTGCCGCATCGTCGCCGCAACCAAGGCGGACCTGCTGGCGCTGGCGCGGGAGGGGCGCTTCCGCGAGGACCTGTTCTACCGCCTGGACGTGGCCAGCCTGATGCTGCCGCCGCTGCGCCAGCGCCGCGAGGACATCCCGCTGCTGCTGGGCCATTTCTGCGCCCAGGCGGCCGAGCGCCTGCAGCGGCCGTTGCCGGTCTGGAGCGCCGCCCAGCTCGCCGCCTGGCAGGCACGCGACTGGCCGGGCAATGTGCGCGAGCTGCGCAACTTTGCGGAGCGCTGGGTGCTGGGCCTGGTCAACGAGGCGCCGCCGCCAGCGACGCCGGCCGCCAGCGGAGCGGCCGTGCTGCCGCAGGCGCCGCTGGACGAAGCGCTCGCCGCCGTCGAGCGGCAGTGGATCGTGCAAGCCCTGCGGGAGAGCGGCGGCAATGTCGCCAAAGCCGGCGAGCGCCTGGGCCTGGCGCGCAAGACGCTGCACGACCGCATCCGCCGCCTGGGGCTGGACGCGGACGCCTACCGCGGCCCCTGATACGCCGATGTGACATGGCGATGAAGCCGGGGCCCGGCGCGGGGCCCCGGTTGCGTGGTGCACGGCGGCGAGGCGCGTCGATAACGTCGCGGGCTTTGCGCTGCCCCCTGCGATCACCATGATGCTTCGCTCCGCCCCGCTCGCCTGCGCCCGCCGCTGGCACCCCATTGCGCTGGCCTGCCTGGCCGCTGCGCCGCTGTCGGCCCAGGCCGCGAACTTCTCGATCACCAGCCCGTCCACCACGGCGCAGAGCCTGGGCGCCTCGCAGACCGGCAGCGTCGCCGCCGGCGCCTCGCTGGCCGTCTCTGGCTCCACGGTCGCCGTGACGGTCACCGGCAACAACGCCAGCCTCAGCAACCTCGGCACGATCACGCAGACCGGCAGCGGCCGCGTCATCCGTGACAACACCGGCGTGACCAGCCTCGTCGTCACCAACGGCAGCACGACGAACGCGACCGCGCTGATGCAGGCGGCCGACGCCGACGTCATCCAGATGAACAAGAGCCCGGCCAGCGTCGTGCTGCACAACTACGGGCAGATGATCTCGCTGAACGCGTCGGCGGCCGGCAACCAGGTGGTGGACTTCAACGCCATCGCCAGCGGCAGCAACGTCGTCAACAACTACGCCGGCGCGCTGATGAAGTCCTACGAGGCCGACGCGGTGCGGCCGGGCGTCAACGGCGTCGTCAACAACTGGGGCACCATCCTGTCGATCACGACGACGGGCTCCAGCAGCGACGGCATCGACGGCCAGGCCAACTCCGGCATCCAGATCGTCAACGCCGGCCTGGTGCAGGGCGGCCGCCACGGCATCACCGGCGGCCAGGACACGGCGGCGCTGCCCTACACGATGTCGATCACCAACCAGGCTGGCGGCGTCATCCAGGGCGACAACGGCTCCGGGCTGAACCTCGACGGCTTCAACGGCCTGCAGGTCGTGACCGTCCACAACGCCGGCACCATCGTCGGCCGCGGCGTCACGGGCGACGGCGACGGCGTGGACGTCGATGGCGTCGTCATGCTGACCAACACGGCCACCGGCGTCATCCGCTCGGCCAACTCCTTCAGCGCCGTGGCGTCGGGGCTGGCCTACAGCGAGGGCATCTCGGTGGGCGGCGGCAGCATCACCAACGCCGGCCTCATCGAAGGCCTGGTGGCCGCCGGCAACACCAACGCGGTGGGCCGCGGCATCTCGCTGGTGGGCAACGACATCGCGGGGGGGCGGCGCGAGGCCCTCTACGCGAACGCCATCGTCGTCAACCAGGCCGGCGGCGTCATCCGTGGCCAGAGCGATGCGGCCATCTACGCCGGCGGCCTGAACGGCAGCGGCCGCACGGTCAGCATCCACAACGATGCCGGCGCGACGCTGCTGGGCGGCGCCGGCAGCGCGGCCATCGTCGTCAGCAACGACTACGCCACGACCATCGTCAATCGCGGCCTCATCGACGGCAGCGCCAGCGGACGCGCCATCCAGCTCGGCAGCGGCCAGAACAGCGTCACCATCGCCGGCGGCCAGGCCCAGGTGCTGGGCCGCATGGACGGCGGTTCCGGCGGCGCCAACAGCCTGCGCATCGACCCGGGCGCGGGCCAGGGCTTCGCCTATGCGTCGTCGCTGTCGAACTTCGCCGTCGTGCAGATCGCCAGCGGCCGCGTCGTGCTGAGCGGCGAGAACCACTACACCGGCAAGACCGTCGTCGCCAGCGGTGCGGCGCTGGAGCTGGCCGGCGCCCAACGCCTGGACCCTGTCGGCGCGCTGGAACTGGCCGGTGGCCAGCTGGTGCTGGGCGGTGACCAGAGCTTGGCCACACTGGTGCTGAGTGCCAGCTCCACCATCGCCCTCGGCAGCTCGACGCTGAGCTTCGGCGCGCTGGGCGACGTCGCCGCCGGCGCGGCGCTGGCCGTCAGCGGCAGCGGCGGCTACGCGTTGCGCTTCAGCGGCAACCAGTTGGGCGACGCCAGCTTCCAGAGCCTGCTGGCCGGCCTGACCATCAACGGCGAGCACGCCACCGCGTCCTTCGACGGCGTCTACACGGGCATCAGCGCGGTGCCGGAGCCGGCGTCGACGCTGATGCTGGCCCTGGGCCTGGCGGTGCTGGCGTTCAGGCGCCGCGCCGCGCTGCGCTGCGCGGCTGAAGGGCGGCGGCGGCTCAGGCCCGCTGGCAGGTGGTGCCTCATGTCATCCGGCTTGCAGGCTGGATGGCCTTCGGCATGCGTCGGACAGGCCGCAGGCCTGTCCTCGGTCGCGGCTCAGTCCTTCCCGCCGTCCAGCAGCGCGTCGCGCAGCTGCGCATCCGCCGGCGACTCACCGAACCAGATGCGCAGCACCAGCGTGAAGAACTCGTCGTCGCCGACGGGTTCTCCCTGGGGCTGGCCCTGGATGTAGAACTGCGTGCCCTTGCCGGGGATGAAGTCCATCGCGAAGCTGTCACCGGGGGCCAGCTTGGGCTTGCCCGAGAAGATCTCGATGAGACGGGTCGTGGCCAGCGTGTGGCGGGTCATCTGCTGGCCGGGCGTGTTGTCGCTCATGCCGCGCAGGAACAGCCGGCCCAGCTCGGTGCCCTGCAGCTCGCGCAGCGCCGTGAACTGCAGGCGCTTGGGGCCGGGCAGCGCGAGCAGCTCCGCCGGCGTGGCGGCGCGCTTGGCCGTGTAGAGGGCCATGTCGTAGGCCTTGAACACCAGCCGCACCCGCGTGCCCTTGCCGTTGAGCTGCAGCGCACTGCCGCCCAGCTGGGCCGTGGGGTCGAACTTGTGCACCGTCGTGGCGGCGCCGGCCTGCAGGCACAGGGCCGTGCCGGCGATCAGGGTGGCCCGGCGGGCGTGCGTGGCCAGGGCTTGCAGCTGAGTCATGTCTTCTCCAGTGGAACGTCTTCTCGCATCGCTGATGCGGGTGCATTCTGCTGGGGGCGGCGGGTCACGCCTGTCGCCGATTGCGGTGGCTTGGCCCCGGTCAGGCGTGAATTCTCACCACGCGGGCGGGCCGGCCCAGCGCCTCGCGGGCGCGCAGCTGGCCGCAACCGCCGTCCACGTCCTGGCCGGCGGAATCGCGCAGCTTGGTCAGCACGCCGCGGCCGCTCAGCTCTGCGGCGATGGCCCGCGCGCGCTCCCAGCCGGGCCGCGTGAAGGGCAGGCCGGGCGCGCTGTTGAAGGGGATCATGTTCAGCAGCCCGTAGCGGCCCTTCAGCAGGCGCACGATGCCGTCCAGCTCCTCGGGCCCGTCGTTGACACCGTCCAGCAGCGTCCATTGGTACTGCACGGGGTAGCCGCTGGCGCGGCCATAGGCGTCGGCGGCCTCGACGAGCTGCTCTGGCGTCAGCCGCGGTGCGCGCGGCAGCAGGTGCTCGCGCTTGGCGGCGTCCGTCGTGTGCAGCGACAGGGCCAGCGCCGGTTTGACCTCGGCGTCCTGGAGTGCCGCGAAGGCGCGCTCGTCGCCCACCGTCGAGAACACCAGCTGCTTGTGCGCGAAGCCGCCCTCGCGGCCCAGCAGCGCGATCGCGTCCAGCACGTTGCCGAGGTTGTGCGCGGGTTCGCCCATGCCCATGAAGACGACCTTGCGCAGCCTGGGCTGCCGCTTCCTCGCTATGACCACCTGGGCCACGATCTCCGCGCTGCCCACCTGGCGGATCAGCCCTTCAGTGCCCGTCATGCAGAACCGGCAGCCCACCGCGCAGCCCACCTGGCTGGACACGCAGACGCCTTCGCGCGGCAGCAGCACGGTTTCCACCGTCTGGCCGTCGGTCAGGCCCAGCAGCAGCCGGGCCGATTCGCCGTCGCCGCCGGCATGCGCGCTGCGCAACGTCACCAGGCCTTCCAGCTCGGCCATCAGCCCGGGCAGCGCCTCGAACAGGGCCTTGGGCAGCCAGCCCCGCAGCGGCTGCCGGCCGGCGTCCAGCGGCAGGGCCTGCACCCAGTGGCGCAGCACGCGGGACTCGTGGGCGGGATTGGCACCCAGCGCGCGCAGGCGCTGGCGGAGGTCGGGGATCAGCATGGGAGCCCCGATTGTCCCTGACCGCGGGTGGCGAGGGCCGTCAGGGCTTCAGCAGAAACCAGGCGAGATCGGCCTTGCCGCTCCTGACCTCCAGCAATGCTGCGCGGCAACCGCCTTGCCTGCCGGTGTACTCGGCGATGTTGCTGCGGATGGTCGTGTCGTTGGTGCGGCGTACGTCGGCCCGGAAGCGGTCGACCTCGGCGGGGGCCGACGCCTGGCGCTGGGCCTGCGCGCGGCATTGACCCTCCAGCGTCGCAGCGTCGAGCCGGTTTCTCGCCATCCAGTCCTCGAGGAGCGTGTCGTGCTCAGCGCGCAGCGCCGGGTCTGCCGCGAGGCAGGCTTGGATGAGGGTGCGAGTCACCCGGACGGGCTCGCAAGTGAAGGCGGCCATGGCAAACAGTCCCTCGGAAGCCCGGGCGCCTGCAGCCGCCAGGAGCGCGGCAAGGCTCAAGGCAAGGGGAGTGAGCGGGCGCGTCATGACTCGGGTGGTTCCAGCGCAACGAAGGCGACATGTCGGGTGGGTTGGGCGCACTATTCTGGCTTCGCTCGATCAGTCGAAGCCCAGGAGCCGTCATGTCCAGACCCACCCACATCAGCCCGGAAGAATGGGCCGTCCGTTGCGACCTCGCGGCGCTGTACCGCCTCGCCGCCCTGCATGGCTGGGACGACCTGATCTTCACGCACATCTCAGCGCGCGTGCCCGGCCCCGAGCACCATTTCCTGATCAACCCCTACGGGATGATGTTCGACGAGATCACGGCCGGCAGCCTCGTGAAGGTGGATGCCGCCGGCGCCAAGGTCCAGGCCGGCGACTACGACGTCAACCCCGCCGGCTTCATCATCCACAGCGCCGTGCACGGCGCGCGCGAGGATGCGCTGTTCGTCATGCACCTGCACACGGTGGCGGGCGTGGCCGTCAGCGCGCAGCGCGAGGGCCTGCTGCCGATCTCGCAGCACAGCCTGTTCCCGCTGGCCTCGCTGAGCTATCACGACTACGAGGGCGTGGCGCTCAACCCCGACGAAAAGGCCCGCCTGGTCGCCGACCTCGGCGGCACGTCGCTGATGCTGCTGCGCAACCACGGCCTGCTGACGCTGGGGCGCAGCGCGGCCGACACCTTCCTGAAGATGTTCATGCTGCAGCGCGCCTGCGAGATCCAGATCGCCGCCCAGGCCGGCGGCGGCGAGCTGATCCGCATCCCGGCACCCATTCTGGCCGGCATACGCGCGCAGAGCGACAAGGTCATGCGCGGCAGCGGCGCCGAACTGGCCTGGCCCGGCCTGCTGCGGCGCCTGGCGCGCCAGAACCCGGGGCACGACAGTTGACAATACCGGATGATCGTTAGAGACCGGCCCTCGGCCCTGCAGCTTTTCTTTGTCCTCCGTGGCTCCATCCTGAATCGCATCCGCGGCGTGTTGCTGGCCAACATCCTGCTGGCCGCCCTGGTCACCGTGGCGCACCGCGCGCTGGCCAGCCACAACGCGGTGCTGGTCTCGACGATCCCGTTCACGCTGATGGGGCTGCCACTGGCCATCTTCCTGGGCTTTCGCAACAGCGCCTGCTATGACCGCTTCTGGGAGGCGCGCAAGCTCTGGGGCGAGCTGCTGCTGCGCTCGCGCAACCTGGCGCGCCAGGCCCTGTACATGATCGACCTGCCGGCCCCCGTGGCCGGCCCCCGGGACCTGGCCGACGTGCGCGTGCGCCTGGTGCTGCGCGCGCTGGCGTTCTGCGTCAGCCTCAAGCAGCTGCTGCGCGACCAGCCTGCCGACGCGGCCGCGCTGGACGGGCTGATCCTGCCGGCCGAGCGCGAGGCGCTGGACGGGGCGCGCAACCGGCCGGCCGCACTGATGATGGCCATGGGCGCCGACCTGGCGCAATGCCGCCGCGCCGGCCAGATCGACAGCCTGCGCGAGGTGCAGATCGACACCACGCTGTCGGCGCTGACCGCGGCCGCCGCCGGTTGCGAGCGCATCAAGAACACGCCGCTGCCGTTCTCCTACGCGCTGCTGCTGCACCGCACGGCCTACCTCTACTGCTTCCTGCTGCCCTTCGGCATCGTCGACGCCATCGGGCTGATGACGCCGCTGGTCGTCGCCATCGTCGCCTACACCTTCTTCGGCCTGGATGCATTGGGCGACGAGATCGAGGAGCCCTTCGGCCTGCAGGCCAACGACCTGGCGCTGGACGCGATCTGCCGCGGCATCGAGATCGACCTGCGCGAGGCGCTGGGCGACCCGGCGCCGCCGCCGGCGCTGCGGCCGGTGGACTACCTGTTGCTCTAATCCGGGGATGAGCTCCACCACACGCTGCTTCGCCCTCGTGCCGGCCGCCGGCATCGGCGAGCGCTCCGGCGCCGGCATCCCCAAGCAATACGTCGAGATCGCCGGCCGGCCCATGCTGGCCCACACGCTGGCCGCGCTGGCGGCCGTGCCGCGCATCGTGCAGACGCTGGTGGTGCTGTCACCGGCCGACGACCGCTTCGAGACCGCGCTGCCGGGCCATGCCGGCTGGGTCGCCCGCGTGGGCGGCGCCAGCCGCGCCGAGAGTGTGCTGGGTGGCCTGGCGGAGCTGCGCCGGCGCGGGGCCGGCGATACGGACTGGGTGTTGGTGCACGACGCGGCGCGCTGCCTGCTGCGGCCCGAGTGGGTCGACGCCCTCATCGATGCCTGCGAGCATGACGCCGTGGGCGGCCTGCTGGCCCAGCCCATTGCCGACACACTGAAGGCGGGCGACGCCGGCGGCCGCGTTGCCGCCACCGTGGAGCGGCGCGACAAATGGGCGGCGCAGACGCCGCAGATGTTCCGCCTGGGCCTGGTCGAGAAGGCCTTGGCTGCGATGGGCGCCGCCGCCACCGACGAGGCCAGCGCCGTCGAGGCGCTGGGCCTGGCGCCGCGCCTGGTGCGTGCGTCCATGGCCAACTTCAAGGTGACCTGGCCCGAGGACTTCGAGCTGGCCGGGCGTTGGCTCTACCAGGTGGGGCCCAGCAGCAGATAGGCCGAGGTGTCGCCGCCGCGCGTCGTGCCCAGCGCGAGGAAGAAGGGCCCGAAGCGCGTGTCCACGCTGAGGAAGCCGCTGGCCGCCTGGCGCCAGCCGTTGCGCGGCAGGTTGGAGAGCTTCAACCCCGCGCCGCCTCCGACCGCCCCCGTCTCCAGCGAGAAGCCGACGCGCACCGCGCCGCCCAGGCCCACCGGCATCTCGCCGATGCGCCGTGCCATGACGATGCGCGTCAGCGCCATGTTCTCGCCCACCAGCGAGCCGTCCGGTGTGCCGGACAGGCGCAGATAGCCGCCCAGCGAGCGTGCCTGGCCGCGCTCGGCATGGGCGAACTCGCCGTAGAGCTGGCCGGCCCATTCGCCGAGGCGGAAGGCCGCGAGGCCCAGCAGCGAGGCGTTGATGACACGGGACTCGCCGCGCGGGTGCAGCCATTCGATGCGCGCCGTCGTCCACTGGCCGCGGCTGGGGAAGGCCAGCGAGTCCAGCGTGTCGGTGTGCAGCTCCAGGTACTGCTGGCCGTAGGACTGCGAGCGCCGGCCGTTCTCGGGCAGCACGGGCAGCACCACCTCGTCGTCGGCGCGCAGCCGGCCCAGCCCCAGGCGCAGGTCGCCAACGCCGGCGATGCGGTAGCCCAGCTCCAGCTGCGCGCTGGTGAGGCTGCTGGACAGGCGCAGCGCGCGCTGGCCCTGGTCGAAGACGTCGTTGCTGCCGGCCGTGTAGGCGAGCTTGCTGCTGGCGAACCAGCGTGAACCCGGACCCAGCGGCTGGTAGAACTCGGTGTTGAGACCCCGCGTGGAGCCGATGCGCGCGACGCTGCGCAGCTCGGCCCCCCAGGGATTGAGCCAGTCCGCCACATGCATGGCGACCAGCGAGTAACTGCTGGCGTCGGCGAAGTTGCTGTAGAGCTCAAGGCCCAGCCGCACGCGGCTGGCCGCCCAGTCGGCCTCGGTGAGCCGGAACTCGACGCTGCGCCTGCCGTCGCGGTCGTCGACGTCGGTCTCGATGCGCTCGAAGTCGCCCGTGCCGTCCAGGCGCTCGACGGCGCGGTTCAAGTCCGCGCGGCCCACGGCGTCGCCCGGCCGCAGCGCCAGCTCGGCGCGCAGCGCCTCGGTGTTGACGCGCCGGGCGCCGCTGAACTTCAGTTCCGCCAGCGGCAGAGCGCCCAGCGCGGCCTCGGGCTGGCCCAGGCGGCGGGCCTGCAGCGCGGCCTGGGCCGCGGGTGCGGCCAGCGCGGCCAGGCGCTCGCCGGCCGCCAGCGCGGCGCGCCGGCCGGTGGCCATGGCCTCGTCGGCGCGCTGGAAGTCCATGAAGCCCATGCCCGGCAGGTCGGGGTCGATGATGATGTCCTGGGGTTGCAGCTCGCGCAGCGAGCGCTGCACGTTCTGCTCGGTCAGGATCTGCAGCATCTGGTTGGCCACCATGACGGCGCTGGTGATCTCGCCGTCCTCCAGCAGCGGCGTGCCGACGTTGACGGCGATGACGATGTCGGCGCCGAGCTGGCGCGCGATGTCGACCGGCAGGTTGCGCACCAGGCCGCCGTCCACGCGCGGCCGGCCGTTGACGCGCAGCGGCGCGAACACGCCGGGCACGGCCATGGAGGCGCGCAAGGCCTCGAAGAGCGACGTATCGGCCTGGTCCAGCATGGCGCCCGAGAGCAGGTCCGTGGCCACGGCGCGGAACGGGATGGGCAGCCGGCGCAGCGGGTCGTCGGCGCGCGTGGCGGGCAGCAGCGAGGACAGCGTCGCCTCCAGCTGGCCGTTGGCGGCGGCGCCGCCGGGCAGCATGACGCCGCGCTGCAGGTTGAAGCCGAACTCGATGCGCGAGGGCAGGCGCTCGTCGTCCTCGCGGCGGCGTATGGACAGGCGCTCGCGCGCCGGGCGGTCGGCCAGGATGGCGTTCCAGTTGGCGCTCTTCACGAGTGTCTCCAGCTCGTCGACGCTGCGCCCGGCGGCATAGGCCCCGCCGACGACGGCGCCCATGCTGGTGCCGACGATGAGGTCCACCGGCACCTGCATCTCCTCCAGCACGCGCAGCACGCCGATATGGGCCAGGCCGCGAGCGCCGCCACCGGACAGTACGAGGCCGATCTTGGGGCGGGGCGGCTCGGCGGCCAGCGCGGTGCCGGTGACCAGGCACAGAAGCAGGAGCAGGCGTTTCATGGCGGGCCGCACCATAGCAGCAGTCCATGGCGACTGCCTGGCCCGCAGTGGCTTGCGGGCCGGCCGAGCCGGCAAGCATCGCGGTCCCCGCCGGGGGCCGGCCAAGGTGGTCCCTGGACGAGGGGCGCCATTTCATGCGGCCACAATGCGGGCATGACTCTTCCCGCACTTCGAATCGGCGAGGGCTGGGACACCCACCAGCTCGTCAGCGGCCGGCCGCTGGTCCTCGGCGGTATCACCATCCCCCACACGCACGGCCTGCTGGGCCATTCGGACGCCGACGCGCTCGCGCATGCGATCACCGATGCGCTGCTGGGCGCCGCGGCGCTGGGCGACATCGGCAAACTGTTCCCCGACACGGCCGTCGAGTTCAAGGGCGCCGACTCCATGCTGCTGCTGGCCGAGGCCTACCGGCGCGTGCGTGAGGCGGGCTGGCAGCTCGTCAACCTGGACAGCACCATCGTCGCCCAAGCGCCGAAGATGGCGCCGCACATCCTGGCGATGCGAGCCCGCCTGGCCGAGGTGCTGGGCGTGGACGCGGCCCAGGTCAACGTGAAGGCCAAGACGGCCGAGAAGATGGGGCCGGTGGGCGAGGGGCGGGCCATCGAGGCGCGGGCGGTCTGCCTGCTGGCTGCACTGGGCTGAGCAGCGCTCAGCGCGGGCCGAACACGGCCAGCTCGCCGTCGCGGCGCATCTGCTCCAGCCCGCGGCGCAGGCGATCGGCCGTGGCCGCCGGCACGTCGCGGTGGCAGGCGAGATGGAGGTCGATGCGGCCGAAGCCGTGCAGGGGGCTTGGCGGCGGGCCGTCGCTGTGCTGGATGGCGCTGCGGCCGGCCAGGTCGTTGACGAGCCAGAAGTCCACGCGGCCGGCCCGCAGCATGCGCAGGCCGGTGGCGGTGTCGTTTACCTCGTAGGCGCTCAGACCTTGCTCGCGCAGCCGGGCCGGCGGCCGGGATTCGCGCTACGCCGCGATGACGCTGCTGCGCAAGTCCTCGGCGCGCATCGGCACGCGCGCCTCGTCGGCGCGGCCGTAGAGCATCAATGCGCCGCTGGCCATGAGCGTAGGACGCCGAAATGGTTGCGACTCGCGCCACAGTTCAGCGCTTGGCGGGCGCTAGTTTGTGCGACTGACCTACGCGCTTGTGATCACCGCGAGTGTTGGTGCCGGTCACGATTGACGGGCTTCCGTCTGGAAATGGCGACAGCGATGGTGGAGGCCGCTTGCCAGCAGCGGCTTTGCAGCGGTTGCGGTCCTGCGACTTGAAGGACTCAACGCCGTAAAGCTGCCGTTCAACGTTGAAGTTAGGCAGCAAATTCTTTGCGCTCGCCCAGCCGCCTGCAAATTGAACCCGATGCACACAGCCTAGCGACCTAGTCATGCTCGCCGCCAGGCACATGCACGCCCAAGTTCTCAGCATCAACGTCCAGACCGCCTCCAGGCTTCTGAAGCACGCCCCGAGGAATGCAAAGGCCGATGAGAAATGCACAAAGACCAATCATGCCAACCGTCAAGGATGCGAGCGGGTTCAAGTCACTGCTTCCGGAAACGAACTGCCCCAACATCACCGCGGCAATCGCGAGAAGGAGAGTCCCAACCACCAGAACAACGGCACGCATTGAGTCTTGCATTTGATGCCTAACGTTGGAGTTAATCGGGCGCCGAAGGCGTCCGCTGCAATGATGGGTTGGGCCTCACGTCCTGGGCCAGATGCGGGACAGCCAAGGTTCGATGTCCGTATACAAACGATGCCGGGACCTGAACATAGCCTCACGCTCAACGCCAATGTTCTGTAGCGGGTCAAGCGAGATGAACGAGGAGAACGTCCGATCTTCATGAACGATCATGTCCATGATTACATGCGAACTCTTAGTTGATTCAATCAACTGCGGGGCAAGGTCAAGCAGGACTTGAAGCTCGTCGGGTTCTAGGACTCGAGTTCTTCGCTTCGCCTCTCGCAGCACCGACTTGGTAACGGCAAATAGATCGCCGCAGATTGAGGTACCCCGCGATGAAGTTTGGAACTCGCAGTTCAGGAAGATGCACCGGAAACGTGGAGGGGCCTTGCTCAAAAAGCTGGCGACCAGCAGTTGAACGAGTGCCGCTGATGGTGGACTGTCTAGCACCCTAGATTTCGTAGCCATGGCAAACGCATTTGTGTGAGGCCCAACGTCCGCTGCAGCAAATGGTTAAAGCGCATTGCCTAGCTCCCTGAGGCGTTTGATTGCGGCGCGTCGGACGAACTCCTCGGAATCCAAGGAGAGCAGGCGAAGACTTTCAAGGTCGCACCTCGCATTGCAGGCCAGGCGCTCACGCACTGAGGCGTCCGCATCAGCACGCAAGATTGATTGCAACTCGGCGCTCAGCTTCCGCTTGCTTGCTACCGTTGCCCGCACCATTACGTCCCGATCGGAGGCTCTTTGATCGTTAGTTAGTGACAGGCTCACGCCCTGAGCCAGCCGGCCACCAGACTGGTCGCACGAGCCCCA